>Ga0187878_1000003_pt1 | contig 486606 bp, 446 predicted proteins | sample June2016WEW_17_1_FD_132979 | JGI IMG/M metagenome (GOLD analysis project Ga0187878, IMG submission 132979) | Peatland microbial communities from SPRUCE experiment site at the Marcell Experimental Forest, Minnesota, USA - June2016WEW_17_150 | ecosystem: Environmental > Terrestrial > Soil >... | reverse complement strand
GGCTCGCAGCGACGCTCGCTCAGACTCGCTGATCGTCAATGGGGGCGCTGGATGGTTCGGCATGCACCGAATCGTAGCTGCGAACGGCAGAACTGCCTAGCCTGCTGCGCTTCGGGACACTAGCTCCTGGGTTTCGGTTCACCCGAGCATTCGGACTACGCCCCAGGCGCAGACAACGGCGATGATGGCGCCGAAGACAGCGAGTTCAACGTTGAACCGGCCTCGTGTCTTGACATCGTCTGGCGAGCCGGCCAGCACGTCGAGCCCTGTCACCAGAGCGGGTCCAATCACGTATGTCCCAAGTAGGCCAAGGCTCTGGCCGCCGTCCGGACAGGCGTCGCTGGCCTTGAGGACGGCCGGTGAATACGGAATCGCCTGGCCGGTGACGGTCACTCGCTCGCCGATCTGCACGCAGCGTTCAGTTCCTTCGGCGTCTATCTGCTCCCACGAGACAGGGTCTCCAAGTCCAAACCAGCTCCTTCGCCAATGGGACTTCAGAGGCGGAGGGGCCGGCGATCGCGGCGTTGCTTCAGGAGGACCAGAGATCGCAGCGCTGGAGTCGCCCTCTTGATTGGCAACTTGCTCACCGGCATCGAACTCTTTGGCCAGAAAGCCGGTGGCAGGGTCCCAGCGGGCCCGCCTTCCGAGAACGAGGATGCGGCTCGACCCGTCGTTGACAACGAACGCCACCGCGTTGCGTTGTTTGAACAGGGTGGTCCCGGACCACCTGCGCGCGGGTCTAACCGATCTGGCGTCGTACCAGACGCAGGGCAGCCCGCCGAAGGGCGAGCTCGCGATTGCCCAGGCGGGCTCGGCATTGCCCGTCACCACGACCCGACCGGCCGTCAGCGACGACACGTTTGTGGGGTGCAGCCCCCTCACCCTCTCGCCAAGCCAGAACTGAAAGATCGAATGAGCCACCAACGCCAGACCAGCGATGCCGACCACGACCAGGATGATCACGGCCATGGTGTCGGCGTCGGTCCAGGTCCTTGCCGTGTAGGCCAATGGAGCAGGAATGTGAGGAAACGGCGGAACCGACATCGGGCCTTCATGAGTGCGACTTCTGTGGGGCTCAGAATAGCCAACTCGGATATGGCGAATCCGCCCCGCGCCGTGGTCGCTTGCCAGGTCGCGACGCTGCCCTGTGGCGGGACTGGACCCTCCGACGCGGCACCGGACCGTGCCGACGCTCCGACCGCTGGGCCTTCGAACAGGATGCGGATAGCTGCTAGATGAGCCAGACCTGGCCACTCGCGCGAGTGAACGGCACGGGCGAGTCGAAGATCTTCGCCCAGGATCCCTCTCTGCGCTCGTACCCCACCTCATGAGTATCGGCCACGGTCCCGTCGGCGGCCTCCGTGCCGGACAGCATGGCCAGGCGCGAGCCGTCTCCGTCCAGGGTCAGGTCCCACACGACCTGCGACGGTCCGAGGGTCGCGATTGCCGCAGGCTCCCTGTCGGCCAACAGATCGGATACGGAGCCCACGTACACGGCCGACTCGGTTGCTGCGGCCAGTGACAGGCGGTCCGGCGATACGGCGAATCCGCGAACGCCCGTGAGCCCGCGCAGAAATGTGACCGAGCGGTTGGTCGTGTCGAGGACCGTTAGCCGAGGTATCTGCCGGGTATCCCCCGAGACGACGAGAACCCGATCTGCGTCGAGCCAGGCGACCGAAGGCCCGAAAGGCGACTCGGGAACCGGCAAGAGAGGACCTCCAATTCCATCGGCGCTCACCAGCGCGAAGGTGATGCCGTCGGCGTCTGTCATGGCCACGACCGTCTTCCCCGCATCGGAGCGATCCACGCACGAGATCGTGCCCTTGGGCATCTGGGACGGCCATGTCACGCCGACCTGAGGGGCGACATCTTGCGGCCTGGCGATGTCCCGAAGTTCCAGCGAACCCTGTGCTGCCAGGGTGAGCCTCCGGCCATCGCGGGCGATCGCAGTGGCGCCGGGCAGGCTCGCGCCGGCGGTCCAACTTCCATCATTCCCATAGGTCCACAGCCCCACACCACCCTGCACTCCGTCGGCCAGGACAATCAGCTGCGGGAGACCGGCGGCCGTTCCCGATTCGGACGGCGAGCTCGCGAGGGAAGGCACCGTTGTTGTCGCGGCCGTTGCGGAGGGAGCCATCGTCGGCCCCTCGGGCTGGGTCGATGAGGCGCACCCGGTGGCAGCCACGCAGACAGCCGCGGCAATTGGCGGAAGCAGCCGAAGAGTCGGGCCTCCCAGACAGTGTCTGCGACCTGCCGTACCAGCGATGGACACGCGGCCCCTTTCTGAGATGGCCCGCGGCCGCCCGATCGGACGGCCGCGGGCCGATAGATTGCGATGCTGACGAAGATCCGCCGCGCGAAGGTCGACTACTCGACGAAATCCCCGCCGATGATCGTCCCGTCAGCGGCGTCGACGAACAGGCTCATCAGCCACATGTAGTTCGACGCCTCTCCGGACGGCTTGACATCCGCGACCCAGGCCAGCCGATAGGGCGCCGGGGTGCTGGTGATCCGCGACGGATCGAACGCACCATTCGGCTCCACCCACTGGAGGGCCACATCCTGGATGGCATACCCCGAACTTCGATTGGCGAACCAGCGGTCGAGGTTGCCGACCGCGACCCGTGTCGCGCCAGCGAGGCCAATTCGCTGACTCGGCGCGACCGCCAGGTCGTGCTCCACGCGGGCCACGCTCTGGATGCGGCCGTCCGGCCAGACGTGAATCCGAGTCTCGTCGCCGCGCACGCGAACGCCATCTTTGACCCGAGCCCAATGGACTGTCCAACCGCCCGTGGCCTCGTCGGCGTCCGTTGTGCTCGGTACCCCGACGGTCAGCCCTGCCGCCAGCGCCGAGCGCTGTGCCGCGTGGATGGCCACGTCGCGGGTCACCTTAGGACCTTCTCGAGGTGGGCTGTCCAGCCGGACCGCAGCCCGCAGTCGCCTATTCATGTCGAACTGGGTGAGCGACGTAACCCGCCCGGCCGAGTCCGTTTCGGAAACCTCGTCGTACTCGGCTTGCTCGAAGCCGTTCTGAACGTGCTTGCCGGCACGTTTGACACCGACTGGAAACCCGAGCGCGTCGCGGGTCTTGCCCGCCTGCGCGAGCACGGCCGCGCTGGAACTGGCGTCGAGCGCCGTCTCGACCCGCGTCGGATTGCCCAGAAGGTCCTGATTCGATGATCGGTCTGGTCGGGGCGCAGCCGTAAGTTGGCCGGCTGTGACGACGAGGCAGGCTACGATCGCGGCGGTCCCGGCGGCCGACTTGATGGAAGAGCGCGAGTCTAGAGATCGCATGCCGGGCACCTCGTGGTCGGGTCAAGCGGCGTGCCGTCGTAGTTGGGATTGCCCCACCAGTTGGCCTGGAATGGCTCGCTCGAGCTCACTGCCTCATAGCCACCGATGCTTGAGGCATACGCAAATGCCTCTGACAGCGAACGAGAATGCGGCGTTCCGCCGTTGATGTAGCTCCAGAAGGCCTTTTCGAACCGGAGGCTCGAACTGTCCCAGGTGTGATAGACGTAGCCCAGGTAGAACTCGAAGTCGGTCCCCGTCTTGGTCTTGGCGATCTGGAAAGCGTCCGGCATCGTGCTCTTGCTGGATCCGAGCATGCAGGTCGACATGATGACGATGTTGTAGAAGGTGCCGGCCGTTTTGCTCTTGATTGCGCTGGAGCGGACCATGTCTCTCGAGTAGCTATTGCACTTGCCCGTGCCGGGATCCTGGAGGAACCCGGAGTCGATCTTGGGCGCCCCGCTGGCCGCCCAGTAGTTGTCTCCATGGCTGTGGACATACACGGCATAGTCGAAGAACACGCTGTTCAGAAACGCGGCGCGAGTGAAGCCAGGGCCGAGAGCCCCGGACACGGGATTGAAGCCGAGCTTGCCGAGTTGCGCGACTGTCAGGTTGTAGTGCTGCTTAGGGTAGGTGTCGAGAAAGCCCATGCAGGTGGCCGCGAACGCGTCGGAGTTGGACCAGACGTGCGCGGGGTAGGCGGCAGCCGTCTGGACCGAACCCCCGAGTGTCGAGGCCGCGATGACAACCGAAACGAGCCAGGTCGACGCTCGTCTCATGCGATCTCCTCCCATTCCGGCGGGCGGATCGATTGCCTGCGGCGGGTTGGACGACGTGAGAAGCGGCTCCTCGACGGCCGGGCTGCCATCTGCACGCGAAGGTGGCCTTGTTCGCAGTTGTGGGCTCGGGGGGCCTCCTTTCAACTGGACGGACATCCGATCGGCGGCCGACGATTCGCCTCGTCGACCCGCTGCGGCCGCCCCGTCGCGCCTGCGGTTGCCGGCGGTCGCAACCCTCGAACGCCGGGACTGTAGGCCGCTCCGCTTATCTGAGGCTTATCTGGCGATCGATCGGGCGAGGCGATCAGCTGTCCGGGCGGGCGGCCACGGCCCCGCCTGCGCGCGGTCAGCGGCTCCGGAGCTCCCACTCGACGGTGCCGGCGCCGTCGTGCTCCATCTTCTCGTAGCGCACCGGCCCACCCCGCAGCGCCAGGTCGAGCAACGCCCGGGGCACGACCGCCAGCCACAGCCCGTTGAGCAGTGAGACTCGCATCGCGCGGCGCGCCCGTTCAGCTCCGCGCAACGCTTCTCCGTTTGGCCCGTGCTCCCAGCGCAGAGCGTCCCAGCCCAAACCGGCGCTGACGCCCAGATAGGCGCCCAGAAGAGCGAGCAGCGACCCCTTGCGGCCGGTCGCCACCGTTGCAGCCGCGGCGCCGGCCACGACCGCCGGAACGGCAAGCTGGCCGACGTAGGCGACGAAGTCCAGCCTCGACCCAACCGACAGATGCGTGCTCGACACCACGGCCGGCCCGTGCTCAAAACCACGCCGCAGCGCGCCCTCGGCCCAGCGCAGGCGCTGTCGCCACAGCCTCCGGAGATCCCGGACCGGCTCCTCCCACACTTCCGCGTCGATGGCCCACGCAACTCGCTCGCCCGCTACCGCGGCCACCCGGCTGGAAAGGTCGATGTCCTCGGTCAGGGCGGCCGCTCTCCACCCTCCCACCGCGGCCAGCAACTCCCGCCTGATCATGATCCCGTTGCCGCGGAACTCCGAGCATCCCCCAAGCGCCCAGCGACCTCGATTCAGTTCTCCGTCGAGCGTTTGCTCGTCGGCCTGGGCTCCCGCCAGCCAGCTGCCTTCGGCGTCGAGAATTCGTCTCCTGGCCGTGACCGCGTGCGCTCCCGCGGCGAAGTAGCCTGCGGCCCTGCGCAGGAAACCGGCCTCGATCCGCGCATCGGCGTCGAGGACCAGGATTACATCGCCCCGGCACACCTCGGGCTGGGCTGCGGTCAGGGCCGCGCCCTTTCCATCCGGCAGACCGTCGCCTTCTCGTCGGATCACGCGCGTGACCCGGTCGATCCCGAACTCCCGAGCGGCGCTAATCGCAACCTCGCCGCTGCCGTCGACCGACCGATCATCCACGACTACGAGCTCGAACAGCGGTTCCCCTGCGGCCGACCGGTAGTCCTGCCGCGCCACATCCCGCACCAGCCGCGGCAGCACCACGGCCTCGTCACGAGCGCCGACCAGGACCGTGAACCTGGGCGGCTTCGTCGCATCCTCGAGGGCTTTCGCGGCCGACTCGGGCGAGATGGGTGGCCTGCGCGATGCCAGCGCCACCGGCACGGCACAGCCGATCGCCACCCCGGCAGCGGCCAGAGGGACGAGCCCGGCAAACTGCCGCCGGCTCGTCAGAAACCCGATCACGGCCCCGCCTGCAAGCACTCCCAGTGCCGCAGCCCGCCAGGCAACGGGCGTGGCCGCCGCCTCGGTCGGGCGCGGCGCGGTTTCCGTCACGCCGTCGCTCCCGCGGCGTGGCCGCTCATTGACGGACCTGACTCCCGTCAGCAGCGTGACCGGCAACCAGATTGGCGCCGCCGGCCATCTCGGCGGGCACGATCGCCACGCTCACCGCATCCACCGGTGCGCCGGTGGGCGGAGTGCCCGCTCGCGCCTCCAGCTCGGCCGGCAGGAGCGCACCCCGAGTTACCACGCTCGCGATCCCCCACAGCGCAACGAAGATGCCGACAACCAGGATGACGCCCTCCCTGCCGACGAGATCCGCCACGGGGCCAACGACGATGATGGGCGCCAGGCTGGCAATCGAGACGAGCATGTTGAGGACGCCGAACACTCTGCCGCGAACGTCCTCCGGCAACTCTTCCTGAAGCTGTGTCTGCGAGGAGATGGAGACGATCGCGAAGGCGAAGCCGACGACGAAGGCGATGGCGATGACCAGAGACAGCACGGACACGACGCGGCTGGCCTCGCGGATCTGCGCCGCGACGTTGTTCTCCAGGAAGTGCGAGATAGGCCCCGCGAAGGAGAGGACTGCCAGCAGGATGCCCAGGGCGATCATTCCCGCCTCGATGGTCCGCCGCCGCGGCAGTCGATGTCCATACGCGTTCAGGGTCACGATCCCGCCCACGATGCCGATCCCCAACGGCAGCACGACCACGACGAAGTCCTTCTCGCCCAGGGCGAGCGTCGTCTTGGCGAAGCCCGGCCCGAGGACGCCCAGGATCCCGACGAGGGCGCCGGTGATCCCGAGGTATGAAAGAGACCAGCCGACCGAGCGATGGTCACGGATGTAGGCGAGGCCTTCGGTCAGCTGTCCGAACATCGTCTCCACGGCGCGCTCGGCGTCGGCCACCGCCTGGCCGGCGGTGGCGGTGTCATCGACCGGCGGTGCCGACGGCAGCGTCCAGCAGAAAGCCGCGGCCACGAAGTACAGGATGGCCACGATCACGATCAGCGCCTGAGGGCTCGCAACCGCCACGAGCGACGGCCCGACGAGGGCGAACCCGAGCGCGAAGGCCGCGTTCATCGTGAGCGTGAAGAGCCCGTTGGCCGCGAGGAGCTGGCGGCGCGGCACGAGGAAGGGAATCATGGACGCCTCGGCCGGCCCGAAAAAAGTGGTGACGGTCGCGACGAAGATCATCAGCAGGTACAGCATCGCCAGGTTGTTGTCCACGAAGACGATGGCGAAGAAGGCCAGGCCGCGCAGCACGTTCGTGACCAGCAGGATGTGGCGCTTGTCCACGCGGTCGACGAAGACGCCCGCGATTGCCGAAAAGACGATCGCAGGGACGAGGAAGCTCAACAGCAGGGCGCTCACGGCGGTCGCCGAGGCGTACTTCGTCGTGATCAGGATCGTCAGGCCGTAGATGACCATATTGCCGCCCACCTGGGTCGACAGCTGGGCCAGCCACAACAGCAGGAACGGCCGGTTCCGCAGGACCGCACGGGCACCCGACTCCTGGTCCGGCTCCACCGCAGCAGCGGTGGATGTCGACGTGGGCGCCCCCCGGTCGCGAGTCGGGCGCACGCCAGCCTCGCGCTGCGTGACGTGGCCTGGGACGTTCATCGAGCGCCGCCTTCGCGGCCCGCCGATGCGTCCCCGTCGCGCGGAGTCGGGGCAACGGCCCGGCTCAACGCCAGGTCGCCCCGCTTCACGAAACCGGTGGAGCGTCTCTCGAGCGTTCGACGGTCGAGGAGAACATGGCGTCCGCAGCCCTGACATCGCAGCCCAATGTCCGCTCCGAGCCGGTCGACGAGCCAGTCGTGGCCGCCGCACGGGTGCGACCGACGCAATCGAACGACGTCGCCGAGCATGAACTCGACGACTGCCTGATCAGTGGACGCCACTGTTCGTGACCTGTGTTGAGCGCATCGACGCGGGCCGCATAATGGCCGCCTAGCCTAGCAGAGCCGCGCCCGGCCGTGGCGGCCCATCCAAGCACGCTCGCCGGCGGCTGGCTCCGCCGCATTCCGAATGACGCGTCGCAGCGTCCATCAAGACGCTCCTCACGACGAAGCTCGGCGGGACGCCGCCACCACCAGCAAGACCAGAGCCACCACCCCGAGGGCAGCGCCTGCCAGGAAGACGATCACGGGAACGCCCCCCTGCGATTGACCGGCCCCCTCGCCGCTGGGGCTCGCTGTCTGGACCGGTGTCGCGGTAGCTGAGGGCTCCTGCGTCGAAGCTGCCGACGACCCGGCCAGCCCCGCGCCGGTCCAGCCCGGCGGGATCGGGCCGGTCGGAGCCGGCTGAGGTCCGAACGATTGCAGGGCCGTGACCCCGTTGGCCTTCATCCAGGCCTTGTCGAACGCGTCGGTGTCTATCCCGATGGCCGCCTTGAACGCTTCGTCGTCCGAGACTCCCGTACCGAAAGCCTTGACCAGCTTGACGAGATCGTCGTGCCCGTAGGTCCGCATGAAGTAGTCGACCGCGGACACGGATTCGGCGTAGGCCAGGTAGAACCGCTCCTGCGTGGTTGGGAACTGGCCTCGTATCGCCGCGAGGGGCATCAGGTTGCCGCCCGAGACAGCTTGCGCCACCAGCCGCTTGTCGGAGCTTTCGAAGCCCTGCGACACATATACCGCGATCCCCTCGTTCAGCCAGTGAGGTGGGTAGTGATAGGGATTGCCGGTGACGTCGTCGAATACCACGTGGGTCAGCTCATGCGGCACGACGCTCGCGGCATAGCCAAGCTCGTCTGGCGCTATCAACGCGAAGAGGGTCCTCGTCTCCGTGTTGGCCTCGCCCCCCACGTTGTCGCGCGTGCCCGGGCCGAGGGCATCGTAGAAGGGCGCCTGGTCGGCGTAGACATAGAAGTCGATGGGCGCGGTCTCGTCGAAACCCATGAACGTGGCCGCGGCGGCGATCCCCTGCTCGCCCATCCGCAGCGCCTGCTGGGCGAAGGCGTCGTCGCCCTCATACCAATGCAAGCGCACTACCTTGCCGACTTTCGTCTGCCATCTGAACCGGTCGTCGAGGTAGGTGACGTGAATGTCCGGCCCGTTCTGGATCGTGCCGTCCGCGAACGTCACCTGGAATCGCGCCACGAGCTGGGTGTTGGGCTGAATCTGCCCGGCAGACGTATCCAGCTCGTACTTGAAGCTGCTGGCCCCCACGTTCTCCACCTTGTCCACTGCCGGCCCGAAGCCCCCGGGGTAGGTGATGACGATGTCGACTTCGCGAAAGGCGTCGCCGCCGCTGTACGGCTGACTGAAGTCGATCCCCTGGCCGAAGGTCGAGCTGGCCGTCGGCGTTCCGAACGTGATCGAGGCGGCACTGACGAACGCGGCGCTCGACCCGATCGAGGCCGTGGCCAGCATCGCCGCAGCGACGGCGACGCGAACGAACCTGGCTCCGATCGAGGCCCTCATGAGCCGCTCGCCCATGCCAGGCCGGCGAACCGCATCAAGCCCTGGCCGTTGGGCAAGGCGCCCAGCAGCTTCGGCGCCGCCAGGGAGAACCCGGCGCCGTAGTCGACCGGGATGACCGGCGCCTGGTCCTGCACGACCGCCTGCGCTCGATCGAATGCCTGCTGGACGGACGCCTGATCGCCCGCCGACAGCGCCTGGCCAATCGCCGCATCGAAGTCGGCCGAAGTCCACCGGCCGAAGTTGTTCGTCTTGCCGGTCCCGAGCAGAAGCCCCAGGAAGTCGTTCGCGCCCGGGTAGTCGGCAACCCAGTCCATCTCCCAGAATGACGGCGGATCGCTCAACAGCCGCTCGTTGTACGTGGCCCAGTCGAGCGCCTCGTAGTCGATGTCGATCCCCAGGTTGTCGTGCAGCTGGCGCACGATGGCTTCGTCCAGCGCGGCGCCACCGGTGATCAGCGTGACCTTCGGGAACCCGACCCCGTTGGGATAGCCGGCCGCGACGAGCTCCGCCTTCGCCGTAGCGAGGTTGAACGTGGGCCCGAAGTCGGTGGCGCTGTGGCCCGGCACGCCCGGCGGGACCATTCCCGTAGCCGGAGCGAGGAGCGGGTCGGCCAGCAGGTCGACGATGCGGCGCCAATCGATCCCCATCTGGAAGGCGCGTCGAACATGAACGTCGTTGAATGGAGCACGGGTGGTGTCGAAACCGTAGAACTCGACGGACGGCGACGGCTCGATGCGCAAAGAGGGCCCGAGAGTCTTGTCGTAGGCTATCCACGAGGCGTCGTAGATGCTGATCGGCGTGTAATCGAGGTTGCCGCTCTCGAATTCGGAAACCGGGCTCTTGCCGCCTATGTCGCTGACCAGATGGATTGTCTTGATCGGCGGCGCCCCGGCCCAGTAGTGAGGGTTCGCCGTCATGGTGGTCTCCGTGTCGCTGAGACCGGTCAGTACGTACGCGCCGCTACCGACGAACCCGCGCGCGGTAAGGACGGCCTTGTCGGAGTCGATCGTCGCGGGTACGACTGCCAGGGTTGGGCTCGACGCGATTGCCGGGAAGTCCGACGCGGGATTCGACAGGTCGATGGCGACCTGGTCGTCGCCGATCGTAGACAGCCCGACCGCAGACTTGGATCCGCTGCCTTCACGGTAGGCGCGAGCCCCGACGACGTCGTCGAGAAGCGAGGCGAGCTGGCTCTTGAGCGCGGGGTCGAGGACTCGCATCCAGCTGGACGTCACGTCGGATGCCACGAGCGGCGATCCGTCCGAGAAGGCCAGGCCCGGTCGAAGGTGGAACACTAGTCTCTTGCCATCGCCCGAGGTCTGCCAGCCATCGGCGAGGGCTGGCTGCACGTGCCCCGCCGCGTCGATCGCGGTCAGCGATTCGAAGAGCTGCGACACTACCTCGGCGCTTCCTGCATCGGATTGGATCGCCGGATCCAGGGAGGCAGCCTCCGAACCGAGGATCGTGACCGAGCCGCTGGACGACCCGGAAGACCCCGGATTCGCGCTGCGTTCGGGCCCGGTCAGGTACACGCTGCCGCTTATCGCCAGCACGAGAGCGAGCGCGGCGGCCGCGGCCACGATGGCCGGGCGACGGCGGCCGGAACGAGGCGGAGGGGCGGGCCAGGCGTACATCAGCGGGCCTGCCACCAGGCTGGGAACGTGCCGTTGCGGCGATCTGCTTGGAAGGGCCTCTCGATGGGGACGGGCCGCGGTAGCGGGCTCGCGCGCCAAACATATCCCTGCCCAGAGAACCGGCCGATCAGGGCTGCGATACAGAGCAGGCGGCGCATCCCGGGAGTATAGGCGGCCGAAGATTTGTTGCCTGCCCGTTCTACGTCTTCGCTAGCCCCCGTCCGCCGCCGCAAGAGCCAGACGCTGGACGGCGGCGCCGGCCAGCGCGGCCAGATGGTCCAGCAGCCGAATCCTCTCGGGTGCTACCACGGCCGCGGGAGGAAGTCCAACCCCGACAACGCCCGAGACCTGGCCGTCCACCTGGATCGGAACGCCCAGGAGGACGCCGCTTCCGTTCTCGTCCTCGGTGAGCACGCTGCTGCTTACCCACAGCCGGCCCCAGAAACCCTCGCCCCGACGGATCGACTGTCCTGCCTCTTCGAACCTGCCCATGCCCGCCAGGTGGCGCATCACCGGCATCTCGTTTGTGGCGGTCGAGCCGTGGGGCTCTTCCGCGAAAGCGACCAATCCGTCGCGCGAGCCAACGATCCCGGCCGCGTGCAGGAGCGTCACGCGGGCGACATCGTCTGCGTTGGAGGCCGTGAGAAGGTCGCGGGCCGCATCCAGAATCGCGCCCGGAACCGCCTCGGGCACGCTGTGAGCGTCGCTCCTGGAGCGCGTCGCCCGACGTCGCTTGGCCTCGTAGAGGGCCGCATCCGCAGCCCCGACCAGCTCCGCCTTGCCCGGCCCTTCCGCGGGCCAGTGGGCGGCCCCGATGGACGCTCCGAACGGCAAGCCCGCTCCCACCACGGGCGACACTCGCACAGCCTCTCGCACCGCCACGCGGACGCGACCGGCCACTTCTTCGGCATGGCCGCGGCTGGCGCCGAGCAGCAGCAGCGCGAACTCATCGCCGCCATATCGGTAAGCCCTGTCGTTCTGGCGGGTGGCCCCCACCATTGCCTTGGCCACGGTCTGAAGCAGCGCGTCGCCGGCGGGGTGGCCGTACGTGTCGTTGAAAGCCTTGAACGAGTCCAGGTCCATCATCAGCAGCGAAAACGGCTCCCCGGCCTCGACGAGCGCGTCGAGGTCGCGCTGGAATGTGCCGTGATTCCGCAGCCCGGTCAGCGCGTCGAGGTCCGCGCGCGTCGCCACGGTCACATGCATCTCGGCGTTCTGAAGCGCGATCGAGGCCTGGCCCGCGAAGAGCTTGCTCAGCTCGAACTCCGGCTCGCTGAAGTGAGCCCCGGCTCCGCCGACGCGTGCCAGGTTCAGGCTGCCGACGACTTCGCCGTGAACGCGCAGAGGGACCACGATGATGTTCTGGGAGGCGCGGCCGCTCACATCCGGTGCCTCGCCCGACGGCCGAACGACGCCGGCCTCGAGCGTTCCTTCCAGCGCCCCGGCCAGCACGCCGTCGGCGACATCGTTCGCGCACACGGCGTCGCCCCGGCCGATGACCCAGCTCGTCAGGCCTTCGTCCAGGGCGTGGCGAGTAGCGTCCGGAACGGGCGCCGCACCCGAGTTTGCCCGCGACAGAACCGGCTCGATGCCGCGGGATTCGCGGTCATGGCGGTAGATCGTCAGGCGATCGTAATGGACGACGCTGCCGATGGTGTCCGCGATCTGTTCGAGCACCTGGCGAGGATCGAGCGTGGAGACCAGCTGCTCGCTCACGTCGAGGAGCCTTCGTTCGCCGGCGAGCTGGCGCTCGAGAGTGGTCTGCTGCCGTTCCAGGCGCTCGATGTTGCCGGCATTCACCATCGCCTGACCGGCATATCGGCCGAAGATCGACAGCGCCTGCTCATCCTCAGGGCCGTACCGGCTCGCCCCGGCCTTCGAAGACGACCAACACGCCATGGACTTCGTCGCCATAGGCCATGGGAACGAGGAGCAGAGACTCGGGGCCGAACGTCGAGCGGAAGATCGATCGCCTCTCCGCCGAGGCGTCCGGGACGATCAGCGGCTCGTTGCGCCTCGCCACCCACACCGGCAGCGTCTCTGCGTGTCCGGATGAGATCGCCTCCAGGGGCGGGGACGCGATACCCACGAAGGTGCCCGATGCGGCCACCACCCGAAGACCGCCGACGGCGGGATCGTCGCGGTACACCCGCACCGTGTCGCAATCGACCAGGCGCCCCACCTCGGCCACGATTGCCTCCACGATCGAATCGACGTCCCGAAGCTGGGCCAGGCGGAGGCTCAGCTCGTGGATGGCCGTCAATCGGTTGGCCAGTGATCGGACCGAAGCGTAGAGCCGTGCGTTCTGCATCGCGGTCGCCAGCTGACCAGCGAAGCCGGTGGCCAGCCCGAGATCTCGCACGGTCCATGGATGCGGCCGGCGGTGGACCACGACCAGTAGCCCGAGCATCTCGCCGGGTACGCGGCACGGAACGCCGGCCAGACCGACGATCTCCTCCTTCTCCACGACCGACCTGATCTCTTCGGCGATCGGGTTCGAGGTGTCGTCAAGTGGGATCGCGACAAGCGGGCTGTCGGGCCAGCGCTGCATGATCGACTGCAGAGGCGTGATCACGTTGTGGTCAAGGGCGTCCAGGACCTCCCGCGGAATCGACCGGCTGGCGCTCAAGACGAGCGAATGGTCGGCCTCCTCGCGCCAGAACGCCACGCCGTCGGCCGCGAGCACGAGCTCGACGCCGGCGAGCACCTCGTCGAACAGGCGCGACCGCGCCGCTCTCTCGGTTTCGCTGTCCGGTAGCCCGGAATCGGGAGCGATCGGTTCGGTTCCGACCGATCCGGCTATCCCGACGGCGGAGCCCTCGAACGGCTGGCCAGGCTCCAGATCGGAGCTGCGGCTCTGCATGGCCGGGTCATTGTGGCTCCGGGCCCCGTCGGCGTCTGCCACCGAGAGGGCATCCCCCGACCGTGGGGGTTCCGGGGGGAGACTGTCGTCGCGGCTAGCGGGACTCGATTCGGGAACTCCGGGTCGCCTCCGGGAGCCCGTCCCCGGCCGCCACCGCCGGCAGCGATTCCTGGAAGGCTTCGGGTTCGTGCAGATGGCCCTGGTCGGCGGTGTGATGCCGGTGGGAGTGGCTGATCGGACCGTGTCGATGCAGATGCTCGTGGATCAGATTCGCTCGAAGGAGCAGGTCCGTGTCAGCCAGGATCATGGCCGGATCGCCGTCCGCCACCACCCTCCCCTGTTCGCTCAGGACCACGACCCGGTCCGCGATCAGGGGCACGATGTCCAGCTCATGAGTTGCCACGACCAGGGTCCGGCCGGCCGCCCCCAGGCGCCGAATCAGGTCGACCAGCAGCCACTTGGTCCGCGGGTCCAGCGAGGCGGTCGGCTCGTCGAGAAGGACCACATCAGGCCGCAGGGAAAGGACCGAGGCGATCGCCGCGCGCTTCTTCTCCCCGCCCGACAGCTCGAAGGGCGCCCTGTCCGCCAGGTGCGCGATCTCCATCGCCGCCAGGGCCTCGTCGCAGCGCTCCGTGACCTCGTCGCCGGCCAGGCCCAGCTGCAGCGGCCCGAATGCCACGTCGTCGAGAACCGTCGCGCTGAAGAGCTGGATGTCCGGATCCTGGAAGACCAGCCCCACCTGCCGATGGAAGATGAAAGCCTCCTGCCCGGCTGCGACGGCCGCGACATCGAGGCCGAGGGCCCGCAGCGTCCCGCGCGACGGAGCGACGATGCCGTCGAGCAGCTTCAGGAGGGTCGACTTGCCGCTGCCGTTGGCACCCAGCAGGACGACCCGCTCGCCGGGCCAGATGTCGAGGTTCACCCCGTCGAGGGCCGTTTGCCGGCCCGAATACACGTATCCGACGTCTCGGAGGCCAAATAGAGGCTCGCCGGGACCGACCGCCTGCGCGCCGCGGTTCGCCACATCGAGAGCCCGCCCGATCATGCCACGACTCGCGACGCCAGCACCGCCACGACCGTGAATACCGCAGTACCGCCGAGAGCCAGCCAGTCGGCCGCCTCCATTCGGTAGGTGCTGTAGACCCGGACTTCGCCCGTGAAGCCGCGGGCGAGCATGGCGGCGTATACGTCGTTGCTCATCTTGAAGCCGCGGCTCATGAGGTTGCCGATTGTGCCGGTGATCCAGCGCCGTTGCTCTGCGCCGCTTGTCCGGCCCACCACGCGGCTCTTGCGAGCCAGGAGTATTCCATTGGCCGTGTGCAGGAAGAGGAAGATGTAGCGGTAGGTCATCGACAGGACGAGCACGAAGACCTGTGGGGTCCGAAGAGCACGCAGGCTCTTGAGAATGTCGGCCCACGGGGTGGTGACCACCATCAGGACGGCCAGGGACACCGACACGCCCACTCGGCCGACGAACAGCACGGCTCCGGCGAGGCCGTTCCAGGAAGGAGCCAGGTGCGCCGGGCCGAGCACGAAGTCGAAGACCCGCTCGCCGGGCACGAAGAAGATCGCCGGCACGACCACGATCCCCGCGAAGAACGGGATCCCGAGCCAGACGCGCTTGACGAAGAAGCCGAAGGGGACGCGGCTCGCCCGCGCGGCGGTGAGGGTCGCGGCATACAACAGAGCGAGGCCCACGATCGAACTTGCCAGACTGGCGGCGACGATAGCCATCAGAAAGCCGACGAGCTTCGCCCGGGGATCGCGTCGCTGCAGCCATCCTTCCGACCGGGCGTGCCGTTCCGTGAAGATCGCGTGCTCGATGTTGCCGGTGATGCCGCCGAGGGTCTGCTCCAGCCAGCCGATCCGTCCTTGAGCGGGCGTGCGGCCGACAACGACGGCGGTCACGAGCCGGCCTCTGCCGCGGCATGGACCCGGCCGCCGCCGCGCAGCAGCCGGGCGAGAAGGTATGTCGCCCCGCCCACGATAAGCATGCCGACGACACCCGCCAGCTCATAGCCGATGGCGGCATGCCACAGCGGCGCGTTCGCTTCGGAGAAGAACGGGAGGGGCAGGTTGTAGCCCGACATCGGCGCTGCGAAGACGCTCGAGAGGTCCTGCAGCCCGGTCGGGACGTAGCCGAAAGCGGCCTTCACGTCCTCGGCGCTGGCCTCGCCATAGGCGAAGCCGGGCGCGATCAGGCCGAGCGGCGCCACGACCGCGAGGGCGACGAAGGCTGCCCCGAGCCGCTTCAGGGCGCGCGGCAGGAGCAGGTATGCCGCCGGCACCAGGACGAGGCCCATGAACGCGGTTACCAGCAACATGCTGCCGACCGACGGCCAGTCGACCTGGGACCAATCGGCATTGAACATGCGATCGGGATTGCCGCCACCCTCGACCAGGCCGATCGCGCCCATGACCACGATCGCTGCCGTCACAGTCGCCAGGACGACCTGCCAGAGAGGACGCTGCGACGGACGCCCATCCGCCTCCACGTCCGGAGCGAAGATGCCGCGCAGGCTCGTCAGGTATTCGGGATGGCGGCGCTGCAGATATGCGACTCCGAGACCGGTGATCAGCCCCTCCACGATCGAAGCCCCGAACGCATGAGCCGCCAGCATCGCGGGCACGGCCTCGCTCAGGCCGTACGGGCTGTACTGCGCGTGCCCGTTGCTGGAGAAGAGCGCCGGCTCGATGCCGAGCTCGATGCCAACGGCCAGTGCCGCGGCGGTGATACCGATGTAGGCCCCAACGCCGGCGGCGATCGCCCGTCGCGTGGACAGCACGGGCGAGCCGGCTGCGAGGACGCGGTACGCCCCGTAGCCCACGAATGGCAGGATGATGCCCATGTTCAGGCAGTTCGCGAAGATCGCCAGGATCCCGCCATCGCCGAAGAAGAGCGCCTGGAGTATCAGCGCCGTGCTCACGGCGATCACGGCCGCCCAGGGTCCCAGCACGACCGCGATCAGCGTTCCCCCGACGCCGTGCGCTGTCGTCCCTCCCGGCACCGGGACGTTGAACATCATGATCGTGAAGCTGAGCGCGGAGAAGATCGCCAGCAGCGGCACCGTCCTGTTGTTCAGGACCTTCTTCACCCGTTGTGTAGCCAGACCCCAAACGGGAAGCGTGGGCGCGGCCAGGGCAAGAGAAACGGCCGGCGCGAGGTATCCGTCGGGAATGTGCACCCTGGCTCTCCAGTCCTTCCGCCTGTCGCTACAATTCGCTATTGCAACACGTTGCGGGGGGAACAAGTCTACAGCCTCGGGTCAATGCGCGACAATCGGGAGCGCAGAAAGGACCGCCCCGTGCCACCCCGAAATACGAACGCGGGCGCCAGCGAGACGGGCGCCAGCCCATGGGATCAGGCCGCCGATCGTATCCGAGAGAGCGGCCTGCGCTGGACGCCCCAACGGCGCACCCTGATCGAAGTCCTGCGAGAGCACGAGGGCCACGTCACGGCCTCGGAGCTGATCGCCCGATGCAAGGAACGAGATCAAACGACGACCCCCTCCACCGTCTATCGCACGCTCGACCTGCTCGAGGAGCTGGGGCTGGTCAGGCATGGCCACGGGCACGACGGCCGCGAGGAGTACCACGTCCTGCCTCAACAGATTCACGGCCACCTGTATTGCGTGGGCTGTGAGACGACATGGGAGATCCGGCCGGAGACGGGCGCCGTCATCGTCGAGGCGCTGGCGTCACAGCTCGGCTTCGCCGTGGATTTGTCGCACGTGACCGTCTCGGGCCGCTGCGCAGGCTGTCACGACTGACAGGCGCGGCCCGGGCGTGCTAGTACGGGACGACCAGTAGCCACTTCCCGTCGCGGCCCGGATAGTGGCCCTCGGGCCGCTTCCAACCGATGTAGTTGTGCGTCATCGCGGCCCAGTCCCGGAAAGTGTCCGGCCCCAGCGTCTGGCCCCAGATCGAGCTATGGCGCGGGTAGTACGGGTCCACGATGTAGGCGCCGAAGACGGTGAAATCCGCGGGGTAGTAGCGCGGGTCGCGGTCCGACTGGAACCCGGTCATCACCCAGGAATGGGCACCCCACCACGACAGCAGTCCCACCGGCCGCTTCGTCTTGCGCAGCGCCGTGGCGGCATCGTGCATGGCCTGGTCCAGGGAGTTGTCCACGAGCAGCTTGTAGTGCCCGCCGCCGAGTTGGGTCAACGTGATGGCCCAGCCTGCGGGGCCGTAGCCGCCGTTGTGGCTGTCCTCCTTGGTGGTGTTGGCGATGAGGATGTGGCTGATGGCCACCTGCCGCGTGCTCGTCAGGTCTACCTTCGGCCCGATGATGTTGAGCATGTTCTGGACGGCGGCTGCCATGCACGCGTACTTGGAAACCTGCGACACGAACGTGCCCTTCTTGTAGATGTCGATGGTGAACGGACCCGGGGTCGGCGACGGTGTCGCAAACGAAGGAGCGGGCCGCTCAGTGGGCGTGGGGGTGGGGACGGGCGTCGGCGAGTCGGTCGCTTCGATTGTCTCGGTCGGCGTTGCGACGACGGCGATCGTCGACGGCGTGGCGGCGGGGCCATGCGCAGCGACGGTCCCGACTGCCATCCAGGCCGCCGACGCGAGAATCACGCACACGGCCGCATAGGCTGCTGCCCCAACCAGAGGTCGCCATCGTCGTCCCGAACGGCGAGCCATCAACCGCATTTCCTCCGCGTCGTCCACCAGCCGCGTCCGCGGCGCCGCCAACTGACGCGGCGGCCCAGGACCGCGTGACGGAAAGCCCTGCGCTGAACCGCCGAACGCAAGAATACGACGACCCGACCGCAACCCTGCAATCGGGACCGTGCGGGTTCCCTCCCCGACCTCCGGTCGGCCCACGTGGCGAGCCCGTGCGTCAGGAGAACAGCACCGTCCCAAAGACGTGGCGCCGACCCAGCGCGGTGATCGGATCGTCGAAGTGCAGGTCTCCGGACGCTGCGCGCTCGTAGGTGCAGAGCACGACCGTCGGGTCGCCGTCGCGGTGCTCGAGGCCGATGGCGATGGCGTCGGTCAGGCCGCCGCCCTGCTCCTTCGGAACGACCGCGTCCCAGCAGACCGCGCAGGCCTTGATGGTCCCCGCCCGAGCTTCGAGTCGGAACGTGGCGTACAAGGCATCGATGATGAGCGGATTGGAGGGTTCCTGCAGCGTGGGCGCCACATCGATCACGGCCAGCTGGCCGCCAGCAGCCAGGCGAGCGCCGAAGGGGCGGAACTCACCTCGCTGCTCGAGCATCTGCTCCGCCAGACCGAGCATGGGCGTCAGCAGCTCGTTGAAGTCGGTGCGGATGCTCGGTTCCATGGTCTCTCCTGCCGCTGCGCCTGGGCCGGCGGCCGGCGGTCAACCGACACGACTGCCCCCGGGAGAAATCGGCAGGAGAGAGCCGCCCTCAAGTCGCCGGCGTCGCTCGTACCTCGCGCCGCAGGACGAGAGCCGCCCCGCATGCGGCCGAGCCCATGCCCGCGAGGAAGAGCGGCCAGGGAAACCAGCCCGGCGTTCCGCCGGCCATGATGTGGGGCGCGTCGGCAGTGAAGCTCAGCACCACGAGCAGGCCGCCGGTCACGCCCAGCACGACTTCACGTCTTCCCGCCCGCAGCTCCGCTCCCGCTGCCATGCTCCGAGCGGCCGCCAAACCGAACCCGAACAGCGCACCGCTCACGACCACGGGCGCCCAGACCGGCCCGATCCAGGGCACCGGGATGAGGAACAGCACGTCCCACGTGCCCGGCGAGTGCGGCCACCCGATGAAGACCCACAACCACACGTAGTAGAAGACGTCCCAGATGCCGAAGGCAACGCCGGTCCACGCGAGGCGCTCGAGCCAGTTCCGCCCCGTCAGCCAGCCGATCCCCGCCAGCATGACGAGCGTCGCGAACTCGCGGCCCACCTCTATCCCGGCCAGGTCGCCAACCATCTCCGGGCCTCGCAGCGGGAAGAGCTGATCGGGCGTGATCTGCAGAGCCCGCTGCAGGTAGACGACGACCGCCGACTCCAGGTAAGCCATCGCCGCCGCGAAGGCAATGACGGTCAGCGCAGCGCTACGAAAGCGCATGGGCAACCTCTCTGTCCGTTCCCTTGAGCGGACAGCCTACGCGTGTTTTCAGGCCGCTGCCTCGCCCCCCACGGCCTCTCGGCCGGCAGTTGCCGTCTGAGCCGTGTTCACTGGGCCGGGGTCAGACGTCCCGCGATCGTGTCCCGGACGTAGGTCGCGGTCTGCTTACAGTGCCTCCGGTACTTCGTCTCCATGCCGAGCATGATCCCGACGCCCAGCTTCTCGGCCACGTTCACGACCACCTGGCGCTGCCCACCGGCCTCCAGCACGTCCACCACGACCTCGATCGGTAGCCACTGCATGGGGCACAACATCCCCCCGACGATCCGCATCTTGAGTTGGGACCCGAGCTTGCCGTAGATGCGCGGTCCTGCAACAACCGGCTGCGCGCCCATCTCGGCGAGCGTTCGATGCGCTGCCTCGACGCAGTCGCCGCCGGTGGCGGGTAAGAGCGCCTGTTCCTGGTAGAAGAACTTCGGCACGAAAGCCCCTCTAGCGTGGCGCGGAAGAGTGGCGCCCCCGGCCGGACTCGAACCGACGACGCCCGCCTTAGGACGGCGGCGCTCTGTCCACTGAGCTACGGGGGCCCGCCGCGATGTTACCGCGTCCGGGCGCTATCGGCGGGCGTTGCAGCCCGTCCAGGCGCTAGACGCTCGCCTCGAAGTGGTAGCGATCGCGATCGCGCACGAGCCGGCCAACCGGATGAACGGGCTCGTGAGAAAGCACGATCGTCCAGCCCTCTTCGGCGGCACGCGCGAAGAGCGATGCCTTGACCACGACCGAGTCGAGCGGATAGTCGTCGAAAGCGGTCACCCAGCGCGGGTTGGTGCTCCACGGCCTCATGCACAGGTCGCCGAAGAAACCGACCGTTCTATCCTCGCCCCGGATAACGACCCCCTGATGGCCGGCCGAGTGGCCGCCGGTCGGAATAACGCTGACGCCCGGCAGAATCTCGGCTTCTCCGTCGACGATGCCTCGGACCCCCAGATCGCGCACCAGCCGCAGTTCCGGCTGGTCGTAGCCGGCCACCAGTCGCGGGTTGTCGCCCAGGGCGATCCGCCACTCCGCGAGCTGGGCCACGAAGGTCGCGCGGGGAAAGGCAAGCGATCCGTCGGCGCGCAGCACGCCGCCGGCATGGTCGAAGTGGAGATGGCTCACGGCCACGGCATCGACGGAACCGGGGTCGAAGCCTGCCTTCTCGAGCGCGGGAACGATCCACGGCCCCTCGTACGCCCGCATGGCCCTGATCTTGTCGCTCATCCGGTCGCCGATGCCTGTCTCCACCAACACCCGGCCGGAGGGCGTCTCGACCAGCAGGCAGTTGAGCGCCTGGAGGATGCGGTGCTGCTCGTCGATCTCGTCGGCTACGAGATCGTTCCACATCATGCGCGGCACGACGCCCAGCAACGCGCCGGCGTCCGAGCGGAAATGGCCCGCCTGTATCAGCGCGACTCGCGTCCCGCCGCCGAGTTCGGCCGACCAGTGAACGGCTTCGTTGAGCGTCGTCATCGGTTCCTCTCGTGCGCCTCGGGGGTTTGGCGACCCCGTTCGAAGTCCTCGAAGAAAGCGGAGGCGGTCGGCTCCGCCTGGCCCTGGTATTTGGAGCCCAGGCCGGCCGAGCCGTACGGTCGTTCGACCGGGCTCGACATCATCAGGAAGCTTATCTGCCCGATCTTCATCCCGAAGTAGAGGGCAATCGGCAGCTTGGCGACATTCGACAGCTCGAGGGTGAGCTTGCCCTTCCAGCCGGGATCGACGTAGCCGGCGGTCGAATGGATGAGCAGGCCGAGGCGCCCGAGCGACGACTTGCCCTCCAGGCGGGCCACCAGGTCGTCCGGCAGCTCGACCCATTCGAGCGTCTGGCCGAGCACGAACTCGCCCGGGTGCAGAACGAACGCCTCGTCGTCGGCGACCGACAGCAGGTCGGTCAGGTCCGGCTGCGCGGTGCGGACGTCGATGTACGGGTAGCGGTTGTTGCGAAAGACCCGGAATGTGCGGTCCAAGTGCAGGTCGACCGAGGATGGCTGCAGGTCCGCCCGGTCGTACGGCTCGATCTTGATTTGGCCGGCCCCCATGGCGGCCGCGATATCGCGGTCGGAGAGCACGCTCACTTGACCGCCGCCCCGCTCTCGCGCTGGGCGTACAGGTTGTCGACCTCCCGCTTGAGAGCTTCCAGGTCCTCGAAGCTCTGGTAGACGCTGGCGAATCGGATGTAGGCGATCTGGTCGATCGCGCGCAGCTTCTCCATGGCCAGCCGCCCGACATCCGAGGATTCGACCTCGGACGAGCCGGACGCACGCAGCTCGGCCTCGATCTGATCGGCGGCGCGATCCGCGGCGTCGTCGGCGACTGGCCGCCTGGTCAGGGCCTTGCGGAGCCCGGACGCCAGCTTCTCGCGGTCGAATTCCTGGCGCGAACCGTCGCGCTTGACGATGACCAACCGCGGCGCCTCGATCCGCTCGTTGGTGGTGAAGCGGGTGGAGCAGGCCGCGCATTCGCGACGGCGCCTGATGCTGACCTCGTCCAGGTCGCGCGAGTCAATGACCCGGGTTTCGCGTTCGCCGCACCGCGGACAGCGCATCGGCTCCGTCTCCTCCACCACGATGCTCGTGGCCTGAGATGGAGGATAGCACCGCGGATCTCCGTGGCCGGATCCCCGCCCACGCGCGCAGCTCGCCGGTCCGAGGAGCGCCTGTCAGCCTTCCCACCGGGAACGGCCCGCCTGCGAGACCTGCACGATCGTCTCGCGCCGCTCTCGGATCGCCTCCCGGGCATGGACCAGGTTCAGGTAGCCCCGTTTCACGGAAGTCTCCCCCTCACCCCAGTCGACGCCGGACAGGTCAGCCAGCAGCTCACCGCCATGCTCCACGAGATCGATCGCCCGCTGGGCGCGTTCAAGGTCGGCCGCCAGCGCGGCGGCCATGGTCGCCCACGGTCCACTCCGGCTTAGCGCCTGAGCCTCTTGAAGGTGGCGCCACAGGACATCCTGCGCCGCGGCCATCTTCGGCCCCGCTTCCTGGGGCGCCAGCTTGCGGCGCCGCATCTCGTCCACGACGACGAGCAGATCGCCCAACAGCTGCTCGGAACGGCGAGCCACCTCGGCAGCCTCGATGCCAGACGCCGTCTCGCGCCGCGCCCGACCGCCGGCAACCACCACTCGCCACAGCAGCCACAGGACCGCCGCGCCCATGCCGAAGAAGATGACGAGGGGCAGGACGACTTTGGCCTCGGGCACGGCGTTCTCCTGCGCTTCGGAAGCGCCCCGCTAATCTAGCCACGGATCGCCCGTCCGACCCGCCCCAAGATGAACCCGCGCCCCCAACCAAACGTACTACCCGGCCCGTCCGCCCCGCGCACGGTGGAGCGGGTGCGCGGCCTCGTAAGCGGCCTAGGGACCGTACTTGCGCGGCGGAACGCGACCGCCGGATCCGCGCGGGGGCGGGCTGGATATCCGGCCGGCAGCTCTGGCGCCCCGCGGGGTCCTGGCAGCCTGAACCGGGCCAGCGTCGGGCGGGCGCTGCCAGGCATCGGCCTCGCCGGATGAGCGTGACAGCAACTTGAAGCCCCTCACGGCCGCCGCCGGGTCCACATCCCGGACCATGTCGTAGACGGTGAGGGCGGCCACGGCGGCCGCGGTGAGAGCCTCCATCTCGACACCGCCAGGCCCGATCGCGGCCGTCTCGACGCGGATTCGGATCAGGCCGGCGGCTCGGTCGGGCACGGCCCGCACTAGCAGATCGGTCAGGGCTGCGGGGTGGCTGAGCGGAATCAGGTCGCTCGTCCGTTTGCCGGCCATGACGCCGGCGAGCTCGGCCACGCTCAAGACGTCGCCCTTGGGGTTCGTGCCGTCCACCACCGAGCTGAGCGTCTCGTGCGAGACGGCCACTTCGGCCTCGGCGACCGCTCGGTGCGCCACGACGGGGTGCTGCGTCACGTCCGTCATGCGGGGCCTGCCGACGCGATCGACATGCCCGGTGCGGCGCCGCTCGGCCCGCGAGCCGTCGTCGAAGGCGCTTCCGCCCTGCTTCCCTTCGGATCCCATCAGGCCCTCACCTCTCGATTCTCACTGGTCGGTCGTGTCGTCCGACGAGGGATCCGCCGATCCCTCCGGTTCGGCTGGCGGCACGGGTGGGGCGGGTGGGCCGGGGGGAGCAGAAGGTGTTCTTCGGCCTGGAAGCCTCGGGACCAGCAATAGCACCCCCGACTCGCGCGCCTGGCGCTCGGCTAGCTCCCGGATCAGACGCCCGGCCGAGCGGCGCGTCAGCAAAGCCGAGACATGCTGCCCGGTCCCGATCAAGAGCCCATCCAGACCGGAGCGTTCGAGGATCTCCAGGGCTGGCCAGAGATCCGCGTCGCCGCTTGCCCGCGGCACGCTCCCGAGGGGGACCATCGCTTGCTCGGTCCGCATCACCGGCCAGTTGCGGCGCGGTATCCGCCGTATCTGTGCCGTGCCGATCAACCCCAACAGCTCCTCGCCACGTTCCACCAGGGCGGCGCCGCCGAGCCTGTCACGAAGGTACTCGCCGGCGAACACGTCGAGGGTCAGCTGCGCCGGAACGCGTGCGAAATCGGAGTCCGCCGCGTCCGATACGTGCGCTCCCGCGATCAGGTTCTGGAGCATCAACCGGCGATCGAGAATTCGGCTCGACCCGACGAGCAACCACCCGGCCACGATCAGCGCCAGCCCGGGCCACAGGTCCACCAGGACGATGATGACGGCACCGACGGCCATGACGCAGAAGCCAACGATCCGGCCGACCCTGCTGGCGACCTTGGTGGCGACATCGTCCCGCCCGTATCTTGCCCAGGCGACGGCATGGACGACTCGAGCGCCATCCATCGGGTAACCGGGGATCAGGTTGGTCACCAGCAGCAGCAAGTTGAAGAGAGCAAGCACCTCGGTCACGAAGCTCGCGGCCAGGATGCCCTGCGGGACGTCGTTCGAGCCGCCCCAGCCCAGCTCGATCGCGCCGGCGATCGTGGCGAATACCGCCGCCAGCGTGACGCTCACCAGAGGCCCGGCCAGCGCGACCCTGAGCTCCTGACCCCAGGTACGAGGCCGCACTTCCATCAGGTAGGTCCCGCCGAGCAGCTGGATCACGACCACGTTGCCGCCAATTCCGGCCCGCCGCGCAACCCTGACATGCGCCAGCTCGTGGACGGTAACCGACGCGAAGATCAGGATGGCCGTCACGATGGCCGTGCCCCAGCCCAGGGCCGCATCGAACCCGGGGCCGGTCTGCGTCGAGAGTCCTTCCCCAAACACTACCGTGATGAGAGCCAGAAGGAGGATCCACGTCCAATGCGCGCGGATCTCGGTCCCGAACGCGCGGCCGAGAGGAAGGCCGGAATTCATAGCGAGCCGCCGGTCAGCGGCGACGCCGGCGACGGAGAGCCTGACGCCCGAACTGCGACCGGATCGGGCCCGGCGATTCGTCCCGCCGCAAGGACGACGACCAGCGCCAGCGCCAGCACCGCGGCGGCGATGGCGACGCTCGTTTCGGACCAGAACTGGTCCGGGAACAGCTGAACGAGCTTCTCCAACCTCGGGTCGAAAGAATACGTGCCGGGCGGGAAGAACAGCTCGTGGAAGAGCTCGAAGGCCTGGTCGAAGAAGACGGCGAAACCCAACCCCACAACGACCACGCCTCCCACGAGCACTATCCCGCCAGCCTGCACGGCGCCCCAGAACCACCGCCCGCCTCGGCTCGCCAGTCCGACCGCCACCAGGACCGCGCCGGCGATCATCGCCACCACCGCCAGGCTCATCAGCACCGTCCGGACGTCTGCCATGTGGCTGCGCTCGCGGGCGTCGAGAACCGGCGTCCCATCGACCGTCGCGTCGAAGTTCGGCGGGCCGAAGACAAGATCGGAGAGGATGCTGCCGGTGACCTGGCGGACCTGAGCCGGCGTGTACCCGGTCAGGCCGGCAACGTCACTTCTGTCCTGATCGAAGCTCACCCAGATGGGGTTGAGAAAGAGAAGCACGGCCACCGCGATCACGGCGCATGGCGTGGCAATCGCAACGCCGACGGCGCTCAACGCTTGGAGGAATGGCAGTCTCACGCGTCCATCGTACCGCCCCGGAGCGGCAGGGCCCTGTCCCGTATCAGGTCAGGGCCGCGGCCTCGCGCCGGATGATCTCCCAGACGCGGTCGAGGTCCGCGTCTGCGGTCCGCAGATTGGCCAGCGCCACGCGAATCGTGAATCGACCATGCAGTCGGGTGTGGGACAGGAAGACCTCGCCGGTACGGTTGATCGCATCCATCAGCGCGAGATTCACGCGGTCCAGCTCTTCTGCGATCTGGGGCTCGTCCTCCCGACCGATCAGCGAGACCGGCCGATAGCGGAAGCAGATCGTGGAGAACGGCACCGGCGCCAGGCGTTCGAAGGCGGGCGCCTCGTCGATCCAGCCAGTGAAACGCTGGCCCAGCTCCAGGTGGTACGAGATCCTTCGGCGCAACCCTTCGATACCGAAGTAGCGCAGCAGCATCCACAGCTTGAGGGCTCGGAAGCGCCGACCCAGGGTGGGCGTGTACTCGTTGTAGTCGCGGATCGGGCCTTCGCGATCGAGAGTGCGCAGGTACTCCGGCACGAGGCTGAAGGCGTCGCGCAGGTCCGGCATCCGCGTCGTCAGCAGGACTGACGCATCCACAGGCGAGAAGAACCACTTGTGCGGGTTCGTGACCACGGAGTCGGCGCGCTCCCAGCCGGCGAACTGATCGCGCCGGTCCGGGATCAGGGCCACCGCACCCGCGTGAGCCGCGTCGACGTGCAGCCAGATGCCTTCACGAGCGGCGATGTCCGCCATCCCCGAGATGGGATCGACGGAAGTGGTCGAGGTCGTGCCGATCGTCCCCACCATCGCGATCGGCCGGACGCCGACCTTCCTATCGGCCGCGATCGCCTCCTCGAGGGCATCCAGTCGCAGCTCGAATCGATCGTTGGTCGGGATCTTCGTCAGCCCGGCCTGCCCGAGCCCCAGCGTCATGCAGGCCTTCTCGATCGAGGAGTGGGCCTCGGCGGAGGCGTAAACCCGCAGCCCGGGCACGTTCGCCCGACCGGACAAGCCCCTGGCCGCCGCGTCTATTCCGGCAGCCTGCCGGGCCGCGGCCAGGGCCAGGAGCGACGAAGTCGAAGCCGTGTCGGTGAGCAGGCCGTCGAATCCCGCGGGTAGCCCCAGCGCCTGGCGGAACCAATCGACCACCACCTGCTCCAGCTCGGTTCCTGCCGGACTCGTGCGCCACAGCATGACGTTCGAGTTGAGAACCGCCGTCAGCATCTCGCCGATGATCCCCGGCCCCGATGCGGCGCTGCTGAAGTAGGCCAGGAAGCGTGGGTGCTGCCAGTGCGTGACGTTCGGCTCGATGAGGCGCTGGTAATCGGCCAGGATCGCCTCGATCGGCTCGGGCGACTCGGGTGGCGCGGCCGGGAAGAGAGGCCGCAGCGTGCCCGGCTCCACGGCCGGCAGGACGTCGCGCTCCCCGACGCCCCCGAGGTAGTCGGCCATGATGTCAACGGCCGCGTGCGCGGCCGCCCGAAACTCCTCCGGGTCCATGTCGCCGACGCCGGACCGCTGCTGTTCGTCCAGTTCATCGGTCTGCGGGCTGCGGGTCGGGCCGCGGCCGCCCAGCTCATCCACGATCGTCACTCATCCAGGGTGCGCTCAGCCGACCGCTTCGGCCGGCCATCAGCGGTCGAGTTTACCCTGGGAGGCCCGATCGGGCCCTAGCGGCTTCCGTCGGCAGACAAAAACCGGGTCGCGTCATCCGCGACCCGGTCCCATTGGTCGGCGCGACGACTACAGCTTGCCGCCGATGGTGCTGAGGATGGTGTTGATCTGGCCGCTCAGGAAGAGCAGCGCGGTGATCGCCAGGATGGCGATGAGGGCGAGGATCAGGGCGTACTCTGCGAGGCCCTGGCCTTCAGTCTTGCGAAGAAACATGTGACACCTCGAATTAGTCCACGGCCATCAACGGCCTACCTGAATAGTCGGCCCTTTGACCCCGCGAGGCTATAGCACTTCAGGGCTTCCCGACAGCCGATCGGCTGAAGCGAAGATGAATCCCGGGCTCGGCAGCCACGCTACGTCCCCCCTCTGGTGCGGCGACGGGCGCGGGCCGCTATAGAACGCGACAGCCCGTGACAGACTCGATGTGGCCTTCGGTCGCAGCGGGAGACGCGTACGGCGCCGATTCGGGCCCGGTCACCCACGATGCCCGTCCGTCGGGATCGATGTAGACGAGCTTGCGATCCCCCCGGATATCGAGCGTCGCCATCTTCGCGCAATCGAGCGTGTACAACGTCGCGGTGCTTCCCGCCAGGTTCGGCCCGCCCCCACCCCCTCCAATGAGGTACCCCTTCGTGTGTGCCGGAACCTCAAAGCTGCCCCCGGTGTGCTGGTCACCGTTGAGATCAATCTGCAGCTCGACGATGAAGCCCGTCGACGAGTCGTTCTGCGCGTCGGCGCCGAAGGGAGTGTCGACGTGGCAGGCACCAACGACGGCACACAGGCACACGGCCGCGACGAGCCAGATCCAACGACACCTCGCCGAACGAGCGCGCAGGTGTCTGCCCCTCAAGCTGCCTCCCGTGATTCTTCTGCGAAGAGGGATGCAGAAAATGGTCGGGGCGGAGCGATTCGAACGCTCGGCCTCCTGAACCCCATTCAGGTGCGCTACCAGGCTGCGCCACGCCCCGATCGGCCGACAGCATAGCAGACGCAGGAAGCGCCTCAGCCGGAAGGATGGGCGATCCGGCGGCTCAGCTCGGCCGGCCGCGCTGCCCCGGCGAGCGCCTGACACTGCCGGTGACTCCGCGACCCGGCTTCGTGCTCGCTACCGAGCGCGTCCCCGACGGCGCCTTGCCGGCCCGCGGCCCGCCCGGGCGTCGAGTCTTTCCGGAGGTCTTCTCGCGCCCGGCTCGATCGCTCGCCCGCTCCCGGAAGATGAGCCGGATCGGCGTCCCGTCGAAGCCGAATTCGGCGCGCAGCTGGTTCTCCAGGAAGCGCTTGTAGCTGAAATGGACCTGGTCGGCGTGGCGGGCGAAGAAGACAAAGCTCGGCGGGGCCACGGCCACCTGGGTCGCGTAGAAGATCTTGGGCGGGCCCAGCTTCCCGGCTGGCGGCGCCTGCCGCAGCGAGGCCACCCGGAGCACCCGGTTCAGCTCGGGAGTCGAGACGCGCTTGCGACGCTCACCCCAGACGTCCACCGCCAGCTCCAGCACCCTCCCGACTCGCTGGCCCGTCTTCGCGCTGATCGAGACCATCGGCGCGAAATCCAGGAAGGGCACCTCGGCTCGAATGGACGTCGCGTACTCGTCGAAGCTGCGGTCGGTCTTCTCGGCCAGCAGGTCCCACTTGTTGAGGGCGAGCACGAGCCCACGCCCCTCCTCGACGACGAAGCCGGCGACGTGGGCGTCCTGCGCCGTCAATCCCTGGAACGCATCGATGATGAGGATCGCCACGTCCGCCCGATCCACGGCCTTGATCGCCCTCAGCGTCGAGTACCGCTCCGCATCGGGGCCGCTGGCCACCTTGCCGGGACGGCGCATTCCGGCGGTGTCGATCAGGACGATGTCGCTGCGACCCCAGCGCAGGTGCGTGTCGATGGCGTCGCGCGTGGTTCCTGGTATGTCGCTGACGATGGCCCGGTCCTCGCCCAGCAGCGCGTTGAAAAGGCTGGACTTCCCGACGTTCGGCCGCCCAACCAGCGCAATCGAAACCTTCTGGTCCTCGTCCTCGTAGCTCGGCCGGCCGTCCTCGCCTTCGCCCTCTCCCCCTTCGAGTTCGATCGCCTCTGCGTCGCCGTCGCGGACACGTGCCAGGCGGCCCTCGGCCATCTCCCGCGCCCAGTCGTCCGCCTCGGCCTCGCGGCGCTTGCGCTCGATCTCCTCAGCGGTCTCCGGCGGCATGGCCCATACGATCGCGTCCAGCAAGTCGGCCACTCCCCGGCCGTGGGCGGCGCTGATCGGATAGGTCTCCTCCCAGCCCAGGGAGTAGAACTCGGCCGCCTCGAGCTCGCGCTTCTCGTTGTCGGCCTTGTTCGCCGCCACGAGCACCGGCGCCTTCGCGGTCCGCAGCAGATCGGCCGCCTCGATGTCGGCCGGCGTCATGCCGCTGATCGAGTCGACCACCAGCACGATGACGTCCGCCTCGGCGATCGCGATCCGGGCCTGCTCCTGGACTTTCTCCTCGATCGGGTCGCCGGGCTTGATCTCCAGGCCGCCGGTGTCGACCGCGATGAAGCGGCGGCCGTTCCACTCAGCCTCGCCGTAGATGCGGTCGCGGGTTGTTCGGGCGCGGTCTTCCACGATCGCGGCGCGGTGGCCGACGATGCGGTTGAACAGGGTGCTCTTGCCGACGTTCGGGCGGCCGACGACGGCGACGATTGGAAGTGGGGTCACCCGTGGATTATGGGGCCGCGTCGGCCGAGGCGCGACCGGGCCATCGCGCGAGACTGCCCCTCAGCGCGCGACGGCGACCTGCGGGTCCGGCAGCGAGGTCGTTCGACCGGCCGGAGTGGCGGCCGCGGCCAGGGCCGCATTGGCGATCTCTTCCGCATGCGCTGCGGCTTCCGGAGTACCGGCGAGGGTCAGAACCCGCCATGCCACGCAGCGCAGATCCTCGATCGGCGTGGAGGTTCCGCCCGTTACGCCCACGACCCGCGCGTCACCGAACACGGACGCGTCCTGGAGGTCCTTCTCCGACTCAATCTGGATCGCCCGCGTGCCGACGATGCCACACAGGCGCGTCAGCTCCTTGGTATTCGCGCTCGACCGTCCGCCAACGACCAGCATCAGGTCGACTTCTCGCGCGCATTCGACGGTGTCCTGCTGGCGGTGGATCGTGACCGGGCAGACGGTGTTGGCGATCTTGAGCTCGTGGCAGCGGCTCACCATGAACGCGGCCAGCTTCTCGAACTTCCATGGCGGTTGGGTGCTCTGGCTCAGCAGCGCCATCTTCTTTCGGCGCGGGATCTGCTCCCAGTCTTCCTCCTCGTCGACGACGATCGCGTCAGGGGCGAAGCCGAGCAGGCCGACGACCTCAGGGTGGCGTGGCGTTCCGAGAAGCACGATCGCGTACCCCTCTTCAACGAGCTTGGTGATCTCGCGCTGCTCCTGGATCACCCACGTGCAGGTGCCGTCGATGACGTCCAGGCCGCGGTCCTCGGCGTGGCGCAGCACGTCCGGCCGGACCCCATGGGCTCGAATGACGACCGCCGCTCCCTCGGTGACCTGGTCGAGCGAGTCGACGGTTTCGATCCCCTGGGCCGCCAGCGCGGCGATGACGCCCTCGTTGTGAACGACCTGGCCGAGCGTGTGCGTGACCTTGCCGGCCGCGGCCGCTTCCTTGGCCTTGTCGATCGCCTCGCGCACGCCGTAGCAGAACCCAGTTCGTTTGGCGATTCGGACTTCTTGAACGTTACCCATCGCGCTTAAGTATCGCACTCATCCGCGTAGACCCCCCGCTGCTCCTCGGGGAGCAGCTCAGCGATGTGGCGCATCAGCTCGGCTGTGGCGGCCCGCAACGACTCGTGGCGGTCGGCGCCCTTCGGCATGGTCAGGGTGAAGGGCTCCCCTACCCTGACCGTCATCCGCCGACCCGGGCGTGGCAGCAGCTTGCCCTTCGGCCAGAAGCGCTGCGAGCCGATGACGGCTATCGGCAGGATCGGCGCGGCGCTTCGAACCGCCAGGACCGTGGCGCCCTCCTTCGCCTCCTGCAGGGCTCCGGTTGGCGAGCGTGTGCCCTCCGGGAAGATCGTCAGCACCCGGCCTTCGTCCAGGACCCGCTTGGCCATCTTGAACGCCTCGAGATCGCCGCCGCCACGGCGCACCCCGAACACCCCGTTCTGCCTCATGCCCCAGCCGAACAACGGCCACCGAAGCGCCTCTTCCTTGCCCAGCCAGCCCATCTTCCGCCTCATAGCCGGCACGACATAGGCCATCAGCAACATCCCATCCGCGTTCGAGGCGTGGTTGCAGATGACCAGGACCGGCCCCGAGGCGGGTATGTTCTCGAAGCCCTCCCTCTTGACCCGGGTCAGGCAGGCGGCGGCAACCCGCAGGCAAGCGCCCGAGAATCGCGGGAAGAACGGCAGGCGGCTACCGGCCACGATCCCGTCCCCTGGCAGTCTCGACTTCGCGGATCTCGCGCACCACGGCCGCGACCGTCTCGTCGAAGGTGTTGCCGTCGGTCTTGAGGACGATCGCGTCCTCGGCTGCACGCAGCGGCGCGGTCTCGCGCTCGGAGTCGATGGCGTCGCGGCGGCGCAGATCCTCGAGGATGCCGCTGGCCTGCTTCTCGTCCGCGGCGACCTTGCGTTGGGCGGCTCGGCGGCGGGCGCGCTCCTCGGGCGAGGCGTAGAGGTAGATCTTGAGATCGGCGTCGGGCAGGATGACCGTGCCGATGTCGCGGCCGGCCACGATGATCCCGCCGTCCGCAGCCAGCGCCCGTTGCCGCGGCACCAGTGCGGCTCGCAGCTCCGGGACCTTGGAGTAGTCGGAGACGGTTCGATCCACGGCGGGACCGCGCACTTCGGCCGTGACGTCACGGCCGGCGGCCTCCACGCGGCGGAGTCGGCCGCGCGTGTCGGCGACGAGCTGGACTTCTTCCGCCAGCGGGACCAGCGCCGCTGTCTGATCCGGCGCGATGCCGCGCGCCACGGCCAGCCATGCCACGGCGCGATAGAGAAGCCCCGTGTCGCAGAAGCGGTAGCGGAGCCGGCGGGCCGCCTCGGCGCCGACGGTGCTCTTGCCGCTCGAGCTCGGGCCGTCCACGGCCACCACGAGGCGGGCTCTGGGGCTGGTGGCGCGCTCGGTGGTCACGGCCCGCAGGATACCGTTCCGGAGCCCCGGCTATTCGGGCGATGCGTCGCCGCCGACGGCGCGGGGCGGCCCGGCGTCCGGCTCGACGATCGCCGCTGCAGGCTCCCTCGGCCTCGTTGTCGTCGACCTCCGCGCGCACGCCGCGAGCTGCGTCACCTCTCGGTGGACGAGCGGCCGAGCCTCGCCCGAGTGGATGTCGGTGAGCTTCAGCGAGCCGACTCGGACCCGGACGAGGCGCCGAACCGGCATGCCCACCGCATCGAACATGCGGCGTATCTGCCGCTTCCAGCCCTGGGCCAGCACGACGCGGTACCAGCGCAGCTGCTCATGCGGCGGCGCCAGGAGCTCGAGCAGCTTCCGGACCTCGGCCGGCGTCGCGTCCTCCAGCATGTCGACTCGGGCCAGGCCTTCTTCGAGCTCGATACCGTTGCGCAGCGCCAGCTTCTGCTGCTTGGTGACCGAACGACCGAGCCCGACCATGTACTCGCGCTCGACGCCGTAGCGAGGGTGCAGCAGCAGGTCCGCCCAGGCGCCGTCGTTGGTGAACAGCAGCAGCCCCTCCGACTCCTCGTCCAGGCGGCCGACCGGGTAGAGGCGCGCCTCTCGTCGGGCGTTCTGCGGCAGCAACTCCATGACCGTGCGGTCGGCGTGGCGGTCGCGGACGGTCGAGACGACCCCGGCGGGCTTGTTGAGCATCCAGTACGCACGCTGGCGCTCGATCGCCGGCAGCGGCTGGCCATCGACGAGCACGCGCTGCATGTCCGGATCGACCTGCTCGCCGAGGACGGCCGGACGCCCATCCACGGTGACCCGGCCGGCACGGATCAGGTCCTCGCCCGAACGTCGCGAGGCGACGCCTGCCGAAGCGAGCACTTTCTGAAGACGCTCCCGAGTCATGTCAGCCGGCTCCGCTCTTCCCGTCGGCAGTGGTGGCATCGAGTACGGCCTTCGGATCGGCGGCCGCTTCACCGGAGGTCCGCTCCTCGTCCTCCGGCGCGAAGAGCCGCTCGGCGACCGGCGCCTCCAGCGGCGGCAGATCCCCCAGGCCCGTCATGCCGAACCGCTCGAGGAAGTCAAAGCCGGTCCCATACAGGATCGGGCGGCCGGGGCCCTCGGAGCGGCCGAGCTCAACGACCAGGCGGCGATGGAGCAGCGTGCGGATCGTGTACTCCGAGTCGACCCCTCGAATCCGCTCGATCGTGGCTCGGGTGCAGGGCTGGCGATAGGCGACGATGGCCAGCGTCTCCAGCGAGGGCGAGGAGAGCCGGGGCGCGTCCGCACCGACGTAGCGGGCGATGAGCGCCCCGGCCTCCGGCGCGGTGGCCAGCTCGACTCTCTCGCCCATCTCCACGATCCGGATGCCGCGATCGCCCAGGCTGACCGCCAGGTCGCCGATCCGGGCATTCACCGTTTCGCGGTCCACGCCGGCAAGAGCGGCTATCTCGGCCCGAGCGAGGGGCTTCTCGGCCACGAAGAGCAGCGCCTCCAGCTGGACCTCGGTCAGCTCGCCCGGCTGAGCCGACTCGCCGGCGGGCGCGCCACCGGCGGCTTCGGCCTCATCCGTGGCTTCCTCTGCCTCGATTCTGCGAGCCCGGACCTCGATCTCCAAACCGCTCACTTCCTCCGAACTCATGCGAACGAATCCAGGCTCTCGTCGATACCCCTCTCGACCTCGGCCGGCGCGGTATCGGTCGCCCGTCGGGCTACGATCGGCCCCCACGGCTCCGCCTGCTCGAGAGTGATCTCGCGGCGCTTCGCGAGCTCCAGCATCGCCAGGAATGTGACCGCCACCACCACCCGGTCCCTCATCCCGCCCAGCAGTTCCTGCAGGACGAAATGATCCGCCTGAGAGAGCGCGGCGCGAATCACCGCCGCCCGCTCCGCCATTGTGACCGTTCGGGTGACGATTTCGGCAATGGGCAGGGCAGGCGGGACGATCGTCGCCAGGCGGTCGAGCGCCTTCGGCAGAACGGACGGCGGCAACGGCGGCCTCTCCGGCGGCCGCGCGCCGGCCTTGCCGGCCTGAGCGGCGACCTCCGCATCGCGGCGGAAGAGGCGCCGGACGCCCAGCCGCTCACCCAGCGCGGCGCCCGCGTCCCGGAACCGGCGATATTCGATGAGCCGCGCCCGCAACTCCGCCTCGGGATCCGGTTCGTCGTCGAGCGGGATGGCCACGACCTTCGGCGGCCGCGGCAGGATTGCCCGGCTCTTGATCAGGATCAGCTGAGCGGCCACGGCCACGAAGGTCGACACGCTCCCCAGCCGATCGCCTTCGAGCGTGGCCAGGGCGTCGAGATAGGACTCCGCCAGGCCCCCCAGCGGCACGGTCAGCACGTCGAGCTGACGAGCTTCGATAAGCGCCAGCAGGAGAGCGAGCGGCCCGTCGAAGTCCCCCATCCGAACGTGGGTGGGTCGGTCCCGACGCCCCTCGTCGAAAGCCACCTCTGGCGCCGCGCCCAGGCGCGCCAGCGCCGCGGCGCGCGCACCGGCCGCGCGCGAGACTCGCTCCGGAGTCGTCGTCTCAGGTGCCGTCATCAGTTGGCCTCGTCGGCGGCGTGCAGGAGCCTGCCCGCTTCATCGACGGGATTCTCCTGCAACCGGATCAACTCCACCGCGCGCTGGCTGCAACCTGCATCGACGGCCAGCTCAGCCGAGCGATCGGCGTGGTTGCGCAGCCGGTCGAGCCCGTACCGGAAGGTGGGCATGTGGCTCGAGGCGCGCCAGATCCACTCCCCGTAGCGCTGCCCGAGCGACCAGGCCACACGATGCACGAGCCGCACGCGCGGCCCCTTGCCGCAATCGTGAAGGAGCCCCGCGACGAGGAGGTCCGGGTCCGAGGCTCCGGCCTTCCGCAGCGCCGCGACCACGTCCAGGCCATGGCGCCGATCTGCGACGTGCATCCGATCGAAGAGCGCCAGCTGGGCCGGGCTCAGCCAGTCGGTCAGGTCGTCACGCTCAGCGGTCGAGACCCGGGCACGAACGTACGACCAGGTGCGCTTGATCTTCGCGGTCCACCAGCTGCGCACGCTATAGGTAGTAGTTGACGCCGATGAGGAGGTTGACCAAAGAGCCAACGAATGGCCCGATGATCCGGCCCGCGAAGAGCACGATCACGATCAGGAGGAAGAGCCCGTACTGATTCATGAACTGCTGGACTTGACGTCCGGTTGACGGATCCAGCAGATCGATCAGGACGTGGGAGCCATCCAGGGGCGCGATCGGGATCAGGTTGAACAGCATCAGAACGACGTTGAGCGAGACGCCGGTGACGAACACCAGCTGCAGCATGTTCAATGCTGAGGTGTTGTCGGGCCACACCGCCCAGTTGGAATAGAGAATTCGAAAACCCGCTGCAAATACGGCCGCCAGGATCAGGTTGGAGAATGGTCCCGCCGCTGCCACCCGGGCGTTGGCATAGCGACCGCGGAGGTTGTAGGGGTTGACGGGCGTGGGCTTCGCCCACCCGAAGGCGATCCCACCTCCAGAGGCGAGGCCGAGCAACGCCGTGACGATCAGCAGCATGCCGCCCATCGGATCGAAATGAACCACGGGATCGAGCGAGACGCGGCCGAACAGCTTGGCCGTGCCATCGCCCAGTCGCAGGGCGGTGATGGCATGGGCGCATTCGTGAATCGGCCCCGATACCAGGAAGAAGAGCGCGATCCAGGTGATCGTTCGGGCGACGTCTATTGACTGCAAACTTCAACCTCTGGCTCCGGGACGGGCGGGGGTATCCTACCGTGCCGCCCGTCGCCTGCCGTGGTGAACGCGCCCGAGCCTACAGGCGCCCGAGCAGCTCGGCCTTCTTGGCCTCGTACTCCGCGGGGGTGATCGCGCCCTTGTCGCGCAGGTCGGCCAGCTTGGCCAGCGTGGCGGTCACGTCGTCCGAGCTGGACGACTTGGCTGATGCAAGGCTCGGCGCGGCCGCTGCCGGCCTCGGGCTGCTTGCCGACCCTCGATAGCCATCCTCGAGGTCGTTCTTGGCGTTGAGCATCGCCTTCTTGAAGTCGACCACATGGGCCAGCATCTGGTAGCGGTCAATCGAGTCCTCGTTCGCGGTCAGGATGTCCAGGTCGCCGTAGTGCAGCATCCGGGCCAGAAGGCCCTGCTTGAGCACGGCGTCGTTGATCTTGTCGAGCGAGCTATCGCCGCTCTTCTTGTCCAGCACGCCCTCAACTTTCAGTACACGGCGCGTGCTGATCACATACTCCTGGGACCTCCAGGTCACATACACAATCCCGATCCACACGATGCCGATGATGAGAAGCACAGCGCTCAGGCCGGCCATGATCTGCCAGCCGATTCCGTCGACCTTCCAGATAGTGGCCAGGAAGAAGACCACCAGCCCCAGAAGCACGAGCACGATGGCCTTCAATGAGTCGGATAGGGGCGCCAGCCAGTGCTGCCTGGCCCGGTAGAGGATCTGCTCCTCCTTCGCCATCAACGAGTCCGCGTAGCTCATCCTCGTCTCCTTCAATGCCCGTCCACCGCCGGGCGATTAGGCTCTCAGGCCCGTGGGTGGGCGCGGGCGTAGACGTCCTTGATCCGTTCGCCGGTCAGATGCGTGTACAGCTGTGTCGTGCTGATGTTCGCATGCCCGAGCAGCTCCTGAACGATACGCAGATCCGCGCCTCCCTCCAATAGGTGCGTCGCGAACGAATGCCGCAGCGTGTGCGGGCTCACGCCATTCTGAAGGCCGGCAGAGCGGGCGGTCGCGACGAGCATCTCCCAGGCCCGCCGGCGATCGAGCCGCTCGCCGCGCACCGACAGGAACAGCGGGCCGCCATGGGGCAGAGGCGGCGTCGCCAGGGCGAGCCATGCCGGCCTGACTTCACCGATGTACCGCCGAAGCCACCCGAGCGCCACCTCTCCAACCGGAACCTGGCGCTCCCGATCGCCTTTCCCGACCACGCGAACCAGGCCGTCTTCGAGGGAAAGGTCGTCGCGATCGAGTCCGAGCGCCTCCGAGATGCGCAGGCCGCAGGCGTACAGCAGTTCCAGCAAGGCCCGATCACGGACACCGGCCGGAGAGTCGTCCGTCCGGGCCGCGAGGAGCCCGTCCACTTCCTCGATCGTCAGGACCTCGGGCAGCAGTCGCGGCTGCCTCGGCAGATCGAAGCGAGCGGCCACGTCCGTGGCGATCCGACCTTCGGCGAAGCAGAACCGGTAGAAGCCACGCAGGGAGGCCGCTCTGCGGCGGAGGGTCGTGGGACGCAGCGGCGTCCGGCGACCCCGACCCGGCGACGCCAGCATCCCCAGGTATCGAACCGCAACGCCGGCCGAGGCATCCCACTCGGCGCCCGCCCCACGGCTGGCGGCAAAGTCCAGCAGATCCGCCCGGTAGGCCTGCAGCGTCGCATCCGACAGTCCGCGCTCGACGCGGAGGTGAAGCAGGAACTCCTCTATCGCCGCCTGGAGTCGATCCGTCTGACCCGCCGCGGCGCCGGGCATCTCACTCGCCCCTGGCCGAACGTCGCCACGCTTCAGCCCTCTCCAGGAGCTCTTGCGCGCTCGCCCGTGCGCCGGCCCCACCCTCCGACCCGGCGAGCATCTGCGCCAGCTCTCCGACGCGCTCGTCGGCGCCGAGACGGTGGACCTCGGTCACGGTCCGACCGTCGCGCTGGTGCTTCTCGATGCGGAACTGGGCGTCGGCGTATGCGGCGATCTGGCCGAGGTGGGTGACGCACAGAACCTGGTGCGAGCGAGCCAGTTCCCACAGGCTGCGGCCAACCGGCTCGGCGCTGCGTCCGCCGATCCCGGAGTCGATCTCGTCGAACACGAGCGTCGGCGTGTGATCCGCCTCGGCCAGGATCTGCTTGATCGCCAGGGCCACGCGCGAGAGCTCGCCGCCGCTCGCGATGCGAGCCAGTGGCCGAGCGGGCTCACCGGGGTTGGGCGCGATCAGGAAGACGACCGAGTCGATCCCCGAGCCATCGAAGGTGACGCCCTGGCCGTCGACCTCAACGGCCGGTTCGGCCGGCCCCGCCGGGCGACGCGTGACGGCCACCTGGAAGCTCGTCTGACGGAATCCCAGACCCGCGAGCGCTTGTTCGACGGCCTTTGCGAGCAGCTGCGCCGCCGTCTGGCGGCCGCGGGAGAGCGCCGAAGCGGCGACCGCCACGACCTCGAGCAGCCGGGCGGCCTCGACCTGACGTGACTCGCGGGAGGCTTCCAGCGTGCGCAGCCGTTCGGCCTCGGCCGCGGCTTGTTCGCCGTAGGCGATCACGGCCGCCTCGTCCTCGCCGTATTTGCGCTCCAGGGAGTAGATGACCGACAGCCGCTCCTCCATTCGGGAGAGCGCCGCCGCGTCGTGCTCGACGCTCTCCGCGAGACCGGCCGCCTCCGCTCCGGCATCTTCCAGCTCCGCGGCCAGGCCCAGAAGCCGCTCGGCGACCGGCTCGTAACGCTCGTCCAGCTTGGCGAGGTCGCGGGCGCGACGCGCCGCCTCGGCTGTGGTCTCGCGGGCGCCAGTCCCCTCCCCCGCCAGCAGATCGTGAATTTCGGCGCTGCCGCGGGCGATCGACTCCGCGTGCTGCGCGGACGAGAGACGGCCCCGGATCTCCGCCGCCTCCCCAACCCGCAACTTCGCGCCGACGATCTCCGCCAGCTGGTGCTCCTGCAGCTCCAGGCGACGGGCCAGCTCCCGAGGATCCAGCGCAAGCTCAGCGAGAGCGGCCTGGTTCACGCGCCAGGCCTCGACTGCGGCGGAAGTGGCCGCGCGTTCCGCCTCGAGGCGCCCGAATGCGTCGAGCAGCTCGCGCTGCCACCTCTCATCGAGCAGGCGCTGCTGCTCGTGCTGGCCGTGTATCTCCACCAGGCGCCCTGCCACGCCCGCCAGACGAGCGGCCGTGACCGACTCATCGTCTATCCGGGCGGTGGACCGCCCCGCCGCAGAAACCTCCCGCACGCAGATGAGCGGCTCCGGAATACGGTCGAAAAGCGCCTCCACCCGCGCCGAGTCCGACCCGTGGCGAACCAGCGAGGTGTCGGCGCGCGCCCCCACGGCGAGCCCGAGGGCGTCGATGAGCAGGCTCTTCCCGGCGCCGGTCTCGCCCGTCAGCACGTTGAGCCCAGGCTCGAACGAGATGCGCAGCTTCTCGATCAGGGCCAGGTCGTGGACGGCAAGCTCCGCCAGGCGGCCGGCGACCATCGGCCGGGCCGCGGTCGCCTCCGGGCCCGGCACCGCGACCTCCTCGGCACCCTCCGCGCCGGCTTCCGCGGCACCCGCGTCTTCGTCCGCCACCCGCCGATCCGGCCGGGCGACCATCTCCGCCTCCGCAGCCTCGGTCATGACGGCAGCAGCTCCGACTTCTGGCGGAGCAGGTCCCAGAACGGGACGGCGCCGCGCGGCTCGATGAAGCGGATCGGCCGCGGCATCTCCGACACGCAGACGACATCGCCGACGGAGAGGCGCCGGTCCTCGCGCCCATCGACGCTCATCAGCACGTCATACGCATCGAGGATCCGTACGCGAACCGTGTGGCGGGGGCTGACCACGACCGACCGGATCGCGGAGAGGTAGCCCGCGATCGGGGTCACGATCAGGTTGCGGCTGGTCGGATCCACGATCGGGCCGCCCGCCGAGAACGAGTAGGCGGTCGAACCCGTGGGACTGGCGACGACCAGTCCGTCGGCCGTGAAAGTGGCGAGGTGTGACGGGCCGATCTCCACCTCGATGCGGCACACGCGCGCCAGCGCGCCCCGGGCCACGGCGATGTCATTGAGGGCGAAGAAGGTCTCGCTCGCCTCCGGTCGACCCGCCGGATGAATCTCCGCGTGGAGCGCCATACGCGCCTCCAGCGCGAAATCGCCCGCCGCCAGCTGGCCCAGCACCGTCTCCATGTCGCCAGTCTCGACCTTGGACAGAAAGCCGATCTTGCCGAGGTTGACACCGAGGAGTGGCACGTCCACCTCGGCGACCGCCCGCGCCGCCCGCAGGAAAGTGCCGTCGCCGCCGAGGACCACCAGTGCGCCCGTTTCCGCAAGCTCGCGGACGACGGCCTTCGTTTCTCCCGCGGGGGCTGCCCAATGGGCGATGCCGCGCACCTCGCACCAGCCCTCGGCTCGCTCGCGTAGATCCAGCGCCGCCTCTTTCGTGGGGTTGTAGGCAAAGCCGATGCGATCAAGCTTCATACCCCGGCCAGCTCCCCGAACTTGCGCGCCCAGACCTCGGGCAGCTCGGCCGACCTGCCCTCGACCGCCACGTAGCCGGCGGGCACCTCCAGCTCGACGAAGAACTCTCGATTGCCGGCCGGTCCCGTGATCGGCGAGGCGACGGCATTGCGCAGCCGCAGGCCGATCCCCAGGGCGTGGCGGCCCACGGTCTCCAGCGTCTGGCGGTGTATCTGCGGGTCGCGGACCACTCCGTCGCGGACCTGCTTGCGGCCTGCCTCGAACTGGGGCTTCACCAGCGCCACGATCAGGCCGCCCAGCGGGCCGAAGCAGGTCGCCACCGGTCCAAGGATCCGGTCCAGCGAGATGAACGAGACGTCGACGACGGCCAGATCGACCGCCGTGGGCAGGATTCCGGGCCCGAGGGCCCGGGCATTGGTGCGCTCCATCGACACCACGCGCGGGTCGTGGCGGAGGGTCTCGGCCAGCTGGCCTCGGCCGACGTCGACCGCGTAGACGCGGCTGGCGTCCCGCTGCAGGAGCAGGTCCGTGAAGCCGCCGGTCGACGAGCCGACGTCCAGGCAGACAAGCCCGACCGGCTCCACTCCGAACGCGTCGACGGCGGCGCGCAGCTTGATCCCGCCGCGTGAAACGAACGGCGGCGGTGCCTCCACCTCCAGGGCGATCATGGTCTCCACCAGATCCCCGGGCTTGCGGTCGGTGCGGGCCCCTTCCCCCTCTCCCACGCGCACGTGTCCGCCGAGAATAAGCGCCTGGGCTCGCGTTCGGGACTCGGCAAGGCCGCGCTCGACCAGGAGCTGGTCGAGGCGCTGTCGAGCGGGACGGGCTGCAGGGCTCACGCCCTCAATCCTGTCACACCCGGATCATCTCGTGCTGCGCTGGGCGCGGGCCGGGATCTTTCGGGCCCCAGTTGGCCGCCGCCCGCCTCGCAGGCAAGCGGCATCAGGCGAGGGGCGCCCTCGGGCGCCCGACCGTCGCGGTTTCGGCCATTCCGCCCGCCGGCGTGGCGCGCAACCGGGTCAGCGTCTCGCGGATCTGCTGCGCAACGCCGGCGGCATCGAGGCGCAACAGGCGGCGCAGGTCGTCCACCGAGCCGTGATCCACGAACCTGTCCGCGGGAATGCCGACGATGCGCACCGTCACGTCGCGATAGGCCGGGTCGGCGACGCGCGACTCCTCGATCAGCTCGAGGACCCCCGCCCCGAATCCGCCGGTCACCACACTCTCCTCGAGGGTCACGAGGAGCTTCTTGCCGCGCGCCTGATCGAGGATCAGCTGGCGATCGAGCGGCTTGGCATACCGGGCGTTGATCACGCCCACCGACCAGCCCTCCTTCTCGAGCATCTCGGCCGCCTGGCGACCGCGCTCGACGATCGGCCCGAAGCCGACGATCAGGATCTGGCTGCCCTCGCACAAGACCTCGCCCACGCCGATCGGAAGGATCTGCGGCGTCCGCTCCGGGACGCCGAAGCCGGGGTCGCGCGGGTAGTGCAGGGAGAACGGATGGTCCTGCGCGAAGGCGGTTCGAACCAGCGAATGAAGCTCCTGCTCGTCTTTGGGGCTGGCGATGATCATGTTCGGCAGCTGGCGCTGCGTCGGCAGCGTGAACATGCCCTGGTGGCTCGTCCCGTCCTCGCCGACCAGCCCGGCCCGATCGACGGCGATCACCACAGGCAGGTCGTTCTGGCAGACGTCGTGCACCTCCTGATCGAAGGCACGCTGCAGGAACGTGGAGTAGAGCGCCACGACCGGCCGCTCTCCCGCGAGTGCCATCCCGGCCGATAGCGCGACGGCGTGTTGCTCGGCGATTCCAACATCGATGAAGCGATCGGGGAACTCCGTCTGGAAGGCATGCAGGCCCGTCCCGGTGGGCATCCCGGCGGTGACGGCGACGATCCGGCGGTCCGCTCGCGCCAGGTCGATGAGCTCCCTGGAGAAGTGGTACGTGTAGTTGGGTGGCTTCGATGCCGCGGCCGCTCGGGCCGCCTCAGATGGTGTGCCCATGTCCGCGCCGCCGGCCACGGAGTTGCCGTTGCCCGACGGCTCGACCGGAGCCTCGTCCGGGTTCCCGGGTGCCGGCATGCCGCTGTCTTTCCTGGCGAGCGCAGCGCCGGTCATGGGCTGGTGAATGGCGCCGGGGTGGACTTCCGGCGTGCGGCCGTCGGCCAGCTCGGGCATCGGCGGCAGCGCTGCGCCGTGGAAGCCGATCTGGTCGCGCTCAGCCGGTCGATAGCCGCGTCCCTTGCGCGTCCTGACGTGTACGAGCACTGGGCCGGGAACCTCCAGCGCGGCGCGGAAGATGTGCTCCAGGCCTCGGATGTTGTGACCCGGAATGACGCCCAGGTAGGTGATTCCCAGGTCTTCGAAGAGCTGGCCGGGCTGGGCGAAGTTCACGACCATGCGTCGGATCCGGCGCGACAGGCTCAATGCCGGTTGGCCGACGACGGGCAGCGACTCGACGATTCTGTCGTAGGCACCCTTGCTCTGCTTCCAGGCGCTCGACAGCTTCAGCGTGGAGAAGTACTGGCTGAAGGCGCCGACAGTGGGGCTGATCGACATGGCGTTGTCGTTGAGCACGATCAGCAGCTGGGTCTGGCGGTGGCCGATGTCGTTGAGGGCTTCCAGCGAGAGCCCGCTGATCAGGGCGGCGTCGCCGACGACGACCGCGATCTTCTCCATCGAGTGGCGCATGTCGCGCGCCGTCGCAAGTCCCTGGGCGATCGAAAGCCCCGTGCCGGCGTGCCCGCCGTCGAAGACGTCGTGTTCCGACTCCACGCGGCGCGGGAAGCCACCGATCCCGCCCAGCTGCCGCAGCGTGCCGAACCTGGCATACCGGCCCGTCAGCAGCTTGTGAGCGTAGGCCTGATGCCCCGTATCCCACACGATCTTGTCGCGCGGCGACTCAAGGACGCGATGCAGCGCAATGGACACCTCGACCACGCCCAGCGAGGAGCCCAGGTGACCGCCCGTCTTCGAAACCGTGGCGATTATGTACTCGCGGATCTCGGCGGCGAGGCTGTTCAGCTCCTCGTAGCTGAGGCCCCGCAAGTCGCTGGGACCCTCCAGGGTGGGCAGGATTGCCAAGTCATCACTCCTGGGCGAACCCCCGTCTCGCCCTAGCTGCGGAAGCGCCGTCACCGGTCGGTCGAGCGCTACCTCGTTTGTCCCGGGCAGTCTACAGCTACTCCGCTTGCTCCTCGGACCTTGACTCGACGGCGGCGAGCTGACCCGCGGAGCGCTCCAGCAGACGCTGGACCCGAAGCTCGGCCTGGCCGAGAAGCCCCGCACAGCGCTCGTGAAGCGCGACGCCGCGTTCGTACAGCTCGATCGAACGCTCGAGCTCGAGGCCGCCCTGCTCCAGCTCGGCCACGGTCCGCTGCAGCTCGACCAGGGCCTCGTCGAACGTCAGCGTGGTGACGTCGACGGCCTGCGTGGCGGCGGTCTGGTCACTCATCGGCGCTCACCTCCTCAGTGTGCCCGGGCTCCTCGGCTGCGGCGCGTGCCTCCAGGGCTCGATCCAGACGCAGCCCCAGCAGGATACCAACCCGGATCGAAAACACGAATCCGATGACGGCGCCACCGATCAGCAGCACGGCGAACGGCAGCTCCGCCATCAGCCGCCGCCTCGTCTCGCGGCCCCACCGCCCCTCGAGCCCGCGGCCGAGTCGACGGTGGCCGCGATCTCGCCCTCGGCGACGCGCACGGCAAGCCGCTCGCCAGCGGGCGCCTGCGTCGGCGCCCGGACGATCTCCCCGTCCGACCGACGCCTCACGATGGCATACCCGCGATCCAGGGTCGCCTGCGGACCGAGAGCGGTCAGCGCCGCCGAGCTTCGTTCCAGGACGACCCTGCGCGCACCCAGCTGGGCGGCCAACAGCGGCCCCAACCGCTCGGCCAGGCGATGATCCGCGTCCGCCCGTCGACCGATTTCGCCGCGCAGTGCCCGCGTGGCCCGATCCAGCAGGTAGCCAGCCCGCTCCCGAGCCTGGGCCAGCTGGGCCGAGGGGCGCAACCGCTCGAGGGCCCGGCCCTCGGCCGCGACCTCGGTCTGTGCAGCCCCCAGGGTGCGGGCCGTGTGGCCGCCGGCGCGCCGCGCCAGCTCGCGCAATACGGCCACGATCTCCGCCCGGTCGGGCACGACCAGCTCGGCGGCGGCAGACGGCGTGGGGGCGCGAACGTCCGCCGCGAAGTCCGCCAGCGTGACGTCCACCTCGTGCCCGACACCGCATACGACGGGGACGGGATGGGCCACGACCGCCCGGACTACGCGCTCGTCGTTGAAGGACCACAGATCCTCGAGCGACCCTCCCCCGCGGGCCAGGATGACCACCACCGGCGCGTCCTCCGACCGTCCCTCGGCACGGCACAGCTCGCCCCAGCGGGCCAAACGGTCCAGCGCCGTGACCACGCTCGCGGCCGCCCCTTCGCCCTGAACCTGACACGGCGACAGCAGCAGCCGCGCCAGCGGCCAGCGCCGCGCCACGACCTGGCAGATGTCGTGCCAGACGGCGCCGGTCGCGCTCGTGGCCACGCCGATGACGGCCGGGCTATCTGGAAGCGGCCGCTTGCGAGACGTCTCGAACAGCCCCTCGGCGGCCAGCTTCGCCTTGAGGGCCTCGAACCGCAGGGCCAGGTCGCCGAACCCGGCGGGCTGGACCGTCGCCACGTACAGCTGGTACACGCCCTGCGACTCGAAGACGTCGACGCGACCGTGGACCACGACCCGCAGGCCGGTCCGTGGCTCGAACGGAGAGCTCAGGCGGTCGTCGCGGAAGAAGACGCAGGCGAGCTGACTGCGGTCGTCCTTCAGGGTGAAGTACGCGTGCCCGGCCGAGGAAACGGTGACGCGTCCGACTTCGCCCTCCACCCAGACATCGCGCAGGCTGGCGTCGGCGCGCACCGCATCTCGGACTGCGCGCGTGACCTCGCTGACCTGGAGGATGCGCAACGCGAAGCCACCAGGCGGCTCCGCCCGCGGCAGCTGAGCCGCCTGCGGCATGGGCTGTTCCGCGTGCGCCGGCGCACCGTCGCCCGCGTGCGCTGGCGCACCGTCGCCCGCGTGCGCTGGCGCGTCCCCTCTCGGTTTCGCAGCTTCGGTCTCTTCCACCGGGATCGAATCCCACGCTGGGAGCGCCCAATCCGGCGGCCTGGATCGGTCGGAGACAGGGGCGGGATCGTCAACGGGGAGATCGCCCCAAAGGGGCTCGTTCTGCGGAGGCCCACTGCGGCTCACGGCAGACCCTCCTGATCGAACCGCCGGCAGGCTACCCGACCGGTCGTTAGGCGCGGTCGAACCGCTACAGCCGCGTCTGGTACTCGCCGGTTCGAGTGTCGACCCGAACTGTGTCGCCCTCGCCCACGAAGATGGGGACCTGGATGGTCAGGCCCGTCTCGAGCTTGGCCGCCTTGCGTGCCCCCGTCTGAGTGTCACCCGCGAACCCGGGCTCGGTCTCGACGACCTTGAGGTCGACGGTGACCGGAAGCTCGACGCCGATCGTCTCGCCTTCGTAGCTGGTCCGCTCGAGGAGCATCGAGTCCTTGAGGTAGTTGACGGCGTCGTCGAGTTGCTCCGCGCTCAGGTGGAACTGCTCGTAGCTCTCGGTCTCCATGAAGTGATAGTCGTCGCCGTCCTGGTACAGGAACTGGATCTGGCGATGCTCCAGCTGGGCGCGCGGCCACTTCTCACCCGCCTGGAACGACCGCTCGACCGTCTGTCCCCGTTTGACGTTGCGCAGCTTGATGCGGACCTGCGCCGAACCCCGTCCCATCTTGATGTGGTGGTAATCGAGGATCTGCCACAGTTCGCCATCGAGTTCGATGGCCACGCCCTTGCGCAGGTCGCTTGTCGAGATCATGGTCGGGGAGGGCTCCTTGGATGAGCAGCCAGCCGAACACCGGCCGGACCGATCGGCGTTATGCGTCTCGATTGTAGCCGAGCGGAGAGCCGGAACGATCGACAGGCCGGTCGATCGCGCCTCAGACGCCGACGACGAGCACCTCTCGCGGGAAGCACGTCAGCCGCTCGAGCGTGCGCGACCCGGTGTCGTACAGGACCAGATCCTCGATCCGGACGCCCGTCTCGTCGTCGAGGTAGATCCCCGGCTCCACGCTGAAGACCGTTGGGCTGGGCAGCGGATCCTCGGTGGCGACGCGACTGAGCGACGGCAGCTCGTGCGTGGCCAGGCCGATGCCGTGACCCGTGCCGTGCCCGAAGTGCTCGCCGTGCCCGGCGGCCTCGATCACGCCGCGCGCCGCGGCGTCACCCTCGCGGCCGTTCGCCGCGGGACGTTCGCCGTGCGCCGAGGCCGCCACCAGCTCGATGGACGCGTTCTGGGCCGCGGCCACGATCTCGTAGATCGCCAGGTCCCGCGCCATCGGCTCACCCACGAAAAGCGTCCTGGTCATGTCGCTGCGATATCCGGCCACCATCGCCCCGAAGTCGAAGAGCAGGACCTGACCCTCGCACACCTCTCGCTCCGAGGGTGAGCCGTGAGGCAGGGCGGCGTCGGGCCCGGTCAGGCAGGCCACTCCGAACGCCAGGGCCTCGGCGCCGCAGGTCCGCATCTCCCACTCCAGGGCCAGGGCCAGCTCTCGCTCCGTCATCCCCGGCTTGATCCGCCGCACGATGGAGGCGAGAGCGCGATCGGCGACCGCGCAGGCCGCCCCGATCCGTTCGATCTCGGCCGGCTCCTTGGTCGCCCGGTCGGCCTCGACCCAGCCCGCGGCCGGCACCAGCTCCACGTCCGGAGCGGCGCTCTCCAGCTCCAGCCACTGCTGGTGGCTGACGAACCCGCCTTCGACTGCGACCCGCTTCGCGCCGACGCTCTTCACGAGGGCCGGCCAGATCGCCCCCAGGTCGTAGGTCGTGGCCTCGATCCGGGCCCCCGGCGCCTGGGCACCCGCCTGCAAACGGTAGCGGCTGTCGGCCAGGACCACGACCTCGCCGCCCGAGATCATGAAACGGCCCGAGTTGCCGGCAACCCGGTCTTCGCCGTCGTCAAGGCTGAAACCGGTGAGATAGCGCATGTGCTCGGGGCGGATGCCGAAGTACGCGTCGACCCCCTCCCCGGCGAAACGCGCGCGCAGTCGGGCGAGACGAGCCGGCCGCGCCGAAGCGTCGGCCTCGCGCCAGCGATCCAGGTCGCCGGCCCCCGGAGGCGCTGCGAAATCGGCTGGATGCGGCAGATGCCGCACTACCGCGGTCACAGGCCAATGGTACGCGCCCGAGGCCCGGATCCGTTGGTCACGCGCTACAGGGAGCCAGGCCGGCGAGCGCAGGCCGGGCGCCGATCCGGTGAGTTCGGGTTAACGCCGTCGACCGTCCCTACTTGATGTAGCCGTATTTCTTCTCGTTTGCGACCTGCTCGGCATTGGTATGAGCGAAGGCCAACCCGCCGGTGCCGTCGTTCTTGGCGAGGAAGTAGTAGTAGCCGTCGGCGGTATCGGGCGCGAGGGCGGCCTGGATGGAAGCCGCTCCCGGAGAGCAGATTGGCGTGGGCGGCAAGCCGGCATGGTGGTACGTGTTGTAGGGAGCAATCGTCTCGGGAAATACGATCTGGGCGAGCGGAGTGGTGCCCCCGACCTCCAGCCAGAAGGTGTAACCGACCCATGCGTCGATCGGATGCGACTTCAGCCAGACCGAATCGTTGGCGTAGCTCACCGTCGGGTTCGAGTCCAACAGCCCGGTCGGCCATTTCTTGAGATCCAGCCGGTTCACGTACACGCCTGCCACCAACGGTCGATCCGAATCGAGCTTGACTTCGTGCTCGACCAGCGCGGCGATCTGGACCGTCTGGTAGATCTGGTCGGGAGGCAGGGCCAGCAGTCCCGCGGGTGCGTGGTTAGCGAAGGCGTCGAGCTGCTGCTCGATGAGACCCAGCGCCGAGAGATCCGGCGACACGTCGTAGGTGGCGGGGAAGAGGAAGCCTTCGAGGGACGCACCCGGCGGGAGCTTGAGCCATGGGTAGTGGGCAACCAGGTCTGCCGGTGGGTTCGTCGCGAGCTCGTAGTACTGCTCGACGTCGAGCGTGAGCTTGACGCCTGGATCGGTCGGGTTGGCCTCCAGGTACTCCAGCTTCGCCACCATCTGCTCGATGCGCAGACCCTCGACGAAGAGGAGACGCACCGTCGGCGGCGACACGGGCGGCGAAACGAGGGCGTCGATGGCCTGGTCCACGGTCATGGCCCTGGTCACGATGTGGCGGCCCGCCTGGAAGTTGACCGTCTGGTCGCGCTCTATGGCCTGGAACACGAAAGCCCGCGCGTCGGCTATGACCCCGGCCTGCACGAGCGCGTCCCCGATCTGGGCCGTCGTCTCGCCGTACTTGATCTGGAACACGATCTGCCGGGCGTCGGTCACGTCCACAGGCTCTGTGAGGCTCGAGCCGAGGTCGCTGCGCACGATATCGGCGACAAAGGGAAGCTCCAGGGCGGTGGGGTTCTCCGCGCCCCAGTCGGCAATGGCGTGGAAGAGCGCAGGACGCGCGAAGAAGTAGAGCCCGCCGAGCACGAGGCTGGCCAGCACCAGGGTGAACGCGGTGAAACGCAGGACAGTACCGACTCCGCCCGACCTGCTGGACTTGTAGTTGCGGCGGTCTTCCGTGCCGCAGATCCTCCTGGAGGCCACACCCGGCGCATCGGCAGCTGCCGGGTCGTAATCGTTCCAGCCAGTGTCGACGAATGGACGCCGGGTGCCAGACGATCCGCTCCTGACGCCACGGCGACCCTCGTCCCGCGGAGCCTTCCCGCTTCCCATGCTCATTCGGTTCCTCGCTCAGCCGGCTGGCCTTGACCGGACGCAGACTCGTCGGTCGGTCCGGCTGTGGCGTCGAGCTCGTCCTGCAGTATCAGCGCGGCCGCCTCACGATCGATGCGGGCGCGGTGGGCGTCCCGCTGCGCCGCGCTTGGGGGGCCGCCCGACTTCCCACGCGCCGGGCCACCGATCCTCTGCTCCGCGCGCACGCTCGTCAAACGCTCGTCGCGAAATCGTAGCGGCAATCCCGTCGCGCCGGCGATCGCCACCGCCCACTCTCGCGTGCTCGCAGCCTGCGGCCCCTCGCTCCCATCGGCGTTCAGCGGCAGCCCGACGACAAGGCCGTCGGCCCTCTGCTCGGCCGCCAGACGCGCCACCACGCGAGCGTCCTCGTTGACGGTTCGGGCTCGATTCAGCGTCGCCAGCGGCGTCGCCGCGTGCGTCTCGACGACGCCCAGAGCCACGCCGATGCGCCGCTCGCCGAGGTCTATCCCCAGGACCCGGCCAGGCCCGGCCCTTGCGCCACGGTCCCCGTCCTTGCCGCTCACGGCGTGGCCGTCGGGCTCGCCTCGCTCGAGGCCGTGGCTTCTGGCGTCGCGGTGGGGCTCGGCTCGGCCGAGGCGGACGGGCCAGGCGTGGCGCCCTCTGTCGGCGTCGCCGTCCGCCCGGGCGCAAGCGTGACTCGGGCGGTGGCACCGAGTATCGCGGTCGCCGTTGGCCTGGCTGTCGGCGCTATCACCCGGACGTCGATCCGGAAGTCGAACCCCGAGATAGTCGACACCCAGAACGGCGAGATTGAGACCTCCGCGTCACCGTACGTGGACAGATAGGCCTTGGCCTCCGCCACGGACTTACCCTTGATCGCGGCGCGCAGCTGATCCACGTCCACCGTCGCCGCCTGCAGCCCGCTGGCAACGACCGGGACCGAGACCGCGGATCCCGTGGCCGTCGGCGACCCGAGCGCAACCACGACCGAGCCCTCGACGAGCGCGTGGCCGGCCTGCACTTTGGCTCGGACCTTGCGCTCGGCGAGGCTGCGGACCGTCGCGAGATTGGTGGCCGTGGCGGTCGCCGTGCCCGTCGCCGCGAGATCGAAGCTCGTCAGCTGCTGACTCAGGAGCGTGGCCGGGTCGGGGTCGAAGCTCGCGTCGCCCATGTGGGCTGTCTTCGGGAACAGTTCGAGGCCGGCCGCCACCGACGCCGGCTCGTTCATCCTGACCATCACGGACGAGTCGAGCTGCTTGGCCAGGCTGACTTCGGCAGCGTCGATGTCGGACTGCTGCACGAACGGCGTGACGGTGTGCGTCCCGCCCGAGGTGGCCTTCTTGTTGGTCACCTGGTCCGGGACGACGAGGGCGGTTGCCAGCCAGGCGGGTACGTTGACGATGGCCCCGGCCGCGACGTTGCCGGAGAGTCCCTTCCTCACCGCCGCGACCCCCACGTCGGCGGTTCCGGGCGTGAAGCCGCCCGGGACAACCGCCTTCGGCACCGTGACTGCGGAAGTCGTCGCGAACGCGACTTTGGCTGCGGTTTCGACCTGCGTCCCGGCTGGGATTTGCACCACACTCGCGGTGTTCCAGCTCGTGAACGTCACTGTGCCCGTGGCGGCCGTCTCGGCTACGTTCTGGCCCGTCGCGTCGAATGTCCCAATCACCTGCGCCGTGAACTCTTTGGAGATCCCCGGAACCATCAGCGTCGAATCGTTCGTCGCCGTGATCCCGGGATCCACCTTGATCGTGAGGTTCAGCGGCCCGACCGGGACCTCTCTCAACGTCAGCACGACGGTCGCGTTCGGCAGCAGCAGGAACGCGCCGATCGCCCCCACGGCCAGAGCCGCCACGAGCCCCAGCGCCAGCCAGCGAGAGGCGCCGACACCGAGCCGGCGACCGGAACGCGCCGCCGGCTGGCCCGGCCCGATCGCCCGACGGGAGCCGGCGGCACCCGTGAGCCTCGCCGCCCGGCCCCCGCTCCCGCTGTCGACCGTCGCCGCCAGCTCGTCCGGGGCATCCCCTACCCCGTCGGCGCCACCGGGCTGAGTGCCCGGCGGTCGTGCGGACTCCGCCTTCTGGTACTCGGCCACGCTGGCGTACAGGGGCAACCCCGCCGCCTGGGCAAGCGAGCGAGCCGAGGGGTCGGTGGCGACGATCGCCAATCGCTTCCCGTGATGGCGCGCCTCTCTCGCCAGCAACCGGAAGTTGATGCGCGACGTCGCCACGCGGGAACCGCCCTGGATGACCAGGGCGATCCGCGTATCGCTCGAATCGCGGATCCGTGCCGCGGCAGAAGTGATCTCGTCGTCAACGTCAATGTAGTAGATCGCCATCGCGCTACATCTTCATCACTCGGAGGACCCGGCGCAAAGCGACATCCAGCGGATCTTCGTTGGTCTGGAGCTCGATCGCTTGGTAGGCCAGGCCGAGCGGCGTGACGTCCTGCTGATCGACGAGCAGATTCGTCCCGTCCTTGATTCGCTCGACCTGATCGGGGGACATCACGAGAACCTCCGGCGGTCGGCTGAAGGGCAGTCGCTTCCAGAACTGCTCGCTGCGCAGCACCGCCCCGATCTCCGGCAAATGCGAGCCGCCGCCGCACATGTAGACCCGACCCGGCAGCAGGTCGCCCTCGGCCAGCTCTTCGAGCACGAGCTCCACACCGGCCGCCCAGATGGCCACGTCGTCGGCCACTACCTGGGCCACTTCCGCGCGGTGGTCAACCTTCGTGCCTTTGGCGTAATCGACCTTGATCTCTTCGGCCCGCGGAAACGGCAGGTCGAGATGGTCCGCGATCGATTTGGTGAAAGCTCGGCCGCCGAGAGCGAACATGCGCGTCCCCTCGATGCCGCCGTGGCGGACAAGAGCCACGTCCGTCGTGCCGCCGCCGACGTCGATGAAGAGCGCCCCCGATTGCTGCACCTGCTCGCTGGCGAGGACCCTGGCTACGGCGTACGGCTCCGCCACGACCTCCAGCAGCTCTAGGTCGAGCTGCTCGGCGACACTCTGGAGCGCGCCCAGGTGGACCAGCGGGGCGAAGGCGTTGAAGATGCTGATCTTGACGTTGCGGCCCTTGAAGCCGACGGGGTTGGTGACCGGATAACCGTCGATCTGAGCGCCGGTTACCGCCGCGTGGACCAACCGCACGTCCACCTGAGGCAGGCCGGTCTCCCACGTGATCGCCCGCTCCGCCTCGCGCAGCGCGTCGTGCTGAACGCCGTCGATCAGCTTCTGCAACTCCCCGTCGGTGATCGGCGCGCCGGGGCGCTTGCGCTCGTGGGAGCGGGCGGTCGTGAAGCCCTTGACCAGCTCCCCGGCGATCCCGATCACGCATTGCGTGGGCCGGAAGCCGGCCATCTCTTCCGCTTCCTGGAGCGCGGTCTGGCAGTTGTCGACGACGGCGTTGATGTCGGTCACCGTGCCCGACTGCATGTGAGACAGGCCCTGGCGCTTGCGGCCAACGCCCCGCACCGTGCCCAGGCCAGCTGCGTCGATGTCGAAGACGAGGGCCTTCGCGAACTCGGTGCCGATGTCCAGCGCAGTGCAGGCGGCCAGACTCGACGCTTCCTCGCGGCCCCAGATCTTGCGCCAGAACGCCACGGCCGGTCCCCTAGCTGCGCGCTACTTGCCTGCCGTTCCTAGTGTATGCGCGATGGCGGTGAGAGCAGAAGCTACACCTTCGCGGCGCGTTCCCATCCCCTGGGCCATCTCCGGGCGGCCGCCACCCCGGCCCTCCATCGGCCCCATGGCCACCTTGACCAGCTCCCCGGCCGAGATGCCCCGCTCCAGCAGGTCCGGACTGACGGTCACGAAGATCTGCGGGGCCTCGGCGTCGAACGCAATCGCGATCACGCCCGAACCCAGCGCGGCGCGGATCTCCTTGACGAAGCCCTTCCACTGCTCCGGCGAGTCGAACGACCCCGAATGGGCGACGAGCTTCACGCCGGGCGCGACCTCCTCCGCGCGGGCGGCCAGGTCGGCCGGTTTGGGCATTCCGCTCCCGCCGGCCTTGAGTCGGCGGCGAACCTCGCGCAGCTCCTCCGCAAGGGCGGCGACGCGCTCGGGCACCGCGTCCACCGACGTGGCCCCGACCGTCTCCGCGATCCGCTCCAGCAGGTCTATGCGCTCGCGCAGCACCGCGTCGGCTCCGTCGCCGGTCATTGCCTCGATGCGGCGCGTGCCCGCCCCGATGCTCCGGTCCCCGGTGATCACGAAGCCTCCGATCTGGCCGGAGGCCGAGCAGTGCGTTCCGCCGCACAGCTCCAACGAGTAGCCTTCCACCCGGACGGTCCGGACCTTCTCGCCGTACTTCTCATCGAAGAAGGCATCCGCCCCGGCGGCGATCGCGTCGGCCATCGGCTGGACCGTTGTCGTCACCGGCCGGTTCTCGCGCACGATTCGCCGAACCTCGTCCTCGATGGCGCGCTTCTCGGCAGCTGTGAGCGGTCGATCCATCGGGTAGTCGAAGCGCAGGTACTCCGGCGCCACGAGTGAGCCGGCCTGATGCGCTTCGGGGCCGACGACGTTGCGCAGGGCCCGGTGCAGCAGGTGCGTGGCCGTGTGGTTTCGCATCGTCCTGGCCCGCCGCTCGGCGTCCACCCGGGCTGTGATCGTCGCCCCGACCCGCAGCCGGCCGTGCAGCCGACCACGATGGACGAAGAGCCCCGCGATCGGCTTCTGCGTGTCCTCCACCGTGAAGAGCGCGCTGCCTCCGCCGGCCTCGAGCAACTCGCCGCGGTCGCCGACCTGGCCGCCGCCCTCGCCGTAGAAGGGAGTGGCGTCGAGCACCACCTCTGCCTCCCCGTGGCCGGTCAGCTCCTGGTATTCCATTCCGTCGCGCAAGATCGCGACGACGCGACCTTCCGCCTCCGCTCCCTCGTAGCCCAGGAAGCGCGACTCCCCGGCGCGCCTGAGGATCGCCTGGTACAAGTCGCCCATTTCGGCGTGGCGGGCCAGATCGGCCTTGGTGCCCTTGCGGCTGCGCTCCTTCTGCTCGGCCATGGCGGCGGCGAAGCCCTCGCGGTCCACCCGCACGCCGTACTCGGCGGCCATGTCCACCGTCAGGTCGATCGGGAATCCGTAGGTGTCATGAAGCCGGAAGGCGACCTCGCCCGGCAGCACGGGCGCGTCCTCGGGCAGCGATTCGGGCCGCCGGCCGATCGCCCGTTCGGTCTTGGTCAGCGGCGTCAGCGCAGCTTCCAGGTGGCTCGTGCCCGTCTCTAGGGTCCGGGCGAATTGAGTCTCCTCGTGGCGGATCACCTTCAGGATCCGCCCGCGCTGCTCGGCCAGGTACGGGTAGGCGTCTTTCATGACGTCGATGACAACGCCGGCTGTCACGTCCATGAACGGCTCGCGCCGGCCGAGGAGCCGGCCGTGGCGGACGGCGCGGCGGACGATGCGGCGCAGGACGTAGCCACGACCATCGTTGGCGGGCGCAACGCCGTCCCCGACCAGGAACGTGACCGCGCGAGAGTGGTCGGCGATGACCTGGTAGCTGAAACGCTCCGCCTCGAAGGCCTCGGGGTCGTGGCCCAGCAGGTCGCGCATGGCGGCGTGGATCGGCGTGAACAGGTCCGTGTCGTAGTTGGTGGACACCTGCTGGACGACGCTCGCAAGACGCTCCAGCCCCATTCCGGTGTCGACTGACTTCATCGGCAGCGGCACGCGCGTGCCGTCGGCGCGCTGCTCGAACTCCATGAAGACCAGGTTCCAGACCTCGAGCCAGCGCGGACAGTTCTCCGAGTGGTCGGGTATGCAGTGCGGTCCCTCGCTCAACTCCGCTCCACGATCGAAGTGGACTTCAGAACACGGGCCACACGGCCCGGTCTCGGCCATGCGCCAGAAGTTGGCATCGTCGCCCGCCTCGACGTTGCCCCAGCGGGCGATGCGGTCCGCGGGGACACCGATCTCGTCGTGCCAGATCCGGTAGGCATCCTCGTCGTCGGAGTAGACCGTGACGCCAATCCGATCGCCCGGAATCTGAAAGACGCCAGTCAGAAGCTCCCAGGCCCAGTGGATTGCGTCGCGCTTGAAGTAATCGCCGAAGCTCCAGTTGCCGAGCATCTCGAAGAAGGTGTGGTGGCGCGTCGTGCGCCCGACTTCTTCGAAGTCGTTGTGCTTGCCCGCCACCCGCAGACAGCGCTGGTAGTCCGTGGCACGGACGTAGGTGCGCTTCTCGCGCCCGGTCAGGACGTTCTTGAACTGGACCATCCCCGAGTTCGTAAAAAGCAGGGTCGGGTCGCCGGCAGGCACGAGCGAGGCGCTCGGAACCTCGGTGTGGCCCCGCTGGACGAAGAACTCGACATAGCGGCGGCGCACCTCGGCCGCGGTGAGGTAGGGAATCGGCGAGTCAGGCATCGCCGGTAACGGTACCAAACACGGGACGCCCTGAGCGCAACCCGATTTCAGTCTCGTCTTGGACGGCGGTTCCAGAGGGTCGAACCGGCGATGGCGGCCCCGACCAGCGCTCCCAGCGCCAGGCCCCGCGCGAAGGCGAGCAGCCGCGGGTCGCTCGGGCCGGCACCCCCTCTCGCGCGGACCAGGAGCCAGAGAAGCGATCGAGTCACTCCGGCTCCTCCGGCTCGGGAGCCGGGCCGAGAACCGTGATGACCGCTACGAAGGCGATGCCGATCCAGGCCACGACGGAAGCGGAGACGACGTGGAAGTCGCCGACGCGCAACGGATCCACGCCCAGCCGCCCACCGACCGCGTCGCCGGCCCACGCCCCCAGGATGGCCGCGCATGCCACCAGCACGATCCGGCCGCTCACCCTGCCAAGCACGAAGACGAACAACGCGGTGTGGAAGAGTCCGACCAGGACGGCCAGCACATGGGCGGGACCGAGAGCCACTCAACTCCTCATCCGGCAGGCGCGCCGCTCCGTGGCGGCGACCGCCTGAGTATAGGAGGCCGCTGCGAGGCTCGGTCGAGCCGCGACCGCGAGAAACGCCAGGCGCCGGCCGAATCCTCCACATGGGCTATCCGCCCACCGCCGACGACCACCTCGCCGCGATAGAAGACCGCAGCCTGGCCCGGCGCCGCGGCCCAGACCGGATCGTCGGTCTCGACCGCCCAGCGGCTCCGCGTAGTGGGCGAGACGATCGCGGCCGCCACGCGACCGCGGTGGCGGATCTGGACCTCGGCCCGGAACGGCGCGTCGCCCGCGGGCCGCTTGCCCCGGGCCGGCTCGTCACTGGGCGGCTCACCGGCCACGAAACTCATCTCCTCGACCTCGAACCGGCGGGTCTCGAGATCTGCCCGTCGGCCCAGCCGGATGACGTTCCCGCTCGGGTCGATGCTCAGCACGTAGCGCGCCTCACCGAGCGCTACGCCGAGCCCCTGTCGCTGACCCACGGTGTACGCGGCGGCGCCCCGATGCTGGCCCACCTCGCGGCCGTCAATGTCGATGACCGGCCCCGGCTCGGCCTGCCAGCCTGCCCGCTCGCGCAGGGCCTGGCGGTAGTCGCCGCGCGGCACGAAGCAGATCTCCTGGCTGTCGTGCTTGTCGGCCGTCGCCAGCCCCAACGAGCGCGCCACTTCCCGAACCTGCGGCTTGGTCATCTCACCGAGGGGGAAGCGCGTGTGGGCCAGCTCGTCCTGGCCCAGGCCATAGAGGAAGTAGCTCTGGTCCTTGTCGCGGTCGCGGCCGCGAAGAAGCCGGAACCCGGCTCCGGCCGCGTCGTCGGGCGCGTTGGACGCGTCGGGCGCGGCCACTCGCGCGTAGTGCCCGGTCGCCACCGCGTCGCATTCGTACATGAAGCGGGCGCGGCCCAGCAGCGCCCCGAACTTGACGACGTTGTTGCAGTCGACGCACGGGCTCGGCGTGCGGCCCTCCAGATACGCTCGCAGGAACGGCTGCAGCACGCCCTTGTCGAACTCCGGCTCCAGGTTCATGACATAGAACGGGATATCGAGCTGGGCGGCGACACGGCGGGCATCGTCCGCGGCGTCGAGCGAGCAGCAGCTCTTCTTGAAGTCCGAGTAGGCGTCGGCGACGTCGTGGAGTCGCATCCACACGCCGATGACTTCGTCGCCCGCGGAGCGCACCAGCGCCGCCGCCACGGACGAGTCCACGCCGCCGGACATCGCGACGAGAACGCGCGTCACCCGGCAGTAGCCTCCGATGCGGCCCGCGCGGAGTCCTGGCCGGCGTCCTGGCCCGACACGGCAGTCCGGTTGGCCGCCGCCAGGCGGGCCGCGGCCTCACGCTGTGTCTCGATCGCCTCGGCGATCAGACGTCCGGCCGCATCGATCTCGTCCGCCGTCGTCGTTCGGCCAAGGGAGAGCCGCAGCGCGCCCCTCGCCTCATCCTCTGGATAGCCCATCGCCGTCAGCACATGGCTCACGTCAGTCGATCCGGTCACGCACGCCGAGCCGGTCGAGCAGGCGAGCCCGGCAAGGTCGAGCGCCATCGCCAGGGCCGCGCCATCGAGCCCGGCGACCTTGATCGAGAGGCTGTTTGCCAGCCGCTCGACCGGATGGCCGGTCTCCTGAACGCCTTCGATACCGAGCAGCCGCGCCGCCAGGGCCTCACGCAGCGCGCTCACCTGGGGCCCGACCTTCGGGCGTTCGACCACGGCCAGCTCCAGCGCGGCCGCCATGCCCGTGACCCCGGCGACGTCCTCGGTCCCGGCACGGCGATAGCGTTCCTGAGCGCCTCCCTGCTGCTGGGCGAGGATGTTCGTCCCATGCCGGACGTACAGCGCACCGACGCCCTTGGGCCCCTCGAACTTGTGCGCCGCCAGGGAGAGCAGGTCGACGTCCAGCGCCGCCACGTCGATCGGGAGATGGGCGGCGGCGCCGATGGCGTCCGTGTGGAGCAGGACGCCCTTGTGGCGCCGTACTCGCGCGGAAATCTCCGGAATCGGCTGGATCGTGCCCACCTCGTTGTTGGCGAGCATCACGCTGACCAGGATCGTCCGGGGGGTGATCGCGGCCTCGATCTCGTTCGGGTCCACTCGCCCGTAGCGGTCGACGGGCAGCTCGACGATCTCGAAGCCGAACTTCTCCAGGTAGCGCATGGTGTGGCCGACGGAGTGATGCTCCACGGCCGTTGTCACGATGCGGTGGCCGCGCGCCTTGCCAGCCCAGGAGGCGCCCTTCACGGCGAGGTTGTTCGACTCGCTGCCACCCGAGGTGAAGACGATCTCGCGCGGCTGGGCGCCTATGGCTCGCGCAACCCGCTCGCGGGCCTCGTCTAGGCCGGCACGTGCCACCCGTCCAAACGCGTGCGGCGAGGACGCGTTGCCGAAGTGCTCCGTCAGGTACGGCAGCATCGCCTCGAGCGCTTCGCGCCGCAGCGGTGTGGTGGCGGCGTGGTCGAGGTAGATCGGCATTTCCCAGATTGTACGCCGAGGCGGGGCGGCCACCTTCCGGCCGACAAGGCGCCGCCCGGCGCATCTGTCAGGGCGTTCGGGCCGGTTGGCGGCGGATCGAGCGCCAGGCTCCTGCCATCGCCTCGATAGCCCCCAGCACCGCCACACCCCACTCGGGCTGGAAACCCCAGACTGCGCTCGTGTGCCAGTAGGACATCAGCGGCAGCGGACCGAAGTCAACCCTCATGGCCGTCGCGTTGATCAGGAGGGCATAGCCCCCAGCACGGCAATCCCCCGAAGCTGACCAGAACGGCGACCAGGCACCCCCACGCGGCCGATCTCGCCAGTGGGATTGCCCGATCGCCCCGGTCTTTCATCTCGCCTCCCACCCGTTGCCACGCCCGGGAACAGGGTCCCGACCCGGCCTGAGTACGGCAGAGGATAAAGCCTGGCCAGCAAGAGCTGACCGGGCTAGCGCCCGTCGCGCTCCGCCATGGCTCGCTCGTATTCCCGCCCGGCGATGCGGCGCCGGTCATGCTGCGAAAGCACGCGCTTGCGCAATCGGATCGACTTGGGCGTCACCTCGACCAGCTCGTCGCCGCCGATGAACTCGATCGCCGACTCGAGGGTCAGCTCGCGCGGCGGCGTCAGGCGGAGGGCCTCGTCGTGGGCGTGGGTCCGCATGTTGGTCAACTTCTTCTCTTTGGTCGCGTTCACGTCCATGTCGTCGGGGCGGGAGTTCTCGCCGATGATCATCCCCTCGTAGACATCGGCGCCGGCGCCCACGAAAAGCGCCGAACGCTCCTGGGCGTTGAAGAGAGCGTAGGCGTTCGAGACGCCCGCTCGGTCGGCCACGATCACCCCGGTGGTGCGATGGGTGACCTCGCCGGCCCACGGGCCGTAGCCCTCGCCGATCTGGTGCATCAGGGCCGTGCCCCTGGTGTCCGTGAGCAGCTGTCCCCGGAAGCCGATCAACCCGCGAACCGGAATGACGTACTCCATCCGGACGCGCCCGTCGGCATCGGTAGTCATCTGCTCGAGGCGCGCCTTGCGGTCCGCCAGAGCCGCCTGGACGGGCCCGATGAAGTCGGGCGGGATGTCCACGGTGATGCGCTCGTAAGGCTCCTGCGTCTCGCCGCCGATTTCGCGCAGGATGACCTCGGGCCGGCTGACCTGCAGCTCGTAGCCCTCGCGGCGCATCTGCTCGATCAGGATGGCCAGCTGCAGCTCGCCCCGGCCCCGGACCTCGTACGTGTCGGCGGACTCCGTCGGGGAGAACTCGATCGAGACGTTCCCCAGGACCTCGCGGTCCAGGCGCTGGCGGATGTGGCGGCTGGTCACGTACCGCCCCTCGCGACCCGAGAGTGGCGAGGTGTTCGCCCCGAAGGTCATGTGCAGCGTGGGCGCGTCCATGTCCAGGCGCGGCATCGGCCGCGGGTCGCCCGGGTCGGTGATCGTGTCGCCGATGGTCACGTCGGGGATGCCGGCCACGGCCACGATATCGCCCGCCCTGGCCTCGGCGATGTCGACTCGCTCGATGCCGTGGGCCGTAGTGAGGCTGGTGACCGTGCCGGTGAGCGTCACCGTCCGCCCCGGCTCGACCGAACCGGCCGTGTCCTCGGCCTCTTCCCGCACGATCACGATCTTCTGGCCCATCTTGACGGTGCCGTTCCAGATTCGCCCGATCGCCATCCGGCCCACGTAGTCGTTGGCCGAGAGATTGGTAACGAGGAGTTGCAGCGGGTGATCCGGCACGTACCGCGGCAGCGGCGTGTGCTCGATCAGCAGCTCGAACAGCGGGCGCAGGTCCGTGCCCGGATGGGCCACGTCGAGCGTCGCCGTGCCGGTCTTGGCGTTCGTGTAAACGACCGGGAAGTCGATCTGCCCGGCGCTCGCGCCGAGGTCCATGAACAACTCATAGACGGCATCGAGAACCTCCGCCGGACGGGCGTCCGAACGGTCGATCTTGTTGATCGCCACGACCACCGGCAGGCTGTGAGACATCGCCTTCTGCAGGACGTAGCGCGTCTGCGGCAGCGGCCCCTCCGCGGCGTCGACCAGGAGCAGGACCGAGTCGACCATGTTCAGGCTGCGCTCGACCTCTCCACCGAAGTCGGCATGGCCGGGCGTGTCGACGATGTTGAGGCGAATCCCGTCGTAGTCGACCGCGGTCTGCTTGGCGAGGATCGTGATCCCCTTTTCTCGCTCCAGGTCGTTGGAGTCCATGACTCGATCGACGACGATCTGGTTGGCGCGGAAGGCTCCGGCCTGTCGGAGCATGGCGTCGACGAGCGTGGTCTTGCCGTGGTCGACGTGAGCGACTATGGCCAGGTTCCGGACATCGGCGCGCGTGGCCGAACCGGGGGTCGAGGGCGTGGCGGAACCGGGTGAGTCACTCATGGGCGGGCGAATTGTCGCACAGTCGCGTGTGAGGAGGCGCCGCGGGACCGGATTTGCCCCTCGCTCGCCAGGCGCTACACTCGGGCCCAGGAGAGTGCCGATGACCGTTGCCGCCGTAATCCTCGTCCCCGAGCCGCCGGTCGCCCTCGCCCCGGCCGATGGCGAACCCGCTCTCCGCCGGGTGGCCCAGGTGGCGTGGTCCGGGGGCGCGCTGCCCACCGTGGTCGTCGCGCCCGAGGTTCCCGAAGAGATGCGTCAGGCGGTCGCGGATCTGGGGGTCACGCTGGCCAGCCCGACGCCGGACGAGCCACGTGGCATCGCCTGGTTCGTGCGCGGGATGCGGACGGCGATCGCCACGGTGGCGGAGACCTCGGCCGCGCTGCTCTGGCCCTTCAAGTTCGTGTGGGTCGATCCGGAGACAGTCACATCTCTGGTCGAGGCGCACGGGGCCACTCCCGACGCAATCGTCAGGCCCGCCTACGGCGGGCAGCCCGGCTTTCCGATACTCATCCCCGTGGCCCTGGTCGACCGCTTGGCCGCCCTGTCAGGCCAGCACGGCGAAGAGGCGGTGCAATCCCTGATGGCTGCGGGCGTCCCGGTTCGGCAGATCGAGCTCGGCGATCCGGGGATCGTCCACGACATTGGGACGCCTCGCCGCGATCTGCCCAGCTACCAGGGCCCGCCCGAGCCGGCCGGCGGTCCGCCGCCCGACTGGAACTCGGCCCTGGCCGCGCAGGCTGGAGACCCTCCCAGCTAGCCCGCCGACCGCCAGGGTCGCAGAGGGCCGGCGTCTCCCTACTTGATCGTCGGCGACGGGATCGGAGTCACCGCACCCTGCTGCGAGAACGCGTACGTCGTCGTGATGTCGAGCAGGTTGGTGCCGTCGCTCGCATCCGTCCAAGCTCTGAAGGTGGCGTACACAGGCGCGCCGTCACTGGCGACCCATAACGTGAGCTTCGTGTGCTGCGGGCTGATGTTCAGCGTGGCCACGTCCATGCCGCTCAACTTGCCGGCATCCGGCGTCCACCAGCCCGTGCTCTCCAGCTTGTCGGCCTTCACTCCGTTCTTCTCGTCCGAGCCATCGTACTGAAGCTGCCGGGTTTCCCTCAGCGAGAACAGCGGGCTCAGGACGACGAAGGGAGAGGACCCACTCTGGGCTTTCCACGTTCCGGTGGGCAGCCGTCGCAGGTAGTAGACGCCATTCACCAGGCGCCACTCGTAGGTGGTGCCGCCGGTCTGGTCCGTGCCCGCTTCGTTTCCGCCCGCGCAGTCGACTTCCATGTTCACGACCACCGATTGCGAGCGTCCGTTCACCCGGGCATTCACCGAGACGGTCGTTCGGATGGAGACGTGCATGTTCAGGTTCGGATCGGCCAGCTGGTCGAGCGTCTTGGCCACGATCGGCGGCAGGGTCGGCACCGGCGTCGGCGTCGCCGGCTTGGCCACCACAACGTCCCCGCGGGGCGTGGGAGCGGGCGTGTCGAGGGCGCCCATCAGCACCAATGCACCCAGGGCAACGGCCGTCACGACCAGACCCGCGCCGATCGCAAGCAGAAGGCCCATCCCCGACCGATTCCTCGGCACTTCCGGGGAGGGAACGTCCGGCGGCGGGGCAAACTCCGAGCCCATGTACTTTTCCGCGTACGAACCGGCCTGGGCCTCCTGGGCATCGGGCAACGGGACGTAGGCTGCTCCGCACCTAGTGCAGTTCGGAAGCCCCGCCTCGAAAACGCCGTGGCAGCGCCGGCAGCGAACATATCTCTGTTCGGTTCCCGGTTCCGTTCCTGATTCCGTTCCCGAATCCATCCCCGCTCTCCTGTTCGGCCGCGCGGCCGTCTCCGAGTATCCTGCCTCAGCGGCCACCGGTTTGCTGCGGCGGAACGCCCACGAACCGCAAGCCAAGTTCAGCGTACTGCTCTGGGTCGGGCTGTGAAGGGGCTTCCAGCATCAAGTCGGTTCCGGACTGGGTCTTCGGGAACGCCATGACCTCCCGGATGTTGGTCTGATACGAGAAGAGGGCCGCCCAACGGTCGATGCCCATCGCGATTCCGCCGTGCGGCGGCGCCCCGTAGTCGAAGGCCTCGAGGATCCCACCGAACAACTCGTGCATCTTCTCGAGCGAATAGCCCTGGAGGGCGAAGCTCCGTTCCAGCAGCTCACGCTTGTGGATCCGGACGGATCCGCCGCCGAGCTCCCAGCCGTTCAGGGCAATGTCGTACTGCATCGCCCGCGCCCGACCGGCCGGGTCCAGACGCGAAGGCACGTACAGATCGCCCGAGGTTGTCACCAGCAGCTCCTCGTCCTCCGGGACCACGCCGCTGAACGGGTTGTGGGTGGCATCCCAGCGGCCCCGCTCGGTGTCCCACTGGTACATCGGGAAATGGAAGACCCAGCAGTAGGCCAGGACGTTGGGATCGGCCAGACCGAGCCGCAGGCCCAATTCCTGGCGGAGGCGACCCAGAACGTCCGCCACGAGCTCGTGATTCGCGTCGGCGACGGCCAGGATCAGGTCGCCCGGTTTGGCCGCTGCCGCACCGGCGACGGCTGCGACCCGCTCGTCGCCAAGGAACTTCGCGATCGGCGAGTGCGCCGCCCCGTCCGCGCCCACGGAGATGTGGGCCAGGCCCTTTGCCCCGTGACGGCGCACCAACTCGGTCAGCTCGTCGATCTGGGAGCGGCTCGACTCCGCCATCCCCGGAGCCACGATCGCCTTGACCCGCCCTCCCGCGCCCAATGCCTCGTCGAAGACGCGGAAGCCCGTGCTCCCCTCCCCCAGAGCCGGCGCGAGATCCACCAGCTCCATGCCGAAACGAAGGTCCGGCTTGTCGGAGCCGAAGCGCTCGATCGCGTCGTGGTAGTCGATGCGTGGGAACGGCAGCTGCTGGATCGGCCGGTCCGGCACGACCGCCCGGCTGACCTCGACGATCATCGCTTCGACGAAGTCCATGACCCGCTCTTCGGTGACGAAGCTCATCTCCAGGTCCAGCTGGGTGAACTCCGGCTGGCGGTCGCCGCGCAGGTCCTCGTCGCGGAAGCAGCGGGCGATCTGGAAGTAGCGGTCCATGCCGGCGACCATCAATAGCTGCTTGAGCTGCTGAGGGCTCTGGGGCAAGGCGTACACGCTGCCCGGCTGGAAGCGGCTTGGGACGATGAAGTCGCGCGCCCCCTCGGGCGTGGACTTGAGCAGTATCGGCGTCTCGACCTCCACGAAGCCGGCCTTGTGGTGGGCCTCGCGGATCGCCCTCACCAGAGCGGAGCGAAGCAGAAGACGCTCCAGCAGCGGGCGGCGCCGAATGTCGAGGTAGCGGTATTTCAGCCTCAGGCTCTCGTCGACGGGAGCGTCGGGCTCGTTGATGTAGAAGGGCGGCGTCTCGGCCTCGCTCAGAATCTCGACCCTGGCGGCCCGAAGCTCGATCTGGCCCGTCGGCAGCTCGTCGTTCTTCTTGCCGGCGAAACGGCGGGCGACGGTGCCTTCGATCCCGACCACGAACTCGTTGCGGACCCGGCTGGCGATCTTATGCGCGGCCGCCGACTCGTCCGCGTCGACCACGACCTGGGTGATCCCGTACCGATCCCGCAGGTCCAGGAAGATCAGGTGGCCGTGGTCCCGCCGGCGATGGACCCACCCGGCGACGCGGACTTCGCGCCCGGCGTCGTCGGCGCGCAGCTCGCCGCATGTGGCGTCGCGGTAGGACGTGGCCAGGCTGAAGGCAATCTCGGGCGATGTGGAAGATGGGCTGGGCTCACTCATGCCACGCATCGTATCCGAACGTGGGGCAATCCCACCGGGAGCGATCCGCCTAGCTTGGGCCCGGCGGGCCTGTAGGCGGTGCGGCCGAGCATCCGTAGCTGCCCGAGGTCTCGAGCCAGCGGAAGCTCCCCACCAGCTGTTCGGCGCGGGCCAGCTCGGTCGGGTTGCTCGTATGGGCCTCTACGAAGACGTTGTTCGGTTGGCCGAACTCATTTCCGGGGAACCGGATCTCCCAGGAAGTCACGGTGCCGTCGACGATCTTGCGCACAGCCAGAGAGCCGAAGGTGGCATTGGCTTGCGTGTCCCCGCGACAGGGCACCGCGGGCCCGCCATACCAAAGGTAGACCTTGACTACGACGCCGCCGGGCGGGACGTCCACCGAGTCGGTGCCGCATTGGAACCAGGACATGGTTCCTTCGGCGCCGCTCTGGCAGCTCTCCTTCCAGTTGCCGATGCCCAACACGGCCAGGACATCCAGGGCCCCAGTGGCGCCGTGGTTGCTGCCGGCGAGCACCGGCCAGTCCGTCGGGTAGTCGAACGAGAACTCGCCGTCGTCAAAATGCCCCGGCGTACCGGGCAGCGACGGCATAGCCGAGGGTGACGCTTGGGCGATGCCGGATGGCGCTGCGGTTCCGCCGGGTGCCGCACTCGGCCACAGGACAAACGCCAGGCCCCCAACGAGCACGACCGCCAGAACGGCGGCCAGCAAGACGTAGGGCCACGATCGTCGTTGCGGTCTTTGTTCTCCCTCGTTCACGGCCACGTCCCCCGCAGCTGCCTACGCCCGAGATTCGTTCCCTCGGCCTCGGCGGATCACGACCTCGTCGAACGCACGCTACCCGTGGTGGTGGCTCTTCGCCGCGCGGGCGAGCTCGCGCGCTAGCTCCGCGAGGGGTACCAGTCGCTGAGTGCCCGCTTCGAGGTCCTTGAGCTGGACGTTACCCTCCGCCAGCTCGTCGCCGATGATCACCGCGAAGTGGGCGTGGTCGCGCGAGGCCGTCTCAAGCTGCCGCCCGAGCTTGCGCGTAGCCAGCTCGGCGCGCACCCACAGTCCCTCGGTGCGTAGCAGGCCGGCCACCCGCAGGCGCGAGATGGTGTCGGCCGGATCCGCCCCAACGACGACCGCCAGCGGCGGCGCCTCAACCGCGGCCGTGGCCCCGGTCTCGTCGAGCGCCAGCAGCACTCGGTCCAGCCCCAGGGCAAAGCCGATGCCTGGCGCAGGTCGCCCGCCGAGCAGCTCCACCAATCCGTCGTAGCGGCCGCCGCCGCCGAGCGCCTGCTGCTGCCCCTCGGCGCCGCGGCGGTAGTACTCGAAGGCTGTCCGGGTGTAGTAGTCCAGGCCGCGCACCAGTGTCGGTGACACCCTGTAGGGCACGCCGACGGCTTCGAGGTGCGCGCGAACGGCGGCGAAGTGGGCGGCGCAGCTTTCGCACAGGCAATCGCCCATCTTGGGAGCCGCAGCCACCAGCGCGGCCATCGCGGGGTCTTTCGAGTCGAGCAGGCGCAGCGGGTTCGTATCGAGCCTCCGCCGCTCCAGTTCGGGCAGCTCCGCCTCGTGGCGGCGGAAGTAGGCCGTCAGCTGCTCCAGGTACGCCGGCCGGCACGACCCGTCGCCGATGGAGTTGAGCAGGACCTGCACGTCGGGCACGCCCGCCTCCACGTAGAAGCGGTATCCCATCTCGATCATCTCGGCATCGACGGCCGGGCCCGGATCGCCGATCGCCTCCGCGTCCCACTGCCAGAACTGGCGGTAGCGGCCCGCCTGCGGCCGGTCGTAGCGGAACATCGGCCCAACCACGGTCAGCTTCACCGGCTGCGGCCAGGTCTGCATTCCGTGCTGCACGAACGCCCGAACGATGCCTGCCGTCGCTTCGGGTCGGAGCGCCCACGCCTCTGCCTCCTCGCTTCTGGGCGCCAGCCGGAATAGCTCCTTCTCGACGACGTCCGTCACCTCGCCGATCCCGCGCTCGAAGACGGCCGTCTGCTCGAACATCGGGATCTCCATCTCGCGGTAGCCGTAGCGGCCGGAAAGCGAGCGGGCGACTCCCTCGAGTCGATTCAGAGCGGAACTGACCTCGGGCAGGAGGTCGCGGGTGCCCCTCGGAGCGTGAAATGACCGCATGATGGAAGTCTAGCGACTGCGCAGCGTCTCCAAGGTCGGGACCGACCGCCGCAGAAACGAGAGCCCCGGCGTCGGCCGGAGAGCCTCTGCGGACGGTTCCCGACTAGGCGACGACGTTGCCGGTGTCCTGCGCCATCGCCGCCTCGATGCAGGAGAGGAAGCGCCGGACGACCATCACAACGGCCCGCTTGGTGATGCCGCCATCGACCGAGATGTAGTAGTCGAAGAAGAACCGACCGTCGCCCATGACCGAGGCTCGGATGAGCTTGACCTGGTCGTTGACCCGGTTCACGAATTCCAATTTGGCGGCCGGCTGAGCGCTTTCATTGACGCCAAAGATCGCGTAGACGGCGACCATCTTGCCGTCGGCGTCGGGGCGCAGGAAGCAGCTGTACTTGTCCTTGATTCGCACGTCGCCGTCGCTGTCGATCGACGTCTCCATGTAGGCCTCGTCGAAGAGCTGCTTGAGCGAGGCCGAACTCACTTCCTCGGGATGAATGAGCTCGTCGGACACGTGGGCCTCCTGCCGGCTTGTCTGCCCGGGATCGATCGCGCCAAGCGACGGTTCGTGACGGACTTGGGACCGGTTCTCCGACTATAGCGGACGGCGCGTCTCCCTCGTGAGGTGGAAACGGGGTCGGCCGGCTCAGCCCTCGTCCGGCGTCTGAAACTGGCGCAGCGCCTCCAACCGCGGATCGATGTCCGCGTCGGGGTGGTCGTGCGGGCCGCTGCCCAGCTCCGTCCCGCAGACGACGCACAGCCCCGGGCAGTCCTGCCCGCATAGCGGCGCGATGGGCTCGGCCAGCAGGATGCCCTCGCGGGCCTCCTCCTCCAGCTCCAGCTCGTGGTGATCCGTCAGGCGGAGGGCGTCGGGCTCGGCCGTCGTATCGATCGGGAGACCGGTCGCGATGTCGATGGTCGGCAGAGCTTCTTCCTCGAGCTCGAGGTCGACCGGATAGTCGATGTCGCGCAGGCAGCGACTGCAGGCCAGCGCCAGCGAGGTGACGAGCCTGCCCTTGACCAGAAGGCCGCGGTTCGTCCGGGTCAGGCGCAACCTCCCGGACAGGCCACGGCTCTGACGCAGGTCCGGACCCAGGTCCAGCGGCGGCGAGTCGATATCGAGATCGCGGATCGCCCCTAGGGGCTCGCCGAGCAGGCCCGCTACGTTGAATGTCAGAGCCTCAGCGGCGGATTGGCTGCTCTGCGCCTGCCGACTCGTCGTACTCATCGAGCGCCCCCTCTCCATCGGTGCTGTCCGCGACAGCGGGGACGGCGCGCCTCTCGTCGAGCAGATCCAGCCCCAGCCTGATGCTCTTGAGGGTGCGCATCACCTCCACCTCGAGCTTGGAGAGCACGTCGGCGGCGTAGTCGTCCGCGCCGCGTCGCACGGCCTCACCTTCGGATCGCGCCTGGCGCACGATCTCGAGGCTCATCTCCTCCGCTTGACGCGTCAGTTCGCGCTCTTCAATCAGGTAGGTGGCCTGCTCCTGGGCGCGGGCGAGGATCTGCTCCGCTTCCTCGCGCGCCTGCTCCAGCAGCCGATCCACCTCCGAGTTGACCCTCTTGGCGGTCTTGATCTCTTCGGGGATGGCCAGCCGCAGCTGATCGATCAGGTCCAGCGCGAATGCCTGATCGACCAGGACGCTGCCGCTGAACGGGAGCTTCCGGCCGTCCGCCAGCAGCTCCTCGAGTCGTTCGACGAGATGGGTGATGTCGATCGGACGGGCCCTCCTGGGGCGAGGTCGCGGGCTGCCGGTTTGGTCGATTATAGACTCGGTGCCCGGGCCGCCAGACGCCTGGCAACGGCCGGAGGCACCATTTGGGTGACGTCGCCACCGAAAGTTGCAATCTCCTTGACCAGGCTGGAGCTCAGGTAGCTGTGCTCCAGGGCGCTCATGAAGAAGACCGTGTCGACCTCCGGGTCCAGCTTCCGGTTCATGTGGGCCATCTGGAGCTCCGACTCGAAGTCAGATATGGCGCGCAGGCCCCGCACGACGAAGTTCGCCCCGCGCCGGCGGCAGAAGTCGACGGTCAGGCCGTCGAACGACTCGACGTCGATGCGGGCGGCAACATCGGCCGCGCAGGACTCGTCGACCGCCTCTCGAATGACTGCCAGCCGAACGTCGGTCGGGAAGATCGGCTCCGACTTGCGCGGATTGACCAGCACGGCGAAAACGACCCGGTCGAAGACGGCGGCCGCGCGGGCGACGACATCGAGGTGACCGTTCGTCATCGGGTCGAACGAGCCCGGGTAGACGGCGATCCTCACCTGGCTGCCTCCTCCGACTCGGCGGTGGGTCGATCCGGGGTGACGGCGACCGACTCTTCCGCTACCCGGGGCGCGGTGCCCGTCTGACGGTAAAACGTCAAGACGGTCTCGCCGAACCGTCGGGTTCGCACCGATGCTAGCAGCCCCAGGGCCGCAGGTGGAGGGGTCCGCCAGAAGTGCTTGGCCACGACCCACGCCGCGGCCGTGAGAAACGGCGCCGGCGGTGCCGCCAGCCGGGCAAGGGCCGACTCGAGAAGCCTGGGCTCGGCGTACGGCGGGTCGATCAGGACGATGTCGAACGGACCGTCGGCGGCGGCTCTCTCGCCCAGGTAGGAGAGCGCGTCGGCGCGGGCTACGTGGCCCCGCTCGGCGAGGCGGGCCCTCGTGAGGTTCTCACCGATGACGCGGACGGCCATGGCGTCGCGCTCCACGAAGACCGCGTGAGCCGCTCCCCGCGACAGGGCTTCGATACCGCCGGCACCCGAGCCGGCGAACAGGTCGAGAACCCGCGCGCCCGGCAGGTCCGGATCCAGGATCGCGAAGAGGGTTTCCTTCACTCGATCGCCGAGGGGCCTGGTACCCGCGCCGGGCGCGACCAGGCGCGTCCCCCTGGCCGTGCCGGCGATGACCCTTCCGGCCTCGCTCATTCGGGCGCGCCCGAAGCCCTTCCGAGGCGGTGGGCGGAGGGTCCCGGGGCCGGTTTGGCCGCGTCGTCGACCTCCGCCAGAACCTCGCCCGCGCCCACCCGGGCCAGCCAGCCGTCCCGCAGCTCCGCCGCGAGGTCGTCGTGGCCGGGCAGCAGCGCGCCTCGCTCGTCGAGCAGCCGCTCTGCCACGGCACGCGCCCGGGCCGCGCGCTCACGGTCCTCCTTGTTCCGCAGCGACGCGATTCGCAGGGTGGGCAGGCCGCTCTGGTGCAGGCCCAGCAGCTCGCCCTCGCGTCGCAACTCCAGGTCGAGCTCGGCCAGCTCGAAGCCGTCGTTGTGAGTGGCCAGCGCGTCCAATCGGGCCCTCGCCGTCTCGTCGTTGGACTCCGACACCAGGATGCAGTACGCCTGGGCCTCTCCCCGACCCACGCGACCCCGCAGCTGGTGAAGCTGGGCCAGGCCGAAGCGATCGGCGTCGAGGATCAACATGACCGTAGCCTCAGGCACGTCGACGCCGACCTCCAGCACCGTCGTCCCCACCAGCACGTCGAGCTCGCCGCGGCGGAAGCGGTCCATCCGCGCGTCCCGCTCGGCGGCCCTCATCTGGCCGTGCACCACGCCGACGCGCGGGGCCGGCTCGGCAGGCTCTCCCGTTCGCGCGGCGGCTTCCTCCAGCTGACCCGGCAGCGCCGCGGCCACCTCGTCGGCAGAGCGAGCAGCCGACTCCTCGTCCTCCTCCACCAGCGGGACCACCACGAAGGCCCGATGCCCGTTCCGAACCTCCCGAACGATGAGCTGGTATGCGCCTTTCGACGGATCCGCCGCTGTCCCGGCGAGGTCGTCGGTGTGGCGGATACCGGTTCTGACCTTCAGCCGCCCGGCCGGTGGAGTCCGCAGATCCGATACGTCGAGGTCGGCCAGCATGATCTGGCCGAGGGTCCGCGGGATCGGCGTGGCCGTCATCAGCAGCACGTGGGGCGAGCGCCCCTTGGCGCCCAGCGCCTCGCGCTGAGCGACGCCGAAGCGGTGCTGCTCGTCTACCACTGCCAGGGCCAGATCGCCGAACTGGACCGCCTCCTCGACGAGCGCGTGCGTGCCGACGACGATCCGGCCACTGGTGAGGCCCAGCAGGCTTCCTTCCGCGGGCGGCTCGGCGAGGAGCTTGAGGGCCTGGCGGCGCTCACCGGCGGGGAGCGACCCGGTCAACAGCGTCACCCCGTGGCCGAGAGGCTCCACGAGCCGGCGCAGCGCCACGGCGTGCTGGCGCGCGAGCAGATCCGTGGGCGCGAGCAGCGCTCCCTGCCGCCCGGCGTCCGCCACGAAGACCAGGGCCAGCGCCGCGACCGCCGTCTTGCCCGATCCGACATCACCCTGGAGGAGTCGCATCATCGGCCGCGGCTGGGCCAGGTCCGCCACGATCGACTCCACTGCCGCCGCCTGGTCCGGGGTCAGCCGGGCCGGCTCCGCTGCCCCGCGGGCGCGGATCTGCTCGGTCAGCGCCGCCTCCACGGCTTCGACGGCCTCTCGTACACGCGCCGCCGACGCCGTCACAGGTTCGCCGACGGCCACGCGGCGCTGCCGGTCGCGCGCCACCATGCCCACCTGCAACGCCAGCAACTCGTCGAAGCCGAGACGGCCAAGGGCGGCATCGCGCCGGGGGAAGTCCTCCGGGTAGTGGGCGTTCTCCAGTGCCGCAGAGATGGGCATAGCTCCGGCGCTCCCAAGGGCAACCGCCTTGCTCTCGGCCCCGGCCGGTCCCGCGACCGCATGCGCCTCGGCGGGCAGATACTCCGGGTACGTCGGCCCGACCGTGTCCAGCGCCTGCCGGATGGCCCGCCGGAGAGTGGCCGCCGTCAACCCCGCGGTGAGCCTGTACACCGGCACGATGCGGCCGGCGTGCAGAAGGGCCGAGCCGTCGTCCGGCTGGAACTCGGGGTTGGCGAAGCTGGTGATGAACCCGCGGCGCCGGATCTTGCCGCTGATCACGATCCACTGACCTTCGTGCAGCCGGTTGGCGATGAAGCGCCGCCCGAACCAGGTGGCCTCGGCCTCGCCCGTCTCGTCGCCCAGATGGACGGTCGTCCGCTCGACGTGGCGCCGGAAGGTCGGGGCCACGCGAATGCCCCGGACCTGCAGCCTGGCACTGGCCGGCTCGCCGTCCGGAATCCAGGCCAGCTCGCGGGCCGTGCTCAGGGCGCGCAGGTCGTCGTAGCGGCGAGGCAGGTGGAAGAGCAGGTCCCGGACGGTGAATATGCCGAGCCGAGGCCCCACTCGCCGCAGCACCGTCGCGCCGACGAAGCCGCTCTCCCCGATCTTCGTTGCGGGTCCCACGGGACCGCGCGGTACGCTGACCTTGGAGGGGCCCCCACGCGAAATGGCACGCCCGGGCCCCCGTGTTGCCACTGCCCTACTCGGCCGCGATGAGGTACCGGTAGTGGGGCTGCCCGCCGTGGATCACCTCAACCTCCACGCCGGGACGCAACTCCCCTATCCGCCTGGCCACGCCCTCTGCTTCGGCCAGGTCGGCGCCGTCGCCGTAGTAGATCGTCACCAGCTCGAAGCCGGGCTCGAGCGCCCGCAGGGCTGCCAGCACGGCCTTCATTCGATCGTTGTTCACCGCCAGCAGGCCGTCGTCCGGGTCCAGCACGATCGTCTGACCCATGCGGACCCTTCGGCCGCCGATCATGGCATCTCGTACTGCCTCCGTGACCTGGATGGTCTGGACCGCCCGACCGGCCAGGGTCATGAACTCGGCGTTGGCCGTGGCGTCGCGACCCGGATCGAGGGCGAGAAGTGCCGCGAAGCCCTCGGCGGCGTTGCGGGTGGGGACGACCCGCACCCTGCGGCTGGTCATCTCCGCGGCCTGGCGCGCCGCCAGGACCACGTTCGGGTTGTTCGGCAGCAGCAGTATCTCGTCCGCGGCGATCCTCTCGACCGCGTCGAGCAGCTCACCCGTGGACGGGTTGTTGGTCTGGCCGCCGTGCACGACCGCGGCCACGCCGTACGAGTCGAAGATGCGAGCCAGCCCGTCGCCGGCGGCCACCGCCACGACGGCCAGAGGGACCGTCTCCTGCACCGCCGCCCCGTTGCCCGTCCCGTTCGACCCGTTCGTGCCGACCGGCGCCGCCTCCATCTCCGCGCCGTATGTCTCGAGGTCGACGTGGGGCCGCCCCTCATGGTGACCGCCACGCCCGTGGCCGGCGCCATGAACCCCGGTCCCAGCCCCGTCCACCGCCCCGACATGCGCCACGAGCTGGCCGACGCTCAGTTCGGCCTCCCGCTCCTCGCGGGCTTCCTGGCTCTGTGAATCGAGGTTCTCCACTGTGATCCGCGTCAGCGACCCCATCGACAGTCCGAGCGCGATGATCTGGTCCGGTCGGTCGCTGTGGACGTGGACCTTGACCGTTCGCCCGTCGCCGGCCACCAGGACCGAGTCGCCCATTCGCTCGAGCTCAGTCCTCAGCCGATCGATGTCCAGAGGCTTGTCGCGCAGCTTCTCGCGCGCCTGGAGCAGGAACATCGTCTCGTAGCCGAAGCCCTCGTCGGCCGGGGCCTCCGGCGCGACCGTGCGCCCGCGCGCTGCCCTCCGGCCCGCCGCTGGAGCCGGGGCGGGGTTGTGGGCGACGATGTAGTTGAGCGCTCCCTGCAGCAGCCGGAACAGGCCCTGTCCTCCGGCGTCGACCACGCCCGCTTCGCGCAGGACCGGCAGCAGAGACGGCGTCTTCGCTACGGCTTCTTCCGCCCCCCGAACCGCCGCAACCAGGACCGTCTCGAGATCCGCCCCCTCCTCGGCCACGACCACGGCGGCCGCCGACGCCTCGCGGATCACCGTCAGGATCGTGCCTTCGACCGGCTTGACGACCGCCTTGTAGGCGGTGGCCGTTCCCTGCGTCAGCGACCGCGCCAGATCCGCGCCGTCGAAACGCTCCTTCCCGCCCAGCGCCTCGGCCATGCCCCGGAAGATCTGCGAGGCGATGACACCGGAGTTCCCGCGGGCGCCCATGAGTGCGCCGAAGCTGATCGCCGTGGCAACTCGATCGGCCGACTGGCCCGCCACTCCCTCCGCCTCGGCCAGGGCGGCGCGCACCGTGGCCAGCATGTTGCTGCCGGTGTCGCCATCGGGCACGGGGAAGACGTTGAGGGCGTTGACCTCATCGACGTGGTCGGCGAGGTTGTCGACCGCGGCTCGGAAGGCCGCCAGGAGACCGGCTCCGTCACCAACTCGGCGGGTCATCGGGGGACTCGATACGTCATCTGGTCCTGCGTCGTCTCGGAGCCGTTCCCCCCTCGGCCGCTGTCTTGTGAGCCTGGTCTGCTCCGCTCGTCTCCGCGGCGACTTCGCGGCCGGATTCGACCAGGTCGCTGGACTCCCTTTCGATCGCCTCGGCTCGCTCCACCGCCATGGGCTGGTACCCGAGGCCGTCGACGTGGATCGTCATGCTGGCCACCTCGACCCCGACCACCTTGCGGAGGGAGTAGCGAACGGCCGAATCGACCTGGCGCGCGACTTCCGCGACCGGCACCCCGAAGGCCACCTTGACGTAGAGGTCCAGCCGCAGGCCGTCTTCGGTGGTGAGCTGGATGCCGGGTCGATCGAGGCCGATCCAGCGCAGGAGCCGGCGTCCGAGCGAAGGGTCGCTGAAGCCGGTGACGCCATAGCTGCTCTGAACCGCCGTTCGGACGATGTCGACGATGGCGCGGCGCGTTACGATCGATCTGCCGGCCACCGAACGCTCGGGCATGTGGGTGCGACCTTCAACCTGGGAGGCGAAGACGGTGTGCTATCATACCGCCCCGGTCGGCCCCGGTCGGGGTCGCTCCTTGAATCCACGAACCCGAGAGGATCCTATGGCTCGCTCCTGCGGCATCTGCGGGAAGGTCTCCATGGACGGCTTCAACCCGCAGTCGTCCGGAATGAACCGGGTTCGCGCCCATCGGCGCTTCCGGCCAAACCTCCAGCAGACAACCATCGAGCAGAACGGCAAGCAGGTGAAGACCCTGGTCTGCACCCGCTGCCAGCGCACGCTCTCGCGGGCCGCCCGGTAGCCTCGAGCCGGCCGCCGCCGGCCGGGTCATACGCGCACCCAATCTCGGCGTCGAGCCCCAGGCTCGGCGCCGATCGTACTTCGCGGGGGCCTAGGACGCGGGCTTCGGCTGCAGGCCGAGCTCTGCCGAGTCGAGCCAGATCGTGAACGGGCCGTCGTTGACCAGCTCGACCGCCATGTCGGCGCCGAAGCGGCCCTGGGCCACGGGGATGCCGGTGGTGGCGAGAATCTCGCAGAAGACCTCGTAGAGCCGCTCGCCAACGACCGGCCCGGCGGCGTCCATGAACGAGGGGCGACGTCCCCTGCGCGAGTCCGCGTACAGGGTGAACTGGCTGACCACCAGGGCTGCGCCGCCCACCTCGGCGGCGGACAGGTTCGTCAGGCCGTCCGCGTCGGCGAAGATCCGCAGCCCCGCGACCTTGGCCGCGAGCCCCGCCGCGACCCATTCGTCGTCGGCCGGCGCGACGCCGAGCAGAATCAGCAGCCCCGGCCCGATCGAGGCGACGGACCTGCCCTCGATCCGGACCTCCGCCCGGGAGACCCGCTGCAGCAACGCGCGCATCTCGGGCCCTCCTGCGCCCGGCGGCTCAGCGGCTGACCAGGCCGGCTGCGCCCCGCCACAGCCCGCCCAGGATCGCCAGCCACGCCACCATGTACAGCCCGCTGTGCGAGCCACCGAGCCAGCCCTGCGTACTCATCCCGTACGCGAGAGCGAGACCGAGCAGGGCCACCACAGCCCCCTGGACGACCAGCGCCCAACGCACCCGGCGGCCGATCCGGCGCAGAGCACCCGCGTCGCCAGCGTCCTCGGCCTCCACGCCGGCTTCGATCTCCTCATCGGCCACTTGCTCCATGAACCTGCGCGCCCATCTGGGCCCGTGCAGGATCGCCATATACGCAACCCACGCGTACGCCACGCCGCCGACGATGTCGACGACCCAGTGCTCGCCCAGGTAGACGATGGCGAACCAGACGCAGGCCGTGTAGGCCGCCATCAGCCAGCCGGCCCTGCCGAAAGCCCGCCGGGCGAAGAGAAACGCCAGGAACGGATACGCGGCATGGAGCGACGGGAATGCCGCCACGTCGTTGGAGCTGATGCTATAGACCGAGTACGAGTAGAAGTAGTTGCCGAAGCCGAAGAGACGGACCAGGCCATCGAATCCGGTGTCGCGCAAGTGCAGGACTCCCGTCACATAGCCGAACTTCTCGGCCCACCACGGCGGCGCCACCGGCAGCAGTAGATACGTCACGAAGGCCGCCATGGAGAGCACGATCAGCGCGCCCACGTAGTCGTAGTACAGACGCCGCTGGTGGATCCACAGCAGGAACCCAACCGCCAGCGGCAGCGGGAAGTGCAGGAAGTAGAAAACGACCGAGAGCGTCGCCAGGTTGTCCGGGGCCGACGCTGAGCCCTGGTGGAGCAGCTGCTGCAGAAAGCTCGTGGGCAGGCCGCCCAGGCCGACGATCCGCTCCATCGAGATGATGTCGGCGACGTGGATCGGCAGGCCGAACTTGTCGGCGTAGCCACGCATCAGCTCGTAGGCGAAGAACAGGGCCAGGAACGGGATCCAATCGCGCACGAAGAGCTTCCCGCGACCGAGCAGCAGGGCGGCCAGGCCGAAGGCGACGACGATCAGTTCGGGCGTCACCGAGATGCCGCGCGCGATCATGAGGACCGAGAGGATGACCGCGTAGGAGGCGACCGCGGCCAGCAGCAGCCGGTCGTTGCGACGTCCCAGATGACCGGGCGGTATCTCGCCGCCGACCTCAGCCGCGGCGCCGTCCGCGCCCACGGCGCCCGCCGGCAGAGCCTCGCCCAACGGCAGTGCGCGGCCCACGGCGGTGTCTTCGCTCACGCAGTCTCTCCTGGCTTCGGGCGCTCCCCGACAGGCGTCTCGCGCCGGACCTTCGCGTCCGCATGCGCCTTCCCGAGGGCTTCGCCGAACCGCTCGATCGCGGCGGCCTCACAGCCCGCCGGGATGAGCAACTCGTAGTCTCGCGGTCCCTCGGATCCCGCAATGCGGTCGGCGCGCAGCTGAATGACGGGAATGCCGGCTGCCTCCATGGCGGTCAGCAGCCGCCTGCCGACCGACCGGGGAAGCGTCGTGAACGTCACCCATTGATCGTGCGGGATGGCGGCCTTGCCTCTGCCTGCGCCGTTCTCGTAGCCCTCATCTGCGAGGGCCTTGATCAGCCGAATCTCCTGGGCGATGTCGACGCTTTTCTTCCACAGCGTGGAACCGACGACCAGCACCTCCGCCGCAAGGCCGCCGCACAGCTCCGCGGATTGGCGGTTGACGCCGCCGTCCACGTGGACCTGTCCGCCCGGCAACTCGGGCCCCCGATCCCGGAAGATCTTGTGGGCTGGCAGGATCTTGCTGGCGACGTCTCTCATGAAAGACTGCCCACCGAACCCGGGCTCGACGGTCATGACCATGACGATGTCGATCAGCTCGCGGTACGGCTCCAGCGCAGACAGCGGCGTCGAGGGTTTCAGCGCCAGGCCGGCCTGCCGCCCGGCCTTTCGAATCTTGCGCAGCGTCGGCTCGATCGGCTCGTCGACCTCGACGTGTAAGGTGATCGAGTCGCAGCCGGCATCTATGAACTGGTCCATGTAGCGGCTCGGCTCCGAGATCATGAGGTGGGCGTCGAAGGGCTGCTTGCCGATGCGTCGCAGGCGCTTGATCACCGCCGGGCCAAAGGTGATGTTGGGAACGAAATGGCCGTCCATGACGTCGAGATGAAGCCTGTCCGAGCCGGCCTTGAGCGCCTGGAACGAATCGTGTGCGAGGTTGGTGAGATCGGCGTCGAGGATGCTGGCGCTGACGAGCGTCCTGCGAGTTGCCATCAGCGCTTCACAGTCTGGCTCGCGACCGCCGCCTCGAGATCGACGGGCAGTCGCTCGGCGGTGCGGTCGCCTCGGAGGGCGGCCTCGCTCTGGCGGACGATGACCTCGCGGCGGTGGGCCACCGCGGGAGCGGGCGGCTCTCCCGCCCGATCGGCCGCGAGCTGGCCGCAGGCCGCGCCGGCGTCCTGGCCGCGATTGCGGCGGACCGTCGCACCGACGCCACCCTGGTGCAGCCGCGCGGCGAATTGCGTGACCCGCTGGGGGCTGCTGGCCTGCCACGGTGTGTGGGCGACGGGGTTCATCGGGATCAGGTTGACGTGGGCCAGGTCGCCGCGCAACAGAGCGGCCACGGTGTCTGCGTCTGCGTCGGTGTCGTTCACACCCGAAATCATCACGTACTCGTAGCTGACGCGCCGGCCGGTTGTGCGGGCGTGGTCGCGGGCAGCCGCCACGACCTCAGTCACGGGCCAGCGTCGGTTCAGCGGGACCAGAACGTCGCGCAGCGGGTCGAGAGCGGCATGCAAGCTGATCGCCAGCGTGAACTGCGGGTTGAGTTGCGTAAGGCGGCGGATCCCGGGCACGACGCCCGAGGTCGAGACCACGACGTGGCGGGCGCCCAATCCGAACCTTTGCGGGTCCGAAAGGGCGGCCACGGCCTCGAGCACGCGGTCCAGGTTGAGGAGCGGCTCGCCCATGCCCATGAAGACGACGTTGGTCAGGTGGGCGCCCCTGGCGGCGAGGCGGCGCGCGGCATGGCGCACCTGATCGAGAATCTCGGCCGTGTCGAGGTCGCGCCCGAAGCCGAGCTCGCCTGTGGCGCAGAACGGACAACCGACCGCGCAGCCGGCCTGGCTCGAGATGCAGAGGGTATGGCGCTCACGGTGGTCCGGTCTCGCCTGCGCATCCGGCCCGCCTCGGCCGGCAGGCGCGCGGCCGAAACCGCGCGCCGGGTAGTGCATCAGCACCGACTCGATGAGCGCCCCGTCGGAGAGAAGATGGAGCGTCTTCTCGGTCATCCCGTTGTCGGACACCGTGACTTCGTCGGCGGCGATCGTATCCACGCGGAAGGCCCGGTCCAGGCTCTCGCGGAGGGCGGCCGGGAGAGTCCGGAGCTGGTCTGCGGCAACGATGCTCTGCCGCCAGACGCCGTCGCGGATCTGCTTCGCTCGGTACGCAGGCTGCCCCTCGGCAGCGAGCCACGCCTCCAGAGCGCCCTCAGCCAGGCCACTCAGCCCGGGGCGCGGATCGGTCACGGGTTTGGATGGGCGCGGGGCGCGCGCCGCCGTCGATGGCTCAGTCACAGGGCAGCGATTATCGCACGGCGGAACGGTCGACTCGGGCGAAAGCGGTCAGCGGACGAGGCCCGGCCGGCCGCGGAGCAGCTCGGCCGCCGTCATCTTCCGCCCCCCAGCCAGCTGGAGCACGTCCAGCACGAGCCGCCCGTCGCCGGTCGCCAACGCGAGGCCGCCACCGCCCGTGGCCGTGAACCTGCCGGCCAAATCGCCGGGCTCGCGGTCAGCCCGGTGCGCCTGCCACACGATCAGCCGCCCCTCCCCAGTCTCGACGTAGCTGCCCGGCCAGGGCTGATACGCCCGAACCTGCCGCTCCAGCTCGACCGCCGGTCGGCTCGGATCCAGCAGCCCGTCCTCGCGCCGCAGGGGCCGCGTCACGGTCACTCCCACGGACGGCTGAGCGCGGGGTTGGAGCCTGCCGGCCAGCCACTCCGGCAGGGCCCGAACGAGCAGTCGAGCCGCGGCCTCGGCCGCCCGCGCCTCGAGGGTCACGGTGGTGTCGTCCGGCCGGACCTCCAGCGGCTCCACCGCCACGACCGGGCCGGCGTCCATCTCCTCGGTCAGGACCATGAGCGTCACCGCCGACTCCGCGTCCCCCGCCAGGATCGTGGCCGGGATCGGCGCCGCGCCCCGGTGGCGCGGCAGGGCAGAGGGATGCAGGTTCAGGAAGCCGCTCGGCGGAAGATCGAGGAGCACCCGCGGTATGAGCTGGCCGTAGTCGGCCAGAACGATCAAATCGGGCGCCATCGCCGCGAGGGTCTCGACCGCCTCGGGCTTGCGCACTCGAACCGGCTGCAACAGCGGCAGGCCCATCTCTCGGGCACGGGCGGCAACGGGAGTCGGCGTCAGGATGGCTTTTCGGCCGACCGGCCGATCGGGCGCCGAAACGACGGCCTCGACTCGAACGCCCGGAATGGCGACAAGCGCGCCGAGAATCGGGACGGCAAACGAGCCACTTCCGAAGAAGACAACGCGAACGACGGTCGAAGGTTCGGCCGCCGCCCCGCCGCTCACCCTACTGGGGTACGCGCGGCTGCGGGTCGACCTTCCTCGTCTTCGTCCTCGCCGTGCTCGGTCGAGATCAGATCATCGAGCGAGTCGAGGTAGTCGATGTACAGCTTGCCGTCTAGGTGGTCGATCTCGTGCTGCATGCCCCGCGACAGGAGACCGCTCCCGGCCACCTTGATCTTCTTGCCGTGACGGTTCTGGGCGACGACCCAGACCTTCTCGCGCCTGGTCACGTAGGCCACGTACCCCGGGATCGAGAGGCAGCCCTCGAGGTCGCGGTCGTCGCCGTCCGCGCGAACGATGCGCGGGTTGACCAGCTCGTGCAGCTGGCCCCCGACCTCAACGACGCAGGCGCGCTGGGCCTCTCCGATCTGCGGGGCCGCGAGCCCTACACCGGGCGCATGGCGCATCGAGTCGGTCAGATCGTCGAGCAGCTGGTGCAGGTACTTGCCGAAGCTGTCGACTGGCTCGCCCTTCACACGCAGCCGGGGGTCGCCGAGGAGAACGATGGGTCGAATGCTCATGGCCCGAGAGTATACCGAGAGCCGCCGCGGAGGCGTCCGGCCCATTTCGGGTAGTCGAAAGAGAGCCCGGCGCCGCCGGTCACGCGCCGCAGACCGCCGGTCCGACGAGCGCAGGCCAAGGTGCGTGAGCGAGAAGCGCAGGAGCCAACGCCGGAATGCGCTCGCTGACCGAGCGAGATGCCAGCGGCGATCCGGTGGATCCGGGCTCAGGCCCTCGCATCCCTCCGGGCCGCGGTGCGGTATGGTCGCAGAGACCGCGCCGACGAACGGCCGGAGGAGGAAGGAGCGGCGCCCGCCATGGCGGTTTCCGGGAGTCCAGGAGCGCGGCCGCACACCTACGTCACCCAGGAGACGTGGGCTCCCGCCCCCTACGCACGCAGGTCGGCCGCCTGGCTGTTGGACGTGGCCTTGCTCGTGGTCGTCGTGCTCGCCATTGCCGCAGTGCTGGGGCTCACGGAGTCGAAACAGGTGGCGTTGGACGAAACGGACGGATCGACGATCACGACCGTGTCCTACATCCCGACCCAGTGGTATTACGTCTTGCTCGCCCTGGCCTCCCCGCTCTACGCCATTCCACTCTGGCGCCTGAAGCGGGCGACTCTCGGTCAGCGGCTCCTGGACCTGCGGGTCGTCGATGCCGAGGCGCCGAACACACTCTCCTGGCGGCAGGCGGCGCTCCGCTGGCTGCTCCTGTTCGGCTGGGTGTTTCCCGGAATAGGCTCCGGCTACGCGGCCGTGACCTGGTTCTTCACGGTCCCGTTCCTGGCGTGGTTCGTCGTCCTGATCGTGACCGCCTGGCGCGACCCTCGCGGCCAGGGCATCCACGATCACCTGGCGCGCAGCCTCGTCGAGAAGCGCCAGGTGTACAAGCTGCGGGCGCCCAAGTCGGCCGCCGACCCCGACGCGCCGGCACCCAGCTCCGCTTCCGGTCCGCGTGGCTCTTCCCCTACAGGAGCGAGTCGGGGTCCACGTCGATCGACCAGGGCGCGCCGGGCGAGGGATTGAGCAGCTCCAGCGGGCGGTCGCCGCGGAGCACGACGTTCCAGCGCCACCGGCCTGAGCGCCGGGCGATGTAGGCGGGAGCCGGCCCGAGAACCGAGACCGAGCGGCCGGGCACCGAAGCTGCGGCCCGCAGACGATCGGCCATCGCGGCGGCCTGGTGCTCGGCGGCCAGATGATCGGGCAGGCCGACGGTCAGCTTGACCAGGCGGCCGAAGGGCGGCGACCCGAACCTGCGGCGAATCTCGAGCTCGGCGTCGTAGAAGGCGGCTGCATTCCCGGTGGCGACGGCCTGGATCGCCGCGTGGTCGGGCAGGTACGTCTGGATGATGGCCCGCCCGGGCCGCTCTCCGCGACCGGCGCGCCCGACGGCCTGGGTCAGGAGCTGATACGTCCGCTCGGCGGCTCGCTCGTCGGGCAGGTTGAGGGCGATATCGGCCGAGACCACGCCGACCAGGGTCACCTCGGGAATGTCGAGGCCTTTCGCCACCAGGCTCGTGCCCACCAGGACATCGAGCCGGCCTTCGGCGAACGCGTCGAGGACCCGCTCGACGGCGCCCTTGTGCTCGGCGACGTCGCGGTCGAGGCGGCCGACCCGAAGGTGCGGGAAGGCGGCCTTCACCTCCTCCTCCACTCTCTGGGTTCCACCGCCCAGATACCGGATCCGCGGCGAACGGCAGATGGGACAGCGCGTGGCCAGCGGCGTCGCGGTCCCGCAGTGATGACACCGCAGGGTCACGCCGGCCTGGTGGAAGACGAGGGTTCGCTCGCATTCGGGGCAGCGCTGGACGTGACCGCAGTCGCGGCAGACCACGACCGAAGCCGTGCCTCGACGGTTGATGACCAGGATGGCTCGCTCGCCTTCCGGCAGGGCCGCCAGGGCCGCACTCAAAGCCCCGGAAAGCAGGCCGCGATTGCCGGCGGCCAGCTCGGCTCGAAGATCCACGACCTCGATCTGGGGCGGTGCGCCGCTGGGGCGCTCCGGCAACACTGCGTGGCGATAGCGACCGTCTCTGGCGCGGCCGACGCTCTCCACGGACGGGGTCGCGCTGCCCAGAACCACCGCGGCACCGGCAAGGCGGGCGAGGGCAAGCGCGGCGTCGCGGGCTTGAAGGCGCGGCGTGCGGTCGCTCTTGTAGGCGGCATCGTGCTCTTCGTCGACGACGATCAGGCCGACGTCGGCGAGCGGCGCGGTCAGGGCGATGCGCGTCCCCACGACCACGTCCGCGCCGCCGGCTCGAATCCGGCGCCACTCGTCGGCGCGCTCGCCCACTCCCAGCCCGGAATGCAGGATCGCGATCTCAGCATCGAGATCAGCTCGAAGCCGATCGACCAGCGGCATCGCCAGCGCGATCTCCGGCACGAGAACAAGAGCTGGACGCCCGGCGATGAGCGTCTCGGCAATCGCCTCGGCATACACCGTCGTCTTGCCCGCGCCGGTCACTCCCTCGAGGAGCAGCGGCGTCGCGTCGCGTCGCGCGGCCGCGGCGAGGATCTCATCGAGCGCCGCCTGTTGCGGGGCAGTCAGCGCCACTCCCTCCGGCCGCGTCCCGCGCCGTCCGGCCTTCCGCTTGTCCAGCGGCCGGCGCGGCCTCTCGCGCAACTCCGCCACAACCAGGCCGCGCCGTTCGAGGCTCGTCGCGGCCCCCGACCCGTGGCGCTCCGCCGCCACGGGTCCTGCCAGGCCGGCCACTCCGGCAGCCGCGAGATCGGCGAGGAGAGCCCGCTGCCGGGGCCCCAGCCGCGCCCCGGCCGCCGCCCCAATCGCCTCTCCAGCGACTCCCCTCCCCTCGTCCGTCAGCACCAGCCAACGCTCGTACCGCGGCCCTGCCGTCGCGGCCGTCAGCGTCCATTCCAGCCGCACCAGGGCCCGGGCGGCCATCGCCCGCAGCCGCCTCAACGTTGCGGCTCGTCCATCCTCGCCCTCGAGATCGCGCACCGCCCGCGGACCACCGTCGAGTCTCTGCAGCAGTTCGGCCTCCGCCCGATCCATCGCCGCGGGCTCGGGCTGCTCCGCTGCGAGCGCGCCGGCGGGCGGCGGCACCCGCTCTGCCACGAGATCGAGGCGTTCCAGCATGCCGGGGGGCAGCATCGACCTCAAGACCGCAGCGGGCGGCGCCAGATACTCCTCGGAGATCCACCGCGCGAAAGCCAGGGACAGAGCCGGAAGCAGCGGCCCGTCGGCCCGCACCCGTGCCAGAACGGGCTTCGCCTCGCCCGCCAGCTCGCCGACCGCGGGCCCGAGCACGACTCCCAGGGCCTGCCGCCCCCGCCCGAACTCGACCAGCACCGCCTCGCCGGCCTCGATGTCGGAGAGCCGTCCGGGCAGCAGGTAGGTGAACGTCCGCGAGGCGCCGGGCGCATCGACAGCGACTTCGACCGGCCTGGCGCCGCCGGCGCCCGCCACTCCGTCGGCGCCCGCGCCACCATCGGCGCCTGGCCCGTCCGGACCCTCGCCGTACACCGGCAGCCGGCCTTCGGGCTCGCCTTCGTCGCCGGACTCTTCGAGGGCTCCCCAGACCGATTCCACCATCGGTCTCCTCAGACGCTCACCTGGCGCGGCCCACGCCGCTCCTCTTGGGTGATGATCTGCTCGATCCTCTCCGCGGTCACGTCCACCCGGTGCTCCTCATTGACCACCACGTAGTCATAGTCGTCCTTACGGGCGAGTTCGAGCGCCGCGTTGCGCTGCCGAATCTCCAGCTGCTCGGCCGACTCGGTGCGGCGAGTCTTGAGGTGCTCGACCAGGGTCTCCAGCGACGGCGGCAGGACGAAGATCAGAAGCGCGGCGGGAACCTTGCGCTTCACCACCTCAGCGCCCTGGACGTCGATCTTCAGGATGGCGTGCTGGCCGCGGGCGAGAGCGTCTCGGACGCCGGCACGCGGCGTGCCGTACCAGTTGCCGTGGACCTCGTTTGCCTCCAGCAATTCGCCGCCATCGCGCATCGACAGGAACTCCGAAACGGTGACAAAGTTGTAGCTGACGCCGTCGACCTCGTTGACGCGCCGAGGACGGGTCGTGCACGTGACGACGTAGTGGTATGCCGGCCTGTGCCCACGCTGGTGGAGAGCTTCGATGATGGTGTCCTTGCCCACCCCCGAGGGCCCCGAGATGATGACGAGCATCGGGTTCGGCGGATCCGATTGCCCGACCGAAGGCGCCCGGTCGGCCTCCGTCGAACGATCGAGAGGATCCGCGGTCATGCCGGCTCTCTCTTCGCGACCGGCTCCCCTTGCTCGATTGGGGCCACGCCCATCGAGCCCGGCGCCCGCGCCCGCAGCCCGTCGACCACTCGTTCCAGCTCCGGCGGCAGTGGCGCCGTCGCCCGGATGACGTGGCCGTCCGTGGGCGACTGCAGCTCAATCCGCCAGCTGTGCAGGAAGAGCCTGGTCGTGCCTTCCGGACCCCGCCGCGACGTGCCGTTGCCATACACGGGATCGCCAGCCAGCGGATGGCCGATCGCGTTCAGGTGGACTCGGATCTGGTGCGTCCGGCCGGTCACGAGGTCGAGCTCGAGCAGCGTCCAGGCGCCAAATCGCTCCCGCACCCGGTAGCCGGTCACCGACTCCCGCCCGTCGGGCACGACCGCCATTCGGGTTCGATGATTCGGGTCGCGCCCGATCGGCGCCTCGATCCGCCCCGTGGTGGCCGCGACCGCCCCGAGGACGAGCCCCAGGTAGGTCTTCTTGACGCCCCGCGCCTTGAGCTGAGCCATCAGGCTGGACTGGGCCCTGTCGTTCTTGGCGACCATCAGCAGGCCGCTCGTGTCCCGGTCCAGACGATGAACGATGCCCGGCCGCTGGACTCCGGCAATGCCACCGTATTCCGTGTCTCGCGCCAGAAGCGCGTTCACCAGAGTGCCGGTCTGGTGGCCGACCGCCGGATGGACGACCAGGCCCGCGGCCTTGTCGACGATCAGCAGGTCGTCGTCCTCGTACACGACGGAGAGCGGGATCGATTCCGCCTCGAGCTCGAGGGGCCTGGGATCGGGCACTTCGAGCTCCAGAACCCAGCCCGGGATGATCGTGTCGTTGGCCTTGACCGCGGAACCGGCCGCCGTCACGTGGCCCTCGGAGATGAGCTTCTGGACGTAGCTGCGGGACAGACCGGAGACATCGGCGACGAAACGATCGACGCGACCCTGAGATGTTCCGGGCACGACGATCGTCTGTCGCTTCATTCCGTTACCGGCCCCTTGGCGTCGCCAGACCCCGCCGCGGCTTCCTCGCCGCCACCCTTGCCACGCCCGCCCGACGACAGCATCGGCGCGACAATCCAGAACCCGAACAGCAGCAGGAAGAAGCAGGTCACGGCCATGTCGGCGATGTTGAAGACATACCACCGCGACGTGCCGACGCCGATGTCGGCGAAGTCGATCACGTAACCCAGCCGGATGCGGTCGATGAAGTTGCCGATCGCGCCACCCAGCAGCAGGCCCAGAGCCAGGGTCGTGAACCAGCTGCGCCATCCCCACTGGAACTCCATCAAGGCGATCAACCCCACGACCACGACGGTCACCACGGCGAAGACCGGCGCGGTCCCCTGGAAGAAGCCGAAGAGCCCGCCGGCGTTGTGGATGAGATCGACGCGCAGCCAATCGCCCAGGACCGGAGAGACCTTGTACGCGTCGTAGTTGGCCACGATCCACTGCTTGAGCAGCTGGTCGCTCACGACGATCGCCGCCCCGAGAACGGCGAAGAGAGTCCAGGCCGCGTGACGGCGCCGATCCTCCCGCGGGCCGATGGCGGAGCCGTGGCTGGATGGCTCGGGGTGCGTTTCGATAGGGTCCAGTGACGTGACCTCCGTGGATGTTCCGATAAGCCTAAGGGGCGACGGCCTTCCCCGCCAAGCCGATCGTTACCGCACCGGAGTCCAACTCCACGGCGATCGTGTCGGCAGACCGCGGGACGACGCCGAAAACGATGTTGCTGCGCGTCTCGGCCTCGACCGAGCGGATATACGGCTCGAGCGTGCTGCGGATGGCCGCTGGAGCGTCCACCCTGATCTTGACCTCGTCGTCGAGCTCGACGCCAGCCTCTTTGCGGGCATCCTGGATGGCGCGTTGCAGCTCCCGGGCATCGCCTTCGGCTCGCAGCTCGGGAGTCAGCTCCGTGTCGATGACCACGACCAGACCCTCGTCGTGGGCGACCACGGTCCCCGGCCGTGGAATGGCGAGGATCTCCACCTCATCCGGGGCGAGCGTCACGCCGCCCATCCGGACGGAGCCGTCGGGCAGTATCTCGAAGCGGTTCTCGCGAGCGGCGGCCATCACCGCCGGGATCGCCGACCCGAGCTTCTTGCCGATCCTGGGCAGCAGCGGCTTGACCCGTCGATCGAGCAGCTCCGATTCGTCGCCGATCAGCTCGATCGACTTGACGTTCACCTCGTCGGCCGCCAGCGCCAGCAGCGTCTCGCGCTCGACCAGCTCGCCGCCGGGCAGGGCGATCCACATCCGGGTCAGCGGCTGGCGGACCTTGATACCGGCCTGGCCGCGCAGCGTCCGAACCAGGTCCACGACCCGCATGACGACCGCCATGGAAGTCTCGAGCGAGCGATCGCGCAGGCTCGCCAGCTCGGCAGTCGGCCAGCTTGTCAGGTGCACGCTGTCGGGGGCATCGGCCAGGTCGCCGGCGACGACGATGTTCTGATACACGGTATCGGCCATGAACGGCAGGATCGGAGCCAGGACGCGCGTCAACGCAACCAGGGTCGCGTGCATGGTCGCGAAGGCCGCGGCTCGGTCCGTGGCGCCGGCCCCGCGAGCGAAGCGCTTGCGAGAACGGCGCAGGTACCACGTCGACAGGTCCTCGATAAAGCGGTCGATCGCCCGGGCGGCGTCGAGGGCGTCGTACTCCCGCAGGTCCTCCTCGACCTCGGCGGCGAGCCCGGCCACGCGCGAGAGGATCCAGCGGTCCAGGGGGGCGCGCTTCGCGACAGCCGGTGCCTTGGCGGTCGGCTCCCAGCCGGCGAGGCGCGCGTAGGTAACGAAGAACGAATAGACGTTCCAGAGAACGAGCAGCCTCCGTCGCGCCTCGTCGGCCGCGTGCCAGCCGAAGTTGATGTTGTCCTCGGGCCGGGCGTTGGCGAACATCCAGCGCATCACGTCGACGCCCATCCGCTCGGCCGCTTCGTCGAACTCGATGGCATTGCCCCAGCTCTTGTGCATCTGCCGGCCATCCTCGCCGAAGACAAGGGCATAGCCGAAGAGAGTCTTGAAGGGGGGCTCGCGGCGCAGCACCGTGCTCATCGCCAGCAGCGAGTAGAACCAGTTGCGGAACTGCCCCGGGAAACTCTCGGTCACGAAGTCGGCTGGGAACCACTGCCTCCAGAAGTCCGGCTCGGAGCGGTAGTGCATCGTCGAGAACGGCACGATACCGGCGTCCAGCCACGGATTGCCGACGTCGGCGATACGGCCGACGGGCTCGCCACACCCGGAACAGGCGACCTTCACCGCATCCACGTAGGGCCGATGCGGGGTGTGCCCCTCGAAGTCGTCCCAACCCTCGACGGCGCGCTCGGACAGCTCCTCGCGGCTCCCGATGACGGTGATCGTGCCGCACTCGCAGTCGTAGATCGGCAGCGCCAGCCCCCAGTAGCGCTTCTTGCTGATCATCCAGTCGTGCATGTTCAGGAGCCAGTCGAGCTCCCGCTCGTACCCGAAACCCGGGATCCATTGGATCCCGTCGACAGACTCCATGATTTGGTACCGGAGGCTGGCGCCCACTTCCTCCGGGGTAAGCTGGTCGCGAGGCCTGTCGTACACCGGGCCCATGCTCAAGTACCACTCGTCGACGAGTCGGAAGACGAGCGGCGTGCCGCACCGCCAGCAATGCGGGTAGCGGTGGGTGATCGTCTCGAGACGGTAGAAGCGGTGCTTGTGCCGCAGCGAGTCGAGGATCGGATCGGCGACGTCGCGCACGTCGCGGCCCGAGTACGGCCCGAAGCCAGGGATGACGACGCCGTTCTCGTCGAGCGGGGCGATCATCGGCAGCCCGAGCGACTTGCCCAGGGCGAAGTCCTCGGCGCCGCAACCGGGCGCGATGTGGACGATCCCGGTCCCCTCCTCCTCGCCGACCTCGTCCCATGCGACAACGCGATGCTCGTAGGCGGGCTTCCCGTCCGACCCGGCAAAGGCGGCCTGCACGGCCGGCAGCTCGTCGAACGGGCCGGCGTAGCGCCAGCCTTCGAGCTCGCGGCCGAGCCTCTCCTCGAGGACCTGGAACGGCCCCTCCAGGGCGTGCTTCACCGTCCCGCGGCCGAGCCAGAAGGCCTCCTCGCCCTGGCGGACCTTGACGTAGCGCAGCTCCTCGCCGACGGCCGCGGCCACGTTCGAGGTCAGCGTCCAGGGCGTCGTCGTCCAGACCAGGAGTGCCTCGCCGGGGCGGTCGAGAAGGGGCAACTTGATCGTCAGTCCGGGGTCTTCGCGGTCGGCGTAGCCCTCGGTCATCTCGTGCTGGCTGATGCCGGTGCCGCATCGGGCGCACCAGGGCATCGTGTCGTGACCCTTGTAGAGCCAGCCTCGGCGGTGGCACTCGGCCAGGAACGACCAGATCAGGAAGTTGTTCTCGTTGGAGAAGGTGAAGTAGCTGCCGCCAAGCTCCGGCATGCCCAGCCGCCCGACCAGCATCTCCGCCGTGTCGGTCACGTCCGTGTCGTCGGTGCTCTTGATCGTGACCTGCTGGCCCGGGTCCTCCGCCAGTCGGTCGCGCAGCCGGCGCAACTCGTGCGGGTCGTTCCAGTCCATCCACATCCCGAGCCGGATCGACTGCTCGGTCTGGCGCGCGGCGTAGGTCAGGACGCGTTGCTTGCACAGGCTGACAAACTCGGCGATGCCGTAGGCCTCGATGTCACGCTTGCTGGTGAAGCCGAGATCCTTCTCGACGTTGACCTCGACCCACAGGCCCTGGCAGTCAAAGCCGTTCTGGTAGCGCTGATCGCAGCCCTGCATCGCCCAGAAGCGCTGGAAGAGGTCCTTGTAGCTGCGACCCCAGGCATGGTGCACGCCCATCGGGTTGTTCGCCGTGATCGGTCCGTCGAGGAAGCTCCAACGCTCGTTGCCGGCGTTCTGGGCGCGCAGGCGGGCGAAGGTCCGGCGATCGCGCCACAGGTTCAGGATCTCGTGCTCCTGGGCTACGAGATCGGGCTTGGAGCTGACTGGTCGAAACATCGTCCTCGGTGCTCTGAGTGCTCGTGGGCGTGGGAGCTGGCTCGGCGACAACCTCGCCCCGATAAGACTGACGTGTTGGCCGCGGCCGTGCCGCACCTCCCCGTGCCAGGTTCTCGGCGAAGCAGCGCGTTCGCGGCTATCCTAACGAACCAGTGACAACTGCAGTCAGCACGCCGTCTCGTAGATCTGCTTTCAGCGCTGCCTTCCTATCCGTCCTCTTCCCGGGGTTGGGCCAGGCGTACGCCGGCGCGCATGTCCGGGGGATCGCGCTGGCGGTCCCGCCGGTGATCGCCCTCGCGGTCATGATCGGCCTCTTCCTGAGCCAGGGAGCGGTGGACTTCGGGCTCTGGATCGCACAGACGTCGGTTCTCGGACCGCTGGCGATCCTGAACGTGGTGCTGCTGGCTTATCGGGCCGTCGCCTCCGTCGACGCATATCGGCTGGCCGTCGAACCGGCGACGTCCGGCCTTCACCGCATCGGCCGAAAGCCCGGACAGCTCGACCCGCTCTCTATCGCAGGCCTGACCGTGATCCTGGTCGTCCTCGTGGCGGGCCACGTCATCGTCGGCTACTGGGATCTCAAGTTCTACAACGCCGCCAGGGACACTCACACCGCCCTGGTGCTCGACACGTCGACCCCCGACATATCGGCCACACCGGAACCGACGTTGTCGTTCCCGCCCCAGCAAACCTTCGAGCCGGCCCCAACCGTCAAGCCCTGGACCGGGACGGACCGTCTGAACATCCTGCTCATTGGCGCTGACACCGGGGGCGGCGGCCTCACGGACACGATGATCGTGGCGAGCATCGACCCGGTGTCCCATCGGGTCGCGCTGTTCAGCATCCAGCGTGACACGCTCGGATTGCCGTTGCCGCCCAGGTCGCGGCTGGCGCAGTTCTGGGGATCCAACTTCAACCACAAACTCAACGAGCTCTACAAGGATGCGGACAGGTTCAAGTATCCGGGCGGCGGCCCCGCCGCTCTCAAGCAGGCCCTGGGCTACTACTTCTTCGGCAGCCAGAGCGCCATCCAGTACTACGCCCTCGTCACTTTTAGCGGGTTCGAGAAGGTGATCGACACCCTGGGTGGCGTGACGATCAACGTCCCCGCGCCCCTCAAGGACCAGAGCTTCTCGGGTGACGGCACCCATATGAGCGTATACATTCCCGCCGGGATCCAGCACATGAACGGCAGCCAGGCGCTGATCTATGCACGTAGCCGCAAGGCAATCAAGGTCGGCGGGGGCGAGAGCAGCCTCTTCAACAACCTCAACAGGTCGGCTCGCCAGCAGCAGATCCTGGTCGCCCTCGAGCAGCAGGCGAACCTCAACGAGATCTCGTCCCACCTCGGCGACTTGGTGGACGCGCTGGGCAAGACCGTCCACACGGACATTCCGGAGGGCCCCGACGTCCTGGGGCCGATGATCCAGCTCGCGAAGTCCATCAAGCCGGCCGACATCAAGACCTACGTCCTCCCGCTTACACCCATCCTCTCCACGACCAGGGCCACCGTGAAGGCCGCCTTCGCCCCCGACACGAAGAGCAACGACCAGCTTCAGGCTGCGCTCGACGAGAATGCCCCGATCGTCGTCGAAAACGGCTCCGGATTCTCCGACCAGGACACGACGCTGGCGACCTACCTGCAGGGATTGGGGCTCAACGCCCAGGCCAGTGCCAATCACCCGGCGCAAATGGGTGGTACGACGAGGCTGCTATGCGTCAACGGCGCGGATACGCAGTACGCCGACACCCTGGGGCTGCTGGAACGGACGCTGGGCATCACGGGCGTGCCCTCGACCGACCCATCTGCCGCCATCCAGGTCGTCACTGAGCCCAACGAGACGGTCGGGTTCGTCGTCATCACCGGCACGAACCTACCCACGCTCACGGCGCCGCCAGCCTGACGCCGCTTCGCGGTCTGTTCCCGGGCGCCACCCCGAGGTGCCGTGACAACGCGATTGGCGCGCGAGCCGCGCCGTGATGGCCTCGACCAAGGGGAGGTGTCTCGTGGCCGAACCGAAGTCCTGCCCTAAGTGCTCCGGCGCCATGGTTCAGGGACCCTGAAGGAGATCGGCAGCTACGGCAACTCGCCGTTCCCGTGGGCGCCGGACGGCGAGCCGCCGTTCGCGTTGAAGGGAGCGGCGAGTCCGCGCCGCGCCATCGTCGCCCACCGATGCGAGTCCTGCGGACACGTGGAGCTGTCTGCGCCCTAAGCCCGGTATCGAGACCGGCTTGCGCCCCTGCCGCCAGGGGCCGCCGTCAGGCCTTCTCGGTGACCCGGTACTCCAGATATCGCCCGGTCAGGAGCCGTGTCTGCGCGTCAAGGGCCGGCAGATTCGTGAAGATCACCCCGACCACGGGCAGGCACAGCCACTGTAACCAGGACACGACCTTCATCGTGATCCCCCACTCCTTCGGCCTCGGTGGGGCCAGCTGATCCTCGATGAAGACCAGCACGATCAGCGACGCCAGGGCCCCGGTGAGCAGCCAGGCCGCGTACACCGGCAGCTGCTGGCCAAGCGTGGTCGGCCGGAAGGAGTCGTTCAGCACCAGCGGGAGGGTGGGCCCGAGCATCAGGATGACCGGCGCCACCGCCCAGTTGATGTGGTCCGCCCAGAGTGACAGCAGCCTCGTGATCCGCTGCATACGCGGGATCTCGGAGTGGTGCAGGGCGTTGTCGATGAAGTACGGAATGTCCGTGATGCCCCACGCCCAGCGCCTGATCTGGGTGTACTGCTGGACCAGGCTGCGAGGATACGAGCGAGCCCGCACCGCATCGCCGTACACCGGCATGAACAACGGGACCGATTGGAACTTGCCGCCATATCGGAAGAAGCTCTTCCAGTAGAAGCGGCTGTCCTCGGGAATGGCGTCCGTCGCCCAGTAGTCCACGTCATGGATGGTCTGCAGCGAGACAGCATAGGAGCTGAAGCTGACCAGTCGCTCCGGAGTCAGGTGCCGCCACATCTGGACATGAGTCGTGCTCACGGCGATCAGCCGGACCGGCAGCGGGCACTGCCACAGGTTGTTGTGGAACATCGGAATCGGCTGGTAGAGACGGTGGTAGCGGTCGGGGTCCGTCACGAAGGTGTAGGTCAGGTAGCCGAAGTACTGGCGGTGGACGCGATAGTCCGAGTCCAGATCCGTGACGATGACCTTGCTGGGGTCGAAGCCGAGCCCGGTCAGCTCTCGGTACAGCCAGCGTCCGCCGTAGGCCATCGCGCTCGACTTGCCGACCACGACTCCCGGCTCGAGCGGATCCAGGATGTGGAAGAAGTGGCGGAATCTGGGCCCGAAGATCTTCCGCAGCCTGGCCACGTTCTCGCGGCCCTGCAAGTCCGTCTCGCGGGTGATGATCGCGACCATCTTCAGGTCGACCGGGTAGTCGGACTCGGCCAGCGCCTTCACTGTCTGGTAGAGCTTCTCGTAGGGCTCGGTATAGGTGGGAACGAGCGCTACGTGCCAGATCTGGCGCGGGTCGGGCAGCGGCTCGCCCAGGGCGGTCAGCCGTAGCAGCCGCCCAAGATCCTTCCTTTCCCCGATCAGGCGCCGCTGCTCCCTGAGCCCGCCTCTCGCGGCGAGGTCGTCGCCCGACCGGCGCAGCTCGGTGGCACGCCGACCGACGAGGTCGATGAGCTCCGGCAGCTGATCGTGGCGAGCCTGCGGATCCGCCAGGGCGAAGGCGCGCTGGCGCCAATCGACGGCCATGACCCTGCGCACTCGCCGGAACGAGATGCACACGCTCACCGCCAGCACCGCAGCCCGGTACAGCCAGTAGCAGTCGAAGGCAAGGACGAACCAGCCCACGACCTGCGGATAGCGCAGGGACAAGGGTATGAGGCCCAGGATCAGCAGCCAGGTGACAAGGCCGGGGATGATCTCGAGGACTCGCGATGGGCGGGCAACCTTCTTCTCGACCCGGTCCGCCGCCAGGACGGCGGAGGCGGCCGATCGGACTGCCGACGAGTCCCGCGCGACTACCTCACTCACTCGTGTAGATCGGCGTGACCCAGTGCCGGAAGGCGTCGAGGCGTCCCCGCACGGCGTCGAAGTAGGTCCGGCTGATCCGTTTCGAGATCGGCCCGACATGCCCATTGCCGACCGGCCGGTGGTCCACCGACGCCACCGGCGAGACCTGGGCGCCGGTGCCGCAGAGGAAGACCTCGTCGGCGATGTAGAGCTCCGTGCGGTCGATCGAGCGCTCCTTGACCGGGATGTCCAGGTGCCTTGCGATCTCCATGATCCCGGCCCGGGTAATCCCTTCGAGGATGTCGTCGCTGACCGAAGGCGTGATGAGGACGCCGTCCCGCACCATGAAGAGGTTCTCGGCCGAGCCCTCCGACACGTGGCCGTCCTGGGTCAGGACGATCGCCTCGTCGAAGCCGTTGAGCATCGCCTCCGTCTTGGAGAAGGCCGGGTTGACGTAGCTGCCGGTGATCTTGCTGCGCGACGGGATCGAAGTATCGCTCGTGCGCCGCCACGAGACGGTGCCTGTGGGAATCCCCTTCTCCGTGTCGATGTAGTCGCCCATGGGCACCGCCAGAACGTAGAAGTCGTGCGTCAGGCCGTGCAGCTTGACGCCGATCGCCTCCGTGCTCTTGTAGACCGACGGGCGGCAGTAGGCGTCCTCTCGGAAGTTGTTGCGCCGCAGCACCTGCTTGACGATCTCGGTGAACTCCTCCACGGAGGGCACCTCCGCCATGAGCATGATCTTGCTCGAATTGCGCAATCGGACGATGTGTTCCCTTATCCGAAGGGCGTAGAGCTGCTTCTCTTCGGCGTTCCAGTACGCCCGGATCCCCTCGAAGACCCCCGTGCCGTACAGGAAGGCATGGGTCATGAGCGGAATCCGTGCCTCGCCCAGCTTTACGTACCCGCCCTGGAAATAGCAGATGAGGTTGGACTGATCGGGCGTGGCCGCCGCGCCAGCGGCGGGACTCTGGGCGTGCTCGGTGACCATTGAATCGGCGCTCCTGGTGCTGACGCCGGCATAGACCAGCGTGGCTCCGAGTATAGCGGCCCGACCCGACCTTCCGAGAACTCAACCGCCCGCCGCGGGCCGGCGCCCCGACCAATCAGGCGTTGCCGCCGGTCAGAGTGGCCAGCACCACAACCAGATAGACCAGGTAGAAGATGCCGCCGACGAGCAGAGCCCGCCCGTCGAGCCGGCGCCGGACGAGCATCGGCAGAATGATCGCCGCCGAAGCCAGGAACGTGATGCCGGCCGAGGCGAACGCGATGCCGGCACCAGACACGGACCAGAGTTGCGGCGCGAACACGAGGCCGATCGATGTCGGGAACGCACTCTGGAAGACCATCGCGCCGGTTATGTTCCCCATGGCCAGGGTGTCCTTGCCCTGCCGCACCCAGATGACGCTGTTGAGCTTCTCGGGTAGCTCGGTGGCGATCGGGGCCACGATCAGAGCCAGGAGCGTGCCGTTGAGGCCGAGCGAGGCCGACAAGCCCTGGACCGCGCCCACGAAGCCCCAGGCGCCACCGACGATGCAGGCCAGGGCGACGAGAACCTGGGCGTTCACGATCCGGAACCGGGGCGGGGCCGGATGTGCCGGCGCCCTGCGGTCGAGTCGATGGAAGCGCAGGGGGGCCAGCTCGGCCTCCTGGGCTGCCTGCGCTCGCAGGTGGCCCACGACATACCACGCGTAGATACCGATCAGCACGATCGCCGTCAGCTGGCGCGGCAGGATCAAGTCGGCAGGCAGCAGGGCAACCCCGACGGCGATCGCGTAGGCCACGGCGAAATAGGCCATGTCGTGGCCGAGGACGCCCGGATCGACCACCAGGTCCTCGCGGTTGGCCCGGCGCTTTCGCATCAGCAGGACGGCCGCGCCTGTGACGAACATGGCGAGAGTCGACAGCATGAACGGCGCACCCAGGATGGCGCCGACGCCGACCTCGCCGGCCGCGACGCCGCCCCCGAACACGATGGCGATGAACGGGATCATCGTCTCAGGAAGCGCCGTGCCGACGGCCGCCAGGACGGACCCGATGGCCCCCTCCGCCAGCTCGAGCTTGTGGCCGAACCACTCGATGCCGTTGGTGAAGAGCTCGGCCCCGGCGAGGATCACCGCGAACGACACGACCAGGAGTACGAGGTCCAAGCTCAGCCTCCAGCCCCAAATGCGGCGCTCAGGCAGATGGCCGCCAGCACAATCGCAGCTACCGCCACCATCCTCCTCTCGCCCGCCGCGGCGAAGCCCAACAGCGATGCGATCACCCGGATCGACGGCGTAAGTATCACAGCAAGCAGCCCCAACCACAGGAATCCGGTCGGCTTGAGGCCGGCGAGATCTGCCGGCAATCGACCTAGATCGAACGGCAGAAAGGGCCGATCCAGCGGGCCGACCTGTGCCGCGCCCATGCCGATGACGCCGATCCCGAGCAACCCGACAGAGACCATCGCCCCGATCCCCAGGACGAGGCCCACGGTCCGCTCCAGCCCCGCGGCCCTCATCCGAGGCCTCGCAGCGCCATCTGGGCCGCCGTCACGATCAGCACGGCGACGAACAGCAGCCGAAGAACCCGCAGGTCGATGCGGTCGGCCCAACGCGACGCCAGGCTCGCACCGGCGAAGACGCCCACCGCGGTGGGCCCGGCCACGTAGGGGTCGATGCCCCCGCGGAACAGGTAGATCAACGCGCCTGACGAGGCGGTCACGCCAATCATCAGATTGCTGGTGGCCGTGGCCACGCGCATCGGTACGCCCATGATCAGGTTCATGACCGGCACCTTGACGATGCCGCCCCCGATGCCGAACAGGGCGCTCACGATCCCGGCCAGCAGGCTGCCAACGACCCCGCGACCCAGGTTGCGAACGCGATATCCGGGTCCGGAAAGGGAGGCAGCCAGGCTGCCGTCGCCCGCTGGTTCGGTGCCGGCCGGCAGACGCTCGGGATGCTCGTCCGCTCCTGGTCCGACGTCGTTGCTAGCCCCCGCGGCGTCTCGGGCATCCCGCGCGTCGCGGGCGCGGACCATCGTGACGGCAACGTACAGGAGCAGCGCCGCGAACATGACGGCCAACACTCGATCCGGAAGCATGAATGCCACCAATCCGCCGGCCAGGGCCGCGATCGCCGTGAACATCTCCAGCGTCATGCCCAGGCGCAAGTTCGCGACGTCGCGCTGGAGGTAGACGGAAGCGGCGGCGCTGCTGGTCACGATCACGCAGACCAGACTGGCGCCGACCGCCTCTCGCAGCGGCAGGCCGAAGCCCAGGGTGAGAAGCGGGACGATCAACACCCCGCCGCCCAGGCCGAGCAGCGCGCCGAAGGCGCCCGCGGCCACGCCGCCGCCCATCAGGAGCAGCAGCTCAGCCACGGCCGTCGATCAGCTCAAACCGGCGCAACCGACCCGGGCCGGCGCGCCAGGCTCCACGGTGCTAAGGCCGGACGTGCTGGGGCGCGTACGGCAGCAGGGCGACGATGCGGGCACGCTTGAGGGCCACTGCCAGCTGGCGCTGATGGTTGGCACAGGTCCCGGTCTTGCGTCGGGGCTCGATCTTGGCGCGCTCGGAGAGGTAGCGCCGCAGCCGGTTCACTTCCTTGTAGTCGATCATGACGGTCTTGTCCGCGCAGAACGTGCACACCTTGCGGCGGCGGCGATCGCGGTACTAGTCGTCGCGCTTGCCCTTGGGCTTCTCTCGAGAGTATGCGGGCATCTGTGTGGGTCCTCTTGCTCGTGTGAGCCGCGGTCGAACCGCGGCGATTGGATTGCTCAGTGGGCCGACCGGTTCGGGCCGGCAGGAGATCGCCGGTCAGACGTCAGAAGGGCAGCTCGTCGAGGTCGCTCGAACCGAGATCCTCGGACGGTCCTCCGGGGGCGCCGCCACGCGCAGGTCGCGCGTCTGCGGGCTCCTGGGCCCCGTCCTCTCGCGGCCGCGAGTCCAGTGCGGTCACCGTGTTGGCGACCAGCTCGGTCGTGTATCGCTTCTGGCCATCCTTGTCTTCCCAGGAGCGGGTCTGCAGCCGTCCCTCGACGTAGACCTTGCGGCCCTTGCGGAGGTACTCGGCAGTCCGCTCCGCGAGCGCGGCCCAGGCAACCACCCGGAACCACTCGGTCTCTTCCTTCCACTCGCCGCTCGCGTCCTTGTAGTTGCGGTTGACGGCGACCGTGAACTGGGTCACCGCCTGGCCGTTGGGCGTATACCGCATCTCCGGGTCGCGGCCGAGATTGCCGATGATCATCGCCTTGTTCAGCGACATCGAGCGTGCCTCCAGCTCCGCCTGACGCGGGCCTTAGTCGATGGCGGCGGGCGCCGCTTCGCTCTCCGATTCGTCGATCAGCGCCACGTCCTCGAGCTCCTCTTCGTCGCCCGGGAGTTCGACATCCGCGTCGCCCTCGGCATCGCGTCCGCGAGCGGCCCGAACAGCGCGCTCGACGCGCGTGATGAGGTGGCGCAGGACTTCCTCGCTGATCTGCAGGCCGCGCTCGAGCTCAGCGATCGCCGTCGCCGGCGCCTCAAAGAGAACGACGTAGTACGACCCCTCGCGATGGTGGTCGATGGGATAGGCCAGCCGCCGGCGGCCCCAGGGGGCCTGCTTGACGATCTGGCCGCCGCCGGCCGCGATGGCTCGGGCGGTTCGCTCGAGAGAGGCCTGGACCTTGTCATCCGCAAGGTCCGGGCGCAGCACGAGCATGAGTTCGTAACGGCGCATGCGCCAAAGACTCCTTCCCATGGGAAATGCTCCGATGTGCGCATGGCAACGCCATCCGGTCGGAGCCGAAAGGACCACCGTATTCTAGCAGCCCGACGTCCGTCGCGCTGCGAGCCCTGGCCTGAGGACCCCTGGCGTTGCGCCTCGCCCGACTTGCGAGCTATGGCCGGGAGGTACGGGCGGGTGTGGTCAGGTCGCACCGGAACCTCTGGATTAACGGTTCTCTGCAAGGCTGCCGTCGTACGCTTTTCCATGCCAATCGGTCCGCCCCCGTCGCTTTGTGGGCCGTAGCTCGGGAGACCACGAGATGTCCTCTGGCGCACGCACACTCGGCGCGCGAGGTCAGGGCCTGGCAGAATACGCGCTCATCCTTGCCCTCATCGCCATCCTCGCAATCGCTGCGCTGCTCTTTCTCAGCGGCCAGATCGACACCATTCTCAGCACCATCGGGAACGCCCTCTAGGCGCCGCCCTGACGGCGGGGCGGCGAGCGACTGGTCCGCTTGTCGCCCCCTGGATGAACGATCGTAACCCTACCCACCGCCGTTTTTCCTAGGTAGGCTTCCCGGTGAGCATCCATGCCACCGAGGAACAGCAAGCCGCCTGACCGATCCGAGTCCCAACCAGCCAGGTTTCGGAGTCGACCGGGCAGTTCTGGTGAAAGGAGGCCGCTCTTGTTCTTTCTCCTTCGCCGCGACGAAGGTCAGGGTCTCGCGGAATACGCACTTATCCTTTCTTTGATCGCGATTCTCGCCGTTGCTGCGCTGATCTTCTTCAGCGGCAAGCTCGATACCGAACTCAGCGTGATTGGCAACAGCATTTAGGAACGTCACCGGCTGGTCGGAGGCGGGCTGCGCAAGCGGCCCGCCTTTCTGGTTAAGACGGCCCGGTCTCTCCGCAGCCACTGGGACGTACGCACTACCCCGGGTCGGGTGCCCGTCTGCCGCCTATACGGAACGCCGCACTGGGCGGACTATGGCGGTACCAGGGGTAGCGACCGGACCGACACTCCGTCTTCGCTCCGCGGAGATGTCCCCGGCTGACGCAAGCCTTCTCAAGACCGGATGACAGCCTCACCGATGATCGACCCGCTTCGGCCCCCGCCGCCCGAGCCCGCATTTCGCCCGAGACGTCGAGCCGCTGGGCCGGCCGGCAGCCAATGAGCGTCGTCTGGCTCCTAGGGCTCTCCGGCTCCGGCAAGTCGACGCTGGCGGAGGCATTGCGCGGCGCGCTGGCCCCGATCGCCTCGGTCGCCGTTCTCGATGGCGATGCCGTGCGTGCGGCCGTGGACGACGATCTCGGCTATTCGCAGGAGGATCGCTGCGTTCAGTCGGCCCGACTCGGCCGGATCGCCCGCCTCCTGGCAACGCAGAAGCTCGTCGTCGTCGTCGCCGACGCATGCTCTGACGCCGGCCGACTGGCCTGGAACAGGGCGAACCTGCCGGACTACAGGGAGGTCCTCCTGCGAGCTTCACTCGACAAGCTCGCTCGTCGCGATCTGAGAGGCGTTTATGCCCGAGCGAAGACCGGGCAGCGGAACAACGTCGTCGGCGTAGACATTCCCTGGCAGGAGCCTGTCGCACCCGACCTGACGCTGGACATGGACGACCCCGAACCGCCGGAGGTCCTGGCCCTGCGAATCGCCGTTCTGATTCCCGAGTTTCTCGCGGCGGCAACGGCGACGGCGCGCAGCGTTCCCGTTAGGGGATCCTCCCCCACTCGCCTCCCCTGACGCCGCGTCACGCCCTGCAGGGCCCACCAGGGCTTGGTGCCGGAGGAGGGGTTCGAACCCACACGCCCTTGCGGGCCGCGGAGTTTAAGTCCGCTGCGTCTGCCAGTTCCGCCACTCCGGCACGCGAGGAAGCGTAGCGCGGGTTCAGCGCGCGCGAGCCACGAGACCGGCGTCCTGACGCGAGGAAAGTGGAGGCGACGAGCGGATTCGAACCGCTGAATAGAGGTTTTGCAGACCTCCCCCTTAACCACTTGGGTACGTCGCCTCGCACGCGGGCCGGCAGGGGAACCGGCGCTTTGCGGTCAGACTGGCTGCCCCTCGAGGATTCGAACCTCGCCTAACGGATCCAAAGTCCGCTGTCCTACCACTAGACGAAGGGGCAGAGGCTCGATCTGTCGGCGGACGACCGCCACGGTCGGCAGCTTGGAGGGAGTGGAGCGGAAGACGGGACTCGAACCCGCGACCCTCACCTTGGCAAGGTGATGCTCTACCAACTGAGCCACTTCCGCTCGAAAACCGTGCCAGCCGTCTGTGGTGCCGAGAGCCAGGATCGAACTGGCGACACCGCGATTTTCAGTCGCGTGCTCTACCAACTGAGCTATCTCGGCCCGGTTTGACGGACTGGCTGCCCGTCGGCGCGGGGAAAGGTAACACGCCGGGCCGAAACGCTGCAAGGCAACCGCCCGCACCCATCAGGGCCAGCTCGATCGCCTACTCGAGCCCCGTCAGCTGCCGCACCTCCGACGCATCCATCGGCGGGTCGCCCGTCAGCTGGCGCAGGCGATTGATCCGATCGACGATCGGCGGATGCGTCGAGAACAGGGCCGAGCCGCCGCCGAGCTTCTTCAGCGGGTTGACGATGTAAAGGTGCTGCGTGGCGCCGTTCGCGGAGTGCAGTGACTCGTTGTCGGCCGCCAGCTTGGCAAGGGCGCTCTCCAGCCCATGGGGATTGCGGGTCAGCTCGACCGACGACGCGTCGGCGAGGTATTCGCGCTGGCGGCTGACCGCCATCTGGACGAGGGCCGTGAAGATCGGCGCGAGGACCGCCAGGACGACACCGATCAGCAGCATGACGATCGCGAAGCCGCCGCCGCCACCGCTGTTGTTGTTGTCGCGACTGCGTCCGCCGCCGAACCAGAACGTGTACCGCAGGAAGAGCTGGGCGAGCAGAGCGATACTGCCCACGAGCACACCGACGATCAGCGTGAAGCGGATGTCGTAGTTCCGCACGTGCGACATCTCGTGCCCGATGACGCCCTGGAGCTCCTCGCGATTGAGCTTCTGGAGGAGGCCCGTAGTGATTGCCACCGACGAATGCTGGGGGTCGCGGCCGGTAGCGAAGGCGTTGGGTGACGGGTCGTCGATGATGTAGACCTTCGGCATCGGGACACCAGCGGCTGTGGCCATCTCGGCGACGACGTTGAACAGCTCGGGTGCCTGCTGCTGAGTAATCTCCCGCGCGTGCGAGCTCGCGAGCACGAGCTGGTCGCCGCCGAAATAGGACCCGGCGACGCTGAGCAGGCCGAACGCGATGGCGATAGCAACCGCGCCGATCCCATACTCCACCTCGTTGCCGCTCCCCAGCCCTACGACGTAGCCGATGATGTACCCAAAGACAGCCAGGAACGCGACCACGAACAGGGCGAGGAGAAAGGACTTTCGGCGGTTAGCCGACTCTTCTGAGTAGAAGGTGGCCACGGGTATGCAACCTCAGAGGGCGCGGCCGCGCCGGAATGCCGGCGCGGCCCCGGCACCTATCCCAGGCTTACGATCCTAGATTGACGACGGGGACCTCGGCGGCCTCGGGCTCGGCCTCGAAGAACTCACGCTTGGTGAAGCCCATCGGCCCGGCGATGAGGACGTTCGGGAAGACCTGCAGCGAGTTGTTGTACTCCAGGACGCTGGCGTTGTAGTGCTGGCGAGCGAACGAGATCTGGTTCTCGGTCGTGGTCAGCTGCTCCTGCAGCGACAGAACGTTCTCGTTGGCCTTGAGCGTCGGGTAGTTCTCGACGACGGCGAAGAGCGACCGCAGGGCTCCGGTCAGGACATTCTCCGCCTGCGCCTGGGCCGCGGGCCCCTGGGCGCCGGCGGCGATGGCGCCGGCACGCGCTTCGGTGACCTGCGTCAGAACGCCCTTCTCGAAGTCCATGTAGCCCTTGACCGCGTTGACCAAGTTCGGGATCAGGTCGTGGCGGCGCTTGAGCTGGACCTGGATCTGGGCATTGGCCTCGTCGATCCGATTGCGCTTCGTTACGAGACCGTTGTAGATGCCGACCAGCAGCACGACGAGGACTACCAGGACACCGACGATGATGAGCGGGACGAGCATGTCCCTCCTCCGATCGAGATGGGCCGCACCAGGAGCGTGCGGAGTCAGTTTAGCAGGCGGCTACTTGCGCAACGTCTGAAGCTCCGCGGCGCGGAGCAGGCGCGGCGACAGCCGCCTCGTGGTTCTCACGCTTGCTCGACTCGACCGGCCGGCCGAAGGTTCGGCTGGCATCAACTGCGTCCGAACCGTGGCCTTCGTCGGCCCTCAGGGCCGCCACAGCTCCGCCGAGGCGAACACACCGGAGTCGTTGACGCCTCCGGCGATGAGAACGCTGCCGTCGGAGAGCACTGTGGCTGTGTGGGCTGAGCGGCCGATCGCCATCGACCCGGCCGGGCTGAACGTCCCGCCCGCGAGGTCGTACACCTCGGCCGTGGCGAGGCTCTGCGCCGATGGTCCGACGCCTCCCGCGATCAGGACTCGGCCGTCGGCCAGCAAGATCGCTTCGTGGCTGTACCGGGCGTGAGCCATCGGCCCGGCCGCGCTGAACTTCCCGGTCGACGGGTCGTATAGCTCCGCGGAGGCGATGAGCGCCCGCGAGCCGGCCCAGCCGCCCGCGATGAGGACGCGACCGTCGGACAGCAGCGTCGCGGTGTGGTCCCCACGGGCATGGGCGAGCGACCCGGTCCGACTGAACTTGCCGGTCGCTGGGTCGTACAACTCCGCCGCAGCGAGGAACGAAAAGTCCTCCCCTCCTGCGATGAGGACGCGCCCGTCTCGCAGCAGGGTCGCCGTGTGGTTACCGCGCGCGACCGCCATCGACCCGGTCCGGGTGAACTTGCCGGTCGCGGGGTCGTACAGCTCCGCGGAGGCGAGCCTCGCCGAATCGTTCCTTCCTCCCGCGATCAGGACGCGCCCGTCGGCGAGCGCGGTAGCGGTGTGGTAAGCGCGCGCGACCGCCATCGACCCGGCCGCGGTGAACCCGGCCGGCCCAGGCGTAGAAGTCGGGGCTGCGGTGGCGGTCGCGCTCGGCGTGGGCGTCGCAGCAGGCGAGGAGGTATCCACGGGGGAGAGCGTCACCGCAGACGACGCCGTCACGGACGGCGTCGCGCCTTGCGACGGTCCAGCTTGGGCACCCGCGGAGCAGCCGCCAAAGACGAAGGCCACGAGCAACGCGACTATCAGACGGCCTGTCGCGCGCCGCGCCACCTGCGGTTTGCCATGGAGCGCGAGGAATGCGAGCGAATCGGACATGTGCTCCCGCTATCCTGTGAAGGTGCGGGGCGCCATCTCCCGGACGCCGATCCACCCACGCCCCGATCGTAGGCCTCGCGTCGCGGGAATCGGGGGCGGGCTCGTGAACGTCGCGCCCAGTGACGCGCCGACGATGGGCGGGCAGGCAGAGGCGCTCGGAGACGCGAGCCGTCCAGGGGAGGAAGTGGTGGGCGGTGCAGGATTCGAACCTGCGACATCCTCGGTGTAAACGAGGCGCTCTAACCACTGAGCTAACCGCCCGGGAGGCCGCATGGGGCGGAACGGGCCGCCTCGCGGCCGTGAAACTCGGTCAGGAAGAAGGTGGTGCCCAGGCCGGGACTTGAACCCGGATGGATTGCTCCATACGCCCCTCAAACGTACGCGTATACCAATTCCGCCACCTGGGCACGAATATTGCCGCGACACCTCCGCGCCGCCTGAGTGATTCCTGGTGCCGAGGAGGGGATTTGAACCCCTACAGCCTTGCGGCCACTGGCTCCTGAAACCAGCGCGTCTGCCAATTCCGCCACCTCGGCGCATACAGCAGCGGGGCTACCCGTCGCTGGCGAGGCGCCAGTCTAGCACATCCCAGAACCGACCCGAGGGATCCGCAATCTCATTCGTCGAGACCCCCTGGACGCGATTTGAGACCACGAATTCGTAGTCGGCGAAGCATATCGGCAGCATGAGGACGTTGGTCGAGACGTACTTCTCCACGGCCGAAATGGCGGCCTGGCGGGCGTCCGGGTCGGACGTGGTCCGAACCGCCGTGAGGAGCTTGTCCAGAGACGTGTCCGAGACGCCAGACAGGTTGGAGCCGTTGGGCGCGGCCTGCGTCGAGAGGAACAGCGCGCTGACGTCCGGGTCGAGCCCGAGCTGGTAGTCGACCACGGCCGCGTCGAAGTCGCCGCCCACGAGATGCTGGGTGTAGTCGGCGGCACCGAACGTTTGCACGGTGACATCGAGCCCGAGGCCCTGCCACTCAGCGGCGACCTGGCCGGCGATCCGATACGCGACGGGGTCCGTCGCCTCGTTCGGGCTCAGCAGCTTGATCGAATAGTGGCTCTTCGCGTTCGGCAGCGTCCAGCCCGATTGGTCGCGGGTCCAGCCGGCCGCGCCGAGGTCGTCTGCCGCGTCAGACGTGCTGTAGTCCGTGGCCGAGACTGCCGCCCGATCGTAGGCCGCCGACCAGCTTGGGAGCGGCACGTCGGCCACGGTCCCGCGACCGAGAAGCACTGTCTTGAGGATCGTCGACCGGTCGATCGCCGCGAGCAGCCCCTGGCGAGCTTTCAGATTCGCGAACTCGGGATGAGCGGCCCGCTGGTTCAGCACCACCGCGTAGAGCCTCGCCGACGGATAGGCCACCACGCTGGCGCCGCTGCGGGATGCGGCCTCGTCCGTCGAGTCGGGGGTGACGCCCCCGAGCGCATCTACCTTGCCGTCACGGAAGCTCGCCATGGCGCTCGCCTGGTCGCCGAAGAAGACCAGATCGAGGTTCTCGACGATGCCCGGACCAGCGGTCGTGGCGCCGGCCGTGGCGGTCGAGCCGGACGCATCCGCGGACGCGGCAGTCTCGCTGGCTGCCGGATCGGCGGCGACGCGCGTCAGCAGGGCGTGACTGTCGTCTATCTCGTCGATTTGATACGGGCCGTCGCCCATCGGTCGGGCGCTGAAGCCCGAGTCCGCCAGGTCGGCGACTGCCGTGTCGCTGAGCGCGTGCTCAGGCAGGATCGGCAGCAAGGCCTGCCGCGGGAAGCCCCCGAGAGCAGTCGCCAGCGTGAAGCGCACCACGCTGGCGCCCACCGCGCTGACCTTGATCCCCTGCCACGATGCCCCGAGCGGACCCTCGTAGTCCGGGTCCTGGGCGAGGCCGACGGTGAAGACGACGTCGGCAGCCGTCACAGGCTGGCCGTCTTCCCAGCGGGCGTCGGTGCGCAAGTCGAACGTGTAGGTCAGGCCGTCTGACGAGATGGCCCAGGAGCGAGCCAGATCGGGCAGCAGCGTGCCGTTCGGACCGGCGCGCAGGAGCCCCCGGAACAGCAGGGCCACGAGATCGCGGTCGACTTGCGTGCGCGCCGTCAGCGGATTGATGGAACTCGGATGGCCGACCACGGCCTCGCGGTACGTCGGCCCCGGGGCCGGGGTGATGTAGATGGGCGTGGGCTGCGGCGACTGCGCGACATCCGTGGCGAACATTGCCACGCCCACGACCGCCAGCATCAGGACCAGGGAGGCGACGGCAAACCGGTCACGACGTTTCATAGTGTCGGGACTGTCCTCCGCCCGGCCCTGGGCGCCCGGGCCGGATCAGTGCGGCAGGATGAAGCTTGCCTCGGAGAAGACGCAGAACATGATCGCCAGCAGGATCGTGAACTGCCACAGGCGCCGCTCGACCCCGCGCCGGCTGCGATACACGGAAGAGTCGCCGCCGAAGGTGGCGGACAGCCCGGAGCCGCGCGCCTGGAACAGGATGGCGAGCATCAGGCAGATGCCGACCAGGTCTTGGCCTATAGCCAGGGGTGGGTTCACGTTGTGCTGCAACCTCGTGATAGCTTCGCCTGAGAGCGGACCGGCGCATGGTAGCACACGAAGGCGGCCTCCCGGCTGAACGCGCCCGACAGCAGCGCCGCGCTGAGGACTTCGATTCAGCCCTTGGGGGCGAGGAGTGAATGGCCCGTCACCTCGGGCCACGGCTTGAGACCGCCAATCTCCAGGAGGGTCGGCGTCACGTCGGCGAGCCGCCCGTCCTCGAGGCGCTTGCTCTCCATGTACCGCCCGATCCCCAGGAACGGGACCGGGTTCAGGGAGTGCTTCGTGATCGGGTTCCCAGCCTCGTCCTTCATCTCGTCGGCGTTGCCGTGGTCCGCGGTGATGAACATGACCGCGCCAGGGGCTGAGGGATCGCCGGCGTCAACCGCCAGGACCGCGTCGGCGACGCGCCCCAGGCATGTGTCGACCGTCTCGCAGGCCTTGATGGTGGCTTCCCAGACGCCGGTGTGGCCGACCATGTCGGGGTTCGCGAAATTGGCGACGATCAGGTCGTACCTGGCCGATGCGATGGCCGCGACAAGGGCGTCGCAAACGCCCGCGGCCGCCATGCTCGGCTGCAGATCGTACGTCGCGATCTTCAGGCTGGGGACGAGGAGGCGATCCTCTCCCGGCCACGGTTCCTCGCGGCCGCCGTTGAAGAAGTAGGTCACGTGGGCGTACTTCTCCGTCTCGGCGACGTGGAACTGCGTCCAGCGCGCCTGGGAGACCGCTTCTGCGAGCGACGGGACGACTTCGGGGCCGAAGACGACCTGAACCGGCAGATCGGCCTCGTACGCGGTCATCGTGGCGTAGAGGATGTTCTTGGGCGCAGGCCCGGCCGCGTTCCGGTCGAAACCCGAGAAATCGGCGTCGGCCAGCGCATGCGAGAGCTGGCGGGCGCGGTCGGCGCGGAAGTTGCAGTGGAGAACGGCATCGCCGTCGGCGATGGCGCCGTGGTCGACGCCGTCGATCACCGTGGGGACGATGAACTCGTCGTTCTCGCCCCGAGCGTACCCGGCCTCGACGGCGGCGACGGCGGAGGGGGCGTGGAAATCGGCCACGCCGTGGACGATGGCGTCGTGGCCCTTGCCGGTCCGCTCCCAGCGCTTGTCGCGGTCCATGGCGTAGTAGCGACCGCCGATCGTCGCGATCCTCGCGTCCGGGTGAACCGTGGCGAGGCGCTTCTCCAGGTCCGGCACGAACTCGATGGCGGATCGCGGCGGAGTGTCGCGGCCGTCCAGGAGAGCGTGGACGCGGACGCGCTTGACGCCCTGGCGAGCGGCGAGCTCGGCCACGGCGACCAGGTGGCGGTCGTTGGCGTGCACGCCGCCGGGCCCGACCAGGCTGATCAGGTGAAGCGTGTGATCGGCCTCCTTCGCGCGGGCGCACAGCTCGAGCAGGACCGGCCGGCTGAAGAAGCTCCCAGTGGAGATCGCCTTGTCGATCCGCGGCAGGTCCTGGAGGACCGGCTGGCCCGTGCCAAGGTTTAGGTGGCCGACCTCGGAGTTGCCCATCTGGCCCTCGGGCAGGCCGACGAACTGCTCCGACGCTTCCAAGGAGCAATGCGGCCAGCGCTCCAGGAACTCGAGCCAGTTGGGCATGCGGGCCTGGGCGATGGCATCGACCGAGGGCTTGTGCCCGATGCCGAAGCCGTCGACGACCACGAGAACGATCGGGCGCGGGCGCCCGGCCCCGGCTGCGGTCATGCCGGCTCGCCCTCGGCCCCCGCCCGAGCCTTCGCGGTCATGGCGGCGCGAGCCACCATGCCGGCCATCTCGTCGGGCTTGAGCGAGGCGCCGCCGACCAGGGCGCCGTCGATGCAGGGCTCGGCGAGAAACTCCCCGATGTTCGCGCTGGTCACACTGCCGCCGTACAGGACCGGTACATCCTCCGCCAGCCGGCCCCAGCCGAGGTCGGCGGCGAGGGTCGCGCGGATCGCCTCGGCCATCGCCGCGGCATCGGCGCTGGAGGCGGTGCGGCCGGTGCCGATGGCCCACACCGGCTCGTAGGCGATGACGAAGCCCGCGGTGAGCAGCGCTTCGACATCCTTGCCCGCAAGGGCGCCACGCAGTTGAGTGGCCACGACCTCGACGGCACGACCGGCCTCGCGCTCGGCCAGGAGCTCGCCGACGCACAGGATCGGGCGCAGGCCGGCGGTGATGGCCCGGGCCAGCTTCTTGCCGATCAGCTCGTCGCTCTCGAACTCGTCGCGGCGCCGCTCGGAGTGACCCAGGATGACCCACGTCGCCAGCCCGGCCAGCATCGACGCGGAAATCTCGCCGGTGTAGGCGCCACCCTGCTCGTGATGGACGTTCTGGGCGCCGACGGCGACGTTCTTCCGAGCCAGCGCGTCGCGGACGGCGGCCAGGCAGATGTAGGGCGGGCAGATTACTCGAACGACGCCCGGCTCCTCGGTCCGGGCGGCGATTGTCGCGGCCAGCTCTCCAGCGTCCGCGGGGGTGGTGTTCATCTTCCAGTTGGCGGCAATGATCACAGGTCTCATGGCGCCAATGATGACAGAGCGGAAGCGTGGCCCGGAGGGACAGTCGGCCCCTCGCTCCGAGACCGACGGGCCCCGCCGGAGTGTCAGTCGGCCCCGCCCCGGGACCGCCGCCGCTTCACTGCCCCTTCGTCGGCATGGAGAGCGAGCCACTCGATGCGGTCCAGGGCGCGCTGCACGGCCGAGCGATGGATCTGCAACCGCTCGGCCAGCTCGGTGAAGGTGGCCTCCGGGACCTCGCGCCGGGTGGCCGCAACCAGCCGTACCAGGTTCGACTGGCGGGCCAGCCTGCCGTCGGATTCCACGGCGTCTATCGCCTCCAGCTGACGGGCGGCTGCCGCGACGGCCCGCTGCAGATTGGCCGATTCGGCGTTTATGACGCGGTTCAGGTCGCCGCGCACGGAACGCGACACCTGGCGGGCCTCCAGCTCGAGCAGCGCCGCTCCCCCACCGACCATCCGCAGGAATGTTCCCACGGTCTCGGAGCTCTTCCACGTGACTACGCCGCGGCCGCGGCGGAGCCGCCACGAGGCCGGGAGACTCATTTCGCCCAGCCGGCGCGCCAGAGGCTCGGCCTCGTCCGGCCCCACGACGAACTCCACGTGGGTTCGCCCCGCAGCAAGGCTCAGCGATCCGTGGGCCAGGAAGCGGCCTCTCAGATAGGCCACCCGGCAATGCTCTGCGGAGCCCGCCCAGTCGAATGACGGGCCGCTGCCGGCGACCCCGTCGAGCGCCATGCCGCCTGGGGTCCCGCCCTCGGCCCTGCTCCGACGCAGGCGCAGCTCGAGTCGGGCTATGGTCCGGCGTCGAGGTTCAAAAGCCCCCACGAGGCCGACGGTCTCAGCCTGGCGGCAGCATCGCCGGGGCGGATCTATCGCCGCAAGCTCGGCCCGCAGGGCTTGCGCCAGATCGCGCTCCGCCGTGGTCACGCCCCCGCCCCCGGATTCTCGACGACTGCCTGTCCGGTCACGCCGTCCGAGCCGGCCGCGACCGCCGGCGACCGAAGGACTCGCGTTCGTAGATCCTCATGATCGCCGTCGCCAGTCGAGCCGGATCGTGGTGGTGCGAGTTCTCGGGGTCCACGACATCGTCGAGCACAAGCCGCGGGGTGTTTGACACCGGCCACACCGAAGCCGGCGGCCAGCGCAGCCGTACCGGCTCGGCGGCATATGTGCCCGGCCTCTTCGCCCCGAACTGGTTGTTGGCCAGGACCACGTCGAGGAGCCCGGGGCTGGTGTGCCGGTCGATGGCGGACAGGTGGTCCGCCAGGTCGTAGCCCTGCGTCTCCCCGAGCTGCGTGGCGACGTTGCACACGAAGACCCGGATCGCCTGTGAGGCTCGGATCGCTTCGGTGATCTCCGGCACGAGCAGGCTCGGGAGGATGCTCGTGTAGAGGCTGCCGGGCCCGATGACGATCAGATCGGCCTCACCAATCGCCTTGCGCGCGTCTTCGCAGGCGACCACGCCCTCGGGCGTGAACCAGACCCTGTCGATCCCGGTCGACTTCGCGATCGTCGACTGACCCACCACCTCGGAACCGTCGACCAGGCTGGCGTGCAGGGTGACGGCACTGGCCGTCGCTGGAACGACCTGGCCTCGCACGGCCAGGACCCTGTTCATCTGGCGAACGCCATCTTCGAAGTCGCCACCCTGAACCGAGGCCATCGCGGCCAGCAGCAGGTTGCCGATGGTGTGGCCGCCGAGCGCGTCGGCTTCGTCCCCCGGGAAGCGGTACTGCAGCAACTCGCCCATGAGCGGCTCGGCATCGGCCAGGGCGACGATGCAGTTGCGGATGTCGCCCACTGCGGGGATGCCCAGGGATTCGCGCAGCCGGCCGGACGATCCGCCGTCGTCCGCCACGGTGACGACCGCGGTGATGTTGCTGCTGTGCTCCTTGAGGCCGCGCAGCAGGGTCGACAGCCCCGTCCCTCCGCCCAGCACCACGATCTTGGGGCCGCGGGCCAGGAAGCGCTTCTGATAGATGACGTCGACCAGGGGCTGGTCGCCCTCCGTCGGGACGAACGGTGTGACCAGGACGCGAACCATGCGCCAGGCACCGAAGGCGAAGAGCGCGACGCCAGCCGTGCCGACGATCAGGGCGCGAATTCCGTATGGCAGGAATTGCAGCGTGATCGCCGAGACGAACGTCTGCGGGGGCCCCGTGATCTCGACGTCTCGGTAGACCTGGCGCAACCACAACGCACCGGCGAGGGCCAGACCCGCTTCCCCCACGAACACCAGCAACAGCCAGCGCTTGACCCCGACCCCGGGCCTCAGCCAGCGCCTCAGCCCCCAGGCAACGCGCAGACGAGGGAACCTCATTCGCGCTCCAGCTCCCGATGGAAGACGGCCACGGTGCCGTATCCGCGTCGCTCCAGCCAGCCTCGAAGCTGCTCGGCGATGACGATGGAGCGGTGATACCCGCCCGTGCAGCCGATCGCCACAGTGAGGCGTGTCTTCCCTTCGCTCTTGAAGCCCGGAACGGTCAGATCGAGGAATCGGGCCAGGAAGTCGAAGAACTGCTGTGCGATCGGCTGGCCCATGACGTAGTCGCGCACGGCCGGGGTCAGGCCCGACAGGTGCCGCAGTTCGTCCACGTAGTACGGGTTCTCCATGAACCGAACGTCGAAGACCAGGTCGGCCTCCAACGGGACGCCGTATTTGAAGCCGAAGCTGATCAGCTGGAAGACGATTCCGACCTCGGATGCATTGTCGGCCAGGTGGGCGAAGATGCGCTCCTTGAGCTGGCGGAGCGACAGGTCCGAGGTGTCGACGACGATGTCCGACTCGGCCCGGATAGGATCGAGGCGGCGGCGTTCCTCGGCGATCGACCCGGCTATACCACGCCGCCCGGCGATCGGATGGCGATGGCGCGTCTCCGAGAAGCGCCTGATGAGCACCTCGTCGCGGGCTTCGAGGAATACCACCCGCGGCTTGATGCCGCGACCCTCCAGCGCGCCGCGCATCGCCGCGAGGGCGAGCGGGGCGTCTCCCGCGCGGACGTCGAGCACGATCGCCACCTTCTCGAACCGCTGACGATCCTCCGAGACGAGCTCGGCCAGGGCCGGCAGCAGCTCGCCGGGCAGGTTGTCCATGCACGTATAGCCGAGATCCTCGAAGAGCTTGGTCGCCGAGGTCTTCCCCGCCCCCGAGAGCCCGCTCAGGATCACGACCCGCTGTTCGATCTCTCTGGCGCGCCGGGATCCTTTGTCCGGGGCCGCGCTCGGAGAGGAGTCCGGAGCGGCGGCGGTCGGACCGGCGGAGCGGCCGGCGCGCCGTGTCTGCTCCTCGCGAAGGGCCTTGCCGGCGGCTGCGGCGGCCTGACTGGCGCTCGCCGCCAATCCCCGACCGCCCGCAGGCGGACTATCGAGGCGCGGTCGAGGTCGGGGTGTGGTCACGCCGGCGGGCCGCGAGGCAGGCTGCGCCGCCGGCGATTCGCCGGATGCCCCGCCCAGATCCGCCTTGTTGCGCATTGGCTAAGTCTATAGCGATCGAAGCCGCCGCCGGCCGAACGCCTATGCGGGCACTCTCAGGCGAGCGGCCCACTCGGCGGCAGCGCCGGCGAGAATCTCGGCCACGGCTGGCCCATCATGCCCGGAAGCCGCGGCGGCGATTCCACGCGACACGTTCACCAGCAATCCCCCACCCTGCCGCGCTCCGGCGGGCGGCGCGGCGGCCGGGCCATGGCGCAGCACCGGCTCCACTTCGCCGCCCTGAGCGCCAACACCGGGTACCAGCAGCGCCAGCTCGGGTGCGATGGCCCGGATCCTCTCAAGCTCCGCGGGCGCCGTCGCGCCGACAACCAGGCCCACGGTCCCGCCGGGTCCCCAACTGCGTGCCAGACGGGCCACCCTGGCATAGAGCGGCTCCGCCGGCGCACCGGTGGCCGGATCGGCCGCCACTTCGAGCGACTGCAGCTCGCCCGCGCCCGGATTCGAGGTCCGGCACAGCACGTACGCGAACCTGTCGCCTCGCCCGATGAGCGGCTCCACTGCCTCCGAGCCGAGGTATGGGTTCACCGTGACCGCGTCGCAGCCCAGAACGTCGAAGAGCGCGGCCGCTTGACGTGCGGCCGTCGTCCCGATGTCGCCCCGCTTGGCGTCGCCCACGAAGACGACGTCGGCCGGGACCCTCCTTCGGAGCCGCTCTAGGGCCGCGATCCCGGGCGACCCGAACGCCTCGAAGAAGGCGAGATTCGGCTTGACGGCCGACGCATAAGGCAGGGCCGCGTCCAGGAGCACCTCGCAGAAGCGTTCGACTCCGGCCAGGTTGCGGCTGTAGCCCCGCGGCAGCGCCTCTGGAACGGGATCGAGCCCCAGACACAGGACCGACCCGAGGGAGCGGGTGCGCGCGCCCAGACGCTCGAGATAGGAGTCCATCGCCGAGAAGGTTAGCGGACTGCGATCAACCGATCACGAATGTGTCGCAGAGGCCGCCGGGGCGGATGCCGAGCCGAGGGCGGATGGACTCGGGATCGCGGTTGAACCGGTCGCTGCCGGCGACTCGGTCGCGCTCGGCGAGGCGGTCGGCGTTGGTCCATACCCCGGGATGTACCAGGCCGCGGTCGATTGCCCGTCCAGGCCCGAATAGTCGGTCAGGTTGGGCTCGATCTTGAAGGTGAGGTTGGCGCCGGAGCCGGAGATGTAGACCATGTTCAGATCCACGATCGCGCCGGTTAGGTGCATGTAGACGAGCTTGTCCCCGTCCGGCGACCAGACCGGAGCCCACGACGCCCCATCCGACGTCACCTGCGCGACCTGCTTCCCCGAAGTCGCGTCCAGCACGACGACGTTGAGGGTGTCGCCGACGACCTTCGTGGCGGCGAGGTACTTCCCGTCCGGCGACCACGACGCGCCTCGCATGCCGCTCGCCAGTTTGTGCGTCGACCCCCCGCTATAGAGCCAGATGCTCGGAGCGCCGTACCTGCCGGAGCGACCCTCCATCGTGTACGCCAGGTACCTGCCGTCGGGGGAAAACTCCGGATCCGACAGGCCCAGGGGTGAGGTCTCGGGAAGAGGTAGGGCAGGCCCGAGCTTGCGAGTGTTCAGGTTGAAGTAGTGGATCATCGTGTCCTGAACGCCCGGGACGGTCGGACCATCGGAGACGACCGCCACCGTCGTTCCACTGGCCGATACCGACGGCTGCCGGATCCAGTAGAAGGTCTTGAGGGAGCCCTTGCGGATCAGGCTGGAGAGGATGTCCTTCTTCTCGGTTCCGTCGGGATGAATGCGACACAGGACCGGGTAGTAGAGCGTGAAGTGGGTGACCTCGCCGACGTTGTCGACGTTGTACCACTTCCCCGGCGTGATCCGGGTATCGATGTAGTAGATCCACTGGCCATCCGGCGAGAAGGCCGGCTGAGACGCCTGCGAGCCGTCGACCGACTCGGTGAGCTGGCGAGCCGTCGTACCGCTCTGAACCCACAGGTTGCCCGACTTCGCGTACACGAGCGTCCCGGGCACGGCGATCTCGGGGTTGGTGGCGATCGTCTGCGTCGGAGCGGGAGTCGGGGTCTGCCCGCTCTTGACGGGAACGGGTGTGGCTGAGGGGGTCGCCTCGATGGCGAGCGTCGGCGTCCAGTTGCGGTACACCTGGGCTGTGAGCAAGCCGACGACCAGCAGGCCGACGAGCGACAGCGCAGGGGCGACGCTCCTGCGGTCGCCGCCGAAGCTCCTGCGCACGCGCGGTTCGTTGGCGGGAGAGATCTGGTCGGTCATGCCAGCGTCGGCCCTCTCAATGGCGCGGGCGTGCCCGCATTGGCGCCGGACAGCGCAACTGCCGGGTCTGTTCCCTCGGCTGCGACGTCAAGCACCTCCAGCTGGATCGACTCGAAACCTCCGAAGCGGCGGCTTGCCGCTCGCGCGACGACGTCTATTCGGTCACCCTCCCGGAGCGACGTAGCCAGGTCCGGCCTTCGGAATGCGACGGCATCGAGTACGTCTCGCCCGCGTCCCAATACTAGTTGAGTATGCCCTCCGCTCGCTGAACGCGCTCTGACGACCTTCAATCCAGTGAGACCCAACAGTGGCGCTGGATTGCCGGGGCCGGTCGGTTGCAGCATCTCGAGCTCGTGCACGAGCCGATAGTCCACCTCCGTTGCCGGCAGCACGATATCCAGCCGTAGCTCCGCTGGGCCGTGAGGACGCGGCGCAGCGGCCGCCAGATCGAGGAATCGACGCTCGAACTCCGGCCAGCGTTCGGCCTCGATGTCGAAGCCGGCAGCGGCGGCATGGCCGCCGTGGCGAACCAGCAGGTCCTCGCAAGCGACCAGCGCCTCGGCCAGGCTCCAGGTCTGCGGCCCCCGGCACGACGCCCGCAGCAAGCCCGCTTCCGGGTCGATCGGCGAGGCCACGACTGCCGGGCGACCGGTTTCGTCCGCCAGGCGACCGGCGATCAGGCCGATGATCCCGATGGGCCACTCGCCCCGAACGAGCAGCGCTGGAGGGAGGACCACGTCCGCGCCGGCTCCCCCGGGCCCGACGCCTGTCTCCACGGTCTGGCCGGCCTCTGCGATCTCTGCGGCGGCCGGATCCAGTCCCAGCGCCAGCCGGGCCTCCGCCAGGCAGCTCCTCGTCAGCCCGCGTCGCTCGGTGTTGGCGGCCTCGATATCGTCGGCCAGAGATGCCGCCTCCGCAACGTCTTCGGTCAGCAGCAGGCGGGCCGCGCGGGCCGCCTCCCCGACCCTCCCGGCGGCGTTCAATCGGGGGGCAATGGCGAACCCGATGTCGTCCAGGACCGTCTTCTCGGGCGCGATTCCGGCGCGGGCCAACATGGCGACCAGACCGGGCCGGGCGGTCCGCCGAAGCTGCTCCAGGCCGAGCCTGGCGATCGATCGGTTCTCGCCCAGGATGGGGGCGACGTCCGCGACCGTGCCGATGATCGCCAGGTCCGCCAGCTCGCGAGCGGACGCGGGCAGGCCGGCCTCGCCGGGCGGGCTCAGGAGCAGCTGGGCGAACTTCCAGGCCACGCCTGCGCCGGTCAGGCGCCGCTCCGGATAGGCGCTGTCGGAGCGCAGCGGGTTGACCACGGCCACAGCCGAGTCCGGCCACGTGGCGGCGTGGTGGTGGTCGGTGACCACGACGTCTATGCCGCGCCGGACCGCTACCGCGATCTCCGCCCCGCTGCTCGTCCCGCAGTCGGCGGTCAAGATCAGCGTCCGCCCGTCCGCTTCCGCGCTCTCTATCGCTCGGAGCGACAACCCGTGGCCGTCGCCGAGTCGTTCGGGCGCATACGCCGCCGCGTCCAGACCAAGGCGGCGGAGCGCGATGACCAGGATTGCCAGCCCGGTCAGGCCATCCGCGTCGAAGTCGCCGTACACGAGGACGCGTTCGCCCCGGGCCCGGGCCGTCGACACCCGCAGGAGAGCAGCCTCGGCGTCGGGGAGCAGCCGCGGATCGTTCAGGCCGTCCTCGGGAGCGGCGAAAAACTGGCGCAACTCGTCAGGGCTCGCGACGCCGCGCGCCGCCAGCACGTGGAGCAGCCGCTCGGAGACGCCGCGCGCCGTGCCCATCGCCAGGCACTCCGCATCCACGGCAACGTGCCGCGGCGGAATCCACTGGAAGAGCGATTGGATCATGCCCGTCAGGATGACACGACCGGCTCATCGCCTGCGTATCTGGCGCCTATCGAGCCTGCCGCTGCGCCGCCCGGCGCGGAATCCTCGATCAGCCGCTGACTCTCCGGCCGCCGCGCGCCAGAGCCATGCGCTCCGCCCGGCGGCGGTCGTCCCAGAGCTGCCAGACCACCAGCAGCGGGCTGGCGTTGAAGATCGACGAGTACGTGCCCGAGATGATCCCGATCAGGAGCGCCAGGATGAAGTAGTGGATCGAGGCGCCGGCAAACAGGAGAAGCGCGGTCAGCGTGAGCACGACCGTCAGGCTCGTGTTGATCGACCGTCCGAAGGTCTGCAGGATCGAGTGGTTGACGATCTGGTCGAACGGCTCGCCGGCATGGCGGGCCTTGTTCTCGCGGATCCGGTCGTAGACGACGATCGTGTCGTGAACGCTGAACCCGATGACGGTCAGCATCGCAGTCACGAAGAGCGCGTCGATCTGGACGCCAAGGAACGTGCCCATGATGGCGAAGATGCCGACCACGACGATGATGTCGTGGAGCAGGGCCGCCAACGCGGTGGCGCCGAACTTGATGCTGTGGAACCGGATGCCAATCCAGATCAGGATGCCGAGCGAGCCGAGCAGGATCAGGAGCACGGCCTGCTGGATCAGCTCGGCGCTGATGATCGGACCGACGGTTGTCTCCTGGCGTGTGCAGGAGATCGGGCCGAGGGCCGGATCGACCTGGAGATCCGTGGCCACCTTGGCCAGCACGCCCTCGGTTGGAATGTGGCGGTCGCAGCTCTTGGCGGCGAACGCGTCGTAGCCGGTCGGAGCCGGCGTTGGGACCGGGCTCGGACTCGCGGTCGGCACCGCGGTCGGCGAGGCGGAGGCCGTGGGCGATGCAGACGGCGTTGCCGATGGCGCTGAGCTGCCGCTGGCCGAGGCCGATGACGTCGCCGACGGACTGACGGTCGGGCCTGCGGTAGGCGTCGCCGTGGGGCTTACGGTCGGCGTCGCCGTGGGGCTGGCGCTGGCACCGCTGCCGCTCGGCGTCGCGGTGGGAGTCGGCTCGGGCGTGGGCGCCGGCAGCAGGTTGGTCTCCTTGGTCCGAATGGTGAAGTAGTGAGCCGTGTCCTCGCTGACTTCGGCGTCCTTGATCCCATTCGCGTTCAGCACCCGGGCGACGTCGGCGACGCTTGCATCCGGGTTCTTGAACTGGATCTCCCAGACCGTTCCGCCGGTGTAGTCGACAGAGAACTTCATTCCGACCTGACCGTTCGTCAGGGGCGTCAGCAGGATGAAGATCAGACCCGGCACCACGATCAGGCCCGAGAAGAGGAAGAACCAGTTCCGCTTCCCGATGACGTCAAACACGAGCGCGGGCCTCCCTGCGAGAGCGGCCCGACAGGGCGCGCGCCTGGAATTCCTCATCCGACACGCCGAACAGCCACGCCTTCTGGGCGAAGTTCTGCTGGACCACGAAGCGCATGAGGGTGCGGGAGACGGTCACCGCCGTGAACATGGAGGTCGAGACGCCGATGATGAGGACGAGGGCGAAGCCCTTGATCGTCGCCGATCCGCCGAAGTACAGGATCGAGGCGGTGATGAGGCTCGAAACGTTCGAGTCGATGATCGAGTTGAGGGCCCGGTTGAAGCCAGCCTCCACGGCGGAGATCAGGGTCTTGCCAGTGCGCAGCTCTTCTTTCGTCCGCTCGAATATCAGGATGTTGGCGTCCACCGCCATTCCTACCGAGAGCACGAAGCCCGCGATGCCCGCCAGAGTCAACGTGACCGGGACGATGCGGAACATCGCCAGGACGGCGACGCCGTAGTAGGTCAGTGCCAGGCAGGCGACCAGACCCGGCAGCCGGTAGTAGACAAGCATGAACAGCAAGACCACCAAGACGCCTATCGCGCCGGCGAGCAGGGTCTGGTTGAGGAAGCTCTGACCCAGGGTCGCCGGTATCTCGCTGTGGCCGATTTCCCTCACCGGGTAAGGCAGCGCGCCGTACTGGAGGTAAGTTGCGAGCTGTTTGGCGGAATCCGAAGTGAAGCTACCGTGGATGAAACCGCTGCCGCCCGTGATGGCGCTCTCGATCGATGGAGCGGAGATGACTTTGCCGTCCAGGACGATCGCGAAGAAGTCGTTCACGTGGTTCCCGGTCCACGTTCCGAAGTCGGTAGCGGCCTGACCAGAGAACGCGAAGTCGACAACCCACCCCTGGGTGGAGTCGTAACGCGCTCGGACCTTGCTCCCGTCGAGTTGCTTGCCCGTGAATTGGGCCGGCAAGGTTGGATCGATGGCCGCGCCTGGCTGAGGCGGGGACTTCGTCCCGGCGGCCGCCGAGGTGCCGTACGGGTCGGGCGGCAGCAGAACGAATTCGAGCGTCCCGGTCGTGCCGACCAGCTTTCGGACCGCCTCTGGATCCTGAACATCTGGGACTTCGATCAGGATCTGGTCGGACCCGACTGTCTGGACGATTGGTTCCGCCGCGCCGGTGGTGTTGACGCGGCTCTCCATGATCGACCGGATGACCTCCATCTGGCCCGAGGTGGGCGCGTTGCCGGTGCTGTAGACGGCCTGGTACTGGAGCTGCAGTCCGCCCTTGAGGTCCAATCCCAGTTTCGTCGCAAGCTGCTGGTCGAGCCCGCCGTCGATGTTGCTCAGGACGACGAATCGCGAGCCGCTGCCCAAGCCGTTGGGTCCGGGCATGAAGTCGATGTATAGCGCCAGGGCGCCCAGGATGAGGATCAGGAACGGAAGGAATCGTCGCACGAGGCGGGATGATAGCAGGGTTCGGCCCGGCGGCGCGGAACCGCATCACAGTACCTGGTCGCCCTGTTGGTGCGAGGCACTCCCTAACCCTTCAACCCACTTTGACCTTCGCCGCCAACGCGGGCCAGATTCCCGGCACCACGGTCTACCCCTCCAGGCCGGCCTTGATCTTCGCGGCGAGTGCGGCGCCTATCCCGGGCACCGCGGCGACCTGCTCGAGCGGGGCCTCACGCACGCGCTTCGCCGAGCCGAAGACCCGCAGCAGCGCGGCCCGGCGTTTGGGTCCCACGCCCGGCAGGTCGTCGAACGCGGAACGCGTCACCGCCTTCGCCCGCAGGGCTCGGTGATACGTGATCGCGAAGCGATGGGCCTCGTCGCGCAGGCGCTGCATCAGGTACAGAGCCGGCGAGGTGGTAGGCAGCAGCACGGGCTCCTCGCGGTCGGGCAGGAAGATCTCCTCGCGCTCCTTGGCCAGCCCGACCACTGCCAGATCGTGGTAGCCCAGCTCGTCGAGCACTTCCTTGGCTGCGGAGAGCTGCCCCTTGCCGCCGTCGATCACGACGAGATCCGGCAGCCGCCAGCGCAACTCCTCCTCGCTGCCCTCATCACCCGATTTCGCCCGCACGAACCGGCGCTTCAGGACCTCCTGGTGGCTGGCGAAATCGTTTGAGCCCGTGACCGTCTTGATGCGGAAGCGGCGGTACTCGCCGGTGCGGGGCCGGCCCTCCTCGAAGACGACCATGCTGCCGACCGACTGCGCCCCCTGGAAGTTGCTGATGTCGTAGCACTCGATCCGGAGTGGCGCTGTCGGCAGGTCCAGCGCGTCGGCGAGCTCCTCCAGCGCGGCCAAGGTTTTGCCCTGGTCGGCCAGCCAGCGGGCATGCTCCCGCGCCAGCGTCTCCGTGGCGTTGCGAGCGGCCAGGTCCAGGAGCTCTCTCTTGTCACCGCGCTGCGGGACGCGCAGGTGGACGGCCGCTCCCCGTCGTCCGGAGAGCATCCCCTCGAGATCCGCCGCGTCGTCAGGGAGAGCGGGCACGAGCACGGCCGGCGGGATGCTGGTGGCGCGGCTGTAGTATTGCTGCACGAAGCCGGCCAGCACCGTGGCGTCGTCCGACTCGCGCGGGGCGTCGAGCAGGAATACGTCCCGCCCGACCATCTTACCGCCGCGGACCGCGAACAGCTGCACGGCGGCCTGGCTGTCCTGGCGGGCCAGTCCGAGCACGTCCTCCTCTGTTGTGGAGTGGGCCGCCATCTTCTGCGACTCCATCGTCCGCTCGATGGCCTTCACCTTGTCGCGCAGCGCCGCCGCCCGCTCGTACTCGGTCGCCGCCGAGGCCGCCTGCATCTGGTTCGACAGTGCGCGGGCAACGGCCTCCTGACGGCCCTCGAGGAATAGCTCTATCTGCTCGATCTGGGCGCGGTAGTCCGCCTTCGAGATGTATCCGACGCATGGCGCCTGGCAGCGCTTGATGTGGTACAGCAGGCAGGGCCGCTCGATCGCCTTGCGGCCCTCGTGGATGTCGAGCGTGCAGGTGCGGAACGGGAAGAGGCGCCGGATCAGGTTCATCGCCTCGTCCACGCTGCTCGCCGACGCGTAGGGCCCGAAATAGCGACTCCCGTCGGCCGGCAGCTTGCGCGTGCGTTCGACCCGTGGGAAGTCCTCAGCAAGCGTGATCTTGATGAAGGGGTAGCTCTTGTCGTCCTTGAGCCGGACGTTGTAGCGGGGCCGGTAACGCTTGACGAGGTTGATCTCGAGCAGCAGCGCCTCGCTGACCGAGTCGGTCATCGTGTACTCGAGGTCGGCGATCCTGTCGATGACGCTCCGGATCAGCTGGCTCTCGCCGCCGCCGGTCTGCTTCTGCCAGTAGCTGCGGACTCGGTTGCGCAGGCTCTGGGCCTTGCCGACATAGATGACCGTGCCGCGCGCGTCCTTCATCAGGTACACGCCCGGCCGGTCGGGCAGGCGCTTGAGGGTCGCCGCTAGTTCGGGTGTCACCGCTCGATTCTATGCGCCTCTTCGGCGCCGGCCTCCAGACCCCCCGCCTACCTGCCTACGAGATCCACTCTCCGGAGGCCAGGACTTCGCCGCTGAAGAAGTCGATATCGACGAAGGTGCCCGAGCCACCGGTACTCGATGGAGCCATCGACCCGCCGGAGTCTCGCTCGAAGGACACGGACCAGATCCAGCGCCCGTAGCCGCTGTCCAGGTAGGCAGAGGCAGAAGCCTTGGCGATCTCGTCCGCCGTGGGATGGACTGCGTTCGTCGCGATCCTGACGGCCTCGTCCCGAGAAATGCCGCCGGCTGGTGTAGCCTGCGGCGTGGGTGCCGGCACCGGCGCCGCCGACGAACCCGGCAGGCCGGTCGCGGTCGGCGTGGTACCGGGCGACTCAGATGGCGAGAGCGGGGCGCCGACGTAGGCGCTGCCGTTCACGCCCAGCAGGACGAGATCGCCGAACTGGTAGACGCGGCTCGCGCCGTCCATCAGCTTGTGGAAGGTCGCGCCGTCGTCGGAAGACTCCCAGGCCGTTCCAGCATTGCCCGTGTCGTTTACGACGACGACGATTCGGTCGCCCGAGACGGCCATCGAGCCGGGGGCCCAGCCGGTCTTCAGGGCCACCCACGATCGCCCGTCGGTCGAGCGCAGGATGGCACTGCCGCCTTGAATGACGAGGCTGCCGTCCGCCAGCCGGTACGGGCTGTTCGACGCGTACTCGTTCTTCGGCAGAGACGCCGGCACCCAGGTGCGACCGTCGGCCGAGTAGCCCATCGCGGCGCCTATGGGTGTCTTGCCGGTCTGATCGAGGAGCCCGCCGGACGTGTCGCCCTGGGCCAGGACACCGACCATCGGCCCGATGCCCACGGCGGTCCAGGTGACCCCGTCAGGCGAGCTGTACAGCCGGCTCTTGCCACCGATCGCATCGTCGGGCGAGCCGATCAGCGTGAAACCGCTCGCGCCGTAGACGACGGCCCGGAAACCGTGGGGGTCGGCGGGCGCCGTCGCCGGCTTCCAGAGCACGCCGTCGAGCGAGTACCACACCCCCTCGCCGGCATTCACCACGAAGCCGCCATCCGCCCGGTGTGCCACCGACAACGGCGAGAAGAGGGCGGCTCCGTCCGAGGCGAAGATGGTCGGGTCGGCCGGGACCTGCCAGGACCAGCCATTCGGCGAGGTGCACATCGAGTTGCCGCAGCGGCCGAAGTAGCCGTTCGGAACGCGGACGACGGCGGTGTTGGTATCGGGCACGAGGTTGACCGCGTGCCAGCGCCAGCCACCCACGACGAGCGCCGGGGCGGGCGAAGCCGTTGGCGAGGCGGCCGTGCTCGGGCTGGAGGTCGGCCGCGGCGGGCTCGTCGGGTAACCGGCCGGCAGCGGGGCGCCGACCATCGTCAGCTTCGACCCGGTGAAGAGCCCGACCCTATCCCCGAGCGAGACGAGCTGCGTCCCGCTCAACGGGTTCCCGTCCAGCAGGGCGATCCGCTGCCATGTCGTGGCGTCCGTCGATACCCAGAGGGCAGGCAGGGCCGTGTTCGGGATTACCGAAATCGCCAGGATGCGCGGCCCCACCACGGCCAGCGAATCCAGCCAGGCACCGAGCCCAGTCCCGGTCTGCCACGTCACGCCGTCTGTTGACGTCAGCAGCGTCTTCGCCCCGTACGTCCAATTCGTGGTGCCGACAGCGACGTATATGCCACTCGCAAGGTGTATCGAGGACGAAAGGCCCGACACGCCATCTGGCAGCGCGAGGGCCTGCCAGTTGATGCCGTCGCTCGACGAGACGGCGTGGTTGACCGGCGAACCATTGACCTGTTCGTTCTTCTGGGCCACCAGGCCGACCGCTCCGCCAGGTTGCGGGGCCGACACGCCCGCAGGCAGATCCAGCGGCGTCCAGGCCGCGCCGTCGGTCGAGGTGAGAAGCCGCGAAGTGGATTGCTGGCCGTCGTAGACCTGGGCAACCATGGCGAACCCAGCGCTCAAAGCCTGAACTCGAGCCTTCTGCAGGCCCGGCAGATCGACCGCCACCGCCGACCAGTGGATGCCGTCGCTCGAGCGCCATGTGCCCGGATCGATGGTTCCCGCTGCCACCCAACCGTCGGTGCCGTGCGCCACCGACCAGCCTGCGAACGTAGCGGCTCCGTCCACCTCCAGTACGGTGGGATCGGCCGGAAGCGTCCAGCTGACCCCATCCTTTGAGGTGCACGCCGCCGGCAGCCCATTCGCGATGCACTCGCCGAGGTACCCGTTCGCGACGCGGGCGACCAGGCCCGGGCCGGGTTCTCCCACTTGCCGCCATCCCCAGCCGCCTGTTAGGAAATCGAACGGGGCGGACGCCTGGGCCGCAGGCGACGGCTCAGCCTGGCCGTGTCGGATCGCGATGAGAGCCGTTCCGCCGGCGACGGCAAGGACGACAGCCGCTGCGATCCCGGCGATTGCGCGCCGCGTTCGCAGCCGCCGAGTGAACCCGTCAAGGTGATTCCGCAGGCCGCGCTCCATAGGCTCCTCCCCTCGGCGCCTTGCCACCCAGGTACGTGGCGACTTCCAGGCTACCTCTATCAGCCATGCGCCGTCGCCCGCCTCACGGTTCAGTGACGGGCTCGAGCCTTCGCGACTCTACGCGACGCTACGGGTAGTTCGGCGCCGAGCGCGCCAGCTCGATGTCGTGCGGGTGGCTCTCGATCTGACCCGAATGCGTGACCTGGACGAAGCGGGCCTTGACGCGCAGGTCCGCGATCGACTCGGCGCCGCAGTACGTCATGCCAGCCCGCACGCCGCCGATCAGCTGGTACAGGATCCCGGCCAGCGGCCCGGCGACGGAGACGCGCGCCTCCACGCCTTCCGGCACGAGCTTGTGGCGATCGACCTGCGGATAGCGGTCGCTGCCGGCCGACATGGCGCCGAGCGAGCCCATGCCGCGGTACTCCTTGACCACTCGCCCGCCGACCCGTTCCGCCTCGCCGGGGCTCTCCTCGGCGACCGCCAGCAGCCGGCCCAGCATCACCGAATCCGCTCCGGCGGCGAGCGCCTTGACGATGTCGCCCGAGTAGCGGATGCCGCCGTCGCCGATGATCGGGACGTCGCGCTCGCGAGCCGCGGCGGCGCACATCATGATCGCGGTCAGTTGCGGGACGCCGACCCCGGCCACGATCCGCGTCGTGCAGATGCTCCCGGGCCCGATGCCCACCTTCACGCCGTCCGCGCCCGCCTCGATGAGTGCGGCAGTTCCCTCGGCCGTGGCCACGTTCCCGGCCACGAGATCGATCGAGTCGCCGTACGAGGCGCGATAGCGGCGCAGGGCGTCCAGGACGTTGCGGGTGTGGCCGTGCGCGGTGTCCACGCAGAGGGCATCCACTCCGGCACGGACCAACGCCTCGGCCCGGGCCACGGAATCGGCGCCGACGCCGACGGCGGCAGCCACGCGCAGCCGCCCGCGGGAGTCCATGTTCGCGAGAGCGGCGTCTGCCGGCGGCGCGGCCGCCTTGACGGCCGCGACCTCCTCGGCCTGTCGCTCCGGCGCCTGGTTGCGGTGGATCACGCCGATGCCGCCCTCGATCGCCATCGCGATCGCCATCCGGTCCTCGGTGACGGTGTCCATGGCCGCGCTCACGACTGGCGTGTTCAGCGCGATATGCCGAGAGAATCTGCTCTTGACGCTGGCGTCTCCGGGGAGGATCTCGGAGTACTGCGGGATGAGCAGGACGTCGTCGAAGGTCAGTCCCAGCAGCGGCTGACTCAGGACCGCCCCGGCAACCTCGCCGGCGCCGGCCCGTCCGATCTGCGTTGTCGCCATCTCGCCTCCGCCTCTCTTCACTCGCTCGCTCGATCGACCCGGCCGGCCGATCCGCGCCTGGAGGCCGGCGCTACGCGTCTAGTTGGCGGACATTCTACGGAGCGGGGGCCCTCCGCGTCGGAGCGGGCTGCCCGGGACGTGGACGGGGGACCCCGATCCGGCGCCTGTCGCCCACCCGGCGATGAACGCCAACTTCCGGGCACCTGCATCCAGATCGCCCTCGCGGTAGGCTGAATGCCGGGAGCCGAACCGCTCTCGACCGATCCGAACGGAGGTGCGCGGTGGAGTACAGGCGACTCGGCGACTCGGGTCTGCTCGTTTCGGCCTTGGGCCTCGGCACGAACAACTTCGCCAGCCGGCTCCACGACGAAGCCGCGCGCGCCGTCCTGAACGAGGCGCTCGAGCTGGGCGTCACCTTCATCGACACCGCCGACATCTACGGCCGCGGCTCGGAGGAGGGCCTGGGAGCTTCGGAGAACCAGCTCGGCCGCCTGCTCGCCGGACGCCGGCAGAACGTCATCCTGGCCACCAAGTTCGGCTACGCCATGAGCGAGTCGGTCTACGAGCGGGGTGCGTCCCGCGGCTGGATCGTGCGTGCCGCCGAAGCCAGCCTGCGCCGCCTGCGGACCGACTACATCGACCTCTACCAGGTCCACACCCCGGACCCGGAGACGCCGATCGAGGAGACGCTCCGCTCGCTCGACGACCTGGTCGGGGCCGGCAAGGTGCGCTGGGTCGGCCACAGCAACTTCGCCGCCTGGCAGATCGCCGACGCCGACTGGACCGCTCGAACCAATCATCTATCGCGCCCGATCTCGGCCCAGATGCACTACAACCTCCTGGTCCGCGGCATCCAGGCCGAAGTCATCCCGGCCTGCCAGGCCTTCGGGCTCGGCGTCATTCCCTATTGGCCGCTCGAATCCGGCTTCCTCACCGGCAAGTACCGGTCGACCGGGGAAGGCAAAGGCCGGCTGGCCGAAAGCCCGCGCTCGGGCGAGGTCCTCACGAGCGCGAACTTCGAGCGGCTCGAACGGCTGGAGAGCTTCGCGGCCGAACGGGAGCACAAGCTGCTCGACCTGGCGTTCGGGTGGCTGCTCAGCCAGCCGATAGTCGGCTCGGTCATCGCCAGCGCCAGCTCGCCCGATCAGGTCAAGGCAAACCTCGCGGCCGCCGAATGGCGTCTGAGCGCCGCCGAGGTGCACGAGGTCGCCGGGCTGTAGCCGCCACGGGTCGACGGCAGAGGTGCGGCCGCCTCAGACCTCCGAGACGTGCCGCCAGGCGGCCACGCGTGCCCGCAGCGACAACCCGGTCGCGGGCATCGGCTGGAGCGGCTCGTTGTCGCGCATCCACCGCTCGAAGACGCTTTGGCAGGCCGGACACTCGTAGACAAGGCAGCTACCGGTGTCCCGATACGGCCGAGCGTCCGGGCTCACGTACTGCACCTCGGCGAGGAGCAGCCAGGCGCCGCACACCGGGCAGATGTCCCGAGTCATGCCAGGCATGCTAACGACCGTGACGCGGCGCCGCCTCGGGGCCGACCCTGGATCGGGCCCGCAGATTCCACGGGGCGCCGCCGAGGATCCACGCCCGAAACCCGCGCCCGCGCGCCGAATCCGGCCGCCTACCGGACGATGCGGGACCCTCCGCCTTTGAGCAGCGCGTCCACCTCTTCGAGCGTCGCGTAGTTGAGGTCGCCCCAGGAGGTCTGCTTGAGCGCGCTGAAGGCGTTTCCGTACCGGACGCCCGTCGCGACGTCGGCCGTGAGCAGGCCGTAGATGAAGCCCGCGGCGTACGCGTCGCCGCCGCCGATCCGGTCCACCAGCTCGATGTCGTAGGTTCGGTCGTCGCAGATCGCGCCGTCGGACCAGGCGATCGACGTCCACGTGTTCCGCAGCACCGACGTGTCGCCGCGCAGCGTGATGGTCACGACCTTGAACCCGTAGGTGTCGGCCAGGCGGCGGGCCACCTCGCGGTAGTCGGCGCCGGCGATCCCGAAGACCGTCTTCGTGTCCTCCTCGGTCGTTATGAGGACGTCCACGAGGCCCATGAGCGGCTCCTGGACCTCGCGAGCGCGCTCCGGCCGCCACAACTTGGAGCGGTAGTTCAGGTCGTAGCTGGTCAGGAGGCCGCCGGCCCGGGCCGCGGTGAGGGCGGCTTGCACTTCGGCCGCGGTCCGGTCGCTCAGGGCCGCCGTGATCCCCGTCGTGTGGAAGGCGCGGCAGCCGGCAAGGATCGCCGCCCATTCGAAGCCGTCGCGCATCTCGGCGATGGCGGACCGGCCGCGGTCGTACAGGACGCTGCTCGGCCGCGGCGAGGCACCGTACTCGACGAAGTAGAGGCCCATGCGGCCGCCCTTGTCCCACGCCACGTGCGACACGTCCACGCCGAGCTCGCGGGCCTTATTCCGGACCAACCGCCCGAGCGGGTTCTCCGGCAGGCACGAGACCCAGGCCGACGAGAGCCCCAGGCGGGCCACGCCGGCGGCCACGTTGAGCTCTGCGCCGCCGACCGCCACGTCCAGCGAGGTCGCCTGCTCGAGCCGGCGCTGCCCGGGCGGGGAGAGCCGGACCATCGCCTCGCCGAAGGTCACGAGATCGGTCATCGGGGATCGCCTCCACTCGCCGGTGCCGCGGGCCGACTCCTGGACGCAGAAGTTGGGGACGCAGGCGCCGAGCTGCATGCTGATCGCGCAGCTGAGTTTAGTCGACGGCAGCCAGACACCTGCGACTCGCACGGGTCCCGGCACACCAGAGAACGATGGCCGCCGCGGGCTATGCAACGGTCCCCGTAACCGGCGGATAAGCGGCGCCTGCGATCCTGCCGCGGTGCTCCCCTCCTCCGTCGCCGAACGCCTCGACCGACTCGCGCCGGATCAGCGGGCGGCGGCCACCGCCCCGCCTGGTCCCGTGCTGTGCGTGGCCCCCGCGGGGAGTGGCAAGACCACGACCCTCGTGGCGCGGATCGCCTGGCTCGTGGATACCGGCGCCGATCCCGCGGGGATCACCGCGGTCACGTTCAACAAGCGCGCCGCGGACGAGATGGCCTCGCGCGTGGACGCGGCGCTGGAACCGCTGCGCCTGGCCGCCGGCGCGGTCCGCGTCAAGACGTTCCACGCCCTGGGGCGCGAGATCCTCGCCGATGGCGGCGAGCGAGTGGAGCCGCTTCTGGACCGAGAAGCCGTCCTGCGCGACATGTGGCCCGACATCACGCGCGGGGCGCTGCGCCACCTCGACGACGCCTTCAGCAAGCTCAAGCTCGATATCGGGGTCACGGCGGCCGAGGTGGGCGAGGATCCCGAGCCCGGACCGGTCGCCCGGGCCTTCCTCGCCTACGAGAGCGCGCTGGCGGACGCGGGCGGGCTCGACTTCGACGATTTGGTCGCGCGATCGCTCCGGCTGCTGGAGGCGCGGCCTCACCTGCTCCGGCGCTGGCGCGAACGCTGCACGCATCTGCTCGTGGACGAGACCCAGGACGTGGACCGCTCCCAGCTCCGGCTCGCGTTGCTGCTGGCGGCGCCCGGAAATCGAATCTTCCTGGTCGGCGACGACGACCAGACGATCTACGGCTGGCGACTCGCGGACGTTCGGCGAGTGTTGGCCCTGGCGGAGTCACTGCCGGGGCTGCGGCGGATCGACCTGACCGTGAACTACCGCTGCCCGCCGGCCGTCGTGGATCGGGCGGTTCGGCTGGTCGAGCGCAACGAGGAGCGCTTCGTAAAGACGATCAAGGCCGGGCCCATCGCGACGGGCCGGCTGATCCTGGCGCCCGACGGCTCGGACGAGACGACCCGCATCAGGCGAGTGATCGCCAGCTGGCCCGACGACGGTGGGACGCGCGCCATCCTGGCCCGTACGAACGTGGAGCTGCTACCGGCGACCGCGGTTGCCGTCGAGATGGGGCTGCCGTTTCGGGCCGCGAGACTGCGGCTGCTGACCGAGGATCGGCGCGTGGACGCGATCCTGCGGGCGGCCGAACACCGGGCCGCCGAGAGCGAAGGCCGCGACGCCGGGGCGAACCTCGACGGCGGCAACGCGCCCCCGGACGGCCGGCTGCTGCCGAGCCTGGCGGCCCTGGCGAGGAGCGGCTTCGAGCTGCCCGAGACGAACGAGCCGCTGCCGCGCGCCGCGGCCGATCCCGATGGCCGGGAGCTAGACGAGCCACTCCCCGTCGAGACGGGCGATCTGCTGGCGGCCCTCGTCGGCTGGGCCGCGCCCTACCGCTCCCTGGCGGAACTGGCGGCGGCCGTCGAGCGCCACCGCGCCCGAGTCGCGGAGCTGCGCCGCGACGACGCTCAGCTGACCCTGGCCACGGCCCACTCCACCAAGGGCCTGGAGTTCGACCACGTGGCCGTGATCGGGATGGACGCCGGCCGCTTCCCCTCGGCTCGCTCCCTGCGCGAATCGACCGAGCCCGACCGGGCGCTGGAGGAGGAGCGCCGCCTGGCCTACGTCGCGTGGACGCGAGCGCGCCGGTCGCTGACCCTCCTCTACGACCCGGCTTCACCCTCGCCGTTCCTCCTCGAGGCGTTCAGCGATCGGGAGCTGGGCCTGGAGCGCGACTCTCCCTAGGCGCCGTCCGGCGCCTCCCTCAGGCCTGCTCGACGACCAGGCTATGCGCGATTCGGTCGTGGTAGCCCCGGCCGTCGGGGTCGCGCCGCGCGCTGTAAATCAGCAGCCAGATCCACCCGATCGCGACGACTCCCACCAGGGGGCGCATCACGTCCGGGACCGCCAGATAGAGCGCCAGGGGGCCCTGGAGCACGGCCCACCGAACGAGCGCGTCGGCCCAGCTCAGCCTATGCCCGGTCGACTCATCGCCGACCTGCAAGCCGAGGGCCTTCTGGCCGATCGAGCCGCGCCAGAGACACCACATGGCGACGAAATACGCCGCCTGAGCCATCCCCGACAGCAGGCCCGCCAGCATGACCAGGCGCTCGGGCGGCGAAGGGCCGCTCGGGTCCGTGCTCCCCAGCACGGCCGTGCCGATCCCGCCGAAGAGCCCGATCACGACGATGGTGTCGAGGACGTAGCCCGCTGCGCGACGGTTGAAGCGGGCCACGCGCAGACCTTCCGGTAGCCTGGCGCCGAAGACCTGCGGGTTGTCGCTGACCGCCTTCCTGGGCGCCGGCTCGGCGCCGCCGGCATCCGGCGAGGCGACAGGCGGGCGGGCGGACGGCTCGGCGCCGCCGGCATCCGGCGGTGGAGCCGCGGCTTCCTCTCCCGGATCGGTTCGGGGAACCTGAGGCCAGGGATACGCACCGGGCCAGACCGGAGGCTGACCGGGCGGCCCCGGCTGCGGACCGTAGGGGTATCCCGGGCCGGGCGCATACCCTGGGCCGGGGCCATAGGCCGGGCCTGGGCCGTAGGGCGAGGCAAACGGCGCCCCCAGACCCGGTCCGTAGGCATAGCCCCAGGCTCCTGGCACAATCCCTCGGGCCACGACTATCGAGCCGGCCAGCTTGTCGTGTATCCCTCGCCTGTCGCGGCTGGCGACCGTGCTGACTAGAAGCACGAGGGGCCAGGCCCAGCTCGCCGTGTCGCACAACGAAACCAGGCCGCTCCAGGGGCCCGTCTCGAGCGCGTGCAGGTAGTCGGCATTGCCGGGGCCGCTGAGGTCGGATGCGTTGACCGTCGCCAGGACCTCGAACACCGCGACGAGCAGCACCGCGGTGGCCGCGGCGGGAACGCCACTGACGAGAACGGCGCGCACCAGCGCCCGCGGTGGCGAGAGGTTCTTCCCGGTCGCGGCGTCGGCAACCTGCAACGAAACGAGACGCTGGCCGGGCAGGCCTCGGAAGCGGCTCCAGCACGCGGCCGAGTAGACGATCGCCAGGACCACCCACACCGCGGCCCAGGCTATCAACGGGCCCATGTTCACGACGAGCCACGGGACAGTGGGCTGGAAGTACGCGTCGCCTGTCTCCTGCCGTAGCGCTTCGGGATTCAGCCCCACGGCACCCGAGATGGAAGCGAGGACCAGCGGGATCACGCTCAGCAACCCGAAGAAGACGAGGTCCAGGAACCACGCGCCCAGCCGAGGTCCCATACCGGCGATGCGAAGTCCGAATGGCAGCGGCGTCAGGCTCTGGTCCCGTCCGCTCACCTGCCAGGTGCTCAAGCCCAGCCTCCAGCTAGCGCCCGATCTCGGTGCGCATCCATCCCGACCGACAGAGCATACGCGCCGCTCAACGCTCCATCGCCTCGCGGGCCAGGGTCTTGAGAAGCCGATCCAGGTCCGCCAGGAATGGCTCCGTCAGCTCGGCCGGGAGCGCCTCGCGGATCGAGTCCTTGGGCCCGTAGGCCGCCCTGGCACGCAGCGCGACCCGGCGCAGATCTGCGATCCCGACGTCTCGGAGCTGTTCCGGCAGCGGCGCCAGAAACTCCTCCCAGCGTGTCGCGCCTCGCGATCGGGCAGCCTCGAGGAGCCGATCCGCGGCTCTCGCCGCGGCCAGGGCCGCCTCATCGATCACCGGACGCTCGTGGCGCGCGGGACCGTGGTCCCGGCTCGTCACGCCAGATACCGCTGCTCCGGCAGAGGCTCCCGGGACTGGCTGACCATCAGCGCCAGCCGCTTCCGCTCCGTGCCGCCCACCATGATCCTGACCGAGTATTCTCCCGCGGTCGTCAGGGTCAGGTTCCACAGGTCGATGGTCAGGGTAAGGATGATGTCGCTGGGATCCTGTGGGCCGTGAGCGACGACGCGCCCCGAGGAGCTGGTCACTTTCGTCCCGTCGGGGGCGGCCAGGATGAACTCCAGATCGTGCTCGCGGTTGCGCTCGCTGGAGCCCAGCCGAATGCCGACCACGAGAGCGAGATGCGGGTGCTGGAACGGCATGGTCGGACCGCTCAATCGGGTCACGCCGCCGCCAAGCACATGGAACTTCTGGCCGGGCTGGACTTCGGCCGCGTCGGCCAGGAACGCATACTCGATCTGAGGCATCTATCCATCGTAGCGGGTGGTGATACGGCGTTCCCGCTCCGGTGCCTGAATCTGCCGGGCCCGGTCCGTCGGTCGGGCGAACGGCGGAGGCCTAAGGGTTGGCGCTGACGGACGCCTGTTCGAAGGCTTTCCCGATCGCGGCCTGAAGATTGGTCATCTCATTGGCGAGGTTCAGGCCGCTGGAGCTCTGCATCTTCGCGTAGAACGCGGCCGTCAGGTTGATGACTTTCTGGAAGTTCGGGAGGTCGGCTTCTGGGCTCGGGTCGGCCGGGTAGTTCTCCATCTCCTGCAGAACCGACCACGACACGGTGTTGCCCGGGAAGATCTTGGCCAAGTACTTGTCGAACGCGTCGAACCAGGCCTGCTGGTCCGCCGTCGCAGCCGGCATGCCGCCGTACGAGACCTGCAGAGTCTTGTCGCCCATGATGGCGACCATGGCCTGGAAAGCCTCGTCCGGATGCTCCGACCCCTTGGTGATCACGAAGGTGTCGGCGTCGAGGGGAGACGAGGTTCTGCCGCCGTACGCCGGCATGACCGCGATGTCCCAGCTGGCGAACTTGGCGGTCGAGTGGCCGTTCTTGTCCAGCGAGCCGTAGGTGACGATGGCCCAGGGCCACGAGGCGGCCATGGCGAGATTCCCGGAGGCGACGGTCGAGCCGTTGCCCATCAACGGTGAGTTGACGACCTTGGTGGGCGGCGCGATGTGGGTCTTCCACAAGGCGTTGTAGTACCAGGTCCAGGCGGCTTTCCAGCCATCCGGGATCGTGGCGTTGCCGTCGGCGCCCAGGAACGAGCCCGAGGCGAAGCAGGAGGCCATCCGGCGACCGTCGGCCCACTGGAAATCGATGCCGTACTGGGCGATGTTGGCGGGGTCGAAGCCCGCGTCCGTCGACTTCTTGCCCTTCTTGTCGACGGTGAGCTGCGCGGCGATGGTCGCGAGCGTGTCCCACGTCCAGTCCTTGCGGTTCCACTGGTCGCCCGCCTTCTTTGGCAGAGCCGGCAGGTTCGCCTTCGTGAAGATGTCCTTGTTGTAGAAGATGAAACCCGGGCTGATGAGGTACGGAAGCCCGATCTGGCCCTCTTTGCCTTGCTTCAGGAAGTCGATCAGTGCCGACGGGTAGCGGGTCATGTCGTAGCCGTTCTTGGCGATCTCGTCCGTAAGATCGAGAAAGGCGCCCGAGAACCCATTCCGGCTCCGGACGCCGACCGGGCCCACGATGTCGGGCGCCGCGCCGTCCGCGATCTCGGCCTTGAGCGTGTCGTACGCGGTGGCAGTGGGCACGATCTCGAGGTTGATATAGATCCTGGCCTGCGAGGCGTTGTAGGCCTTGACGAACGCCTTCTCGGCGTCGACTTGGGCGGCATCGTTCCCCTTGCCGAGGCCGACGAACCATCGGACCACCGTCGCGCGGGCGGGCGTGGCCGCAGGCGCCAGCGTTGGAACCGGCGTGGGCTTGACGGGCGAGGGACCGCACGCGCTCACGATCAGCGCCGCTACCGCAGCCAGCGAGACAAGGCGCAACCCCGTTCTACGCATTGGACTCATCCTTCTCCAATCCCGTGTCTCCCCGTCCCGGCGCGCAGAGCCCGCGGGACGGCCGGCGCGGCCCAGCAGCCCCTGCCGACCTCACGACAACCGAGAGGACTGTAGCAGGCTCGCCTAGTCCTCGCGGATATCCTGCAGAGCCACTGCGGCAGCCCGCTTCTTGGGCACGGGCCCGATGCGAACCGGCGGACCGGCCGGCGCGCGCGGCACGTGACCGGCGGACTCGGCAAAAGTGACCGCGGAGAGCGGCACGAGCGGCTCTCCCCGAAGAACGCGGGCGAGATACTCGCCGGTGGCCGAGCCGGGGACTCTCGCGACCTCCTCCGGCGTGCCCTCGGCGATGACGTAGCCGCCGCGCTCGCCGCCTTCCGGCCCGAGATCGACGATCCAGTCCGCGGTCTTGACGACGTCCAGGTTGTGCTCGATGACCACCACCGTGTTGCCTGTGTCGACGAGGCGGTGGAGGACGTGGAGCAGCTTCTCCACGTCCGCCATGTGGAGCCCCGTGGTGGGCTCGTCCAGAACGTAGACCGTCCGGCCCGTGGCTCGCCGCGAAAGCTCGGTGGCCAGCTTGACGCGCTGCGCCTCGCCACCCGAGAGCGTGGTAGCCGGCTGTCCGAGATGGACGTAGCCCAACCCCACGTCGTTGAGCGTCTGGAGCTTCGATCGGACGGAGGGAACCGGCGAGAAGAAGTCCAGCGCCTCCTCGATCGTCATCTCGAGCACGTCGGCGATCGATCGGCCCTTGTAGTGAATCTCGAGCGCCTCGCGGTTGTAGCGCTTGCCCTTGCAGACCTCGCACGTGACGTACACGTCCGGCAGGAACTGCATCTCGATCTTGAGGATGCCGTCGCCCTTGCAGTGCTCGCACCGCCCGCCTTTGACGTTGAAGCTGAAACGCCCCGGCATGTAGCCGCGCACGCGGGCCTCCTGCGTCCCGGCGAACAGCTCGCGGATGGGCGCGAAGAGGCCGGTGTAGGTGGCCGGGTTGGAGCGCGGCGTGCGGCCGATGGGGCTCTGGTCGATGTCGATGACCTTGTCGATCGCGTCGAGGCCCTCGATCGAGTCGTGGGCGCCGGCCCTGTCGCGGGCGCCGTTCAACTCGCGCGCGAGGGCCCGGTACAGGATGTCCGAGACGAGCGTGCTCTTGCCCGAGCCCGAGACGCCGGTGACCGCCACGAAACGGGCCAATGGGAAGGCCACGTCCAGGTTCTTGAGGTTGTGCTCGCGAGCGCCGCGAATCACGATGGACTGGCCGCTCCCCCGGCGGCGGGTCGCGGGAATCGCGACCTGGAGCTCGCCCCGAAGATACGCCCCAGTGATGGAGCGCGGCTCGGCCAGGATCGCCTCGAGCGGCCCGTTGGCGACTATCTCGCCGCCGTGCTCGCCTGCCCCGGGCCCGATGTCGATGACCCAGTCGGCCGTCCGGATCGTCTCCTCGTCGTGCTCCACGACCAGGACGGTATTGCCCAGGTCGCGCAGCCGCGTGAGTGTCGCGATCAGCTTGGCGTTGTCGCGCTGGTGGAGCCCGATCGAGGGCTCGTCCAGGATGTACAGGACGCCCATCAGGCTCGAGCCGATCTGGGTCGCCAGGCGGATTCGCTGGGCCTCGCCGCCGGAGAGCGTCTGGCTCGTCCGATCGAGCGTCAGGTAGTCGAGGCCGACGTCGAGCAGGAAGCCCAGGCGGGACGAGATCTCCTTGAGGACCTGGCGGGCGATCGCCATCTCGCGCTCGGTAAGCTTCTCCGGCAGGCTCGAGACCCAGTCGCAGGTAGCCGTGATCGAGAGTGTGGACACCTGCCAGACGTTCCGGCCGTCGACGGTGACTGCCAGGATCTCGGGCTTGAGGCGCCTGCCTTCGCAAGTGGGGCACGGTCGGGCGACCATGTAGCGCTCCAGCTCGGACTTGATGAAGTCCGACTCCGTCTCGCGGTAGCGGCGCTCCAGGTTCGGGATGATCCCCTCGAAGGTGGCGCCGTACGTGTTCTCGCCCCGCTCGTGGCGGTAGCCGATGACCACCCGCTCGCCACGCCCCGACCACAGGATGTAGTCGAGCGCCTCCGGAGGCAGGTTCTTGACCGGCGCGTTGACGTCCCAGCCGTGCTCGCGGCAGACAGCCTCGATGATCTTGCCGTGCCAGGAGTTCTCCATCGGCAGGCGGGCCCAGGGCACGAGCGCGCCACCCGCCAGAGAGAGGTTCTTGTTCGGAATCACGCGATCCGGATCGATCTCGAGGCGGCTGCCGATGCCGGTGCAGCTGGGGCAGGCCCCGTGGGGCGAGTTGAAGCTGAAGCTGCGCGGCTCCAGCTCGTCGACGGTGGTGCCGTCGTACGGGCAGCTGTAGCGCTCGCTGTAGCGCCGCTCCTCGAACGGCGGCGCCTCCCCATCGCGTGGTGCCGGCGCGATCAGAACCACGCCTTCGCCCAGGCGCAGCGCCGTCTCCACGGAGTCGGCCAGCCTGGTCGAATCGGGCGGCTTGATCGGCTCGCCCGACGGAGCCGGGACGGCGGCCGCCGCCTCGCCGGCCGCGTCACCTGCCCCCTCGCCGGCCGGCGCCTCTCCGTGGCGCACGATGAAGCGATCGACTATCACGTCGATCGAGTGGCGCTTGTACTTGTCGAGCTGCCGCGTCTCCGACAGATCCATCTGCTCGCCGTCGACCCGGACGCGGGCGAAGCCCTGGCGTCGAATCTGGTCGAAGACCCGGTCACCCTCGGTCTTGCGGTCCTTGATGACCGGCCCGAGGACGAGCAACCGCGTCCCCTCGGGCAGGTCGTAGATCTGGTCGACGATCTGCTGGACGCTCTGGCGCGCGATCTCGCGCCCGCACGTGGGGCAGTGCGGATGGCCGATCCGGGCGAAGAGCAGGCGCAGGTGGTCGTAGATCTCGGTCACCGTGCCGACGGTCGACCGTGGGTTTCGGCTGGCGCCCTTCTGGTCGATCGAGATCGCCGGGCTCAGGCCGTCGATCTGGTCGACGTCCGGCTTCTGCATCTCGCCCAGGAACTGGCGCGCGTACGCCGACAGACTTTCGACGTAGCGACGCTGGCCCTCGGCGTAGATCGTGTCGAAGGCAAGGCTGCTCTTGCCCGAGCCCGATAGCCCGGTTATGACCACCAGCCGGTCGCGCGGCATGGCCACCGTGATGTTCTTGAGGTTGTGTTCGCGCGCCCCGCGAACCACGAGCTGTTCCTGCGGCATAGGCCGTCATTGTAGGGCAACCCGACTAAATAGAACAGTCGTTCACGCACGCGGGAGCACGCGCGGGGACGATGTGGCACGAGCCGTGCAGAGTGCTGGGTGTTCCCTCTACCAGCTCGAGTCCCAGGCCTGGCGTTCGAGCCAGCGTGCGTGGGCTTGCCTCATGAGCTCCGGGAGGCGCTCCCGACCGCCCTCGAGAATGTTGGTTTCGATGCTTATCCGGCGTATTTGCCGCCGTTCCTTGCCGAGCGGCGAAAGGGGTCTCCTCGGGACCATCGACCAGTTCGACGACCCACAGTCGCGTGCGGGTCGCATAAGCAGCCCCGGGGTGCCGGCCCGTACTGGGTCTCGACCGGGTGTCCGGTAACCCATCCGACCGCTGCCCAGACGGCGACGCCGATGAGCAGAACGGCCGCAGCCATCTCGAGCCGGGTGTTCCATCGCTTCTCCCGGACGGCCGCGATGGGCAGACCCAAGGCCGGGTCCAACGGCGCTCCCCGTACGATCACGGGCCCCTGTCGGGCCAACGAATTCACCCCGGCTCCCTCAATCCGGCCGATCCAGGATTTCGACCGCGCCGGTTTCGACGTGGTAGATCGCGCCGACGATCCTGAGCGGTTCGGCATCTACTCGGCGGCGGATCGTGATCGACCACTTCGTCACCTCCACAACGTGCCGCCTATGAAGCCCGAAGGAACCGTTCGTATCGGCTCTGGAGCCGAGCCGGATCGGGCCGGTCCACACGCGATCGAGGCAGCTGGATCAGCTGATCGTGCATCTCCTTGAGGCCAACCCGCAGCATGGGGCCGTCCGACTCATCCAGGATCGACCGCCTCACTTCGATCGTGTAGTCAGGCCGAACTGTCAAGAAGAAGCTGTCGAACGCGGCGTGGTGGAGTTTGCATAACGCGAGCCCGTTGCTGACGACCGGATCGCCCTCATTCTCCGCGTCCGCGACAATGTGCGCCGCGTCCAGCAATTCTCGATGACGAAGACGACACAACGAGCACTGCTCGCGGTAGGCGTTCAGAACCTGCTCTCTGAAGGCCTGTTGATGAAGCCGCCGACGGAAGCTAGCCGTCACGTACTGACGTCTTATCTCGGCGCGATCCTCACCCACATACGTTCCGAACTCTTGAGCCTCGGGTTGTGCAACATCATCGACCGCCACGCTGAAGCACAGATGATCGGGATCGTCGCCAACGATGAACACGGGTCTGGCGCACGTGTAGTACCCAGGGCGGAGGCGATAGAACAGCACCAACGGCACATGCCGCTCTCTCGCCACACGTAATCCAACGTTGTCCGGGTGCATCACGTCAGTGCCGCGGTACGAATAGCGGAGATAGTCGCCCTCCATCCCATCGTCATAGTTGGGATTGCCAGGGATCGTCGTGATCGACAGCGGAATCTCACACACCCTCGGTTTGAAGATCCCCTGCGGCCCGAGCAGAGGGACGCGGCTTCCCTCGAAGACGAGGCCTTCCTCCAGGATCGAGGGCGGAAGCCCATCCGGATATCGCTCGACCTGCTCGGCCAGCCATGCGAAAGCCGCCAGCCGGACTCGGAGATCCCCCTGCTCGTCCATGGGCGCAGCATACGCCGCACTTCTGGGCCCCGTCCGGTACGATCCGACCACCTGACCGGCGATCGGCGGGCGCAGGAGAGCGAGGATGAGCGGGGGACGCGACGCGATGACGGGGCCGGCGGCCAATGTGCCGGCGGTTGACGCCGTCCGGGAGTCGAGGCGGCAGCTGGTCGGTGACGCGCTGGCTATCGCGGCGTACGCGCTGCCCGTGGGCGTCGTATACGGACTGGCGGCGCTGCAGGCTCATTTCACGCTGCTCGACGTGGTCACGGCATGCCTGGTCGTGCTCGCCGGAGGAGCCCAGTTCGCCGCGGCGGGGATGGTCAAGGACGGCGCGCCGTGGCTCGCCATCGCGGGAGTCACGGCCCTGGTGAACGCCCGCCACCTGCTCTATTCCGCTGCGGTGGCGCCGTATACGGCCGCGCGGCCCCGCAAGGAGCGGGCTTTCATGGCCCACTTCCTGACCGACGAGACGTTCGCCCTTTCGCTGGCGCATTTCCGCCGCATCGGTCGCTTCGACCGGCGCGGCTACTGGGTGGCGGCGCTGGCGATCCTCGTCCCTTGGACCCTCGGCTCGACGATCGGGTACCTGGCCGCGGGCGCGGTCGACACGCGTCGGCTCGGCCTGGACGTCGCCTTCCCGGCGGCAATGGCCGGACTCTCGCTCGGGATGGTCTCGGGGCGCCGGGACGTGGCCGCGGCGCTTGGGGCAGTCGCAGTGGCGGTACCGGTCGGGCTCGTCGGGGGCGCCTCGCTCGGGCTCGTGGCCGGAGCGGTTCTCGGCCCGTTCATCGGGCTGGCCGTGCCGGCGTCGACGAACGAGGAGTCGAGCTCTCCGGAGACGCCTGAGCCATCGGCCGAGGCCGGCCTGCCATGAGCCTCGGCCTGATCCCGCTGGCAGTGCTGATGTGGGCCGTCACCTATCCTGCCCGCGCCCTGCCGCAACTCGCTCCCGGTATCGAGAGGCTCCCGCCCGCGGCCGTCGCCTACCTGCGCCTGGCAGGACCGGCCGCTCTCGCCGCCCTGGCCGCCGTGAACTGCCTTCTGACCGCGGCCACTCCGCCGTCGGTGCTGATCGGCGTCGAGCCGGTCGCGGTGGGCGCCTGCGCGCTGATCGTGGCGAAGACGCGCCTGCTCTTCCCCGGGGTGGCGGTCGCGGTCGTGCTCGTGGCGGTCGCGCGGGCGCTCGGAGCCGGCTGACGCGATACTTGGCGGCGTGCCGACAGACCGCCGCCCGCCGGACCCGCCGCATCTTCGCCGTGCCCGCCTGGCCGTCGCCTACTCGTTTCTCGTTCACGGCGTCATGTTCGGCGCGTGGGCGTCGCGCATCCCCGCCATCAAGGACCAGACCGGCCTGGACTCGACCCACCTCGGATTCGCCCTGCTGGCGGCGTCGGCCGGGGCGGTGATGGCCATGTCGTTCGCAGGGGTCCTGGCCGGACGCTTCGGCAGCCACGTCGTCACCGCGGCCATGCTCCTCGGCTATGCCGCGTGCGTGCCCACGCTGGCGCTGGCTAACTCGTTCGTCACGCTGACGGCGGCCCTGTTGTTCGTCGGCGCCTTCCAGGGTTCGATGGACGTGGCGATGAATGCCAACGGCCTGGCCGTCGAGCAGGCAGGAACCGGGCCGATCATGTCCCGGCTCCACGGCACCTGGAGCATCGGGTCGTTCCTCGGGGCGTCCGTGACCATCGTGGCCGTGACCGCCGGCATCTCGCTGCTGGCCCAGTTCTGCACGCTGGCCGTGTGGATGGCCGTCTCAGCGGCAGTCATGGCGCGGCTCATGCTGCCCCACAGGCAGGCCGCCGCAGGCGCCGCTCTACGGCGCCCGCCTCGGCGTTTGCTGGCCCTGGGCTTCCTGATCTTCTGCGGCATGCTGGCCGAGGGATCGGCGGGCGACTGGAGCGGCGTCTACATGCGCACCTCGGTCCTCGCGACCGAGCAGGAGGCAGCCCTGACGCTCGGCGCCTTCTCGGTCGCGATGGCCGTCTCCCGGCTGGTTGGCGACCGCCTCACCGAGCTCCTGGGCGCGGGCAGGCTGGTCACGCTCGGGGCCGTGCTCGGGTCGGCGGGCCTCGGAATGGCGCTTGCGCTCCACCAGGCTGTTCCGACGATCGTGGGTTTCACGATGCTCGGGCTCGGCCTCGGCGCCATCGTCCCGATCACGTTGAGAGCCGGCGGTTCCCAGCCGGGGATCCCTTCCGGGTTCGGCATCGCGGCCGTCTCGACGATGGGCTATGCCGGGATGCTGACCGGGCCGCCGATCATCGGCACCGTGGCCGGCGTGGTGGGCCTGCGCGCGGCGCTGGCGATGGTGGTCGCGCTGCTGGTCGTTCTGGCCGCGACCGCCGGGCGCGCGGTGGCCGTGCCCGTCACGATCCCGGAGCCGGCCGTCCCGACGGAGCTGGCCTAGCCTCGCGCGGCACGCCGCTCGCCCCTCTCAGCTCACTTCTCGAAGCGCCGGTCCATCCAGTAGCGCCACACGTCGAGGTCCGGGACCTCGTAGCCGTTCGACGAGAGGATCGTGCAGATCTGCGTCCGATGGTCGTTGCCGTGGTGGAGCGCCTGGACGAAGAGCAGGTTAGTCGCGTGCGGCAGCAGCGGCCGGGTGCCGCGAGCGGGCAGCGTGATGTCGAGCTCGCCCGCATGGGCCAGCACGACGCGCCACCGAACGGCCTGGTCGCGCAGGGCGTCGGCCAGCTCGTCGAGAGTTCTGATGGGGTCCGGTGCGGTCTTGGGCGGTGGCGGTGTCCCTTCCAGGTAGCGCAGGTACCGCGAATCCGCCGAGATGAGGTGCGAGAGAGTGGCCAGCACCTCTCCGTACACTCCCGGCGACCTCGCGCTAAGAGCCTCCTTGGGCAGCTTGCGAAGGTGCTTGATCAGCTGCTCCGTGGCCCAGGTGTGGTGCTGGAAGGCCTCACTCAAGGGATCCATGGATCCTCCTGTGGTGCTATCGGCGAGTCCGCGGCTACCGGCCCCGGCGGCCGCGAGATGGTCGTTGTCCCGTGCGCTTGATCACGTTCGGCGTGACGGTATGGTCCCACGTGGGCCGATCGATCCATCTGGCGGCCCAACCGTCGTCTTCATGCTCGTCCCTGATGCCCGGAAGCCAATCCGCGGCCGTGTCCGAAGGCGCCAGTTCCTCCGATTCCGTGGTCGCAACCACACGGACCTCCGTGACATCGAATGCCGCTGCGTCCAACTCCCCGCCATCGGCCGCGGCACGCTCCCTCCGCGCCGCCTGGCGAACGGGCTTGATCGTACGACCTGATCGCGCCGGTGCCAACCGCTCAGTCCCCGGGCCGGATGGCCGACCCTTCGCCGCCCGTTCGGCAGCTCGCCCTACCGTCGCCGACTCGTCCTCCTCGAGCACCCGCAGCCGGATCTCCTGGATCTCGTCGCGCAAGGCCGCGGCACGCTCGAACTCCAGGTCCCGAGCCGCCTGGCGCATCTCGGCCTCCATCTGCGCCACCAGCTTCCCGACCTGCTCTTTCGCCATCGCCGTGAATGCACGTTCTTGTCCCGGCCCCGTCGCGTAGGTCCCGTGAGCCTCGGCCACGGCCCGCAGCCGATCGTTGATGTCGCGGATCCCCTTCACGATGGTGACCGGCTCGATGCCGTGGTCCAGGTTGTACTTCTCCTGCACGGCACGCCGCCTGTTCGTCTCGTCGATCGCGGCCTTCATAGAATCCGTCATTCGATCAGCGTACATGACCACCTCGCCACCGATGTTCCGCGCGGCCCGCCCGATCATCTGCACCAGCGACCACGCACTGCGCAGAAACCCCTCCTTGTCGGCGTCCAGAATCGCGACGAGCGTCACTTCGGGCAAGTCGATGCCCTCACGCAGGAGGTTTATGCCGACGATGACGTCGTATACGCCCAGTCGCAGATCTCGAAGTATCTGAACTCGCTCCAACGTATCGACTTCAGAATGCAGATACTGCACCTTCACGCCGAGCTCGTGCAGATAGTCGGCCAGATCCTCGGCCATCTTCTTTGTGAGCGTCGTGACAATCGCTCGTTCGTTTCGCTCTACTCGACCGCGGATCAGCTCCAACAGGTCGTCGATCTGGCCTTCGGTTGGCTTGACGGTAATATGTGGATCGATGACTCCCGTTGGACGTATGAGTTGTTCGACGACCTGCTGACTGCGCTCAAGCTCATAAGGACCAGGCGTCGCGCTCATGTACACGGCCTGGTTGACGCTGGCCTCGAATTCTTCGAACGTGAGGGGACGGTTGTCGAGCGCCGAAGGTAGGCGGAACCCGAAATCGACGAGGATCTCCTTTCGCGTGCGGTCGTTCTTGTACATGCCCACGACCTGAGGTATGGACATGTGGCTTTCGTCGACGACGAGCAGCCAATCCGGCGGGAAGTAGTCGAGCAGCGTCCACGGCCTGCTGCCGGCTTCGCGCCCGGAGAGGTGGCGGCTGTAGTTTTCGATGCCGGTGCAGTAGCCGAGCTCGCGCATCATCTCGAGGTCGAATGTGGTGCGCTGCCGAAGCCTGGCTGCCTCGAGGTCGCGCCCCTGCGCCTCCAGCTCGCCGACTCGGACTTCCATCTCGTCGCCGATGGCCTTGACGGCGGCCATCAGCTTGTCGGCCGGGGTCACGAAGTGGCTGGCCGGGTAGACGTTGACGTCTTTGCGCTGCGCCAGCAGCTCGCCGGTGAGCGGGTCCAGCTCGGTGATGCGCTCCACCTCGTCGCCGAAGAACTCCACGCGGACGAGGCGGTCCTCCGCGGCCGGGATCAGCTCGAGGGTGTCGCCCCGCACGCGGAACCGGGCCCGCGACAGGGCCGCGTCGTTGCGCTGGTACTGGAGGTCCACCAGCTGGCGCAGAACTGCGTCGCGGCGGTATTTCCCGCCGACGCGCAGCCGCAGGATCGTGGCCCCGTAGTCGATCGGGGCGCCCAGGCCGTAGATGCAGCTGACGCTGGCGACGATGATCACGTCGCGGCGCTCGAAGAGCGCCTTGGTGGCAGCGTGCCGCAGCTTGTCGATCTCATCGTTGCGGCTGGAGTCCTTCTCGATGTACGTGTCCGAGCGCGGCAGGTACGCCTCGGGCTGGTAGTAGTCGAAGTAGCTGACGTAGTACTCGACGGCGTTGTCCGGGAAGAACTCGCGGAACTCGGAGTACAGCTGCGCCGCCAGGGTCTTGTTGTGGGCCAGCACGAGCGTCGGCTTCTGGTGCTGAGCGATGACGGAGGCAATCGCGAAGGTCTTGCCAGTCCCGGTCGCGCCCAACAGCGTCTGGTGGCGCAGGCCCCTGGCCAGGCCTTCGCTCAATCGCTCGATGGCGGCAGGCTGGTCGCCGGTCGGCTTGAAGTCGGCAACCAGCCGAAAGTCGGGCACTTCGACCTCGTCAGCGTGGGACTCCAGTATACCGCGGCAGACCTGAATAGCACGGGCGTTCTAGCCTGTGCCAAACGAATCCAGAAACCAGGCGGGCGGACTGCGAGGCGCCGTTCGTCCGAGAGACCGCCGGTTCCCCTACCAGACGAAGCCCGAGCCCACCGAGTCCTGCATCGCGACGAGCATCTGCGATTGGGCGACGACGTGGAGCTGGCCATTCGTGTTGCCGGCGCGGCTGTTGCAGCCGCGGCCGCAGGTATCGATGTAAGTGAAGGTCGGCGGTTTGGCCGCGTTGTCGTAGCCGACGATCGTGACCGCGTGGCGGATGTGCGGCGTCTTCGAGCCAGCCTGCCAGTTCGGGAGGTCGTGGGTGTCTAGCTCGACGACGACCGGGACGCTATCGCGGCCCACGTCCAGGGTGACGGCGATCTGCAGGTCGCGGGCCGCGGTCGGCTCGAACCGCATCACCGACGCGTACCAGAACTCCGCCCAGCCCTGGGCCTCGTGCCCCGAGGCCTCCCAGTTGAGCGCGACCTGGATGTTGGTGCGCGGAGCTCCGATCGTCGGGTAGAGCGGCCGGCCGCTCGCGTCGGCGTACACGGCGATCCCCTGCGACTGCCAGCCGGGCGGTTGCACGACCATCCCGAGATACATGATGTAGCCGCGGGCATGGGCGGTGTATCCGTTCAGCCGATCCGAGCCGGACCAGTAGGTGCCGATGCGCGCACCGCCGCTCGATCGGGCGACGGTCGGGCCGGGCGCCGGCCAGGCGACTCCTTCGGCCGCGTACGGATCCAGGAAGTAGCCGGCGGTGCCGGTGACGTTCGGGTGACCCGTCAGTTGTTGCCAGTAGTACAGCGCGGCCGTGGTCGCGCCCGGCTCGCACAGGTTCCACAGGTTCCTGTCCGAGAAGTTGTTGCCCTTCGCGTCCTTGCCGTACCCGAGCGGCTCGATGATCCAGCGGGCGTATGCGGTGTCGAGCGTGCGGGCGGCAGGAACGGGGGCGCCGGTCGCGGGGTTCACCAGAGGGTCGGCACCGGCGTCGAGGACCACCGGTTTGCCGTCGACGAGGGCGATCCGCCCGGCCGCCTTGAGCCCGAGCCACTCGGGCGACTGTGCGGGCACGGGCCGGCGAGGCGCCGGCGAGTCGACCTGGTCGGTCGGGAGCGCGCCCTTGGGCGGTGGCGCAGTGGGCATAGCGAAGACGTCGAGGGGCTGGAAGGTGGAAACGGCCGGAGTCGGCGTGGGGGCTTCGGTGGCCGTGGCAGTGGGACCGGCCGGCGGCGACGCGAACCCGGCCGAGGCCGTGGGCGAGCCTGTGGCGATCTGCGCGGTTGGCGAGGCAGCGGCCTCCTCCCCTCCCCCGTCGCGCAGCCCAACGAAGAGCGCGCCTCCGGCCAGCACGACGAGCAAGGCCGCCGCGCCCACGGGAACGAACCTGCGACCGATCGACCGCATGGCTCGACTGTACGCCCTCCCGGCCCCGACGGAGCCCGGGAGCGAGCGCTGCGAGCGAAGCACGCTCCCGCGAGCGTGCGTGTCAACTCGGGGGTGGAGAAGGCGCGTCCGAGACCGACGCCCTCGGACGGCCCCCCAGGAACCGGGACCCGTAGCGTTGCAGGACGAGGATTGCGCTGGCAAGCAGAGTCACGGGAATGGCGCGGAACTGCAAGTTCAGCAAGAAGATACCGCCAGGCACCAGGATCGTGACCGCGACCTCAGGGAGCCGCATCTCGTAGTCGGCGAAGCGGCTGGCCATGAGCCTCGCGTCGCCCCACCATTCTTCCAGGCGCCCTCGCACGAAGAACGGCACCAATGTCCAGATGTAGAAGACGCTGGCGGCGAGGTACGTGAGGCACATCCCAGTCCCGAGAAGGCTCAGCAGGTTCGGCGGGTCGAAGGAGGCGTCGACGGCGAACGTCAGGTCCCCGAAGCGGAGCAGCAGGATCGAGATGGCAGAGCTGAGGATCAGGAACCACACGTAGCAGATCAGCCTGACGCGGTAGCCCCAGTCGCGGACCACGATCGCGACGACCAGGGTTCCTGCCGTGGGGATCACGGCCGCGGCCGTGAGTGCGTACAGGATCTCGCGGGGCGCATCGACGTTGGCGATCAGGTACCACAGGACCAGAGTGCCCAGCAACAGGCTCGATTCGCTCACGCGGGGCAGGATCTCGTTCTTCAACAGGAGAAACGCCGCCAGCGCCAAGGCCGCGACTGCGACCAACGCCTGAACGTGAGGCAGGCCGGGATCTGCGGTCCGGGCGATCAGGAAGCCGAGGCCGCCGGCGACCACGGCCAGCGCCAGTCGCCAGATGCGCCGCAGCCTGAAGCCGGGCAGGGTCAGCAGGAGGACTTCCGCGACCACCCCGACTCCGAAGATCAGACTCAGATCCAGGCGGTCGGTCATTTCGCGGGATCCTCCGGCAGGGGCGAGGGCTGTCGTTGATTGTGCACGGAACCGAGCCCGCGGTGGTCCGATTTCCGCACCGCCCGACCTATGCCCGAGCTACCAGGTGAAGCTCATGCCGTTGTCGGCGGTCAGGGCCTTCACCATCTGGGCCTGGCTGATGACGTGGATCTGCCCATTCTGATTGCCAGCGCGGGAGTTGCAGGAGCGGCCGCACGTGTCGAGGTACGTGAACGTGGGCGGGTTGGCCGTGTTGTCGTAGCCGACGATCGCGATGGAATGGCGGGTGTGCGGCGTCTTCGAGCCCGCCTGCCAGTTCGGCAGATTGAACGTGTCGGCGGCGACCACGACCGGGACGCCGTCCCGGCCCACGTCCAGCATCACCGCCACTGTCAGATCACGCGCGAGGGTCGGGTCCCAGCGGTGGACAGTCGCGTAGTAGGTCTCGGCCCATTCAGGCGCGTGACCGGAAGCCTCCCAGTTGAGCGCGGCCTGCATGTCCGGCGGAGGCGAGCCCCTCGTCGGATACAGGGGCCTGCCGTCGCTCCCGACGAAGACGTCTATTCCGGGCGAGGTCCAGCCGGCCGGCTTGACGGCCATGGCGAGGTACATGAGGTAGCCGCGGCCCCGGGCCGTGAAGCCGCTGACCTTGACGGTCCCCGACCAGTAGGTGCCCAGGTGCTGCGCCTTACCGTCCGGCCCGACGAAGGAGGGCCCGGGGGTGGGCCATGCGACGCCGGCCGCCGCGTACGGATCGAGGAAGTAGCCGGCGGTGCCGGTCACGTTGGGGAAGCCGGTCAGCTGCTGCCAGTAGAAGAGGGCGACCGTGGATGCGCCCGGGCCGCACAGGTTCCAGTACGTGAGGTCGTTGTAGCTGTTCCCCTTGGCATCCTTGCCGGCGGCCGGAGGCTCCACGATCCAGCGGGTCCAGGTCGTGTCCAGCCTTCGCGAGGCGGGCACGGGCTTTCCGGTTACGGGGTCGACCAGGGGGTTGGCGCCGGCAGCGAGGAGGCCGATCTTCCCGTTCGAGAGCACGACCCGACCGGCCGCCTTGAGCCTCAGCCAGTCGACCGATTGATCCGGGATGTCCCGGCCAGGATCGACGAGGGGGATCGCAGGCGGGCCGGTCCTGCCCGCCCGGCGGGTCGGTCCGGGCGTGGCCGGCGGCTCCTTCGCGAACAGGTCGATTGGCTGGAACGTGGGACCGGCCGATGGGCTCGCGGTGCCGCCTGGCGTCATGACGGTCGGGGAATCGACGATGCCCGAGGCGGTGCCCGCCTCCATCGCAGGAGCGCTGGCCGTGGTGCCCGTCGAAGCGCTGGGGGAGCCGGCCCCCGGACCGGCCAGGACGGCCGCGCCAGCGATGGCGACGATCGCCAGAAACGCGCCGCCGGCGGCAAGGCCACGGCGACTCGATCGAAGAGACGCGATCACCGGCCGATTGTAGGCGCCCCTGCCAGAGCCACTCTGAAGTCGGCGCTGCGCCAGAACGTCCGCCTCGTCAGCCCCGGCGGGCCAGGACTTCCGCGAACGCGGCGGCCACGGCCCGCTCCACGGCGTCACGCGGCCCGTCGGTGCGGATCGTGCGGCTGGCGGCAGCCCGCCAGAGCTTTAGCGAGGGGACCTGGGCGGCTATCCGCTGGCGGGCGTCGGGTTCGGCCATGCCACGGCCGGTGAGACGGGCGAGCTGAGCATCCGGGCCGCAGACGACGAGCCAGACCTCGTCGCAGCAGGCCGCGTGACCGGCCTCAACCAGCTTGATCGCCTCGAGCACGATCGCTGTGGGGTTGCGGGACTCGGCGGCGCGAATCGAAGCCTCCAGCATGCCCGCGACGGCGGGATGGACGATCGACTCGAGCTCGGCCAGGCGGGCCGGGTCGGCGAAGACGAGACGTCCCAGGGCGGCGCGATCGAGCGAGCCGTCCGGACGGCGATACTCCCCGCCGAAGCGGGCCACGATCGCGTCTGCGACCGGCGTCCCGGGCGCCATGAGCTCGCGGGTCAGGTCGTCGGCGTCGATCACGGCCGCGCCGCGCGCCGCCAGCCAGCCGGCCACGGTCGACTTGCCACAGCCGATCGGGCCGATCAGGCCGATCAGAGGGGCCGTTGTCGCCATGGTGCCACGGTGCGGGACGCTCACGGTGCCGCCTCCTCCATCTCCAGCCAGGCTTGCTCGGCCGCTGCCAGGGCCTCGTCCACGGTCGCCAGATCGGCGCTGACGCGGCGCAGCTCGAGGAAGTTGCCATGGACGCCCGGATCCGAGAGCGCCGCCTCCAGGGCCCGCTTGCGCTCCGTGAGACTACCCAACTCCTCTTCGAGCTGGATCTTGCGGCGGCGATAGGCGTCCTTGGACAGCTTCGGCATCGGTGGGCGCCGGGCATCCGGAGCCGCCACCGTGGCAGTGACGCTCGAAGCAGCCGCTCCCCCACCCGATCGCGCTTCGGGCTGCTGAGCCGGGCCCCCGACCTCGGCCCCCGGCCTCCGTCCGTCGGGCGCGGACCGCCCGCCATGAAGCCGCCTGGCCTCGCTTTCGGCTGCCGCCTTCACCGTCCAGCCGTCGGCGACCGCCGCCCGCCAGGCGCGATAGCCGCCCTCGAACGGCACGGTCAGGCCGTCGTCGAGGACCCACAGCGAGTTGCAGACCTTCTCGAGCAATCGGCGGTCGTGGCTGACGACCAGGAGCGTGACTTCCGTGGAGGCCATGAAGGCTTCGAGGGCCTCGCGCGCGGGGATGTCGAGGTGGTTCGTGGGCTCGTCGAGCAGCAGCAGGTTCGCCGGCAGGAGGAAGAGCAGGGCCAGCTCCAGGCGCGACCGCTCGCCGCCGGAGAGAGCGGCGACTTCCTTGAAGACGTCGTCGCCGCGGAACAGGAAGCGCGCCAGGTGGCCCCGCGCCGCTCCCTGGGTGAGCGGCAGCGCGTCGAGGACCGCGTCGAGGACCGTGGCGCCGGGGATCGGCGCGTCGCGGAGCTGGGCGAGATACGTCAGCTGGACGTTCTTGCCCAGGTCCAGTGAGCCGTCCAGGGGCGCCAGCTCGCCCGCGATCGTGCGCAGCAGCGTCGTCTTGCCGGCGCCATTGGGGCCGACGATGCCGATGCGGTCGCCGCGTCGAAGCTCGAGCCACGGGATGCGGGCGACCGGCGTTTCGGTGCGAGCGGCGCCGATGCCGGCCCTGCGGTCTCCGGCCCGGCCGCTCCCAGCCGCGCCATCGGGCATCGTGGCATACCCCACTACCAGACCCTCGGCGCGAACCACGGTCTCGTACGAACGAGCCGGACCTCCCCCTGCCAGCGCCTCCGTCGGGAGCCGCAGCCTCGAATCGCTCTTCCGCTTCTCCAGCGGCTCGAGCGCCTCGAGGCGGGCCTCGTGCTCGTGCATCTTGGAGAACTTGCGCTGGTGGCGGTACAGCTGCACGAGCTCACGCTCGCGGGCGATCTCGCCGGCGCGATCCTCGGCCTCGTCCGCGGCACGAAGGTCGCGCTCCTCCCGCTGACGGGCGTACGCGGAGTAGCTGCCGCGGAACGGCGTCAACCGTCGATCGCGCAGCTCCCAGACGCGCGTCACGGTCGCGTCGAGGAAGGCGCGGTCGTGCGAGGCCACGAGCAGGCCGCCGTGGCGACGGCCCAGGTGCAGCTCCAACCACTCCAGCGCGGCCAGGTCGAGGTGGTTCGTCGGCTCGTCGAGGAGCAGCAAGTCGGGGTCGGCCAGCAGCAGCCTGGCCAGCGCCGCGCGGGTCTGCTCCCCGCCGGAGAGGTTTGTCGGCGGACGATCCCACTCCTCGCGCCCGAAGCCCAGGCCGGAGAGTGCTGCCTCCACGCGCTGGTCCAAGCCGTACCCGTCGCGGTGGTCGAACTCGTGCTGCAGACGTTCGTACTCGGGTTCGGTCACGCGACCAGCTTCCTCCATCTGGCGAAGGATTCGCTCGAGCTCCTCCAGCCGCACGGCGCCTGCTCGAACGGCCTGCCTCAGGCTCGGCGCCTCGGTGAACTCCAGGTCGACGTTCGCTTCCTGTCGGAGCATGGCGATGGTCAGGCCACGCTTGTGATGGACCTCGCCCTGGTCGGGCTCGTCGAGCCCGGCGATGAGCCGCAGCAGGGTCGTCTTGCCGGCGCCGTTGGGGCCGACGAGGCCGATTCGATCGCCCGCGGCGACGGCCGCATCCACGTGGTCGAGGATGACGAAATCGCCCACCTCGCGAAGGACGCTCTCCAGTCGAACGATCGACATCAGGCGGCCCCGCGCCCGGGCGTCGTGGCGCCCGGCGTCATGGCGCCGCCCCGCGCCGCGGCGCGCCGAGTGGCCGCGGCCTTGCGAGTGGCGGCGACCCGCCCAGCGCGCGCCTCCTCATCCGCGGTGCGGCCCAGGGCGCCCTCGCCCGACAGCTCGGTCCAGCGGGGACCGCTCCGGGCCCGGTCGGCGGCAGCGCCGGCAAGCAGCTTCGCCGCCGCCTCGCGCTGCTCCGCCGGGAGACGCTGGCACCAGCTGCAGAAATGCGTCGATCGCCCGCCCACGACGATCCGGCGGATCGGCCGGCCGCAGCGCTCGCAGGGCTCGCCGGCTCGCTGGTAGACCTGGAGCCGCTCCTGCATCGAGCCGTCGCCTTCGGGGGCGGTGTAGTCGTCAACCGAGCTGCCGCGCCGCACGACCGCCTCGGCCAGGACGTCGCGCAGCGCCCTGTGCAGCCGGCGAACGTCGTCGGGCCGCAGAGTGCGCGCGTCGCGAAGCGGGTGGAGCCGCGCCCGCCAGAGGGATTCGTCGGCGTAGATGTTGCCAACGCCGGCGAGGAAATCCTGGTTCATCAGCAGCGTCTTGAGGCGGCCGCGGCGCCGGGAGAGCAGCTCCGCGAACCGCCGCGCGGTGAAGTCGCCGGCGAGCGGCTCCGCCCCGGTCGCAAGGACGCCGATCGCCTCGCCCTCGACCGGCTCGCCCGTCCTGGGGTCGCGGCGATACAGCCCCATCCGCCCGAACTTGCGCATGTCGCGAAAGCGCAGCTCGCGGCCGTCGGCAAAGGCCAGCACGACGTGGACGTGGCGGTCCTGGGGAGTGCCCGCCGCCACGACGAAGAGCTGCCCCGTCATCTTGAGATGGACCGTCAGGACCGCGGGCTCCGGGGCGGCCGGCGCGGGCCCGAGCCACACCAGGAGCTGCTTGCCTCGCCGGCCCACGCCTTCGACCTCGCGCCCCCGGATCGCGGCCGTGAAGGCGTCCGGCTCGTGGCTCCGCAGGGTCGGCGGCCAGTTGGAACTCGCCCCGACAATGCGCGCGCCCGTCACCAGGCCGCGCAGGTCGCGGGCGATCGTCTCGACTTCCGGCAGTTCGGGCATACCAAGAGGGTAGCGGGGCCGGCCCGCGCTTGCGCGCGGCCACGGCACCGCGCGGTCAAGAGCGCCCGGCGGGCCGAGAGCCCCTCCGCACCCGGAAGTCGATCAATCGAGCCGCCTTATGGCCGGATGGAGCAGGGCCAGAGCCAGGATCGCGGCCGTGGCCGCACCGCCGCCCCCAAAGACTGCAGCCGGACCCACGGTGTCTGCCAGGGCGCCCGCGGCCACATAGCCGATCGGCACGAGCGCCGCCGAACCGAGGAGATCGATGCTGGAGACGCGACCGAGGAGACCCTCAGGAACCAACTCCTGCAGCGTGTGCATCCAGACAAGCTCGAGGGTCGTCAGGCTCGCCCCGACCACCACCATCAGCAGGCCTGCCGCCGCGATCGGCAACGGCAGCCCCAGAGCGGCCACTGCGAGCCCGCAGCCGACCCACGGCAGGTACACCAGCAGGCCCCTATGACGCAACCGGGTCTGCCCTCCGAGCCAGATGGCCGCTCCTACCGAGCCGATGCCGGCCAGCGCATCCAGCCCGCCCAACAGCTCCACGCCCGCGCCGAAGTGCTTCGTCACGAGCAGCGGCATGACCGCCTCGAGGGGTCCGGCCAAAGTGATGTTGGTGATAGCGGCGACCAGAATCGTTATCCAGAGCCACGGCACGGCGAAGACCGCCGAGAGCCCGTCACGGACATCCTGGACCGGGCTTTCGGATGGCTCCCGCTGCGGTGTCGTAGATGTCCCTCGAGCGATGACCAGCATGCCCAGGGCAGACGCGACGAACGAGACCGAATCGAGCGCAAATGCCATGGCTACGCCGGTAACGGCAACAAGGGCGGCGCCGATGGCGGGGCCGGCAACCCGCGCCAGTCTGCGGCTCAGCTCGGTCAGGGAATTGGCGCTGGGCCGAAGCTCCAGCTCCACGAGCTGGGGCACGATCGCGGTATAGGCCGGGTCGAAGAATGCATCGACAACCCCGAATCCAGCGGACAGGGCCAGCAGCAGAGGAAGTCCCAGCAGACCGGCGGTCGCAAGCCCTGCGGCCGCACCGACCAGCAGGGCCCGGGCGAGGTCAGAAGCCAGCATCAGTCGAGCCCGCGACCACCGGTCGACGGCTACGCCCCCGACCAGAAGCAGACCCAGGGTGGGAACCAGGTTAGCCACCAGCACCGCGGCCATGGCAGAGGCGGATCCAGTCGTGGCTACGACATACCAGGCCAGGCCGATGAGGTAGATCCGGTCCCCGAGGCGCGAGAGCGTCTGGGCGGTCCAGAGCACGGCGAACGAGCGGCAGCGAAACGCAGCGAAGAGGCGCAAGAAAGGTTCCCTCCGGAACGTGGCGCATCGGGAGCGCGCGCAGAGATGGACGCGGGCAGGGCGGAGCGACCATGCCCGGCGAAGACCGTCGTGTTAGCGCCTCATGAGGTCGATTGTAATGATCGACTCCGAGCAACGGAAGTCGGCCCGGACGCCATCGCGCCGATACCACGTCTGACGACCTGAGGCGCAGTCCGGCTACTATCTGCCGGGGGCGACGCCGCAACCGCATTTCCCGGAGCCGCCGATGAGCTTCATCAAGAAGGAACGGGGTCAGAAGCCGGCCACGGCGGATCCCGACGCGCTCGTCGTCGAGGAGCTCCGCAAGGCCGGCGCCGATCCCACCATGCCCCACGAGACTCGCCACTTCCTGTACGTGCCCGGGGTGAAGGCCGCTCAGCAGGTCGCCCGATCGCTCAAGCGGCCCGATCGGCGAATCGAGATCGAGACGTCGGCGCGCACGGGCTACTGGCTGGTCGCGGTGATCCAGTCGGTCATCGTCACGCCCGAGACCATCGCCGCACTGCGGACCGAGTTCGAGGCCGCGGTCGAGCCGATCGGCGGCGACTACGACTACTGGCAGGTCGCCGTCGACAACGGCTGAGGGCCCGCCGTCTGCTACCCCGCGGCCACCTCGGCCGGGGCCTCGCCCAGCTCCGCAAGCACCGCGTCTTCGCGGGTGAGCGGCTTCATCGACTCCCAGTCGTCGCCGACCTTGACGTCGACCGTCAGCGGCACGTCCAGCTTGAGCGCCTCCTCCATCGTGGAGCGGAGGATCGGCACGACCGCGTCCACTTCCTCGCGGGGCACCTCCAGGACCAGCTCATCGTGGACCTGGAGCAGCAGCCGCGCCCGAAGGCCGGCGGAGCGGAGCCGCTCCGGCAGGCGGATCATCGCGATCTTGATGATGTCGGCGGCGGTGCCCTGGATCGGCATGTTGATAGCCATTCGCTCCCCGGCGCCACGCAGCGAAGGGTTGGACATGCGCAGTTCGGGGATGAAGCGGCGCCGGCCCAGCAGCGTCGAGACCCAGCCCTGTTGCCGCGCCAACTCCTTGATGTGGAGCATGTAGTAGCTGATGCCGGAGTACGTGGCGAAGTAGTTGTCGATGAACGCCTTGGCCTCCGCGCGCGAGATGCCGGCCCGAGACGACAGGCCGAAATCGCTCATCCCGTAGGCCAGGCCGAAGTTGACCATCTTCGCCATCGAGCGCTCGTCGTGGGTGACGTCCGCGGGCTCCTTGTGGAGGACCCGGGCGGCGGTCTCGCGGTGAATGTCGGCGCCGCGGGCGAAGGCGTCGCGGAGGTGCTCGTCGCCGGAGACGTGGGCCAGGATGCGCAGCTCGATCTGCGAGTAGTCGGCCGCGAGCAGCGTCACGTCCGGCGAGCCGGCCACGAAGGCGCGGCGAATGCGGCGGCCAAGCTCCGACCGAATCGGAATGTTCTGGAGGTTCGGGTCGGAGGACGAAAGCCGGCCGGTGGCGGCAACGGCCTGGTGGAACGTCGTGTGCAGCCGGCCGTCTCGGTCCGAGACCAGCACCGGCAGGGCTTCGATGTAGGTCGAGCGGAGCTTCGAATACAGCCGCCAGTCGAGCAGCTTGCCGATCATCGGGTGCGCCGGCTTGAGCTCTTCGAGGACCGAGGCGTCGGTCGAGTAGCCGGTCTTGGTCCGCTTGCCCTTGGGCAGATTCAGCTCGTAGAACAGGATCTGCTCGAGCTGCTTGGGCGACCCAAGATTGAAGTCGTGGCCGACGTCGAGGTAGATCTCCGACTCCAGGCGGGCCATCTCGCCACTGAACTCGACGTCGAGGGCGGCGAGGGCCTCGAGGTCGATGGCCACGCCTGCGGCCTCCATCTCTGCGAGAACCGGGATGAGCGGCATCTCGATATCGCGGAAGAGCCGATCCAGGCCCGAATCTGCCAGGGACTTCTCGAGCGGCTCCCGAACGGCCATCGCGGCCAGCGCGTCGAGGCCGACGCGCACGGCAGCCGGTACGTCCCCGGCGGGGGGCAGCGTCACGTCCAGTCGCTCGTGGGCGACGTCGGCGATCGTCTGGCTGCGCAGCGAGGCGTTGAGCAGGTAGGCCGCGATCTGAGTGTCGAAGGCGATGGGAAGTGGCGCAGTGGCTCCGCCGGCGATGTTCGCCACGACGAGTGGCTTGGTTTCGTGGCCCACGACCCGCGCCCCGGATTTCAGGAGCAGGTCGCCGAGCCAGCCCACCGCCGCGTGCCCTTCGGCGACGAGCACGCGGCCGTCGCCGCCCGCCAGAGAGAGCGCCTGCGGCATGCCCCGCATCGGCCGCGGATCGTCCATCAGCAGGGCCGCGCCGATCTCCGTCCTGCCCGCCAGCCACGCCGCGGCCTCGGCCGCGTCCTCGTCCGTGGCTTCGAAGCGGTCCATCAGCGTCGGGTCGCCGACCGCAGCACGAAGCGCGGCCGGCAGGTCCACGGGTCCGGCGGCTCCACGCGACGCCCCGCCCCCCTCCCCCGCTCCCCGAGGCCTCGCCGCAGCGGGCGTCGGCCCGGGCTCGGGCGGGGTCAGCCCCGTCGACCCGAAGTCCATCGAGAGCTGCAGTCCCTCGCCTTCGCCAACGAGAGAACGCTGCGGAGACCGCCCTCGCGTCCACGAACCGGCTCCGCCCGCGCCACCCGCGCCCGGCACCGCGCCCTGGCCGGCGACGCGAGCCGCCGGCACGCTACCCGCCACGGATCGCAGCGCCTGGGCCGCGGCGACCGCCGACTCGCCGGTGAGCGCCGGCAGCCGATCGATCAGTGAGCGGAACTCGAACTCTCGGAAAAGCCGGACCACCTCGGCCCGGTCGTAGTCGGCCAGCCGGGCAGCCTCGAGGTCGAGCCGGACCGGCAGGTCGCGGACTATTCGGCTCAGCTCGCGGCTGGCGAAAACCTGCTCGCGCGCCTCCCCGAGCTTCTCGCGCAGCTTGTCGGGCTTGACTTCGGCCAGCCGTTCGTACAGCCCTTCGAGCGAGCCGAAGTCGCCGACCAGCTTCGCCGCCGTCTTCTCGCCCACGCCGGGAATGCCAGGGATGTTGTCCGTTGGATCGCCCTTGAGAGCCTTGTAATCGATCATCTGGTCCGGCCGCAGCTCGAACCGCTCCCAGATCCTGGCCGGGTCGTAGTAGACCGTCGAGTCGACGCCCTGGCGTGTCGTCATCAGCCGCGTGTGCTCGGTCACGATCTGGAGCATGTCCAGGTCGCCGGTGACGACCGTCGTATCGATGCCGCGCGCGTCGAGGTCACGCGTGATCGTGCCGATGACGTCGTCGGCCTCGTAGCCTGCCATCTCGTAGACCGGGATGCGGAGCGCGGCCACGACTTCCCGGACCTTGGGGAACTGCGAGCGCAGATCGTCCGGCATCGGGGCGCGAGTGGCCTTGTACGCGGCGAACTGCTCGTGGCGGAACGTCGGTCCCGGCAGATCGAAGCAGGCGGCGACGTACTCCGGCTGCACGTCCGCGATGCCGCGCAGCAGGATGCTGCAGAACCCGAAGACGGCGTTGACCAGCTCGCCCCTGCTGGTCGTCAGGGGCGGCAGGGCATGGTAGCCGCGATAGATGAGGCCGTTGCTGTCGAGCAGCATCAAGCGGGTCATAGGGGCCTCGGGCTAGGCGGTCGGCGGCATTCGGGGCCGGCGGAGTCAAGTTTACTCGGGCCGGACCATCGGCCCGGGCACTGACGCCGAAGCGCTCCGTCCGCGCCCTCTAGCAGCTGAACCCGCCTGCGCCACTGCCGCCATTGCCTCCGGGGCTGGAAGGTGGCACGCCATCGAGGCCGTGGGCCACGATCCAGCGCACGGTCGCCCAACGAGGGACGGTCAGGAAGCCGACGGGATTGCCGGTCACAGACGGGACCAGCTCGATGCTCTTCACGTTGCCGGTGCCGACTCGCTCGGCCAGCCGGGCCAGGATCGACGCGTCCGCGATCGGCATGTCGGTCCAGAAAGCGCTCCCGAGGGCGCTGATCAGGTCTGGGACCTTTGGCAAGAGCTCGCACGGGTGGAGCTGAGCCCGCAGGGCGAGCAGCACGGCCTGCTGACGGGCCATGCGGCCGTAGTCCGAGTCCTGGTGGCGGCTGCGGGCGTACGCCAGGGCGGTGTACCCGTTCATGTGCTGCTGGCCGGCCTTGATGTCGATACGGACGTCCTTGCCGTCCTGAGGGCGCGAGTACTGACTGTCCTTGAGCTCCTTCGGCACGTAGATATCCAGGCCGCCGAGGGCGTCGATGAGGTGCACGAAGCCCATCAGGTTGATGACGACCGCGCCGTCGACGTGGAGCCCCAGGTACTGGCCGATGGCGCCCTCGAGCGCCTTGAAGCCGCGGACGAAGTCGCTGCCGGGATACGGGTATGCCTTGGGCCGGTTGACGGCGTCGCGCCACAGTCCGTTGAGCAGGTTCGGGTATGGGAAGCAGTGGCACGCGAAGGCGTTCGCCGCCTCGGGCGGCAGGGGCACGTTCTCCAGGTTGCGCGGGATCCCGTACATGACCGCCCTGCCGGTCGCAAGCTCGACCTGGAGGAGGATCATCGTGTCCGGCCGGAGGCTCCAGCGGCCTACGCCCTGATCCGCCCCCACCAGCAGGACGTTCAGGAAACCGTCGTCCGCCCACTGGAGAGGAGAGGTGTTGGGCCCGCTCACGTCCTCGACTGGGAAGATCGGGATGCCGCTCGCGGTGATCGGGCCCGCCGTCACGCGCGGCGTCGGCGATGGCGGCGCAGTCGCCGCAGGCGAGCCCGGCGCCGGCGACGGCGACAACGACGGCGAGGGTGTGTCCACTCCAGGCGACGCGGTCGGTTCGTCTATCGCCGGCGTCTCATCCTCCTGGACGGGCGGGGCCGTCTCGCCGGCAGCCAGGTTGCCGTTGCCGAACCAGCATGGCGCGTCGGGGTTGAAAACGCAGGTCAACGCGTCTCGGTACTGGATGTCCACCGCACCCAGGGCTGCGTGCGTGCCGGTCGTCGCGACGATGACGGCAACCAGGATGGCTGCGTCGATACCGCGGTTGAACGACGGCTTCCTGCGCCTCGTCGTAGACTCGGATGAAGGCCTCGAGTCCGCCTCTGGTGGCGCCCCTACCGGCACGACGAGTCGGTACGTGTCGACGATCGCCCACAGCCGATAGACCAGCAGGACGACATCGAGCAGCAGGAACGAGGTCATCGCCCGATCCGAGAACAGGGAGCCGGCGAGGGCGCGCCTGTCGAAGAGCAGCACGCCGACTGCCACCGCCGTGATGGCAAGGGCCGGGATGGCCACGCTCAGGCCCCGGCGGTACCTGCCGGCGGCGATCAGTCCCAGGCCCGGGAACAGGAAAGACAGGATCACGGCCACGGCCGGGGTTCGAAGCAGCGCGCGAGTCCTCAACATGCTCCTCCGGCAAGCCAACAAGGCGACACTATGCGCGAATTCGCCGGCGGGCGGCAAATGGGGGCAGTAGCGCTGGCTCGGGCGGCACTTACCGCGGGCGGTTCCACCGCCGGCGCGCCGCCAGGCGAGGAACGACCAGGAGCAACGCTCCGAGGATCAACAGGCCGGCGAAGGCCGCGAGCGTTACGTCGCGCGCGTCCGGCCCAGTGGCGGGCGCCGCGGCAACTCCCGAGTCGGTGAAGGGCACGGCGGTGGGGCCACTGGGGGGCCCGCTCGAGGGGCCGCCCTGAACGTTGCCCTGTCCGCCCGCGTTCGGCCCAAAGGCTGCTTCGCCGGAGCCGGCCGGCCCTGCCGTCGGAATGGCCGCTGGTCCCAACAGGGCGCCAGACGAGGCAGCCGGCGAGGCGGCCGGCGCTTGGGCCGTGGGAGCCGCGGAAGCCTGCGGGGCGGCAGTCGACGCCACCGTGCCGCTCGTGGTACCGCCGTCGGCGCTCTTCCGGCCGCTGCCATTCTGATCGAGGGCCGGGGAGGGCGCGCCGTACTCGTAGCCGGGGGCGCTCCCGGCGCTGACCGGGGCGCCGTTGGCCGTCAGGCCCACACCGCTGCCACTCCCGCCGCCGGGCGCGAAGACCGAGATGGCTCCCACGAGTACCACGCCGACCAGACCGGCGGCCATCATCGAGCGTCCGAGCGCCCTCGTTCGACCGAGCCGGCCGAGGACCGACCAATCGATGCGCCGCCGGCCCAGACGGGCGGCCTCGGCCTCGGTCAGCGTGAAGTCGCGCAGCCTGGGCGGCGTTGGAAGCGCCGCGGTGGCGGCCGCGATCGCACCGAGATCCGCGAAGAGGTCCGCGCACTCGTGGCAGGACGCCATCTGGTCCAGGGCGCGGCTGCGCTCCGGCCCGTCGACGTCGCCTCCGTAGAGGCGGGCCAGGAGCAGCTCGTCGTGGCTGGCGTGAGTCGCAGCGGTTCGGTCCATCACATCTCTCAGACGATCTCAGCCACGGAACAGTTCCCTGGCCGGCTCCAGGGCGCCGCGGAGCGCGAGGTGGCCCCTGTGGATGCGCGACTTCACGGTCCCGATGGAAACGCCCATGATCCGGGCGATCTCCCCGTAGTCGTACCCCTCCACGTCGTACAGCACGATGCAGTTGCGCTGGTCGAAGGGAAGCGCGGCCAGGGCGGCCGCCAGGACGCGCGACCGTTCGCCGGCGAGCGCCTTGTGCTCCGGCTCGACGTTCTCCGCCGCCGGAGGCTGCCAGGCCTCGTCCTCCAGCTCCGGATACGGCTGTGAGGGCCGGCGCCGCCGAGCGCGCTGGAGGTCCATCGCCGCATTGACGGCGATCCGTCCCAGCCAGCCCCTCACGCTCCCGCCACGGAACGAGCCGAGATTGCGATAAGCGCTGAGGAAGGCATCCTGGACGACGTCGGCGGCCTGGTCGCCATCCGGAACCATCCGGTAGACGAGCGCGAACAGGTGGTCCTGGTGGCGCACGACCAGCTGGTTGAAGGCGGCCAGCTCGCCACGGACGGCCTCACTCACCAGGGCGAGATCGATCCCCTGGCCCGGGTCATCGACCCGCCGACCGTCCGCCTCCCGGGCGTCGGTCACGACTCGCCCGTCAGCCACGTTGAGTCCACGGCGGCCTCGCTCCGCGGCGTTCGATCTGGCCGCGGCGGCGCGAGAATAGCATCCGGCGGGGCCTCGCTCCGATCCGAGGACGGCGCCACCCGCAGCCAGGGGCCCGCAGGCTGTACCATGCCGGCTGGCCGTGCCGACGTGGCGGAACTGGCATACGCGCTCGACTCAAAATCGAGTGACCGTGAGGTCATGCGGGTTCAACTCCCGCCGTCGGCACCAAGGCTTCGGCTTCTCTCGCTCTCTCGCGAGCCCTTAGCAGTGGGAGCCGCCCCCGTTGCCACCGTTGCCGGTGCCACTTGTGGCAGCCGGGGCGCTGTCCAGGCCGTGCGCGACGATGGCCCTGGCGGTGGCCCATCCGTCCACCGTGATCATCGTCGTCTTGGACGGCGAGTGAAGAGTGCCCGGGTCGAGCGAGAACCGCTGGACATTGCTACCTGTGATGTTGTGGGCCAATCCCGCCAGGGTCGTTAGAGTCGACCCATCGGTGGGCATGTCGGTCCAGAAGGCCTGACCCAGGTCGCTGAGGAGACTCGAAGGTGGCAGCAGCCTGGGCAGAATCGCGCACGGCTCCACGTTGTTGCGGATCGTCTGGATGACCGTCTGCTGGCGCTTCATGCGGTCGTAGTCGCTGCTGTAGATGCGGGTTCGGGCATATGCAAGCGCCCACTCCCCATCCATGTGCTGCTGACCGGCCAGGATGACGAACCCGATGTTGGGCCCACCGCTTTGTTTGTACGTGATCGTTTGCTTGCCGCCGGACTTGGTGGCGTCCGTCTTCATTTGGGCGACCACCGCGCCGGTGCCGTCGGAAACCGAGTATCCGTTATGTATCTTCCTCGGGTCGCCGACTTTGCAGCCGGGGCACACGTCACAGACTCGCCATTTCGCCGCCCACGTGCCCTTCGGCCCGCAGGGATAGTCGGCTTCCTTTGTCGGAACGTTGATGTCGATCCCGCCGAGGTCGTCCACCAATCTGGAGAAGCCCGGTAGGTTGATGAGCACGGTGCCGTCGACGGTCACGCCGGTCAACGTCCCGATCCCCTGCTCGAGGGCCATGATGCCCCGCATGTACGTATTCACCGCGTCTTTGCCCTGGTAAAAGGGGAAGTAGCTCGGGTGCCTGTATGCCGCCTCGTACCAGAGGCCGTTAAGCATGTCGTTCCCGTACATACCGGCCGGACAGCCGTATTGCGGCTTCGGATTGGGATAGTGCGCGGCAATCTGCTTGGGCATCGGGATGCAGTAGAGGTTGCGCGCAAGGCCGTACATGGCCGAGCGCCCCGTCGCCAGATCCACCTGCAAGAGAATCATCGTATCCGTAAGGAAATCGCTCCGACCCGGAGCCTGGTCGACGCCGACGAGCAGGACGTTGAGCCGTCCGTCCTTGGCCCAGTTCTGCGAGTTCTGCGTCGTCTGCACGTCCGGCAGGGTTCCGGGCGGCGCGGATCCCGGTGTGTAGGGGGAGCTGGTGTCCGTGGCCGTAGGAGTCGAATCGTCCGGCGACGGCGAGTCGCTGGGACCAGGGCCGATCACATCATCGTTCCCGTCCCCTGAGAACGGCGTTGCCCCGGGGTCGTCCGTCGCCGTGTTGCCGTTGAGCATCCAGCAGGGTATCGGGCTGTGCAGGCAATACGCGGTGTTGCGCAGGGTCAGGTCCTCAGCCGCAATGACGGCGTGGATCCCGACTGTGCCCGAAATAAGGACGATGATCGCGGCGCTGGCCGCCCATTTCCTGGGAAGCTGGCTGGACTTCTTCGGTCGGGCCACCAGATAGGCATCCACCATCGCCCAGACGTGGTAGAAGAGACCCACGATGTCGAGGATCAGGAGGCTGACTAACCACTGGTCGTTGGTGGCGTTGTCCAGGACCGAATGGCGGGCGAACAGGAGGATCAAAGCGAGAACGCCCAGGACCGTGAGCGCCGGGATGGCCACGATCGCGCCACGGTACGGCTTGCCGGCGGCCGCCTGACCCAGACCCGGGAACAGGAACGACAGTGCAGCGGCTCCATTGGGCGTCCGGGCCAGGCGCCGAAGGCGCTGGAGCACTGTGTCGAGCATGCTTACCGTTCTCCCTTGCCCATCGAGGCGTCACCCGGCTCTAACTATGCACGATTCCCGGCGGGGGGTGGTGTGGCCGCTGAGACGCCCGCTGGGACGCTCCTGTTACGAATTCGGACCTCCGGCGGCCGGGTTGCGGGATCCCGCGTCTGGAAGGCACGGCACCTGGAAAGGGCAGCCCGGCGAATTGTAACCGGGTCGGGTCATGTGGGCCCGTAGCCCGGGAGAGAGCCGAACCGCGGTCAACCGTCCGGCGGTCAGAACCAGACGACGCCGCTGGCGGTCGCCAGCGCTACGACGAGCGCCACGAGCAGCCAGACGGCAAGGATCGCAGCTCCAACGACGTAGCGGAGGCGGCCTCGCACCAGGCGACGCGCCAGGCCTCTGGACCGGGCCCCGAGGCTGCGTGGGGCGGCGCTCATGTCCTGCCGCCGATCGAGAGTTCGAGGCGGACCAGGCCCTCGCCCAGGCGGCGCTGGACGTCCGACAGAAGCTCGGCGTCGTAGGCCACTCCGCCGCGGACCTCCATCGGCAGCGTGCCGCCGCCGGGCCCAGGCAGATTGAAGACGACCCGAGTGGCCCCGGGACGTTCCTTGAGCATCGCCCTCAGCTCCTCCATGGCCCATACGATGCGGTCGGTTTCCGCACCTCGAGTGAAGCGTACCTGGAGAACCCCGGCCTCTGGCGCTTCGAGGGGCGTCGTGGGAGCCGCGGACGCACGTGCCGCAACGGCTCGCGCCTCGTCGGGGAGCGGCGGGTCGTCGCGGTCGGGCGCGAGAGCGGCGAAGTCGTCGGGTTGGGGCACCGACGACATGGGCTCGGCCGGGAGCGACGACGCGAGCGAGGCCGGCGAGCCGGTAGCGGGGCCGTCCAGCACGGTCACTCCCCCACCCCGCAGCGGTGAGACGCGGATCTTCGGGGAAGGCGGCCCGGGCGGCGCCGCGGGCGGCGCGGGCGCGGCAAGCGCAGCCGAAGGCGAGGCTGTGGCGGCAGCCGAGGCCGGCGGCCTGGAGTAGCCCTGGTCGCCGCTGCCGTTGCCGTTCGCGTTTCCGTTGCCCGCGCCGCTCCCCGCGGACCAGCGCCGGCTGCCGCCCCTGCCGCGGTCCCCGGCCGCCACCTCCTGTGCAATCGCCGCGGGGCCCCGGGCGGCCACGTCCTCCCAGACCCAGACCGCGTCTGCGAGCAGCGATGCCTCTTCGCCGCGGTGATCGACGCGGCCGGCCACGAGCAGGATCGCCCCCTCGGCGAACGTGCCGCCGCTGGTGACGAACATGCGCGGGAAGACGACCACTTCCAGCGTCCCCTGCAGATCCTCGAGCGTGGCGACGGCCATCGTCTCCTTGTTCCGCGTGATGACCGTGCGCAGCCCCGTGACGATGCCGCCCATCACCACGCGCTGTCCGTCGAGCGACTCGTCCTTGAGATCGCCCGAGTAGGCCGTCACGTACTGGGCGATCTGCTCCGACAGCGCCCCGAGTGGATGCTCGGAGAGGTAGAGCCCGAGCAGCTCCTTCTCCCAGCGCAGCCGCTCCCTCGATAGCGCCTCGGGGACCTGCGGCAGCGGCCGCTCCAGCGCCTCCGGCGACGAGCCCATGTCGAACAGCGCGGTCTGGCCGGTGGCCCTATCGCGTTGGGCCGCCTGGCCGGCGGCCAGCGCGTCGTCCAGCGCCTCCAACAGCTGGGCCGCGTGCCCGAAGCGGCTCATCGCCCCGACCTTGACGAGCGACTCCAGGACGCGCCGGTTCGCCAGCCGGAGATCGACGCGGGCGCAGAAGTCGGCCAGCGATCGGAACTCGCCGTCCGCCTTGCGGGCCGCGATTATCGATTCGATCGCGCCCTCGCCGACGTTTTTGACCGCCAGTAAGCCGAACCGGATGGCGTCGTCTTCGACCGTGAACTCGACGAACGAACGGTGGACGTCGGGCGGCCGGACCTCGATCCCCAGGCGGCGGCATTCGGCAACAGCGGCGGCGACCTTCTCCTCGTTGTCGCGAAACGCCGTCAGGACGCTGGTCATGTACTCGACCGTGTAGTTCGCCTTCAGGTATGCCGTCTGGTAGGCGATCAAGCCGTAGCAGGTGGCGTGGGCCTTGTTGAAGCCGTACCGCTCGAACGGCTGGAAGGCGGCGAAGACGGCGTCGATGACCTGCGGCTTGACGCCCCGCTCGGCCGCCTGGCTGACGAACTTGTGGCGCATCTCGGTCATGAGCGCCGCCTTCTTCTTGCGGATCGCGTAGCCGAGCATGTCGGCCTCGGGACCGGTGAAACCGGCCAGCGCCGTCGAGGCGGACATGATGTCTTCCTGGTAGACGAAGACGCCGAAGGTTCGATTGAGGTATGGCTCGAGGAGCGGGTGGAGGTAGGTGACCTTCTCCTCGCCGTGCTTGCGGCGGATGTACGCCGGAATGTTGTCCATCGGCCCCGGACGATAGAGGGCGACCATCGCCGCCAGGTCGAAGACGGAGCTCGGCCGAAGCTCGCGGATGTAGCGGCGCATGCCGGCCGACTCGAGCTGGAAGACGCCGGTCGTCTCGCCGGAGGCCAGCAGGTCGAAGGTCCTCGAATCGTCGAGCGGGATCGTCTCGAGGTCGATCTCCTCGCCGCGGTGCTCGCGGATCAGGTCGACCGCCTGGCGCAGGATCGTCAGGTTGGAGAGCCCCAGGAAGTCGAACTTGAGCAGGCCGAGCGCGTCGACGCCGTGCATCTCGTACTGGGTCATGACGGCGTCGGAGTTCGTGGCGCGCTGCAGCGGCATCAGCTCGGTCAGCGGCTCGCGGCTGATCACGACGCCGGCGGCATGGGTGGAGGCGTTGCGCGCCACGCCCTCCAGCTGCTTCGCGAACTCGATGACGCGATGGACCGGCGGCTCGTTCTGGTACATCTCCTTGAGCTGCGGGCTCGTCTCGATCGCCTCTTCGAGCCTGATGCCGAGCTGGTTCGGGACCGCCTTGGCCATGCGGTCGCCCTCTCCGTAGCTCATCCCCACGACCCGCGCCACGTCGCGGATGGCGGCCCGGGCGAGCATCGTGCCGAAGGTGATGATCTGGGCAACGTGGTCGGCGCCGTATTTGCGGCTGACGTAGTTGATGACTTCCTCGCGCCGCCCGTCCTCGAAGTCGACGTCGATATCGGGCATGGTCACGCGATCGGGGTTGAGGAACCGCTCGAACGGCAGTTGGTAGTGGATCGGGTCCACCGGCGTGATGCCGAGCGTGTAGGTCACGATGCTGCCCGGGGCGGAGCCACGGACGGTGATGGCGATGCGCTGGTCGCGGGCGAACTTCGTGAAGTCGGCCACGATCAGGAAGTAGCCCGCGTAACCCATGCGGCAGATGACGTCGAGCTCGTAATCGAGGCGGGTCTGCAGCTCCGGAGTCACCGTGCCGTAGCGGCGGGTCAGGCCGGCCTGGCATTCCTTGCGCAGCCAGCTCTCGATCGTCTCGCCCTCAGGTACCGGGAAGCTGGGGATGCGGAGCTGCCCAAACGGCAGCTTCACGCTCACCATCTCGGCGATGGCGCGCGTTCGGCGAATCGCGTCCAGGTTGTTCGGGAACAGGGCCGCCATCTCGGCCGCGGACTTCAGGTAGAACTCGCTCGACTCGAAGCGCATCCGGCCGGGCGTGTCCAGGTTGGATCCCGTGCCGACGCACAGCAGCACGTCGTGGGCCTCCGACTGCTCGCGCCGGACGTAGTGCAGGTCGTTGGTTACGACGAGGTCGAGGCCGACTTCGGGGGCGAGGCGAAGCAGCTTGGGGTTGAGCTGCCGCTGTTCGGGCAAGCCGTGGTCCTGCAGCTCCAGGAAGAATCGTTCCTTGCCGAAGATGTCACGGTACATGCCGGCCGTCTTGCGCGCCAGCTCCCAGTCGTCGACTTCGAGCGCCTTGGCCACCTCACCGCCAAGGCAGGCCGACAGGCCGATCAGGCCTCTCGAATGCTTCGCCAGGTGCTCGTGGTCGATCCGGGGCTTGTAGTAGTAGCCGTCCAGGTGAGCGTCGGTGATCAGGCGGCAGAGGTTCTGGTAACCCTCCCAGTTCTCCGCCAGCAGGACCAGGTGGAAGGGCTGGCTGTCGGCCTTGCCCTCCTTGTCGCGCATGCTCCGCCGGGCGACATACGTCTCGACGCCGACGATCGGCTTGATGCCCTTGGCCGCGGTGGCCTGGACGAACGCGACGGCCCCGTAGAGCGCGCCGTGGTCGGTGATGGCCATGGCGTCGAAGCCGAGCGCAGAGCCCTGTTCGGCAAGCTCGTTGATGCGCCCGAGCCCGTCGAGCAGGCTGAACTCGGAGTGGAGATGCAGGTGGACGAAGTCATTCGGCGCAACGGTCACGGGAGCTAAGGGTACCGCGTCGGAGCCGGGCGGCGGGCGTGTCGTCGGTGAAAGCCTTGGGGCCGGGTCAGCCGACCGGCTGAGCGGGCCGCAGCTCCCAGGTGGTGCCGTCGGGCGTATCGTGGAGCTCGACCCCCGCGGCCAGCAATCGGTCGCGGATGGCATCGGCGGCGGTCCAGTCACGGGCTTCGCGAGCGCGCACGCGCTCGGCCAGTAAAGCGTCGACGAACGGGCCCACCAGCGCCGCCGGATCGCGCGAGCCTTCGACCGCCATCTCACCCAGGCAGACCACGGCAGCCCGCAGCGCCGACCTGGCCACGGCCAGCGCGTCCGACTGGTCGGTGTCGCGCGACCAGGCCTGGATCGTCTCCTCGAGCGCGAGGATCGCTCGGACCGCGGCGGGCGCGTCGCACTCGTCGAGCGAGGCCTGGAAGATGCGCTCGAGGTTGGCAACCTCGTCGCGCAACGGACGCGACGTCGGGGCCTCGGCCAGGACGCCGACCGAAGCGGCGGCCGGCGCGGCCACGAGCTGGCCGGCCGCACCCGCAGCGGACGCGGCGGCGACAAGATCGGCGATTGCCATCTCGGAACCGGCCGGGAAGACCGTGCTTCGACCGTCCTTCCGAACGGTGACCGTACCCAGCCCCAGGACCGCAGCCGATCCTGCGTCCAGATCGACGACGAGCGCCGTGTGCCCGTCCACGCCGAGGATGAAAACGTCTTCGGGCAGTTCCGCCTCCAGGACGCGCAGCCGTCGCTCCCCCAAGTAGCAGAAACGGGTGTCGTGGTTGCCGCCCTCGGCGTTGTCGTAGTGCGGCACGACCGCCACGGGCAAGCCCAGCGGCGTCAACAGATCCAGCCCCTGGAGCCAGCGTGGCGCTTCGCCGACCTTGTAGACCTCGTACACGGGAATGGTGAAGCGCCCGAGCGTCAGAGCCGCGGCGCTGGCCATCGTCACGGCGCCGCCGCCGGCCAGCTTCGCGGCCAGCAACCTCGGGATCTCCGTGCCGGCCCACTGACGGAGCGCGTAGGTGGGGCTGCCCGGACCCGCAAAGACCAGGTGCGCCTCGCGGATTCGAGCCAGGGCCGTCTCGCGCGCGAGCGCGTCAACATCGGCGGATCGGAAGGAAGCGACCGTGAATGGGTTGCCGACGCTGTCGCGGAAGTAATCGAGCGCGCGCTCGGTGATGTCATAGGCGTTCTCCTGGAAGCCGTACGGCGTGTCGAGCAGGACGGCCGGAACCGGCCGCTCCCCCAGCCGATCGAGGATGGCGCGGTGGGCGCGGGTCATGGTCGGGGTCGTCTCGCCCGAGCCCATGATGGTCAGGATGCGCGGCAGGGCGGCGGTGCTCATCGTCGCCGCCTGAGCAGCGCGAGACGCCGGGGCGGGCACGAGGCGGGCTGCACCGCTCTCACGTCGTCACCTGCCCCGAGAAGAGCCCTTCCCGGTCGGCCGCCAGCAGAGCTTCCGCAAGCTCGGCCGGGTGCTGGGCGTGGATGTCGTGGTCGCCGGTGAACCATTGCACTTGGCAAGGCACACCGGAGGCGCGCAAAGCCGTCTCGGCCGCGTCCGCCCCCGCACGCTTCGCCTGCGTCCAATCGCTCTCGCCACCGTCGACGGGAATGATCAGAGGCGGCACTCGCAGCCCGGCCCACAGATCGGCGGTTCGCTGGCCCCACATCGACTCGAGGATGGCCCTGTGGCGATCGCGCGTCAACCACGGAGCGATCGTCCGATCCGGCCGAATCTCGAAGTTGGCCAGCGAGCCCTCCAGACCCTCCATCGGCCAGTCGGCGTGGTGCAGGCGGAAGTAGCCTTCCACATCGCTCAGCGGCAGCCCGACGAGCTGCGGCGGGGCGAGGCGCGTCCAGCAGATCTCCCAGCTCGGAAATGCGTCTCGCAGGTCCGTCAGACCGCCGTCCACCAGGACGATGCCGCGGACCAGGTCCGGATGGCGGACGGCGAAATCGAGCACGACGCCGGCTCCCCAGGATTGCCCGACGAGCACGGGCCGGTCGAACCCGAGCGCCGCGATCAGCCCCCGGAGATCCTCCGAGATCGTGGCGAAGTCGTAGCCACCGTCGGGCTTGTCGGAACGGCCGTGGCCGCGGAGATCGACCGCCGCCACGGCGTGTCCCGCGGCCCCGAGCCGTGGCGCCACTCCGTCCCAGAGGCGGGCATTGGACGCCAGGCCGTGCACGAGCAGGAATGGCGCGAGGTCGGATCGCGTGGCTTCCTGCCAGCGCAGCACGCGCAGGCTCAGTCCGCCGGCCACCTCGATTCGTCCGTCAGTCGGTTCGATGGCGTTCTCCTCGACTTCTGTCGCTGTCTCGCCATCCTAGCCCCCGCGAGAACCCCGGCCGATCGGCCGACGAGACCGATCCCCTGCGCGGGACCGGGCGGGACTTCGGGCGAATGGCTCGGGCGGATAGGCTCAGGCGGAAGCACTGCCGAGTGCGGCCGAGAAGAAGGCGGCCAACCGGCTCTCGTATTCGGCCGGATACGACCCCATCGCGCCCGTGTGACCGACATCCGGTACAAGCCAGATGGTCGGGCGCCCACCCGCAGCCTGGTCCACGGCAATCAGCATGTAGGCTTGCTCCACCGGCACCGATCCATCCCGTTCGCCGTGGACGATCGCCAGCGGTCGACGGCCGAACCGGCGCACCTCTCCACCCGGACTCGGGAAGGCGATCTCATGGCCGTGCATTCGGCCGTACGCCAGGGCCAGATCGGCGAAGAAGGACGGGATCATGTAGGACCGGACCTGATGGCGCAGAACCTGGGTCAGGTCCGCGTAGCCGCTGTCCTCCCAGACGGCAGCTACCCGCGGCTCCTCGCCGGCGGCGATCAGCACCGCGCCGGCCCCAAGCGAGACGCCGAAGAGCCCGATCCGCTCGGCCGGGATGCCCTGCACCTCGCGCAGCCAGTCCCACGCCCCCAGGACGTCCCGGGCCTCCCCCACCCCACCGGCGAACCGGCCGGTGTCCACCGTCGACGATCCCTCGTCGCGCAGGTCGATGATCAGGACTGCGAACCCGTGAGCGTGAAGCATCCCGGCCGGGAAGAGCACGGTGGTGGCGCGTTTGCACTCGTGCAGTCCGTGGGCCAGAACCACCGCCGGGGCGTCGGCCGCTGGACCGGGCACCCACCAGGCGTCGATGGTGATCGCCCGATCGCGGCTCGGAAATCGCACTTCCCCGAAGCCGGCATCAGATACGGCTCCGCAGCCACGGGCGCCGAGAACAGGGCCGGCGTCTGACCGTGGTAGCGGCCGCCGCAGTCGGCTTCGACTTTCGTCAGCCGGTCGTAGAGCCCGACCGTGAAGATGGCGCCCGCGCCGACGAGAAAGCCGAGCTCGATCGCCGCGAGCCCGAGAAGGAACAGTCTACGGTTGCGACGGCGCATGGCTGCACTCTCGGGCCGGTCGTCCTCCGACGCAAGGGCGCCAGTGCGACCGGATGCTGCCGGTCGCCTGTTGCCAACGACTGCCGACGGGTCCCCGCCGACTGCCGCAGCCGGCCGCCGGGTCGGCCGCCCGAGGCTCCCACCCTGTAAGCCCCGCCTACGTACAATCGCGCCACGACTAAACGCCATGGAGCCTCCGTTTGAGCCGCATCTCCAGATCGCCCTCGTTCGTTGCCACTCTGTCGGGGCTCATCGCGGCCGCCGCTCTTGTGGCCGGCTGCGGCCTCTTCTCCAACCCGCCGGCGCCGACCGCAACCGGCCCCGCCGCGACGCCCACCTTCGGTCCCGGCCCGACTGCGACGCCGAGGTCGGCAACCCCTGCCCCGACCAACCCCGTCGGGACGATCGTCCTGATCTCGGCTGTCGGCGAGGCCGAGGACGGCACGCCTAGCGCGCTCGCCTGGCAGGGCGTCCAGGATGCCGCCGGCCAGCTGGGCGCCAGCCCGAAGCTGGTGACGCCGACGTCGATGGCCGAGGTGACGGCCGGGGTGAAGAAGGCCGCCGACGAAGGCACGACCGTGGTCGTGACCGTCGGCCCCGAAGCCGCCCAGGCGATCCTGGACAACGCCGGCGATCACGCCGCCACCCAGTTCTTCGAGCTCGACCAGGCCATCCGCGACGGAGCGCCATCAAACGTGCACGGAATCGTCTTCGACGAGGCCGAGGCCGGGTACCTCGCCGGCTTCGTGGCCGCCTCGGTGAGCCAGACCGACACGATAGGCATGGTCGGCTTCACCACGACCGATGTGCGCACCGCCAACTACGTCAACGGCTTCAAGAACGGCGCCACGGACGCCAATCCCGCCGTGGCGACGAAGGTCGCCTATGCGAACAGGTCGAAAGACCCCCAGGCGGGCCGGGCGGCGACGGACAGCCTCGTCAAGGGCAAGGCGGACGTCGTGCTGGCCATGTCCGACTTCACCGGGGCCGGCGCCATGCGCGAAGCCTGCGCTCAGAAAGTCACCGTTGTCGCGCTCGACACGGACGCCAGCCTCGCCCTGCCAGACGTGGAGCCGTGCCTGCTCGTGACCGTGCTCAAGCGCTACGACGTGGCGGTGCGTGACGCGATCCTGCGATACGCGGCCATGGACCCGCTGCCGGCCCCGATCATGGCCGACGTCGCCAGCGGCGGTATCTCGCTGAGCGGCTTCCACAAGCCCATGCCGACCGGTTTCGACGGCCGGCTCGCCGGCCTGCTGGCGGCCATGCGAAACGGCCCGCCTCGACCGACTCCAACGCCAGCGCCGACCCCCAAGGCAGCGCCCACGACCTGACCGCGAAAGGCTCCCATGACGAACGACCGGCGCAACTCCAGCGACGCTTCCGCAGGCCCGCCCACGGCCGACCGATCGGACCAGGCCGAGATTCCGCTGCTCGACGACCAGGGCATCTTCGACCTGCTCCGGGCCGCCCGACGCATCGCTGTCGTCGGCGCCTCCTCCAACCCTGCCAGGCCGTCGTTCGGCGTCTTTCGGACGCTGCTGGCGGCCGGCTACGAGTGCGTGCCCGTCAACCCGAAGGAGACAGCCGTCCTGGGCGTGCCCGCCGTTTCGACCCTCGCGGAGGCCGCCGCGGGCGGCCCGATCGACATCGTCGACGTCTTCCGCCGCGCCGAGCTGACCGAGGAGATCGCCCGCGATGCCGTCGCCGTGGGAGCACGCGCGCTGTGGCTCCAGCTCGATGTCGTGAACTGGGAGAGTGCCCGAATCGCGGCCGACGGTGGCCTGGCGGTCGTGATGGATCGCTGCCCTGCCATCGAGCTGCGTCGGATGCCGCGCGGCTGACGCAACGTGCGACGCCGTCCCGAAGGACGGCGTCGCACGTGCTGCCTGGAGTTGTTCGGCTACTCGCGTTCGACCGCCTGGCGGCGATACCGCCGCCGCAGGCGAACACCGGCATTGTGCCAGCGACCGCGCGATCGGGACCTCACCCCACCGATCTACTGGAAGGGGGCCCCTTCGGGCCACCTTCGCGCGGTACGCGCACCGTAGTCGGCCGGCAGCCCTAATTCATCGGCCTCGACGCGGCGTGGATTCGACTCCACGTCTCGACGCGATTGCCACCCGATCCCTTCGCCCGATACAGCGCGGAATCGGTCGCCCCGACAAGCGCTCCGGCAGTCTGGGCATCCCGGGGCGCGCTGCCAAGACCGACACTGGCCGTGACTTCCGGAGTGCCGCTCGTGTCGATCGCGGCGATGGCCAGCCGCACCCGCTCGGCGATCTGCTCGGCGCTCTCCTCGTCCGTTCCAGGGAGCAGCAGTGCGAACTCGTCGCCCCCGTAGCGGAAGCACAGGTCGCGATCGCGGACGGACGCGGTGATAGCTCGGCCGGCGGCCTGGAGGAGCGCGTCTCCGGCCGGGTGCCCGTGCACGTCGTTGTAGTGCTTGAACCCGTCGAGGTCGAGCATGACCAGGACAAGTGGCTGGACGCCCGGGTCGGCCATCAGCGCCGCCAGGCGGTCATCGAAGGCGCCGCGGTTTCGCAGCCCCGTTAGAGCATCGGTCTCGGCGCGAGTGGCGACGACGCGAAGCGCCTCGGCATTCCGCAGTGCGATCGACGCCTGGCCGGCGAACAGGCGCGCCAGCTCGAACTCCGCGGCGCTGAAGCGAGCTTCCTCCCTGCCCATGCGGCCCACGTTGAGGGTCCCCGCGACCTCGCCGCCCACGAAGAGCGGCACGATGATGAGCGCCTCGGGTTCGTTCGGCGTGCCCGGGATCGTGCTGGCGCGCGGATCCGCCAGCGCATCGTTGACGCATTCCGCCGTACCGTGCGCGACGACCCAGCCTGTGATGCCGGTGTCCACGGGGAACGTGGACTCGATGATCAGCCGGGCAAATCGATCACGCGCGAGGACGGGCCGCAGGACGCCCGCGGACCTGTCGACGCGATAGATCGTCAGGTTGTCGTAGGCCACCACAGGCTTGAGCGAGTCCGCGATGAGCTCGAACACGCCCTGCGGATCGAGCGTCGAGAGGAGACGTTCGTTGACTTCGAGCAATCGGCGCTGACTCGCGAGCGCCCCCCGGGCCTGTTCGTCCGATGTCCACCAGCGGCCCCCAACCCACCACAGGACGCCGTAGGTGAAGGTCAGCATGACCCCCGACTCGAGCAGCGACAGCGAAGTATCGGCGGGCGTGACCGACGTCCCGGCGTCCACGCCGGAGAATCCGATCGCCTCGCCGATCATGCTCGCTCCAAACGCGAGGGCGAGCATGATGTAGAGCGCTCGCCCGCGCGCCGCCGGGAGCGCCAGCACGGCGCCAGCGAGTGGCAGGACCACTGCGGCGTCGAGGCTGTCCGGCCAGAATGCACCCGACGCCACTCCGAGCACCATGAGCAAGGCTCCGGCCGACATGAGAATGCGCGGCGTGAAGCCACGGCTCAGGAACCAGACGGCGGCAAGCACCATGCCTCCGAGCAGCGCAGTGACAAAGAGCTGCCCCGGGCGCCTGGCCGGTGGAGCCGCCAGAGTGTCCACGAGACACATACCGACCGTGACTGCGGCGCACGCGGCAGCGAACCCGGCAAACCTCCGGTCGTGGCCCGATCCCAGGGCAGACACCGGCTCAGTCATGGCCGTTCCGACGGCGTCGCAGCAATCCCGTCTCGGCACCCAGGCACAGGACCACCCTACCCGGCTTCCGTTGACCACTCGTTGCGGCGCGGTCCACTCTCATACCACCGCTACTCCAGCCCGGGCGAGGTGCCGGCCCTGACGTCGGAGTTTAGCCCCCGCTGCACTCAAGCATCGCACATTCGGGGGCGAGGATTCAGGCGTCCGGTTGATACGGGCTCACCGGATCGCGCTCCGCGGCGCTTCCCTACCTTGCCGCGAACCCCGCGAATACGAGGATGAAACCCGCTACCGCCACCAGCCCCGCGATCTGGGCCCGGCGGCGCATCTCCTGGGCCATGAGTGTGGCGGCGCTGGGGCCGTCGTCGCGGAGGCGAGTGCCGCGCCAGCCTTCGTAGCGGGCGATGTTCGCCTCCTGCTCCCTGAGGGTCTGGTAGCGCCGCCACGGGCCGCGCGCGCGGGCATAGCCGACGATGATGAGCAGGATCCCGACGCCCCAGCAGATCAGGTTGACCGGGCCCATTCGCGCTCCTCCCCGGGTCCTACTCGGCCCTGTCCAGCCGCTCGCGCAGCGCCGTCTGGACCAGGCCCGCGTTCGCCTGGCCGCGGGTGGCCTTCATGACCTGGCCGACGAGGAAGCCGACGGCCGCGGCCTTGCCGGCACGGTAGTCAGCCACGGCGGCCGGGTGGGCTGCGAGCACCCGCTCGATCGCCGTGCCGAGCGCCCCGGCGTCGGAGATCTGGCGGAAACCCCGCGCTCCCACGATCGAGGCGACGCCCGAGCCCGAGGCGAAGTGCTCGGCGAAGACCTCCTTGGCGTTAGTGCCCGAGATGACCCCGTCGGCGACGAGCTTGACGAGAGTAGCCAGTTCGGTGGGGTCGACCCGGCCGCCCTGGCCCTCGCCACTCCCCTCGCCGCCCTTGGCCAGGCGCATGTACTCGCCCGTCACCCAGTTGGCGAGCAGCTTGGCCGGCACCCCCAGGCCCGCTGCCAGCGCCCCCTCGAAGAGCGCCGCGGCGGCCGCGTCGTTGACCAGCACGTCGGCGTCGTATACGGAGAGGCCGTGCGCCTCGCGATAGCGGCGTCGCCGAACGGAGGGCAGCTCGGGCAGGCGCGCCTTGATCTCGGCCAGCCATTCGGGCGAGGTCAGGAGCGGCGGCAGATCAGGCTCCGGGAAGTAGCGGTAGTCGTTCTCCTCTTCCTTGGGTCGCATGTGGTACGTCGACTGGCGCGCTTCGTCCCAACCGCGAGTCTCCATGTGGATCAACTCGTCGGCATCGATCGCGGCGGCCTGCCGCTCGATCTCGAAGGCGATTGCCCGCTCCACGGCCCGCATCGAGTTCATGTTCTTCACCTCGACGCGGGTCCCGAACGCCTCCCGGCCGCGCGGTCGGATCGAGACGTTGGCCTCGACCCGCATCTGGCCGTTCTCCATCTCCGCGTCCGAGGCGCCGATCGTCCGCATCAGCAGGCGCAGCTCCTCGGCATAGCGGCGGGCCTGTTCAGCCGTCCGGATGTCGGGCTCGGTCACGATCTCCATGAGCGGCATTCCGGAGCGGTTGAAGTCGATCAGGCTCACCCGTCGCCCGTCCAGCTCGGAATGGATCAGGCGGCCCGTGTCCTCTTCGAGGTGAGCACGCCGAACCCGAACCGTGAACGGGCCATCGCTCGTGTCGAAGGTCAGACGGCCATCGGCTGCCAGCGGCAACTGGTACTGGCTGATCTGGTAGCCCTTCGGCAGGTCTGGATAGAAGTAGTTCTTGCGGTCCCAGCGCGTCGTGGGCGCGACCGTCGCCTCGATCGCGAAGCCGGTCGCGATCACGTATTCGACCGCCGTCTTGTTGATCGTCGGCAGGACACCCGGCAGGCCCAGGCAGACCGGACAGCAGTGGCTGTTGGGCGTTGCCCCATCGATGTCGGTAGAGCAGCCGCAGAACATCTTGCTGACGGTCTTGAGCTGGCAGTGGATCTCAATGCCGATGACGGCCTCGTAGCGCTCGAGCGCTGCGCTCCTGCCACCGGCTGTCGGAGCGATCGTCATCACTCGCCCCGGCGCCGCTTGACGAAGCGCTCGACGCGGACGAGCGCCTCGCGCAGCTCGGCCTCGCTGGTCGCGTAGCAGCAGCGCACATGGCCCTCGCCGGCCTCGCCGAAGGCCGTGCCGGGTACGACAGCGACGGATTCCTCACGGAGCAGCTCCTCGGCGAAGGCGTCGCTCGTGAGCCCGGTCGAGGTGATCTGCGGGAAGGCGTAGAAGGCGCCCAGCGGCTCGAAGCAGCGCAGGCCGATGGCGTTGAAGCCGTCGACCAGCATCCGGCGCCGCCGGTCGTACTGGCCGACCATTCTGGCGACATCGGGCTCGCCGGTCTTGAGGGCCTCCAGCGCCGCATCCTGGGCCATCGTCGGGGCCGACATGATCACGTACTGGTGGACCTTGAGGATCCCTTCGAGGATCTCCGACGGAGCGCAGATGTAGCCGATCCGCCAGCCGGTCATGGCGTACGCCTTGGAGAAGCCGCCCATCAGGACGGTCCGGCGGCGCATCCCCGGCAGCGAGCTCATGGTCCGCATCTGGTAGCCGCCGTAGACGAGGCGGTCGTAGATCTCGTCGCTGTAGACGAGCAGGTCGTGGCGGACGGCGATGCGGGCGATCTCGTCCTGGACCTCGGGCGGAAGCACGGCGCCGGTCGGGTTGCACGGGTAGTTCAGCAGGATAGCCTTGGTCCGCGGGGTGATGGCCGCTTCGACCTTGGCCGGATCGAGGGCGAAGTCCTCGTCCAGCGTCGTGGGCACTCCGACCGGGACGCCCCCGGCGAAGATGACCGCCGGGCGGTAGGAGACGTACGAGGGCTCGTGCATGATCACTTCGTCGCCCGGATCGATCGTCGCGCGGATGGCCACGTCGAGCGCCTCCGAGGCCCCGATCGTGATCAAGATCTCCTCGGTGGGGTCGTAACGGACGCCGTACATGCGCTCGAGGTGGTGCGCGAGGGCGCGCCGCAGCTCGATGGTGCCGTAGTTGCTGGAGTAATGAGTGCGGCGCGCGGCCAGGCTGTGCTGCCCAGCCTCGATCACCTGCTGGGGCGTGTCGAAGTCCGGCTCGCCCACGCCCAGGCTGATGACGTCGGTCATCGTCGCCAGGATGTCGAAGAAACGGCGGATGCCGGAGCGCGGAACCTCATCCACGCGGCGCGACAGGACGCGGGTGGAGAGCGGCGGGCGCTCCGGCTCGGACTCGGAGTTGAGAATCGACGGGTCGGTGGTGAGTCGGGTGGAGCGAGTGGGCGTGGTCATCGGTGCGTCCTCAGGCTTGGCCGCCCGAGCCCCCGGCGGAGGCGCCTGCTTGGCGCTCTCTCCGCTCGACCGGGCTGGGCGTGGTCGGATCGTCGGTCAGGTGCAGCTCGGCGGGCTCGAGGGCCCGCCAGGTTGCTCTGGCCGTGATCGCCTCGTACGCGCGGGCCAGACGGAGCATGGAAAGCTCGCTCCACGGCGCCCCGACGATCTGCAGACCGACCGGGAGGCCGTCCGAAAGGCCGGCCGGGATCGACACCCCAGGCAGGCCGGCCATGTTGACCGGGAGGGTGCAGACGTCCAAGAGGTACATCGCAACGGGGTCTTCCATCTTCGCGCCGACGGGGAAAGCGACGGTGGGGCTCGTCGGAGCGCAGATCGCGTCGAAGCCGGCCGCCCAGACCGCGTCGAAATCCGCCTTGATGAGAGTCCGCACCTTCTGCGCCTTCAGGTAGTACGCGTCGTAGTAGCCGGCCGAGAGGGCGTAGGTACCGAGCATGATCCGGCGCTTGACCTCGGCCCCGAAACCGGCGCCTCTCGTACGGAGGTAGTCGGCGATGAACTCGCCGGAGCTGCGGTCCGCGAAGCCGTACCTGACGCCGTCGTAGCGGGCCAGGTTGGAGCTGCATTCGGCCGGAGCGATGATGTAGTAGCTGGCCAGGCCGTAGTCCGTGTGCGGCAGCGACACTTCCTCGACCTTCGCGCCAGCCGCTTCGATGGCCGCCACAGCCTCGCGAACGCGGGCCGCCACGCCCTGCTCCATGCCCTCGACGAAGTACTCGCGCGGCAGCGCGATGCGGCGGCCCCTCAGGTAGGCGGCGGCTTCGTCGTCGCTCTCGGGGAGGCTCAGCAGCTCGGCCGGCACGGGCTCGGGCGCTGAGGTGGCATCGCGCTCGTCGCGGCCGGAAACGGCGTGCAGCAGGAGCGCGGCGTCGCGGGCGTCGCGGGCGAACGGCCCGATCTGGTCGAGCGAGCTGGCGAAGGCGACGATGCCGAAACGGCTGACGCGGCCATAGGTGGGCTTGAGGCCGACGATGCCGCACATCGACGCCGGTTGGCGGATGCTGCCGCCCGTGTCGGTACCGATCGATAGGGGCACGTGGTAGGCAGCGACGACGGCCGCCGAACCGCCCGAACTGCCGCCCGGAACGCGGGTGAGGTCCCAGGGGTTGGCCGTGGGGCCGTAGGCCGAATGCTCGGTCGAGCTGCCCATGGCGAACTCATCCATGTTGGTCTTGCCCAGGATCACTGCACCGGCCTCGCGCAGGCGGGCTGTGACCGTAGAGTCGAACGGGGAGATGTAGCCCTGCAGGATCTTCGAACCGGCGGTAGCCTGCCCGCCCTTGACCGAGACGAGGTCCTTGAGCCCGACGGGAACGCCGCACAGCGGGTGGAGCGCGGCGAGGCCGACGGCGCCGGCGCGGCGCGCCTCCGCCAGGCGCCGGTCGGCGGCATCGGCCTGGGCCAGGGCATCGGCGCGGTAGATCGCGAGCCAGGCATTCAGGGCGCGGTTCTGCCGCTCCGCCGCGACCAGGTGGGCTTCGGTCAGGGCGCGCGAGCCGACCTCGCCGGCGCGGAGCAGGCGCGACATCTCGTGGGCGTGGAGGCGCGTGAGGTCGGGCACGGCCTACGCGCCCCCCTCGCCGCCGCCGAGGATCGCCGGCACGACGAAGTGGTCGCCGCTCCGCTCTGGGGCGTTGGCCAGGGCTTCGGACGTGGTCAGCGACGGTGAGACTGCGTCCTCGCGCAGGATGTTCAGCAGCTCGATCGTCTGGGCCGTGGGCGCGATGTGCTCCGTATCGAGCGTGGTGAGGATCGTGTACTGGTCGAGGATGTGGTTGAGCTGGCCCTCGAGGCGCGCTAGCTCCTCCTCGGTCAGACCGAGGCGCGCAAGATGGGCTACGTGCTCAACGTCGGCACGGGACAGTGTGGCCATGCGCGGGATGATACCGGACGGGACGCCATCCGAGCGACCGCGACCCGGCGGGTGGCCTGGCGGAGCCGAAGACGCGCCCGACCCGCTTCCGGCTGCCGGTCCCTCCATATGATTGTCTGCAGCCATGACCCGGAACTGCTCCCGGGCCGCGGCTCCGAACAAAGGGCTACATCCACGACCGGGGGCGACACGTGACCGACATCGACATCCGCGCCATGACTCAGGCGGACATCGAGCCGGCGGCGGCCGTATATCGGTCGGGCGGCTGGGGCGAGCGGCGCGAGATGCTCGAGTGGGCTCTCGCAAACCCGGCCACTCAGGTCCTGGTCGGGGTGGTGGACGGGTCCGTCGTAGCCACGGGCATGGCCACGATCAACGGCCCGGTCGGCTGGGTCGGCTCGATCTTCGTGGATACCACGTGCCGCAACCGCGGCTACGGCCGGGCGATGACCGAGGCCGCGTGCGCCCTGATCGACGCGGCGGGATGCCGGACGCAGGTCCTGATCGCGTCCAAGTACGGCAAGCCCCTCTACGACAAGATGGGTTTCCGAGTGGAAGAGCATTACCAGATCCTCGAGGCGCCGCCGCTGGCCGCTCCTCCGGTGCCTCCGCCCGGCAGGATCCTGCGGCCGATGAGCCCCGAGGATCTCGACCGCGTCTGCGCGCTCGACTGTCGCGCCACCGGCGAAGACCGAAGCTGCCTTGTCGGTTCGATCGCCGGGTCCGGCTGGGTCCTCGAATCCGCAGACGAGCTGCGGGGCTTCCTTGTCTCGATCCATCCCGACAGCGGCGCGCTCGTGGCGATCGATATCGGCGCCGCCGTTTGCCTGCTCGACCAGTTGCGGTACCGCGCGGGAGGCCGGGCGGAGACGGTGCGTGCGGCCGTGCCTCACGGCCATGAGGCAGGCTGGCGCGGACTCGAGCTGCTCGGCTGGAACCCGACCTTCCGGACGCCTCGAATGCTGCGCGGCCCGGCGGTCGATTGGGACCCGACGCTCATCTGGAGCGTTCTTAGCTTCGCCTTCGGCTGAGAGAGGCGCGCGACAGTGACCGGCTTCCAGATCCGGGCCATGACCGGCGCCGACGTCGACGCGGCCGTGGAGCTGGCGCTCGCCCAGGGCTGGCGCGACCGGCGCCTCTTCTACGACATCGTCCTGCGCACGCCATCGTGTCTGCCGCTCGTCGGCACGATCGACGGGCGGGTCGTCACGACGGGGCTTGGGGTCGTCAGCCTCCCCGTAGGCTGGATCGGCGCGATCGTCGTCGCGGCCGATGAGCGGCGCCGGGGCTTTGGCCGGGCAATGACCGAGGAGATCTGCGCGCGACTGCGGGCGGCGGGCTGCGCGACGCTCTCGCTCGAAGCCACAGACGCCGGCCGGCCGTTGTACGAGCGGATGGGCTTCCGCCTCGGCACCTGCTACCACCAGCTCCAGGCCGGCCACCTCGACGATCGGCCGGTCCCCCCGCAGGGCGCCCGAGTTCGAATGCTCGCGCGACCCGACCTCCCGGCGATCCTCGAGCTCGACCGCCTGGCCACGGGCGAGGATCGTTCCGCCGCCCTCGAAGTCCTGGCCGAGAGCGGCGGCTGGGTTCTGATGGACGAGGAAGGGCAGAGCGCGCGGCTGCGCGGCTTCCTTCTGCCCGCGGAGCGAGCCTACGGCGCGGTCATCGCCGCCCGTCCCGAGGACGGCATCTACCTGCTGGATCTGCACCGCTACCTCGTTCCCGCCGGAGCCCACGTCCGCGCCGGCGTCCCACACGAGAACGCCGCGGGATGGGGCAAGCTGGAGGCACGCGGCTGGCGGGAGACATGGCGCGCGCCCCGCATGCTCCGGGGACCGGACGTCGCCTGGCGCCCGGAATGGATCTGGGGCCAGATCAACTCGGCGATGGGCTGAGCTGCGGCGCGGCGGCCGGCGGCGACGGCGGCGCGCGGCGAGGACGCGGATCCACCCCGAGCCCTTCGCGCCCGCGTTTCCACCCAACTCCACCCGGGGTAACGCAACGTGAAAGCCGGGGCGACGGACCGCGGTCCTGCGGCCAACCGTCAGCCGTGAGCGGCTAACTGGAGCACCACCGAGGCCCAGAACTGCCAGCCAACGGTCTGGGCCTGCGTGCCGGGAGGCCCTCTACTCACACACCGTTACCCGGGGTGGAGATGAGCAATTCCCGGCCCGTAGCGGCCCGTGGCGGCCCGCCGGCCAGCGGCTCGCGGGGCGGCGAGCGGCCCGCGGCTTGGCGGCCGGTCCGCTACGGCTCCTCCCCGGCGAGCACTTGGCGGAAGCCCTCCTCGTCGAGGACCGGCACGCCGAGCTCCTGCGCTTTGGCGAGCTTGGAGCCGGCGTTCTCGCCCGCGACAACGTACGACGTGTTCTTCGACACGGACCCCGAGGCCTTGCCCCCGGCGGCGCGGATCGCCTCCTCGGCAGCCGACCGATCGAAGCCGGATAGAGTCCCGGTCACGACCACGGTCTTGCCGGCGAGAGGGCCGGCGGCGCCACTCCACGGAGCCACTCGTCTGGCGGGCGGCTCGCCGACTACCCCGGCATCGACGAGATCCGCCAGCACGGCCGCCGTTTCGGGCGCCCCGAAGTAGCCGGCAATACTGGCAGCCACCACGGCGCCGATGCCCGGCACCTCCTGGAACTCCCCGGCCGTGACCGTGGGCAGCGACCGGGCCACTAGAGCCGTCCATTCGCCGGGATCCATGCCTTCAGCCGGCCAGCGCTCGGCGATCCAGCCGGCCAGGTCGATGGCGGTCTGCTCGCCCACCTGGGGAATGCCGAGCGAGTTCAGCACCCGCGCCAGCGGCCGCCGGCGCGATCTTTCAATCGAAGTCTTCAGGTTCTCGGCGCTCTTGCGGGCAAACCGGTCCAGGCTCACCAGGTCGTCCACGGTCAGCCGGAAGAAGTCGCCGCGGGTCCTGACCAGGCCACGCTCCAGCAGCTGCTCGAGCACGGCCCAGCCGGCCCCTTCGATGTCCATCCCGCCGCGGCCTGCGAAATGGGCGAACTCCTGGGCCAGGCGCGCCGGGCAGCGCCCGTTGGGGCAGTAGTAACGAACCGCGCCATCGTCGCGGACGATCGCCGTCCCGCAGACCGGGCACACCGCCGGCATCTCGAACTCGCGCTCCGCTCCGGTCCGTCTCTCCGGCAGCGACCGCACGACCTCAGGAATCACGTCGCCGGCCTTCTGCAGCACGATCCAGTCGCCGATCCGCAGGTCCTTGCGTCGGACCTCGTCCAGGTTGTGGAGGGTCGCACGAGCGACGGTCGAACCGGCGACCTTCGCGGGCCGCATGTGGGCAACGGGCGTCAACGTCCCGGTCCGGCCTACGTACGGGACGATGTCCTCGAGAACCGTCTCGACCTGCTCGGGCGGGAACTTGTACGCGATCGCCCAGCGCGGCGCCCGGGCCACCATGCCGAGCCGCTCCTGCTGATCGAAGCGGTCCACTTTCACCACGACGCCGTCGGTCCCGTACGGGAGCGCGTGGCGCTTCTCGCGCCACTCCTCGAGGAAGCGGCAGACGCCGTCGATGTCGAGGCCCTGGGCGCGGTCCGGATTGACGGGCAGGCCCAGCGCGGCCAGTCTGGCGAGCGCCTCGGACTGGCTGCCCACCGCGGCACGGCCGTCGCGGCCGGCGCCGGCGCCATCCGGGCCGTCGGCGCCGTCGGGGCCGTCCTCGACCAGCTGGTAGCACCACGACGAGAGGCGTCGGGCGGCCGTCACCCGCGGGTCCTGCTGGCGCAGCGAGCCCGCCCCGCTGTTCCGCGGATTGGCGTAGGTCGGCAGGCCGGCCTCCTCGCGCTCGGCGTTGATGCGGGCGAACTCGGCCTTGGGCATGAAGACCTCGCCGCGAACCTCGGCCGTGGCCGGTTCGCGCAGCCGGTCGGGCAGGACGGAGATGGTCCGCAGGTTGGCGGTGACGTCCTCGCCGGTGGTGCCGTCGCCGCGCGTGGCGCCCTGGACGAAGCGGCCGCGCTCGTAGCGCAGCGAGATGGCCAGGCCGTCGATCTTGAGCTCGGCCACGTACAGGAGGTCCGGCGCGGGGGCGGGGGCGGGCGGCAGGCCCAGGCCGCGGCGGACGCGCCCATCGAAGGCTCGCAGCTCGTCCTGGTCGAAGACGTTCCCGAGCGACAGCATCGGCCGCCGATGCACGACCTCGCCGAACGTGCCGGTGGGCGCGGCGCCGACGCGCTGCGTGGGCGAGTCGGGCGTGACCAGCGCGGGAAAGGCGGTTTCGATGGCAACCAGCTCGCGCATCAAGCGGTCGTACTCGGCGTCGCTCATCTCGGGCGCGTCGGACACGTAGTACAGCTCGTTGGCCAGGTGGATGACCGGGACCAGCTCGTCGCGACGGCGGCGCGCCCCCTCCTCGCCCAGTGCGCGGGCAGCCTCGACCGCTTCCGCCGCCACCGGCAGACCGACCGCCGGTTCGCTCGACTCGGTCACCGCTATCCCTCCGTCCGCGCGTCGACTTCGGGTCGATTGTCCCCGATGGCCCGCCCTTCGTGCACGACCTGGCGCACGAGACGGCTCATCCGCTCGAAATGCGAGCCCTGCCAGTAGATCGAGCCGCAGTCGAGGCAGCGACCGAAGGAGTCGAAGTACCGGAGCGTCCGCGGCTCATTGGCCAGGCGCTCGGCAACCGCCAGCCGATCGACCTGCTCGAGCAGCCCGTTGCAGCGGACGCAGCGGCTGAATGGCGCGGCCAGCGGCGCAAGCCCGTACCTGCCGGCCACCTCGTCGAGCTGGCGGCGCGGATCGTCGCCGCGGACCAGGTACCCGAGCAGCACGATCGAGCGCTTGAGGAGGCCGCGGTCGCGCGTCAGCAAGATCCGGCGCTCGTCGGCCGAGAGACGCGCCAGCTCGTCGTCGGTGGCTCGGTTGTCGTAGCGCGCGTCGAAGCCGAGCATGCGCAGGTAGCGGGCCAGTCGCCCGAGATGCCCGTCGAGGACGAAACGGGGCGGGCTCGATGCGACCGGAATCAGGCCGGCGCCGGTCGGACGACCGGCTTCAATCGGCCGATCCAGCCCGAAGACCTCGATTCGATCGCCCGGCCCCAGCCGATGGCCGAAATCGACCGAGCGGCCCCCTGCCAGGATGAGGTCCACCTCGGGATGCGGAACGCCCAGGGCCTCGATGGCGTCCTTGATCGAGGGCTCGCCCTCGAAGCGGTACGCGATGGCTGCGCCGCGTCGCGAGGCCGGCAGGAAGTCGTTCAGCGAGCCGTGGAAGGAGACCGTGGCTGTCGGCATGGACCGATCGTATCGCCGTACCTCGGGCGCGGCCAGCCGGCCGCCGGCCATTTGTTCGGCCGCGTGGGGCCCGGACGCGTGGGGCCCGGCCCGGGCAAGCCCGGCCGGTTTGCGGAACCGCGGCCCGGATCAGCGCTCGAGCGGGGGTTCGGACTTCAACAGGTCGGCGTACGGCGACAGCACCCTGGCGTGCGGCCAGGTCTCGCCGAGCAACTTCGTGAAGTCCTGGTTCGCGCTGCTGGTCAGGTACGGGACCTGCTCGAGGTCTCGAACGGTCGCCTTGACCAGTGCATGCGGAAACCGGTCAAAGGGCTCGATCTCGTTGGCCACGTAGCCCTCGATCGCGAGGTCCTTGTACTCGGGGAAGTTCCACGCCTGCCAGGCCGCGCGGAAGTCGTCGCTGTCGATCTCGAGCCACGTCCCGAAGTCGATCGCGAAGCCGTCGCTCAGCTTGACCGGGAGGATGACCCGAATGAAGAAGCCCACGTTCTTGATCGCAAGGAACGGATCGCCGCCCCAGGTGTCGAGAAGCTCGGGTTCGATCTGGAAAATCACGTCGGGCTGCTCGAAGGTGATCGAGAAGGGACGGCCGCGGGGGTCCGGGGCGATGCCGCAGCAGGCGCACGGCTCGAGAAGGGCCTTGCCGCCGACCTTGGCGCGGCGGGCTCGCGATACGTTCGACTTGGTCATCGTTCGAAAGTGTCCTACCTAGATACGGTGGCTCTGGGCCGGTGGAGACAACCGGGCCGGTTGCCGGCACATGGTAGCGGTCCGCCGGGTTCGGGGTTTGAGATTGCGGCCGCGGCATGCCGCCTAGCCGAGCATCTCCAGGTTGGCGATGCTCGCCAGCAGGGTTTTCACGCCGCCACCGTTCGAGAAGGCGACTGTGACCTCCTCGTCGTTGCGGGTCAGCTTGGATGTCACCACGATGCCGGCGCCGAGCCGCGGATGGCGGACGCGGTCGCCGTCGCGGAACTGCCGCTCCCCGGGGATGCGGGGACGGGACGCCGGAGCCGGGCGCGGCGGCAACGGAGATTCGGAGGCTGCGTGGCGCGGTGGGGCGCCGCTTCCGCGCGGCATGTCCAGGCTGCCCGAGCGCGCCCCCGAGTCGTACGCCTCGCGGCGAGCGCCGAGGTCGCGTGTGGGGCGGAACCCCTCCCCCGCCCTGGGAGCGCCGGGCTGGCCGCTGCCCGAACGCCACGCGCCGCCACCGGACCGGATCGACGTGCCGAACCGGCTGCCCAGACGTCGCCCGAAGACCAGGTCCGGATCGACCTGGCCCACGTCGTCGTCGAAGTCGTCGCCGCGGTCCAGGCGCGGTCCCGTCATCAGTGCCGCCGGGATCTCGAACAGGAAGCGGCTCGGGACGGAGAGCCCGCCCTGGCCCCAGGTCGCCCGACGGGCCGCGTGCGACAGGAACAGGCGCCGCTTGGCCCGGGTGATGCCGACGTAGGCCAGGCGCCGCTCTTCCTCCAGCTGCTTCTCATCGTCGAGTGAGCGGCTGTGCGGGAAGACGCCCTCCTCCAGACCGGCGATGAAGACGACCGGAAACTCGAGTCCCTTGGCGGCGTGAAGCGTGATCAGCGTGACCGCGTCCGCGCCGGCTTCGTACGAATCCTGGTCCGCGACGAGCGCCGTCTCCTCGAGGAAGCGGTCCAATGCGTCGTCCGGCGTCAGGTCGTCGTAGCGCGTGGTGACGGAACGCAGCTCGAGCAGGTTCGCCCAGCGCTCCTCGCCCTCTTCCGAGCCATCGGCGAGCATGGCCCGGTATCCCGACTCCTCCAGCACCGCATCCAGCAGCTCGGGCAGCGGCAACACTCCGATCCTGGTCCGCAGCCGTGCCACGAGCGCGGCGAACCCGCCCAGGGCGCTCCGGGCCCGCGACCCCAGCGCTTCGATCCGGCCCTCGGCGGCGGCGTTGATCGCTCCCCAGTAGGTGACCGAGGCTTCTCCCTCCGGCACGGCCGCAGCCGCAGCGGCTCGAAGCTCTTCGAGGCTCTTCTCGCCGATCCCACGCGCCGGGACGTTGAGCACGCGCTCGAAGCTGACCTGGTCCGCGTCGTTGCGCAGGATCCGCAGGTACGCCAGCGCGTCCTTGACCTCGCGGCGCTGATAGAAGCGCGTCCCGCCCACGAGCTGATAGCGGATGTTGTAGCGCAGGAACGCCTCTTCGATGGCGCGGCTCTGGGCGTTCGTCCGGTACATGACCGCCAGGTCGCGCCGGTCCCAGCGCTCGACCTCCTCGTCCGCGCGGCGGGTCAGGATCGTGCCCCGGCCGCCGGTCAGCTCCTCGGTCTGGCGGGCGATCCACTCCGCCTCTTCCTCCTCGTTGTAGGCCTCGAAGCGGGAGATCGGGCGGCCGCCCGAGTTCTCCGTCCAGAGCTTCTTGTCCTTGCGCGAGGAGTTGTTGGTGACGACGGCATGCGCGGCGTCGAGGATCAGCTGCGTGGAGCGGTAGTTCTGCTCCAGCTTGACGACCGTGGCGTTGGGGTAATCGCGCTCGAAGTCCAGGATGTTGCGAATGTCGGCGCCGCGCCAGGAGTAGATCGACTGGTCGTCGTCGCCCACCACGCACACGTTCTTGTGAGCCGCCCCGAGGGCCTTGACCCACAGGTACTGCGGTCGGTTGGTGTCCTGGTACTCGTCGACGTGGAGATAGCGCCACCTGCCCTGGTATCTCTCCAGGACCGTCGGCGCCTCCTGGAAGAGCCGCACGGCCTCGAGCAGGAGGTCGTCGAAGTCGAGCGCGGCGGCCGAGCGCAGCCGGGTCTGATACCGCCGAAACAGCCGGGCGATCTCGCGCTCGCGGTGGGTATGCGCGTTCTGGGCCAGGAAGTCGGCCTCGATCATCTCGTTCTTGGCGCGCGAGATGGCGCCCAGGATCGCGCTCGGCTTGTACTCGCCGGTGATCGGCAGGTCGTCCTCGCGCAGGATCTGCTTCATGAGCGCCTGCTGGTCGTCCGTGTCGTAGACGACGAAATGCGGGTCGATGCCGATGGCCGCACCTTCGCGGCGCAGTACCCGGGCGCACAGGGCATGGAACGTGCCCATCGCGACTTCCCTGCCGGACTCTTCGCCTACCAGGCCAGTGATGCGGGCACGAAGTTCCGCGGCGGCCTTGTTGGTGAACGTGACTGCGAGGATCTGCCAGGGCCTGACGCCCTGGACGCCGATGAGATACGCGACTCGATGAGCGAGGACGCGTGTCTTGCCACTGCCTGCGCCGGCCAGGATGAGGACGGGTCCGTCCGTCGTTCGGACTGCCCGCTGCTGCTCCGGGTTGAGCCGGGCCAGAATTCGCCGCGCCAGGGCATCCGTGGCAGCTTGCCTCTCGGCCAGCGCCACTGGCTCGGGCTCGAACGGAGACGGCTCCACGGGTTCGATGCGCGGCCCATCGAAAGCCTCCGGCGGAGCCTCGTCGGGAGGCGGAGCGAACTCGTCCGGGCCGCCCGGGGACGGCGGCTCGACAGGCGTTGCGATGCCGTCCGGATCGTCTCGGAGCTTGCGGCCCTCGGACCCGGCGTCTGACAGCGGACTCACTCCGAGATTGTAGAAGGGGTGCGATGGCGCCGGCTTATCGGCGCCATCGGGCTAGGAAGCAGCCGGCGACTCGACGCCTGGGATCTCGTACTGGCCGGCGGCCGGCGGAAGGATCGGGGCGATGTCGTTGTACTGGGACAGGGTCAAACGAACCGCTGACGAGCCGAACGTCGGGTCGCTGGTGTGGAGCTCCATGCGTTCGACGAGGAAGCTGCTCTGATAGATCCACAGGTCCAGTTTTGCGTAACCGACCCCCTGGCCGAGGAGTGCCAGCTGGGTTCTGATCACGTCGGGCCAGGCCTGGACGAGGATGTGGTAGCAGGGGCCGCCCGGCTCCTGCTCGGTCCCGAGCAGCTGTGGGCTCAAGCGTGTGTCGGCCGCGACGGTCAGGACCTTCTGGAGATAAGCCGCGGGGCCGCTCGTCTTGTCCGCCAGGGGCAGGCTGGTGCCGGTCTCCAGCGAGTACTTCTGCTGGCCGGGAGCGCGGGTATACGCGTTGCCGTTGACCACCAGGACTTCTCCGGCGAAGTTCGGGACACTGGGCACGGTACCCGTGATGTGGGCGGCACCGTTGGCCAGGTCGATGTCACCGCTGCCCGTGGTGCCATCGAACTGGTAGCTGACGGGCCCGGGCGTGGGCGTCGGCGACGCGGTGGCGGTGGGCGACGGAGTGACCGTCGGAGTCGCAGTCGGGGCGACCGATGCGCTGGCGGCCGCGGACCCGCTCGCGGCGGGCGAGCCGCTGGCTGCGGGCGACGGGCTGGGCGACAGGCTTGGGGTCGCGACAGCGGACCCGGAGGGCGCGGCTGACGGGGTGGCCGTCTCGCTGGGCTCCGGCGTCGACGTGTCGAGGGTGAAACCGAACTGCCCTAGGGCCGTCACCTCGAAGTGGACGGAATTGACGTTCGACATCGCGGTGATCGTCTTGTCGAGGATCTGGCGCGCGTCGGTCAGGGGCGCCGCAGCGGTGCAACCGGCGACTAGTGCAACGACCACGACCAGGCCGCCGGCCGCGGCTGCGATGGACCTGCGAAGAAACACGTGACTCCTCCTGAGTGGACGCCGGCCCAAGACTCTATCGCCTCGCCGCCAGTCGCGCATGGCGGACGCGCGCAAGCGTCCCGAAACCTGCGCCAGGGCCCTCCGAACGGCCGCCAGAGAGGGCGAAGCCCCGGGCCAGGGCCCGGGGCTTCGGTTCCGCATCGTGGAAGCGGCGATCCCGCAGAGGCGGTTAGCCCGAGATGTCGCTGTCCGCAGGAGCGTTGATCGTCACCGCCTTGTCGTAGTCGGTGAGGGTGAGGACGAGGTTGAGGTTGCCAAGCGTCGCCGCGCTGCCGGCGATCGTCATCTTGGCGGGCAGGAGGCTGTCCTTGTAGACCCAGTAGTCGAAGGTCGCGCTATCGAGCTGCATGCCGGCCGTGGTCGAACCGCCGTCGGCTGCCAGCAGCGCGTTGATCTTGTCCACCGGGATCGAGACCGAGACGTGGTAGGCGTCCTTGCCGTTGACCTTGTCGTCAGCCTGGAGCGTCGCCTTGGCGCCCGCGTCGTCCAGGGCCTTGGTCAGAGATGCGACGGCTGCGGACGGGTCGGCGCTGGCCACGGCACCCGGGCTCGGAATGCTTACCGGCACGGTGTCGCTGAGCTTGGACTTGCTGAACTTGTCGCCCGACAGGCTGATCTTGGTGTACATGTTGCCGTCGACGACGATGATCTCGCCCGTGGTACCCAGAAGGCCCGGGACCGCGAACTTGACGTCGACGGCCTGCTTGACCACGTCCAGGTCGCCCTCGAGGGTCGTCCCGGCGAGATCTATGTTGCCGCTGAGACCGCTCGAGCTACCGCCGAGCGCGCCGGTGTTGACCTTGCCGCTGACCTCGAGCTTCAGGTGGACCGACTTGACCGCCGGCAGGGCGATCACGGACTTGGTGATGACCTCGTTCGGATCGCTGATCGACGGGGCTCCGCTGCTGCTGCAGCCGCCGGCCATGACGATGCTCGCGAGAGCGACGAGCGCGAGCGCAGGCCTGGGTAGGTGGAACACGATGAAACCTCCCTGCAGATACGTGTGCCACGAAAGATTGCTGGCCGCAAAGAGCCGTGTCAATGGGACCCGCCGGTACCCTCAGCGCGGCACCGGGCCGAGAAACGTCGAAACCCCGGGGCGGCCCGGGGTTTCGACCATCTGCACGTTGCCAGGGCCAGCGATGGCCCGCCAGACGCGCTACGGCGCTGCGGGGTTGATGTCGCTCGCGGCGGGCGCGTTGATCGTGACCGGGGCGTCGTAGTTGGTGATGGTGAGGACGAAGTCGAGGTTGCCGATAGCGGACGAGGCACCCTTGACCTCGACCTTGGCCAGCTGGTAGTTGGCCTTGTAGATCCACACGTCGATGGACGCGGAGTCGATGGAGACGGCCGGGCTCGGACTGGACGCTGCGATCTCGCTGTTGATCGAGTCGAGCGGCAGCGAGATGTTGATGTGGTCGGCGTCCTGGCCGCCGATCTTGTCGACGCCAACGAGGGTCACCTTGACCCCGGCCGCGTCCATCTGCGCCTTGAGCTGGGTCAGCTCATCCGTCAGGCTCATGGTGGCAGCGGCGCCCGGGGTGGGCAGCGGCAGCCCGCTGGTCAGGCCCGACAGGCTGCCCAAGTCCATCTTGGTGTACTTGGGGCCGAGAAGGCTGACCTTGTAATAGAGGACGTTGTCCTTGACGATCAGGGAGCCGGTCAGCGGCACGTTGCCCAGCATTGCCATGGGCGGCACGTTGAAGGAGAGGTTGGCGGCCAGGTTGGCCACGTCGACGTCGCCCTCGATGGCGGTGCCGTCGAGCTTGACGTCGCTTGTTATGGCCGCGCCGGAGCTGCCGGCCTCGCCCTGGAGGATCTCCTTCTTGATCGTTCCGGAGACCTCAACCTTGATGTGGAAAGACTTGATCGCGGATCCACCGGAGAGGGCGGACGTGATGATCGAGTTCGGGTCGTTGGGGTTGGCGGCGGAAGCCGCGGCTGCCGGCGAGCCGGTCGGGCCGCTGGCCCCTCCCGGCGCGAATGTGGCCGCGCTGCTGGAGCACGCGCTGGCGACAACGACGATGAGTCCGGCAAGTAGGGACAGTGCGGGTCTGGGAACGCGGAGCACGCTATGAACCTCCTCTGGGGCCTGGTTGCGACCGCAAGAGTGGCCGCGCCCCGGGGAGGTGTCAAACTAATACTTGACTGAGAGCGTTTTGTCTCACCCTGCAATCAAAGAACCCCGGGTTACGCACCCGGGGTTCCTCTCGCCGGTCAGCCGGCGCATTCCTTCGTTGGCTCCTGCGCTCCTCTCTCACGCACGTTCAGGTGCGCTCGCTCCGGGGCTAATCCGCCGCCTCGGCCTGCATCCGGCGGACCGGCGAGGCGCCGGTCAGCCGGCGCAGTCCTTCGATGGCTATTAGAAGTCCATGTCTCCGCCGCCGTGGTTGTGGCCGCCGGCAGCAGATTCCTTCTTCTCGGGGAGGTCGGTGATGAGAGTCTCGGTCGTCAGGACCATCTTGGCGATGGAGGCCGCGTTCTCGAGGGCGGAGCGCGTCACCTTCGCGGCGTCCACGATGCCCTTCTCGAACATGTCGCCGAACTCGCCCTTGAGGGCATCGTAGCCGAAGCCCACCTTCATGCCGCGGACCTGCTCGACCACGACCTCGCCGTGTGCGCCGGCGTTGTCGGCGATCTGGCGGATCGGGTACTCCAGGGCCCGGCGAACGATGTCGACGCCCACCTGGGCATCGCCCTCGCCGAGCTTGAGCTTGTCCAGAACGGACTGGCAATGCAGGAGGGTGGCGCCGCCGCCGGCGACCATGCCCTCTTCGATGCCGGCCCGCACTGTGGACAGGGCGTCCTCGATGCGGTGCTTCTTCTCCTTGAGCTCGACCTCGGTGGCCGCGCCGACCTTGATGACGGCAACGCCGCCGGCCAGCTTGGCCAGGCGCTCCTGGAGCTTCTCGCGGTCGTAGTCGGACGTGGTCTCCTCGATCTGGGCGCGGATCTGGGAGATCCGGGCCTTGACCGCTTCGGGCGCACCTGCGCCGTCGACGATCGTGGTGTCGTCCTTGGTGGCAACCACGCGACGGGCCTCGCCGAGGTCCTCGATCGTGACGGAGTCGAGCTTGCGGCCGATCTCCTCGCTGATGACGGTGCCGCCGGTGAGGATGGCGAGGTCGCGGAGCATCTCCTTGCGCCGATCGCCGAAGCCCGGGGCCTTGGCCGCCAGGACCTGGACGGTGCCTCGGAGCTTGTTCACGACCAGCGTGGCGAGCGCCTCACCGTCGACGTCCTCGGCGATGATCAGAAGGGGGCGGCCGATCTGAACGGCCTTCTCGAGCGCCGGCAGCATGTCCGGGACGGCCGAGATCTTCTTGTCGGTGATCAGGATGCGCGGGTTGTCGAGAACCGCCTCCATCCGATCGGCGTTGGTGACGAAGTAGGCCGAGATGTAGCCGCGGTCGAACTGCATCCCCTCGGTGTATTCCTTCTCGAGCCCGAGGGACTGGCCTTCCTCAACCGTGACGACGCCGTCCTTGCCGACCTTGTCCATGACCTCGGCGATGATGTCGCCGACTTCCGGATCCGCGGCCGAGATCGTGGCGATGGCCGCGATCTCCTCGCGCGAGTCGATCGGGCGTGACTGCTTCTTGATCTCCGCGACGACGGCCTCGACGGCCTTCTCGATGCCGATGCGAATGAGCATCGGGTTGGCGCCGGCGGTGACGTTGCGGATGCCCTCGTTGATCATCGCCTGGCCGAGGACCACGGCGGTCGTGGTTCCGTCGCCGGCGACGTCGTCGGTCTTGGTCGCGACTTCCTTGAGGAGCTGGGCGCCCATGTTCTCGAACGGGTCTTCCAGCTCGATGTCGCGGGCGATCGTGACGCCGTCGTTGGTGATCGTCGGCGAGCCGAACTTCTTGTCCAGGACGACGTTCCGGCCCTTGGTGCCGATCGTGATCTTGACCGCTTCGGCGAGGCGGTCGACGCCGCGCTTGAGTGCTCGACGAGCGGTCTCGTCGAAGACTAGCTGCTTAGCCAAGTCTGTATGTCCTCCGCTCTTCTACGGCCGCGCGGGTCGCGCCCGGGGCCGGTCTGAGTTCGAGTCGCGCTCGAACCTAGCCCTCGACGATGGCGAGGATGTCCTTGGAAGGGATGATCAGGAGATCCTCTCCGTCGACCTTGAACTCGGTGCCGGCGTACTTCGAGTAAAGGACCCGGTCGCCTTCCTTGACGTCCATCTTCTTGCGCGTGCCGTCCTCGAGGATCTCACCTGGACCGACGGCCAGGATGGTTCCTTCCTGCGGCTTCTCCTTGGCCGTATCCGGCAGGACGATGCCGCTCTTGGTGACGTCCTCGCGCGGAGTCGGTTGGATGACGACTCGATCGCCCAGAGGCTTGAGCTTCTTACTGCTCGCAGTGGCCGTTGCCAAGGCGCAATTCCTCCTGTGGACGGACCGGCTGACGCCAGCCGTCGCGACTCCTGGATGTGATCGGTTGCGCAGGCGCCGACTGGTCGACGCCCGCCGCTTGCACCTGAATGCCCCATCGGCGGGCCTTCGGGCCGGGAGACTGCCAGCACGGCAGCACCGCGTCGCCGCGAAACCTCACCGTCGCCTTAGCACTCTACCAATGAGAGTGCTAACAGCCTAACCAGGGCCGGTTGGACTGTCAAGCGCGGGCATCGGCGCGCCCCATGGGGTGATCGTCGCCAGGCATTCCGGGAGGTGCCAGGCTCCGCCCGGTCTGGCATCCTGTGCGCATGAGCGAGACCGATCTCCCCGACTACGTCCTGAGAAACCGCCTCAGGTGGGACGACTGGGCCTCCCAATGGGTCGCTTCGGGGGAGCGCCACTGGGCCGCGGCCGAGCCGACCTGGGGCATGTGGGGCATTCCAGAGGCGGAGCTCCACCTGCTCGACGACGTGGCCGGCAAGGACACCATAGAGCTCGGCTGCGGCACGGCCTACGTCTCGGCCTGGCTGGCCCGGCGAGGCGCCCGGCCGGTCGGGATCGACAACTCGGCCAAGCAGCTGGAGACGGCCCGACGACTGCAGAAGGAGCACGGCCTCGCCTTCCCTCTGATCCACGGCAACGGCGAATCGGCGCCCTTCCCCGATGCCAGCTTCGACCTGGTCATCTCCGAGTACGGCGTCGCGACCTGGGCCGATCCGTTTGCCTGGATACCGGAGGCGTCCCGCCTTCTCAGGCCGGGTGGCAGGCTGGAGTTCATCGCCACCGGCCACCTGATGATGCTCTGCAGTCCGGAGCTCGACAGCCAGCCGGTCGGGGATCGCCTGCTCCGCGACCAGTTCGGGCTCCATCGCGTCGACTGGCCTGACGACGCGTCGACTGAGTTCGTCCTCGCGCACGGGGAGTGGATCAGGTTGCTGCGGGCCAACGGATTCGAGATCGAAGACTTGATCGAGATCCAGGCACCGGAAGGGACCACGACTCGATTCGAGTACGTAGGCCCGGAGTGGGCTCGCCGCTGGCCCAGCGAGGAGTGCTGGAAGGCCAGGAAGCGGATCTAGCAGCCGCGGTCCGGCGCGGGACCGGGAGCCAACGCAGGCATGCGCGGGCTGACCGAGCGAGACCCCCAGGAATCACGAAACGGGCGGCTCTTGTGCCGCCCGTTTCGGTTTGTGGGGCGCGTTGCCCTAGAGGCCGTTCCCGATGGTGCTCAGAATCGTGTTGATCTGGCCGCTCAGGAAAAGAAGCGCGGTGATCGCCAGGATCGCGATGAGCGCCAGGATGAGAGCGTACTCGGCTAGCCCCTGGCCTCGAGAAGCAAGACGCATCGTGCCTACCTCCGAATGAAACGAGTCCCCCTTACGACTGAGGGAAGATATGACCACGGCATGGTACGCCATAAGTACTAGAAGGGGTAGGGCAAATCCATCATGAACGGTGCGTGCTGTCCACACTTGGACATGCCTGGTCAGCGCGCTAGCGCCGCTTCGACTGGCCTCAAGTGCGAATCGCGATGCATCCACCGCTTGACAGATGCCGGCCTCTCTTCCGCCAGGTCGGCCGGAATCCCGCCGGCCAGCGGTTCGATCAGGCCGTCGATAGCCTCGGCGGCGGCCAGGGCTTCGGCGCCAATGGCGGTGCCGAGAAGCTCGGTCCAGGCCCCGACGAGAGTTGCGATCGGTGGATTGATCGCCACCAGCCATTCGCCGGCGATGCCGATCGGGTCGAGCTGGCCGCCACTTCCCGTGCGCTCGACCGCGTCCTTCCAGCGCGCCTCCCAGGAGCGGTCCCAGAAGGCGAGGTGGCCCAACGTCTGGCCGATCGTCCAGCTCCCTTCCTCCGTGGGCTCGATCGGGCGGGCGTAGTCGGCCGCGGTCAGCCGCCCGATCAGGGCGGCCATGCTCCGGCGGCTCTCGGCGTTGCGGTCGATGAACGAGCGATCGAGAGGTTTGGCCGCGGCGGCCTGGGCCGTCGCTTCGAGGGCCCGCTCGATCTGATCGATGTGCTTGTCGCGGTGGCGATGGCGGTGCAGCACGTAGTCGCTGGTGCCGCCTTCGAGCGCTTCCACGGTGGCGTCGGGGGCATGCGCGACGAGCGCGTCGAGCTTCGTCGCGGCCTCGAGGGCGAGCGCCGCCACCCGATCGGGGCCGATCTCCGACAGGTACGGATCGAGCGCTAGGTTGTTCAGCTCCTCCACCGTAACGGTGTCGTCAGCAGCCGATAGCCTGCCGGCCATCGTGTCCGCCAACCGCTCGGCCTGCCAGCGGTCCCAGAAGCCCATGTGGGCCAGGACGGATGCGACGGTCCAGCCGCCGCCCACGTCGACCGTCAGCTGGGTCGGCGTCAGCGTCGCGATGAGCCGTGCGAACCGCTCTCGCGATTCATCGTTGGCGCGCTGGAAGCTGCGGTCCGTCATGGCGTCTCCTCGATAGCTGGCATTCCGGGTTCAACGAGCGTGGCGCGTGCCCTCAGCCCGCGGAGTGGCTCCGGAAAGTGGCGTCGTACGCGGCGACGAGGCCTGCGCCAATGCTATCGGGGCTCTGACCGCGCTGCTTCGCGAGCCACGCCCCGGTGACGCGGACCCATGGCGGCGAGTTGCGCCGGCCCCCGAAACCGGGCACGGAGCCACGCGGGACGCCGGGAGGCGCGAGGTACGGGGAGTCGGTCTCGATCAGCAGCCGCTCCCCGGGGGCGAGCCGCGCGACCTCGGCGGAGGCCTCTTCGCCGACGCGAAACACCAGACCACTGAACGAGATGGCAAGCCCCAGCTCCAGCGCGGCTGCGGCGTAGTCCACGGGCCCGGAAAACGAGTGGAGCACGGCGGGCGGGCGACCCCCGAAAGTGGCCCGGGCCGGCCCTTCCCCGAAGCCGATGGCCCACAGCTCGACGAGGAGGTCGTCCTGGGCATCTCGGAGCCCCACCGCCGAACGGCAGTGCAGGATCGCCGGCTTGCCCGTGTCCAGGGCAAGGCGCAGGTGGCGCCGCAGGTTGGCGAGCTGCGCCTCGCGGGGCGAGCGCATGCGGTCGTAGTCCAGCCCCGTCTCGCCGATGGCCACGACGCGCGGGTCGGCGGCAAGGCGGACAACCTCCGCCCAGTCGGCCTCGGAACAGCGCGTGGCGTCGTGCGGGTGCACTCCGGCGGCGGCGTCGATGCGCGCATCGCCCTGCGCCATCGACAGCGCCCGGGCGGACGAACCGGCGTCCCAGCCGAGCACCAGCAGGCGTTCGACGCCCGACTCGAAGGTGGCGGCAACCACAGCCGCCCGGTCGGTATCGAATGGATCCGACTGGAGATGGGCGTGGCTGTCGATCAGGCGCATTCGGACGCCCCGCGCTACCCCGCGGCCGGAGTCGCGGCCTCGGTCTCCAGGCGCGGGAACAACGGCTCGGCGACGCCCAGGCGGCCCGCTTCGGTGGCGCGGGCGCCCCAGCGCAGATGCTCGAGGATTGCCGGCCCGCCGTTGCCGTCGGCGGCGTAGCCGTACTCGTATCCGAGCTGGGCCAGGGCACGCGGCGCGGCCAGCGGAATGAACGGCGCCGCGGCCAGCGAGACCAGGCGGCACGCCTCCACGAGGTCGCCGAGCACGGCCCGGAGCCGCGCGGCGGCCTCCGTGTCGCCGGCCTTGGACGCCTTCGCCAGGGCCCAGGGCTGTTCGGCGTCCACGAGCCTGTTCGCCGCCCCGACGAACTCCCACAGCGCCGCCAGCGCGTCGTGGAGCAGGCAGCCCTCGAGCCGCTCGCGGTACGTGGCCAGCGTCTCGGTCCAGGCCGCCGCCAGTCCCGCCGCCGGTCCCACCGCCGGCCGCTCGCCGTCGAAGTAACGGTTCGCCATCGAGATCGTCCGGTTGAGCAGGTTGCCGAAATCGTTCGCCAGGTCGGCGTTGTAGCGGCGCACGAAGGAGTCCCACGAGACGTCCGTGTCGCGGTCGAAGGCGACCTCGCGCAGCATCACGTACCGGGCGCCGTCGCCGCCCAAGGTTCGGACCACGTCCACGGGATCCAAGAAGTTGCCCAGGCTCTTGCTCATGCGCTCGCCCTGGGCCAGCAGCCAGCCGTGGACCCAGACGCGGCGCGGCGCCTCCAACCCGGCGCTCCAGAGCATCGCCGGCCAGTAGATCGTGTGGAACCGGGCGATGTCCTTGCCGATGACGTGCAGGTCGGCCGGCCACCACTGCGCGAAGGCTTCTTTGTCGTCGGGGAAACCGGCGCCCGTGACGTAGTTGATCAGGGCGTCGTACCAGACGTAGATCGTGCCGGCGGCGGGGTTCCAGCTGCCGTCGGCGAGCTCTGCGGAGGAGCCGTCTGGCATGATCGGGAACGGGATCCCCCACGAAGCCCCGGACCGGCTGATCGAGAAGTCGTCCAGGCCGCCGCGGATGAAGCCGAGCATCTCGTTGCGCCGGTAGTCGGGCTGGACGAAGTCGGGATGCTCCTCGAAATAGCGCTCCAGGTGCTCCTGGTAGCCTGACAGGCGCAGGAACCAGTTGTGCTCGGAGAGCCACTGCAGGTCCACCGTCGGGTGGTTCGGGCAGCGCGTCCCCTCTGTCGTCTCGACCACGTCGGACGGCGCCTTGAAGCCCTCGGCCGGGCAGTACCAGCCCTCGTAGTCGCCGACGTAGATGTCGCCGTTGGCATACGCGCGCCGGACCATCTCCTGGGCGGCCCGGATGTGGTCCGGATCGGTCGTGCGGATGAAGCGGTCGGGGCTGATGAGGAGGGCATCCTCGGCCGTCTTGAACAGGGCCACGTTCTCGTCGACGAATTCCTTGGGCGTCTTGCCGAGCTCGGCCGCGCGCTGGGCGATGTTGACCGAATGCTCGTCGATGCCGGTCAGGAATCTCGTCCGATCGCCCTTCATGCGGTGCCATCGCGCCAGGACGTCCGCTCCCACGACCTCGTACAGCGTGTGCAGGCCGGGGCGGTTGTTGGCGTAGGCGATGGCCGTCGTGATGTAGTAGCGATCGACAGGGCTCATGGCGCCCGATGGTAGCAGGCGGCCGCTCGCACGGCCCGCCACAGACGCGCTCGTTGGTGCGGCGGGTGGTTCGCCTTTGGCGCTGGGGCAGGGGCGACCGCTACTCTTGCGGCAGCGCTGGGGGCCGCACCGAGACCGAGACACTGGTGGACCCGCAGCGGACTGGAGATGCCATGCCACCCACCGGGCTCCCCGTGCTGGACGCCGTGACCGAGCGCAAGCTCGCGGCGGGCCTGTACAACGAGGTCTGGAGGCTGATGGAGATCGAGTCGCGGACGGCCGAACAGACGGACGCGATGGTCCACGCCGCCCACGCCTCGCGGTATCACTGGGGTCGCGTCGGCACGCCTGTCAACGCCGCCCGCGGCGAGTGGCTGTGCGCCCGCGTCTATGCCGTCGTGGGTCGTGCCGAGCCTGCTCTCTGGCACGCTCGCCGCTGCCTGGCCCTGCTCGAGGGAGCGGAGGGCGCCGAGGACTGGGACGTTGCCGCCGCCTACGAGGCGGTCGCTCGAGCCTCCGCCCTGGCGGGCGACGAGGCGGGGTCACGGGAGTGGCTGGCTCGTGGTCCCGAGGCCGCCGCGGCGATCGCCGATCCGGAAGACCGCAAGCCGATCGAATCCAACCTGGCCAGCCTCGGCTGAAACCCGGCGATACCGGAACCTACTTCTCGCCCGCTCCCAGAGTTCGCCGCTGCACCTCGGCAGAGAGAGCCCGGCTTGTCGCGCTGGCCGTGTCTGCCCGACCCCTGAGCTCGACCAGCTGACGTTGCAGGGTGCCGGTCAGGGCGTCGTAGAAGCCGCACCAGCGCTGCAGGCCGGCCAGAGCCTGGAGGATCGCCAGCCGGCCCCCTTCGATCTTGTTGGCCGCGGCCCATTCGGCGAAGGGGGTGCCCTTCGGCATTGCCGGAGCGGGTGCAGGAGAAGCCTGCGGCGCCGAAGACGCCCGAGTCGCGGTCGTCGCCGGCCCGGCCGAAGCCCTGTCCTGGGATCGACTGTCGCGCAGAGCCGTAGCCATTCGGACCGCGTCGCCGGCCAGGTGCCAGCCGAGGCCGTAGCAGAGCGTGTCCCCGAGGTGGCGCGGAACCGGGGTCGTCCCTGCCTCGTCCAGCCGCGCCAGGAGGTCGCTCACCGCATCGACCTGATGGTCAAGGTTGCGCCGGCGATCATCGAGGTCGTTCATCTCCTCCTGCGCCCGAATCAAGGCGTCGAAATCGACGTCGGCGCGGGCCGACCACGCGGACCGGGCCGCGCGGAGCTGGTCGCCCGACAGAGCCGCCGGATCTGCCGGGGCCACGGGCGCAGCGCCGGCCGCGGCGCTCTCGGGCAGCCCGTCCAGCCCCACGAGCTGCCCATCGACCTGGCAGACGTTCTCGTCGAGCACGCCCTGCATGTAGCCGAGCTGGCCGAAGCTGAGCCGCAGCCGGTCCACGACCTCCTTGGGCGAGCACTCGTCGGCGGCCGTGCCCGCGGTGGCAAGCGAGACCAGGCCGGTGGCCGGACCGAGGATGCTGGCCAGGGCTCCGATGCGGGCCGCGTCGCCCATCAGCTGGTCGGCGTCGCCGCCGCTTTTTCCGCCCTGGTCCGTGCCGTGCGTGACCCGCCGCATCGACCGGACGATGCTCTTGCCGGCCAGGATCAGCTCCGACCGCGGAAGAGGCAGCCCGGATCCCGCGGCCGTGGTCAGATTGCCGACCGCGACCGGACCGGCCGACTGTCCCTCACTGCCGGAAGGGCCGGCGGCGACACCCTTCCCCCGGATCGACAGCGCCACGGAACCCACCTCCAGCTGACCGCAGACAAATGCGACTTGCGCAGTCTAGCTCCGCGTCGGCCACGGAAAAGGGCCCGATCTTCCTACTCTCGTTGACGAGAACCCGCGCCGTTGGCGACGGCCGCCTCCTAGTGGCGGAAGTGGCGGACTCCTGTGACCATCATCGCCGCTCCCGCTGCTTCGGCGACCGCGATCACCTCGGCGTCGCGCATCGAGCCGCCGGGCTGGGTGTAGGCCGTGACGCCGGCTTCGAGGCAGACCTCGACCGCGTCGGGGAACGGGTAGAACGCATCGGAGCCGCACGCGGCACCACGAAGCGACTCGGGGCCGTGGAAGGCGATCGCCTTGGCGACGGCCTGGCGGGCGGCGTCGACCCGGCTCGTCTGGCCGGAGCCCAGGCCGATCTCCATCCCGTCCTTGACCAGTACGATCGCGTTCGAGACGACGCCGCGGCAGAGGCGCCAGGCGAGGTCAAGGTCGCGCAGCTCCTGGGCGGACGGCGCCCGCGAGGTGACCTGCTTCCAGGTCTTCGGGTCGTCGGGCAGGACGTCGGGGGCCGTCACGAGCACCGCGCCCCCGGCGACGCGGAGAGAGCCGGTCGGGTCGGGCGGCGGGGCGACCTCGCCGGAACCGAGGAGCGGGTCCTCCAGCAGCCGCAGGTTCGGCTTCTTCGACAGGATCTCCAGGGCGGCGGCCGAGTAGGACGGAGCCACGATCACTTCCAGGAAGATCGAGGCCAGGCCCGCCGCGGTTGCGGCGTCCACTTCGCGGGTCAGGGCCACGACGCCGCCGAAGGCCGAGACCGGATCGCCGGCCAGCGCGTCCTGCCACGCTTCGGCGAGGGTCGAGCGCTCCGCGGCGCCGCACGGGTTGGTGTGCTTGACGATCACGACGGCCGGGCCGCGCAGCTGGCGGGCGATCGCGTACGCGCCCGAGGCGTCGAGCACGTTGTTGTAGCTCAGGGCCTTGCCCTGCAGGATCGAGCCGCCGAGGGCGAACGGCCCGGCCCACTTCTTCGTGCCGGGGCGACGGTATCGGGCGGCCTGCTGGTGCGGGTTCTCGCCGTATCGAAGCGTCTCGACCTTCTCCAGGCCCACGACCAGGATCGGCGGGTAGGGGTCGGTCGCGCCTGGGAGGCCCGGCTCGTCGGGCAGGCCGCAGCCTTCCTCGGCCATCCGGCCCGGCAGCTCGGCGGCGATGCGGGCGTCGTAGGCGCCGGTGTGGCGGAACGCCTCGACGGCCAGGGCGGAGCGGAGCCCCTCCGCCACTCGACCGTCGCGCTCGATCGCGCCGAGGATGGACTCGTAGCGAGCCGGCGAGGTCACGATCGCCACCGAGGCGTGGTTCTTGGCGGCCGCGCGGACCATCGACGGCCCGCCGATGTCGATCTCCTCGACCAGGTCGTCGAACGAGATGCCGGGTCGCTCGGCCGCAGCGGCGAACGGATAGAGGTTGACGACGACCAGCTCGAACGGGTCGATGGCGGCGGCGGCGAGCTGCTCGCGGTGGGCGGTCACCCGGCGGTCGGCCAGGATGCCGGCGTGGACTCGCGGGTGGAGCGTCTTGACCCGCCCGTCCAGCATCTCGGGAAAGCCCGTGACCGCGGCCACGTCCGTGACCGGCAGACCGGCGGCGCGCAACGCTCTTGCGGTGCCGCCGGTGGAGACCAGCTCGAAGCCGAGGCGAACCAGGCCGGCTCCGAACTTGGCCAGGCCGGTCTTGTCGGAGACCGAGAGCAGGGCTCGACGCGGCACCGGCATCTTCGCGGCAGCCTTCGAGGCATCGATGCAGACCGTTCGACCGTCCTTCTCGATCGAGAGAGCCCCGGCGAGGAACAGGCCGACGGCTCGCGGGAGCAGTCGATGCTCGACCGGGTGGATGCGCTCGAAGAGCGTCTCCTCGGTGTCGTTGGGGAGAACCGGCACGGATTCCTGGAGGATGATCGGGCCGCCATCGAGCGAGGCGTCGACGAAGTGGACGGTCACGCCCGTCACCTTGACCCCGGCGGCGAGCGCGTCGCGCACGCCGTGAGCGCCGGGGAACGCCGGCAGAAGCGCCGGGTGGAGGTTGATCATCCGGCCCGCGAACGCGGCCAGCATCGCCGGCCCCGTGATGCGCATGTAGCCCGCCAGGACGACCAGCTCCGGCGCGACGGCCGCGACCGATTCGGCGAGGATGCGGTCTTCCGCGGCCCGGGCGGCGTCATCGCCCCGTGGCGCCGACGGCACGAGCAGGGTCTCGATCCCCTGCTCCACCGCCCAGTCGAGGGCGGCGCAGGGACGATCGGCGAAGACCAGGGCTATCTCGGCGTCCAGCGCCCCGCGCGACGCCACCGCGTGCAGGGCCCGGAGGTTGCTGCCGGTTCCAGAAACGCCAACCGCGATCCGATGCGCCACGCCTCTCCTCCTCCGTGTCGACTCCGTCAGGACTCCGAGTATCGCGCCCCCTGGGCGTCGATCGCCACCACCTCGCCGACATGCCAGGCCGTCAGGCCGTCGTCTGCCAGGCTCGAGATCGCCGTGCCGACTGCCCCGGCCGGGACGACGCAGACCATTCCCAGGCCGCCGTTGAAGGTCGAGCGCAGCTCGGCCTCCGAAAGCCCGCCCAGAGCGCCCATCAGCCGCATGACCGAAGGCATCGGCCAGGCGCCCGGATGAAGCCGCGCGCCCAGGCCGTCCGGCAGGACTCGAGGCACGTTGCCCGGCAGCCCGCCGCCGGTGATGTGGGCCACGCCCCGCAGCTCCGAGCCCGCCTCGTCGAGGCGACGCCGAAGCGCCAGGACGGCCTGCGAGTAGATCCGCGTCGGGGTCAGCAGCACCTCGCCCAGGCTGAGCGGCGCCATGTCGGGCTCCGGCGCCGTCTCCGGGCCGAGGATCCGGCACGCCAGGTCGGCGTAACCCTCGCCCAGGTCCACCCCCGCGTCGGCGACGATGCGCCGCACCAGCGAGAAGCCGTTCGAATGCAGCCCCGAGGAGGCGATGCCGATCAGCGCGTCGCCCGCGCGCGCCGCCGTTCCGTCGAGCAGCCGATCGCGCTCGACGACCCCAACGCAGAAGCCAGCCAGGTCGAACTCGTCGGGCTCCATCAAGCCCGGATGCTCGGCCGTCTCGCCGCCGATCAGCGAGCAGCCGGCCAGCCGGCAGCCGTCGGCCACCGAGCCCACGATCGCCGCAACCCGCTCCGGGAAGACGCGCCCGACGGCCACGTAGTCCAGGAAGAAGAGCGGCTCCGCCCCGGCGCAGACCAGGTCGTCGGCGCACATCGCCACCAGGTCGTAGCCGACGGTGTCGTAGCGGCCCAGCGCCATCGCGATCGCGATCTTCGTCCCGACGCCGTCCGTGGAGCTGACGAGCACCGGCTCGCGCATGCCCTCGGGCAGGGCCATCGCCGAAGCGAAGCCGCCCAGCCCGCCGATCACCTCCGGCCGGCGCGTGGCGTCGACGGAGGCCCGCATCAGCTCGACGGCGCGCTCGCCCGCGTCGATGTCCACGCCTGCGCCGCGGTACGCCTCCCAGGCGCCACCCGACTTGGCGCCGCGGCCGTCACTCATGGGGCGCCGTCCTGGCGATCGCCTCGGCCTCGCCCAGCGAAACCGGCTCCCCCTCGGCGTCCTCGAGCACGAACTTGTGGCGAGTCGTGTCGTACGGCACCGGCACCGGATAGCGCCCGTCGAAGCAGGCGAAGCAGAAGCGGTCGTACGGCAGATCGAGCCCATGCAGCACGCCTTCGATCGAGAGGTAGCTGAGCGAGTCGGCCCCGAGGAACTCGCGGATCTCCTCGACCGAATGGGTGGACGCGATCAGCTCGGTCTCTACCTGGGTGTCGATGCCGTAGAAGCACGGATGGTGAATCGGCGGCGAGCTGATGCGGAGATGGACCTCGGTCGCACCGGCCTTGCGCAGCAGGGCGACTATCTGGCGGGTGGTGGTGCCGCGCACGATCGAGTCGTCGACGACGACCAGGCGTTTCCCGGCGACCACCTCGCGCAGCGGGCTCAGCTTGACGGTGACGCCGCGCTGGCGCATGCCTTGGGAGGGCTGGATGAAGGTGCGCCCCGAGTAGCGGTTGCGGACCATCCCCTCGCGATACGGCAGCCCGGAGCCCTCGGCATAGCCGGCTGCCGCGGGCGCCCCGGTGTCCGGCACCGGCATGACGAGGTCCGCCTCGACGGGCGACTCGGCGGCCAGCGCCATGCCCATCCGGCGCCGCGATTCGTAGAGGTTGCGGCCGAGCATGTACGAGTCGGGCCGGCCGAAGTAGATCAGCTCGAAGACGCACAGCTGCTCGTGGCCCTCGGCGAAACGGACGGAAACCGACTCCTTGCCCTCTTCGAGGATGACGATCTCGCCCGGCTCCACGTCGCGAACGACCGTGCCGCCGGCGACCTCGATGGCCGCGGATTCCGAGCTGATCAGCCAGCCGCCCGAACGCTTGCCCTCAGGGTCGTCCTCGGCCACCTCGAGCCGGCCCAGGACAAGGGGTCGGAAGCCGAACGGGTCGCGCACGCCGATGACACGCTTCTCGTCCAGGATGGCCAGCGAGTAGGCGCCCTGCACGAGCGGCAGGACGTGCAAGAGAGCCTCGACCGTGTCCCCGGCCGGGTCGTCCGCCAGGAGAGTGGTCAGCAGCTCAGTATCGGTGGTGGCGGACAGGCGTGACTTGCCGCCCGCGAGATGCGACAGCAGCTCCCGGGTATTGACGAGGTTGCCGTTGTGGCCGATGGCGATCGAGCGGCCTCGCCCCAGCCGGAAGGTGGGCTGGGCATTCTCCCAGACCGTCGAGCCGGTCGTCGAGTACCGGCAGTGGGAGATGGCCAGCGGGCCGCGCAGGCTCGGCAGGCGCCGCTCGTCGAGGACCTGGGCGATCAGGCCCAGGTCCTTGTAGAGCATCAGCTGCTCGCCGTCGCTAACGGCGATCCCGGCCGACTCCTGGCCGCGATGCTGGAGCGAGAAGACGCCGAGCGCGGCGATGCCCGCGGCATCCGTGCCCGGGGTCACCGCGCCGAAGATGCCGCACACGGCTAGCCGGCCTTGCCGGGTGCGCCGGGCGCGCGTGGGCCGCGGCCGGGCGCGTGGGGGTCGGGATTGCTTTCCGCCGCGGTCGGCTCCACGCCGAGGGCACGGGCCAGGCCGTGGTCCCATACATGGCGCAGGTCGACGAGGGCCACGTCCAGCGCGTCTGCCACGCGCGAGCCCCGCTCCTCCGCCGCTCCTGTCGCTCCCTGGCCGGCCAACTCGATGCGGAGCCGGTCCCCGCCGACGGTGCCGAGGATCACGGCCGGCAGGCCGAACTGGCGGGCCAGCAGCTCGATCGCGGGGGCGTGGCGCGGGCGGCACGACAGGACGAGCCGCGATGGGCTCTCGCCGAAGAGCTCGATCGCCGGCGAGCCGAGGACGCCGAGACGGAGGCTGGCGCCGAGCCCGCCCCACATGGCGCACTCGGCGATCGCGACGGCAAGGCCGCCGCCGGAGACGTCCTGGGCCGAGGCCACGAGACCGCGCCCGATCGCCTCGCGGATGAACGACTGCAGGGCCGCTTCCCGGTCGAGGTCCAGGCTCGGCGGTGCGTCCTCCGACGCGAGGCCCGCCAGCTCGGCGTAGGCCGAGCCGGCCAACCCCGGCGTGCTCTCGCCGATCAGGACGACGCTGTCGCCTTCGGTCGTGAAGGGCGGCCGGACGAGCAGCGAGACGTCGTCGAGCAGGCCGACGATGCCGATCTCGGGCGTCGGGGAAATCGCCCCGCCCGGGTACTCGTTGTACAGCGAGACGTTGCCGCCGGTGACGGGAATGCCGAGCGTGCGGCAGGCGTCGCCCATGCCCCGCACCGCCTCCTGGAGCTGCCAGAAGGCCTCGGGCCGCTCCGGGTTGCCGTAGTTGAGGCAGTTGGTCAGGCCGAGAGGCCGGGCGCCGGTGATGCTGACGTTGCGCGTGGCTTCGGCGACGGAGAGCTGCGCTCCGAGATACGGATCGAGCGCGCTCACCGTCTGGTTGCCGTCGGTCGTGGCGACGAGCGCCTTCTTCGTGCCCTTGACGCGCAGGACCGCCGCCCCATGGCCGGGCCACTCGACGGTGTTGCTCTGGACGCACGAGTCGTATTGCTCGTAGACCCAGCGCCGGCTCGAGAGGTTGGGGCTGCCCAGCAGCGCGGCCAGGACCGCGGCCGGGTCCATGCCCCGCTCCGGAAGCCCGTCCTGGGCGGTGAGCGGAATGCCCGGGGCGGGCGCCTGGCGGCGCCGGGCCGGGGCCGTGGCCAGGCGGTAGTGGACGATGGCGTCGCTCGTGAGCGCCTTCGCTGGAATACGGGCGATCTCCTTCGCACCGGGGTTGGGCAGGCCGTCGGGGCCGATGCCGCCCTCCACGATGGCGATATCGCCGTCGGCGGTGACGCGGCCGACGAGAGCGATCGGGATCCCCCACCGCTCGCAGACCTCGCGTACCGCCGGGTAGTTCTCGGGCCGGCACGTGGCCAGCATCCGCTCCTGGGACTCGGAGATCATCACTTCCCAGGGCGCCATGCCGGGCTCGCGCCGCGGGATCGTGTCCAGGTCGAGCAGGATGCCGGTCCCGGCCTTGTCGGCCGATTCGGAGCTTGCGCACGAGATACCGCCGGCGCCGAGATCCTGGATGCCCTCGACCAGGCGGCGGTCGATCAGCTCCAGGCTGGCCTCGATCAGCAGCTTCTCGGCGAACGGGTCGCCGACCTGGACCGCCGGCCGCTTGGAAGGGTCCTGGTCCTGGAATGTCGCCGAGGCCAGAACGCTCGCCCCGCCGATGCCGTCGCGGCCGGTCGTGGAGCCGAACAGGACCACGTAGTTGCCCGGTCCGGGAGCCTCGGCCAGGATCAGCATCCGCTCCTCGAGCAGGCCGATGGCCATGACGTTGACCAGCGGATTGCCCTGGTACGAGGGATCGAACACCAGCTCGCCGCCGACGGTGGGCACGCCGACACAGTTGCCGTAGCCGCCGACGCCGCGGACGATCCCGTCCACGAGATGGCGGGTTCGCGGATCCGACGGATCGCCGAAGCGGAGCGCGTCCAGGACCGCGATCGGCCGCGCGCCCATGGTGAAGATGTCGCGCAGGATGCCGCCGACGCCGGTCGCGGCGCCCTGGTAGGGCTCCACCGCGGAGGGGTGGTTGTGGCTCTCGATCTTGAACGCGACCGCCAGCCCGTCGCCGATGCGGACGACGCCGGCGTTGTCGCCGGGGCCGGCCATCATGCCGTGGCCGCGCGTCGGGAGGGTCTTGAGCAGCGGCTTGGAGCTCTTGTACGAGCAGTGCTCGCTCCACATCACGCTGAACACGGCCAGCTCCGTGTGGTTGGGGTCGCGGCCGAGCTTGCCGCGGATCGCGTCCAGCTCGCCGTCGGTGAGGCCAAGCTGGCGGTGCAGCGGCTCGGGCTGGGCCGGGGCGGGCGGGTTCGTCGTGACGTCGCTCATCGCCCGGCCTCCCACGCCTTCGCGCTGTCCACGAACGACCGGATCAGCTGCATGCCATCGTCCGTGCCCAGGATCGCCTCGGACATCCGCTCCGGATGGGGCATCAGCCCGGCCACGTTGCCGGCCGCGTTGCACACCCCGGCGATGGCCCGCAACGAGCCGTTCGGGTTGGCCGGATCGTCCGGGTCGAGGGCCGGCGAGCCGTCGTCGTGGACGTATCGGAACAGGACTTGGCCGCTGCGCTCCAGCTCGTCCAGGGTCGCCTCGTCGGCGTAGTAGCAGCCCTCGCCGTGGGCGACGGGAACGCGCAGCGGCGCGCCGGTGGCGGCGTGGGTGAACGGCGAATCGAGCCGCTCGGGCTTGATGTTGACCAGGCGGCCGGCGAAGCGGAGCGAGCGGTTGCGCAGCAGCGCCCCGGGCACGAGCCGCGCCTCGGCCAGGACCTGGAAGCCGTTGCAAATCCCCAGGACGTGGCCGCCCTTCGCCGCGAAATCGGAGACTCCTCGCATGACCGGCGAGAAGCGTGCGATCACGCCCGCTCGAAGGTAGTCGCCGTAGGCGAAGCCACCCGGCAGGATCACGCCGGCCACGCCCTGCAGGTCGGGCGACTCGTGCCAGAGCGAGACCGGCTCTACGCCGGCGACCGCCAGGGCGTTGAGCGCGTCGACGTCCGAGTTGGAGCCCGGGAAGGTGACGACGCCGACCCTCACCGGCGGGTCGCCCCGGCGCCCGAACCGGCGCCCGAACCGGCGTCCGAGACGGTCGACGAGGTCGCCTCGAGCAGTTCGACGGCGTAGGCCTCGATGAGCGGGTTGCTCAGCAGCTCCTTGGCGAGGCCGTCGACGACGGCACGGGCCGCCGGCTCGGTGGCGGCGGTCACGGTCAGCTCCACGCGGCGGCCGACACGGACCCGGGAGACGGTCGTGACGTTGAGGTGGGGCAGGCTTAGCTCCACGGCCCGTCCCTGCGGGTCGAGGATGCCCGGCTTGGGCAGCACGTTGACGGCAAACCGGAACTCGCTCATGGGGCGACCACGTCCTCCTGCAGGTAGCGCTCGAAGCCGGCCCCGGTGATCCGCTCGAACGCCGCCACATATCGCCGGCGGGTGTCGGCGACGATCTCGGCCGGCAGCTCCGGCCCGGGGTAGGTCTTGTCCCACGGCTGAGTCTCGAGCCAATCGCGCACCGGCTGCTTGTCGAAGCTGTCCTGGGCTCGCCCGGGCTCGTAGTCGGCGGCATCCCAGAACCGGCTCGAGTCCGGCGTCAGGACCTCGTCGATCAGGATCAGCTCGCCTGTGTCGAGGGCGGTGCCCAGCTCGAACTTGGTGTCGGCGAGCAGGATGCCGGCCTTCTCGGCGATCGCGGCGCCGCGCTCGTACAGCCGCAGGGCGACGTCGCGGACCTGCTCGGCCAACGGCGCGCCGACGAGCTCGCCCATGGCGTCGAAGCCGATGTTCTCGTCGTGCCCGACCTCGGCCTTGGTCGACGGGGTGAAGATCGGCGACGGCAGGCGATCGGACTCGCGCAGGCCCTCCGGCAGCCCGATGCCGCAGATCGCGCCGGTGCGGCGGTAGTCCTTCCAGCCCGAGCCGGCGACGTATCCCCGGACGATGACCTCGACCGGCAGCACCCTGGCCCGTCGGCAGAGCATCATCCGGCCGCGCAGCTCGCGCCGGCCGGCGTCGTCGGTGAAGCCCGCCGGAAGATCGGCCGGGCTCGTGCCGAGCAGATGGTTCGGCACGATGTCGGCGGTCCGGCCGAACCAGAAGCGCGACAGCCCGGTCAGGACGCGGCCCTTGTCGGGGATCGGGGTCGGCAGGACGACGTCGAAGGCGGAGAGGCGGTCGCTGGCGACGAGCAGCAGCCGATCGCCGACCTCGAACAGGTCGCGAACCTTGCCGGACCGGACGAAGCCGCCCGAGGCGGCCAGAGTGTGTCCGGCAGCGCGAGGATCGCCGGGGTTCGTCGTTTCAGCGGGCGACATCGACGGCCTCCGTTCGAGCCGGAACGAGCTGGTCGAGACGAGACATCGCGGTCCCGACGTTGCGCAGGAAGTGGCCTTCGTCGAAGCAGGCGGCGAGGGCTTCGTCGGAGAGGCGGGCCGCGACATCCGGATCGGCGGCCAGCGTATCGCGCAGCTGGCGGCGCTCGTCGGCAGCCTTCATCGAGTTCCGCTGGACGACGGCGTAGGCCTCATCACGCGACATCCCCGCTTCCTCGACCAGGGCCAGCAGGACGCGGCTGCTGCAGTAAAGGCCCAGGCCGCGCTCGATGTTCTCGCGCATCCGGTCCGGCCGGACGACCAAGCGCTCGATCAGTCCGCGCGTCTTCACGAGCATATAGTCGAGCAGAATCGTGGCATCGGGGAGCACCACCCGCTCGGCGCTGGAGTGGCTGATGTCGCGCTCGTGCCAGAGCGGCTGGTTCTCCAGGGCCGTGACGGCGTACCCGCGCAGCAGGCGCGCCATCCCGGCGATGCGCTCGCACAGGATCGGGTTGCGCTTGTGGGGCATCGCGGAGCTGCCCTTCTGGCCGGTCCGGAACGGCTCCATCAGCTCGCCGATCTCGGTGTGCTGGAGGTTGCGGATCTCGGTGGCGATGCGCTCCAGGGAGCCGCCGGTGACGGCCATCGCGGCCAGGAACGCGGCGTGGCGGTCGCGCTGGACGATCTGCGTCGAGATGGGATCGCGGTGCAGGCGGAGGGCCGCCATGACCTCGTCCTCGAGGTCGGGCTCCAGGTGGCTGTAGGTGCCGACGGGACCGGAGATCTTGCCCGTTGCAGCGTCATCTGCGGCGGCCGCGACACGGGCCCGGTCGCGCGCGATCTCGAAGGCCCAGCCGGCGATCTTGAGGCCGAGGCTCGTCGGTTCGGCGTGGACCGAATGCGTGCGGCCCATCATCACCGTCCCTGCCTCGGCGCGGGCTCGGGCGACGAGTGCCTCGATCAGGGCGTCGAGGTCGTCGATAAGCCGCCGTCCCGCGGCCTGGAGCTGGAGCGCCAGACCCGTGTCCACGACGTCGCTGCTCGTCAGGCCGAGGTGCAGGTAGCGGCCCTCCTCGCCCACCGTCTCGGCGACCTGGCTGACGAAGGCGATGACGTCGTGGTCGGTCGTCGTCTCGATCTCCTCGATGCGGGCGACGTCGATGCGGGCGCGCGCCTCGATGGCCCGGACGGCCTCCGCTGGCACCATGCCGCGGGATACCTGGGCGCGGGCGACGGCGATCTCGACCCGGAGCATTTGCTCGAAATGAGCCTGCTCGGTCCAGATCGCGCCCATCTCCGGCAGGGTGTAGCGCGGGATCATGCCGGCTTCCCCTTCTCCCATCCCGCGGCGGAGATCGGGGCAGGCGAGGCGGCCACGGCCTTCGGATCCGCGGCGGCAGGCAGCCTGGCGGCGATGTCGTGGCGACGCTGCATCCCCTGCCAGGTGACCTTCTCCGCAGCCTTCTCCGCGTTAGCGCGCGCGGCGGCGAGCGTGCTGCCCAGGCCCACGACCGAAAGCACACGGCCGCCGTTGGTGCGGTACTCGCCGTCGTGGCCGCGCACCGTGCCGGCGTGGAAGACCGTGGCCCCAGCCCGTGCCGCCTCGGCCAGGCCGGAGATCGGATCGCCCTTGTGCGGGGTTTCGGGGTAGTTGGCCGCGGCGAGCACCACGGCCACCGCCGCGTCCCCGGTCGTGGGGAGCATCCGGCTCACCAGCCCCAGCTCTGCGGCGGCCCCGGCCAGATCCCCGAGCGCCGCTCCGAGGAGGAGCGGCCCCAGCGGCACGGCGAGCCGCGGCAGGAGGGCCTGGACCTCGGGGTCGCCGAAGCGGGCGTTGCACTCGATCAGGACCGGACCCTCGGGCGTGAGCATCAGGCCGGCGTACAGCGCGCCGCGGAACGGCGCCCCGCGGCGAGTCAGCTCCGCCAGGATCGGGACGTGGATCATGTCCACGAGCGTGGCACAGAGGCTCTCCGGCAGATCCGGCACGGGACTGTAGGCGCCCATGCCGCCGGTGTTGGGGCCCCTGTCGTCGTCGAGCAGCCTCTTGTGGTCGCGGGCCGGGGGCAGGGCGAGCGCGCTGTGGTCGTCGCACAGGGCGATCAGGCTGGCCTCCGCGCCGAACAGGCGCTCCTCGAGCACGACCACCGGCGGCCTGCCGGCGAGGCGCGCGGTCTCGGCCTCGGTGCCAGCCGCCCCCTCCGCGCCGACCGCGCCATCGGCAAAGAGCCCCCGCAGCGCCGTCTGGGCCCCGGCGAAATCCTCGCAGACGGTAACCCCCTTGCCGGCCATCAGCCCGTCGGCCTTGACCACGACCCCGCGCGACCCCGGCCCCGAGGCCACCTCCCGGGCATAGGCGAGCGCCGGCTCAAAGGCCCAGAACGCCTCTCCGCGGGCCATCCGCACCCCTGCCGCGGCGGCCACCTCGCGACAGAAGGCCTTGCTCCATTCGATTCGAGCGGCGGCGCGAATCGGCCCGAACGTGGGCACGCCCGCTTCCTCCAGGACATCCACCACGCCCGCGGCGAGCGGCGCCTCCGGACCTACCACTACCAGATCCACGTCCTCGGAAGTGGCCAGGGCCAGCACGGCGGCCGGATCCGTGGCGGAGACGCCCGGCACGCACCGAACCTTGGATTCCGCGCCGATGGCGTCGCTCCCCGGCGCCACGATGACCGCCTCAACGCCGGCCTCACGCGCCAGGCTCCAGACCAGGGCGTGCTCGCGGCCGCCGCCCCCGAGCACCAGCACCCGAGCGGGGCCGGCGACCTGCGGGTTGGACTGGGCGGCTCGCGGGCTCACTGGTCGGCCGTAGGCCTGGGGCGCAATTGGCGAGCCTTGCGCTCGATCGTCTGATGACGCTCCGGCCCCACCGAGACGAGGGCGATCGGGGCCCCGGAGAGCCGCTCGACCGCGTCCACGTACAGCCGCGCGTTCTCCGGCAGGTCCGCCATGGAGCGGCAGTCGTGAATCGGCTCGGTCCAGCCGGGGAAGCGCTCGTAGATCGGCTTCGCCCGCGCCAGGACGTCCGCGTCCGAGGGCCACCAGTCGACCCGTTTGCCGTCGACCTCGTAGGCCATGCAGATCAGGACCTCGTCCAGGCCCGAGAGGATGTCGATCTTGTTGAGCATGATCGAGCTGACGCTGTTCACCGCGACGGCATAGCGCAGCGGCACGGCGTCGAACCAGCCGACCCGGCGCCGTCGCCCGGTCGTCGTCCCGTACTCCCGGCCGCGATCGATTATCCCCTCGCCGATGGCCTCGGTCAGCTCGGTCGGGAACGGGCCCGCGCCGACGCGCGTGGCGTAGGCCTTCATCACGCCGATCACTTCGTCCACCTGGAGCGGCCCGAGGCCGCCACCCGTGCAGGCGCCCCCGGCGATCGGGTTGGACGATGTGACGAACGGATAGCTGCCGTGGTCGAGATCGAGGAGCGTTCCCTGAGCCCCTTCGAACAGCAGGTGCTCGCCGCGCGCCAGGCGCTCCTGCACGAGCTGGGTCGTGTCGGCCAGATGCGGCTCGAGGCGGAGGCCCCATTCGGTCGCCAGCTCGACCAGCTCGTCGAGATCGAAGCCTTCGACCCGATGCTGGCGCTGCAGTGTGGCGTTCTTCTCGGGCAGGATGCGGGCGAGCTTGTCGCGCAGCGCCGGGGCGTCGAGCAGGTCCTCCATCCGGATGCCGATCCGCCAGGCGCGGTCCGCGTAGGCGGGCCCGATTCCACGCCGCGTGGTGCCCACCGCGGCCTGCGCCAGTCGGGCCTCCATGGCCCCGTCGAGGGCGATGTGGTAGGGCATGATCACGTGCGCGTGCTTGCTGACGCGGACGCGATCCACCTCGATACCGCGGCTGGCCAGCATGTCAAGCTCGGAGATGAGGGTGGCCGGGTTGACGACCACGCCATTGCCGATGACCGGCGCGATGTGCGGGTAGAGCACTCCTGAGGGGACGAGGTGGAGCTTGAAGACCTCCTCGCCGAGCATGACCGTGTGGCCGGCGTTGTCGCCGCCCTGGTAGCGAACGACGGCCTGGACGTCCTCGGCCAGGAAGTCGGTCGTCTTGCCTTTGCCTTCGTCGCCCCACTGCAGGCCGACGATCACAGTGGCGGGCATCTAATTCTCCCGTCGGAGCTGGGTCCGGCGGACGACCCTGCGCGAACCCGGGAAACTAAAAAGCCCTCGACCGACTGGCCGGGGACCTGGGTAGACTGCCCCTCCGTAGGGGCCGGCGCGGCTCCGGGGGGCGTGAAGGTGGTGGTTCGTCTCACGGGGCGAACGGCACGCCTTCGTGCGGCAACGTGCACTCCTTGCGATTGGCGTTGGCAGCCCGGGGTTCCTCGGTCCCTGGGCCGGCCGAAGTATAGCAGGCGGGAGGCCTCGGCCGAGCCCAACCTGCCGGCTGCGACTCGGGCCGATGTGTGTCTACCGCGACGGTCCGGCGCTGCCGCGATCCGGCGCGCCCTGACCCCAACCCTGGGTCAGCTGGACCTCTTCCGCCCCGGATTCGATCGCGCCCAGGATCGCCTCGGCAACGGAATCGGCCGAGTGCGGCGTCACGGCCGAAGAGCCGCCGCCGACACGACCGCCGGCCGCCAGAGACTGGTGGAACTCCGTGGCGGTCACGGCCGGGTACACGATCGAGACGACGATGTTGTCGGGCTCGAGCTCTCGGCGGGCGACCTGGGAGAGCATGTTGAGCGCCGACTTCGTGGCCGAGTATCCGCCGACGCCGGGGAGCACCATGCGCGAGGTCATGGAGCTGACGTTCACGATGGCGCCTCCACCCTGGCGGCGCATCGATGGGATGACGGCCTGCATCGCCAGGAGCGGCGCGTAGAAGTTGAGCTCGGTGACCGACCGCAGGTCCTCGATCCGCAGCTCCTCGACGGAGACGTGGAGGCCCTGACCGGCGTTGTTGATCAGCACGTCGACGCGTCCGAAGCGCTCCAGGGTGGTCTCGACCAACCGCACGATCTGGGCCGGATCACGCAGATCCGTTTGGACCGAGATAGAGCCCGGCAGTTCGGCCGCCAGGGCTCTGATCCGGTCGGAGCGACGGGCGGCCAGCACTACCATCGCCCCGCGCCCGGCCGCCATCCTGGCAGTGGCGGCGCCGATACCCGACGAGGCCCCAGTGACGATTACGACCGCGCCTTCGAGCTTCATGCGGTGATGCCTCCTGGTGTTCGGGCCGCGGCGCTGGCCGACCGTTGGCCGATCGGGTTCCTGCGCTACTCGTCCTCGCTCGCGGATGGCCCGGTCGCGAGCTTCGCGCCGGCGGGAGCGGCCGCGATCGCCGCCCTGACCGCCTCGGGGCCGCGGGCCCGCCACTCCGCCCCGATCGCGGCAGTGGCAGTGGCGCCGACACGGCACGCTCCGGCGGCGAGCATCGCCAGCATCGCGTCCAGGGTTCGCACGCCGCCCGCGGCCTTGACCCCGACGCGGTCGCCGACGACCCGGCGCATGAGCGCGATCTCGCCCGCCTCCGCGCCCCGTGGCGAGTAGCCCGTCCCGTTCTTGACGAACGCGGCCCGAGCCTCCACGGCCACGCGGCAGCCGGCCTCGACCTGCTCGGGAGTGAGGTACGCGGTCTCGAGGATCACCTTGACCGGCGTCGGGCTGACGGCGTAGACGAGCCCGGCCAGCTCGTCTCGAACGTAGCCGAGATCGCCGGATCGGAGCGCCCCGATGTTCAGCACGACGTCCAGCTCGACGGCGCCCTGGTCGACCGCCACGAGCGCCTCACGCTCCTTGATGTTGGACATGTGCGCGCCGTGCGGGAAGCCGATGACCGTCGTGGGTCCGACGGCCGTCCGCCGCAGTTTCGACACGACCAGCGGCAGGTCGGCCGGCCGGCAGCAGACCGTTGCCGTCTCCCATTCGATGGCGACCTCGATGGCCGCCTCGACATCGGCCCTTGTGAGCTCGGGACGCAGGATCGAGTGGTCGATGCAGCCCATGAGGGCCCGCTCGTCCAGGGCCGAGAGATCCAGCGGCGAACGATTCGCGAGACGAGCCTTGATCTGGCGTACAGCCACCACGGTTGACCCCCTGTCAGGAGTTGCGAACGATCGCCAGCCCGAAGGCTCCGCCGGCGTCGATCGCGATGACGTTCTTGAGCGCGGACGGGAAGATCGAGCTGCCCGTCTCCTTAGATCCCCAGCCTACTACGCTCCCGTCCGCCTTGAGCGCCAGGCTGAAGTTCACGCCTCCATTTCGTGGCAGAGAGACGCCCGTTCGGTCGCGGACCGGCATCGGGATGGCTACGCGCCTCCCCCCGGTGGCGGTGGCGGTGGCGGCGGGAGCCGCCCACCGGAGATCTTTGGCCCACGCCTCTTCAGGGCGAGCTGGTACCCGACCAGGGCCGCCAGGCAGATGATCACCCCGATCGCCACGCCCACGACCAGGAGCAGCAGCCCGTCGGTCCCTCCGCCCGAGCCGGAGGTACCGCCGCCCGGGGTTGCGCTAGCGGAGGCAGCGCCGCCGGAGGGCGAGGCCGCCGGGCTCAGGATCGGGACGACGGTCGAGGAAGCGGTGGCCTCCGGAGTGGGGCTCTCGGTCGGGGCCGGCGTGGGCGTGCCCGTCGGGGTCACGGCGTTCGACGCTGCCGAGGCCGGCCCGAAGCCCGCAGTGTTCTTGGCCTTGACGCTGAACTTGTACGAGGTGCCGTTGGTCAGGCCGCCGACGGTGCAGTTCAATGCGCCCGTCGTCGTGCAGGTCTTGCCGCCCGGCGCCGATGTCACCGTGTAGCCCGAGATCGGATCGCCGCCGTCGCTTGCCGGCGCGTTCCACGTCACCGTGGCGGCGCCGTCCCAGGCGGTGGCTGCCACGCCCGTCGGAGCGCCTGGGGCGTTGGGAGAGGCGATCGCCAGGCTGTGGAGCACTCCGGCGGCGATCGCCGAGTAGTGCAGGCCGGACGGCGGGGCGGGCACCGTGGCCTGGCCCATGTCGTTGCGGCCCCATGCCACGATCGTGCCATCTGTCTTGAGGGCAAGGCTGTGGTAGCCGCCCGCGGCGATCGCCTTCACACCCGTGAGGCCGCCCGGAACGCCCAGCTGGCCGTACGTGTTCTCACCCCAGGTCACGACCTGGCCGTTCGACTTGAGCACGAGCGCATGTTCGCGACCGATGTCGATCGAGGTGACGCCCGAAAGCCCGGTCGGGATGGTTCCGAGGCTGGCCGGTCCCCCGCCCCAGACTTTGACCGTGCCGTCCTTGTTCAGGGCGATGCTTTCGTACTGGCCCGCCTCGACGTCCTTGGTGTTGGGGAGGGTTATCGGCAGCCCGTGGTACATGTAGACCGGGGCTTCGGTCTGGAGATTCGAATCGTCTCCCCAGGCGTGAACCTCGTTGGCCGCTCCGCCGGAGGTGACCCCCACGCTGTGCCTCTCCCCTGCCCCGATGGCAATCCATTTCCGCCCCGCGGGCAGCGAGGGCACGGTCGACTGACCGTACGTGTTGTCGCCCCAGGCGACGATCTGGCCGTTCGACTTGAGGGCGAGGCTGTGCTCGCATCCGGCCGAAACCGCCACGACGCCCGACTGGGCTGCCGCCGGCACCTCGGTCTGGTGGAAGGTGTCGTCGCCCCAGGCGATCACCTTTCCGTTCGACTTGAGGGCGAGACTGTGGTTGCAGCCCCCGGCGACCTGGATGACGCCCGACTGGGCTTCGGCCGGGATGTCGATCTGGTGGGAGTGGTCGTAGCCCCAACCGACGACCTCGCCCGGCACGATGGCGGCGGCGACCGGCCTGGCCAGCGGCCCGGACCAGGCCACGGCAAGGAAGCCCGTGGCCATGAGGGCGGCCGCCGAGACACGCGCGATGCGGCCCAGCGTCGCAGATCGACGAACCGACGCCAGCCCGTCCAAAGTCGACATCGAAACCCCGCTCCTCTCCCCGGCCCCGCGTCGAGCAGGAAGGCCCGTCCCGGGGCTCGTCTTCGATTTTAGGATAGGACCTCGACTATTGGCGAACGCAGCAGGGTCGCCTGCCGCACCACCACTGCCGGCCCGTCAGCTAGATGGGCCGCCGATGAGCCGCCCCAGATGGCGATCCCGCGTCTCGGGCCAGTCGACACCGGTGGGAGAATCTTTCGCAGCGCAAGGGAGGCTTGGACACGCGGCCCACAGACCGGCCGCCGGGACCGCGCCGAGCCACTAACGAGACCGACCCGCGAGGATGCGTCCCAGGGGGCGATAGTGAAGAGCGTGACCGCGTTGCTCGCCGCCGGGCTCCTCGGGCTCACAGTGCCCGAGCCCGAGCCGGCCGCTCCAGCTCGGAAGCGATTGAAGCGCGTCGTTCGTCTTCTCGCCGCCCTGATTGCGGCGCTGGTGCTCGCCGGCGGGATCGGCTACGCCGCCTACGTCGGCACCGTCGGGTCGGACGCCTTAGTCCATCCGACCGGAAACCCGGATTGCCGGACCCCGCAGGTGCGGTACGGCTGGGCGTACGAGGCCATCAACTACGACATCGCCGACGACGCGATCCTGCGGAACGCCAACGCAGACATGGAGAGCTGTTCGAGCCAGGGCGCGACCGCGGGCACCGACGTCGTCACGAGCGATTGGGTCCGCATCGCGGGCTGGTACATCCCGGCAGCCAGCGGCGCCGGCGCCACGAGAGCGACCGTCGTGCTGGTCCACGGCTGGGCCGCCAACAAGAGCGAGGTGCTCAAGTACGCCGTGCCCCTCCACGCCACCTTCAACGTCGTCGCATTCGACTTGCGCAACGGCGGCCGAAGCTCGAAGAGCGAGGTGACGTTCGGACTGCGCGAGAAGCTCGATCTCGAGGCGATCATCGACTGGCTCGAGCGCACCAAGCATCCGGCCCACATCGCTGTGATGGGCAACTCGATGGGCGGCGCCACCGCGGTGCTGGCAGCTGCAAGCGACCAGCGGATCGAGGCGCTCATCCTCGACTCGACCCATGCCCGCGTCGAGGACGTCGTCGGCAGGCGCCTGGAGGTCGACGAAGGGCATCCGTCCCTTCCGGGCACGCCGGCAATCTTGCTTGGGATCTGGCTTCGCACGGGGCTCAACCTGATGGACGCCAACCCGATCAACTACATCCCGGCCCTCGGTCACCGACCGCTCCTGCTGATCCACGGCACGGCCGACCAGCAGGACCTGCCCGAGCGCAGCGTCAACGCCAACTACGGCGCGGCGCAGGCAGCCGGCGTGCCGGTCGAGCTCCACATGTGCGCGGGCGCGACACACGGAAAGGTCATCGATACCTGCCCGGCCGATTGGGGACGCTGGAGCGTTGAGTTCCTCAACGGCGTCTTCGGGCTGGCCGGCTGAGTTCAGTCGACGATTCGGCCCACGTACTGGACCATCGGCCGAGAGGCGCCGTCTCAGACCGGCGCCGGACGATGAGACTGGGACGGGGGACGCTGCATCCGCGAGTAGACGGCCGCGCAGATCAGCAGCAGGAAGCCAAGGGCCACGAACGACAGGACCCGATAGGAGACATCGAGAGCCGCGAGGTCGACGAGGAAGACCTTCGCGGTCGCGAGCCCCAGCATCCCAAGGCCAAACAGGCGGATCGGCGGTCGATGGGCGGCGAGGCCCACCGCGAACGCCGCGGCGCCGAGGATCGACCACAGCACGCTGAGCCCGACCTGGGCTCCCTTCTGGAGCTCCTCGAGCGGCCGGGTGCCGACCTGTAGCCGGAACTGGTCTACGACGGCAACCGAGAGCAGGTAGACGGCGGCGACACCCGCCGCGAGGAGCACCGGCCGACTCAGCCGGTCCCTCCGATGCAACAACCCGCCGGCTCCGAGCGCGATGGCCAGGGCTCCGAGCGCCACCGTGGCGTCCGTCAGGAGAGACCAGCCAAGCACCCTCGTCGTCTCCTCGACGACGAGCCGGTCGGGCGGCGCGACGATCGCGAGGGTCACGACGGCGCCTGACGATGCCAGAGCGAGTGACGTCGCACCCAGGAGCAGGCGCGCCGCCGGAACGATCCTGAGCCACAGGAACCCGGCAAGCGCGAGCGCGGACCAGCCGGCGACGGCATACCCCGGCCGGACCTCGAACGGGAGCAGCCACGCGATGGGCATAGCCGCCGCGACGGCGCCCAGCACCCTGGGCGTGACCCCGCGCCAGATCCAGCCGGAGATCAGGATCGTCGCGGCGAGGATTGCGAGCACAAACGTGCGCTGATCCAGGAAGGGGGTCCCGCCGAGCGGGAGGTTACCGGTCACGTAGCGGCCGAAGGACTCGACGTCGGCAAGCCAAAGCGACCGTACCAGGAGCAGGAGCAGCGCCAGGACCGCCGCCGCATATGGCAGGCGCTCGGAGGCCGCCTCGAGGAGTTGGCCTAGCTCATAGATTGGGCCGCGGCCCGGCGGCAGGAGTTCAACGAGCGCGACCCTGCGGACGACGAACACGGACGCCAGCGCGAAGAGGCTCCACGGCACTGACACCAGCGAGGAGTCGGCCTCGAAGGTCACGGTGAACACGAGGAGCGCAGCCCCGATGCCCACCATGCCGAGCCGGATCCAGCGCGCGCCCATCACCCAGCCCACGGCTGCGAGACCTGCGAGGGCGGCGGCGAGCGAGAGGCCCTCTGGCCCGGCATAGGGGGTATTCGAGAGGACGGGCTCGCCGAGCTGGACGCGCTCGCCGATCTGATAGATCGGGAAGTCGAGCGCGAGCAGGTGGGCCAGCACGGCGACCCCGGTGAGCGCGCCGACGGCTCGGACGGCGGGGCGCAGGTAACTCGTCAGGGCCGCCGGTTCGAACGCCGGGCCGACGAGCCGCTCGATGATCAGCGCCTCCACGGCGAACGCGGCGGTCGCGAGAGCCGCCCAGGCCGCGACCAGCGCGGGACCGGACAGTTCGAACGGGAAGACGTAGAGGGCGATGAGCCCGCCGAGGGCGGTCAGGCCGATGCGTGTTGACGCCATCGGGACGAACAGCCCCGCCCCGAGGATCGCCGCGAGGAGGATCGCGAAGGCGAGTCCCGGCAGGCCGACGAACGGAATGTCGTGCGGTGTCCCCACCAGGATGGAGGCCGCCGGATACTCGAACGAGGCGAGGTGGGCGATGGCGGCGATGCCGGCGACGAAGGCCACCGCCAGGGCGCACGGCCGCACGACATTGCTCAGCCACGACACAGCTTCGGCGACGGGCGTGCCGATCAGCCCGGGTAGACCGAGCGCGGGGACGCGGTCCTCGTGGAAGTCGCGCGCGATCCGCGGCATGACGACGCGGGCAAACACGACCAAGCCGACGGCCGCGAGGGCCGCCCAGGCCGCGACCAGCGCCGGACCGGACAGTTCGAACGGGAAGACGTAGAGGGCCAGGAGCCCGCCGACGACACCGAGCCCGGCGCGAATCCAGGCTATCGGGACGATGAGAGTCGCGACCGCAAGCGCCGCGATCATGAACGCGAACGTCATCCCTTCCGGACCGACGAACGGCACCGACCGGGAGAATCCTGCGACGAGACCGGACGGCGGGTACTCGATCGAGACGAGATGCCCGAGAGCCAGCATGGCGAGGAGGACGGACACGCCGGCGCCGTACGGATGCCGGCGGATGACCGCCACCCACGCGAGCGCCACTGCCTCGGCGGCCCACGCGATCGGGACGGGCGGACCGCCGAACTGGATCGGGACCGCCATGGTCAGAGAGGCGACGCCCGTCGCTGCGACGATCAGACCGAACGGGTGGCGGTCGCCATTCCGGATGAAGAAGACCAGGGCCAGGGCGAGGTAGGCCGCGGCCTGGATCGCAAGGAAAGTCCCACGCCACTCGGTCAACGTGCCGCTCAGGACGGTGAAGCCCGCCCAGAGCGTGACGGCCGCATCGGCGAGGAGGAGCGTGACGGTGGCGGTCCGGAGGCGGTCCGTCGAGTGGCGGATCTCCTCCCCGCCCGCGGCGACCAGGTTCACCAGCCAGAAGCCCGCGATTGCGATCAGCCCCTCTGCCACCGGCGGCGCGCCCGTGATGTAGACGGCGAATTGCGGCGCGGCCAGCACGAATGCGAGTGAAGGAAGCCAGGGCCACGTCCGGAAGAGCGCCACACAAGTCGTGCCCACGAGAGTTGCCCCGACGAACAGTAGAGTCACGAGGCTCGGGCCGGCGCCAAGGACCGGCGGCGAGGCGAGGACGGCGATCAGGCCGAAGGCGGCGACGATCTCCGAGTCGTGGCGGACGGCCGTGGCCGCCGCGGCGATGGCCGCGACGAATATCCCCAGGAGGGCCCATTCGACCGGGATCAGGTCGTACAGGCGCGTGGCGGCGAACAGCGCCAGCGAGATGGTCGCCAGCCCGACCGCGACGAGGACATGCCCGAGAATGCCGCGCACGCGTGTGAACGAGAACTCGCCAAGGACGAGGAGGCCGGCACCGACGGCAAGTCCGGTGATGACGCGCAATTGCTCGGAGATCCAGCCGCGGCTGAAGGCCAGGCTCAGGAAGAAGACCGCGCCCAGGAGGAGTGCGATGCCACCGACGATGGCGAGCATCCGGCCCTCGAGCCACTCCTCGAGCGCGGCGCGCGACCAGCTCTCACCTGCCGCGGGCGGTGTGAAACCGAGCTTGAGAAGGACTTGCTGGACCGGCCCATACGCCGGCTGCGAAGGCACTTCCCGCGGCGGGCTCCACTCCCGGCGAGTCTCCGCAGCCGGCATGGAGGCAGGCCGAGCGACAACTGGACCGGGTGCGGCCGCCACGGCCCCCTTCGGCGCGCCGCAGTTGTAGCACTTGGCTGCTGTCGAGGGATTGCGTGAGTAGGTGCACCGCTGGCACGCCCAGGTGATGTCTGACGTCGGGAAAGCGGGACCCTCTCGGCGTGGGGCTGCGCCACGGACCACGGGGGCGCCCTCGAACGAGGGCCCGGTGACGAGATCGCCGCCGTTCACCCAGCCTCGCCAGCCGCTCTTGGTCTCGATCAGCGCCCATTTGCGGGACCACGACTGGACGGCGACTTCCAGGTACTCGGGAAGGACGGCGATCGGCGGCCGGAACGGATCCGGCAGTAGCCAGGCCGCCAGGCCTCCGGGCGGAATGAGATGGGTCGGACTCCAGCTGCCCTGGGCAGTGGCGCCCTCAAGGGCTGCCGCAGCCTCCGGCAGCCGCGCCGATGTCGCAACGGCAGGCGCGGGCGCGGGAGCGGTCTCAGGCGGAGCTGCATCCGGCCGAGCGGCCTCCGGTTCAGGAACTGGGGCCTTCGTGGCCGCCGCGACCAGCTTCGCGACCGCTCGCTCGACTGTCGCGAGGCCGGCCCGCAGCTCTCGGAACTCCTCCTCAGCGCGGTGTTGGCGCTGGGTCGCCGCTTCAATCCTCACCCAAAGGATGGCCGCTACGACGACGATCAGAACGAGTTCCATGTCCGTCCCTCCCCCTTGGACGTTTGGCGCGGTTCGGTCTCGCCAGTGGCTCGGCGCGGTCCCGGCGGCCAGTGTGTGGGCCGCGTGTCATGGCCCCGCGTGCTCAGCGCACATTCTCCCACCGGGGTCTATGGCCCCGACGACCACCACGCCACGCGCCAGTGTTGGGTTAGACCACAGGACGGAGCCCGAGGGCGCGGGGAACGACACCCCGTCCTGTGACGGAATCGAGCAACCACACCCGACGAGAGTGGAGGCGTGAGTCCTACTCTCCCCGGCTCTGGTTCCCCGGCAGGGTGATCCCGTAGAGCTGTCATGCGATCGAGTCCATCGAGGAGTCGCTGCATTCCCGTTGGCTCAAACAGGTTCACCCACTGGACGGACGCGAGCATCAGCCGCGCGACCAGCCCGATCGGACCCTCGTTGGGGTCGGCCACCCGCCGCCACAGACGGGCGGGCGGCCGCTCCGATGGGAGCGACCGCCCGAACAGATCAGTTGGACGTGGCCGGGCGGCGACCGGCTGGCGGCTCAGCTCTCGGGCACTGCCTTCATGTTCGCCCCGATGGTGACCGCGGCCGCCTGGGTGATGTTGTGGGTGGTCAAGAAATACGCGTTCCACTTGGCGGGGTTGATTTGCATGAGGTAGATGCCGGGCGTCCCGTACGAAGCTAGGTTGGTCGTCATCCCGTCGAAGTGGACGCCGGCCTGGACGACGACCTCCATGCCGCCGGCGCAGGTTAGCGGGGCGGTCAGGCAGAAAGCCCCCTCCTTGATCTCGAACGTCTGGCTCGTGTTCCTGTACTTGTAGGTCACGTCCATCCAGCCGCCGCTCTTGTTGCCATGCCAGCTGCCCGCCGAGATGGCCCAGCCACTGGCGAGCTTGGTGGCGCAGTAGATGGTGGCCTTGACGCCGTGGGCGGCCTCGACGAAGAACGCCTGGTTGCCCGCGTTGCCCGAGCAGAACGCGGCCGGGGACGTGGGGGTCGGTGACGGAGTCGGTGAGGGCGTGGGCGATGGAGTCGGGGTCACTTCCGGAGTGGCAGTAACCTCGACCGTCGGTGTCGCCTCCGGAGTGGGTGTCGGGGTCACCTCTGGCGTCGGATTGGGCGTCACGACGACGACGATCTGTGTTGGAGTGCTCGACCCGCAGGCGGCCAGTAACAGGCTGGCGGCCGCCGCCACGGCCAGAATCCGGATCGGACCACGCTTGAGCTGACTCATGTTCGCCTCCCCCACCCAGTAGCCGAGCCTCGCGCTCGGCGGAACGGGTGCCTCTCGATTGTATGCCCGCCACAAGCAAACGAGCGGCCGTTCCAAGGGAGGGACCCTCGAACAGATCAGTTGGACGTGGTCGACGACGGGCCACCGGAAGATCAGCTACTAGACCGGTTCATCGGTCCGACAAGCGACGGCAGACGCAAGGCCCCGACGCGGCCTCGCGAGCTGGCCGGACTCACCGGGATCGTCGGCGACCAGCGGAGCGGGGGCTTGCGGCCGGAGGCCAAGCGAGCCAGGTTGACATGGGACCGCCTGGCCCAAGTCTGTGGGCAGTATCTGGGCAAGGGCCAGCAGGTCGCCATCGAGGGTCGCCTGCAGACCCGCCAGTGGGACGACGACCGCGGCACAACGCAGTGTCAGGGTAGACCCATATACCTCGGGCTCGACGAGAGGTGCGCTCACGGCTCTGGCGACAATTGCCGCAGATGCTCTCATAGCGCTTCGGACTGAACGTCGATCCAGGTGAATTCACCGTCGGGTCGAGTCCCGCAGGAGGGAGCTGGCAAGTAGGCTTGCGTCGAGCCCCCTCTACGGCTGCCGCAGCGATAGCACAGGCCCTTGTAGTTCGGGTTTCCCTCTATCCCGCAATTGCGGCAAACGCGTTCGTACCGCTCCGGGTTCACCGCTGGAAGGTGCTCCGCAAACTCCGCAGACCGGGCAGTAGCGGTACCTCAGCCGCCGGAGGCGCGGACCCGGCCGTGGTTCTGTGCGGGGGGGCGCCCTCTTTGGGTTCTGGGGCCAGCGAGTCCCCAAGGAAGACGAAGAGCCTGATGGCCGCCAGGATGGCTCCGCCCAGGAACCAGAGCATCACGATGCCGGTCACTACGACGTAGTCCCCGGGGTTCGACCCCAACCAGAGGACGACCAGGGCCGTCCAGATCAGGAAGGCTATGGCCGGCCAGCTGTGGTCATATATCGGTGGTGCCAGCACGATCCAGCCGACCGCGACCGCGACCAGCGGCCCGGGCATGTCGCCTTGCCGCAGCCAGGTTAGACAGATGACCAGCAGGGCCAGGCCGGTTCCGATCGCTAGGGCCCAGTTGACTGCCCCAACCCTTCAGAGGAGTCGCGCCCGTGTCTACCATCGGAACCACCCCCCTTCCCACGCGGGCCGGTCTCGCCAGGGGCTCGGCGCGGTCCCGGCGGCCAGCGTGTGGGCCGCGTGTCAAAGCCCCCTTGCACCGCGAAAGATTCTCCCACCGGGGTCCATGGCCCCGACGCATCCGCTGGAACTGGCTCGACAGAGCCGGGATGGTCGGCGGCCCCGATAAGCCGCAGATGAGCCGCGGTAGAGCGGCTGCGGATACGGTTCTCTCGCCCGCCGCAAGAGAGGGCGTCGCGACAGAGCGGCGCCGCGAGAGGAGATTGGGACCGTGAACAAGGTCCTTCTGACTGGCCGCCTGACCCGCGATCCGGAGTTGCGATCGCTGGCCAGCGGGTCATCCGTCGCCACATTCGCAGTGGCGACCAACGAGTTCCGCGGCAACGGCAAGGAGCGCGCAGAGTATCACAACGTGGTCGTCTGGGACCGCCTGGCCCAGGTCTGCGGCCAGTACCTGGGCAAGGGTCAGCAGGTCGCCATCGAGGGTCGCCTGCAGACCCGCCAGTGGGACGACGACCACGGCACGCGCCACTGGAAGACGGAGGTTGTAGCCACGTCGGTGGAGATGCTCTCCGGCCGGCGCAAGCGCGACTACGAGGCCGAATCGCTGGCTACCCAGGCGGCAGCCGAATCTGGCGGCATCTCCCCGAATGAAGCGGCTGAGGTCGGCGTCACGACGATGGCCGACGCCGGGGCCGACGAGAAGGCCGCAACCGCCGAGGACGACGAGCAGGTGCTCGTCCTGGCGTAGCTTCCCACCCCCGGGGCGTGGCGCGCTGCCCCCACACCGCCGCGCCCCGGCTCAGCTCGTTGCCCCGGCGGCTCTCGCCCGGCCCGGCCGCGGAAACTGCTAAAGGCCGGCCACGAAACCGGAGATCACGCGCGCCAGCCGCGGCCCCGCGGCCTCCGCCGCCGCCAGCACCTCCGCGTGGCTCAGAGCGACGCCGGCAAGCCCGGCACCGGGATTGGTCACAAGCGAGACGCCACAGACCTGCAGGCCGGCCCAACGAGCCGCGATTGCCTCCAGCGCGGTGGACATCCCCACGGCATCGGCGCCGAGCCCGCGGAGCATCCGGACTTCGGCCGGAGTCTCGTAGCTCGGGCCGGTGAGGCAGGCGTAGACGCCCTCCTCGAAGTGGACCCCTTCGGCGGCCGCGGCCTCGTGCAGCCGCGCTCGCAGGGTCGCGTCCCAGACCTCGGTCATGTCCGGGAAACGCGGCCCGATCGCCGTCGCGTTCGAGCCGATCAAGGGATGCCTGCCGGTGAGGTTCAGGTGGTCCGCGATGACCATCAGCGTGCCTGCGCGAAAAGCAGGATTGACGCCGCCGGCGGCATTGGTCAGGACAATCGTGGCCGCGCCGAGGCGGCCCATCAGCAGCACAGGCTGGACCACGAACCCGGCCGAGTGGCCCTCGTACAGGTGAAACCGGCCCTGCTGGATCACGGCCGGTACGCCGGCGAGTCGCCCGAACAGGAGCCGGCCGGCGTGGCCCGGAGCGGTGGCGGGCGGCCAGCCGGGCAGTTCGCCAAAAGAGATCGCGGCTTCCAGGTCGAGGATGTCGGCGAGACCGCCGAGTCCGGAGCCGATGACCAGGCCCATCGTCGGCCTGAGGTCGGTCCGGGCGCGCACCGCAGCTTCGAGGGCATCCAGGAGCCCGGCCTGTTCGGACGGCGCGATCTCGCGTCCGAGCTCGAAGTCGGCTGTCATCCGTCGGCCTTGTCGGTCGTGGCGTCCCGCAGGTCCTGCGCCCCGAACGAGACCGGCAGCAGATCGCCCAGGCGTGCCGCCATCACGCCGTCGCCCAAGCTCGCAACCGCGAAGACCGCCACGTCCGGCCCGAACTCGGCCAACAGCTGCCGGCATATGCCACACGGGCTCGAGGGCTCGCGCGTCGGAGTCACGACCACGCAGGCCCGAACCGACGTCTCCCCAGCGGCGATCGCCCCGACGACGGCGCTCCGCTCGGCGCATATCGTGGCCCCGTATGAGGCCGATTCCACGTTGCAGCCCGGGTACAGCCGCCCGCTCCCGGCCAGTACCGCAGCCCCCACGTTGAAGCCGGAGTACGGCGCCCGGGCCCTAGATTGGGCGAGCAGCGCCATCTCCAGAAGGGCCGGGAAGTCGGGCAGTCGAGCAGTCGCCTCCCCCCGGTCGATCGACTCGATTCCGGGTCCACTCACGAGAGCACCTCCGCACATCCGATGGCAGAGTCGAGCAGGAGTGATAGCGTCTCTCTTAAGCGACGAACCGCGTTGGAGGAGTGAGGAGACCGATGTCAACTAGCGGCAGCCGGCAATCCCCAGACCCGGCAGAACGTCGTGCCGACGCTCCCACCAACGAAGCGGGAGCACAGTATCACCTGCACCTGTCGGTCGGCCAGATCCCCTCGACCGTGCTCATGCCCGGCGATCCGGGCAGGGTCGAGAAGATGCGGGCGACCTGGGACGATGGCGTCGAACTGGCCTTCCACCGCGAGTACCGCTCGGCGCGCGGCTCCTACAAAGGCGTGGCCATTGGAGCCATCTCCAGCGGCATCGGCGCTCCGAGCCTGGAGATCGCCACGCACGAGTTCGCCGTGATCGGCGGCGAGACGATCATCCGGGTCGGCACCTGCGGCGCGCTTCGGGCCGAGATCGAGTGTGGCGACCTGATCGTGCCGATGGCCGCGGTCCGGCGCGACGGAACCGCGGATCGATACGTGCCGCTGGACCATCCCGCCTTCGCCGATCCCGAGGTCTACATGGCCCTGGTGGAGGCCTGCGAGCGCCTGGGATACCGATACCACGTCGGCATCGTCTGCAGCGTCGGCTCGTTCTACGTCGGCCAGGAGCGGCCCGTAACCGGCGGGTTCTGGCAATCCAGCGTGGACGGGCTCGTCGACGACCTGCGTCGGGCCGGGGTTGCCTGCCTCGAGATGGAATGCTCCGCCCTGTTCGTGCTCGCCCGACTGTTCGGGATGCGCAGCGGCGCGATCCTGGGCGCTGTGGCCAATCGAGAGACGAACGCCTTCGGCGACAACGGCGCGGAGGAACGTGCCATCCGGGCGGGCAACGAAGCGGTCGTCATCCTCGACGACTGGCGCCGGCGCAAAGCAGCCGCCGGCAAGGCCAACTTCTACCCCTCCCTGCTCCGCGACGGCTGACCAGGCCGCGGGCGCGGGTGGGCGCCGTGACGAGCCGGCCCGAGGCTAGGTCGCAGATTCTCGCTCGTACGGCTGACCGTCCGCTGCCGGGGCGATGCTCCGGCCGATCAGGCCCGCCAGGACCACGATCGTGATGATGTAGGGCAGCGCCTCCCAGAACTCGCCCGGCACCCGGGCCATCAGGTCGCCCAGGTCACCTGTCGGTGGCGAGATCGTGAGCGAGGCGCTGAGGGCCGTGGCGGAGGCGAACAGAAGCGCCGCGCCGAAGGCACCCACCGGCGTCCAGCGCCCCACGATCATGGCCGCCAGGCCGATGAAGCCGCGTCCGGCCGTCATATTGGCGTCGAACTTGCTGCCGTGCTCCATGCTCAGCCAGGCGCCGGCAAGGGCCGCCAGGGCACCGGCCATGACCACGTTCAGGTAGCGCAGCCGGATCACGTCGATGCCCACCGTTTCGGCGGCGCGCGGGTGCTCGCCGGCGGCACGGGTTCGCAGACCCCAGCGGGACCGGAACAGCATGACCTGCAGGAACACCACGAGGATAATCGTGACGATCCCGATGGGCCCCTGGCTCAGCACGGCGTTAGCCAGCCATCCGACCAGGGGGAAGTCCGCCACCTCCTTGGGGACGCTGAGCGGCTTGAAGCTTCCGGCCCCGATCAGCGACTGGTTGGCTACCAAGTGGTAGAGGTAGCCGGTGATGCCGACCGCTCCGATGTTGATGATGGTCCCGCCGATGATCTGGTCTATGCGGGCGGAGATCGAGAGCCACGCGTGCAGCAGGGAAACCAGCATCCCGATTCCGATCGCGGCGGCGACCCCAATGAGGAGCGGCGGGGTGATCCCGAAGACCGGCAGCGGGTCGCTGCGGCCCAGGATCCCGACTGCCGCCACGCCGACCATCCAGCCGGTGAAGGCAGCCGTCAGCATGATCCCCTCCAGGCCGATGTTGACGACGCCGGAGCGCTCACAGACCGCGCCGCACAGCGCGGCCAGGGCAATCGGGACCGCGACCGCGACAGTCGTCTGCGACATGAAGGACAGATTGCCCACGACGTAGCCGAGAAACTGGAAGACGATGCCCAGGACCGGCAGCGCGTTGAGGGCTTCCGGGATGGCGTTCATGCGGCACCTCCCGTCGCCGGCATCGCGGCGGCCTGGGCCGGCGCCGCCGAGCCCGGGCGGCGCCTCCGGCTGGCCATGATGCGCCTGAGGACGTTGACGACCAGGAACAGCAGGATGATCGCCTGCAGCGCATCGACGAGCTCGGCCGGCACGCCCGCCTGGATCTGCATGGCCTGGGAGCCGGCGCGCATGGCGCCCAGGAGCAAGGCGGCCAGTCCAACGCCGATCGGGTTGGACCGGCCGAGCAGGGCCACGGTGATGGCGTCGAAGCCGATCGTCGTGTCGTAGCCGGGGGTCATCTCGTGGACGACACCCAGCAGCGTCGTCGCCCCCGCCAGCCCGCACATGAACCCGGCCAGGGTCATCGTCAGCACGATCAGGCGGCGCGTCTTCATGCCGCCATAGCGGGCCGCGTCCGGGTTGGCGCCGGCGGCGCGGATCTCGAAGCCGATCGTCGTCCGGAACAGCAGGAACCACATGATCGGCACGGCCGCCAGCGCGATCAGCAGGCCGACATGGCCGCCCCGCCCGAAGTCGATCAGCCCGTTGGGGCCCAGGAGTATCGGCAGGGCCCCGTTGCGCATGCTCACGTCGACGGTGATCGGCTGGGGCGCGCCCGGCAGCGTCAACGGGCCGAGGACCGACCACGCCATCACGAACAGGAACACGTAGTTGAGCATGATGGTCGTGACGACCTCGTGGGCTCCCGACGTCGCCTTCAGCAGACCGGGGATGAAGCCGGCGAAGCCTCCCAGTGCGGCGCCCACCAGCAGCGCCAGCGGGATGGTGATCCAGGGGCCGGCATCCCTGCCGATCCAGGTAACCACGGCCATCGCCCCAACGGCGCCGATCAGGAACTGGCCGCGGCCGCCGATGTTGAAGAGCCCGGCCCGGAAGCCGATGGCCACGCCCAGACCCGCCAGCGCCAGCGGGGTCGCATAGACGAGCGTGGAAGTGATCCCGTTCGCGCTGGCGAAGCCGCCGATGAGGCTCTGGTAGGCCTGGATCGGCAGTCCGACGTCGAACGCCGAATGGCCCGGGACGTAAGCGCTGAAGAGGGCGATCCCGATGCCGCCCGCGAGAAGCGCGAATACGATCGCCGCGACCGGCTCGGCTAGGGATTGCAGCACCTTCCCGTCGAGGAACCTGCGTGCCATCTTTCGACCTCCGCCGGCTGGGCCGCTCATGATCGCGCCTCGTCGCCGGCCGGAACGGCCTCACGTTGTCCTGTGGCCATGTACAGCCCTACGTCGCTCTTGTCGGCCGTCCGGCCGTCGAGCTCGGCGACCATCCGGCCGCGGTACATGACCACGATCCGGTCGGAGATCTCCAGCACCTCGTCCAGCTCCGCCGAGACCAGCAGCACGGCCGTTCCGGCATCGCGCTTGGCGATGACCTGGCGGTGGATGAACTCGATGCTGCCCACGTCCAGGCCCCGCGTCGGCTGATCCAGGACCAGCAGCTTCAGCGGCCGGTCGAACTCGCGGGCGACGATGACCTTCTGTTGATTGCCGCCCGAGAGCGTCGCGGTCGGCACTTCCACGCCCGGCGTCCGGATGTCGAAGCGCTCCACCTGAGCCCGGGCCGAATCCAGGATCGCGTCATCCTCGCGAATGAACCCGCGGGCAAAGGGCGGCCGGTAGTAGCTCGTGAGAACCAGGTTGTCGTAGACCGGGAATGCCAGGATCAGGCCGAAGCGGTGCCGATCCGCCGGCACGTAGCCGACGCCGGCCTCGTTCATCCGGCGCGGCGAGAAGCCGGTCACGTCCAGGCCCTCGAGGGTGACACGGCCCCCGAGTGGCTTGCGCAGTCCCACGATCGCCTCGACCAGCTCGTCCTGGCCGTTGCCGGCGACGCCTGCCACGCCGAGGATCTCGCCGGCCCTGATATCGAAAGAGACCCCCGGCACCGCCTCGTGTCGCCTGTCATCGGCCACCCGGAGGTCCTCGACGCGCAGCATCCGCTGGCCCGGATGAGAGGTGCCGCGATCCACTGTCAACTCCACCTCGCGCCCGACCATCAGCTCCGCGAGCTCCCCCTCGGTGGTCTCACTCGGCTTGCGCTCCCCGATCACCTTGCCGCGACGGATGACGGTGATCCGGTCGGCGACCTCTAGAACCTCGTACAGCTTGTGGCTGATGAAGATGATCGATCGCCCGTCGTCAGCGAGCCGGCGCAGCAGGGCGAAGATCTCCTCGGTCTCCTGCGGCGTCAGCACGGCCGTGGGCTCGTCCAGGACGAGGATCCGCGTCTCGCGGTAGAGCGCCTTGAGGATCTCGACCCGCTGCTGCAGTCCGACCGACAGTGACGACACGCGGGCGTCGGGGTCGAGGTCGAAACCAAACCGTCGCGCCAGCTCGCCGATCCGGCGGCTGGCCTCTGCCCGGTCCACGAAGACCGGACCCGCCATCGTCTCGGAACCGAGGATCACGTTCTCGGCGACCGATAGGACCGGGATCAGCATGAAGTGCTGGTGGACCATGCTGATGCCGCGGGCGATGGCATCGGCGGGCCCGGCGATCTGGACCGGTTCGCCGTCGAGCAGGATCCGCCCCTCGTCCGGCCGGGCCAGGCCGTACAGAACGTTCATGAGAGTGGTCTTGCCGGCGCCGTTCTCGCCGAGCAGGGCATGGATCTCGCCGCGGCGAACGTCCAGGTCGATATGGTCGTTGGCGACGACGCCCGGATAGCGCTTGGTGATGCCGCGCATCTCCAGCGCCGGCGGCTGGGTGGCCGATGCGTCGTGCGTCATGGCTACCTCGAGCTCTGAGGCGTGCTGGATAGCGTGAGCGGGCCGGCCGGCCGAAGCCGGAACGGCCCGCTCACTTGCGTCACGCGAGCTTGGTCGCTACTCGCTCCAGGTGCCGCACTTGTCCGGGCAGGTCTTGAGGGTGCCCGCCTTCATTTGGGCGAATGCCGCGTCCAGCTTGCTCTGCAGGTCGGCTGGAAGACCCGCCGCCGTCGCGTTGTAGAGCGGAGAGCCGCCGACGCCGTCATTGGCGGCGTTGAACCGCATGATGCCGCCCTTGGCCGTGCCGGCATTGATCGCCTTGATCGTCTCCGAGACCGCCTTGTCTAGCTTCTTCTCAGCCGAGAAGATGATGCACTTGTCAGCAGTCGGGTAGGACAGGTACTGGTCCACGTCCACGCCGATGGCCCAGATGCCGGCGTCGCACGCCGCCTCCAGGGTTCCGTTGCCGGTGTTGCCGGCGACCTGGAAGACGACGTCCACGCCCTTCTGCGGGATGAACTGGGCGCTGAAGGTCTTGCCCCAGGTCGGATCGCCGTACGCCTTAACCGGGTCGCCGGTTGAGAAGAAGGCGGTCTCGACCTTGATGTTGGGGTTGACCGACTGGGCGCCCAGGATGTAGCCCTGCAGGTACTTCACGACGGCCGGGTTGCTGTTGACGCCGCCGAGCTGGCCGATGACGGCCTTCTTGGAGGCGTTGGCGGCCACGATCCCGGCCAGGTACCCGACCTGGTCCTCCTGGAACTGGATCCCGATCAGCTTTGGAAGCAGCGTGGCGGCGTCGCCCGCGCAGGCGAAGGTGCTGTCCGGGTCGCCGTTCGCGTCAACGCACGGAGCGACGTCGACGATGATGAACCAGACGTTCGGGTTGGCCTTCGCGGCCTTCACGATCGAGGTGCCCAGGTTGTAGCCGACACCGACGACGACGTTGTAGCCCTGGTCGATGAAGCCCTGGATGTTCTTGTCGTAGTCCGACGCGTCCTTGGGAACGACGTACTGGGCAGTGACGCCGAGGTCAGTGGCAGCCTGCTTGGCGCCCTCCCACGAATACTGGTTGAAGTTCTTGTCGTCAGGCCCGCCGACGTCCAGCGCGACGCCGATCTTCAGGCTGGACCCGCCCGAGGGAGCCGCTGTGGCCGAGCTGGAGCACGCCGAGACGACGAGTGCCCCAACTGCCAGAAGCGCGAACAAGCTCCGGAACTTACCAGTCATAGAGTCCTCCCTGCCTCCCCACGACTTGAGATTCTAGGTCGAACCTCGTTATGCAGATTGTATATCGCGGCAGCGGTCGCTCTACCCCGAATGTCCGATGGGACGGCCGATTTCCTCCTGTCGGCGAGTCATGGAGCGAGGGGGCGCCGGATCCGCACCGCCAGGGTCGTCTTCCCGCTCGTGCCGGCCGGACCACTTCCCTGCCGCTGCTCCGGGTACAGCTCGCGACGGTCGAGCCCTGTCGCAGCCGCGACCCGGCGGACCGCCTCCGAACGCTTGACCCCCGACGCGACGAGGCGGGCGACGTTGGCTCGCCCCTCGTCCATCGACGGGCCGGCCGCCCCGGCACCGGAGACGGATGCGGCGGCCGTCACGGCCTCGATGACGATGGCAAACTCGCCGCGCAGCATGATCCCGCCGGCGGCCGCCCGAGCAGCCAGCTCATCCAGCGTCCCGCGAACGACTTCTTCGTGAAGCTTGGTCAGCTCCCGGCACACCGCCGCCCTGCGCTCGCCGCCGGCCGCGGCCGAGAGGGCGGCGAGGGTCGCCGGAACGCGGGACGGGGCTTCGTAGATCACGCAGGCACGCTCGTCCGATGCGATGCGCGACAGGCGATCGCGCCGCTCCCTGCCCGAACGTGGCAAGAACCCCTCGAAGCTCCAGCGGGCCGCTGAGAGGCCGCTCGCCACCAGCGCCGCCAGCACGGCGGAGGCTCCCGGGATCGGGACCACGGCGCCGCCCTCCGCCGCCCAGGCCGACGCCAGCTCCCCGCCGGGGTCGCTCACCAGCGGAGTGCCCGCGTCGGTGACGAGCGCCAGATCGCGTCCCGACCGCAGATGCTCGAGCAGCCCCAGCTCGCGACCCCGGCCGCTCCGGGCGTGGTAGCTGACCATGTGCGTGACGATCTCGTATCGGGCGAACAGCCGCCGCGTGAGCCGAGTGTCCTCGGCCGCGACAAGCGGAACGGAACGCAGCACCTCCACGGCGCGGAATGTGACGTCGCCGAGATTGCCTATGGGCGTGGCGACCACGAAGAGCCGGCCCGCGGCCGAGCCTTCGCCCGCGCCACTCGCGCCCGCGCTACTCGCGCCCGCGCTACTCACCTGCGCGCCGAGCCGGGTCGTCGGCGCGGATACAGGTAGTCGACGCCCGTTGTGCGCGGCCCGAGCTTGGCGACGGGCGGTACCTGGCGCTTGAACTCGGACGTGGCGATCAAGCGTTTCACGCGCTCGATTGTCGGGCCCGGGAATCCCAGGGCCAGCAGCTCCTCGTCAGTTCGGCGCTTGTCGATCATCCAGAAGAGCAGCCGGTCGAGCTCCGGGTAGCTGAAGCCGGCTTCGGCTTCGTCCGTCTGGCCGGGCCAGAGGTCGGCCGAGGGAGCCTTGCGGATGATTGCCTCGGGCACGCCGACCGCCGCCGCGACCTGCCGGACCTGGCTCTTGTACAGATCGCCGATCGGGTTGAAGGCGCAGGCGGAATCGCCGAAGAGAGTGGTATAGCCGATCAGCGATTCGGTCTTGTTGCCGGTCCCGACGACCAGCCCGCTCCACACGACGGATCGGTCGTAGAGGACGCACATCCGCTCGCGGGCCATCAGGTTGCCGCGTCGCAGCGCGCTCGCGTCCCCGGCGGCGGCCCCGCCGGCGCCGGCCTGGCCGTCCTGACCGAAGTAGCCGTCGACCATCGGGCTGATGTCGACCAGGTCGCTTTCGCAGCCGAGCCTCTCGACCACGAGCCGGGCGTGCTCGACCGATTCGGGAGAGGAGGTGCGATAGGGCATGAGAACGCAGAGCAGCTTTTCCGGTCCGATTGCCTCGGCCGTCAGAAACGCGACCAGGGCGGAGTCGATGCCGCCCGAGAGGCCGAGCAGTCCTCGGCTGAAGCCAGCCTGGCGGAGCTGATTGCGGATGAAATCCACGATTACTCGCCGCGCGATCTCGGTGTCGATCGCGAGCTCGGGCGGAAGCTCGAAGAGCCGGTCTGCGCCGTCGGTCGGCTCGCCCGCCCGGCCGCCGGGCGCCGCGGTCATGGCCGCTTCTCTCGCCGGCCGGCCACCTTTGCCCCCGGCGCCTCCGCACTCTGCCCTGCGTCACGATCGTCGCTCGGCTCGCTCGCCTCATCGATCTCGAGACCCGTCCTGTGGGCGAGGATCCGGCGCAGCTCACGCAGATGGAGCTCCGGTCGCTCGTCGCGCAGCAAAGGCAGCCCGATTCGCTCGCGCCGCACGTCGCCGAGCTCGACGTCCACGGTGTAAAGCCCCTCGTCAAAGAGCGGCGCCGTGAAGAGCGCGTCTCCGCTCGGGGCGATGACCTCGGAGCCGCCCCAGAAGCTGATCGTCTCGTCCATGCCGACGCGGTTGCAGAAGACGACGAAGCTCGTCGTCAGCTGGGCGTAGGTTCGCATCAGCGTCCGCCACGAAGCCGCCGTCCCCAACCCGACCTCGTGTATGGCCGCCAGGTCGCGTCCCGGCGATGACGACACGTTGATGAGCATCTGCGCGCCGTCGAGGGCGAGCGTTTCCGGCACGCCCAGGTGCCAGAAGTCCTCGCAGATCGCGATCCCGAGCTTCACGCCCAGCCGTGAGTCGACGGTCCGGAGTCGATCGCCCGCGGCGAAGAAGCGGCGCTCGTCGAAGAGGCCGTACGTGGGCAGGAACAGCTTGCGGTGGACGAACCGGACCTCGCCGTCCTCCAGCAGCGCGGCCGAGATGAAGAGCCGGTGATCGTCGGCCTCCTCGACGAACGAGGCGACGGCCGAGATTCCCTTCGTCTCGGCGGCGAGGCCGAGCAGGCGCGGGTCGTCCTTTCGCATCGCCACTTCCGCGGCCAGATCCTGGAGCTGGTACCCGGTCAGGCCGAGCTCAGGAAAGACGACCAGTCCCGCGCCGGCGGCGCGTGCCTGCGCGAGAAGCTCGCGATGGCGGGCGAGGTTGTCCTCGAGCACGCCGAGGCGCGGCGCCATCTGAGCAAGAGCGATTCGGAGCGGCTGCACCAGTTGAGTCTAGCCGCGGTCGTGGGGCCGTGGCGAGGGGCGCGTGGGAGCAGTCGGCGGCGGCACCGGGGCGGCGACACCGCTCGGCGCCGGGGTCCGGCCCGTGACCAGGACCTGTTCCGCCGAGCCGTCCACCTCTTCGGCGAAGTGGCAGGCGACCTGGTGGCCGCTGCTGAGGGGGCGGAGCACCGGATCCTCGGCAACGCAGCGCTCGGGGTTGCCGAGCCTCTCTCGAAGCCAGCAGCGCGTGTGGAAGTGACAGCCTGAGGGCGGATTGGCCGGGCTCGGCACATCGCCGGTGAGGATGATCCGTCGCCGGCGACCCTCCACCACCGGGTCCGGGATCGGCACGGCCGAGAGCAGCGCCACGCTGTATGGGTGGAGCGGTCGCTCGTACAGCTCGCGCGACCCGGCCGTCTCCACGATGCGGCCCAGGTACATCACCGCGATCCTGTCGCTGATGTGGCGGACGACGGACAGGTCGTGGGCGATGAACAGGTAGGTCAGCCCGAACTCGCTCTGCAGCCGCTCGAGCAGGTTGATGATCTGGGCCTGGATCGAGACGTCGAGCGCGCTGATCGGCTCGTCGGCGACGATGAGATCGGGATGGAGAGCCAGGGCTCGGGCGACGCCGATGCGCTGGCGCTGGCCACCGCTGAACTCGTGCGGGAATCGGTCCCCGTACGACGGGTCCATGCCGACGGTGGCCAGCAGATCCCGCACCCTCTGCTGACGCTCGCTCTTGGCCCCGACCCCGTGGATCTCGAGCGGCTCCGACACGATCCCGGCGGCAGTCATGCGGGGATTCAGGCTGGCGTACGGATCCTGGAAGATCATCTGCATGCTTCGCCGGACGGCCCGCAGCGACGCGCCCTCCGCGGTGGTGATGTCCTGGCCGTCGAAGACGATCCGGCCGCCGGTCGGGCGGTACAGCCGCAGGATCGTGCGGCCCACAGTGCTCTTGCCACAACCGGACTCGCCGACCAGACCGACGGTGTCACCGCGCTGGATCGAGAGCGAAACGCCATCGACCGCGCGGACGTCGCCGACGTGGCGGCTGATGAGGATGCCCTGTGTGATTGGAAAGAACATGCGCAGATCGCTGATCTCTAACAACGGCCGCGCGGTGCTCGGCTGGGTCCCGGCCGTCTGGCCAGGGACGCCTGAGGCGGGCGCACCGGTCTGGGGGCTCATCTCGCTCATGCGCGAACCTCGGCAGGAGGCGCGGCAGGCTCGAAGCCGACGCGAAGCGGGCGGGCGGCGACCGCTTCCTCGGAAGTGGGCGGGTTCCAGCAGGCCGCGCGATGCGTCGCCCGCAGGCCGGTGGCAACGAATTGCCGCCCGGAGTCGATCGGGTCCAGGGGCGGCATCGTCTGCCAGCACGCGTCCACGCGCCAGGCGCACCGTGGCGCGAACGGGCAGCCGACCGGAGCGAAACGAAGGTCCGGCGGAGCGCCTTCGATCGGAATGAGCGGTTCGCCCGGCTGGGCGTCAAGTCGCGGAATGGAGTGCAGCAGCCCTACCGTGTAGGGATGGCGCGGCCGGGCGAACAAATCGCCGGTGACCGCGGCTTCCACGACGTATCCGGCGTACATGACGTTGATGCGCTGGGTCATCCCCGCGACTACGCCGAGATCGTGGGTGATGAGGATGACCGCCGTTCCGTGCTCGGCGGCGAGGCGGCCAAGCAGCTCGAGGACCTGGGCCTGGATGGTGACGTCCAGGGCAGTCGTGGGCTCGTCGGCGATGAGCAGCTTGGGCTCGAGCGCGAGAGCCATGGCGATCATCACACGCTGCCGCATGCCGCCGCTGAACTGGTGGGGGAAGTTCTTGAGCCTCGCCTCCGGCTGGGGGATGCCGACCATACCGAGAAGCTCCAGCGTGCGAGTCCGCGCTTCGGACTTCGATACGCGCCGATGCGCCTGGATGGTCTCCACCATCTGCTCCTCGATGGTGAGCACGGGGTTCAGGCTCGTCATGGGGTCCTGGAAGATCATCGCGATCTCTTTGCCCCGCAAGTCTCGCATCTCCGATTCGTCCAGGGTCAGCAGGTCTTCGCCTTCGAAGATCACGCTGCCGCCGTCGATATGCCCTGCGGGACTGGGCAGCAGCCGCATCACCGCGAGGTTCGTGACGCTCTTGCCGCAGCCGGATTCCCCGACGAGCCCCAGCGTTTCGCCCTCATCGAGGTCGAACGAAACACCATTCACCGCATACACCGTCCCGTCATGGGTCCGGAAGCGGACGATCAAGTCGCGAATGGAGAGGAGACTCACTTCTCGGCTACCGCTTGAGACGAGGGTCGAGGGCCTCGCGCAGCCCGTCGCCCAGCAGGTTGAACCCGACGGCGCTGATCAAGATCGCAGCGCCCGGGAAGAAGATCAGGTACGGCGCCGACTGCAGGAAGCTGCGCGAATCCGTGAGCATCTCGCCCCACTCGGCGATGCGCGGGTCACCGGGGCCGAGGCCCAGAAAGCCCAGGCCGGCGACGTCGATGATGGCCGTGGCCGCCGCCAGCGTGGCCTGCACGATCAGGGGCGTCAGGGCGTTGGGAAGCATGTGGCGCAGCAGGATGCGCACCGGCGACGCGCCCATGGAGCGGGCGGCAATGACGTAGTCCGACTCGCGCAGAGCGAGCAGACTCCCCCTCAGGAGCCGGGCGAAGATCGGCGAATACGAGATGCCGACCGCCAGCATGATCTGGATCTCGCCGTGACCCAGCCAGGCCACTATCCCGATGGCCAGCAGGATTCCGGGAACGGCCAGCAGGACGTCCGTCACGCGCATGAGCAAGCTGTCCACGATGCCCCCTGCACCGCCCGCGATCGCGCCTACGAGCGTTCCGCCTACCAGCCCGAAGAAGACGGCGACCACGCCCACCGTGAGGCTGATCCGGGCGCCGTAGAGGACCCGGCTAAACTCGTCGCGACCCAGCAGGTCGGTGCCCATGAGATGCGCCAGGCTCGGTCCCTGGCGGCCGCCGGCCAGCACGCCGATCGTGGGATCGTACGGGGATATGTAGGGCGCCAGAATGGCACCGACGACGAATATGGAGATGCAGACCACTCCCACGAGCGCCGGGCGGTTGCGCATCAGGCGCTGGAAGGCATCGCGCCAGAGGCCGCGACTGGTTCGCGGGATGGTAGCGACTGCGATCGCAGCTGGCGAGCTCGTCATCTCAGCTGTACCTGATCCGAGGGTTGAGGAAGGCATAGCCCACGTCGACGACCAGGTTCACCACGAGGAAGATCGCGGCGAAGACCAGGATCAGCGACTGCACGACGATGTAGTCGTGGTTCTGGATCGAGCTGACCACCCAGAAGCCCACGCCGTTCCAGGTGAAGACCGTCTCGGTCAGCACGGCCCCCGCGAGGAGCGCCCCGACCTGGAGACCGATGACCGTCGTGACCGGCAACCAGGCATTGCGCATGACGTGGCGGTCGTTCACGCGCCGATCGGTCAGGCCTTTCGCGCGAGCCGTCCTGACGTAGTCCTCGTTGCTGACATCGATGACCGAGGCGCGGGTGATCCTGGTGAACACGGCCAGGGGGATCGAGCCGAGAGCGATGGATGGCAGCACCAGATGGGCCAGTGCATCCACCACGTACCAGTGGCCCGCCAGGATCGCGTCGATGACCGCGAAGTGGGTCACGGGGGGAATGTCCAGACGTGGATCGATCTGGCCGAAGGCCGGCAACCAGTGGAGCTCGACGCCGAAGACAAAGACGAGGGTGTACCCGAGCACGAAGACGGGGATTGAGATGCCGAAGAGAGAGATCACGGTCACGATGCCGTCGATCCAGCTGTTCGGGTGTCGGGCTGCCAGTCTGCCCAGCGGGATGCCCAGGCCGACCGCGAAGATCAGGGCGCCCATGGTCAGCTCCACCGTGCCCGGGAAGCGGATCAGGAACGTATCCAGGACCTGGCGCCCGTCGATGAAGCTGGACCCGAAGTCGCCGTGCAGCAGCCGCCCGACGTAGCTGAAGTACTGGACGTAGAGGGGCTTGTCGAGGCCCTCGGACGCGGTGATCTGGGCCACCAGCTGGGGAGTGGCGTGCTGCCCGAGGATCGCCTCAGCCGGCCCCCCGCCGGGCAGGAGACGCAGGAACAGGAACAGGATCACCGAGAGCCCGAGAAGGACCGGAACTGCGACGAGCACGCGCCGGACGATGAACCTCAGCACGCTAGGTCGAGATCCCTCCGCTGATAGCAGCCCCCCGGGGTCTTGGCCGACCCCGGGGGGCCCGTGTCACCGAATGTTACAGCCCTGCCGGGCGGACTCGCCGCCGGCTCCGGGCGCTACTTCGACAGCCAGACGGTGTTGAAGTACTCAATCCCGTTGCTGGCGCCCACGAAGCCGTGGACCTTGGAGGTAAAGGCGCCCGGTGGTGTGGAGTTGACGATCGGCACGGCCGGGAGGTCCGCGGCGAGCAGATCCTGGACCTGGCCCCAGTCGGCGTTGGCCGCGTCGACGGTCGGCTCCTGAAGAGCCTTCAGCATCAGCGCGTTGGCCTGGTCGTTCTTCCATCCGAACTGCAGGTTGGGCTTGCCGCCCTGGTAGCCGAACCACGCCGTGTAGAGGAAGTTGTCGGCGCCGGCCCAGTCGCAGGTCCAGCCGAAGAGGTACAGCGCGAACTTGCCACCCGTGGCATCGCTGACGTAGCCGCCGTGCCAGTCCTCGGTCTTGAGGTTGACCGTGAAGCCGATCGCCTGAAGATCCTGGGCGATGGCCTGGGCGATGCCCTTCGGGTCGGGCATGTAGGGGCGCACGACGTTGGATGGATATTCGAGGTCGATCTTGAGCTGGTCGGCCGTCAGGCCGGCTGCCTGCAGGTCGGACTTGGCCTTCGTGGCGTCATAGGTCGGCAGGCTCACGGCTTTGAAGCCGAGAGTGGCCGGCGGCATGAAGCCCGTCGGTACCTTGCCCAGGCCCGAGTAGAACGCGTCGACGTAGCTCTGCTTGTTCACGGCCTCGGCGATGGCGAGACGGACGTTCTTGTTGGCGTAGATGGTCGCCTTGCCGCCGACGCTCTGGTTGAGGTCCAGGTTCAGCTGGTTGCACGAGGCGCCGCGGTCGATGATCGTCAGCCCGGAGCCCTGGGCCGTCTTGACGTCAAGGGGCGAGATCGAGAAGGCGAGGTCCACGCCGCCCGACTGCAGGGCCTGCAGCTTGGCGGTGGAGTCACCGATCCCCTTGAAGGTGATCTGGTCCACGTGAGCCGCGTTGGCCGTGTCCCAGTAGGTCGGGTTCTTGACGACGGTCACGTGGTCGCCGGCGACCCATTCCTTGAAGATGAAGGGACCGGTGCCGACCATGTCCTGGCCCTGCGGGAGCAGGCCTTCGGCGTACTTGTTGTCCTTGAGCGGAGTCGTGTCGGCGTTGCCGGCCTTGAGAGCGGCCGGGCTCTGGATGCCGAAGACGGCGAGGGTCGAAGCCAGCAGGAAGTTGGACTGCGGGGTCTTCAGCGTGAAGACGACCGTGGTCGCGTCCGTGGCGGTGACCGAGGCGATGTTGGAGGCAGTGCCGAAGCCGCCGAAGACGGCGCCGTAGTAGTAGGCGTTGTCCTGGAGATCACCCTTCGGGTAGTTCTGCCAGCGGTTGTAGTTGTAGACGACGGCGTCCGCGTTGAAGTCCGTGCCGTCGTGGAACTTGATGCCGGTTCGCAGCTTGAACGTGTAGATCAGGCCGTCCGAGCTGACCGTGGGCAGGGCGGCGGCCAGGACCGGGATCACGGTACTGATGGTTCCGGGCTGCAGCTGGACCAGGTTCTGGATGACCTGGGCCGCCACGTAGAGCGAGTTGCCGTCGCTGACGAGCGACGGATCCGCGAAGACCATGTCGCCGTCGAGGGCGACGATCATGTTGCCGCCTTCGACGGCGGTGGAGACCGGGGTAGCCACCGCGGTCGCCTGTGACGTGACCGCGCTCGTCGGGGCATTGCTAGCGGGCCCGGTCGTGGGAGCTGGCGTGGCAGTGCTGCTACAGGCCGCCACGATGGCGGCGATGGCCAGCAGCGAAACCAACCTCTTCCTCATGTCCTCTCCTTCTTATACAGGGATTGCCAGGCCGAAGGTGGCGCCGGGCGGCGCCGTGGGCTCCTCCGTCCTCGCTCGAATGCGGAGATATTCTTCGCGACCTTCGACGAAATCAAGCACCGTCCACCAATGCCCGCCTCCTCGGGACGGGGTGGCGGTCTATTCCTAGTCGGGCAGCTCCGTCGCAGTCTCGATCACCGACTGGGTAGCGGCGACCTCCTGGGCGGCTTGAGGGTGAACCTGCTCCGCGAAGTGGCAGGCGGCCATCTGGCCGCCGCCCATGTCCCGAAGCTGTGGATCGATGGTCGAGCACTGTTCGGGGTTGCCAAGCTTCTCACGAAGCCAGCATCTGGTGTGGAACCGGCAGCCCGATGGCGGGTTGGCCGGCGACGGAACGTCTCCACGAAGCACCAGGCGCTTCATGCGAACGCGCGGGTCCGGCACGGGAATGGCTGATAGCAGCGCCACCGAGTAGGGATGACGCGGGTGGTCGTAGAGACTGTCGGTGTCCGCCACTTCTACGAGCTTGCCGAGGTACATGACCCCAATGCGCTCGCAGAAGTACTGCACCACGGACAGGTTGTGGGCGATAAACAGGTAGGTCAGGTTGAACTGGGCACGCAGGTCCGAGAGCAGGTTCAGGATCTGCGATTGGATCGAAACGTCGAGGGCGGACACGGGCTCGTCGCAGACGATGAATTCCGGATCCAGTGCGAGAGCGCGGGCGATGCCGATGCGCTGCCGTTGGCCGCCGGAGAACTCGTGCGCGTAGCGGCGGCAGTAGTCGCGGTTCAGTCCGACCGCCGCGAGGTAGTCGCCCACCCGACTGTCTCGAATGGATCGCTTGCCCCACCCGTTCTCCTCATCGGCCTGGGCCAGAAGGCCCTCGCCGATGATGTCGCTTACCGGCATCCGCGGGTTGAGCGATCCGTACGGATCCTGGAAGATGAGCTGCATCCGCCGTCGCATAAGCTTGAGCGCCTGGCCTCGCATGGCCAGAAGGTCCTGACCGTCCATCGTGACCGAGCCTGCCGTGGCTGTCTCCAGGCGCAGGATCGTCCGACCGAGTGTCGTCTTGCCACAACCCGACTCGCCCACCAGGCCGAACTTCTCGCCTCGGTTGATCGTCAGGCTGACGTCGTCCACGGCGTAGACGCTGCCAACCCGCCGGCGCAGAATGCCGCCGAAAATCGGGTAATAGGTCTTGACGTTCCGGACCTCCAGCAGCGGCAGCTGTGGCGTGGTGACCGGCCCGGCTCCCTGGGGCGTTGCGTCGGTCGCGTTAGGGCTGACCATCGTTTGATCTGTCTGCTCCATGCTTCGCCCCTCTCAGCCGACGCTGCCACGAACGGTCGCCAGGGCCGCCCGATCGTACTCCGCTCGCCGCGTGACTCCTTCCGGCGCCTGGAGGAAGCAGCGCGACAGCACTCCCCGGCCTGGAACGGCCACGAGATTCGGCTCGCTCTGCTTGCACAGTTCCCAGGCGTACGGACAGCGCGGCTGGAACTTGCAGCCCGGAGGCATTCGGAACGGGTTGGGCACGACGCCCTTGATCACGTCGAGCTGGTGGCCGCGCTTGTGCAGTCCCGGGATCGAGTTGAGCAGACCCTGGGTGTAAGGGTGCCGCGGGTCCAGGAGCACAGCCTCGACGGGGCCCGACTCGACGACTCGACCGGCGTACATGACGGCCACGTTCTGAACGGTCTCGGCCACGACCGCCAGGTCGTGAGTGATCAGGAGCAGGGCCGCGCCCGTGTCGACCTGAAGCTTCTTGATGAGCTCGAGGATCTGAGCCTGGATAGTCACGTCCAGGGCGGTCGTGGGTTCGTCTGCGATCAGGAGCTTGGGGTTGCAGGAAAGGGCCATGGCGATCATGACGCGCTGCCTGATGCCCCCGCTCATCTCGTGCGGGTACTGCTTGACACGGCGCTCCGGGGCGGGAATGCCGACGGCCTTGAGAGACTCGACCGCGCGTTCCATCGCCTCAGTGCGGCCGACGTGCTGGTGCAGCACGATCGCCTCTGAGATCTGATCGCCGATGGTGAAGACCGGGTTCAGGCTCGTCATCGGCTCCTGGAAGATCATCGCGATGTCCGCTCCGCGGACCTGACGGATCTCCTCCGACCCGAGGGTGAGCAGATCTCGGCCGTCGAACCAGATCTCGCCGCCGGCGATCTCGCCGGGCGGGATGTCCAGCAGCTGCATGATGGTCAGGGCCGTCACGCTCTTGCCGCATCCCGATTCGCCGACGATCCCAAGGGTCTCGCCGCGCTTCAGCGAGAAGTCAACGCCGTCCACGGCCTTGACCGTACCGTCCATCACGTGAAAGTAGGTGCGCAGGCCGCGGACATCGAGCAGGACGTCGGGGTCGGTCGGGGGGCCGAAGACGGTCGTGTCGTTCCGATGATCCACCAGATCCGGCTTCTGCTTCATATCTTGGCCCTCGGATCCAGTGCGTCCTGGAGGCCGTCGCCCATGAAGTTGATACCGAGAACGATGAGGACGATGGCCAGGCCCGGGAAGACCGCCCACCACCAGTTGCCGGACCCGATGGCTTGCTGGGAGCCGCTGAGGATGTTGCCCAGCGTGGGCGTGGATGGGTCGATCCCATAGCCGACGAAGCTGACGAAGGCCTCGGCTGTGATGAAGGCGGCGATGCTGAGCGTCGCAGCCACGATGATCGGGGAAAGGGCGTTCGGGAGCAGGTGTCGGAAGATGATCCGCAGCTCAGAGACGCCCGCGACACGGGCTGCGTCGACGTAGTCCTCTCCGCGCAGGCTCAGGATCACGCTCCGAACCAATCTGGCCGTCTGGAGCCAGCCGAGCAGGGCGAAGATCACCATGATGGTGAACCAGTTGCCGCCGCCCAGGAACTCAGAGAAGACCAGGATCAGGTAGATCAGCGGCAGCGCCAGCAGGGCATCGACGAAACGCATCAGGATGGTATCGAGCCAGCCGCCGAAGTAGCCGGACATCCCGCCGACCACTGTTCCGATCATGGTGGAGATCACGGTCGCGCCCACACTGATCATGAGAGAGAGCCCGATGCCGTTGACGACAAGCGTCAGCACGTCGTACTGGAGTTGCTGCGTCTCGCCGAACGGGTGGAAGTAGGGCACCAGCATCGGCGGCCGACCGTTCGAGTTGAGCTGATCCAACGGCACGAAGACGTTCTTGTCGAAGGGGAGCAAGATGGGCCCTACGACTCCGACCACGACCATAGACGTGAAGAGGATGGCCCCGAGCAAAGCCATCCTGTGGCGCTTGAAACGCCGCCAGGCCAGCTGCCGCTGGTTGAGCGACTCGAGCTGGACCTCGTAATCGGGGTTGTCGGCAAGCACCTCCTCCAGGTCAGCGGGTGTCTCCACGATCCTGGGGTGCCCAATCTCATCCATAGCTGATCCTCGGGTCCACGATCGCGTAGATGATGTCCGCCAACAGATTCGCCCCGACGACGAGCACGGCCGTGATCACGGAGATGCCCATCACCACCGGGTAGTCGTACTGGCCGATCGAAGTGATGAACTGCGCTCCCATCCCCGGCCAGCTGAAAACCGTCTCGGTCGCGATCGCCCCTGTGAAGAGGAATGGAAGCTCGAGGCCGATGTTGGTCACGACGGGCAGGAGGGCGTTTCGAAGAGCGTGCCTGAAGATGACCCGCCGCTCCGGCACACCCTTCGCTCGGGCCGTCCTGACGAAATCCTGGCGCAGGGCGTCAATCATGGCCGCACGCACGAAGCGGGAGTCCCCGGCCACGCTCACGGCGACCAGCGTGATCACCGGCAGGGCGAGGTGTTTCACCAGGTCAGCGAATGCGTTCAGCGGGTGCTGGCCGACGTACGCCCAGTAGTCCGATGTGCCAAAGATGGGCGTGTTGCGGACATCCCACATACCCCCGGCTGGGAACCACCCGAGCATGCTACTGAAGATGATGATCAGCAACAGGCCAAGCCAAAACGTCGGGAACGAATACGCGACGTAGTTGAACACGGTTATGGCGTTGTCGACCTTCGTATATCGCTTGACCGCGGACGTCACCCCCAGGATGAGAGCCAGGGTCAGCCACAGGACCAGCGCAACTCCGGCCAACGCGAGAGTCCTGGGAAACCGCTCGGCGATCACCTCGGACACCGGCACGCCACTGGCGCTCGATAGGCCAAGGTCGAAATGAAGAACGCCGTTGTCGCCGCCGCCCATGAAGCCGGGAAGGAGGTTGGGCAGACCGTGGTTGCTGAGCACGACTCCGAGCCCCTGGCCGTCCGGATTGCATACACCGAGCCAACGGCAGTACTGGACGTAGACCGGTTGATCCAAACCCCATCGATGCTCGAACGCCGCCAGCGCCTCAGGCGTGATCTTGGGGTTCATTGCGAACCGTGCCGTCGGACCGCCTGGGGACAGCAGCACGAAGCCATAGATGAGGAGCGAAATGATGAAGAGTGTGGGAATAGCGCCAATGAGGCGCCGGATGATGTAGCGGATCAACTCAGTGTCTCAATGCAGGATGCGGGATTGCGACGAAGCGCCGCAATCCCGCATCGTTATGTCGAGATCTGCTTGCGGAGGCTTAGCTGTTCGGAGCTAGGACCGCCACCAGTCTTCAACATTCCAGGTGTTCGTTGCACTGGTCGCGTTGTTTACGACGTTGTGCATGTTGGTGCCCTTGAGCTCGACCGTCTTCCAGAAGTAGAGCGGGATCTCCGGGAAGGCGTTAGCCGGATCCACGTAAAGTTCCTGAATCGTGGCCTCGGCGGCCATGATCTTCGTCAGATCGGTTGTGGTAGCCAGGTCGTTGAGCGCGGAATCGAGGGCCGGGAGGTTCACCCGGATGTAGTTGACCCCGCTGTGGTCGCCCTGGCTCGGGTCGTACGTGGAGTAGTAGAGCGAGTAGATGCCGAGCGGATCGATGCCGGAAACCCACGCGAACTCGGCCACGTCGAAGTTGCCATGCGTGGTGTTGCACGGAACGTCCGAACCTTGCTCGGTCCAACCGCCGAACAGGTCAGGCGTGGTGGGCACGACCTTCGTGTCCAGGAGCACGCCGATCTGCTTCAGATACGACGCAACGAGGGTCATCGTGTTGCCGCGGTACGGGCGAGACTTGCTCGTGCAGCCGAGCAGCTCGACCTTCGTGCCGTTCGGCGCCACGCGGATCCCGTCGCTGCCCTTGGTGAACCCGGCCGCGTCGAGGATCGAGTTGGCCTTGGCCACGTCGAGGGTCGGGCACGGAATGTCTTTGAAGTACCACACCAGCGGCGAGTTGAAGTTGCACGTCGCAGCGACTGTGCCGCCGGTGATGCGCTGGATGATGTCATCCTTGTTGTACGCGTAGTGGATGGCCGTCATCAGCGTCTTGGCGCCGTCGGCGCCGAACTTCTTGACGAGGTCCGCGTAGTTCCACGAATGCTGCTCGTAGGTCGTGCCGTTGATGGCATCGACTTCCGCATCCGGGATGCCCTGCGTCTTGAGCGTGGCGAGGTCGTTGTGGTTGTAGTTCATGGCCACGTCGGTCTCGCCGTTCTTGAAGCCGGCGATCTCGGCAGTGGCATCGGAGTAGTACTTGAAGACTACCGTATCGAAGGGAGCCGTGGCCTTCTTGATGGTGCTCCAGAACTGTGGGTTCGGAACGAAGTCGATCTCGGCACCGGCCGCCCACTTGGTCGGCATGTACGGACCGCTGTAGACGCCCGTCTGCGGTGACTTCTGCGTGTAGAGCTTGGTGCCGGCATCAGCCACAGACACGGTCTGGAGGTAGTGCTTCGGAAGGAGCGGGTACCAAAGGCCTAGGTAGCCTTCATAGACTGCCGTGGTCTTGCCCTGGGGGATCTTGGTGAAGTGGGCAACGCAGTTCGTGCCCGTGCCGCCATCAACGCCCGAGATGTTCTCCCAGCCGATGTGGCCCTGGACGTTGCCTACCTGGCCGGCGTCCATCATCCACTGGACCTCGTAGGCGAGGTCATCGCAGGTGATCGGCTGGCCGTCGGACCAATTCGCGCCCGGGCGCAGGTTGATGGTGACGTCCATGTTGGTGCCGTTGAGGACGACGCCGCCGTTGGACACGGTCGGAACGTTGGTCGCCAGCTGGCCGTAGAACTTGTAGTCGGCCGTGGCGTTCCAGAGACCCCACAGCGACATGCCGAAGGCCTCAACGTCCGTGGCGGAGTTGTCGTACATGCCGGACCAAATCGTGACCGGCTCCTGCCACTCGCCGAGGACGAGCTTGCCGCCCGTCTTGCCAACGGCCTCAGGCTTGTAGGTCGTGGTGGTCAGGTCAGGCGCCGGGGCGGTCGGGGACGAAACTGGGGTCGCGACGGGGGTCGCGGGCGCCGTTGTTGGCTGAGCGGTCGCCACCGGCGATGGCGTTGCGGATGAACCGCAGGCACTCGCCACGATTGCCGCCATGGCAAGCAGACTGAAGATTCGCTTGTGCATGCAATGCTCCTCCCAGTTGGTTGGTCTCCCCCAATCGTTTGGGCACTGCGGCGACCGTCTTGTGTCTGGTTCACCCGCGGTGAAGGACCAGCGGATATGGGCAAATCCCGGTCGCCGTATTGGCCGCTACTATGGGGACGGGTCTGTAGCGTGTCAAATGCCCTGCAGCTTCGCTGGGTCCACCTCCTTCGCTGCTCGGACGGCACGATTAGGCGAAGCCGATCGACCCGCTTCCTCGTGCAGCGAGGAACGCGCGATGGCCTCGAGAGGAGATCCGATAGGGTCGCCCGAGATGGGCTCGGCGAAGCGGCCGCGGCGTGTTCGAGGGCACACGGAGCGGTCGCGGGGATGTCTCGCATCCGCAACCCGCGGCGAGTCCGGGAGCGGCGTCGAGAGCATCAACTCCAAGTCCGTTGTGGTCCTCCTGCCTCTGATGGAGGCAAGCCCTGCACCGACAAGAGCATCCGCCCGACCGGCAGGGCTCGCGCTCGGCGTGAATCCGCCAACCCGGCCGGTCTCTGCGATGCGATCCCAGCCCTCCCGGGAACACTGGCACCGCGTCGCGAACGTTGGCTTAACTTACACCTAACTGCTGCCTTGCACCTCAAGCTCGTGCTTGGCCAGGATCGGCCCTTCGGACAGGCAAACGAGCCGTCACAGACGATTCGCAGCCCCTCGCCCTTCGGATGTCTCAGTCGGGGCACGGCGTCTGCTCGCCCGTCATCCCCCTCCAGCGCAGGTTCGGCTGGCGCGCGGCGGTGGTTTCGTCGAGGCGGCGAACTGGCGAGCTGTGGGGCGCCGAATGCAGCATCTCGGGATCGGTGTGGGCTTCCTCGACGATGGCGCGCAGCGCCGCGACGAAGGCGTCCAGCGTCTCGAGCGACTCCGTCTCCGTGGGCTCGATCAGGAGCGCCTCCTTCACGGTCAGCGGGAAGTAGATCGTGGGCGGGTGGTAGCCGTGGTCGATGAGCCGCTTGGCCAGGTCCAGTGTGCTGATCCCGGTCTCGGCCTTGAGAGTGGCGCCCGAGGCCACGAACTCGTGCATGCAATGGCGCGAGAACGGAACGTCCAGCACGCCGGCGACCTGCGACTTGATGTAGTTGGCCGCGAGGACGGCGTCATCCGAGACCTCGCGCAGCCCCGCGGCGCCATGAGCGCGGATGTAGGCGTAGGCGCGCACGAGAACCCCGGCGTTGCCGGCGAAGGCGCGGACGCGACCGATGCTCGACGGCCGTTCGCCCGGCCGCTCCAGGCGGAAGCGGCCGTCGGGCTCGCGCAGCACCCGCGGCGAGGGCAGGAACGGCAGCAGCCTGTCCCCCACTCCGACCGGCCCGGCGCCCGGACCGCCGCCCCCGTGGGGAGTGGAGAACGTCTTGTGGACGTTGATGTGCATGACGTCGAAGCCCGCCTCGCCGGGCTTGAACCGGCCCATGATCGCGTTCAGGTTCGCCCCGTCCATGTACGCGAGAGCACCGACCGCGTGGACCGCGTCGAGCAGCTCCCCAATGCGCGACTCGAAGAGACCCAGGGTCGAGGGGTTCGTGATCATCACCGCCGCGGTCCGAGGACCCAGCGCGGCGCGGAACGCGGCGACATCCACTCCCCCGTCCGGGGCGGACGGGATCGAGACCGTCTTGAAGCCGGCCATCGACGCCGTCGCGGGGTTCGTGCCGTGGGCCGAGTCGGGCACCAGGACTTCGGTCCGATCCAGATCGCCACGGCTGCGGTGGTAGGCCCGGACCATGAGAATGCCGGTCAGCTCGCCCTGGGCCCCCGCCGCGGGTTGGAGAGTGACGGCCCGCATGCCACCGATCTCCGCCAGCGCCTGCTCCAGCTCCCACAGCAGCTGCAGCGTCCCCTGCGCCAGCTCGTCCGGGGCGAAGGGATGGAGAGAGGCGAAGCCGGACAGTCTGGCGGCCCACTCGTTGACCTTGGGGTTCCACTTCATGGTGCACGAGCCGAGCGGGTAGAAGCCGGTGTCGACGGCGTAATTGAGCTGGCTCAGGTTGACGTAGTGACGGGTCAGCTCCGGCTCCGCGACCTCCGGGAGATGCGGACCGTCGACGCGGAGCTGGTCAGCCGGGATGCGCGCCAGGGCGTCTTTGGGCGGATGCGGGACCTTGCCGCCACCGCGCCCGGGGCGCGAGCGCTCGAACAGTGTGGGTCCGAGGCGATCTCCGGCGGCGGTCATCGGGCGCCCTCCCCGAGGCTCGGCAGGCTGAGCTGCCTGCCCCGCTCGATCTCGTCGCGCAGGGTCCAGGCGAAGACCTCGATCTCGTCCGGAGTCGTGACTTCCGTGGCGCAGACCAGGAGCGCGTCGGCGAGGGACGGATCGTCCGGCTCGACGGCGGCCAGCGCCAGACCGGCCAGGACCCCGCGGGCGAGGAGGCGGCGATGCACCTCGGGCGCGTCCGGGACGCGGACGGCGAACTCGTTGAGGTACGGCCCGCGATGGACCCGCGGGGCGCCGGCCTCGGCCAGGGCCCGCTCCAGCTCGACGGCGCGAGCGGCGCCCAGGGCCGCCACGTCGCGCAGCCCGTGCGGCCCGATCGCGCCCAGGTAGATAGACGCGGCCAGGGCGCACAGGGCCTGGTTCGTGCAGATGTTGCTCGACGCCTTCTCGCGGCGGATGTCCTGTTCCCGGGCTCGAAGCGTCATCACGAAGGCGCGCTTGCCGTCCACGTCGGTGGTCATGCCGACGAGGCGGCCCGGGATCTGGCGGACGAGCGGCTCGCGGCAGGCGAGGATGCCCAGGTACGGACCGCCGTAGGCGAGCGGGATCCCGAGGGGCTGCCCCTCGCCGCAGGCGATGTCGGCGCCGTACGTGGCGGGCGAAGCCAGCACGGCCAGCGAGACGGGCTCCACGACGGCGACGAAGAGAGCGCCGGCGGCGTGGGCCAGGTCGGCGACCTTCGCCATCGGTTCGAGCAGTCCGAGGAAGCTTGGGTTCGCGACGACCACGCCGGCGACCGGTCGCTCCGGGTCGGCGAGCATTCGCTCCAGGGCCGCCAGGTCGGTGGTGCCGGAGGCCGGTCCTTCGGCCAGGAGCGGGATCTCGTCGGCCACGAAATCGGCGCCGGCGAAGTACGTGCACAGCGTCTGGCGGTAGTGCGGGTGGACGCCGCGGCTCACCAGCACGCGCTCGCGGCGGGTGGCGCGGCAGGTCATCAGGGCGCCCTCGGCCGTGGCCGTCGCCCCGTCGTAGTGGGAGGCCGAGACCACGTCCATGCCCGTCAGCTCGCCCATCATCGACTGGTATTCGTAGATCGTCTGGAGCGTGCCCTGGCTGATCTCGGGCTGATAGGGCGTGTAGGCGGTGTAGAACTCGCCGCGCAGCAGGAGCTGGTCGACGACCGCGGGGACGTAGTGACGGTAGGCTCCGGCTCCGAGGAAGCTCACCAGGTCGACCCGATTTCGCCCGGCCAGGTGGTGCAGCCGGCCGGCCAGCTCGGCCTCGGATTCGGGCGGCGGGAGCTTCAGCGCCGAGGCCCGCAGGGCCGCGGGGATGTCCGCGAACAGCTCGTCCACGGAAGCGACGCCGATCGCCTCCAGCATGGCGGAGCGATCCTCTGGTGTGTGCGGGCCGTAGGCCATCAGCTCAGCTCCGTTGTGGTGGCGGTGCGGTTCAGCTCCCCGAGAGCGGGACACGGCATGCCGTTAGGCCTCGCGGGTCAGCTCCTCGTATGCGGCCTGGTCCAGCAGGGCGTCGAGCTGGCTCCTGTCCGCGATCCGGACTCGAAGCATCCAGCCTTTGCCGAATGGATCGCCGTTGACGAGCTCGGGGCTGCCGGCTAGCTCGGAGTTCGACTCAACGACCTCGCCCGAGATCGGGGCGAAGAGGTCGCTCACGGCCTTGACCGACTCGATCACCCCGACGGTGCCGAACTGCGTCAGTCTCCGGCCGATCTCCGGCAACTCCACGAAGACGATGTCGCCGAGCTGCTGGGCGGCGTAGTCCGTGATGCCGACGGTGGCCAGATCCCCCTCCACGCGAACCCATTCGTGCTCTTTGGTGTAGCGCAGATCCTGGGCCACCTTCGCCTCCGCTCTTCTTGCTCTGCCATGCCGAACGGATGCCGGGCCGCGTCAGGTGGCTCGGCGGTAGAACGGCAGGACCACGACTTCCGCCGGGACGCGCTGGTCGCGGATTCCTACCTCCAGTATCGTACCGGGCTCCGCGTCGGAAGGCGCTGCGTAGGCCATCGCGATCGGCTCGCCGAGCGTCGGCGACAGCGTTCCGCTCGTGACCACGCCGGTTCGACGGTCGCCGGCGAAGAGCTCGTAGCCGTGGCGGGCGATGCCACGCCCCCGAACCGCCAGTCCGACGAGCTTCTTGCGAGGCCCTTCCGACTCGGCCTTCTCGAGCGCCGCCCGGCCGACGAAGTCGCCCTCCTTGCCGAGCTTCACGACTCGACCCAGGCCCGCTTCGTAGGGTGTCGTGTCGGGCCCGAGCTCGTTGCCGTAGAGCGGCATCCCGGCTTCCAGGCGGAGGGTGTCGCGGGCACCGAGCCCGACCGGGACGACGCCTGCCGGGCGGCCGGCCTCCATCAGCGCATCCCAGACGCGCCCCGCGGAAGCGACCTCCACGAAGACCTCGAAGCCGTCCTCACCCGTGTAGCCGGTACGGGCGACGAGCGCCGGCACGCCGGCCACGTGACCGTCGCCGATCGCGTAGTAGCGCAGATCGGCGATCGCGACGTCCGTCAACGGCGCCAGCACCTGCAACGAGAGGGGGCCCTGGATGGCCACGAGCGCGGTCGCCAGCGAGCGGTCGTCGAGGACCACCTTGAAGCCCTCGATGCGTTCGGCCAGAGCATCGCTCACCGCAGCCGCGTTCGACGCGTTGGCGACGACCATGAACCGCTCCTCGCCGAGGCGGTAGACGATGAGGTCGTCGAGGACGCCGCCTCCGGGGGAACAGATCATCGAGTAGTGGGCCCGACCGACCTTGAGGGCGGCCGGCTCGCTGACCAGGGCGTAGCCGAGCGCCTTGGCGGCGTCCGTGCCCTCGACGTACAGCTCGCCCATGTGAGACAGGTCGAAGAGCCCGGCGCGCGTTCGCACGGCGCGGTGCTCGTCGAGGATGCCGGCGTACTGGACGGGCATCGACCAGCCGGCGAACTCGACCATCCGGGCGCCCAGCGCCACGTGGCGATCGGCCAGCGGCGTCGCGAGAAGCCCACTCTGAGCCTGGGCCATCGAGGTCGACCTCCCGTCGTGTGGGTGTCTTCGAGGCGCTCCTGGGGGAGGGTGCCTCTAGCTGAGAGCCTGCCGCATCTCCGGCAGCCGTCCCGCCGCCAGGTCAACGAGCGAACGTTCCGTTTCGAACGAGAGGAGCGCGGGGGCCTCCTCGAAGCTGACCCAGCGGACCTCTTCGAACTCGTGGTCGTGGTCATCCAGGCTGCCGCCGATCGGCTCCATCAGGAAATAGTGAACCGTCTTGTGGATCCGAGTGCCGCGCTGGACGAACGTGTAGCTGATCGCGTCCAGGGGCGAGACGATCCGGACGCGCAGACCGGTCTCCTCCCCGACCTCGCGCAGGGCCGTCTCCTCCAGCGTCTCGCCCGCGATCGGGGTCCCCTTGGGGAGGGTCCACGTGGCGCCGTCACGCTCACGACGACGGCGCCCGGCGACGAACTGAGGAATCGCGTCCGCGAAACGAATGACGATGCCGCCGGCGGAGGTCGCGCTGGCGGCAGTCAGCCTCGCCACGGGGCCGGCGCGAGGATCGACCGACGTTCCGCTCGCAGTCTGCCGAGACCGGCCCAGCAGATCGTGACGGCGGGGCGAACGACACCGCTCAGGGGTGTCCTCGAACGGGCCGCGTCGACGGGACGCCAGCCGCTCATGTGCAGGCCGCCGTGCGAGGGGCGCAGGATCGTGACGCGCGTGGCCGCACGCTGGAAGCTGAGGCTGGCGTGCAGCCCGAGCCGCCGCTCCCGCTCGCGGCCGGCCGGCCGGACGAAGCAGGCAGCGGGCCGGGCCGCGTACTTCGCCGCGATGCTGTGCTGCATGGCGTCCATCGTACCCGGTCAGGCAGGCTTTGCAAGCGCGGCCCGGATGCGCTCTAGCTGCTCCGGTGACACGGTGCGCCGCTCCTCCACGAGTCGCAGCTCCCTTCGGGCGGCCGCCAGGTAGAGCTCCACGGCATCCGGAGCCAGGCTCTCGAGCGCGGCGAGATGAGCTTCCACGGTGCCGGCGTCGCCCCTCGCGATGGGGCCGGTGAGCGCGGCGTTGACGCCGATCGCGCGCGCGTTTGCAAGGGTCTGCTCCACGAGGCGGCCGTAGACGGCAAGCGAGCCGCGCTCGTCCATGCCGGCGGCGGCGCCCAGCGTGACGATGACGTCGAGCAGGGCGACGAGCCCGCCCGAGGCCAGCACGGCGGCCGCGTGATAGGCGGCCTTGGTGCCGCGCGGCAGGCGAACCGGCACCGCGCCGAGCGCCTCGGCCAGGTCCGCGAGCAGCCCCATCAGACGATCCTCGCCCTCCAGGGCGATCGTCGCGCCCTTGATCGCCTCCACGGATCGCTCCACGTCCGACGTGAAGGAGACGAGCGGATGGAAGGCGCCGATCTGGCTTCCGGCCGCCCGGGCGGGCTGAAGGATTTCCGCCCCGACCAGGCCGCTCGTGTGGACGAGGGCCTGGCCACTGTAGAGGCGCATCGAATCGACGACCGCGGGAATGGCGTCGTCGGGAACGGCGAGGATCGCCAGCTCCACTTCGTCGAGGATGGCCGCCGGCTCGACGAAAGCGCGGACGCCCGGGACCAGGGCGCGGAACCGCTCGCGCCGCCCGGCGTCGCGGCTGGCCACGGCGACCACCGGCCAGCCGGCTCGGCCGATCGCCACTCCGAGGGCCGTGCCCACCGGCCCGGCCCCGACGATACCGACGCTGGGGGCGCCCTGCGCGCCGCGGTTGTGCGGGTGCGGATCGAGGTGGGCGTGGATTTCGTCCCCGTGGCGGTGGCGGCCGACATCGCCTCCCGGCTGCGGCGAATGCACGCCACTCCGGCCGACTGGCGGCCGCTCGCCGCGATCCCCGGCGGTGTCCTGTCCCGTGCTTCGGCTTGCGCCGTCGCGCCACAGCTTCACGCGACATTCCTCCCCATCCCGCGGACTCGCGCTATCCTTGCGCCGAACCTGCACCTGGCGGCGGTTCGCTGCGAAGTCGCGTCGAAACGCGGCGGGGCGGCGACCGCCGCGCCGAGTGTAGCGCGTCCCCGGCGGCCGAGGCGCACCCCCGCCGGGGATAGTGGATCGGCCGGCCGGCCGATCCCTTCGTTGTCGCTTGCGCTCCTCGCTCACGCACCCACAAGTGCGCCCGCTGCGGTGCTCGACGGCGCCTCGGCCTCGGCCGTCGGACCGACCGAGAGGTTGTTCGCCAGAAGGAGAAGTCGTGGCTGCCAGCGATCCCTTCGGCGCCCGGGCCCCGCTCGGACCCGGCCTGCCGGACTTCTACCGTCTCTCCGGCCTGAGCGGCGTGGCCAAACCCGCGCTCGATCTCGGACGCCTGCCGGTGACGGTCAAGATCCTCCTCGAGAACGTGCTGCGGCACGCCGGCGACGGGGTCGTGCGGGAGGCCGACGTGGCCGCTCTGGCGGCGTGGCGACCGGGCGCGGCCGCAACCTCCGAGGTCGAGATCCCGTTCATGCCGGCCCGGGTCATCCTCCAGGACTTCACCGGCGTTCCGGCCGTGGTGGACCTCACGGCCATGCGCGACGCCATGGCCGAGCTGGGCGGTAACCCGGCCCGAGTCAATCCCCTCGTGCCCGCGGATCTGGTGATCGACCACTCCGTCCAGGTCGATCGCTACGGCACCGCCGACGCCTTCGCCTTCAACGTCGAACGCGAGTACGAGCGCAACGGCGAGCGCTACCAGCTCCTGCGCTGGGCCCAGACCGCCTTCGACGACCTGCGCGTCGTTCCGCCCGGCACGGGCATCGTCCACCAGGTCAACCTCGAGTACCTGGCTTCGGTCGTGGCGCGCCGCCGCGATGCCGACGGCAGGGGCGAGGTCGCCTTCCCGGACACGCTCGTGGGGACGGATTCCCACACCACGATGATCAACGGCCTCGGCGTCCTGGGCTACGGCGTGGGCGGCATCGAGGCCGAGGCCGTGCTGCTGGGCCAGCCGCTCTACCAGCCGATGCCGAAGGTGGTCGGCGTCCGCCTCTCCGGCGAGCTGCCGGAGGGATCCACCGCCACGGACCTGGTCCTCGTCGTGACCCAGATGCTGCGCTCCTACGGCGTCGTCGGCACATTCGTGGAGTTCACCGGCGACGGCCTGGCGGGGCTGGCCCTGGCCGACCGGGCCACGATCTCGAACATGTCGCCCGAGTTTGGCGCGACCGCCACGCTCTTCCCAATCGACGAGGAGACGCTCGTCTACCTGCGCCTCACCGGCCGGCCGGCCGGCCAGGTGGCGCTCGTCGAGCGCTATGCCCGCGAGCAGGGCCTGTGGCGCGAGCCCGGCGTCACGCCCGAGTTCGACGCCCTGCTGACGCTGGACCTGGGGTCCGTCGAGCCCTCTCTGGCGGGACCCCGTCGACCGCAGGATCGCGTGGCCCTGCGCGACCTGGGATCGAACTTCCGCGCGGCCTATCCGGCCGCCGCGACGTCCTATCCGTCCGTCCGAGTGGAGGCAGCCGGTCGTTCAGTCGAGGTCGCCAGCGGTTCCGTCGCGATCGCGGCGATCACCAGCTGCACCAACACTTCCAACCCAACGGTCATGGTGGCCGCCGGTCTGCTCGCCCGCAACGCCGTGGCGCGCGGCCTGACTGTCCCGCCGACGGTCAAGACGAGCCTGGCGCCGGGTTCACGCGCCGTGACGGAGTACCTCCGCGGAGCGGGGCTGCTCGAGCCGCTCGAGAAGCTCGGCTTCGCCCTGGCCGGTTACGGCTGCACGACCTGTATCGGCAACAGCGGTCCACTCGACGTTCCCGTGGCGAAGGCGATCGAGGAGAACGATCTCGTCGTCGCGGCCGTGCTGTCGGGCAATCGCAACTTCGAGGGCCGGATCCACCCGCTCGTGCGCGCGAGCTACCTCGCGTCGCCGCCGCTAGTGGTGGCCTTCGCGCTGGCCGGAACCGTGAACATCGACCTCACGACCCAGCCGCTGGGCGTCGGATCGGACGGAAGGCCCGTCTACCTGCGCGACCTCTGGCCTGCGGCCGAGGAGGTTCGAAAGACCGTCGGTACGGCCGTGAGCGCCGAGCTCTTCCGCGCGGCCTACGCATCGGTCTTCGACGGCGACGCGCGCTGGCGCGCCCTCGACATCCCCACGGGCGATCGCTATCGCTGGGCGGCCGACTCGACGTACGTTGCCCGTCCGCCCTTCTTCGTGGGCCTGCAGCCCGAGCCGGAACCTGTGACCGGCATCGCGGGCGCTCGCGTGCTCGCGCTCCTGGGCGACTCGGTCACCACCGACCACATCTCCCCCGCCGGGTCGATCGCGGCTTGGTCCCCCGCCGGCAAGTGGCTCGTGGAGCATGGCGTGCCGCCGGTCGAGTTCAACTCGTACGGGGCGCGGCGCGGCCACCACGAAGTGATGAAGCGCGGCACCTTCGCCAACATCCGGCTGCGCAACGCGCTGGCGGACAGGGAGGGGCCGTTCACGATCCACCTGCCCGACGGCGAGGCGACCACGATCTTCGACGCGTCGGTCCGCTACGCCGCCGAGCGCGTGCCGCTGCTCGTGATCGCCGGCAAGGAGTACGGCTCGGGCTCGTCGCGCGACTGGGCGGCCAAGGGGCCGCGGCTGCTGGGCGTGCGGGCGGTAATCGCGGAGAGCTTCGAGCGGATTCATCGCTCGAACCTGGTGGGCATGGGGATACTGCCGCTCCAGTTCCTCCCCGGGGAGAGCGCAGCGAACCTCGGACTGACGGGACGCGAGGCGTACACGGTCACGCTCCCGGACGACGGGCCCGCGCCACGGTCGCGGGTCGGGGTCGCGGCCCGCGCCGACGACGGCGCGGAGCGGCGGTTCGAGGCGATCGTCCGCCTGGACGGCCCGATCGAGCTCGACTACTACCGCCAGGGCGGCATCCTGCCGGCCGTCCTGCGACGCCTGGCCCGGGAGTCGGCTCGGGCTTGATGCGGCGCCGGGGGACGGGCCGCCCGGCTACCGCTTCTTCGTGGCCCGATCCCAGCGGTGATGTCGAAGCTCGGCGAGCAGATCCGGCGGAAGCGGGCCGGCGTCGCTCGCGGCCGTGTTGGTCTCCACGTGGCCGGCCTTGCGCATGCCCGGGATGACAGCGCTCACGTCGGGGTTTGAGAGGATGAACCGCAGGGCCATGTCGGCCAGGGTCATGCCCGCCGGGACGAGCGGCTTGAGCGCGTCGGCCCGCGCCACGGACTGAGCCAGGTTCTCCGGCTCGAAGTACTTGCCCCGCCAGTCCCCTTCCGGCCAGGTGGTTTGCAGGGTAAGGTTGCCGATGAGGCTCCCTTCGTCGAACGGGCAGCGGGCGATGGCCGCGACACCGTTCTCGCGGCAGGTCCGGAAGAGCTCGTCCTGCGCCGCCTGGTCGAAGACGTTGTAGACGACCTGGACGGCGTCGACGAGGCCGGACCGGACGGCGCCGACGCCGTTCCACGGCTCCCGACGATTGAGGCTGATGCCGAACGCCCGAATCGAGCCTTCCTTCTTGAGCTGCGCGACGGTCTCCTGCAGCTCGCCGCCGGCCAGCCAGTTGTCGTCCCAGACATGGAGCTGGAGAAGGTCGATCGCTTCGACGCCGAGGTTCGAGCGGCTGATGTCGACGCTCTCGCGCACGTACGCGCTCGGGAAGACCTCTCCGAGCGGCACGCCCGGACGGCTCGGCCACTCGCCGTTCTTGGGCGGGACCTTGGTGGCGATGAAGACGCCGCCGCGGTGGCGGGCGAGCAGCGGGGACAGGAGCCGCTCGCTGTGGCCGCCGCCGTAAGACTGGGCGGTGTCGAAGAAGTTCACGCCCTTCGAGACGGCCAGCTCGAGCGAGGCACGCGACTCCTCGTCGTCGGAGCCGGACCACTCGCCCATGCCCCACGTGCCGTAGCCGACCTCGCCGACCTGCCAGCCGGTCCGTCCGAACGTCCGTTGGCGCATTCGTCCTCCTACGGGCGGGACGCCACGGCCGGCGTCTGGCAGACGTTGCCCGAGGCCATCATCCTAGCGCCGGGCGAGTCGTCGTCTCGCCCCTGGTCGAGCAGAGCTTCGAGCGAGGACGGCGATGGCCGAGTGGATCTACTTCCTGCACACGCCGCGCGAGGACTTCGCGGCCACGATGACGCCCGATGAGCGGCGCGTCTGGGGCCTCCATTTCGAGCGTCTGAAGCGCCTCCTCGCGGAGGGCACGCTCATCATGGCCGGGCCGACGCTCGGGCACGTCAACACCGGCGTCGCGGTCATCGAGGCGCCGGACGAGGCCGCCGCCCGCGCCATCATGGACGAGGACCCGACCATCAGCAGCGGATTCGCCACGGGCGAGCTACGCGCCTTCCAGGTCTCGCTCCTGCGCGGCCGCGACTAGATCGACCGTGGCCGGCCGCCCGTCCGACGCCCGCCCGACGGCCGCCGTAACCCGGGCCGCGCCGCCGGCCAGCGGGCGAAGCTACTCGCCGAGCAGCTCCTCGCTGGTCAGGATCCGGACTCCAGCCGATTTGAGGGCCGCCAGGGCGCGGTCGGGGTCTTCGAAGCGGAAGATGATGACCGCCTTGTCCGGCGTGACGCGGGCCGCGAAGTCGTACATGTACTCCACGCCCAGGCCCGCCTCCTCGATGGAAGCCAGCACCGCGGCCAGCCCGCCGGGCCGGTTGTCGACCTGGATCGGCACGACCTCGGTGGTGCTGACGACCATCCCCTCCGCCTCGAGCGCCTTCTTGGCGCGCTCGGGGTCGGCGACGATGAAGCGCAGGATGCCGAACTGGGCCGTGTCCGCCAGGGTCATCGTCAGCAGGTCGATCCCGGCTTTGCCCAGCGTCTCGCAGGGCCCGCGGAGCTGGCCGGGGCGATTCTCCAGGAAGAGCGAAAGCTGCTTGAGCTTCATGGAAGGCCTCCTTCGGCGGAGCACCCGCCCCGCCGTACGACCGTTGATGAGTCAGACGTTGCGCTGATCCGTCACCCGCTTGGCCTTGCCCTCGGATCGAGCGAGCGAGCGCGGCTGAACCAGGGTCACCTTCACCCGCAGCCCCAGGATGTTCTCGATCGAAGCCTCGAGCTGGTGCTGCAGCGCCTCGAGCTTGCGAATCTCGTCGGAGAACACCTCGGGCGTGACTTCGACCTTGACCTCCATCTGGTCCAGGCCCTTCTCGCGCGTGAGGACGATGTGGTAGTGGGGCAGAGTGCCCTCGACCCGCAGCAACGCCGTCTCCACCTGGGACGGGAAGACATTCACGCCGCGGATGATGAACATGTCATCCGAGCGGCGGCCGATGCGGCGGATTCGGCGCAGCGTGCGCCCGCATTCGCACGGCTCGGCCATGATCGAGGTCACGTCGCGGGTTCGATACCGGATCATCGGCATCGCCTGCTTGGACAGCGTCGTCAGGACCAGCTCGCCCTCGGCGCCGTCCGGGAGAACGTCGCCCGTCTCCGGATCGATGATCTCGGGGTAGAAGTGATCCTCGAAGACGTGGAGCCCGTGCTGGTGCGAGCATTCGACGCCCACGCCGGGGCCGATGATCTCCGACAGACCGTAGATGTCGTGGGCGCGGATGCCGCTCTCTTGCTGGATGCGGTCGCGCATCGAGTCGCTCCACGGCTCGGCGCCGAAGACGCCGACTCGCAGTCGCGAGAAGTCGATCCTCATCTCCTTGGCCGACTCGAGGAGATGGAGGAAGTAGCTCGGCGTGCAGCACAGGGCCGTAACGCCGAAGTCCGCCATGACCATCAGCTGGCGCTCCGTGTTGCCGCCGCTGATCGGGATGACCGTCGCGCCTAGCGCTTCCGCGCCGTAGTGCGCCCCAAGGCCGCCGGTGAAGAGCCCGTAGCCGTAGGCGTTCTGGATCACGTCGCCGCGGTGGAGCCCGCAGGCAGCGAAGCTGCGGACCATGACTTCGGTCCAGACGTCCAGGTCGGCCTGGGTGTAGGCGACGACGATGGGCTTGCCGGTCGTGCCCGACGAGGCGTGGAGGCGGACGATCTCCTCCATCGGGCTGGCGAACAGCCCGAACGGGTACGTGTCGCGCAGGTCGGCCTTGACCGTGAACGGCAGTTTCGCGATGTCGGAAAGAGAGCCGATCGACGCGGGCGTGAGCTTGCGCTCCTCCATTCGCGATCGGAAGAGAGGGACGCGCACGAAGGCGCGCGTGACCACCGACTGCAGCCGCTGCAGCTGGATCGCGGCCAGCTGTTTGCGTGGCAGGTAATCGGGCATGCTGACCGGGTGGAATCCGCCCGGCGGGTCATTCCATGTGCTCACCGCGGCCTCCTCTGGCGACGGGGTCAGTGCCCCGGCGGGTGGCCCTGACGGTCGGGCTCCCGACTATCGGATTGTGCCCTGCTGCGCGGCGAGTTTTCGGCCCAGCGCGAAGGCCCCTGGAGCGGTCGTGGCTCAACCGGCGTGGCGGCGAATCCTCACCCCCCGATTGGCTTGCAGTGTAGATACCAGCGGTTGTATTCGATCGGGTCGACCGGCGAGTTGTTGCAGTCGTAGCCGCTGGGCGTCGGCGTGGGAGGCGGGCTGGCGGTCGGAGTGGGAGTTGCCGCGCCCTGGTCGGAAAGCGTCCGCTTGAGCCAGAAGCCGTTGTCGAGACGCGTGATGACCACCCAGGTTCCCTCCTTGGGCACCAGCACTTGCCAGGTCACGGCTGCCGCGGGCGCGGTCACCGGCTGGCGCCAGTCGGGGTTGCGCGTCCCCTTGACGATCAGCGTCATGACCGTCGGGCCGGGGGTGGCTTGCAGCGAGCCGCGGACCTGCCAACGGGAGGCTCCGTCGGGCATCAGCCGCTCCTTGAGCTCGCTGGTCAAGTCGATCGAGCAATACTGGGTCGCTGCCGCGATCTCGGCATCGGTGAGTGGCGGCTTCGGTGGCTGCAGCTTCGCACGCGCCCCGTCGATGGCTTCGCGGACGGCCAGGTCGACGCGCAGCGTTTTGCCACCGAGACCGGCATCGCCGTTGCCCGCGGACTTGGAGATGATCCCTTTGATCTCCGCGGCGCTCAGATTCGGGTCGATCGAGCGGATGAGGGCCGCAGTCGCGGAAACCATGGGCGTCGCGGAACTGGTGCCACCGCCGTCGGCCCTGACCTTGCCGTCTGCCCCGCGCCCCCAGACCGCCTGCTCTCCCGGCGCGCCCAGTGTCACCTCGCCTGCGCCGCCGGCCAGCTCTGTGTTGGTGGTCGAGTCGGGGGTGCCGTCGTTGTCGAGGTTCCCGACCGTGATCACGTTCCCGGACGCGATCCCGCCGGGGAAGTAGTTGGAACCGTTCAGGGCCTTGCCATCGTTTCCGGCCGCGAAAACGAATAGCACGTTGGGGTGGTCCTTGGCCATCTGGGTGACGAACTTCTTCCACATTGCCGCACCGCGGGCGTTGGTGTAGAAGCCACCCCAGCTCCCGTTGATGATGGTTGCGCCGGATTCGATCTCACGGAGGGTCTTGATCAAATTGGCGTCGGTGTAGCTCGTCCCGTCCCTGGCGCTCCACTTGGAAGGTACTTTCTCGGGTGAGTCCAGCACGTCCTGGCTGATGATCAGACGACTACCGAGCGGGCTGGCGATTCCGGCGATGCCGCCATTCTGACCCGAGCCGGCCAAGATGCCGAGGGTGCCGTCGGCATGGTTGAAGCCATCGGTCCGGGGGTCCGTACTTGTCACCGGCCTGGGGTCGGGGGTCGTCTTGGCGCCTCCAACGAAAGTGACGTCCCCGAATTCCCATGGGATCCGCGCTTTCGGGTCGTGCGTCAAGACGGTATCGAGGAACCCGACGTGAACGGGACTCAGGGGCAGGCCCGAGGCGTACAGGGCCGTCCATGCCTTCGCGACGTGAATCATGTCGTAGGACTTGGAGGTCGAGCCGGAGTACACCTTGTCGGAAAGGGCCGGCGCACAGTCCGGGGCCGCGTCAACCGATTCGAGGCCGACCGGGGCCGCGGCGAGGACGCCCTGCTGAGAAGCGAGCATGGTGAGTCGGGCGTCGATGACGTCCGGCCGGTAGATGGGCTCGACGAGCAGCTTCCAGAGGCCAATGTAGGCCACATGGCCCCCGACCGTCCCGTGAACCGTCGCCGCGATCCGGTCGGCGTCGGCTCGCGTCGAAGACGGATCCAACATGACCAACAGCTGGTCGGCCGCCACCTGTGAGCCGTCGTCGAGGGTGGCCATCTGGTCTGGGTCCGGCTCTGTCGTCCAGGCTTCGCCGAGATCGGGACCGGCAACCACCGCGGGAGATTCGCCCGGCAGCAGTCCAGGGTCGCCCGCGCTCGCGCTCGCATTCGCGCTCGGCGACTGCCATGGTGAGAAGGTGCGCGTGGTGTCGCTGCATGCCCCCACAGCGAGGGCAGACACGATCGCGACCACCGCCAGAACCGCCGACGGCCGATGCCGCCGCCCGAACCTTGCGCCTCTCATGTCCCGCACCTCGACACCGGATGACGGCAAGCCCCCCGGGTGATGTTGGAACCCAGCTGGGACGGTGCGCAGCCCTCCTGGAAGTACTCCGGCCGGTCGCCGGTTACCGGGAAGCCGGCCGCTCCGCGGCGAGTTTTTGGCCCAGCTCGAAGGCCTGCTCGTTCACGTGGTGGAGTCGCTCAGGTAGGGCGGCGCGAACGGCGGCGAGGAGAGCTTCAGTCGGGAGATCCAGGTACTGGCTCAGGGCGCCCAGGAGCGCGACGTTCAGGCTCCGCTTGTTGGGCAGCTGCCCTTCCGGAACGAGATCCGGCGCAAGGAGCACGCCGCCGGGCCTGAGCAGCGGACGGGTGACTTCGACTTCGGACGGCGCCAGGACGACGAGGAAGTCGGCCTCTCCGGCCGGCACCATCGGCGAGAGCACCTTCTGCCCGAAGCGAACGTCGGAGGTGACCGAGCCGCCGCGCTGGCTCATGCCGTGGATCTCGGCCTTCTTGACGTCGAAGCCGGCTCGAAGGGCGGCGTCGGCCAGGATGTCCGACGCCTTGATGACGCCCTGGCCGCCGAGACCGGCGAGGACGACGTTGGTGACTCGGGTCAGGTCGGCCGCAGCGCTGCCCGCGCTTCGACCCGCGTCCGTGCCGGCGCTCATCGGTCCCCCAGCGGCAGGTCGAAGGCCGCTTGGGCTGGAGCCTTCGCGCGAAGCTCGGCCGCCTGCTGCTCCCACCTTCGAATGTCCGCCGCGGCGAGAATGCACGGCCGGCGGGCGACGATAACCGAAAGCTCGGGCGCGGCCAGGCGTTCGAGCAGCAGCCGCTCGAACCCTTCGGGGTCGGCATAGGGGTCGATGACGGTGACGCTGCCGATGCCGATGGCGCTCGCCAAGCCCTCGATCGAGAGCTTGTTGGTGGGGAGGTGTTCGAGCGTGCGGCCCGTCCCCGGGTGCTCCTGCTGGCCGGTCATCGCGGTCGTGCCGTTGTCGAGGATCAGGACGACGTGGCCGGTGGGCGGCGGGTTGTAGGCCATCTCCACCAGGCCGCTGATCCCGGAGTGGACGAACGTGGAGTCGCCGATCACCGAAACCACGCGCCGGGCTTCCTTCGGCGGGAGGACGTGGCGCAGCCCCAGGCCGACGCCGATGGAAGCACCCATCGCCACGCAGCTGTCCATCGCCTCGTACGGCGGCAGGACGCCGAGGGTGTAACAGCCGATGTCTCCCGCGACGATGCAGTCGTGCTTCTGCAGCGTTCCGTACACGGTGTGGTAGGGGCAGGCCGGGCACAGCTCCGGCGGTTTGCCACGGGGCGGAGCCGGTTCGGGCGTGACGTCGCCGGCGAGGATGCGGCGGACGCGCGGCACATCCAGCTCGCCGAAGCGGTACATCTCGGCCTTCGATTCGACGGCGATGCCGGCGGCCCGCAGCGAGTCGGCGATGACCGGATCGCCCTCCTCGACCACGACGGCGCGCTCCACGCCGGCCACGAAGGCGCGGGCTCGCTCGATCGGCAACGGGTTGACCAGGCCGATCTTGAGGAAGCTGGCGCCGGGCGCGGCCTCGGCGGCGTGCAGGTACGAGACGCCGCTGGCGATTATCCCGAGCCCGCGGTCTCCGGCCGGAGCGGGCTCCACGCGGTTGAGCGAGCATTCCTCGCCCCAGGCCGCGATCTCCGCGAGCTTCGCCCGCAAGCGCCGATGAGCCGGCCGCGCATTGGCCGGGATCATCACCCGACCCGCGATGTCGTGCTCGAAGTGCGGCGCGGGGGCGGGCAAGTGGGCGCCGGCAGCGCGGGCCACGACGATCGACTTGGAGTGACAGACGCGCGTCGTCATCCGAAACAGCACGGGCAGGTGCCAGCGCTCCGAGATCTCGACCGCGGTGAAGAAGAAATCGTAGGCCTCCTGCGAGTCGGCCGGTTCGATCGCCGGCAGCCCCGCGGCAACCGCGTATCGGCGGTTATCCTGCTCGTTCTGCGAGGACGACATGCCCGGGTCGTCGGCACTGACCACGATCAGCACGCCGCTCACCCCGGTATAGGCGGCTGTGAACAGCGGGTCGGCGGCGACGTTGAGGCCGACGTGCTTCATCGTAACCAGCGTTCGGGCGTTGCCGAACGCTGCGCCCAGGCCTACCTCCAGGGCCACCTTCTCGTTGGGCGCCCACTGGGCCCGCCCACCCAGCTCGGAGAAAGCCTCGAGGATCTCGGTGGATGGTGTTCCCGGGTAGCCCGTGCCCAGCGCGACCCCAGCGTGAAGAGCTGCGAGGGCTACCGCTTCGTCGCCCGAGAGAAGTTGTCGATCCATGCGGTTGTTCATCCTCGCGCTGCCGCGTTGCACCGCCGAAGTCGCGCCACCACGCCGGCCCGGATCATACGGGACCCGCCGCCCGGGCACGCATCCGCACGACCCACCCGCGCGGATTGGCCAGAGTTGCGGTTCATGCACCCGATGACTGCTATCGACGCGGAGCCGCGCCCGACTTGTGGTTCATTCACCCGGCGACTGCTCTCCAACCGCGGCGCGGTCTGGGCGCCGATTGGCGGGTCGGCGACGCTCGGCCACGCTCGGCCGCGGCCTCTAGCGGTCACAGGATCGGCCGGCGAGCCGCCCAAGCCTGGATAGTAGTCACCCCATGAAGGGAGGAGAAATCGACGGTGTGCAATGCCGGCTGCGCCAACTGTCACGATCAGCGATGGAAGCAGCCCGCGTCACCCCACGGCGCAAGAGTGGCTCGGGGTGGTGGGCGATACTGGACTCGAACCAGTGACCTCGCGGATGTGAACCGCGCGCTCTAACCAGCTGAGCTAATCGCCCACATCGCGTCGGGGCGCCGACGGAGGCCGATTATAGCGGCCGGGCGACCGGACCTGGCGACCCGGGCGGCCGAACGGAGCGGCGGCGTCCCAACGCGGCGGGCGCGGCCTCGGCCGCCTCGTCCTACAGCTTGATCCCGGGCCAGCGAGCGGCGATCCCCTCGGGCGAGAGGCCCTCCACGACCACCAGCTTGTGGCGGCCCGTCGCGCCCGCGACCAGGCGGACGGCGCTGCGCGAGACGCCCAGCTCGTCGGCCAAGAGCCGTATCAGGGCGGTGTTCGCGGCTCCGCCCACGGGCGGGGTCGCAACCCGGGCCTGCAGGACGCCCTCGTCGTCGACCCCGTCGACCCGATCGGCCCCGCCGCGGGGCGTGAGGCGCACGGCGAAGCGCACCTCGGATCGGCGCAGGCGATCGGCGAAGCGGAAATCGGATTCCATCGCTCTCCCGATTATCGTCGCGCACGGCAAAGCCGCCACCCGGCAGCCCTTGTATCCCGCCCGCCGGCCTACATGGCGGTCGCCCGCACCTACCCGATCGGCCGCGCCCCGAACAGCGCTCGACCGACGCGGATCACCGTGGCGCCCTCCTCCACCGCCACCGGATAGTCGTCCGTCATGCCCATCGAGAGCCCCGTGCCCAGCCCCGGCGCCGCACCGCGCAGCAGCTCGGAAAGCTCGCGCAACCGCCCGAACGTCGGCCTGGCCTCCTCGGCCGAGTCCACCAGCCGCCCGACCGTCATGAGGCCGAGCAGCCGAAGATTCGGCAGCTCGACCAGGCCGCCTAGCTCCGTCTCCAGGACTTCGGGCCGAAACCCGGCCTTCGCCTCGTCGCGGTCGACGTTCACCTGCAGGTACGCGCCGAGAGGCGCCCGGCCGAGTTCGCCGGCCAATCGATCGAGCCTGCGGGCCAGCTCGACCGAGTCGACCGATTCGATCACATCGAACAACTCGACCGCCCGACGCGCCTTGTTCGACTGCAGCGGGCCGATCAGATGCCACCTCGCTCCGGGCAGCAGGGGTGCCTTGGCCTCGGCCTCCTGGACACGGTTCTCACCCAGGACAGTCAGCCCGGCCGCGACCGCCGCATCCAACCGAGCCGCCGGCACGGTCTTGGAGACGGCCACGAGCTGGACGCCCGCCGGATCGCGCCCGGCACGCCGGCAGGCATCGGAGACGGCCGCAAGGACACGCTCACGCGCGGCAGAGAAGGCAGCCATCGCCTCTGGATCCGGAGCTGAGCCCAACGCGGCGAAGGGTTACCCCTTCTCCTCCTGCGGAGGCCGCCGCAGGAAGCTCGGGATCTCGAGATCCGTGTCGTCGTAGGTGGGCCGCGGCCGATCGACCTGCGGCCGGCGAACGGACGGCGTGGTCTGGATCGGCACCGGCACCGGCGCGCGCTCGAGCGTGCCCGTGGGCCCGTACGTGCCCGCGCCGCGGACGTGGACCGGCACCGGCTCCGCGGAGTGCATGCGCTGGCGCTCCAGCTCCGCCAGGAAGTCCGCGGTCTCGAAGCGCTGCGAATGGCCGGCGCCCGGCGTCGCCGCTCCCGCCTCGCGCCGCACCGGCTCGCGCTTGCGAGTGGCGTCGAAGCCCGTGGCGATGACCGTGATCATGACCTCGTCGCCGAGGCGATCGTCGAAGCTCGTGCCGAAGATGATGTTCGCCTCCGGATCCGCCACGGAGCGGATCTCCTCGGCGGCTTCCGTGACCTCGAAGAGGCTGAGGTTGGACGAGCCCGAGACGTTGAAGAGGATGCCCTGGGCGCCGTTGATGTTGATCTCCAAGAGCGGGCTGGCGATCGCCTGCCTGGTCGCGTCGAGAGCGCGGTTGTCGCCCGTCGCCCGGCCGATGCCCATCAGCGCCGAGCCGGCGTCCTTCATGATCGTCCGGACGTCCGCGAAGTCGAGGTTGATCAGGCCGGGGACGGTGATGATGTCGCTGATCCCCTGGACGCCCTGGCGCAGGACATCGTCCACGAAGCGGAAGGCCTCCACCAGGGAGGTGTTCTTCTGGACCACGTCGCGCAGGCGATCGTTGGGGATCGTGATCAGAGTGTCCACCTTGGCCCTGAGCGCCTCGGCGGCTTGCTCAGCCACCAGCTTGCGGCGGACGCCCTCGAAGGCGAAGGGCTTGGTCACGACGCCGATCGTCAGCGCGCCCAGGTCCCTGGCGATCTCGGCCACGATCGGAGCGGCGCCAGAGCCAGTGCCGCCGCCCAGTCCGGCCGTGATGAAGACCATGTCCGAATCGCGCAGTGCATCCGTGATCTTCTCGGCGTCTTCCTCGGCCGCTCTCTGGCCGATCGAGGCGTCGCCACCCGCGCCGAGACCGCGCGTGATCTTGTCGCCGATGCGGATCTTGTGGGGCGCGTCTGACTGGAGAAGGGCCTGGGCATCCGTATTGCAGGCGATGAACTCCACGCCCATCATCTCGGCCCGGATCATCCGGTTGACGGCGTTGGACCCGCCGCCACCGACACCAATGACCCGGATCAGGGCGAAGTTCTCGGAATCGGACCGTAGCGGCATTTCCTATCCTCCGGTGGCTCTCCGGCTGATGCCTGTCGTTCGGTCCGGCCGCCCGAGATCTGTAGAGGTGTAGCGCGGCGCAGGGTCGGCTCGGATGTTGACAAGTATACGCCGAGTTTGGTTTGCATGCCCTGTCAATCGCATGCTGAAACGCGGTGTCTGAGCGTGCGATGCGAACAAACGTGCGCACTTTGGGGCCGAGTTCGCCGATCGCCCCAACTTGCCCTTCCCGCCGCCCGAACGGGCCCTCTTAGGCCGGGGCGAAGGTCAGGCGAACGGTCCGGACGGAGTTGTCCGGATTTGGGTCGAGCAGCGCGATCGACTGCCAGGTGCCGAGCGTCATCCGGCCCGAGACGACGGGTATCGTCAGCGACGGCGGCGCCAGGAGAGGCACGACGTGATCGGCGCCATGACCCGGCGAGCCGTGCTGGTGAACCCAGCTCGCGGTCCGGGGAAGCAGCCGGTCGAGGGCAGCCATCAGATCCGCGTCGGAGCCGGCACCCAGCTCCATGACTACGACTCCGGCCGTGGCATGCGGGACGAAGACGACGAGGAGGCCGTCGCCCTCGCCGGCGACGAACCGTTCGCAGGCATCGGTCAGATCGTGCAGCCCGCGGTGACGCCCTGTTTGGACCGTCAGCTCGGCGATCTTCAATAGAGGGGCCTAGGGGCCCGGATGCACCGGTCACGCGACGCAGATCGCCGGGCCGACGAGCGCAGGCCAAGGCGGCGACGAGCATCGGAGCGAGCGCACCTGGAGGTGCGTGAGCGAGAAGCGCAGGAGCCAACGCCGGAATGCGCCGGCTGACCGGATGAGATGCAAGCGGCGATCCGGTGCATCCGGGCCCTACGGGAACAGGTGGCGGAGCGCGTCGCGGAATCGACCCGCGGCACCGCCTACCGGGGCTGATTCGTAGCGCGAGGCGTCGCTGCCCTCCAGGCTCCGGGCGCCCCACAGCAACAGGCCGATGGCGGTGCTGTAGGCAGGGTTGAGGATGTTGTCCGTCAGCCCGCCGACGTCCGTTGGCCCGGCCACGCGGACCGGCATGTCCAGGACCTCGCGGCCCAGGGCCGCGGCGCCGCCGAGCTGAGCGGAGCCGCCGGTCAGAACGACGCCCGCCGGAAGCATGCCCTCGCCGGCCATACGGATCTCGGCCCGCAGCAGCTCGAAGGTTTCCCGCATTCGAGCCTCGATGATCTGACAGATGTCCATCCGGCTGACCGTTCGGCCGGCCGGCTCGCCCAGCATCGAGACGCTGATCATCTCGTCGGCTCGTACGGTCGACAGGTCGCAGCTGCCGTGCTGGATCTTCAGCTCCTCGGCGACCTGCAGGCTGGTCTTGAGCCCGATCGCGACGTCGTTGGTCACGTTGTTCCCGCCGACCGGCAGGACCGCGGTCTTGTAGGCCTGACCGTCGAGGAAGAGAGCCATGTCGATCGTGCCGGCGCCGATGTCCACGACGGCGACGCCGAGCTCACGCTCCGTCTCCGACAGGACCGACTCGGCCGACGCGAGCGAGGCAGCCACCAGCTCGTCGATCTTGACGTTGGCCGACTGGACGCACTTGGCCAGGTTCCGGACCGCGGTAGCGGAGGCGGTGACGATGTGAGTCTCGATCTCGAGGCGGATGGCGCTCATGCCGAGCGGATCCTTCACGCCCTCCTGGCCGTCGACGATGAAGCCGCGCGGCAGGACGTGAAGGACCTCGCGGTTGGACGGGATCGTGACGGCGCGCGCAACTTCCGTGGCCCGGAGGATGTCCTCGCGCGTGACCTCGCGGTGGTGGCCGCTGACGGCAACCGCCCCACGCGAGTTCTGGCTCTCGACGTGCTGGCCCCCGACGCCGACGAAGGCGCGGTCGATCTGATACCCGGACGAACGCTCCGAATGCTCGACGGCGCCGGCGATCGACCGAACCGTCTGCTCGATGTTGACCACGACGGCTTTCTTGAGACCGGCCGACGGCACGACGCCCTTGCCGACGATGGTCAGGCCGCCATCGCGCCCCACCTCACCGATGAGCGCGCAAACCTTGCTCGTACCGACGTCGATTCCGACCAGTACCGCTTCGCGTTCCACTCGCTCCGTCCTCGGCTTACTGTCTCGGTCGGTGCCTGGCGCCCGGCCCCGGGCTTAGTTTGACCGATCCGGCGGCGTCCGACCGGGGCACTTCGAATGCGTCCGTTCCTCTGCAACGCTCACCTCGCCAGGTATGTGTTGACGCGATTGTCGGCGATGTCCGCGACGAGCCAGACCCAGGCCACGTGGTTCTCGCCGTAGTTGAGTAGCAGCGCCCGCAGGTCGCGGACCTGCATCGGGATGACGTCGTCCTTGCGCAGGGTCTGAGTGTAGAAGCCGAACTCGGCCACCCAGCCGTTGGGACCCGAGCTGAGCGTGAAACCGTGGTCGTCGTCCAGGACGATGACCAGGCTCGGCGCCTGGCTGCCCACGTCCGCCGGCGTGACGGCGCCCAGGCGATAGGCCGCGTCGAGGGCGATCGGATCGACGGCGTCGCCCAGGCTCAGCTGCGCGTCCTCGGCGCGGCGATCGTAGACGACGGGCAGGCTCACGACCAGCGGGCCCGCAAACCCGGCGGGGTCGGCGGTCGGAACCGGCAGCAGCGACGGCGGCGGCACCAGGCTGGCGGTCGCGCTGGCACCGGCCGTCGGTTTGGGCGTGGCCTTGGGCGTCGCCTTGGGCGTTGCTATGGGCGTCGCCTTGGGCGTGGCCTTCGCGGCCTGGGCCACTCGTCCATCGGGCTGACCGGTCGACGGCGCCTCCGAACCGTCGCCGCTCGCGCCCTCGTCGGGAGAAGCGGGCGAGCCGGACGAGCTCGCGCTCGAAGGGCTGGCGCTCGACGGGCTGGCCTCGGGCGCGCCCGCCCCGGGCTGCGGGTACACGGGGTTGCCCACGGTGTCGACCTGGCCGAAGAGAGACCCGCCGTCGTCGATGACGAAGCGCCGGTCCCCGATCACCCAAATCAGCTTGGGCACGCGTTCGACCAGGGTCACGACGACCGTATCCGGCAGCCTGACCTCGACCCGAGCCGACTCGACCGCCGGCAGCGCCGCGAGCTCCGCCGCGACCCGGTCGGAGCGGAAGCGGAACAGATTCGGATTGCCTTCCATGCCGACGATCCGGCGCACGGCCGCCTCGCCGGTGAAGGTCGCGCCGTGGACCTCCAGATGCCGCGCGGCGAACAAAGGCGAGCCGCCCAGCGAGATGATCGTGAGCACGCACAGGAACATCAGCACCAGGGCGTAGATCTGCGTCGAGCGCAGCCGCGGCGTCGCCCGGCGGATCGGCTGGCGGCGGACCTGCATACCGGGGCGGTGGAGCGGCAGGTCGCGTCTCATCGGCATCGGCTCGGCGCGCTCAGCGCGGCAGGTCCGCGGTGGTCAGGCGGCGCCGCACGCGGGAGGCCTGACGCTCCTCGGCCAGCTCGACGATCCGCCGGCATACGGCCCCGAAGCTGCCCAGCCCCGTGGCCGCCATCTGCGGGAAGAGGCTGATGGGCGTGAAGCCCGGGATGGTGTTGATCTCGTTGAGATAGACCTCGTCGCCGGCGAGCAGGAAGTCGACTCGGGCGAAACCCTCGCAGCCGATGGCCCGATAGGCGTCCAGCGCGATCGAGCGAATTCGCCGTCCGAGGGCCTCGCCGAGATCCGCCTTCGGAGTCACCTCGGAGACGCCGTCGTTGTACTTGGCCACGTAGTCGTAGAACTCCCGGCCCGGGAAGACCTCGCCCGGCCCGTAGGCGTCCAGGGCGGCCGGGTCGTTGCCCACAACGGCCACCTCGAGCTCGCGCGGATGGTCGAGATAGCGCTCGACGATCGCCAGGCTGTCGAACCGGAAGGCTTCATCCAGGGCGCGCCCGCGCTCGGCCGGCACATGGGCGATGGACATCCCGACCGACGACCCCATGCGAGCCGGCTTGACCATCAGCCGCGGCTCGTTGCAGCGATCGGAGAAAGCCCCGATCTCGTCGAGGACCGGCTGGCGTCCGCTCGTCCAGCGCGACGCCGTGACCTCGACCCACTCCACGACGGGCATGCCGAGGCCACGCACGAGGCGCTTGAACAGGGCCTTGTCCATCCCGACCGCCGAGGCGGCCACGCCCGCGCCGGCGTAGGCGAGGTCGTAAGCCTCGAGCAGCGCCTGGACCGTACCGTCCTCGCCGAACGGCCCGTGCAGGGCGGGAAAGACGATTGGGGCGACGGGGCGGCGGGCGATGCGGTCGAGGGCCTGGCCCGGCAGCCACGGCCCCTGGGCGCCGAGGACCGCGGGATCGTCGAAGCTGCCGGGGCGAGGGCGCCCCGAAGTGGCCGTCGCCGGAACCTGCCACCACCGGCCCGACAGGTCGATGAAGACACGCTCGACGGCGTATCCGGACTCCTCGAGGGCATCGGCGATCGCCCAACCCGAGACGACCGAGACGTCGTGCTCGGCCGAAGGTCCCCCGATCAGGACGACGACTGCCTTGCCGCCTCTGCGGCGCTCGGTAGTACGCGTCTGCGGGCCGGTCATGTCGCCTCTCATCTCTCCTCCTGCTCCCAGTGCGACCAATCGCCCAGGAACTGAACCTCGTATACCAGCTCGATCCCGAACCTGCGCGCGACCTCCGCCCGGGCCATCTCCGCCAGGCGGCGCACGTCGGCGGCGGTGGCCCCTCGGTCGTTGACGATGAAGTTGGCGTGGCGGTCGCTGATCGCTGCGCCGCCGACGCGCGCCCCTTTGAGCCCCGAGGCGTCGATCAGACGGCCGGCCGAGTCGCCCGGCGGGTTGCGGAAGATGCTGCCGGCGCTCGGCAGGTTGAGCGGCTGGTGCTCCCGGCGCCAGCGGCGAATCTCGTCGAGGCGGGCCTGGATCGCCCCGGGATCGGCCGGCGCGAGACGGAACGTGACCTCGAGAACGATCTCCGAGGTGGCCGGGCGGGCGGTCGAGTTGGCCGAGGGGGCGGTCGAGGCGGCACTCCCCTGCCCTAGCGAGCGCTTGAGCCGGCTCTCACGGTAGGCCAGGCCGAGGGCCGCGACCGGCTCGTCCGCTTCCGTGCCGTCGCCGCGCAGGATACGGGCGGTCTCGAGCACGGCGGCGACGTCGGAGCCGTGGGCGCCGGCGTTTGCCCAGACGGCGCCGCCGACAGTGCCCGGGATGGCCAGGCCGAACTCCAGCCCGCTCAGGCCGGCGCGCTGCGCGAGCGTCGCGGCGCGAGCCAGGGGCACGCCCGCTTCCGCGATGACGCTGTTGCCCTCCACGCGGCAGCCCTCCGCCCGCGAGACGATCACCAGGCCGCGGAAGCCCGCGTCGCTGACCACCAGGTTGCTGCCGCGACCGATGACGACATGAGGGATCTCCGCCTCGCGGGCGACACGAACGAGGGCGGCGAGCCGACCCGCGTCGTGGGCGACGGCGAGGAGGTCCGCCGGACCGCCGACGCGCATCGTCGTGTGGCGGGCGAGAGGTTCGTCGAGACGCGGCCTGACGCCGGCGACGCGGGCGATCTCCACGGCCAGAGCCCGCCGGTCTCCGGCAGCAGCGCCGGCCGTGGTCCGCCTGCCCGCGGCCCCGGCCGTGGCGCGCCCGCCCATCACGAGGCCCCACCCCGGGAGATCGCGTCGATCGCCCCCGACTCCGGGAAGCGGCGCCGCTCCGCGGCCGCCATCACCAGCTCCGCGACCGCGTCCGCCGCGCCGGGTCGTGCCAGCGAGCGAGCCACCGCCGCCATCGCGGCCTGCTCGGCGGGATCGTCGAGGATGGCGGCCGCCGCCAGCAGCGCCTCCGCGTCGAACGCCTCGTCCTCCACTAGCCGCGCCGCCCCGGCTCGGACCATCTCCTCGGCGTTGAGCCGCTGGTGGCCGGCCGCATGCGGATACGGAACCACCACCATCGGCAGCCCGAACGCCGCGACCTCCGCCAGCGTCGAGGAGCCGGCGCGGCCCACGACCAGGTCGGCCGCCGCCAGGGCCGTCGTCATCTCGTCGCGCAGGAACCGCTCGGGGCGGTAGCGGTCGCGCAGCTTCGCCGGCAGCGCCTCCCTCGCCGCGACCGCCGCCTCGAACCCGGCGTCGCCGGTCACGTGCAGGACTCGCACCTTCTCGACCAGTCGAGGCAGTGCTTCGGCCACGGCATCATTGAAGCGCCGGACCGCCTGCGATCCGCCGAACACAAGCAGCAGCCGATCGTTCGGTCCCATGTCCAGCTGGGCGCGGGCAGCGGCGCGATCCACCGCACCTGGGTTTCGGATCGGCGTCCCCGTGACGAAGCAGGGCTTGCGCCCGCCGAGCGCCCGGCACGTGGCCTCGAAGCTAACCGTCAGGCAACGCGCCATCCGGGCTGTCCAGCGGACGCTCCGTCCCGGGACGACGTTGCCGTCCCACATCACCACGGGGATGCGCAGCAGGGCGGCCCCCACCAGGATCGGCACCGCCACGTATCCGCCGGTCGTGAAGATGGCCGCCGGTCTGCGCGCGATCAGCATCGCCACCGCTTGCGGCATCGACAGGCACAGCCGGATCGGATCGAGCAGGGCGTGGAGGTCGAGGTCGACCGTCCGGAGCGAGCGCAGCGCCAGGCGCCGGAGCGGAATCCCCGTCTCCGGAACGACCTGCGACTCCAGGCCGCGGTGGCCGCCGACCCAGGCCAGCTCAGGAGCGGCCGGTCGTGCCTGCAACGATCGAGCTACGGCGAGAGCCGGGTAGATATGTCCTCCCGTACCCCCGCCCGCTATCAGCAGACGCATTGACCCAACCTCGCTCCACGGTTTCCCGCGAGATGGACAGGAGAATCCCGACCGCCGCGAAGCTCACGACGAGGGACGAGCCGCCCTGGGACACGAACGGAAGAGTGATGCCGGTGACCGGAACCAGCGCCAGGACGACGCACATGTTGACGATCGCCTGGAAGCAGATCCAGGCCGTGATCCCGGCCGCCATCAAGCCGCCGAAGGTGTCGGGCGCCCGAAGTGCCGTTCGGATCCCTGCCCAGGCCAGGGCGACGAACAGGCCGATGACGACCAGGCCGCCGACGAATCCAAGCTCCTGGGCAATGACGGAGAAGATGAAGTCGTTGAAGTCGTTCGGCACGATCACCTTGTCCTGGCCCAGACCGGTGCCGAGGAGCCCTCCCGCCCCGAGCGCCTCCAGGCCCTTGATGGTGTGGTAGCCGGCCCCGCTGGGGTCGGCCCACGGGTCGAGGAAGACCTGGATCCGCTGCAGCGGGTACGCCCCGATGGTCAGGACCAGCAGCGCGCCGCCAGCTGCGCCGCCTACGAGGGCCATCCCCAGGTGGATGAGGTTCGCCCCGGCCACGAAGAAGAGAGTCAGCGCGATGAGCACGATGATGCTGGTGGTCCCGAGGTCCGGCTCCCGGGCGACCAGGACCACGAACGGGAGGACGATGATCCAGTACGGGACCGTGCCGTGGAAGAAGCTCTTGATCTGAGTGCCGCGGGTTGCCAGCCAGTGCGCCAGGTAGACCACCAGCGCGAGCTTCGCCACCTCGGACGGGTGGACCTCGAAGAGCGGCCCGAGCTTGATCCAGCGCGACGAGCCGTTGTGCGACACGCCGACCCAGGGGATCAGGACCACGACCAGCAGCACGACGGCCACGATCGCCAGCACGATGCTGGCCTGGCGCAGGTAGCGATAGTCGAGGCGGGCCAGGACGATCATCGCCGCCAGGCCGGCCAGACCCGCCAGGATCTGGGGCGCCACCATCTGGAATGAGTTCTGGCTGGCTGCGTACGAAGGGATGGCCGAGGCCGAGTAGACCATCAGGATGCCGATGGCGGCCAGGGCGACGACGGCGACGACGATCACCCAATCCGGGTCGTGGAGGTCCCGTTTGGGCCCGCCCCTGGAGTCGAGGGCCGGCGGTCGAATCGGCAGCTCCCTGGCACCGGCGCGGTCCCGACCGCCGGCCCGACTGACCCGCTCCATCTCGACGGCCTCGTTGCGGCGGCCGATCGAGGCCGGCCCGAAGTCTCTCATCGACGCGACCTCGCGACCGCGCGACGCCGGGCCAGGGCATCGGCGGCAGCTCGGAAGGCGGCACCCCGGGCGGCGTAGTCCGCGAACATGTCGAAGCTCGCGGCAGCCGGACTGAGCAGAACGGTCGCGCGGCCCACGGCGTCGTCGCCGCCCGCCTCTGCCTGCGCGGCCAGCGCGGCGAGCGCCTCGTGGGCGATTGCGTCGGCGAGCTCCACGGCCTCCTGGAGAGTGGCCGCCATCTCGACGCGGGCCACGCCGCATTCGCGGAACAGTGCGGCGAGCGCCGGCCCCGACTCGCCGATCAGCACGGCCGCGTCCGCCCTCTCCGCCACGACCGGCCCCAGGCCGGACAGGTCCACGCCTTTGTCGCGCCCACCGGCGATCAGCACGAGAGGCCGCGGGAATGCCCGCAGGGCCGCGATCACGGCGTCCGGCTGCGTTCCCTGCGAGTCGTTGATGAAGCGCACGCCGTCGACGGTCGTGACCTGCTCGAGGCGGTGCTCCACTCCGGCGAACGCGCCGGCGGCGCGGCGGATCGTCTTGGCCGGGAGGCCGAACAAGAGCGCGACGGCAACCGCGGCAAGGGCATTGGAGACGTTGTGGGCGCCCGGAATCGAGAGTTCGGAGATCGGCATGATGCGGCCGCTGAGCCCCACCTCCGCCGCGCCCCCGCCGGCCAGGGCCAGCCGTTGCACGCCCGCGGCCACGATCCAGCCGTCCTCCACGCCGAGGCCGCCCGGCAGCGGCCGCTCGCGCCGGTACTGGACCACCGGCGCCGCCTGCAGCTCGGAGTAAGCGGCCACCACCGGATCCTCGGCGTTCAGAACGAGGGCGCCGGCAGGGTCGACCAGCTCGGCCAGCCGCCGCTTCACCGCCCGGTACGCGGCCAGGGATCCGTGGCGGTCTAGATGGTCCGAGGTTACGTTCGTGTACACGGCCACCGTCGTCCCGCGGGAGAGCGTCGGCAGCTGGAGCTCGGATAGCTCGATGACGACCCGGTGCTCGGGCGTGAGCGCGGTCAGTCGTTCGATCAGCGGGTTGCCGATGTTGCCGCCCAGGATCGCCGGATGAGCGGCATCCCGGGCCAGCAGCGCGGCGGTCAGCGACGAGGTCGTGGTCTTGCCCTTCGTGCCCGTGACCCCGATCGTCGGGCAGGGGCACATCCGCAGCACGAGGTCGGGCTCGCTCACCAGGGCCGGCGCCCCGCCGGGGTCGGCGCGGTGGGCCTCGACCAGCCCGGCAAGCGCGGCTCGCAGGCGGGGTTCGGCCGTCGGGAAGTCGGGGTTGATGCTGGGCGAGGTCGCGACCAGGTCGGCAGCGGCCCAGGCGCTCGCCGGGTCGACTTCGGGCCCGAGCGCCAGCCCGATCGGTCGCCCGCCCAGCGCCTCGATCGCCGATCTCAAGTCGCCCACTGCTCTGCCGTCGTAGACGGTCACGTGCGCTCCGGCATCGGCGAAGAAGCGCGCCATCGCGATGCCGCTGCGCGCCAGGCCCAGCACCGTGACCGACCGCCCGTCGAGAGCGCCGTCGCGGACCGCCGCGGCGGTCAGGCGATCGAGCTCGACGATGCGTCGTTCCATGGCCTGCCTACTTCGGGATCGAGGAGACGAAGAGCGTCACCCCGAGCAGGCCCGCCAGCGCGCCCACGATCCAGAACCGCATCGTCACCTTCTCTTCGTCCCAGCCGCCGAGCTCGAAGTGGTGATGCAGCGGCGCCATGCGGAAGACGCGCTTGTGGCGGAGCTTGAAGCTGCCAACCTGGATGATGTCCGACGCGGTCTCGAGGACGAAGATCAGGCCGATCAAGGGCAGGATCATGACCTGGCCGGTGATGAGCGCCACCACCGCCAGCATGCCGCCCAGCGAGAGCGCGCCCGAGTCGCCCATGAAGACCTGGGCCGGGTGCACGTTGAACCACAGGAAGCCGATGATGGCGCCGACCACTATGGCGCAGACGAGCGCCAGGTTCGGCTGTGCCGGCTCGTTGAGCAAGGCGATCATGAAGTAGCTGATGAAGGCGAAAACGAGCGTGCCGCCGGCCAGGCCGTCGAGCCCGTCGGTCAGGTTCACGCCGTTGCTGGCGCCGACGATCGCCGCCACCGCGACGACGATGAAGAAGATCGCCCCGGTCTCGACGCCCCTGTCCGTGAACGGGATCTGGATGATCGACGTCAGCTCGACATCCCCGACGAAAGGGATGCGAACGCCGTTGAAGCCGAAGTGGTTCTGGACGTAGATCGCGACGCCGATTGCCACGACCGTCTGCCACACGATCTTCTGGCGACCCCTGATGCCGAACCCGGTCCGGGCGTTGAGGAAGTCGTCGGCGGCGCCGAGCGCGCCCACGAGCGCGAGCACGACCAGCGGCGAGTAGGTCGAGGCGTCCATCGCGTCGAGGAAGTAGGCCAGAACGAGGATGACTGCGACCATCAGGACTCCGCCCATCGTGGGCGTGCCCTGCTTGACCAGGTGCGACCCCGGGCCCTCCTCGCGGATCTTCTTGCCCATGCCCAGCCAGTGCAGCAGCCGGACGTAGGGCGGCATGAGAATCACGACGCAGCCGAAGGCGAGCAGCAGCCCCTGGATGAACACGACCCCGTGCTCGTTCAACGGTCATCCTCCAAGGCTTCGTCAGACGCTGCCGCGCCGGATCCAGGCGCGCCGCCGTCTGACCGACTCCCCCAACTCCCCGCCAGAGATTCGACTATCCATTCGAGCTCAGCCCCCCGCGAGGCCTTCACCAGGACCGCATCGCCAGGCCGGAGCATCTCGCGCAAGGCGGCGAGGGCCGCGGCTCGATCGGGCACCGCCACGACCGCCTCGCCCAGCGAGGCCGCCCCGGCCACGATGCCGGCCGCTCCTTCGCCCACCACGACCACGATGTCCACCAGGCCCACTGCCGCCGCCCCCACCTCGCGATGGCCTCGATCGTGAGCCTCGCCGAGCTCCCGCATCTCCCCCAGGACCGCGACGTGACGGCCCGGCAGAGTTGCCAGCAGCTCGAGCGCGGCGATCATCGACGTTGGAGACGCATTGTATGAATCGTCGAGGATCGTGAGGCTGCCGGCGCGCACGATCTGGTCCCGGTGCTGCGCCTGCCAGCCGCGGCGGAGACCGGCGGCGATCAGATCGAGGTCCAGCCCGGCGGCGATACCCACGGCCGCGGCGGCCAGCCCGTTGTGAACGCCGTGCCGCCCCAGAGCGGGAGTGGCTGTCCGGACCCGCCCCGCGGGCGTGACCAGCGTGAAGCTCATCCCGTCCAGGCCCGCCGCGACGACCCCCTCGGCGCGCACGTCGGCCTCCGTCGCGAAACCGTAGGTCAGGGCTCGCGCGGCGGTTCGGTCAAGCATTCGCAGGACCCGCGGGTCGTCGGCATTGAGGATCGCCACGCCGTCGGCCGGCAGCGCCTCGAGCAGCTCGCCCTTGGCCCGCTCCACCGCCTCGATCGAGCCGATGCGCGAGAGATGGACCTCGCGCACGGCCGTCACTACCCCGATCCTGGGGCGCGCGATCGCCGCCAGCTGGGCGATCTCGCCGCCCACGTACATCCCCATCTCCAGCACGGCGGCCTGGTGCTCGGGACCCATGCGCAGCACCGTGAGCGGCAGGCCGATCTCGTTGTTAGCGTTGCCCTCGCTCTTGAGCGTGGCGAAGCGCTCCTCGAGGACGGCGGCGATCGCCTCCTTGGTCGAGGTCTTGGCGATGCTGCCGGTCACTCCGACGACCAGCGGCGAGAAGCGCGCTCGCCACGCCGCGGCCACGGCGTGGAGGCCCAGCAGCGTGTCCGGAACGACGATCACCGAGGCAGCGCCGCGCGCCAGTTCCGCGTCCGGCTCCGGGAGCTCGGACACCAGGAGAGCCGCGGCCCCGAGGGCCAGGGCTGCGCCGATGAAGCGATGGCCGTCGGTCCGCTCGCCCGGGAGGGCCACGAAGAGGTTGCCGTCCCGGACCAGGCGCGAGTCCACGACGACGCCGGAGATCGGTCGCTCGGAGGCGAGAACCAGCCGGCCACCGGTAACCGCGGCGATCTCGGCAGCGGTCAGGGGGAGCGGCCCAGCTCCGGGCCGAGACTCCGGTTGGCGGGCGTCAGTCACCTGCCCAGTGTCGCACAGCCAACGGCGCTCGGTGCCGGAGGCTGCCGTCACCCCTGCGGCGTCGCTTTCCTGGTTCCGGGCGGCAGGGGTCCGTCCGGGTTGGGCGGAATCCGCTCCGTCGTCACGGCGTCCGTCGCGATCCGACGGAACAGCTCGTACGACTGGACGGGCATATCCAGCACGCCCTGCTTGATGAGCGTGGGCGTCCCTTCGTAGATGACCGTGCCGATGACCAGGTCCGGCTTGCTGTGGCCGATCCAGCCGTAGAAGCTGTAGTTGTAGTCGTTGACCTTCCAGCCGCCCTTGCCGTCGTCGAGCTTCTGATCCCAGATCTGGGCGGTGCCTGTCTTCCCCCCCACGTAGTAGCCCTTGATGTACGTTCGCTGTGCGTACGACGGGACCGCCGTCAGGACGTGCTCCATCAGCCCGGTGAGGCTGCTCGCCACACTCGCGCTGATTATCGGTGTGCCCGTCTGCGTGACGGCCGCGGCCTCGCCGATCTTGGCGTCGGAGAGGACGACCCGCGGCGTGACCAGGTTCCCGCCGTTGACCATCGCCGCGTACGCCCGCACGATCTGGATCGGGGTGGCCGCCACGCCCTGGCCGAACGAGGCGTTGGCAAGGTCCATCTTGGCCCAGGGGTCGGCCGCCGGATTGCGGGCTATTCCGGGCACCTCGCCGGCAACGTCCATGCCGGTCTTCTGGCCGATGCCGTAGCTCTGCCATGTCTGATACAGCACCTTGGACGCGGCGGCCGTGCTCTTGCCGAGCCGGAAGGCGGCCTGAGAGACGCCGACGTTCCGAGACCAGGCGACCATATCGCCGAAGCTCATCCAGCCCATCGCCCGGCGGTCGGCGTCGGCGACTTCCTCACCGCCAGGCAGCTTGAGGATGCCCGTGTCGTCGATCTGGGTCGACAGCAGGGTCGTCTTCGTCTCGAGAGCGGCGGAGGCGGTGAGCATCTTGAAGACCGATCCAGGCTCGTAGGCCCTGGTGACCACCGGATCCATGAACAGGTCGGGGTTCTGGTCAGCGACCTCGTAGTAGACATTGGCGTCGTACGTGGGGTAGCTCGCCTCTGCCAGGACCTCGCCGGTATTAGGGTCCATGACGACCGCGGAGACGGTCTTGGCCCTGTCGGCCACCCAGGTGGCGAAGACCTCCTGCTCGACCTGGAGCTGCAGGCTGGCGTCGATGCTGGTGCGGATGTCCTGACCGTTCGACCCGGGGTCCACGATCTGCGTGCCCGCCGGTCCCATCACCGTCGGGTCGATCTGGACGACCCTCGGCCGGCCCGCGAGCACGGAGTCGTACTTCTGCTCGATCCCGTATTGCCCTTCACCGGCGGCATTCACGAAGCCGAGGAGCTGGGCGGCCAGCGACGTGTGCGGCGCCCCGCCGGCCTGGGGATAGACGCGGACCGGTTGCTGCTCGAACGAGATCCCGGCCAGACCGCCGTAGGCCTGGTCCTTGAGCATCTCCTGGACGACGTCCGCGTCTACGTCGGTCGCGAGAACGATGTAATACGAGGTGCCGGCCATCGCGGCCTTGATCTTGGCCGCGTCCTCGTCGCCCAGGGATAGATAGTCGATCAGGGCTCTCGTGGTGAGGCTTTTCTGGGCGTCCGTGAGGTCGTGCGGGTCACCGATCACCCGATACAGGTAGATGGTCCTGGCAAGCACGATCGTGCCGGTCCTGTCGTAGATCGCGCCACGCTGCACCGGGATCGTCTTCGTGTACACCGTCCCCTGGGCAGCCATCTCCGACAGGGCGTGCTGCTGGCCTATCTGCCAGTAGGCGAGGCGCGCTGCCATACCGGTCGAGGCGACCATCACCGCCAGCAGCAGCATGAACAGGCGGGCTCGCGAATCGGTTCGGCCGAGCATCGGTCCGGCTCCCTAGCGGGCCGGCAGAACGACCGGCCCGGGCAGCTGGTTCAGGCCGTCGGCTATCGCCTGGCGGCGGATGGCGGATTGGCGACCGACCCGGTCGATGTCGGAGGTGATCTGCTGCCGCTGGTTCTGGAGCTGCAGGTACTCGTCGTTGAGCTGGGCCATGTCGTAGCCGCTGGCCGAGATGCGGACCGTCTGGACGAGCGAGAAGAAGCTCATCAGGAAGGCGACGACGATCGCGCCGATGATCATTCCCACCGAGCGAGGACGCCGATTGGCGCGCATCGCGATGCGCGACCGCCGGCGCGGAAGCGCCGGCGCCTGGGGGCGGAGGAGGGGAGCCTCCAGGCGCCGGCGCGGCAGGAACGTGGAGCGCGGCCGAGCGCCCTCGTAAACGGCCATCTAATCGATCCGTTGAAGCTGGAGTCCGTCACCGGCCGCCCAGCGGACTGCCGGCTCGGTGATCCAGCGCTGCTTGGTATCGGGGAGGGTGGATTCGCCGAGCCAATCCATGACGCCGACGAGGCGATCCGTCCGCTCGTGCAGCTCGTGCTGACGGCGGCCATAGGTGCGGCGACGGCTGGCCTGGTGACGCTTGCTCATCGGCTTCCACCTTCCCGGTCGGCGCTCATGCGGCTACTCGCTCCGCGCCGCGGAGTCGCGCGCTCCGGGAACGCGGATTGGATTGGACCTCTGCGGCGCTCGGCGTGCGCGACTTGCCGAGCGATCGAAGGCGTGGCGTGCGACCGCAGACGCAGATCGGGATCTCGGGCGGGCAAACGCAGCCCCGCTGCTCGGTCGCGATGAAACGCTTGACGATGCGGTCCTCCAGGGAGTGGTAGCTCAGGACCACGAGACGGCCGCCCGGCCGCAGCAGCACCAGGGACGCGGCCAGCCCGGCCTCCAGGGCGCCGAGCTCGTCGTTCACGGCGATGCGAAGCGCCTGGAAGACACGCGTGGCCGGGTGAGTCCGGTGAGCCCGAGGCGCAGGCACGGACCGCTCCACGAGCGCGGCCAGCTGCTCGGCGGTCTCTATGGGCGTCCTGCTCCGGGTCTCCACGATCGCCCGAGAGATGCGCCCGGCGAAGGGCTCCTCTCCGTACTTGCGGAACAGCGCCGTCAACTCGCGGGCGTCCAGGGTCGCGAGCAGGTCCGCGGCCGGGCGGCCGCGGCTGGTGTCGAAGCGCATGTCGAGCCGCCCGCCGGCTCGGAAGCCGAAACCGCGTTGGACGTCGCCGAGCTGGTAGCTCGACAGCCCCAGATCCAGCAGCAGCCCGTCCACCGCCCCGAATCCGGTTTCCGGCGCGACAACCTGCAGCTCGCGGAAGTTGGCCTGCCGCAGCACCGCCCGATCGCCGAAGCGGGCGAGGCGGCGCCTTCCCCTGGCGATGGCCGCCCCGTCGGCGTCGAGTCCGAGGAGGCGGCCATCAGGGGCGCAAGCCTCCAGGATTCGCTCGGCATGGCCTGCTCCACCGAGGGTGGCGTCGATATGGAGGCTGTCGGCTCTGGCGGCGAGAGTTTCAAGTACCTCGTCCACCATCACCGGCAGGTGCCCTACCTCCCTTTCGGCGCCCCCCTCGGGAGAGCCCTCGACGGACGTGCCGTCGGAAGCCACACCGAGCGGATCCCGGAAGTTGTCGTTCATGTCAGATGCCCAGCCCGGTCAGGTGCGAGGCGAGCGCGTCGGCCGAGTTGACGGCCTGCTGCGACTTCGCCCACCGGCCCGGGTCCCAGATCTCGACGTGATCTCGCGCGCCGACCACGACGGCGTCCGCCCCGACCCCGGACCACTCCTTGATGGCCGCGGGCAGCAGGATCCGGCCCTGCTGGTCCGTTTCGACTTCGAAGGAGCCGGAGAACATGAATCGGGAGAAGGCCCTAGCGCGCTCGTCGGAGATCGGCAGCCTGGAGACCTTCTCGGCCAGTTCCTCGAATGAGGACCTGGGGAAGATGGCGGCGCAGCCGTCCACCCAGCGGGCCAGAATGGCGCCCTCGCCCAGAGGCGCACGGAAGCGGATCGGGATGGCTACCCGACCCTTGGCGTCCACCGAGTGTCTGTATTCGCCGGTGAACATCGATCCGTCGCCTGCTCGTGTAGCCGCGGGACGCCGCGTCTCCGTCGTGGCCGGTGGTTCGTGCATTCAGGCCCGGTCGGCGCCCCGATCGGACCCCCATCCCCACCAGGTGGCTCTAGTCTAGGGCAATCCCTTCACTCTTTACCACCAACCACCACAATTCGCCACTTGGCGGATCATACACCCGCCGTCCAACACGTCAACGTGCGTTCGTCGCTTGGTTCTACCCAGGGATCCAGGGCCATGACGGGAACCCGCCGGCCTTCTGTCGCGTCATTGCGGAGGCGGGCGAACCGCCGGCGGCATGCACGGAGGTTTGGACATGAGCGGGGCCAGCCATCTCATCCGGGCCAACCGGCCATTGGCAGGGACGCGCATCGGGGTGCTGCTGCTCGCGGGCGGCGTCGTGTGGGGCTGCGCCTCCCCCGTCGCGGCGGGCATCGGCCTGGCCACCTCATCGGCCTCGCGGGCGCCAGGTTCCCTGCAAGAGGCCGGCACCGCCGCCACCGCCATCGACGCCTTCGGTTTGGACCTCTACGGGAAGGTCGCGCCCGGCAAGGGCAACCTCGTGTTCTCGCCGGCCAGCATCGCTATCGCGCTGGCAATGGCCGACGCGGGGGCACGAGGCGAGACGGCCAGTCAGATGGACACGGTCCTCCACGTCGGCTCCGGGGCTGCGAGCGGCAACGGCTTCGGGTCGCTGGACGAGGCCCTCGCCGCGCTGTCGGGCAGTTTCCGCGACGCCAGCGGCGTCGAGCGTGAGGTCGCGCTCCGAATCGCCAACGCGCCTTTCGGCCAGAGAGGCATGCACATCGAGCAGGCATACCTGGATACGCTGGCGTCTCGATACGGCGCCGGGCTTCGCCTGGTGGACTATCGCAACGACGCGGACGGCGCCTGCAGGCTCATCGACGACTGGGTCAGCGAGCAGACCGAGAACCGGATCCCGAAGCTGCTGGACCGGCTGGACGCCTCGACGCGCCTGGTGCTGGTCAACGCCATCTACCTCAAAGCGCCCTGGCAGGAGCCATTCTCGAAAGAGGCCACGGTAGATACCCATTTCATGCGTCTTGACGGCACCACCGTGTCCGTGCCGACGATGAGCGGGGCTGCGGAGAGGCCGTATGCCGCCGGAGACGGGTGGAAGGCAGTGGAGCTGCCATACGTCGGCGGTTCGCTGGCGATGACGATCGTCTTGCCCGACGACATGGCCGCCTTCGACAAGAGGCTCGATGCGGCCGGGTTTGCCGCGATCACCAGCGCGCTCAAGCCGGCGATGGTCGACCTCTCGCTGCCACGCTTCAAGACGGAGACGAAGACGGACCTGATGAACGTCCTCGCCGCGCTGGGCATGCCGCTGGCGATGGACTCCGATCGGGCCGACTTCAGCGGCATCACGTCGGACGAGCGACTCTTCATCACGGGCGTCGTCCACCAGGCCAACATCGCCGTGGACGAAGACGGGACCGAGGCGTCCGCGGCCACGGCCGTTGTCATGGCCGCGGCCACGGCCGCGCCCGCACTGTCTGTCCGGGTGGACAGGCCGTTCCTCTTCGCCCTTCGCGACACCAGGACCGGCGCCATCCTCTTCCTGGGACGAATCGTCGATCCTTCGGCAGGCTGACGGCCCGCCGCGAAGCCCCTCGGGAAGGGCGCGCGGCGGGCCCCGGCGCGCGCCACAATCAGGGTGCCGGTCGCCGCGGGCGCGACCACGGAAACTCGGAGGAGAGCGATGCGCATCCTGGCCATCGAGCGGCCGGTCCCCGGCGTGACCGACGACCGGTTCACGCCCGAGCTGGCCGCCGCCGAAGCTCGTCGGGCGTGGGAGCTGCATCAGGCCGGCGCCATTCGCGAACTCTTCTTTCGGGCGGACGAACCAAGCGCAGTGCTGATGCTGGAGTGCTCGGACGCCGATGAGGCGCGCCGCGGTCTGGCGGAGCTGCCACTGGTCGCGGCCGGGCTGATCGACTTCGAGTTGATCCCGCTGCGGGCTTACCCGGGGTTTGCCCGGCTATTCGCTAGCTCGGATTCGTGACGCAGGGGCGAACCATCGTGGCCGGCCCGGGGATGTACCGCGCGACCCAATCGGAGAGCTGGCAGGAGAGGCTCTCGGCCAGATCCGGGGTGGATCCGCCCTGCTCGAAGGCCTGGCGGAACCCGGTCATGATCTTGATCAGCTCTGCCCTGGCGATGCCGTTCCACTCGAGGGCAGGGCAGGCGCCGCGGAGCGTGCAATCCTCGTCCATCGAGAAGTGGCGGACCGAGTAGTCGCCGAAGTCGCGAAGCGCCCGCTCGACCGCGGGCCGCTCGCTGCCGGCCTCGATCGTCGCGACCAGGGCGGCGGCACGCTCCACCAGCGACCGGTGCTGCGCATCCAGAAGCGGAGCCCCCGTCTCCATGCCCGACCGCCAGGCGATGCCCATCGTCTCGTCCTCGTGTCGACGCCCGCCGGATCGGCCCGGCCTGTCGCTGTGCCGCGGCCCGAAGCGTCGGGACGCCCGACTATGAGGCGACAAGAGGCCGCCACCCGGCCAGTGCCATAGGACCCGCGATGACGGGGTCCGCTCGCCCGCGCAGCCGCCAACCGGGTAGGTCCGAGCGGGGCGACCCCTCCAGCGAGTCGAGGATCAGGCGGCCCGGCGGGGACGCTGGCCGACGGAGGGCTCAACGCCGTCCGTGTGCGCGTCAACGACCGAAGCCACGAGGATCCCCGCGTTCCGGTCCAATCGGAACCGCGCGGCGAGCGTCTCGAGACTGGCGGCCATATCAGCCATCGTCGCGGCCGAGGCCACGACCTCCTCCGCCTGACCGGAGAGCTGCTCCGTTGCCGCCGAGACCTCCTCGGCCGAGGCCGAGACTTCTTCGCTGATGGCAGCGATCGACTCCACGGCGCTCCCGACCTGCTCGGCGGAGCCCGACATCGACTCGGCGGCGGCGTTGGTCTGCTCGGCGATCGCGGCGATCGCGTCGGAAGCGGTGACCAGCCCAGCGCTGGCGTTCTGCATCTTCTCCATGGCTTCGACGATCCGGGCCACGGCGGCGTTGGACGACTCCACGGCGCCGGCGATCTCGTCCAGGGCGGCACCCGAGCGTCCGGCCAGCTCGGCACCGGCCTCGACCTCGACGGCTCCTACCTTCATGGCCTTGACGGCGGCTTCGGTCTCTGTCTGGACCTCGGCGATGAGATCGGCGATCTCCTTGGTGGCGCGGCTGGAACGCTCGGCCAGCTTGCGGACCTCGTCCGCGACGACGGCGAAGCCCTTGCCCTGTTCCCCGGCTCTCGCCGCCTCGATGGCCGCGTTGAGGGCCAGCAGGTTGGTCTGCTCGGCGATGTCGTCGATCGTCTCCACGATCGCGCCGATCTGGTCCGACTTCGCCCCGAGCTCGGTGACCTTGCCTGCGGCACCTTCCACGGCACTCTTGATGCGGGCCATCCCGTCGACTGTCTGGCGAACCGTCGCGGCGCCGTTGCCGGCCGCCTCGCCGACGGCGCCGCCAAGGTTGTGGACGTCGCTCGAGGCGCGCGACGCGGAGCGGATGGAGCGAGTCATCTGGTCCACGGCGGCTGCCTGCGCCTCGACGCTTCGGGCCGTTTCGGCGGCTCCGCGACGAACCTGCTCGATGACGGTGCGGAGGTCGGCGACCGCGCCCGAGGTCTCCGTGGAGGCGTGGGCTTGGTCGGCTGCCCCGGCTGCCACCTGCCCGATGGTCTGGGCAATCTGCTGCGATCCGTGGCCCGACTGGACGGCGGCGCCGTTGACCTCGGAGGCCGTTCGTGACACGGCCTGGGCCGCCGAGTGGACCTCACTGAGCGCGGACGCGAGGTTGACACGCGCCTTCTCGTAGCTACCCAACGTGGCGTGGAGCTTGGCCAAGACCGCGTTCGCGGCCTGCGCCATCAGGCCGATCTCGTCCCTGCCACACCCCTCGATCGGCTGAGTGCCCGCCTGAGCGCGAAGCGTCAGGTCGTTGGCGGCCAGGGCCGCCAACCCGGCCTCGAGGCTGGCCACGCAGTTGTCACCGAGCGAATCCAGGGTCTCGCTCACGAGTCTGACCCTGCGCAGAAGACCCCGGATGACAAGGAAGGCGGTCAGGCTGCCGACCGCCACGAGAGCCAGACAGCCGCCCACGTCGACGAGCAGGACGACATTGAGGACATCCCCCGCGTTGGACGATGCCGCGTCGGCGGCGGCCACGACCTCGGCCTGGAGGGCGTCGAGCGCCGCATCCAGCGATTCGAAGGTCGTCGTTGCCGACCCGGACTGGAGGGCCCCGCGGGAGGTCGACGCATCGACGCCGGGGCCAGCCCCACTGGCCGTTGCCGACAGGTAGTCCGTCCACGCCGCCTTCGCCGCCACGCACTGCGCCCGGGCCCTGGCGGGCATTGACAGCTTCGCCAGACCCTCGAAACCGGCCTCCGCCTCACTGGCGGCCTGCGCCATCTCCGATGAGGCATCGGTGGCGGCCGCCGCGTCCGCGGCATTGACGAATGCGAGCTGGGCGTTCCGGTACTCGACGACCGCCAGATGGACGTCACCCGCGGTCTGGACGGCAGGAAGGCTCGCCGTCCGCGTCGCCGCGATGTCTGTGCGGACGGACCCGGTGACAATCACGACCAACGCCGTTGCTATGGCCATGCCCACGAAGACGAAGGCGAAGACCGCCATCAGTTTGAACCGGATCGACCGACCCATGACTCCACCTTCCGCGGGCAGCGGGCGCCATTGGCGAAATGCCGCCTCGAGCCGGCACGTGGCCCGGACGGCAGCCCCCAACCCGGCGTGCTGGGGCGTCGGCACGACACTCCGGCCCGTCGAAGAGGGCTACGCGGTAGGTGTCGGTGCTTTCCGTCGACTCCTGAGGACGGCACGGGCGCGACCGGACGTGTGTGGATGGGGCTGGCGGCCGCACAGCAAGGCGCGGCCAAGCTCGGAGTGAGACACGGACGCCCCGGGGCGGGTCAGCGGGTTGGCGGCGGGATCTTCAGCTTGTCGCCCGGATTGATGCCCGAGCTGGCCCAGGGGTTCATCTGGAGGATCTTGTTGATGTCGACCCCGAAGAACCGCGCGACGCCCGCGAGTTGGTCGGCCACTTTGGATCCGTTCCCGCTGGGGCCGGGCCCTCGGACGGTGTAGATGTAGCAGTTGGCCTGATCAGGACAGGGCACGAGGAGATTCATGCGGGACGCGGTCGCACCGGGCGGCCACGAGGGGGAGGCCACCGGTGTGGGAGAGAGCTTGGGACTGGGCGATGCAGTCGGCGTTGTTGTCGCCGTCGGAGCGGGGGTCGGCGTGGGGGTCGGGTTTGCCGTCCGGGTCGGCGCAGGCCTCGGCGTCGCGCTGGCCGTGATCGCGGCGACCGGGGAGGATGGGCTGGAGTTGCCACCGCCCGTGAGGCCGGGGAGGAATCCCATCATCCCGGCTATCAGCACGACACCGGCCAGGGCCACGAGTCCGAGCCCGGCGATCGTCAGGTACGGCATTCCCGACTGTGTCCGATCCTCCACGGCCGCCGTCGCGGATTCCTCAGCCAGGAGCGTGCCGCGCATATAGCGCGGGCAGCTGACATGGACGCGCTGCAGGCAGACCAGCTCCTGCTGCCGCAACGAGAGGGGCAACGGGTCGCCAAAGGCGGCGCAGCGATGAGTGGGGACGGCCTCCCGACGAGGATCGAAGAGCTTGCCGTCCGGGCCGATGCTGCGAAGGAACTTGCAGAACGCCGGGGCGTTCTCGCCGGGCGCCGCGTCGGCCCAGCCCGGGTAGGCCGCCGCCGCGTCGAGGTCTTCGGGCGTCGCGCCCAGCGTCTCGGCGCCGATCAGCTCCGATTGGCCGCTGCCTTTGGGTGTGGCCATCAGCAGAGGATCGCCCTCGGAGCTGCCCCGGCCCGCGCTGCGTCCTCGCGCGAGCCTCGGCGCCTCTTGATCGGGCGAGATTCGATCGTCGCGCCCCCTGCCGTTGGACCCGTCGCGTGCGTCCACGCTCTCTCCTGACGATCCGGAACGGCCCGGCCACTCGGTCCGGACAGCCGCCGCCCGGCAGTCTAGTACCTTTCGACGCTTGCCGTGGCGGCATATTCGATGCTAGCCTCCCCGCCTTCGGAGGTCGCCAACAGTTTCGATGGCCCTGCCACAGCGCATCACCGAGCTCGAGCCGCTCGCCGTCCCTCAGACGGCGCCACGGATTCGCCGCTGCACCTTCCGGCGCCTGAGCCGCGTGGACGTGGCGGGCCGAACCGTCTACGAGGTGAGCTGCCTGTACCCCGATCGCCGGCTTCCGCTGCCGCTGGGCGACCTGGAGTCGAGCGCCGCCGTGTGCACCTCCTGCCTGGCCGATCACGTGTTCCGACCGGACGAGGATTAGGGCGACCGAAGATTCGGGCGCGCCCGCAGCGGGGGAGGCGTCTCGCGGGCGAGGCGCCGCCGATCGGGCTTGACAGAGTGGCGGCGAGCCGGCCTGTAAGCCGAGTTCTGTGCCGCGACCTGCGTCGTGGCGACGATCATCCATCTCTGGCCGCCGGTTACCCGACGGCTCAAGCGGCCGACCCGAGGACTGGGCAGCGCGACCTCTTCCGTCCGACCGCCCGGTTGCCCGAGCGCTCGAACCGCGTCCTCCTATTTGGCCTTGCTCCGAGCAGAGTTTGCCGCGTTTCACCTACCGCTCTCGAGTCGCCCCGAGAACGGCTACGTCTCTGTGGCACTGGTCCTCGCCTCACGGCGGACGGGCGTTACCCGCTACCCTGCGCTGAGGAGCTCGGACTTTCCTCGCGCACCCGACCGAAGCCGTGCGCGCGCGACCGTCCGGCCGACTCGCCGTCCCGGATTCTAGTCGACCTGGGAGGGCACACCAAATCGGTCTCGTTGCGGACGGGAGGTCACGATGGACGCTGGACGTGGGCGCGAAGCCGAGACGGCGGCGCCCGTGGTCCGTCGAGCCGGCCCGGACGACGCTAGGGCCATCGCGGAGGTGGCCGTCGCGGGCTGGCAGGCGGCCTACCGAGGCATCCTCCCCGACGACTTCCTGGACGCGTTGCGCGTCGACCCACGCGCAGCGGCCTGGCGCGAGATCCTCGTTCGCGACGTGGATGGCGGCACCCCGACCTGGGTCGCCGAATCGGGCGACCGGATCGTCGGTTTCGTGGGCAGCGGCCCGCCACGGGACGACGACGTGCCACTCCCCGCGGCGGAGGTCTACGCCATCTACGTGCTGCCGCAGTGCTGGCGGCTGGGGCTGGGGCGGGCTCTGCTCGACGCCGCCGTGGCCCACTGGCATGCCGCGGGCGCGGAGACGCTGGCTCTGTGGGTGTTCGAGGCCAACGCGCAAGCCCGCGCCTTCTACGAGGCGATGGGCTGGCTGCCCGACGGCGGTCGCAAGGAGTTCAGGCTGGGCGATGTCGCGGCGATCGAGATCAGGTATCGCCGCTCGCCTGGACGGTGAGGACCGCGCCTCCGGCAGTCGCCCGGGTCCGATCCCGCGCCGACCCATGGCCGAAGGTTCCCGCCGGCCCTACGATGCAGGCAGAAACCCCAGGATCGAGACGGCAGGAGAGTGGCAATGGCCAAGAAGGAGACCCAGCGCAGCCTGCGTGAGCTGCTGCTGGTCAAGCCCGGCGAGAAAGTGGACCTCGCCGGATTCGACTGCGGGGACACCCTCGGTCGCCAGAAGGACGACGGCGAAAAGGTTCTGGCGGACAACCTGGCGCGCCTCACCGACCTCCAGGAGCGCATCTACGCCGAACGCAAGCACGCCGTCCTGATCGTCCTGCAGGGCATCGACGCCGCCGGCAAGGACGGCACGATCAAGGTCATCGCGGGAGCCTTCAACCCCCAGGGAACGCCGGTCACGTCGTTCAAAGAGCCGACCCCCAAGGAGCTCGCTCACGACTTCCTGTGGCGGGTTCACGCCGCTGTGCCGGGCAAGGGCGAGATCGGCATCTTCAACCGCAGCCACTACGAGCAGGTGCTGATCGTGCGCGTCCACAACCTCGAGCCGGAGGATGTCTGGCGCCGCCACTACGGCGAGATCCGCGACTGGGAGCGGATGCTGACCGATTCGGGGGTGACGATCCTCAAGTTCTTCCTGGCCATCGACAAGGACACCCAGCGCCAGCGCTTCCAGGAGCGCGTGGACGATCCGACCAAGCGCTGGAAGTTCGCCAGGGGCGACCTCGCCGAGCGCAAGCTCTGGACCGACTACCGGGCCGCATTCGAGGAGATGCTGCGCGAGACGAGCACGGACTTCGCGCCCTGGTACCTCGTCCCGTCCAACCACAACTGGCTGCGCAACGTGGCCATCAGCGAGATCGTGGCCGACGCCATCGACGAGCTGAACCCCCAGTATCCGGAGCCCGCTGCCGGCATCGTGGGCCTCAAGGTGGTCTAGGGGCAGGCCGCGAACAAGCGGCCCGGAGGCCCGGCGCCCGGGCTCCCCTACTTCGGCCGGACGACCACCACTGGCGGGCCGCCGGTTTGGACCCGATCGATCGCCTCGTTGCAGAGCGCGTCGGCCTGGTGGTTCTGGGCCCGCGGCACGTGCGTGGCGCTCCAGCGCGCGAAACGGGCGAGATGCGCCTTCGCTTCGGCGTGGAGCGGGATCAGCTTGGCGTCCTTAACCCGCCAGCGGCCGTGGAGCTGCTCGACGATCAGCTTGGAGTCGAGCAGCATCTCCACCTCGCGCGCGCCCAGCTCCCCGGCGAGGGCCAGGGCCCGCAGCACGGCCGTGTACTCGGCCACGTTGTTCGTCTGCACGCCCAGGTACTCGGAGATCGACGCCAGGGGCGCGGCATCGGGGCGTCGGGAGCCCGGCGAGGAGACGTCGATCAAGACGGCCCCGAGCGAAGCCGGCCCCGGGTTCCCGCGGGCGGCCCCGTCGGTTCGGACGATCAGCCGCATCTGCGGGTCGGAGCTCCCTGCGGCCGGCTCATTCGGCCGCCGGGGGGCGTTCGGCCGGGGAGCATTCGGCTCCGCGGACCCCGGTCCGCCGGCCCCGGCTTCCACCGAGCCCCACAAGGAATCCCACGCCGGATCCCGGGGCCGGCGCCACCGGACCGCGCTTGCATCTCGCTCGCTCAGCCGGCTCATGCCGGTGTTGCCTCCTTCGCTCCTCGCTCACGCACGTTGAACTGCGGGTGCTCGTCGGCGCCTTGGCCTGCGCTCGTCGGAGCGGCGATCTGCGGCGCCCGGCCGGTGGCCCCGGCCCCGCCCGCTCAGCCTCGTCGCCCCACGATCGCCGACGAGACTTCGAGGATGGCTCGCGTGATGTTGATCCCGCGCGGGCAGGCGTCGACACAGTTGAAGATCGTCCGGCACCGCCAGACCCCGTCCTCGTCGGAGAGAATCTCCAGCCGTTCGGCCGCGCCCTCGTCGCGAGAGTCGAAGATGAAGCGGTGGGCCTGGACGATCGCCGCGGGTCCGACGTAATCGGGCCGGGCCCAGAAGGACGGGCAGGCGGTCGTGCAGGCGGCGCACAGGATGCACTTGGTCGTGTCGTCGAAGCGGGCTCGGTCCTTTTGGGTCTGGAGCCGTTCGCGCTCCGGTTCGGGCTGGTCGTTGATGAGATAGGGCTTGACCGAGCGGTACTTGCCGAAGAACCCGCTCATCTCCACGACCATGTCCTTCACCACCGGCAGACCGGGCAGCGGCGCGACCGAGATCTTCCTGCCCAACTGGTCGACCCGGATGCGGCAGGCCAGCCGGTTGCGGTTGTTGATGAGCATCGCGTCGGAGCCGCAGATGCCGTGGCCGCAGGAGCGGCGGAAGCTGAGCGAGCCGTCCTGCTCCGCCTTGACCTTGATCAGCAGGTCGAGGACGCGGTCCATCGGGTCGACGGCGACCTGGTAGGTCTCCCAATGAGGAGCCTGGTCACGCTCGGGGTCGTAGCGGAGGATGCGCAGATCGACGTTCATTCGGTCGGCCTCAGTACGTCCGCGGCTTCGGCTCGAAGCGGGTGATCGAGACCGGCTTGTACTTCAGACTCGGCCCCTTGGGGCCCTGATAGGCGAGGGTGTGCTTGAGCCACTTCTTGTCGTCCCGTTCGGGGTAATCCTCACGGGAGTGCGCGCCGCGGCTCTCCGTCCGGGCCAGGGCCCCGACGACGGTGACCTCGGCCAGGTCGAGCAGGTAGCCCAGCTCGTTGGCCTCGAGGAGGTCCGTGTTGAAGACACCGCCGCAGTCGGCTATCGAGACGGCACCGTTGCGGTCCTTGAGCTCGCGGACTTTGGTCAAGGCCGCGGTCAGGAGCTTTCCGTCGCGATAGACGCCGACGTTGTCCATCATCACGTCGGCCAGCTCGTGGCGGATCGCGGCCACGGACTCGCCCTTGCTCTCGCGCGACCGGATCGCCTCGAGCCGAGCGCGAACCGGCTCGGTGGCGTCGGCGATCGGTTGGGCCCGCTCCACCGTGCCGGCGTAGCGGGCCATCTGGCGCCCAGACCGCCGGCCGAAGACGAGCAGATCCACGAGCGAGTTCGTGCCCAGGCGGTTGGCCCCGTGGACACTGACGCAGGCGCACTCGCCGGCGGCGAAGAGTCCGGGCACGACCGTGCCCTTCTCGTCGCGAACCACCTCGGCCGAGACGTTGGTGGGGATGCCGCCCATGGCGTAGTGGGCCGTGGGCTGGACCGGGACCGGCTCCTTGAGCGGCTCCACGCCCTGGTAGATGCGGGCGAAGTCGGTGATGTCGGGCAGCTTCTCCTCGATGACCTTGCGACCCAGGTGGCGGACGTCGAGGTAGAGGTAGTCCTTGCCGCCGATGCCGCGGCCGGCCCGGATCTCCTGGTACATCGCCCGGCTGACCATGTCGCGCGGAGCCAGCTCCATCAGCTTGGGTGCGTAGCGCTCCATGAAGCGCTCGCCCAGGTCGTTGAGGAGCGTGCCGCCCTCGCCGCGGGCCGCCTCCGACAGGAGGATGCCGATGCCGACGATCCCGGTCGGGTGGAACTGGAAGAACTCCATGTCCTCGAGCGGGATGCCGTGCCGATAGCACAGGGCCACGCCGTCGCCGGTCAGGCTGTGGGCGTTGGAAGTGATGCGGAACATCCGCCCGAAGCCCCCGGTGGCTAGGAGGACTGCCTTGCTCCGGAAGGTGTGGAGCTGACCGTCGGCCACGCGGTAAGCCACGACACCCGCGGCTCGCCCGCCCGCTGCGGGCTCGCCGCCCTCGAACAGCAGGTCCACGACCTGGTACTCGTCGAAGAACTTGACCCCGTGCTTGATGCACTGCTGGTAGAGCGTCTGCAGGATCATGTGGCCGGTTCTGTCGGCCGCGAAGCAGGCGCGCCTGACCGGCGCCTCGCCGTAGTTGCTGGTATGGCCGCCAAAACGTCGCTGGTCGATCTTGCCGTCCGCGGTGCGGTTGAAGGGCAGGCCCATGTGCTCGAGCTCGATGACCGTTTCGATCGCCTCGCGGGCGAGCACCTCGGCGGCATCCTGGTCAACCAGGTAGTCGCCGCCCTTGACGGTGTCGAACATGTGCCACTCCCAGTGGTCCTCCTCGAGGTTCCCGAGAGCGGCGCAGACACCGCCCTGGGCGGTGCCGGTGTGGGAGCGGGTGGGATAGAGCTTCGTCAGGACGGCGGTGTTGACGCCTTCGCGGGCCAGCTCGAGAGCGGCCCACAACCCGGCGCCGCCGGCGCCCACGACGATCGCGTCGAACGGGTAGTCCATAGCTACTTCCCCATCGGGAGCGGCACGGAGAAGACGACGACGGTGCCCATGACGAATACGAGGACACCAATCAGGTAAAGGGTCGTGAGGGCCAGCGTGCGCCAACTGCCCTTGAGGTAGTCCATGGTCACGGTCCGGATGCCGAGGAAGGAGTGGAGCAGAACCATCATCAGCAGCGTCCAGTCGAAGCCGCGCCAGAAGAGGCTGTTCCAGCGCTGCTCGAAGATCCACTGGCTGGTCTGCTGGGACGGGTCGAAGACGAAATGCTGCAGGCTGAAGTGGACCAGGGCCAGCACGAAGAGCGCCACGCCCGAAAGCCGCATGAAGTACCAGGCTGCCAGCTCGAAGCCGCCGCTCTGGGGTCGGGGCCGGCCGGAACGCGAGTAGAGAGCCATCTCGTTCCCTCCCCTACAGGCCCAGAGCCGGGCGCATGATGATGAAGGCGCCGGGCAACCCCAGGCCGACGAAGATGACCCAGTTGGCGTACCACATCTGCTTGTGGTACGCGGTCAGGCGGGGCCAGAAGTCCATCAGCATGATCCGGATGCCGTTGAGGGCGTGGTAGAGGAGGGCCGCCCCGAGGAGGACCTCCATGATCCGGCCGGGCGTGCTGGCGTAGAACTTGAGGATGTCGTCGTAGACGTTCGGGTTGCCGCCGGCGAGGTAGATGTCCAGGACGTGGAGCATCACGAAGAGCCAGATCGCGATCCCCGAGATGCGATGGAACGCCCAGGCCACCATCCCCTCGGAGCCGCGATAGCGAAGCAGCAGCATTGCGCCTCCCGAACCTTCTTCGACCGGCCTCGACCGATCCGGACTTGCGGCCGATCAGGCCGTGGTGGCGACCGACTCCAGGCGGGCGACGATCGCGTCGGCGAATTCGCTTGTCCCGGCTGAGCCCCCGAGATCGTAGGTGACGGTGTGGCCCTCGGCGATGACCGCCCGAACGGCGTCCTCGACGCGCTCGGCCGCAGCCTGCTCGCCGATGTGGCGGAGCAGCAGCACGCCCGAGAGCATCAGCGCGGTGGGATTAGCCTTGTTCTGGCCAGCGTACTTGGGGGCGGAGCCGTGGACGGCCTCGAAGACCGCCGCCTCCGTCCCGATGTTGGCCCCCGGGGCTACGCCCAGTCCGCCTACGAGACCGGCGCACAGGTCGCTGACGATGTCGCCGTACAGGTTGGGCAGGACCAGCACGTCGTACAGCTCGGGCTTCTGGACGAGCTGCATGCACATGTTGTCGACGATGCGGTCCTCGAAGGCGATACGGCCCTCGTACTGGGCTGCGATCGTCCGGCAGCTCTCCAGGAAGAGGCCGTCGGAGAGCTTCATGATGTTGGCCTTGTGGACCGCCGTGACCTTGCGGCGGCCGTTGGCGACGGCGTACTCGAAGGCGAAGCGGGCGATCCTCTCCGAGGCGGCCCGGGTGATGATCTTGATGCTCTCGGCCGCGTCCGGCCCGACCATGTGCTCGATGCCGGCGTAGAGGTCCTCGGTGTTCTCACGAACGATGACCAGGTCCACGTTGTCGTAGCGGGTCTTGAGGCCCGGGATCGAACGGACCGGCCGGAGGTTGGCGTACAGGCCGAGGGTCTGGCGCAGAGCCACGTTGACCGACCGAAAGCCCACGCCCACCGGCGTGGTGATGGGTCCCTTGATGGCGACCTTGTTGCGGAGGATCGAGTCGAGGACGGACTGCGGGAGCGGCGTCCCCTCCTTCTCCATGACCGCCTCGCCGGCGTCGACGACCTCCCAATCGAACATGACTCCCGAGGCGTCGAGGACTCGCCTGGTTGCCTCGGCCAGCTCGGGGCCGATGCCGTCTCCCGGAATGAGCGTCACTGCTTGGGCCATGGGCGGCATTCTAGCCACAAGCCGGAAGGCGCGACTGCCGGCCGTCTCGCCCCGTCCAGCCGTCGTCAGGACCGGCAGTTCTCGGGGGCACGCGAGGCCATTGCGGCGGCCTCCTGCTAGGATCGGTCCATTGCACCCGGGGGCCACCGCGGATCCGGTACCGCCCCTCGTCTGCCAGATATCGGGAGTGGCCGGCGTGAAGATCCAGGAAGCCGACGCGAAGTCGCTCTTGCTCGCCCAGGGACTGCCCGTCCCGCCCTGGGAAGTGGCCCGCAACCCGGATGAGGTGAAGGCGTCGGCGCAACGCTTCTTCGCCTCGGGTGCGGGTCGCGTGGTCGTCAAGGCCCAGGTCCTCGTGGGCGGCCGCGGCAAGGCCGGCGGCGTGAAGCTTGCCGCCACCCCCGATGAGGCCCGAGAGGTCGGCTCACGGATCCTGGGGATGGACATCAAGGGGATCACCGTCCGCAAGGTCCTGGTTGGCGCGGCGGCCGAGATCGTCAAGGAGTACTACCTCGGCGCCATCATCGATCGAGCCAGCCGGCGGATCGTGCTCATGGCCTCGGCGGAGGGCGGCGTCGAGATCGAGGAGGTGGCCCGCCAGAATCCCGGCGCGATCCACCGCGCCTCGGCGGACCCGGAGCTTGGGCTGCTGGCCTTCCAGGCCCGCGGCCTGGGGCTGGCCATCGGCCTGCGCGACCCGCTGCTGAACCAGTTCGTGGCGATCGCCCAGGGGCTGTTCGCCACGATGAAGGCCAACTACGCGGATCTGGTCGAGGTCAACCCGCTCGCGGTCGTCGCCGAGACGGGCGCGGACGGCAAGCCGCAGCAGCGGCTGGTCTGCCTGGACGCCAAGATCACGCTCGACGACTCCGGCCTGGCGCGGCACCCCGGCCTGGAGGTCCTGCGCGACCTGGACGAAGAGGACGCCACCGATGCCCAGGCCCGAAAGCTCGGCATCAACTTCATCCACCTCGACGGCACGATCGGCTGCATGGTCAACGGCGCCGGCCTGGCGATGACGACGATGGACCTGGTCAAGCACTTCGGCGGCGAGCCGGCCAACTTCCTGGACGTGGGCGGAGGCGCCCGCCACGAGACGGTCCGCGGGGCGATGGAGCTGATCCTCGCCGATCCCAAGGTCAAGGCCATCCTGGTCAACATCTTCGGCGGGATCACGCGCGGCGACGAGGTCGCGGCCGGGCTGATCGAGGCCCGAGCTCAGCAGTCGCGCGAGGTGCCGATGGTCGTTCGCATCGTCGGCACGAACGCGGCGGAGGAGGCCCGCCTGCTCGAGGAGGCGAAGTTCGAGACGGCAAGGTCGCTCGACGAAGCGGCCGAGAAGGCGGTAGCGATGGCGAAGGGGGCGGCTCGATGAGCATCCTCGTCGGGCGCGACACGCGCCTGGTCGTCCAGGGCATCACCGGTCGAGAGGGCGAGTTTCACACCCGCGCCTCAATCGCCTACGGGACGAAGGTCGTCGCCGGGACGCGGCCGGGCAAGGGCGGGCAGACCGCCATCGACGGCACGGTCCCGATCTTCGACACGGTCGCCGAGGCGGTGAAGCAGGCCGGCGCCAACACCTCGGTCATCTACATTCCGGCGAGCGGCGCTCCGGACGCGATCCTGGAGTCGGTCGACGCCGGGATCGGGACGATCGTCTGCATCACCGAAGGCATCCCCGCGCTCGACATGATCCCGGTCGTCGAGGCGGTCCGGCGCGCGGGAGCGCGACTCATCGGGCCCAACTGCCCCGGCGTCACCTCCCCCGGCCGGGCGAAGGTGGGCATCATCCCCGCCTCCGTCCACAAGCCGGGGCGAGTGGGCGTCGTCTCGCGCTCGGGCACGCTCACGTACGAGGCCGTCCAGGCCATGACCGATGCCGGGCTCGGCCAGTCGACGTGCGTGGGCATAGGCGGCGACCCGATCATCGGCACGACCTTCCTCGACGTCCTGAAGCTCTTCCGCGACGACCCCGAGACCGACGCGATCGTGATGATCGGCGAGATCGGCGGGTCCGCCGAGGAGGAAGCGGCCGCCTTCGCCGCCGAGCACCTCAAGGGCGTCCCGATGGCGGCCTTCATCGCCGGCCGGACGGCTCCCCCGGGACGGCGCATGGGCCATGCCGGGGCCATTATCTCCGGTGGCTCGGGGACGGCGGCGGAGAAGATCGCCGCCCTGGAGGCCGCCGGCGTGCGCGTGGCGGACTCCCCCACTCAGCTGCCCCGGCTGCTGCTGGAGGCCGGCTACCGCGCTTAGCTGCGAAACGGAGTGGCGCGTTGGGGGTGCTGATGGATCTCGTGGCGGGAGATGCCCGCGAGATCCTGCTGGCAATCGGCATGGACGACTGGGCCGGGCTGCGCGACCCGGCGCGCTTTGTCGCGTACATCTCGCTGGGCGGCGGAATGGATCAAACGTGGCTCGATCTGTTCAGCCAGGCCGCCCGCGAGACCGCCGGCGGCGACTCCCCCGCTCCGTTCAGCGATCGCACCTACCCGCTGGACAGCCGGCTGGCCGCTCTCTCGGATCGAACCGTGGAGCGCGTGGACCCGGACTGGATCGACGAAGTGGCCATGCTGCCGGAGGGCGAACTCGACCGCATCGCGGCCCGCTGGATCGACCTCATCGATCGCGAAGAATGCTCGGTCGATCCGGACGACAAGCCGATGCTGCGCGAGCTGGCCGGCGACCTCGTCGACTTCTGCCGCCGCGCCGAGGGTGCCGAGGACGTCCTCTTCGCCTGGTCGATCTAGGGGCGAGGCCGGGCGTTCGTTCGGATTCGGGCGTCTCGTCTAGTACCCCAGCCTCGCCCAGGCCGGGCCGCCGGGGGCCTCGATCAGCTCGACCAGGACGCCGTGGCAGCTCTTCGGGTGGACGAAGGCGACGGGACCTTCGGCACCCTTGCGGGCGATCTTGTCGATGAGCTGGAGCCCGTCGGCCGCGAGCCTGTCGAGCGCGGCCTGGATGTCGGGCACTTCGAAGCAGACATGGTGGAACCCCTCGCCCTTCGATTCGAGGAACTTCGCCGCGCCCGTGGTGTCGTCGTCGGGCTGGACGAGCTCGATCTTGACCTCGCCCACGGGCAGGAAGCCGATCGTCACGCGGTCGTACGGGATCGGCATGACCGTCTCCACGGTGAGCCCGAGCCTGTCGCGGTAGAGGCCGAGGGCAGCTTCGAGATCGCGGACTATGACGGCGACGTGGTGGATCTTGCCGATCCCCAGGCCCTCGGGCAGGGCGGACTTGAGCTGATCCATGACACTCCTGCGACTTTCGGGCGGGCGGCAGACCGGACAGGCGTTCGATCTGCGCTGGGAGAAGTGTGACCGTCGGCGCTGCGCCAATGGTACGAAAACGGCGGGTGCGCTCGCCAGACCGTCCGTCTTCACGCTCGAAAGATCGTTCTTCCCAAGCGCTCGGACGGTTGAGGCCCGGCATGGCCACTGGCCGTGGCAGCTGCTGGCAGCTGCCACGGATTACGACGTCGCAGCTGCTGGCAGCTATCCCAAAGCGCGAGCCCGTCTCCCCTGCCCTCCCCGCCTCAGACCGTGATCAGCTCCCGGTGCTCGCCCCAGACGACGCGCAGCCGATCGCAGATCTCGCCGACGGTGGCGTAGGCCTTGACGGCCTCGATGATCGGGGGCATCAGGTTCTCCTCTCCGCGCGCGCAGTCCTCGAGCCGGCGCAGGGCGGCCTCCCAGGCCGCCGCGTCGCGCTCCGCTCGCACCTTCTGAACGCGGGCCACCTGGCGGCGCTCGCCGTCCGGGTCGATGCGCTGCAGCGGCGGCGTAGAGGTCTCCTCGTCGCGGAACTTGTTGACCCCGACCACGACCTTCGCGCCGCTCTCCACGGCTCGCTGGACCTGGTAGGACGACTCCTGGATCTGGCGCTGCTGGTAGCCCGCCTCGATCGCCGCCAGAGTCCCCCCGAGCGCGTCGATCTCGGCCAGGTAGTCGTTCGCGGCGGCCTCGAGATCGTTCGTCAGGGACTCGACGTAGTAGCTCCCGGCGAGCGGATCCGGCGTTTCGGTCACTCCCGACTCGTAGGCCAGGATCTGCTGGGTGCGAAGCGCGAGACGCGCCGCCTCTTCGGTTGGCAGCGCCAGGGCTTCGTCGCGGGAGTTGGTGTGGAGGCTCTGGGCCCCGCCCAGGACCGCGGCCAGGGCCTGGACCGTGGTCCGGACCACGTTGTTGTCGATCGACTGAGCCGTGAGCGACGAGCCGGCGGTCTGGACGTGGTAGCGGCAGGCCATGGAACGTGCGCTGGTGGCGCCGAACCTCTCCCTGACGATTCGGGCCCACATCCGGCGGGCGGCGCGGAACTTGGCCACTTCCTCGAATAGCTCGCTCCAGGAGGCGAAGAAGAAGCTCAGGCGATCGGCGAAGTCGTCGATGTCCAGGCCACGGCTGACGGCCGCCTCCACGTAGGCAATGCCGTCGGCCAGGGTGAACGCCAGCTCCTGCGCCGCTGTGGCACCGGCTTCGCGCATGTGGTAGCCGCTGATGCTGATGGTGTTCCAGCGCGGCAGCTCCCTGGAGCAGAACTCGAATATGTCGGTCACGAGCCGCATCGAGGGCCGCGGCGGGAAGATGTAAGTGCCGCGGGCGATGTACTCCTTGAGGATGTCGTTCTGGGTCGTGCCGCTGACCTGGCCCCGGGCCACACCCTGCTTCTCGGCCGCCGCCACGTACAGGGCGAGGAGCACGGCGGCGGAGGCGTTGATCGTCATGGACGTGCTGACGGTCCCGAGCGGCAGCCCGTCGAGGAGAACCTCCATGTCGGCCAGCGAGCTGATCGGCACGCCCACCCGCCCGACCTCGCCCTCGGCCTGGGGAGCGTCGGAGTCGTAACCCATCTGGGTCGGCAGGTCGAACGCGACCGAGAGGCCGGTCTGGCCCTGCTCGAGGAGGTACCGGAAGCGGCGGTTGGTGTCCTCGGCGGTCGAGAAGCCGGCGTACTGGCGCATCGTCCAGAGTCGGCCGCGGTACATGGTCGGCTGGACGCCGCGGGTGTAAGGGTACTCGCCGGGGCGGCCCAGGTCACGATCCTCGTCGAGGCCGGCCAGGTCGGCCGGAGTGTAGAGGTCCTTGATCTCGACCCCCGAGGTCGTCAGGAACCGCTCCTGGCGTTCGGGCGAGCGCGAGAGCGCCTTCGCCCTGGTCGTAGACCGCCAGCGCTCGCGGCCCGGATCGGCCGCCGCCTCCTCCTTGGATCCGCCCTGGTTGACTTCCGGGTCCTCCGACACGTGCCGCGTCCTCCAGCAACTTGCGCCCTCGATCGGACGGCGCCCGTGGATGATGGCACGGACTCGGGTTCGCGCGCCAGCCGGGCACCGGCGGCCGGGGAGCCTTCGCGTTTGGCCGGCTTGCCCAGGCGCCCGCCGATTCCTTCGGGACGGGGTCAGGGGCCTGCCTCAGGGGCCTCCATTAGGGGCCTGCCCCTAGCCCCGGCCGTCTTTGCGCAAAGACGGAGCGTCGCGATTCCGACGCCATCGGGCTTCCGGCGCGTCGCGGATTCGAGTAACTCGTCCGGGGGGGTGGATGAGATACGCAGCTTATCCACAGAATCGGTGAACAACTCCGAAGTCTTGTGGATAAGCTCGGCCGCTCGGAGCAGGCTGCGGTAGCATCTCGGCACCACTCCGCCGTCCCGGCCCGTCAGAATCGAACCGTCACGCGACCGAGCATCCAGAGCGAGGTGATACCCGTTGGCCATCGTCATCGCGATCGCAAACCAGAAGGGTGGCGTCGGGAAGACGACCACGGCTATCAATCTGGCGGGCGCGCTCGCGGAGCAGGGCCTGCGGGTGTTGTGCATCGACATGGACGCTCAGGCGAACCTGACGGTCGGCCTCGGGATCAACCTGGCGACGGTCCAGCATTCGATGGCGAACGTCCTGGGCGAGCCGCAGCTTCGCATCAAGGACATCGTGGTCCCGAGCGAGACGGCCAACATTGACGTCGCCCCGGCCACCCTCGATCTGGCCTCGACGGAAGTCGACCTTCTCAGCACGATCGGCCGCGAGTATGCCCTCGCCGAGGCCGTCGACGAGTGGGCCCAGGGCCACTACGACTACATCCTGATCGACTGCCCGCCGACGCTGGGCCTGCTCACGATCAACGGCCTCGTGGCCGCCAACGGCGTGATTATCCCTGTCCAGACCCAGTTTTACGCCCTCAAAGGCCTGGCGGCCCTGGTCAAGGTCATCTCCACCATCCGCTCCAAGCTCAACAAGAACCTGCGGGTCATGGGCCTCCTCCCCACCTTCTACGACCCGCGCACCATTCTGGGCCGGGAGATGCTCGATGAGATGCGAGAGCACGGGGAGAACCATGTCTTCGAGACGATCATCCGTAACGCCGTCAAGCTCGGCGAGGCTCCCCTGACCGGCCTGCCCATCACCGAGTACGCCAGCGCCTCGGATGCGGCCAACAACTTCCGAGAGCTCGCCAGGGAGGTAATCGCACTTGGCTAAGCCAGATTTCCGGGCCGCCGCCTCCGCTCGCCTGAACGAGGAGCGAGGCCAGGAGCTCTCGCAGAACGTCCTCAGCCTCCTCGCCGCCGACGACACGACCGTCATCCGGCCGACCGCCGTCCGCAACATCCACGTCGACAAGGTCGACCCCAACCCCAACCAGCCGCGCCTGGCGATGGACCAGGCGGGCCTGGACGACCTCACCGCCTCCGTCAAGGAGCACGGTGTCCTGCAGCCGATCCTGGTCAGGCCCCTCCCTGCCGGGCGCTACCAGCTCGTTGCCGGCGAACGACGCTGGCGTGCGGCCACGGCCGCCGGCCTGGGCGTCATCCCCGCGCTGATCGAGGAGATCGACGACGACACGGCCCTCGAGATCTCGGTCATCGAGAATCTCCAGCGCGAGGACCTCTCCCCGCTCGACGAAGCCATGATCTACGACAAGATGATCCGCCAACACGGGTACAGCATCCGCAAACTGGCGCAGAAGCTCGGCAAGGACAAGGGCTACCTGGAGAACCGCCTGCGCCTGGCCGACGCCCCGGCCGAGATTCGGGCCCTGGTGTCTGTGCGCAAAGACACGCTCTCCCACGCCTACGAGCTGCTCAAGGTCACCGACCCCAAGAAACGCAAGAAGCTGGCCGATCTGGTAGCTCGGGGCGAGCTCTCGCTGGTCAAGCTGCGCGAGCGCATCGATGCGGTTCCCCGGGCCAAGCGCTCCGCCGCGGGGGCCACCCCAGCGGCCGGCTCCGCGGGCACGATCGAGGATGAGATCGAGGCCGAGGCAGAAGCCAACTGGGTGGGGACCGGCGCCAGACGCCCACTCTCGGACGACTCGCTCATCGCCGTCCGAACTCAGCTGGCCGACGCCATAACCGAGCTGATCTCGGTCATCCAGTCGGACGTGATGAAGACGATCGACGACACCGACCGCCAGAACCTGGCGAAGCACCTCATGATCGCCCGCGTTCGACTCGAGAATGCCATCGCGCTGATTCGCCGAGGCGGAGCGTAGCGCCCCTTTCGGCCGAACCCAGGCAGACGTGTCCGCCCGCTGGACTCCGGTCGCGGACCCCTGCGGCGCCCCCGCCGGACGGCACCGGACCGGTCCCAAGCCGCCCGGACCGCCCCTGGCTGACAGGCGGCGCCCGACCGCCCGCGGGGTCTAGAGGAGCCCGGCCGAACCCAGCACGGCCAGCCAGCCGGCACCGATAGCGACGATCCCGACCGCCTGGACCTCCCAGCCCAGGCGAGCGACCCGCTCGTTCGGGGAGGCACTCAACCTCAGTCCGACCCAGCCAAGGGCCAGCCCCGCCAGCTCGGCCGGCAGCGCCGTCCCGACCGGCCCGGAAGCCGCCGACGATGCGACGACGGCCAGCTGCAGGAACGCAAGGCCTGCAGCGTCCGCCGCGATGGCGCGGTCCCGCCCAAGGATTGTCGCGACCGAGGCAACTCCGGCCAGTCGATCGCGCTCGATGTCGGCCAGGGCGTTCGCCACGGCGAGAACCGCCCCCGCCAGCAACGCCATCGGGACGATCCCCCAGAACGCCGCAGGCAGGCCGCCGGTGGCCCCCAGCCACGCGTACACCGGCAGCAGGGCCACTCCGGCCGCGAAAGGGAGCGCGGCGAAGACGGTGCCCTTGAGTCGGAGGTCGTAGACCAACCCATCGGCCAAGCCGCAGATCCCAACGGCAAGCGGCGCGGAGCCCACCGAAGCCGCGGACGACAGACCCGCGATGGCGGCGACCAGCAGGACGACCCTGGCTTGCCGCAGCTCCACCAGCCCGGCGGGGATCGGCTTCCGGGGGCGGCTCAGCCCGTCGAGAGGAGCATCGGCCAGGTCGTTGGCCGCGCCGATGGCGAACTGCAGGCCCAGCATCCCCACGGCCAGTCGAGCCGCCACGGAGACCTCCGCCCCTGCGATCAGGGCGATTGCGCCCGTGGCCACCGCGTCGAGCGCCGACGGAAAGGGATGAACGAGACGACACAAGCCGACCAGGCGGGCGACGGCGCTCCGCGGCGGCAGTCCGGCCTTGCGAGGCGCCGGATCAGACGTAGACGATCTCGTCGAAGTTGGCCACGAGGTAGTCGATCAGGCGCGCCCTGGCATGGGGCAGATCCGCCCGGAGGCCAACCACCAGACAGTGCAGCGATATCGCCGGGACCATCAGGTGGCCCTGGGCATCGAAACCGACGGTCTGAGGCGCGCCGCCACCGCGGGCGAACACACGCCGAAAACCGGCCTCGTCCAGGCGCGCGGTTCGAATCACATCGGTCACGACCTTGATGACGCCACGCCGGATGGCGACGTCCCTCATCAACTCCTTGGCCCAGGAATCGAGCTGCTCGTCGGTCTCTCCGCCCAGTCGCTTGCGGTACTCGGTCGGGTTGGCGGCAAGGCCCGTGGCGCCCACTTCTCCTCCTTGTGCGTTATCGGCCGCAGTATCGCAGACTCCGATCCGGCACCCCTCGCCGGGGACGCCGCCGCCCGACGGGAACCGTGGACCGGGCCGCCACATCGCTCGGGCCGCGGCGGCGCCCGCCTCGACTGGATCTCCGACCGGCGGAGCCGGGCTAGGTGCCCGATCCCGCCGCCCCTCCGCGCGGCGGGATCGGCGGCCGGGCACCTTCCGGCCAGTCGTTGAAGAGCTCGGTCAGGCGACCGCCTATCCAGCGGGAACGAGGCGGATCCACGAAATCCGAGACGAGCTCGAGCAGGGCGCCACGAGCCTCGGCCGTCATGGCTTCCACCGCTTCGGTGGTCGGGCGCGCGGAAGCGTCCCCCGCCGGCGCGATCGGTCGCCCGATCCTGACCCGGACCCGTCGACGGAAGGCGAGCCAGCTGGTCCCGTTGACCGCAACCGGAACCAGGGCCACCCCCGATCGCAGCGCCATGTAGGCCGGCCCTTCCAGGAGCGGCAGGATGACGCTCTCCCCGGCGTGGATGCGGCCCTCGCCGGCTACGGCAAGGCGATCGCCGGCAGCCAGGAGGCCTCCGACACGGCGCGTGGCCGCGACCAGGCCGCGCCGCCCGGGTCGGTACGGCACCGCGACGCCGCCCCAGCGCATCAGCCTGTTCCGAAAGCCCCGGGTCATGTCCTCCTGTTCCGGGCCGAAGAAGTGAGTGCGGGGCATGGCCGGAAGGGCCGAGATCACGAAGAACGGGTCGGTCCAGTTCTGGTGGCTGAAGCAGAGGATCGACGGCCCGGCCGGTAGCAGGTCGGCTCCCTCGAGCTGGAACCTCGAGTAAGCCCTCGTCACGATCCGGAGCGCCAGCCGGATCAGTCGATACCGCCACATTGGACGGAGCGGCGCCTGCTCCTCGAGCCGACCCGCCCGCGAGCCCGGACTGGAGCCCTCTCCAGCCGCCTCCGATGCCTCCCATGCCTCCGAGCGGTGCTCGCCGAGTGGTCGCGTCGACATGACGCGAGTATGCCAAGCTGGAACGGCCGGCGCCCGGGCATGGCAGCTCGAAGCGTCCGGCAAGTCGCCGTGAGCGCCCTGGTCGCAGTTCTCGACCGGGTGATTGACGTGTTCTCGATTGTGAGTACGATTGTTCCTATGCTTGAGAACGATCGTTCTCGTGATTGAGAACAGCCCCGCGGCCGACCTGACCATCGGCAGATCGTCAGTCAGGCGCCGGATTCTGGTCCTCCTGATGGCCGATCCGGAGCAGCGCCTGCACCTGCGTGAGATCCAGCGTCGCGCCCGAACCAGCCCGGGCACAGCCAGCCGCGAGCTCGCACGCCTCGTAGCCGCGGGCCTTGTGGAGCGTTGGGCCGAAGGTCACCAGGTCTACTTCCGAGCCACCTCCTCCCCCTTCGCGACGATGGTCCGGGCCATGCTCGTCGCGCCCGCCGTGACGGCACCGGATCCCATGCCGCTCCCAGCGGAGCCTGTCGTGGCCGCACCAGAGCCCACCAGACCGCCCCGGACCATACGAGCCGCCGGCACCGCGAACAAGGTCCCTCGGCGTCCCGACCCCCTCGGCCTCAAAGTCGCGGGTCGCCTGGCCGAAGTGCTCCGGCCGCTCTACGCCGACAGGCTCGCCGGCGTCTTCCTCTATGGCGGGCGCGCCCGGGGCGAGCCGAAGTCGGACGCAGACGTGGAGGTCGTCGTCGTCCTGGACGCGATCGACCGCTACGGCGACGAGCTGGAGCGGACCAGCGCCACGTGCGCCGGGCTTTCGCTGGAGTTCGGGCTGGTGGTGAGCCGCGTATTCGTTTCTGAGAACAGCTGGAAGAGCCGGACCGATGGCCATCTCCTGACCATTCGATCGGAGGCGGTGGCCGTATGAGGGAGCGAGCCATGCAGCTCGTCGAGGGCGCGGAGCGCGCCATCTCGTCGGCGCACCGCGAGCTGGAGGCCAGGGATCCCGAGACAGCCTCCGAGCGAGCCTGCGTGGCGATGCTGCGGCTGGCCAAAGCCTGCCTCGACGTCGATGGCTTGGCCCCCGGCCCGACCCAGGCCGTCTGCATCGCGTACGGCCGCCAGTTCGGCCGAACCGGGCGTATCTACTCGGCCTACCACCGCTGGTTGCTGGACGCTGCCGACCTGCGCAAGGCCTCCAGCAGCGACCTCGACGTGCCGATTGACCTCGACTCGGTCGCGGCGGTCGTGGAGCGAGCCGAGATCTTCCGCGAAGCGGTCGTGCGCTTCCTGGAGCGCGACGCCTGATGGGCGAGCTGATCCGGCTCGCTCCGCGCATCCCGACTCCGGAGGAACGCCTGCGTGACGCCCACGCCGAGTTGATCGGCGCGAGGCTGCGCTGGAAGCGCTATCGTGATTGGCCGGCCCGCCACCCACGACCGAGTAGCCCGAGTGAAGCGTGCCGCGCCCCATTCTCGCTGAAGGGCGTATGGCACAGCTCACAGCGGCCGGGCAGCCACGCCGCGTTCCGGGCCCGGGACGACTACCTCTGGCTTTGCGCGCTCTGTTTCGAGAGTCGTGGCGCGTGGTTCGGCTGGCACGTCCTGGAGCCGACTCCCGATCCTCGCGGCCGACTGGCCTGAGATGGCCCAACGATCGATGGAGTCCGACACGCGGCGTCGCTGCTGGTGGCCGGACGGTCTGGCCGGCGCCGACCTGCTGATGGTCGCCTAATACGATGAGGAATGGGGCGTGCCGGTTTCGGACGATAGCGCCCTCTTCGAGCGCCTCGCGCTGGAGGGATTCCAGGCGGGGCTTTCGTGGGCGACGATCCTGCGCAAGCGCGAAGCCTTCCGGCAGGCTTTCGCCGCCTTCGAGCCCGAGGCCGTGGCCTCCTTCGGCGAGGCCGACCGCGCGCGGCTGCTTGCGGACGCCGGAATCGTGCGCAACCGGGCGAAGATCGACGCCACGATCGGCAACGCGGCTCTCCTGCTCGAGCTCGCCGCGGAGCACGGCTCGTTCGCGGCCTATCTTGCGGTCAGGCTCCCCCGCCCCGCCCCGACGCTGGGGCAGGGCAACGGCTGGCAGGACGTGCCCGTCACCACGGCGGAATCGGACGCCCTTTCGGCCGACCTGCGCAAGCGCGGATTCCGCTTCGTGGGCTCGACGATCGTCTACAGCTTCATGGAGAGTGTCGGCCTGGTGGATGACCACCTTCCGGGTTGCTTCCGCCACCGCGGCTGACCAATGCCGGCCGCGGTGCAGCGATGTAGATGGTTCCCCCGGGCGGCGTTTGTCACCTTGTGCTTCTACGACCGGTTCAGCAGAGTCACGATGGACCGGGCGGGCATCCGGGTCCGTCGGGAAACGTAGTTCGCTATGCGAACCGTGTCGCAGCCGCACCTGGCGAGGGCTCGCCGGTCCAGTCGCGGCCAGATGACCATGGCGCGGATCGCTGCGGGACACAGGTCCTGCGCGCGCTCGGTCACCGGGCGCTCGCGAGGCTTGGCGGCCACCGAGATCGCCATCGATCGCCTTCCCTTGTTCGGGTGTTCGGAGGAGTTGCCCGGCTCGGTCCGCCGGCCGGACGTTTGGGTACGTAATCCTAAGCAGCTTAGTCGGGTATTTCAATACCCTGTTGGCCGGGCAATGGCGACACCGGAGAATGGGCTGGCGGGCCCTGGCGACGGCGAGGCGGCAAGCCAGAGAGGGCGCGCGAGGATTGCCCAACGCTGGGCAACGCGAACCGAGGACCTGTCCAAGGGGGGTGCGGCGGTGATGCTGCCAGTCAGCCTGCGCCGCCGCTGGCGGCAGCATTGCACAATTCCGAAACGTCTGCCTGCGCGGACGGCACCCGATCGACCGCGCTGCCGAGCCCCGATCCAGCGGCCGAACGGCGACGGGTGGATTCGAACTACGGCTCGAGCAGCTGGCGCTTGGCGGCGTCGAATTCGTCGTCTGTGAGCACACCGGAGGCGTGGAGATCGGCGAGATCCCTGAGCTTCGAGGTAAGCTCGGGCGACGACCCCGGATTCGGCGAAGCGTCCGGCTTGCTGGCCCGCCCGGCGGCGAACCCCAGCCCGCCGATCAGGGCCGCCCCGAACAGGCGGCGCCGAACCAGGAAGGGGCGCCTGACAATACCGAATCGACGTCGGAACACGACTGGCCTCCTTCTGGAGCGCCTCTCGATCGCCATCAGGGGGATGTTCTCGGAACTCGTTTCGGGCGCAGCACCATAATGCTGCCATGACTGGGGGTCGAGAGCAGATCGAGCGGCTGGAGCCACTAGCCGGGACCGTGCCCCTCTTTGGCGCGCGACGAGCCGAACAGATCATGGGCACGGCCATCGGCTTCGATGTCCGCGACCCGGACGTGTCGCCGGCGGCGCTCGAGGAAGCCTTCGACTACCTGCGCGACATCGACCGGCGCTTCAGCACCTACAAGCCCGACAGCGAGGTCAGTCGCCTCGGCCGCGGCGAAATCTCGGAGGACGACTGCAGCCCCGATCTTCGCCACGTCCTCGACCTGTGCGAGCAGATTCGCGAGACGAGCCAGGGCTACTTCGACATCCGGGCCCATCTCCAGGGCGGCGGGCTCGACCCTTCCGGGCTGGTCAAAGGCTGGGCCCTGGAGAATGCCGGACGGATTCTCGAGGCCGCCGGGGCCTGCAACTACTGCATCAACGGCGGCGGCGACATAGTCATCCGCGGCGAGGCGGCGCCGGCCACTCCCTGGCGGATCGGCATCAGGCACCCGCTGGCGGCGGACAAGGTGGCCACCGTGGTCAGCGTCCGCAACGGCGCGGTCGCCACGTCCGGCGCGTACGAGCGCGGCGAGCACGTGCGCGACCCGTTCACCGGCAAGGCGCCCAGCGGCGTGTTGAGCATCACGATCGTGGGACCCAGCCTGACGTACGCCGACGCCTACGCCACGGCGGCCTTCGCCATGGGACCTACCGGTCTGGCCTGGGTCGCGGGGCTGGCGGGGTACGCGGGTTTGGCGATCACGGCCGACCCGGACGGCTCGAACGGACGCCTCACCTGGACCCCCGGCTTCGAGCGCTGCTTCGCCGACCCTCGCTGAGCCAGCGGGCGGCACGCCCGGAGCCGCGCGCCGCAGATCGCCCGACCGGTGATCTCAGCGGGTTCGATCGCGGTCCGGTGAACCGCCGAAGAGCCGGATCGAGGCGGCGCCGCCTTTCTGCTGCTCCCCGGTTATCAAGTGGCGCCGGTCCACGGTGCTGTTGTGGGCGTACTCGGCGAGGGTCTTCTGCAGCGCTTCCAGGCGAGCCAGCTGCGCGGCCAGGATTCCCGACCAGCGCGCCTGCACGTCGCGGGGGCCCGCCGCGGCAGCCGCCCACAGGGCGTAGAGGTCGGCCAGGCACAGCTCGGCGGCTCCCAGCGTCGCCGACCAGGCCGGATCTTCCGAGAGCGTCAGCAGCCGGTCGACGGCCGTCCGCGAGGCTTCGGCCGCTCGGGCGCAGACCGGGCATCTCGGGTCGGCCAGGTTCGCCAGCCCGCGCCCCTGCGCCGCGGCGTCCGAGCCGGACAGCTTCTTGAGCACGGCCAGGCGCCGTCGCAGGACCGCGTCCAGGAGCACGGCCGTGGCGAGCTGGCTGCTCGTCTGCAGCAGCTCCATCTTCGATAGGCCGACGCTGTGGGGCTGGCAGAAGCCGACGCCCCTGTCCATGTCGGCCCGAAGCCCGCGATCGGTCGCGCCCTCGCGAGCCAGGCCGCGGAGAGCGGCGAAGGAGGATTCCTGGCGGGCGTCGCAGATCGGGCAGCGGCCGCGCTCCAGGGCCTCAGCCAGGCGGATCTCCTCGAAGTCGCGGGCGGGCAGCTTGCCCGGTTGCCCGCTCATCGGCTGAGTGTCTTTGGGTTCGGCCACGTCATGGGCCAAGCCTAGCGTGCCTGAGTGCGCCCATCAGGCACGCCGCGTCATCGCCGCGTACGTCACGAGGAACCCGAGCACGCACCACACCGCCAGCGTCAGGAAGGCGCCGGGCGGGAGCGGGAACTCGTTCGGAGCGATGGTGCCGCGGGTAACCTCGCCCATCGCCTGGATCGGCAGCAGCTGGTGGATCGTCTCCAGCCAGGCCGGCAGCTTGTCGGGCAGGAAGGTCAGCGGCGAGAACATGAAGACGAAGACGACGATCGCCTGGGTGATGATGACGGTGAGCATGTACGGCAGGACCGAGGCCAGGGCGTAGCCGACGCAGGTCGCGGTAAGGGCCACCATCAGAACGGCCGGGATGACCAGCGGGCTTACCTGCAGATCCAGTCCGAACCGCCAAGCGCCGACGAGCACGCCCAGGACGACGCCCGGAATGACGATCGCGAGCCAGACGGTGAGGTCGGCCACCAGGTAGGCGAGCCGCGGCACCGGCAGCGCGCGCATGTATGCGAGGCTGCCTTCGGTCTTCGCCTCACCGACCGTCTGGGGCAGGGCAACCAGGCCGACCGAGACCATCGAGATCGCGGGCGCACCGGTGGCGATCAGGTAGATCGTCGTCCGGTCCAGGGTCGGGAACAGAAGCGGGTAGCCGAGCACGATGCCGAGCGAGAAGAGGGTTTGAACGGCCATCATCAGCGGCAGGTAGGCCTTCTTGCGCAGGGCCTGCCACGTCACGAGCAACCGATAGCTACGCAGCGCTTGCATCGAACCTCTCCTCCATCTCGGCCGGCCGGACCTCCAGGCCACCCACCAGCGCGACGTAGACGTCCTCCAGGGTTGCGGGTCCGAGGGTGAACTCCTCCACCGTGCCGGCCCGCTGCAGCGATTCGGCCCAGGCGACGGCCGGGCCAGCGGCGTCGGTCGGGACGCCGACCATGAGCCGGTTGCCGACGGGGACGACCGAGCGGCCGAACGGCGAGACGGGCAGCTCCTCCGCCCTCGGGTCGATCACCAGCTCCAGCCGAAGCTCGGCGCCCAGCCCCGCCTTGAGCTCCGCCGGCGTCCCTTCGGCGATGACCCGGCCTTCGTCCAGGATCGCCAGGCGATCGACCGAGCGTTCTGCCTCCACGACGTTGTGCGTCACCAGGAGCACCGCGGCACCCTCGTCCGCCAGAGACCGCACCTGCTGCCACAGCAGCCGGCGGCGGACGGGGTCGACGTCGTTGGTCGGCTCGTCGAGCATGACCAGGCGGCCGGGAGCGACCGCGGCCATGGCGAAGGCCACCAACCGCTTGACGCCGCCCGAGAGCCGCGCCGCGTCGACGTCGAGCCACTCCCCAAGCTCGAGGGCTCCGACGAGGCGCGCCCGCCGGCGGCGGACGTCAGCCCGGGATGCGCCCCGGAGCTGGCCGAGCAGCTCGATCGCCTGGCGCGGAGTGAGGCCGTCGATCGGCACCTGCGATTGCGCCTGGAAGGAGCACAGACGTCGGGCCAGTGCCGGGTCGGCGATCATGTCGCGGCCGTCGATCCGGATTGACCCGGCGGTCGGCTTCAAGAGACTGACAACCTGGTTGACCAGGGTCGTCTTGCCCGCGCCGTTGTGGCCGAGCAGGCCGAAGACCTCGCCCGATTCGATCGACAGGTCGATCCCGTCATTGGCCCGGACGCCCGTCCGGTACACCTTGGTCAGGTCCTCGATTTCAAGCAACATGGTCCCGTCCTCCGTCTCGGCCGGCCGGCCGCGCGTCTGTTTCTGGCAATGGCTACCCAAGCCCCAGGTCCGCGACCGGGCCCGGACGCTTCGAATGAAGGTTGGTTGCGGCGCGAGGCCGCGTGGCTACTCGATGACTATGCGAACCTCGTCGCCCTCGTCGGAAACCTCCAGGATCGGCCCGGTCATGCCGCTCTGGATCGCCTCGACGATGCGAGACCGGTGGTCCGGCGATAGGCCGGGCACTTGATCGATCGCGAACCCCGCCGCAGCCAGCGGGATCTGGATGTTGATCACCTGGCGGCCATCCTCGGCCACGTAGACGCGCAGCCTTCGGTCCGCCAGGAGCTCCTGGGCCGCTCCATATCTACGGCCGGCGTCGCGGCCGCCTGCACGAGCGCTCGCCCCGCCGGCGCCTGCGGCGCCCGCTCCCGAACCAGCCCCGGCGCCGGCGCCTTGGGCGTCGATACGGGCCTTCTCCTCGAGCGCGGCGACGATCGGAGCAGCCTCTTCGGCAGTGATGCGGCCCTCCGAAACGAGGCGGAGCAACGCTTTCAGCTCACCGGACATCGTCGCTACCTCCCCGTCCGCTCGAGTCGAGCCGAGGCCTCATCGACCCCGATCTCGCCTCGCTCGAGGGCCTGCAGGACCGCCAGCTCCTCGTCCTCCGCCCGTTCGTCGCGTTCGTGGTCGGCCGTTTCCTCGGCCGTCTCGTTTGGATCCCAGCTCTCGGCCGGCTCTTCTCGGGCTGCCGCGTACGCGGTCGGGCCGGGTTCAGCGGTCGGAACGGCCGCGGTCGGGGCGGGCGGGGTTCCCGGGCCAGCCGGGGCGCCGGGAGCAGCCGGTGCATTCGTCGGCCCGGTAGCCTGCCCGGAGCCCTGCCCCGCAACCGTGTCGGATGGCCGAGGCGCCAGCAGTCGCAGTGAGCCCGAGGTCGAGTTGACACGCAGGCACGCGCGTCCGTCGCCGACGATGGCCCGCCAGAACCCGCGCCCGCCTTCCACGCGGTGCTGCACGTCGGAATGGACCGACCCGGAGACCGTCTTGAGCTCGGCCGTGACCCCCGAGAGCGGCGTCAGATCCACGCCCCCGGAGATGGATTCGGCGCGGTGATCGCCGGCGGGATCCAGGGCTCCGACGACCGTCATGCTGCCGCTCGTGGTGGACAGGCTAAGGCTGTGGAAGAGGCCGGCTCGGGCCCTGATTCCGCCCGAGATCGTGCTCGCCCGCAGGCGCAACGCCGTCCCGCCGTCCAGCGCGATCCCGCCCGAGATCGTGGCCGCCTCGACGAGCCCGGCCAGATTCCACAGGCGGATGTCGCCCGAGACGGTCCGGTACTTCTGATCGCCGACCAGGTTCACCGCCTCGACCGAGCCGCTCATCGTCTCGAAGCGCACCTTCGCGCCCCACGGCACCTCGACGGCGATGTCCGCGCTCACCCGCGCGCCGCCAAAGAGCCACGCCAGGCCGGTGGAGAGGCGCCGCTCCGGCGTCTCGATCTCGAGCGAATTGACGCCGCGCTCGATGGCAACTCGCCCGCTCTGGAGAGCTCGTTCCGCCGAGGCTTGATCCGCCGCTCGGATGCGGTAGGTCACGGTCACGTGGGCGTCTTCGCCTTCGATGCCTCGGACGCGAAGCAGGCCGGTGACGGTCTTGACCGAAAGACGACCGGCGGGTCCCAACCGATGGGTGAGCGTCTCGCGGCGCTCCAGCGTGCCCATCTCCTACTCCTTCCGAGCGCGGATCAGGGTCGCAGCCTCGTCCGCCGTGATCTCATGTCGAGCCAGCCGCTCCAGGACCTCGCGGCGCAGCCCGCTCACCTCGTCTCGACTCGAGCCGTCGTCGGAGCCATCGTCGACGAACGCGCCATCGGCCAGGCCGAGCGCCCGAACCAGGGCGTCGATCCGGGCGCGGACCGTCGGATACGAGAGCTTAAGCTCTCGTTCCAGCTCCTTGAGGTTGCCCCGAGCGCGCAGGAAGCTCTCCAGGAGAGCCAGCTGGTCGCGGCTGAGGCGCCCGAAGCGGCCGACGCTGAAGTCTCCCTCGATGGCGGTGCCGCAGCCCCGGCATTGCAGCCGGGTCACGAACAGCTCGCTCGAGCAGACGGGACAGGTCGAGATTACGTCGCGTGCCATCGTTTCCTTCACTCTCGCGGCAACGGCCAGCATGGTGACTGACCTGGACCTCGCTGGTTGTCACTATGCCATGCTGTCTTGCTATTTGTCAAGACCAGCTTGCCATTCTGATACTTGTGCAGTCACGATAGTCCGGAATCTGGCGGCTTGGTCCAGCCAGGCGACCGAATCGGCCGATTCGGAGCGCGGGCGATCGCGTCGAGCCCCGGGAGCCGTCTGGCCGGGGGGTATAGATTCGACATGACGGCGCGCCATGCGCCCTCGATCGCCTGGAGACTCAATGGCTCGTCGGGTATTCATGTTCGAGAACCCGGATCGCTTCGTCGCCGGGGCGGTCGGCCAGCCGGGCAGCCGCACCTTCTACCTGCAGGCTCGAGAGGGCACTCGCCTCGTCACCGTCGCGCTCGAGAAGGTGCAGGTCGCGCTCCTGGCCGAACGGCTGGCGGAGTTGCTGGCGGAGGTTCGCAGCCGCGGCGCCGACGTGCCCCAAGAGCCACCCGCCGACGAGGTCGACCGCGCTCCCCTGGAGGAACCCGTAGTCGAGACCTTCCGGGTCGGCACGATGACAATCGTGTGGGACGGCGACGACGAGAGCGTCGTCGTCGAGGCCCGCGAGATCACCGAGGACGAGGATGAGGACCAGGGAACCGACGAGGCCTCGGCCGAGGATTCGAACGAGGATTCGGACGAGGACAGCGATCTGGTGAGGGTCCACTTGGAGCCGCGAAAGGCGCTCGCCTTCGCCACCCGAGCCCTCGAGGTCGTGGCCGCCGGGCGCCCACCGTGCCCCTTCTGCGGCCAGCCGCTCAACCCCGAGGGGCACATCTGCGTCCGCCGAAACGGCTACATGCACTGAGACGCGAATGGCCGAACCCAAAGCGGACGAAAACGCCGAGCCCGGCCCCAGACGCCTGACGCGCGAACAGATGGAAGCGGCGGCCCTGGAGGGCCGCCAGGTCGCGGGCACGCTCGATCGGGTTACGGCCCTGCGCGTCCTGCGGGAGGGCGAGCTCACGGTCGTGGGCCGGCTGCTCTCGGCCTCCAACGCCACTTTCTTCGGGCTGGTCGAGGAGCGTTCTGCGGAGGGCCGGCCCGGAATCGTGGCCAGCTGCGTCTACAAGCCGATCCGCGGCGAGCGACCACTGGCGGATTTTCCGGACGGAACTCTGGCCTGTCGCGAGGTCGCGGCTCACGCCGTCTCGGAGGCGAGCGGCTGGGACCTCATTCCGCCTACGGTCATGCGCGACGGCCCCTTCGGCGAAGGCATGGTCCAACTGTGGATGGAGGTCGACGAGTCGGTCGACCTGGCGGCGATAGTCGGCGAGGACCTGCCGGCCCTGCGCCGGATGGCGGTCCTCGACGCGGTGCTCAACAACGCCGACCGCAAAGGCGGTCACTTGCTGCCACTCCCGGACGGGCGGATCATGGGCATCGACAACGGCCTCTGCTTCGCCGTCGAGCCGAAGCTGAGGACGGTCTTGTGGGGCTGGCGCGGTCAGCCCCTGGACCACGACGAGGTGGCCGTCCTGTCGCGCCTGCGCGAAGGCATGGAGGCCGAGCTGGGCTCACAGCTGCGCGAACTGCTGGCGCCGGTGGAGGTTCGGGCCACGGCGCGCCGCATCGACGCCCTGCTCGCCCATCGGCGCTTCCCGATCCCGGACCGCAACCGGCCCGTCGTTCCCTGGCCGCCGTTCTAAGGCCGCCGTGGCGGCGGCCGCCGCGCGAAACGCGCTGACGTTCGGCACAATCGCGTCAGGAGGGCAGTGACTTGCCGAGCTACGTCGAGACCCGGACGCGCATCATCGCCATCGTCGCCATCTTCGCTAGCCTGGGCGCGCTTCTGATGCGCTCCTCCGGCGTCTCCCCGGTGGCCGTCTTCGTGGCATCGGGCGTGGCGCTGGCCGGCCTCGCGGCCATGGTCGGCGAAGGCACGGATCAGCTCAGCCGGAGACTCGGGCCCGGCGCCACCGGCGTGCTCCAGTCGGCGCTCGGCAACCTGCCCGAGTTCTTCATCGGCATCTTCGCCCTGCGGGCCGGCCTGGTCGACGTCGTTCGGTCGGCGCTCATCGGCTCGATCCTGGCGAACACGCTGCTGGTCCTCGGCTTGGCCTTCATCGCCGGCGGTCTGCGCCACGGCGTCCAGAAGTTCGGGGGCGATCAGACGCGGACGATGTCGACGCTGCTGCTTCTGGCGGTCGCGGCCCTGGCGATCCCGACGATCGCCTCGGCCCCGGGCGGGCCGGACACCGGCCACGAGACCCAGATCTCCGTCGTCGTCTCGATCGTCCTGCTGGTCGTCTTTGCGGCCAGCATCCCGTTCTCGATCGGCAAGGGGAACCCGGTCGTCGGCGCCGAGGAAGGTCTTGTCCTGACCGGCAAGGTGTGGCCCTTCGGCCTGGCCCTCGGGGCGCTGGCGGCGGCTGGGGCCGGGGCCGCTTTCGTCTCCGATTGGTTCGTCGAGGCTCTCCAGCCTGCGATGACGACTCTCGGAATGTCGCAGTCGTTCGCCGGTTTGGTCGTCGTCGCGATCGCCGGCAACGCCGTCGAGAACTTCACCGGGATCCGGGCCATGCTCGCCGACAAGGGCGACCTGGCAATAAGCCTGATCCTCAATTCCAGCCTGCAGGTCGCGCTCGCGCTCACGCCCATCCTCGTGCTCGTCAGCCTGCTGCTCGGAGGCGCGACGCTCACTCTCGTCGTCTCGCCGCTGCTCGTGGCGGCCCTCGCCCTGGCCACGCTGCTGGCGGCGTTCGTGGTGATCGACGGCGAATCGACCTGGCTCGAGGGCCTGGCGCTGGTGGGGCTGTACGTGATCGTCGCCGCCAGCGTCTGGTGGGGCGCGCCGATTCCAGGCTGAACGGAGAGCCTGCGGCGCTTCCGTCGGCGGAGTTGGGGCTGAGGCTCAGCCGCGCGGCCAGCGGTCAGCCGGCCGCTCCCCGGGCAAGCGGCCGGATCGTTTCTCGCGCCAGGTCGGGTCTCCGCTGCGCAGCGCGACCAGCGGCCACGCGCCGACCAGGCCCACGTCATCGCCGAGCTGCGCGGGCACGATCCTCACCCGCGCCGCGGGCGCTCGAAACGCCGAACTCTCGACCTCCGCGCGCGCTGCGCCCAGCCAGCGCTCGCCCTGGCGCTCGGCCAGCGTGCCGCCGACCACGATGAGCGTCGGGTTGAAAGCGTCGACCCAGCCGACGCAGGCCACGGCGAAGGCCCGCCGGGCTCGCTGCATGAGCAGCTCGCAGGCCGGGTCTCCAGCCAGCTCGCCCTCGGCCACGTCCCTGGCGGTCAGCGGGGCGAGCTCGGCGCGGGCGAGCAGGAACGCGGAATTGCCTAGAGCCACTTCATCCCGGGCTTGGGCGGCCAGCCCGGCCCCGGCGGCGATGCCCTCCAGATGGCCCGTTCCGCCGCAACCGCAGCGCGGCCCGCCGTCCATCATCAGGGTCACGTGGCCCAACTCGCCGGCCGTGCCGTCGGGTCCCAGCATGAGGCGCCCGTCGTGAACGACGGCCCCGCCGAGGCCCGTCGAGACGGTCACGTACAGGAAGTCGCGGCAGCCGCGGGCGGCCCCGAGCCAGTGCTCCGCCAGCGCGGCGACGTTGGTGTCGCGGTCCAGGAAGGCGGGCAGACCCAGGCGCGTCTCCATCTCGTCGGCAAGCGGCGCATCGCGCAGGGGCGGCACGTTGGGCGGGTCCACGACCAGGCCGCGCCACGGGTCGACCGGACCCACCGAGGAGATGCCTATGGCCGCCACTCGCCCACGCACCTGCGCGGGCAGGCCATCGGCCACTCCCCTGAGGAGATCGGCGCAGGCCGCGAAGATCGCCTCCGCGCCCAGGGCCAGAGGCGTCGGGGCCGCGCGACGGCCCAATCGCGACCCGTCGGGAAGGACCGCCGCCGCCCGAATCTGGGTGCCGCCGACGTCGAGGGCCAGGACGACCATCTCGGCCGCCTCGGGCGCCGGCCTGATGTCCATCTCTCAGCCCCCGCTCTCGGACCCTGGACCCAGCGGCACTGGCTGACCGGCTTCCGGCAGACCGGCCTCCCGCGGGCTGGACTCCCGCGGGCCGGTCGCTGGAGGGCCGGCCTCTTGCCCCGCGTCTGCGCGACGAATCCCGCGCCGCAGCCGGGTCCCAACCCCGCCCTCAATCCGGCCCCGGCCTCCGGGCACGTCCGCACCGGGCCTGGTCTCGTCGGGGTACAGCTCGTGCAGAGTCACGTTCAGCGCCGCCGCCACGGGCACGCCAAGCAGGCCGCCCAGGACGCCCCAGGCGCTCAGGCCGACCAGGACGGCGAAGATCGTGACGACCGGGTGCAGGTGGACGACCCGGCCGATGACAAGCGGCATGACGATCTGGTCCTCGATCTGGCGCACGAGCAGGTAGGCCGCGAGCACCGCGATCGTCGTGTCGGTGCCGCGCGTGGCGAAGGCGACGGTCCCCGCCAGGGCGGCGGCGATGATCGGCCCGACCAGCGGAATGATCTCCAGCACACCGCTCAGGATCGAGAGTGCCAGGGCATAGGGCACGTGCAGGATCGGGCCCAGGATGACGTACAAGACCACCGCCACGAGCCCGATCAGCAGCAGCTGGCCGCGCAGCCAGCGGCCCAGGACGACGTGGATGCGGTGGGCGATCCGCAGCGCGTCGGCCCGCTGAGAGCGATCGAGGAAGCGCAGCGCGAAGAGCCCGAAACGCCGGCCGTCCAGAAGGAAGTAGAAAGTCACGATCAGCGCCAGGATCGTCTGCAGAGCGACCTCGACGGCCTGCTCGGCCAGGTGGAAGGCGCCCGACGGGGTTTGAACCGTGCCCAGAAGAGACGAGCGGATCTGCGCCGCGACGTCCTTCACGTCGAACGTCATGCCGGCGAAAACGATGCGATCGCCGAAGACCTTGCCCAACGCGGTGGCGATGACGTCCGGCCCGCCCGAAGACAGGTACTGGATTTCCGAGCCGGCCCGCTCGGCGGCGATCATCGCCGCAACGGCGATCAGGCCCAGCACGACCACGTAGCCGGCGCCGATCACGAGCACGCGAGGCGCGTGCGTCTTCTCCTCGACGGCCGAGACGACAGGCGAGAAGGCATAGGCCAGGACGGCGGCGACGACGAACGGCCCGACGATGCCGCGGGCCAGCCAGAGCACGACCAGCACGGCAATACCGAGCCCCAGAAGCCGCCCCCGCCCACCGAGGAGGCCGACTGAGGGTGCAGGCGTCCAGGCGACCGTCTCGCCCTCGGGATCCGCTGGAATGCTCATCGTCGATCCCCTGCAGTCGTTCGCAATCGGTCAGGACGGCGCCCGCCCGGCGACACGCGTAGCCTACAGCGCCCCACCGTCAGGGCGCCGGCGGGTGCCGCCGACGATCCGGCGAGGCCGGGATCCGGCCCGAGCCGGCCCGGGCTCGAGGGCAAGACGCCGGTTCGATGCTACCCTCAGGTCATGGAAGACAGCCATGGGGCGACCGGCAACGGCAGCGATGCCAGGCTCGAGAGGCCGGACCCGCCACACGCCGAGGAACCGACGGAGCCGGAGGCCGAGAGCCTCGCAAGTTCCATCGTCAGCCACATAGCCGAGCGAATCCACAGGGCGGTATCGCCGGAACCGCTGGCCAACCTCTACGAGCTCCACCCGGAAGCGCGCATGGCGTCACCGCGGGAGCTCGGGTTCCGTTTCGTGCCCGTCGAGGAGATTCGGGGCACGGCCGTCGCCGGACACGCCCAACGCGGCACCGACTTCCTTCCGCTGCGACAGTTCCGCGGCGAGAACTGGCAGACGCGCTGGCAGCGGATCCAGGACGCCAACCAACGGCTGGCGCCGCTGCCGCCGATCGACCTGGTGAAGTTCGGCGGCGATTTCTGGGTCGTCGACGGCCACAACCGCGTCGGGGCCGCCCTTCAGGACAACGCCGTCGGCCTCGATGCGATGGTCACCGAGCTGGTGCCGCTCGACGGCCAGGCCAGCGAACGGCCGGCGCATTTGCTGGCACTGATCGGCGAGGGTCAGGAACTGCGCGCCGCGGCCCAGGGTCGCCGACCCGCGATCGGAATGCGCTACGCGGAGCAGGCCTCCGTGGAAGCGCCCGAGCCGGTCGCCGAATCGAGCGATCCGGGAGAGGCGCCGGCGTGACCAGGCACCTGTCGATCGAATGGCCGGACGCAGCCCCTTTTCGCGATCGTGGCGGCGCGCCGATCCGGCTTCTGGCCGTCTCGGACCAGATCGACGCAGCTCTCGGAGATGATCGCAGCCGCCGTGCCATCGGTCCGATAGACCTCATAGTCGGCTGCGGCGACCTGGACTGCGAGGACCTGTCGTTCCTGGCCGACGGCTTCAACGCCCCGCTCGTCTACGTCCTCGGCAATCACGACACGGACGCCCGGTGGGAGGCCTGCCGGAGCTACTGCCCCGAGGCAGTCCGGTCGACGGTCGCCCACCACGAGGTCGGGCTCTCGATGGCAGGCCTGGCCTGGCCGGGACGTCGCGGACCGCGGGCTCATCGGAGCGAACGCGGCGCCTGGAATCAGGCGCTCCGGCTGGCCCTCCGCAGATTCGGCCGACCCGAGCCGGTGATCGTGTTCAGCCACGTCCCGCCGCGCGCCGCCGGCGACATCCCGAGCACCGGATACCATCGCGGCTTTCGAGGCTACTCGTGGCTGATGGGCCGCCTGCGGCCGCCTCTCTGGCTCCACGGCCACACGCCTCTGGCCGCGACCACGGAATGGCACATCCAGCGCGGCTCGACGATGGTCGTCAATGTCAGCGGCGCGGTGGTCATCGAGATCTGCGCGCCCGGCTCCTGGGCTTCTTCGATGGCCGAGCCCGAGGAGACGGCCTCGACGCCGGCCGGGTCGCCGGCTGACGGCGCCGCGGGTCGCCGGCTGACGGCGCCGCGGGTCGCCGGCCGACGGCGCAGGCCAACGCAGGAATGCGCCGGCTGACGGCGATCTAGAGCGAGCGCGGGTCCGGCGCGTCCGGGTCGACGCCCAGCTCACGCATCGCGGCCGCGGCTTCCTTGCCCGACAGCCGGCCGGCCCGAGCCAGGCCCACCATCGCGGCCGCCGCGATGTGCGGCGGGTCGATCTCGAAAAGCTGGCGGAGCGCTTCGCGCGCGTCCGAGCGGCCGAAGCCGTCGGTCCCGAGAATCAGCCGGTTCGCGGGCAGCCAGGGCGCGACCAGCTCGGGATAGGCGCGAATCCAGTCCGTAGCGATCACGATCGGCCCGCCGTCAGGGAAAACCTCGGCGACGAGCGGCACGCGCGGCGCCGCATCGGGGTGAAGCCGGTTCCAGCGGTCGACCGAGAGGCCATCGGCCCGGAGCTGCTGGAACGAAGTGGCGCTGTAGACCTCGGCGGCGATACCGCGTTCCGCGAGAAGCTGCCGCGCGGCGACGACCTGCTGCAGGATCGAGCCGCTGCCCACGAGCCGGACCGGCAGCGCGCCAGCCGCGCGCGTCGGGCTCGTTGCGCCCGTCGCCGCCGTGCGCCCCGCCGTCTTCGCTTTCGCCCCGTGGGAGTCCTTGCCCAGCTCGGGCGCCTCGAGGAGCCGGTAGATGCCCCTCACGATTTGCTCGTCCGTCAGCTCGGCCGCCCGCCTCGGCATCGGGTAGTTCTCGTTGTAGAGCGTGATGTAGTAGTAGACGTCCTCGCCCCGAGCGAACATGCGATCGATCCCCTCGCGCACGATCGCCGCCAGCTCGTAGGCGTAGGCCGGGTCGTAGGCGCGGATGTTCGGGACGACCGAGGCCAGCACGTGCGAATGGCCGTCGTCGTGCTGGAGCCCCTCGCCCATGAGCGTCGTCCGGCCGGCGGTGGCCCCCATGACGAAGCCTCGTCCGCGCTCGTCGGCCAGGGCCCAGAACTGGTCGCCGGTTCGCTGGAAGCCGAACATGGAGTAGAAGATGTAGAACGGGATAAGGGTCAGGCCGTGAGTGGCGTAGGCCGTGGCCGCAGCCTGGAGCGAAGCCACGGCGCCGGCCTCCGTGATCCCCTCCTCCAGCACCTGCCCGTTCTGCGCCTCGCGGTAGCTCAGCACGAGGTCCGAATCGACCGGCTCGTAGCGCTGGCCCAGCTCGGCGTAGATGCCCACTTCCTTGAAGAGCGGGTCGAGGCCGAAGGTGCGGGCCTCGTCCGGCACGATCGGCACGACCCGCGGCCCCACCTCCGGGTCGCGGATCAGGTTGCGCAGCAGCCGCCCGAAAGCCATGGTCGTGCTGACGGCCATCTCGGAGCCCAACGTGAACTCGGCGTCGACCTCTGGGCGTGGCGCCGGTAGCGGCTTCGCTCGCACCACGCGGCGCGGCATGAACCCACCGAGAGCCCGGCGCCGCTCGATCATGTAGCGAATCTCATCCGAGTCGGGGCCGGGGTGGTAGTACGGCGCGTCCTTGAGCTTCGAATCGGGGATCGGCAGCTGCAGGCGGTCGCGGAAGATGCGCAGCTCGGCCTCGGACAGCTTCTTGGCCTGGTGCGTGATGTTGCGCGCTTCCACGCCGGGGCCGAGGGTCCAGCCCTTGATCGTCTTGGCCAGGATCACGGTCGGGGCGCCGCGGTATTCGGTCGCGGCCCGATATGCGGCGTAGACCTTGCGGTAGTCGTGCCCGCCTCGCCGCAGCCGGGTCAGCTCGTCGTCGGTCAGGTGCTCCACCAGCCGGCGCAGCCGCTCGTCGGGCCCGAAGAAGTGCTCCCGGATGTACGCCCCGCCGGACACGGAGAACTTCTGGAACTCGCCGTCGAGCAGCTCGTTCATCTTGTTGACCAGCAAGCCGTCGACGTCGCGGGCCAGGAGGTCGTCCCATTCGCGGCCCCAGATGACCTTGACGACGTTCCAGCCGGCGCCGCGGAAGAGACCCTCGAGCTCCTGGATGATCTTGCCGTTGCCGCGAACCGGCCCATCGAGCCGCTGCAGGTTGCAGTTCACGACGAAGGTCAGGTTGTCGAGGCCCTCGCGCGCGGCCAGCGAGATGCCGGCCAGCGCTTCGGGCTCGTCCATCTCGCCATCGCCGAGGAAGGCCCAGACGCGGCTCGCCGACGTGTCCGCCAGGCCGCGATTGGCGAGGTAGCGATTGAGCCGCGCCTGGTAGACGGCCGCCATCGGGCCCAGGCCCATCGATACGGTGGGGAACTCCCAGAAGTCCGGCAGCGTGCGGGGGTGCGGGTAGCTCGGCAGCCCGACGCCACCCGACAGAGCCTCCTGGCGGAAGTGGTCCAGGTTCGCCTCGGTGAGCCGGCCTTCGAGGAATGCCCGAGCGTAGATGCCGGGGGCCGCGTGGCCCTGGAAGAAGATCTGGTCGCCCGAGCCGCCATCGTCCTTGCCACGGAAGAAGTGGTTGAAGCCAACCTCGTACAGCGTGGCGGCACTGGCGTAGGTGGCCAGGTGCCCACCGATCCCGGCGAACCGGTTGTTGGCCCGCATGACCATTGCCACCGCGTTCCAGCGGATCAGGCGGCGGATGCGGCGCTCCAGCTCCTCGTCGCCCGGGAAGAACGGCTCCTGCTCGGGGCTGATGGTGTTGATGTAGCGAGTCTGGGTCAGCGACGGCAGGCCGACGTGCAGCTGGCGGGAGCGCTTCAGCAGCTTGTACAGGACGAATCGGGCGCGCTCGTCGCCCTCCTGGGAGTGGATCTGGTCGAGCGCGTCGAGCCATTCCTGCGTCTCGGCAGGATCCGTGTCGGGCAGCTGATGCTTGAACTGATCGAAGTACATGATCCGGCTGCGTCTCCAGGGCGGCTGACGCGGGGCTGACGCCCATTCCGCGAGATACCCAAGCCGCAGCGTAGCCGATCGCGCGCCCGGCGTCGTTCGGGTCGGTCGCCGGACCGGACGCGAGAACGGTCGTCGGCCCGGCTTGCCGCGTGGGCCAATTGACTCCTCGCGCGGAGCCAGAAATCGGTGCAAAGTAACGACGTCCTTGACTGTCGGAAATCCGCGGGCTGACCCACCCCTGCAGGTGAAGGCGAGGAGAGGGCCGTTGAGCACTCAGCCGCTGGTTCTCGTGGCCGACGATGAGCCGCGCATCACCAAGCTGGTGTCCCTCGCTCTGAGCGGCGAGGGTCTCCGCGTCGTCACGGCCTCGGATGGCGAGGAGGCTCTCCAGAAGGCGGAGGAGTTTCGGCCCGACATAGTCCTGCTCGACATCGTCATGCCGGGCATGGACGGCGTCGAGGTCATGCGCCAGCTGCGCGAGCGCCGGCCCGTCCCGGTGATCCTCCTCACGGCCAAGGGCTCCACTTCGGACAAGGCCAAGGGGCTGGACCTGGGAGCGGACGACTACGTGGCCAAGCCCTTCGACCTGGATGAGCTGGCGGCTCGGGTCAGGGCGGTGCTGCGAAGGGCCTCGGGCGTCGCCCCGGGCGGCGGCGTCGTGAGGTTCGACGACGTCGAGATCGACCTGGAGCGGCGGCTGGTGAGCCGCGGCGGCGAGCCGATCCAGCTGTCACGGACGGAGTGGCTGCTTCTCCAGCACCTGGCCACGAACGCGGGCAAGGTGGTCCTGCACACCGAGCTGCTCACGAAAGTCTGGGGTCCCGAATACCGAGACGACCTGCAGTACCTGCGGGTCTGGGTCAGTCGCGTCAGGCGCAAGCTCGGCTCCAAGCCGGGCGAGCCGGGCCGGATCAAGACGTTCCAGGGCATCGGATACCTGCTCGACATCGACGGCGGGAGAACCGACGGCAGCGGCGGGGACACAGGCCACGCGTCTCGCGACGGCGCCGGCTACGGTCCGAAACGAGACAAGCGGCCCGGGGAGGGGGACCCAGGCCGCTTGCTTGTCTAGAAGACGCCCCGTCACCGGCGTCTCCGTATCGAGTTCACTCGCCATCAGGCCACACGGAATCTAGTCGGAGCCGTGTACCGGACGTGTTCCGCCTGACGTCGCGCCCGTTGCAGAGTCGTTGCAGCGTCGCGCTCCTGCGTTCGGGCATCGCCTCGCCGCCGGATCGATCGCTTGCACCTTCGTCTCGCATCGCGTACAAAGCCCGACAGACGCGCGGTCCGGCCGCGCATGCGCGAGCCTCGAGGCTTGCCCTGGAACAGGAGGTCGATCAGGAGATGTCGGGCAGCTTGAAAGGCCCGCAGAGCGGCGCGTGGGCGGCACAGGACCCGGACTCGCGCTACGGCCCGGAGGTCGGGCTGGTGATCGTGGATGTCCAGAACGATTTCGCCGACCCCGCCGGCAGCCTCTACGTCAAGGGCGGCGCCGAGATCGTGCCGCTGGTGAACGCGGAGATCGACCGCGCGCTCGAGGCCGGCGCGGCAGTCGTGTACACGCAGGACTGGCACCCGGCTCACACGCCTCACTTCGCCGCGGACGGAGGCATCTGGCCCGTCCACTGCGTCCAGGAGACGTGGGGCGCGCAGCTTCATCCGGAGCTGTCGGTTCGGGGGCCGATCGTCCGCAAGGGCGCTCACGGCGAAGACGGCTACTCGGGCTTCTCGATGCGGAACCCGGCGGGCGGCCATCCGGTCCCGACGGAGCTCGACGCCACGCTGGCCCGTGGCGGCGCGAAGCGGATCGTGGTCTGCGGCCTGGCCACGGACTACTGCGTCAAGGCCACGGCCCTCGACAGCGTGCGACTGGGCTACGAGACGGCCGTGCTGATGGATGAGGTTCGAGCCGTCGACCTCACGCCGGGCGACGGTGAGCGAGCCCTGGACGACCTCGCCGCGGCTGGCGTCGCCCTGGTTGGCAACCGAGCCCGAGCCCGCTGACGCTTTCCGTGGAGCTGCATCTCGTCGACGCCACGTACGAGCTGTTTCGGGCCCACTACAGCCCACGTCCCCCGGTTCGCGCTCCGGATGGGCGAGACGTCGGGGCGGTCACGGGCCTGGTCTACACCCTGCTGACGCTGCTTCGCGACGAGGGGGCGACGCACGTCGGATGCGCCACCGATCACGTCATCCGCTCCTTCCGCAACGGGTTGTACGACGGCTACAAGACCGAGGCGGGCGTTCCGGCCGAGCTGCTGGCGCAGTTCTCCCTGGCCGAGCGGGCGATGGAGGCGCTCGGGGTCGTCGTCTGGCCGATGGTCGAATTCGAGGCCGACGACGCGCTCGCGACCGCGGCGGCTCGATGGGGCGACCGGCCCGGAGTCGACCGAATCTGGATCTGCACGCCCGACAAGGACCTGGCCCAATGCGTCCGGGGCGACCGCGTGGTCATGCGCGACAGGCGACGCGAGCGAACGATCGACGAAGCGGGCGTCCGGGAGCGATGGGGCGTGGCGCCCGAGTCGATCCCGGACTACCTGGCCCTGGTCGGCGATTCGGCCGACGGCTTCCCCGGCCTGGCGGGCTGGGGGGCGCGATCGGCGGCCGCGGTGCTGGCCAGGTTCGGGCATCTGGAGGAGATCCCGGCGGCCGTGGGCGAGTGGCACGTGGACGTGCGCTCGGCCGTCGCCCTCAACGCCACACTGCGAGACCGCCCTGACGAGGCGCGCCTCTACCGGCAGCTGGCAACGCTTCGCCTGGACGTGCCGCTGCCCCAGACCGACCCGGAGGAGCTGCGCTGGCGCGGAGCGCGGCGCGGCCCCTTCACCGCGCTGTGCGACGAGCTCGGCGCGCGCGCACTGGCCGACCGGCCGCACCTCTGGCAGGACTGACCCGCGCTCGGCCGCCCACCCGCGAGGCGGGCGCAGCTCCTACTTGAGCATCTCCAGCATCGCGGCGTGGTGGCTCGGGGCGGCGGCAAGGCACGACCACTTCTTGGCCGGCCGCGAGAGATCGAACCACGGGCCGCCGTCCAGGCTCGTGACCGTCGCGCCGGCCCGCTCGGCGATCAGCCCGGCAGCGGCCACGTCCCAGGCGGACAGGCCAGCGCCCTGGGCGTAGACGTCGAAGCGGCCGCAGGCCACGTACGAGAGCGTCAGGGCCGACGAGCCCATCGAACGGTGGGCCCGGATGCTCTTGACGGCCTCGCGGCGCTTACGAACGGTGCCGCGTCCCCCGACGGCGAGGGTGACGACGAGGTCCTCGAGCAACTCCTTCTGGCCGACCCGAATGAGCTCGCCGTTTCGCAACGGCGGTCCGTCGATCGCGCCTGCGAACGTCTCGTCCCGGGTCGGGTCGTAGACGACGCCCGCGACCGGCCTGCCATCCGCGACCAGGGCGATCGAGATGCAGAAGAACGGGATGCCGTTGGCGTAGTTGACGGTGCCGTCGAGCGGGTCGACGACCCAGACCCGACCGGACTTCGCCTCGCCCGTGGCCGCCACTTCGCCGATCTCCTCGGCGTAGAAGGCGTCGTCCGGGTATCGCTCCCGAACGGCATTCATGACGAGCGCCTCGCAGAGGTGATCCACCTCGGTCACGACGTCGCGCGGGCCCTTGGCCTCGATTCGTTCCAGCCGCTCGTAGCGGTCCATCTGGATCTGGCCCGCCGTGTGGGCCAGCTCGATCGCCAGCTCGAGCTCCAATGCGAAGGCGGTCGACCGGCCCAACTTGAGCCTATCGGCCCGGCCCTGCCCGGACTCGGCCCGCATCAGTTCGAGGTCCCGGCTTCGAGGGCGATCTCGATCGTGCGCTCGATCGATCGGTTCAGCTCGTCGAGCGGAAGGTAGGACTCCTCGGAGGTCAACTCCGCGGACAGCACGTCGCTGACGGTGAGAATCGTGGCCGCGGCCACTTCCGCGCCGGCTGCCCTCGCCCGTGCCGCCAGGTAGTAGAGAACCGAAGTTTCCATCTCGAAGGCCAGTACGCCGCGGTCACGCCACTTCGAGAAGTAATCCGAATCGGGGTTGTAGAAGACGTCGACCGTGGCGACCTGCCCGACGTGGGGCTTCTGGCCGTGGCGCTCGGCCGCTTCCACCAGCGACCGGACCAGGCCGAAGTCGGCCGTGGGCGCGTAGGGGTCGCCGTGGAGGTAGGTGCTCGTGGCGCCGTCGACCGGCGCCGCCGACGACGCGATCACGATCTGGCCGGTCTTGATGCCCCGCCCGATGCCGCCGCAGGTCCCGACACGGATCAGGCGGCGCGCGCCGAGACGGAGAAGCTCTTCGACCACGATCGCTATGCTCGGGGCGCCCATGCCGCTGGTCTGAACGCTCACCGGGACGCCGTGGTAGGTCCCGGTGTAGCCGAGCAGGCCGCGATGAGAGGTGACCTGGCGGGCCGCTCCGGGGCCGCCGTCGAACTTCTCGGCAATCCACGTGGCACGGTTAGGATCGCCCGGGAGCAGCACCAGCGGGGCGTAGTCCTCGGCTTCGGCGCGGAGATGGATCTGCGGCATCGGCTGCTCCAGCTGGGCTTGATGGCTGGTATGGCGGGCCGTCGGCCCGGCCGGCCCGGGCCGGCTTGCGATTGCGTGATTCTACGGGCTGCCGACAGGGAGCCGAAGCGTCCCGTGCCGGGTCCGCACGACCGGCGGCGGCGACCTCGGGTCGGCCGGGCAGGCCGGAAGAGGGGCTCCGGCTAGGTAACTAGCGTATTGACAAGAAGCCGGGGCGTCGATTGGAAGCAACGGAATCGGGCCGGGAGGTGTGGAGGTTAGGGCAGGTCGTGACCGAAGCTGTGAGGTTAGGTGTGGACAAACAGTGGAAAACCTGGGATACATACGCACGAACGATGTGTTCGAAACGCTGGAATTCATCGTATGGTACCGACGTCCCATGGATCTTCCGGTACCAGTGGTTGCTAGGACAGGCGCAAGGTTGCGCCAAGATGAGACACTCCTGACCCTCGTTTGGCCGGTCCCGTCTCCCGGCCAAGGTGCCCGCCAAGAGGGTCGCAGGTAGGCGAGGAGCCAGCGTGCGGTTCGTCAGGACTCGGCAGGGGGTGGTCGAGCGACTTCTCTGGACTCGCGATAGTCGCGTCGTGGCGCAGTTGAACAAGCATCTGCCGGCGGCTGAGGTGATCGAGCTTGCGGACTCCGGCTGGTGTGTCATCGCCGCCGCCCAGGACCTCACCCAGGAACTGGTGGCTCGCCTCTCGAAAGACGCGGCGTGCGGTCTCACCGACGTGGATCCCGCCGAGCCGGAGGCCAGGCGGTACATGGTTGCCCTCGGGCGCGCGGTCCAGATATCGGCTCTCGGCGATCGGATCGGCATGGGCGAGACGCCGGAGATCGCCAGCCGCAAGGTCATGTCGCTGTTCTTCGCCTGCCAGGAGCACCACGTCGAGTTCCAGCCGATCGTGGACCTCGGGACGCTCAAGGCGCACGAATGGGAGTGCCTGTTCCGCCTGAGCCCGGGCATGGGGTCCAAGACCATCGGCGAGGTCGTGGAGGCGTCGCTCCAGGCCAACCGCCCGGTCGACTTCGACACCTACGTAGTCGAAGCCACGCTGACTCGCATCTCCCAGGTGGTCGAACCGGGTTCCGGCGGAAGACGAATGCGGTTCGGGGTGAACTGCCTGCCGACCAGCCTGCTGGCCCCCTCATTCGAGGCCGAGGGATTCGCCGAGCGGGTTCGAGCGGTCGGCCTGTCGCCCAGTCAGATCATCGTCGAGTGCACCGAGCAGCAGGCGATTCACGACGTGCCTCGCCTCAAGAAGCAGGTTCGCGCCCTGCGGCGCCTCGGGTTCGGCTTCGCCGTCGATGACGCCGGCGCCGGCTACGCGAGCTTCACCGTCATCGCGGCCCTCGAGCCCACGATCATCAAGATCGACAAGGAGATCGTCCAAGGCGTCGGCAACAAGGACGCCGAGGCGAAGAAGGCGCTGGTCGAGGCCTTCGTCTCGTTCAGCCGCAAGATCGGAGCCCAGACGGTCGCCGAGGGCATCGAGAACCGCCGCGATCTGCTGGCCCTCCAGGATCGCGAGGTCGACTTCGGCCAGGGCTACCTGCTCGGCCGGTCGTCTCGAACCCCGGTGCAACCGCGGCACCTCCGCGATGTGGAGGATCGGACGCAGGTGATCGCGACGGTGGCAGGCTGGGACGGAGCGGTCCGGCCGCGAGTCGCTTCCGGCCATTAGCGCCTGTCGGCGCTAACATCGAGGCGACCAACCTCGTCAGCTCGCGAGACCGATGACCGCCTTCGACGCGACCGCACCGTCCTCCCCCACCCTGTCGGCAGCTGCCCGCCGGTTCCTGGAGGCACCGCGGTTCGCGATCGTGGCCACCCTCAACCCCGACGGCAGCCCACTCCAGGCGGTCGTCTGGTACCGCCTCGAAGGGGACGCGATCGTGTTCAACAGCCGCGTCGGACGCCGCTGGCCCGACAACCTCCAGCGCGACCGTCGGGTCTCGATCACCGTGGCCGACGGCTACCGGTACATCGACCTGCGCGGCGAAGTCGAGGTCGACGAGGACCCGCAGCGCGGGCAGGCGGTGATCGCCGACCTGACGCGCCGCTACCAGCCCGACAGGGAAGCGGTCGCGGCGCAGATCGCCGGCTTCGCCTCTCAGCGCCGGGTGACCTTCAGGCTTCGCCCGAGCAAGGTGTTCGAACGGCTCTCGGGCGACTAGCGAAGCGAGCGGGCGGCGCGGCAATCGACGCGGTGATCGAGCGAAGGAGAACGAGATGGCGCAGGCGAAGATCGGCTACGCGGCGATGCTCGAGCAGTTCGGGCCGGCGGAGATCCTAGATCTCTGCGCCCGGGCAGACGCTGCCGGCTTCTCCGGCGTCATGGCCGCGGACCACTTCCAGCCGTGGGTCCCGCGCCAGGGCCAGGCTTCGTTCGTGTGGGAGGTGCTCGCGGTCGCCGGCGCGCGCACGAGGGGCGACCTGGGGCCGGGCGTCACCTGCCCGTCGTTCCGGATGCATCCCGCAATCATCGCCCAGGCGGCGGCCACTCTCGAGGTCATGTACCCCGGCCGAACGTGGCTGGGTCTGGGCTCCGGCGAGGCGCTCAACGAGCACGTCGTGGCCGGCTACTGGCCCGAGGTGCCGGAGCGAATCAACCGCATGTTCGAGGCCATCGAGATCATCTCCAAGCTCTTCGGTGGCAAGGAGGTCAAGCACGACGGCCGCTTCTTCAAGATGGAGACGTGCCGCCTCTGGACGCTGCCGGAGAAGGCGCCGCCGATCTACATCGCCACAGCCGGCCCGGTGACCGCCAGACGGACGGGCCAGTTCGCCGACGGCATCATCACCGTCGGGGCGCCCGAGGAGAAGATCGACGGCATCTTCGCGAAGTTCGCCGAGGGGGCACGCGAGGCCGGCAAGGATCCGACCACGATGCCGAAGATCCTGCAGCTCCACCTCTCCTGGGCCGAGACGGACGCGGAAGCAGTTGCGAACGCCGTCGCCGAATGGCCGAACGGCGGGATGCGCTTCCCCAAGCAGGACGTCCGATCGCCCCGGGACTTCGAGCAGATGGCGACGCTCGTTCGACCGGAGGACTTCGAGGGACGGATGCTCATGGCGGCCGACCCCGAGGTCCACCGCCGCGAGATCCAGAAGTTCCTGGACCTCGGCTTCGACCGGATCTACCTCCACAACGTCGGCCGAAACCAGGCGGCCTGGATCGACCTATTCGGCCGCGAGGTGCTGCCCAAGCTGACGGCGTGAAGGGGCGTCCGCCAAGCGGCTCGGGCCGTTTCGAGCCGAAGGGGGCGTGCCGTGGACATTCCTGAGATGGCTTCAGGAAGCGACGGGCTCCTGCTCCCTGTATGGGACCGGGCGTCGACCCTCAGCCCGTGGCTAACGAGCACGAGGTCAACCTTCTGGCGCTACCCTGTCCCGGTACGGTTCATGCGGGCCCTCGGGAGAGATGATGCGCGTCGTTTGTCTGGCCGGTGGCGTCGGCGGAGCGAAGCTCGCCGACGGGCTGCAGCGAGCGCTCGCGCCCGGTGAGCTGACCGTAATCGTCAACACCGGAGACGACCTGGAGCGCCATGCGCTGACGATCTGCCCCGACCAGGACACGGTGATGTACACGCTGGCGGGGATGGCCGGGATCGAGGGCTGGGGACTCTCCGGCGAGACATGGCACGTCATCGGCGCGCTGGCCCGACTGGGCGAGGGGACGTGGTTCCGCCTGGGCGACAAGGACGTCGCCACTCATCTCTACCGAACCGAGAGGCTGAGACGAGGCGAGCGTCTGACCGAGGTCACGGCCGCCCTCGGTCGAGCGCTGGGCGTCCCGTCGCGGATCCTGCCGATGTCCGACGATCCCGTCCGAACTCGGGTCCGAACCGACGACGGCTGGCTCGACTTCCAGGACTACTTCGTCCGCCTCCAACAGGCGCCCGACGTTCGCGAGGTTCGCTTCGAAGGCGCCGACCGGGCGAAGATCACGCCCGAGATCGCGGCGGCGTTCGGTGCGGCCGAGGCCATCGTGGTCGCGCCGTCCAATCCGGTCGTCTCGATAGGTCCGATCCTGGCAGTGCCGGGGATGCGCGAGGAGATAGCCGCGGCAAGGCGCCGGGGCGTTCGGGCGGTCGGTGTCTCGGGGATCGTGGGCGGCAAGGCGCTGCGGGGACCGGCCGATCGGATGCTGGCCAGCCTCGGAGAAGACGCGACCGCCCTCGGAGTCGCCTGCCGGTATGCGTCGGCCGACCTGCTGGACACGTTCGTCATCGACAGCCTGGACGAGTCGCTGGCAGGCGAAGTGAGGGCGCTGGGACTCGCGGTCGTGGTCATCGACACGGTCATGACCGACGTCCGGGCGCGCGTTCGGCTGGCCCGCTACGTCCTGGCCGCGACGAAGGCGGGTCCCGCGTGAGGGGCGCCGATCTCTCCCGGATCGTCGCCGTCGTGCCGGTTCGATCGTTGAGCGGGGCGAAGTCGCGCCTGGGCGAGCCACTCGACCCCGAGGAGCGGGCCGACCTGATCCTGGCCCTGCTGCGGCGGACGGTGGCCGCGGCCCTGGGCTCCCGGCGCATGGACGGCGTGGCCGTGGTCTCCCAGGACGCCGACCTCCTGGAACGGGCCCGAGCGATGGGCGCGGCCTCCTTCCTGCAGGCGAGCGACGGCCTGAACGAGGGACTGGCGGAGACGCGAGACTCGGCCTGCGCCGAGGCGACGGCCCTGCTCGTGTTACCGGCGGATCTGCCCGGGGTCAGCGCCGAGGCGATCGATCGGCTGGCCGAGGTGGCCGCAGAGACGGCGGCCCGCGCGCCCGATCGGGCGGTTGTGGTGCTGGTCGCAGACCGGCACGGGACGGGCACGAACGCGCTGCTTGTGGCGCCGCCCGATGCCATCCCGTTTCGTTTCGGCGAGGGAAGCCGGGCGGCCCACGCCGCGGAGGCGGCAGCCGCCGGGGCCACGTACGTGGAGCTGGACGGGCCGCTCTCCTTCGACCTGGACACGCCCCAGGATCTGCTCGAGGCGGACAGCAGGGGCCTCAATCACGAGGCGGGTCGTTGAGCGGCGGGCACGTGGAGGTCCTCGCCCTCGAGGGGATGCCCGAGGTTCGACCCGGGGACGACCTGCCGGCCATTCTCGTCGCGGCGCTGCGAGCCACGGTCGAAGTCCTGCCGTTGCGCGAGGACGACGTCCTGGTCGTCACCCAGAAGATCGTCTCCAAGGCCGAAGGGGCGATCGTCGATTTGACGACGATCGAGCCGCGCCCGGAGGCGGTCGAGTTCGCCAGACTCTGGGACCGCGACCCGCGTCAACTCGAGGTCGTGCTGCGGCAAGCCCGACGCGTCGTCCGCTGGCAGAACGGCGTCCTCATCACGGAAACGCCTCACGGCTTCATTTGTGCCAACGGCGGCGTCGACGCGTCGAACGTGGGGCCGGGGAGCGGCAACCTCGTGACCCTGCTGCCGGCCGACCCCGACGCCTCCGCCGACCGCATCCGCTCGGCCGTCCGCGAGTCGCTCGGCGTCGACGTGCCGGTCGTCGTCTCCGACAGCTTCGGGCGCCCGTGGCGGTGGGGAATCATGGATGTGGCGATCGGAGTGAGCGGCATGATGCCGATCGACGACCTGCGCGGGACGCCCGACGCCGATGGGCGGGTGATGCGGAGCACGATCCGGGCCACCGCCGACGAGATCGCCACGGCCGCCGAGCTGGCTTTCGGCAAGACCGACCGCCGGCCGGCGGCCGTCGTCCGCGGCGCGCGCCCCACGCGCGGCGAGGGTCGCATCGCCGACGTGTTGATGCCGCGCGAGTTCGACCTCTTCCCGTGACCCGTGCGGGCGGGTCGGCCGCGGCAGCGGGCGGATCGGCCGGCTCCGTCGTCGCGCGCTTTCCTCTCCCCTCGCCCATCGACCTGCGGCTGACGCTCGCGCCGCTGCGACACGGTCGCGACGATCCGACCATCCGGTTCGCCGGCGACGGCATTTGGATGGCGCGAGCGACGGCCGCCGGACCGGCCACTCTTCGCCTGGCTGCGGAGGCGGGAGCGATCGTCGCGGAGGCCTGGGGCCCCGGAGCCGCGCTGGCCCTGGAGGCCGCCCCGGGCCTGGCCGGGCTGCTCGACGATCCGAGCCGGCTCGTCGCGCATCGCCCGCTCATACACGAGCTGGCGCGCCGCTTCTCCACCCTCCGCCTGCCACGGTCCGGCCAGCTGCTGCCGGCCCTGATCCCGGCAGTGACCGAGCAGAAGGTGACCGGGCCCGAGGCCCACGGCGCGTATGTCGGCCTGGCCCGCCGTCTTGGCGAGCCGGCGCCGGGACCGGTCGCCCTGCTCCTGCCGCCCGCTGCCGCCCGCCTTGCCACACTCCCCTACTTCGAGTTCCATCCCCTCGGGCTGGAGCGGCGCCGCGCGGAGCTGCTGCGCCGCATCGGCCGCAGCGGCGCCCAGATCGAGTCGTGGACCGCGCTCTCGCCAGACGAGGCTCGCGCTCGTCTGCGGACGATCCCCGGCATCGGCCCCTGGACGGCGGCAGAGACGACTCGCGTCGCGTTCGGCGACCCGGACGCGGTCAGCGTCGGCGACGCCCATCTCCCCGACCTGGTTTCGTGGGCCCTTGCCGGCGAGCCTCGCGCCGACGACTCGCGGATGCTCGAGCTCCTGGCGCCCTATGCCGGCCAGCGTGCCCGGGTCGTTCGGCTGCTCGAGGTTTCGGGCGTCAAGATCCCGCGGTTCGGCCCACGCTTCGCCCCGCGACAGATCGTCGGGATCTAGCGACCGCCGTCCGGCCGCTCGCGAACGCTCGGCGGCAGCTTGAGCCGCAGCAGCGCGGCTAGGTCGGCAACGTCCCGAGCGGACTCGACTTCCTGGAAGAGCCAGCGGCCGTCAGGGAACTCGCGGGCCGACTCGAATGTCGCGCGAACTCGGGGCCCCAGGGGCAGCGACGCCGCGGCGATCGAAGCCGCGGGACCCAGGATGACCATGGCCTTGAAGCCGCCCGCGTGCGGGCTCAACGTGATGAATGGCTTGCCCGCACGCCGCGCCTTCCATTCCCAGCCGTACCTGGGCCCACCCCAGACCCAGCTGCCGAGAGCGCCCATCGCCTCGACCTCGCGCAGGAGATCGTGCCAGCTGTCTCTGCGGGCACCCAGCAGCCCGTCGACCGCGCCCGGACCGGGCGCAACCGTGGGATCGAAGAGTGGTTCGGTCATGCAGCCTCCGTCCTGCCCAGTATCGCTCCACGGCGGTGTCGCGTGTGGGCCGCAGCCGCGCGCTTCCCGGCACCCGCCGACCGGCACGCCGCGGCGCTGCCCGCAACGACCCCGGTGCTAACCTGTGGCCGCTGCCATCTACGCCGCCGGCTCGCGCCGGCGCTGTCGATTGCCCTCGGAGGCTCGTCGTGAAGATCGGTCTGCAAGTTCCGTCGTTCAGCTGGCCCGGCGGCGACGCCGCCATCGGCCCGACTCTCGCACGAGTAACCGAGGCCGCCGACGCAGCCGGCTTCGACTCGCTCTGGGTCATGGACCACTTCTACCAGATTCGCGGCGTGGGGCGCCCCGAGGAGCCGATGCTCGAAGGCTGGACCGCCCTCGGCTACATGGCGGCCCATTCGAAGAAGGCGACGCTGGGGCTGATGGTCGGCGGCGTCCACTACCGGCCGGCCGGGCTGTGGGCCAAGGCCGCCACGACTCTCGACGTTCTCAGCGGCGGGCGCGCCTATCTGGGCATCGGCGCAGCGTGGAACGAGGAAGAGAGCCACGGACTCGGCTTCCCGATGCCGCCTCTGGGGGTCCGTTTCGAGATGCTCGAGGAGACCCTCCGCATCTGCCACGACATGTGGAAGGGCGAGCGAGGCTCGGAGGCGGCGTTCGAGGGCAAGCACTACCGCGCCACGCGCCTGCTCAACTCGCCCCAGTCGATCAGCAAGCCGCATCCGAAGATCCTCATCGGCGGCGGTGGCGAGCAGAAGACGCTGCGGCTGGTCGCGACCTACGCCGACGCCTGCAACATCTTCGGCGGCCCGGATCAGCTGACCCACAAGTTCGCGGTCCTGCGCGAGCGCTGCGCTGAGGTCGGCCGGCCGTTCGAGGAGATCGAGCGGACGAACCTCCAGTCGGTCGACCTCGGCCGTGAGGCGCCGGCCCAGGTGGTCGATCGCTTCGGCGGTCTGGCCCGGGTCGGCGTCCAGCACGTGATCCTGAACCTGGCCAACGTCTGGGACACCCGCAACATCGAGACCTTCGCCCGCGACGTGATCCCGGCGCTGCACGCTCTGGAGCCGAAGGCGATCTAGCCCGGACCGCTCGACCCAGTGGCGCTGGCCGGCCGGCCCGCACCGCGAGTCGACATACTCCCCGGGAGTATCCGCCTCGTGCTAGGATCTGCACATGAGCGACGACGCGACTAGCAAGACCACTCGCCCGCTGGGCGGTATCAGCCTCAACTTCATCCCCGCGGCCGCGGGCGACGGCCACGTGCCGGCGAGTCAGCCCGTGGCCGGCTCCGGCAAGCCGGTAGAGGCACGCGTCGTCATCGTCGGCTCTGGGCCGGCCGGGCTCACCGCCGCGATCTACACCGCGCGCGCCAACCTGGCGCCGATCGTCCTCGGCGGCGTCGCCTCGGGCGGGCAGCTCATGATCACCAGCGACGTGGAGAACTACCCGGGCTTCCCCGAAGGCGTCCAGGGACCCGAGCTGATGGGCCTCTTCCGCAAGCAGGCGGAGCGTTTCGGCGCGCGGGTCTTCGACGCCGACGTTGAGCGTGTCGACTTCGGCAGCCGCCCGTTCCGCCTGTGGGCCGCAGGAGTCGAGTACCGGACCCAGGCCGTCATCGTCGCCACCGGCGCGGAGGCGATCTGGCTCGGGATCGAGAGCGAGACTCGCCTGCGCGGCCGGGGCGTCAGCGCCTGCGCGACATGCGACGGCTTCTTCTTCCGGGACAAAGAGGTCGGCATCGTCGGGGGCGGCGACAGCGCCCTCGAGGAGGCGCTCTTCCTCACCCGCTTCGCCAGCAAGGTGCATCTGATCCATCGGCGCGACGCCTTCCGCGGCAGCAAGATCATGCAGGCCAGGGCCGCCGCTCACCCCAAGATCGAGCTCCATCTGAACCGAACCGTCGAAGAGGTGCTGGGGGCGGAGCACGTCGAGGCGCTGCGGCTCGGCAAGACCGACGGGGTCGGCGAGGAGCGCCTGCCGGTCCAGGGGTTGTTCATCGCGATAGGCCATCGCCCGAACGTGGCGGTGTTCCGTGACTGGCTCGAGACGGACGAAAAAGGCTATCTGCGGACCGAAGGCGCCACGACCGCCTCCAACATCGAAGGCGTCTTCATCGCCGGCGACGTGGACGATCACCGCTATCGCCAGGCCGTGACGGCGGCCGGCGAAGGTTGCAGGGCCGCGATCGACGCCGAGCGCTGGCTGGAGGCGCAGGAAGCGCGCGACAGAGAGATCGCCGTCCCAGTCCCCAGGTCGGGCGGGAGGGCGCGCTAGGCGAGGCGAGTCGCCCTGGACATCTCGCGCGGCTACCTGACGATGCCCCAAGGCCGGTGTCTGGCAGCCGCCGGGAGCACCTGCTAGCGTCACCGCTGTCAGGAGTCAGGACCGCATGTCATTTTTCGGGGGCGGCCGCCGCCGCTTCGCCGCGTCCACCATAAACCAGGAGCAGCCGCCAGTTCCGCGGGAGCGCCGCTGGACCACGGCACGCAAGATCCTCGTGTTCTTCGTGCCCTATAGGCTCCCGGTCCTGGTCGTGCTGGGCGCCATCCTGCTGACCAGCACGCTGGGCGTCATCAACCCCATCCTGCTCAAGCTGCTGATCGACGTCGCGATCGGGCACCGCGACTGGGGCCTGCTGAACCTCTTCGTGGCGCTGATGATCCTGATCCCGATCGTGAGTAGCCTTATCGGCGTCGGCCAGAGCTACCTCAACAACAAGGTCGGCCAGAGCGTCATGCGCGATCTGCGCCGGGCCCTCTACGCCCACCTCCAGGCCATGCCGCTGCGCTTCTTCACCGAGACGCGCACGGGCGAGATCCAGAGCCGCCTTGCCAACGACGTGGGCGGAATCCAGTCGGTGGTCACGGACACCGCGGCCAGCATCACCAGCAACGTGGCGGTCGTGATCAGCACCATCGTCGCCATGCTCTTCATCGACTGGCGGCTGACGGCCCTGTCGCTGGCGATGCTGCCGATCTTCGCCTTCGTCGCCAACCGGGTTGGCAAAGTGCGTCGGGCGGCATCGACCGAGACGCAGAAGTCGCTCGCGGAGATGTCGGCCGCGACCGAGGAGACGCTCAGCGTCAGCGGGATCCTGCTGTCCAAGACCTTCGGCGCGCAGCAGGCCTCGATCGAGCGGTTCGATGAGCTGAACCGGCGCCTCGCTGCGAACCAGCTCCGACAGGCGATGGTGGGCCGCTGGTTCTTCGCCCTGATCGGCACCATCATGTCGATCATCCCGGCCTTCGTGTACTGGCTGGCCGGCTACCTCGCCATCAACCACGATCCCCACCCGCCCACCATCGGCGACATCGTGGCCTTCACCACGCTCCAGAGCCGGCTCTTCTTCCCGCTCGGGCAGCTGCTCAACGTCCAGGTGGAGCTCCAGGGCGCCCTGGCCCTCTTCGACCGCATCTTCGAGTACCTGGAGATGAAGCCCGAGATCGCCGACGCGCCCGATGCCGTCGCGCTGTTCAAAGGAACGTCGAACGGGACCGTCCGCTTCCGCGACGTGTCGTTCCGCTATCCGTCGAAGGCGGCCGCGCTGGCCGGCGAAGAAGGCCTGGACGTCGATGGTGCCAGCGCCGGTGACGTGCAGCGGGCCGGGCCGTCCGTTCGCAACAGTCGCCATGCGCGCCATCAAGCCGAAGCGCCGGCTGCAGCCGAGCCTTCAGCCGAATCGTCGGCCGAGCCTTCCGTCGAACCTGCGGCGGAGCTCGGACCCCCGAAACCGGCCGTCGAAGGCCCCCGACCGTTCGCCCTGCAGTCGATCGACTTCGAGGCGAAGCCGGGACAGCTTGTCGCCCTCGTCGGCCCCTCGGGGTCCGGCAAGACGACGACGACCTACCTGATCCCCCGCCTCTACGACGTGGACAAGGGTTCGGTCGAGGTCGACGGCGTGGACGTGCGAAAGGTGAAGCTCCGCTCTCTGGGCGACGTCGTCGGCTTCGTGACCCAGGAGACATACCTGTTCCACAGCTCGATCCGCGACAACCTGAGCTACGCCAGGCCGCTCGCGAGCGATCCGGAGATCGAGGCGGCGGCGCGGGCGGCGGCCATTCACGATCGCATCATGGAGCTGCCCGAGGGCTACGACACCATCGTCGGTGAGCGCGGCTACAAGCTCTCAGGGGGCGAGAAGCAGCGCATCGCCATCGCCCGGGTCCTGCTGAAGGACCCGCGAGTCCTCATCCTCGACGAGGCGACCTCCGCGCTCGACACGGTCTCCGAGAGGCTGATCCAGCAGGCGCTGGAGGGTCTCGAGGCCGGACGGACGACGATCGCGGTGGCTCACCGCCTCTCGACGATCCTGCGGGCCGACCTGATCCTCGTCTTCGACCGCGGCCGGATCGTGGAACGCGGCACGCACGACGAGCTGCTCGCGCTGGGCGGCCTGTACGCGAAGCTCTATCACGAGCAGTTCCTCGCGCCGCCGGCCGGCGGCGGGAACGGCTCTCGTGGTGGCAAGGTAGGCTACGAAGCGACGGCCGTCGGGCCGGCCTAACCGGGAGATCGCGAAGTGGGTGAAAAGCGGGTCAGGCTCCGGCACGAGGGCGGCCTTCGGTTCGTGGCGGCCACGGGTTCCGGGCACGACGTCGTCATGGACAACGCCGCCGGCGACAGCGGGCCGCGCCCGACGGAGCTGCTGCTGGTTGCAATCGCCGGCTGCACGGCCATGGACGTCGTCGAGATCCTGGCCAAGAAACGGCAGACCTTCACCCGTTACGCCGTTGAGGTCAGCGGCGTCCAGCGCGAGACTGCGCCCAACGTCTTCACCGACATCACCGTCGTGCACGTCGTGGAGGGCGACGTCGTGACGGAGGCGGTCCGGCGCTCCATCGATCTCTCGGCCACCAGGTACTGCACGGTCAGCGCCCAGGTCGCGTCGGGCGCGGCGCGTATCAGCCACCGCTATCTGATCCGGCGCCCGGTTGGAGCCGTGAACGGGCCGGCCGAGGAATCGGCCGAGGTCGCGGTCACCGGACCTATGAAGGACCTTCTGACGGCTCCACCGGCCGCGTAGACGCTCCCCTGGGGCGGCCGAGGCACCCGCTCGTCCCGGCGCCGGCGGCGGCGCCAGGCGAACGCGCGAAGCTGGACGGCTGTCCTGTACCCTGCGCGCATGACAGTCACGACCTCCACGGGCCGCACAACCCTTCCCTGGAGTCGCCTGGCGCGCCCGGACCTCACCTTCGTCGTTGCTGTTCTGGTCGCCTACGTCACGGCGACGGCGGCGGCGGTCGTCTTCGACCACGCCAGTCCGGACCGGATGATGCTCATCGCGGAGCGGGCCCTGGGCGGCCACCTCGACTACGACGGGCTTAGGAACTCCGTGGACACGGTCAATGTCAACGGGCACTACTACCTGGCCGTCGGTCCGCTGCAGCTGCTCCCCTATCTGCCCTTCGCCGCCGTCCCTGCTCTCCAGGGGATCGGCCGCTACATCGTCGGCCTGGCCTTCGGCGTGCCGGCCGCGTGGCTGTCGCTCCCCCTCGCCCGCGCCTACGGCGCCAAAGCAGCGGACGCGTATTGGATCGCCATCTTCACCGCCTTCGGGTCGCTGCTCTGGTACATCTCCGTTTTCGGCGACATGTACTTCCTGGCCCATGCCGAATCATTCCTGGCCCTGACGATCCTCCTGCTGGAGTGGTCCGGCCGGCGCCGCCCGATCGTTCTGGGCGCAGCCCTCGCAGTGTCGTTCCTGGCGCGTCCCACGACCGTGCTCGCGGCCGTGCCCTTCGGGCTGGCGCTGCTGTGGCAGAGCAGGATGGCGCTCACGGCGGCCGCTCGCAGCGCAATCGCATTCGGCCTTCCCGTCGCCGCCGCCATCGGCGTATACGGCTGGTACAACTGGGTCCGCTTCGGGTCGCCGCTGGAGTCTGGCTATGCCATCTCGTTGCTGCGCGAGTCGACCCTCGAGTCACGCCGGGCCGTGGGCGTCTTCTCGATCGCGCACGTCCCGGAGAACCTCCGTCTGGCCCTGCTGGCCCCGCTGGAGCGGATTGGCAAGTTCCCGTACATCGGTCCGAGCAAGTTCGGGATGTCGATGCTGCTCGTCTCCCCGGCCCTGCTGACCTCGATCCGGGCCGGCTTCCGCGACGGAACGGCGCGGCTCTTGTGGCTCGCGGCAGCACTCGTCGCCGTGCCCGTCTTCCTCTACTACGGCGGCGGCTACGTCCAGTACGGGTTCCGCTACTCCCTCGACTTCACGCCATTCCTCGTGGCGCTAATGGCTATGGGATCCCAGCGCTGGATCGGCCGGCCCGAGCGAATCCTGATCCTGGCCGGCGTGGCCTCGGTTCTGATCGGGGTCATCATCGGGATCGACTGGCACAGCTGAGGCGAAATCGCGTGCCGGGCGAGGCGCGGTTGATATCATCGACAACCGACGCGGCTGACCCGACCGCGCCGTTACGGCTGAGGCGCTCGCCCAGCGACGATTCGAGGGACCACGTCGCCGTCCACAGGAGGGCCGGTGTCTCAGGCAATCTCGCCCAACGCTCGCCCCTCCGCCGGCGAAACGACGCCTCCGTCCACCCAGCGTCCGGCCGGGCCGCCTCGTCGGCGCCGCTGGCTGGAGTGGCTCCGCCAGATTCCGCCTGAGGCGGTGCTGGTCGGCATCGCCCTGTTTGCCGTGCTCGCCGTCTTCGCCGCGGCCGACCCGGTCACGGCGGTGACCAACAGCTCGGCCCCGTTCACAGACGAGGCCTGGAACCTCGTGAACGCCCGCAACTTCGTCCAGCTCGGGACGTGGAGCACGGACGAGTGGAATCTCCACCTGGTGAACCTGCCGTTCAGCCTGCTTGAGGCCTCCACCTTCGAGCTGCTGGGCGTCGGCATCGTCCAGGCCCGGCTGGCGATGACCGTGTGCGTTTCTCTCACAGCTTGCGCGCTGGTCTGGGGATTGCGGGACCTCGTGGGCCGGACGTGGGCCACCTTCACCGGTCTGGCCTTCGGCTTCTCCGGGCTGATCCTCTTCTACGGCCGGCTGGCATTCCTCGAGGACCTGGTCGTCCTGGGCTTGACTCTCGGGGTCCTGGTGCTGGCCCGCGACAACCGGGTCAACCTGCGGGGCGGCCTTCTCTCGGGCCTCTGTTTTGCGGCGGCCATCGGGACCAAGCCGAGCGCGCTGTTCGCGGTCGTCGGGATCATCGTGGCGATGGGCGCCGTTTGGGGCTGGCGCGATTCGGGCATGCGGCGCTGGATCGCGGGGTCGGTCGGCGCGATCATCGCCTGTGGACTCCTCTGGCTCGTGATCATCGGGCTTCCCAACCAGGCCGCCCTGGCGATCGACGTCAAGATCTGGCCGCCATACAAATGGAACCTGACCCCGGCCACGCTCATCGTCTCGACCGGGGGGTACCTGATCGGCCGGAATGACAACCTCTACAGCTACGCGCTCCTGCCGCTGATCGGCCTGGGTTTCGCCGGCCTGGCCTCTACCGTCGCCTTGCGCAAACGGCTCGGCCAAACGCAGGCCAGGCTCGCCGTCGCGGCTTTCGCGTGGGCAGCCTTCGGCTTCGGCATCCTGATGGTCGTCTCCTACAGGCCGAATCGGTATGTCGTGCCTCTCGTGCCATCCATGGCGATCCTGGCCGCGATCGGGCTGAACCTCTTCGTGGGGTGGTTGCGCGAACGCCTGGCCACGCGGGTCGAGACGGACCGCGCTGCCGAGAGTGATGTGCCAGCCACGCCGTCCGAACGGCGGCGGCGCCTGGCGCCCGGAGCGGTGGCAGCCGTGGCGATCGTCCTGGCCGTAGCTCCGGGATTGGCCTGGTACGGCAACTGGGCTCGCAGTGCCAGACACGATCTGGTCGCCATCCAGAACCAGTTCGCCGATGCGGTGCCGCCCGGCCAGATGGTCGCCGGCGGCAATTCGGCGCTGTTTCTGATGCGCTCCAAGGCCCGGACGGTGATTGTCGGTCTGGCCAACAACGGCGACATCTATGCCCAGGGTGCCCGCTGGTACCTCCTGGCGGTGGATGCCACGGCACCGAAGGGAGTACCGGATTCCGTCTGGGCGGCTCGAGAGCTCACCGCGTGCGCCAGCTGGAGAGGCGGGGAGATGTGTCTCTTCCACCTGCGGTAGAGGCCGCGGCAGCGGACCTTCGAGGGGCGATCGGCGCCCCGAAGACCTGGCGAATCTGGGGCGTCGATTTCGACGCCCGGATCGTTCAGACCATCACGGCCTGCATGCTCATCCTGATGGTCGCCTACAACAACAAGTTCGTGCAGATGGAGTACGACCACTTCGCCCTCGAAGCCGTGATCCCCCTGGCGATCATCATCCTGTTCTGGCGCGAGAGCCCGCGTCGCTACGGCTTTGTCCTGGGCAACTGGAGGCTTGGGCTGGCGGTGGCGGGTGGGTTCATCGTCATCATGGCGGTCGTCATCTGGGTCCTGGGGCACACGCCCGACTTTCGCGCGTACTACACCCTGCTCACGGGGGGGCGGAGTGCGTGGCGGCTGATCATCGACACCGGAATAGACATGTTCGCCTGGGAGTTCTTCTTCCGAGGCTGGCTGCTGTGGTCCCTTGGCCGCAAGTACGGCACCGACGCCATCTGGCTGCAGATGATCCCGTTCGCCTTGATGCACGTCTGGAAGCCGGAGCTCGAGCTGCTGTCGACGATCGCGGGCGGCGTCTTCTTCGGCATCCTCGCCTGGAGAACCAGGTCTTTCATCTGGGGCTGGCTGCTCCACTGGTTCATGGTCTCGTGGATCCTGCTGGTGGCCGGCGGCTACGTCTGAGCGAAGGCGCATGGCGTCATGAGCGCTCTTGCATGACTATTCACGCAACCGTATACTCGTGACACCATGACCGCGACCCGATCCACGCCCGGCGACGCTCCCACAGCCGCTTCCAGCGAGAAGCCCGCGCCCGCATCTGCCGGCGGCGCGCCCGTGAGCGCGGGCGGAACGAAGGCCGGGGCAGGATCGGAGCGCGCCCTGGGGCCTCGCGCGGCCCGCACTCGACAGGGCGGCCGAACGATCGCCGTCGGCATCGTGGGCGCCACGGGTTATGCAGGCGGCGAACTCGTCCGGCTGCTGCTAACGCACCCCCGCGTGCGGCTGGTGGGCCTGCAGGGCCGAAACCGCGACAGCGTGCCGATCACCGAGTCGCATCCCCATCTCGGCGCGACGGGCCTGATCATCGACCAGGCGATGCCCGAGGCCGACGCCATCTTCACCGCGCTCCCGCGCGGCGTGGCCGCCGGAATGGCCGCCGACATCGTGGCCCGGGGCTCGGCCCTGCTGGACGTCGGGCCGGATTTCCGCCTCCACGATCCGGCGGACTACCCGCGCTGGTACAAGTTCGACCATCCGGCGCCCGAGCTGCTGGCTCGGGCGGTGTACGGCCTGCCGGAGCTGCATCGCGAGGAGATGCGCGACGCTGCCGAGCGTGAGGCGACAATCATCGGCCTGCCCGGCTGCTATCCCACGGTCACGATCCTGACCCTCGCACCGCTGGCCCGAGCGGGCCTGATCGGCGATCTGGTCGTGGATGCCAAGAGCGGAGTATCGGGCGCCGGCCGCGAGCCCAAGCCCGACCTGCTCTTCTCCGAGGTCAACGAGAGCGTCAAGGCATACGGGATGTTCACTCATCGCCACACGGCCGAGATGGAGCAGGAGCTCCAGCAGCAGGGCGAGCGGGGATCGCTCGGTAGCCGTGACGCCAATCCAGGTGTGGCGATCGTCGACTTCCTGCCGCACCTGATTCCAATGACGCGCGGCATCCTGGCCAGCTGCCATGTCCGCCCGACGCGTCCGGTCACGCAGGCGGAGCTGGACGCACTGTACGCCGAGACCTATCGCGACGAGCCGTTCGTCCAGGTAGTCGCCGATCCACCGGCAACCAAGCACGTCTACGGCAGCAACCAGTGCCGCGTGTGGTGTCGCGTGGACCCGCGCAGCGGCCGGATCCTGGCCCTTGGCGTCATCGACAACCTGGTCAAGGGCGCCGCCGGCCAGGCGGTCCAGGCCCTCAACGTCCTCTTCGGCCTGCCCGAGACGACCGGCCTCGAGCAGTACCCGATCGCACCCTAGCTACTGCCCACCGCCTCGCGCGAAGGAAGTTTCAGCACATGCAGTCAGGCGCATTCGATCCTTCAGCACCGGCTGCCGGGGTCGGCGGAGCACGGAACACCGGCGAGCTGGCGGAATTCCCGATTGCGCCGCCGCCGGTCGAGGAACGCGCTGCGCTGCCCGGCGGCTTCCGGGCAGGAGGCACCGTCGCCGGGATCAAACCCTCCGGGCGCCCCGATCTGGCAATAGTCGCCACCCTGGGCGAGCCCGCTGCGGCGGCCGCCGTCTTCACCCGCAACCAGGTCGTGGCGGCGCCGATCCACCTTTCGCGGGCCCACCTCAACGCCACCGAGATCGGCGGCGGTGGCAGCTTCGGCTGGGCAGACGCGATCGTCGCGACGGCGGGATCCGCGAACGCCGCCACCGGCGTGGACGGGGAGACCGACCAGGCTGAGGTCTGCAGGGCGGTCGCTTCGGCGCTCAACACGCGAGCTGAGCGAACCCTGGCCCTCTCCACGGGCGTCATCGGCGTACGGCTGCCGGTGGAGAAGATCCGCGACGGAGTCGCGAGGCTGGTGCCGCAACTGGGCCGGACGGACGAGGCCCTCGCGGCGGTGGCCGGGGCGATCATGACCACCGACACGAAGATCAAGCTCGCCACGACCGTCGTGGAGCTGCCCGGTCCGGACGGAGCACCGGTGCGGGTGACCGTTTCCGGAATCGCCAAGGGCGTGGGCATGATCCACCCCCGCATGGCCACGATGCTGAGCGTGATTCTGACCGACGCCAGCGCCGCGCCGGACACGCTCTACGGGCTGCTGGCGCCGGTCGCCCAGCGGACCTGGAACCAGCTCAGCGTCGACGGCGACACGAGCACCAACGACACGGTCTTCCTGCTGGCATCGGGTGCGTCCCGGGCCCGGCGAGTCGCCACCGCCAGTCCCGAGGCCGCCGCGCTCGGTTCGGCGATAGAAGCCGTGGCGCGGTCCCTCGCCCGCCAGCAGGCGGCGGACGGCGAGGGCGCCTCGACGCTGATCACCTGCCAGGTCAGCGGCGCGGCCGACGACCACGACGCCCGGGCGATCGCCCGCTCCGTGGTGAGCAGCAGCCTGCTCAAGGCGGCGGTCCACGGCCGCGACCCCAACTGGGGCCGCGTCGCGAGCGCCGCCGGCAACGCCCGCCTCCCCGACGAGGAACTTCTCGAGGCGGCCGGCCTGCACCACACCGAGGCCATGCCACGGGCCGGCCGCGGCCCCGAGTTCGACCTGGATCGGCTGCGCATCGCCATCGCCGGCACGCTCGTCTTCGCAGGCTCTCCCGTCCCCTTCGATCGCGACGCCGTTCGCCGGGCCATGGACGCCCCGGAGGTGCTGATCCGCCTGGACGTCGGTCTGGGCAGCGGATCCGGCGAGGCGTTCGGCTGCGACCTGACCGAGCAGTACGTCATCGAGAACGCGGAGTACACCACGTGAGCGAAGTCCTCGTCCTCAAGCTCGGCGGAACCACGCTCGCCGATCAGGCCCACGTCCTCGACGAGGTCGCCTCGGTCGCGCGCGAGCGTCCCGTCGTGCTCGTCCACGGCGGCGGCAAGCGAATCACCGAGTGGCTCGAGCGCTTGGGCGTGCCCAGCCGCTTCGAGGGCGGGCTGCGGGTGACGGACCAGGCCGCGCTGGACGTGGCCGCGGCGGTTCTCCGGGGAGTGGTGAACTCGGAACTCGTCTCGGACCTGCGCGACCGCGGCGTGGACGCCGTGGGCCTCTCCGGCGTCGATGGCGGCCTCATGATCGCCGAGCGCGTGCCCGGTCTGGGCCTGGTGGCCCACGTCGTGGGCCTGCGTCGAGACTTCCTCGACGCGCTGCTCGTGGCCGGGGAGCTGGCCGTCGTCGCGCCCCTCGCCCGCGACGAGCACGGCACCGTGTGCAACGTCAACGCCGACGACGCCGCGGCCGGCATCGCGGCGGGCCTCGGCGCCCGCCAGCTGGTGCTGATGACGGACGTCGACGGCATCCGCGACGCGGCCGGCCAGAAGCTCGCCACCATGACGGCGGACGACGTCGAGGGGCTGATCGCCGACGGCGTCATCCAGGGCGGAATGGTGCCCAAGATCCGGGCCGCGCTCCAGGCCGTGAACTGGCCGGGCGCGGAAGCCGTCATCTGTGATTCGAGGGATCCGCACGCCCTGAGTCGGGCCCTCCACGACCCGACCTTCGGCACCCGGATCACCGCGGCGCGCGACTCTCGCCGAGCGCCCGCCGCAACGGCCTGAGAACGGATCGTGATCATGGCCATCAGCGGCAGCCAGCCAAATGTGAAGCAGCGGCGGCAGCGCGCGCTGCTCGACCTGATCTCGCATTCGCCGATCGGGAGCCAGGAGGAGCTCGCCGAGCTGCTCCACGAGCGCGGCTTCGAGGTCACCCAGGCCACCGTCAGCCGCGACGCCGCGGAGCTCGGCCTGGTCAAGGTGCCGCGGGGCGACCGCCACGTCTACGCCACGCCGGAGACGGCCGCCACCGGGAACGCCTACGACGCCCGGCTGCGGCGGCTGCTCGAAGACATCCCCGTCCGAATCGGCCGCAGCGGCCTCAGCCTGGTGCTCCTGGCGACCCCCGGCTCCGCCGGCGCGATCGCCCAGGCGATCGACCAATCGAGCCTGACCGATCAGGTCGGCACGCTTGCTGGGGACAACACGCTGCTGGTCCTATTCGAGACCGAAGCCGCCCTCGAGCGGTGGCTGGTCCGCTTCCAGGCTTTCCAACCGTCGGACGCGTCGGCCCAGCCGAACGCACGACCACTCGCCCATTCGGAGGCCCCGCGATGAACAAGGTGGTGCTCGCCTATTCCGGTGGACTCGACACATCGGTCGCCGTCGCCTGGCTGCGCGAGCAGTACAACGTGGAGGTCGTCACCCTCACCGTTGACCTTGGCGGCGGCGTGCTCAAGGAAGACATCGACCGCCGGGCCATCAGCGCAGGCGCCAGCCGGGCCTACGTCGTCGACGGCCGCGAGCGTTTCGTGCGCGACTTCTGCTGGCCGCATGTCCAGGCCGGGGCGCTCTACCAGAGCGTCTATCCGCTGGCGACCGCGATGGCTCGCCCGATGATCGCCCAGCTGCTCGTCGAGGTGGCGCACAAGGAAGGCGCCGACGCCGTCGCTCACGGCTGCACCGGCAAGGGCAACGACCAGGTCCGCTTCGACGTCGCGACCCACGCCCTCGACCCATCGCTGGCCGTCATCGCGCCGATGCGCGTCGGCATGGGCCTCTCGCGCGAGCAGGAGATCGAGTACGCCAAGGCCCGCAACATCGAGATCACGATCTCCAAGGAGTCCATCTACTCGATCGACGTGAACCTGTGGGGGCGGTCGATCGAGGCCGGCATCCTCGAGGATCCCTGGACGGCCCCGCCGGCCGACGTCTACCGCTGGACCGTCGACCCGGACAAGGCTCCTGCCCCCGTCGAGATCGTCATCGGCTTCGAGGGCGGCGTGCCCGTCTCTCTCGACGGCGAGCGGCTCGATCCGGTCGTGCTGGTCGAGAAGCTGCACGACCTGGCGGGCGCCCATGGCGTCGGTCGGGTCGACCACGTCGAGGACCGCCTGGTCGGCATCAAGAGCCGCGAGATCTACGAGGCGCCCGCCGCAACGGTCATCCACCGCGCCCACCGCGCCCTGGAGGGGCTGACGCTCACCAAGGACACTCTCCGCTTCAATCGGGTCGTGGCCGATGAGCTGGCGCAGCTCACCTACGACGGGCTGTGGTTCAGCGCCCTGCATCGAGACCTGCGCGGCTACGCCGCCAGCAGCCAGCGCGTCGTCAGTGGCGACGTCCGGGTCCGCCTGGATCACGGCAACGCCGTTGTCGTCGGCCGGCGCAGCCCGCTCTCCCTGTACGATAAGGCCCTGGCCACATACGACGCCGACGACGCCTTCGACCACGCCAGCGCGGTCGGGTTCATCGAGATCTTCGGTCTGCCGCTGCGGACCGAGGCGGCCCGCCACGGCGCCGTCGGCCGCCACTACGGCGCCGCCTGGACATGGACCGAGCCGCTGCTCGAGGAACTGCCGACAAAGACCTTCGACGCGCCCGGCACGACCGCGAAGTAGCGGGACGGACGCTGGACGCGCCGGAGGTCGACCGATGACGAACGAGCCCGCCCGTGGACAGGCGCTCGAGCCGGAAGGACCACCTGGCTCGACCGGGCTTTCGAGCCCAAAGGTCGACGCGCCGTTCGACGCCGAGCGCAAGCTGCGGGAGCTCGAGTTCCTGCACGAGTTCGCCAAGCTTCTGACCACGGCGCGCAACTGGGACGAGCTGATGCGGACGATCGTGGATCGGACCACGACCGCGCTGGACGTCGACGTTTGCTCCGTCTACCTGATGGAGCGCGACGAATCGTGCCTTCGGCTGGCCGCCACCAACGGCCTCGACCGCGACCAGATCGGACGGGTGACGCTGGGCATGGGCGAGGGCCTGACGGGTCGAGCCGCCCTGATCGGCCGGCCGGTCGCCTCGCCGGATGTCCGCGTCGATCCGCGCTTCAAGTGGGTGCCCGGGTTCGACCAGTCGCAGTTCGTCTCGATGCTCTCGGTCCCGCTACCGTGGAACGACACGGTCATCGGCGTGATCAACGTCCAGGCGATCGAGACCCGGCTCTTCTCCCCCGAGGAGGTGGAGTTCCTCGTCACCATCGGCGCTCTGCTCGGCGGGATCGTGGAGAAGGGACGGCTCCAGGCCGAGGCGGAGGAGCAGCTCGAGACTCTGACCGCGCTGGACGGCGCCCGGGCCGAGCTGCTGGCCGTCGTCACGCACGAGCTGCGCACGCCGCTGGCGGTCGTGCGGGCGTACGTGGATCTGCTCGCGGACGCGGCCGGGGACTCCGCCGCCGGAGCGAGACCCGATCCTGAGCTCGTCGACGAGTGGCGCAGCCAGGCGATCGGCCAGGTCACGCGCCTGGATCGGCTGGTGGATTCGATCCTGGCGTCGGTCCGCGGCGAGGGGCTGGCCGCAGGTCTGGCGCGCGTCCCCTTCGACGTCGCTCGCGCCGTCAACGACACGATCGGCGAGATGACGCCGCTGCTGCGCGAGCACCCGCTTCGCCGCGCCGGCACCTGGGACGAGCTGGTGGGCCTGGGCGACGAAGGTCGCTTCCGCCAGGTCCTCGAGCATCTTCTCGAGAACGAGGTCAAGTACTCGCCCGAAAACGGGTCGGTCAGCGTCGGAGCGTGGCGAAAGGACGGCGAGGTCCAGGTCTACGTCACCGACGACGGAGCCGGCATCCCCGAGGCCGAATGGGAATCCGTCTTCGACGCCTACGTCCGAACGGCGAACCGGCCGCGGGGCTCTGGGATCGGCCTGTATGCGGCGCGACGGCTCATGAACGCCATGGGCGGACGTGTCTGGTTGGAATCGAACGGGTACGGCGGGAGTCGATTCATGGTGGCCGTGCCCGAGATGCGCGACACTTCGGAGGACAGCGGCGGCCCGGAGGCCGGCGTCATGTCCGAGGCGGGGTCGGAAGAGTAGCGAACCGGGAGCGGAGCGCGCGAGCGCAGACTGGAGCGGAGGCCGCAAGGTGAGCGACATGGGCACGGTGACGGAGGCAAGCCTGCTGATCCTCGTCGTCGACGACGAGCCGGCGATGGTGGGCGCCGTCTCGGCCCTGGTCGGTCGCGCCGGGCATCGTGTCGTCACCGCGTACGACGGCAACGCGGCCCTGCGCCGCTTCTCCGAGGAGCGCCCGGACCTGGTGCTGCTGGACCTCGCCATGCCAGGACTCGACGGCGTGGAAGTCTGCCGCGCGATCCGGCGCATCTCCCAGACGCCGATCATCGTCCTCACCGGCGAGGCCGACGAGCGCGCCAAGGTGGAGGCGCTCGACACGGGCGCGGACGACTACGTGGTCAAGCCGTTCGGCAAGCAGGAGCTGCTGGCGCGCATCCGGGCCGTGATGCGGCGGCGCAGCAACGAGGCGGAGCCGCGTGGCGCCGGAGAGCTGCGCTGGGGCTCGATCGTCCTGGACCGCGGCCGCCACACCGCCTCCGTCGCAGGCGACGAGCTGGTCCTGACCCGCACCGAGTACAGCCTGCTGGCCTCGCTTGTGGCCGCCGCCGGCCACGTGGTCTCGCACAGTTCGCTCCTCGCCGCCGGCTGGCCCGGCGAGCCGAACCCGGACCCGCAGTGGCTCAAGCCCCACCTCGCCCGCCTGCGCTCCAAGCTCGAGGAGTCCGGGGCGCCCGTCCCGGCCTCGGTCCGCGGCGTCGGCTACCGCCTCGAAGACGCGGAGTAGCGCGGGGCGGTCCGGGCGGGCGCGTCGCGCTCCAAGAAACGCGAAGCCCGCGTTACCTGCCGAAAGGTGCGCGGGCCGGCGTGAGGCTTGGACCAGTTTGGGTGGCGCGTCAGAGGTGAGGCGCCAGTGGGACCGGCGCTGCCGCCGATCGAGGGAGTCTGGAAGTGACCGCGAGCTACTTGGCTTCCGCGCGAGACGGAGCGACGAACCAGGCGACGACCAGAACGGCGAAGCTGAGGAAAGCGGCTGCGATCATTTCGGGGCTCCTTCGGCTGAGCTGTGGGACCGCGTCCCGTTTCGATGTTTGGAAGTCTATGTAGGGAGTCGGCCCGAATCAGTAGCACGCGGGTAGAGGTTGGGTGACGGTCGGGTGACGTCGGGGTTGCGCTTCGGTACGTTCGGGCTTTCGAGCCTCCCTCGGCGCCTCCACGCCGCGCGCCGCGGCGCCCCGCTCAGCTCTGCCAGGCGACCTCGCCGTGCTGCGAAGCGTCCAGCCCGGCCTCTTCCTCGGCCTCGCCGACGCGAAGCCCAACGGCCAGGTCCACCACCTTGAGGATGATCAGCGTGGCCACCGCGCTGTAGATCCAGGTCGCGGCGATGGCGACCAGCTGCGTACCGACCTGGCCGGCGTTGCCCTCGATCAGGCCCCTGCTGGCGGAGACCGCTGTGGTGGCGAAGACGCCGGTCAGGAAGATTCCCAGCGTCCCGCCGACGCCGTGCACCGCCCAGACATCGAGCGCGTCGTCGACCTTGAGCCGCTCGCGCAGGAGAATGGCGCCGTAGCAGACGGCTCCGGCGATGAAGCCGATGACGATGGCGGAGCTCGGGTCGACGAAGCCCGACGCAGGCGTGATGGCGACCTCGCCGGCGATCGCGCCCGAGACCGCGCCGATGACGCTCGGCGAGCCCTTGTGCAGCCAGCTCATGGTCAGCCACGTGAGCGCGCCCATTCCGGCGGCCGTGTTCGTGACCAGGACCGCGTTCACGGCGTGGCCGTCTGCGGCGAGCGCCGAGCCGCCGTTGAAGCCGAACCAGCCGAACCACAGGATGCCGGCGCCGATCACCGTCAGGCGGACGTCGTGCGGCTCGAAGCGCTCGGACTCGCGCCGGACGCGTGGGCCGAGGACGAGCGCCGCCACCAGGGCCGCCACGCCGGAGCTGATGTGGACGACGGTCCCACCGGCGTAGTCGAGCACGCCCATGTTGCGCAGCCACCCGCCGTCGCCCCAGACCCAGTGGCAGATCGGCGAGTAGACGAAGAGGCTCCACAGGAGCGCGAAGAGCACGAAGGCCTTGAAGCGCTTGCGCTCGGCGAAGGCGCCGATGATCAGCGCCGGGGTGATGATGGCGAACATCATCTGGAATAGCGCGAAGGCGGTGGCCGGGATCGTGGCCGCGTACGGGCCGGGTGCGACGCCCACGCCCTTGAGGCCGATGTTGTCCAGGTTGCCGATGATGCCCCAGCCGTTGACGTCCTTGCCGAAGGCCAGTGTGTAGCCCACCAGGACCCAGGTCACGCTGACCAGGCCCAGGATGAACATGCACTGCATGAGGATGCTGAGCACGTTCTTGCGGCGGACGAGGCCGCCGTAGAAGAGAGCAAGGCCGGGCGTCATCAACATGACGAGCGCCGTCGCGGTCAGCACCCAGGCGGTGTCGCCACCGTTGATCACGTCCGGGACTCCTCGCTTCCCCGCTCGCAACCGAGCAAATGCCGCGGTCGCGGCCCCGGGGAAGCGTATGGAGCCGGGCAGCCGGAATCAGTAGCGACCCGGTGACCCTCGGGTGGCGCTCTGGTGGCGCGAGGGTTGTCGTTCGGGACGTGTTGCGACGACCGGGCCCGCAGGCTCGGCTGGCGGTTCAGGAGGCCCGCTGGGCCGGGCCCCCAGGGGTTCGAGGTTGCCGGTAGGTGCCGAGGGCGGTGCTGTCGGCCCGTTCGATCGTTAGATCTGCCAGGCCACCTCGCCGTGCTGCGAAGAGTCGAGACCGGCCTCTTCTTCGGCCTCGTCGACACGGAGCCCGACGAAGAAGTCAACGACCTTGAGGATCACGAAGGTGGCAACGCCACTGTAGATCCAGGTCGCCGCGACGGCGACCAGCTGCTTGCCAAGCTGGCCGGCATTGCCGTCGATCAGGCCGGAGGCTCCGTTGACCGCTGCGATCGCGAAGACGCCGGTCAGGATCGCGCCGAGCGTGCCGCCAACGCCGTGGACGGCCCAGACGTCGAGCGCGTCGTCGACCTTGAGCCGCTCGCGCAGCAGGATCGCCCCGTAACAGACGGAGCCGGCCGCGAAGCCGATGATTATGGCCGCGCTGGCATCGACGTAGCCGGAGGCCGGCGTGATGGCGACCAGGCCGGCGACCGCACCGCAGACCGCGCCCACGACGCTCGGTGTGCCCTTGTGTAGCCAGCTCATAGTGACCCAGGTGAGCGCCGCCATGCCTGCGGCCGTGTTGGTTACGACGAAGGCGTTGGCCGCGAGGTCGTTCGCGGCCAGGGCGGAGCCGCCGTTGAAGCCGAACCAGCCGAACCACAGCAGCCCGGCTCCGAGTACGACCAGACGGACGTCGTGTGGTTCGAAACGGTCGGACTCGCGCTTGACGCGCGGCCCCAGAACGAGGGCCGCGACCAGGGCCGCGACGCCCGAGCTGATGTGGACGACAGTGCCGCCGGCGAAATCGATTGCGCCCAGCTTGGCGAGCCAGCCGCCCTGGCCCCAGACCCAGTGAGCGATCGGCGAGTAGACAAGGAGAGTCCACAACAGTGAGAACAGCACGAAGGCCTTGAAGCGCTTGCGTTCCGCGAAAGCTCCGGTGATCAGCGCCGGCGTGATGACGGCGAACATCATCTGGAACGCCATATAGGCGGTGCCCGGAATCGTGGGGGCGTACGAGAGCGGCTCCTTGCCGACTCCGCGCAGGCCAATGTAGTCGAGCCCGCCGATGATCCCCCAGCCGTTGACGTCCGTGCCGAACGCCAGAGTGAACCCGATGAGAACCCACGTAACACTGACGAGGGCGAGGATGAAGACGCTGTGCATGATCGTGCTGAGCACGTTCTTGCGGCGGACGAGGCCGCCGTAGAACAGGGCCAGGCCGGGCGTCATGAGCATGACTAGCGCAGCCGATGTCAGCACCCAGGCGGTGTCGCCGGTGTTGATGGCGCTTGCGGGGTTCACGCGGTTGTCTCCTTCGTTCCGTGCCGCAACAAAACCACCCATGTCGGTGCGGCCGGATGGAGCGTACGCAGCGGGCGCGCCCGAATCAGTACCGGTCAAGTGACCCCGCGGTAACGCTCAGGTGGCGCGACGGTTGCCGTTCAGAAACGGCCGCGGGGCGGACGCGGCCTCAGGCCGTCTGCCCCACCCGCGCCATGCGATGCGGGCGATCCACGCAATCGACGCGGCAACCTCGCGCGTCCGTGTCCGGAGTGTTGCCGTGGTAGTGGCGCCACGCCGCGTCGGGGCCGTGAAGGCCGCCGTCGGCAAGCGATTCACGAGCGATGAGGCGGCAGCCGCAGGCGGCGCACGTCAGCACGGCCGATTCCTCGCGATGCAAGGCGCGAGGTCGGGAGTGCTCCCCAACCGGCTCGTACTCGTGCAGCTTCATCGAACCACCTGGCTGGCGGAGGCGCTCTCCGCTCGAGACCAGCCTACGCCCTCTCCGGCTCCGAATGCGACATCGCGGCGGGGCCAATTCGGTGTCAATTCGGGACGCAGCGCGGCCGGCCCAGAGCCTCGGGCGCGGCTAAACCCCGAGGCGAGCCCGCGCCGCAGCCAGGGCCGCGGCTACGCGGCGTGGAGCCGTGCCACCCACGACGTCGCAGCTCGCGAGCGCGCCCTCCAGGGCGGCGGCGGCGCGCAGCTCACCGGGGAGCGCGGCATCGCCAATGATCGTGACCGCGACGCTGTCATCGGAGGAGGCCAGCGCCGCGGCGATCGTGGCGTCGTCGAGCCCCTCGAGCCCGAGGCCGCTCCTCTCCGCTTCGGCGACCAGCTTCCCCACGACATGGTGAGCGGCCCGGAAGGCCACTCCCCGCCGGACGAGGGCGTCGGCGACGGCCGTGGCCGTGATGTAGCCCTCCCCCGCCGCGGCCCGCATCCGCTCGCGATCGACCGCGAGGGTCGAGACCATGCCGGCCATGACGCCCAGGGAAGCCTCGAGCGTGGCCGCCGCCTCGAACAAAGGCGGCTTGTCCTCCTGCAAATCGCGCTGATACGCGAGCGGCAAGCCCTTCAGCAGCGCCAGCATCCCCGTCAGCGACCCGATCACCCGCGCAGCCCGGCCTCGCACCAGTTCGGCCGGATCGGGGTTCTTCTTGTTCGGCATCATCGACGACCCGGTCGAGAACGAGTCGGACGCCCGGACGAAGCCGAACCGCGGGTTCGACCACCAGGTGATCTCCTCGGCCAGCCGCGACAGGTGGACCATGCACAGGGCGATGGCGGCCAGCGCTTCGACCACGAAGTCGCGGTCGCTCACGGCGTCGAGCGAGTTGTCGGTCACGCCGTCGAACCCGAGCTCCGCGGCCGTCGCCTCGCGGTCGAGCGGATAGCCCGCGCCCGCGAGCGCGCCCGAGCCCAGCGGCGAGACGTTCGCCCGCCGCCGGCAGTCGGCCAGCCGACCCCGGTCGCGCTCGAGCATCTCGACGTACGCCAGCAAGTGGTGGGCCAGCAGCACCGGCTGGGCCGGCTGGATGTGAGTGGCGCCGGGCAGGATTGCCTCGCCGTCGCGGACCGCCAAGCCGACGAGCGCGCGCTCCATCCCCAGGATCGCCTGGTCCAGGCCGTCGATGGTGCGCCGCAGCCAGAGCCGCAGGTCCGTCGCCACCTGGTCGTTGCGCGATCGACCGGTGTGCAGGCGCCCTGCCAGCGGCCCGATCCGCTCCCGCAGAGCCGCTTCGAGGTTCATGTGAACGTCTTCGAGCGCCGGGTCCCACGCGAGAGTCCCGGCCTCCACCTCGCCGCGCAGCCCCTCGAGGCCAGCCACGAGCGCGCCAACTTCGTCGTCAGCGAGCAGCCCCGCTCGCCCCAGCCCGTGAACGTGGGCTATCGACCCGGCGACGTCGTCCAGCGCGAGCGCGCGGTCGATCTCGATCGAGCGGCTGAAGTCGGCCACCCGTTCGTCAGTCGTGTCCTCGAATCGACCGCCCCAGAGCCGCATGGATCCTCCTCCGTCGCGCCGCTGACGGCATGGTACCGGGTCCGGAGGCGAAGACGCGCGCCCGCGGCCGCGGCGCCGCAACCGGCCATCCTGCCGGCCGCGCCGCTGGGCGGTCAGCCGGTCGCCGGGGCTGAGGGAGTCAGGGCGGGCTCGACGCCCACGGGAGCCGCCTCACCGAGCCCGGGCAGCGCCGCCAGGCCCACCAGCCCGCCAACCACCGCGCAAACCGCGCCTGCGCCGAACACGCCGAGCGGACCCGCCGCGGCGTACAGGACGCCGCCGATGAGGTTTGCCAGGATCGCCGCGATGCCGAAGCACGCGGCCTGGAAGAGCGTCTGACCCGTAGCTTGAAGGCGCGCCGGCAGCATCCGGGCCATCGTCAGCACGAACGAGACGAAGATGCCGGCGAAGAAGATCCCCGACGCGAAACGGGTGACCATGATCGGTCCGGCGTCCACCAGAACGACCCAGCTCAGCATGCAGGCGGCAAAGCCGAGGGCCGAAACCGGGAGGACGAGCCGGGGACCGATCCGGCCGACCAGCCACCCGGCGAGGATCATGCCCGGCACCTCGGCCAGCGATCCGATGCCGTTGGACAGGCCCACTTCCCCCGCCCCGCCACCGAGGTCGGAGATCCTGATCGAGATGTAGGTGGCGGCGGCCATGACGCCGAGGAAGACTAGCGTGACCGAGGCCAGGACGCCGACCAGCCGCGGCTCGATCTTGAAGGCCTCCCCGACCGAACCGAACCGGCCGCGCTCCGGGGCAACCTGGACGCGCCCTTCGGCTGCCCTGCGGGCCATGCGACGACGCTCGCTGTCGCGGCCGAGAGGAACGAACATGGCGCAGGTCGCCGTCGCCGCCATGATGATGAAGTACACGAACGGGGCCGCCAGGTAGCCGGTCTGGGCGTACAGGAAACCGCAACCGATGGCCGCGCCGGCCGCGCCCAGACTCGTCAGAAGCCGCAGCCGCGAGTACTCGCGCGCGGCATTTGCCAGGGTGGGCACGGCCATCGCATCGGTCAGGGCCAGGGTCGGCCCTCCGCCCGCGCTGATCACCAGCTGGCAGAAGATGATCGCGACCGCGGGAATCGGCGCGCTCAGCCCGATGGCGAAGATGGCCGCCGGGATGCAGGCCAGCTGCAGAGTGCGGCGCGGGCCGCTGACGATGTCGCCCATGTGACCCCAGGCCGGCAGGGCGATCGCATACGCCAGCGAGCCGAGGCCCGTCGTCAGGCCGATCAGGGCCGGCTCGAAGCCCCTCGACTGCAGCAGGACGGGCACGAAGCCGTACAAGGCGCCGACGGCGAGGCCATTCGACAGGTACAGAGCCCGCAACCAGCGCATCGGACCAGATGTTAGCGGCCGCACGAGGAATGGCCGCGCTGGCGCGCTACCCTACTGTTGCCGGCGCCTGTTGCCGACGTCTCCTCTGCCAGACAAGGAGCTGTCGATGGCGAAGCGTCAACATGACCAACACCGAGCGAGCGCCCATTCGACGCCCGCCCCGCCCGATCCCGGCGACTTCAACAAGGCCGCCGTGGCCGCCGCTGCCGCCGTCGTCGCGCGCGAGCGCGCCCTCGCCAGAGCGGCCGTCAAAGCCCAGGCCACGCTCACGGGCCCCGACCTGACCCCCGAAGGCGACTACCGCCAGGAGCCGGGCAAGAAGCTCGAGCTCAAGTCCTACCTGACGGAGCTCGCCCGCCTCAACGTGGAGTTGGTCAAGCTCCAGGAGTGGATCAAGGTCCGCGGTCTCAAGGTCGTGGTTCTGTTCGAAGGCCGCGACGCGGCCGGCAAGGGCGGCGCGATCAAGACGATCTCCGCGCCGCTGAACCCGCGTGTTTGCCGCGTCGTGGCGCTCGGCACGCCGACCGACCGCGAAAAGACGCAGTGGTATTTCCAGCGCTACGTGGCTCAGCTCCCGGCTGCCGGCGAGATGGTCCTGTTCGACCGCAGCTGGTACAACCGGGCCGGCGTGGAGCACGTCATGGGCTTCTGCACCCAGGAGGAATACGCGGAGTTCCTGCGCTCATGCCCGGAGTTCGAGCGGCTGCTCCTGCGCTCGGGCATCGTCCTCCTCAAATACTGGTTCTCCGTCGGCAACGAGGAGCAGGAGAAGCGCTTCCAGGACCGCCTGGCCGACCCCACCAAGCACTGGAAGCTCTCACCGATGGACGTCATGTCGCGCGCTAAATGGGTCGAGTACTCGCGCGCCAAGGACGCCATGTTCTCCGCGACCGACATCCCCGAAGCCCCGTGGTGGGTGGTCGCGGCAGACGACAAGAAGCGAGCCCGCCTGAACACGATCCGCCATCTGCTGAGCGTCATTCCGTACGAGGACATCGTCGAGCCGAAGATCGAGCTGCCGCCGCGCCAGGCGGAGGACGGCTACGTCCGCCCGCCGATCTTCAGCCAGCACTTCGTGCCGGACGAATACTGACGCACGTCGTTGGCCACAATTGGCCGATCGCCGGTCCGACGGCGCAGGCCAAGGCGGCTGCGAGCACCCGCAATTCAATCGTGCGTGAGCGAGGAGCGCAGAAGCCAACTCAGGAATGCGCCGGCTGGGCGGCGATCGCAGGGCGTACCATCGCGACGTGTCCGACCAGCTGAACCTGAGCCTCACCGGCGACGTCGCGCGGTTGCCCCGAACCCTGCGGCCGATGATGCCCAGGTCGGCCGAGGCGCCGTTCGACTCGAGCGATCACGTCTTCGAGCCGAGCTGGGGCGGCCGCCGCGCCCTCGCCTTCGTCGAATCGGGGCGCTCCGGCAAGCCGACCCTTCGACTGCTCGACGAGAGCGGACGCGACCTCGCCCCGCACCTGCCGGAGTTGGCGTACATCGCGGACCTCCTCGGCGAGCCGCCAGCCATCCTGGACGGCGAGCTCGTCGTTCCGGATCGGACCGGACGAATGGACGCGGAGGCACTGGCGGGCCGCCTGGCGGACGGCCAGACCACCGGACTCAGCCCCGTCTACTTGGTCTTCGACCTGCTCTGGGCCGGCGGTCGGCCGCTGGTCGCGCAGCCGCTGATCAAGCGCCGGGAACGCCTGGCGAAGATCGTGACGCCAAGCCCCGAGCTGGTCGTGGTGCCGGGCGTGGTCAACGACGGCCTGGAGTTGCATTTCGCCGTCGCGCAGCAGGGCCTTGCCGGCGTGATGGCTCGCCACCTGCAGAGCCCATACCTTCCGGGCCGCCACAGCGACCTGTGGCGCTGGATTCCGACACAACCCGGCGAAGTGCCGCTGCACCTGGTGCCCGAACCGGTCGCGGCGCCGACGCGGCCAGTCCTGGCCCTGATCCAGCGGCTCCCGTTCGACGACTGAGGCGGGCCGTCGGCCGCGGGGTCAGCGAGCGACCCGCGACGCCTTGAGGACCTGGCGCAGCCCGACGCGTTGTCCGTAGAGCAGCACCCCGGCGCTGTAGATCCGCGCCGCCACGAAGAGCGCCACCACGATGGCGGCCAGCAGGAAGACGACCGCCAGAGCGAACTCCCAGATGGCCACGTGGCCGACCGAGACCCGCGCCAGCATCAGGTACGGGCTGAAGAACGGCACGAACGAGGCGATCTGGACCCACGCCTCATCGATCGCCTGAAGGCCGAAGATCGACATGAAGTAGCCGACGAAGATAAGCATCATCAGCGGTGATGTGGCGCTCTGGACGTCCTCCTGCCTGCTCACGAGCGATCCGAGGGCGGCGTACAGAAGCGAGTAGAACAGGAAGCCGAGCACGAACAGCACGACGAAGGCGGCGAGGACGACTGGATCGAGCCCGCCGAACGGCGCACCCGAGCTCGAGCCCACGACCATCTGGTGAATCGGCCCCTGGGCCAGGAGCCCGCCCACGACCGCGGCCAGGATGATCCCGTATTGGGTCAACCCCGCCGCCCCGTTCCCGATCACCTTGCCCGCCAGCATTTGGAGGGGCGTCGTCGCGTTGAGCATCAGCTCCATGACGCGGCTGCCCTTCTCCTCGGCCACGCTCATGGCGACCCACGTGCCGTAGGTGATGATCGCCATGAAGATCAGCACGATCAGGCCGGTCGAGAGCAGGTCGGACGAAACGTCCTGGCTCACGCTGTGGGCGAGGCCGGCCGATGGGTTGACCGGCAGGACCGTGAAGGGCGTGGCGCCGAGCGCGCCGATGGAAGTGCCGGCTCGAGCCAGGCTGTCGTCCAGCGCCAGCCCCCACGTCGCCGCGGTGTTGATCGTCCGCACGACCTGGCCGTCCGAGGGGAGATCGGTACGGAGGGTAAACCCGAGGCTCTGGGTGGCCGGATCGCGGTCCACGATCAGCATGGCATCGAACTTGCCCTGCTCGAGGGCCCGCTGCGCCGAGGCCAGCTCATTTCCCGAAACCCAGCTCACGACATACGGGGGATGGGCCGTGAAGGCGCTCTGCCCGTTCAGTGTCGCGCTCAGCGCTGCGGGCGCGTCCGACGGCATGTCGGCAGCGCGGACCACGACTTCGAGGCGAGTCTGGCTCGTGCCCATGGCGAAGTCGATCAGGACCGGAAGCTGCGTGGCCGCGAAGGCGATCCCCGCCAGCAGCACCGTGCCGAGGACGAAGCTTCGGCTCCTGGCGCGGCTGCGGAACTCGCGGACCGAGATGTACCACGCGTTCGGGAAGAGCGTGCGCCAGCCGTTCATGCGTACACCGCCTTCGGGGCGAGCGTTCGCTCGCTGGTGTCTATCTGTCCGACGTGCTCGATGAAGATCTGCTCGAGCGACGGGTCAGCTATCTCGAAATGGCGGACCTTGCAGCCCCGAGCCAGGGCGGCCTGCAGGACGACGGCCGGGTCCTGACTCCGGGCAACTTCCGCCTCGGTGTAGTCCTGGCCACGTCTGGTGACGCGAACTCCGTCCAGGGTCCCGAGCCAGTCGATCTCAGGGTCGCCCTCCACGGCCAGCCGAACGACCTGCCGTCCCGTGGAGCGGCGGACGTCACGAACGGTCCCGCCGACGACGACCCGCCCGCGGTCCAGGATGGCGATCGACTCGCACAGCTCCTCGACCGTGTCCATCTGATGGGTCGAGAAGACCAGGGTCTTGCCTCGATCCTTCATCTCCTGGAAGGCCTCCTTGAGCAGGGCCGCGTTAACCGGGTCGAGGCCCGTGAACGGCTCGTCCATCAGCAGCACCTGCGGGTCGTGCAGGATCGCCGCGATGAACTGGATCTTCTGCTGGTTGCCCTTGGAGAGCTCCTCAGCGCGCCGCTCGGCGTATTCCGGGATGCGGAAGCGCTCCAGCCAGTCCCGGGTCTCGCGCACGGCCTCCTTGGATTTGACGCCGTGCAGCTTGGCGAAGAAGACCAGCTGCTCGAGGACCTTCATCTTGGCGTAGAGCCCCCGCTCCTCGGGCAGGTAGCCCCAGGTGTCGCGCGAGACTTCCGTGTTGAGCCGGCCGTTCCAGGCGATCGTTCCCGAATCCGGCCGCAGGATGTCGAGAACGATCCGCATCGCCGTCGTCTTGCCCGCGCCGTTGGCGCCAAGGAAGCCGAAGACCTCGCCCGGCTTGATCTCGAGCGAGATGTCGTCGAGGGCCTGGACCTCACCGAAGCGCTTGAAAACCGAGTCGATGATGAGGGACATGTGATCTCCGGCTGGCTGTCGAGTCGCTCATAGTGACCGAGTTCTCGACCGATGTGTTCGATTATCGGGGCTCAGGGACGTCCCGCCGTGGACCTTTGGGATGACCGTTCCGTCGTTCTGAGGTAGGTGACTCCCGGCCGGGGCCGACGCGAGCGAACCCGTCAAACGCGCCAGCGATACCACACGAGGGCGACCATGTAGCCGAAGGTGAGCACGAGAGCCATGAGGGTGAACTGCCAGTTGTCGCGGCCCATGACCTCCATGACCGCGAAACCAACGATGGCCACGACTATCCCCATCCCCATGGCGGCCATCGCGGCCCGTTCCTGGATGAGCTGCCAGCGCTCGTCTACGGGCTTGCCGGCGAGCGCGCTGACCGTCTCGCTGCGAGTCTGAAAGACCCAGATCACGCCGATAAAGACAACCAGGATGGCCATTCCCCCGGCCGCGCGAGTGACTGGCGCGCCCTGCCGGACCTCGAGGCCGATCAGCAGCGCACCGAGAATCAGGCCAACGAGGGCGAAGGCCGTGGCTCGTCGTCGTCTTGGTCTAGTGCTCGTCGTCATCATGGAAGACCTCTTCAACCGGCCTCTCGAAGAACCGCCCAATTGCCAGGGCGAGGGGCAGCGAGGGCAAGTACCGGCCCGTTTCGATGGCATTGATCGTCTGGCGCGAAACATTCAGGCGCCCCGCCAGATCGCCCTGGCTTATGCCTCGTCGCTCCCGCAGTTCCCGCACGTCGTTGCGCATGATGTAAAGCTAACTTGTCACCAGAGACCTGTCAAGTCTGCTTGACAGCTGCGCCGCGACCTCAGGCGACCCAGGGCCGGTGGCGGATAGCCCGGTACGCCTCCGCGAAGAGGGCCGGGGCCAGGGCGACGATCGCGACCAGCAGCCAGTCGAACGCGTCGAGGGGCGTCGCCTGGAACGCGTCGGAGAGAGCCGGAACGAAGGGGATGACGACCTGGACCGCCACGCAGGCGATGCCACCGGCCAGCAGAAGGGCGTTGGGGCGCCGCAGCAGCACCGGGTACGCGAGACTCCGGTTGGCGTTGGCTCGGACCACCTGGCCGACAACAAGGGCCGTGTAGGCCAGCCACCGGGCGTGCTCGAAGTCCGGACTGTGCCGTTCGATCATGTAGAGCGCCGCGAAGGCGCTGAAGCCGCCGGCCAGGCAGATGCGGGACAGGATCGTCCAATCGAGCAGTGGCTGACTGCGCGGCCGCGGCGGGCGTTGCATCGAGCCCGGCTCCTCGGCCTCGCCCTCGAACGAGACGGCCGTGAGCGTGTCGATGAAGACCTCGAGCCACAGGATCTGGATCGGCAGAAGCGGCTGGCTGTAGCCGGCGATCGTGGCGATGAGGATGAACCCGAGCATCGCCACGTGAGTCGAGACCAGGAAGACCAGGCCCTTCTGCACGTTGGCCACCAGACGGCGGCCCTCGCGCAGGCCGTACATGAGGGTCACGAACGAGTCGTCGCCCAGGACCAGGTCGGAGGCCTCGCGGGCCACGGCCGTCCCGCTCCCCATGGCCACGGCTACGTCGGCGTGGTGGAGTGCCGGGGCGTCGTTCACGCCGTCTCCGGTCACCGCGACGGTCCGGTTGCAGCGCCGTGCCACGTCCACGATCCGCAGCTTCTGCTCGGGGATTGCCCGCGCCACGATGTTGAGCGTCGGCAGCTCCGCGGCGAGACGGTCGTCGTCCCACCCGGCCAGCTCCGCCCCGGTGACGACCCGTTCGTTGGGCAGGCCGGCGTCCGCGGCGATCGCGGCGGCCGTGGTGGGGTGGTCGCCAGTCACGATCAACGGCTGGATGCCCGCCGTCTTGGCCAGGGCCATGGCCTCTCGAATGCCGGGCCTGATTCGGTCGGCAAAGGCGAGCACGCCCAGGGGCAGCCAGGCCCTGCCGTCCAGAGAGCGAGCCAGCAGCAGCAGCCGCTCGCCCGCTTCGGCGCCGCTCTCCACCAGGCTCTGCCAGGCCCTGCGCTCCGACACCGGCAGCCCGGAGCACATCTCCAGCACGGCCTCGGGCGCGCCCAGAGCCAGCTCCTCCTCGGCCGCCTTCCCGGCTGGCGTGCGCGTGCGAGCGCGCGTTCGCGAGTAGGGCCGCTCGTCGCTGACCGGGTGGGCGTCGAGCAGGTCCGCCGGATCCAGGTCCAGGACGATCGCCTGCTCGGACAGGAACCCGAACAGCGACCGACTGAAGGAGCCCGGCTTGCTGCCCGTGGCGACGCTCCAGGCGTCCTCCTCGGCCCGGATTGCGAGGATCGCCAGCTCGGCCACTTGGGAGCGGTCCTCCACGACACCCACGGGAGTGCGAATCGCGGTCAGGGCCAGGCGGTTCTCCGTCAGCGTGCCGGTCTTGTCGGTGACGATCAGGTCCACGGAGCCGAGCGTCTCCTGGGCCGAGAGGCGCCGGACGAGGACGTTCATCCGAAGCAGTCGGTAGGCTCCCAGGCCCAGGACGACGGCCACCAGCGCCGGCGGCTCCTCCGGGATCGCGGCGATCGCGGCCGAGACGCCGGCCAGCACGTTCTTGCCGGCCTCGTTGCCGCGCAGGAAACCCAGGGTCACGACGATCGCGATCAGGCCGATCGCGACCACGAGCAGGATGCGGACGAGCCGATCCAGCTCGCGCTGAAGCGGAGAGCGGCGGCGCTCGCGGCCGGCCAGGGCCGAAGAGATGCGGCCGAACTCCGTCGAAAGGCCGGTTGCCACGACGACGCCCTCGCCGCGGCCGCCGACCACAGCCGTGCCGGCGTATGCCATCGAGTGGCAGTCGGCCAGGGCCGCGTCCTCCGGATCAGGCTCGGTCGAGGCCCGTTCCGGCAGCGACTCGCCGGTCAAGACGCTCCGGTCGAAGGTGAGGGCTTCGGCCCGGATCAGCCGGAGGTCGGCCGGCACGACGTCGCCGGTTCGGAGCAGGACGAGGTCGCCCGGCACGAGTTCGCGCGTCGGAACGTCCTCGACCCGGCCGCCGCGCCGAACCCGGGCAGAAGGAGCCGCCGCCTCGCGCAAAGCCTCCAGCGCCTTCTCGCCGCGGTATTCGGTTACCACGCCGGCTCCGACGATCGGAGCCAGGATCACGAGCACGAGCAGCCCGTCGCGAACCTGGTTGAGGGCGATGGCCAGGCAGCCGGCGATGAAGAGCAGGACGATGAAGGGTTCGCGGGCGCCGTCCCAGAAGAGCGCCAGCAGCGAAGTCTTTCGGACCGACTCGAGCTCGTTTGGACCGAACTCGGCGAGCCGCGCCGAAGTCTGTCCTGGTGAGAGGCCGGTGGTGGGATCCGATCCGAGCTGCCGCAGGACGGAATCCGGAGCCATCTGGGCAGGTGAGGCAGGCAATTGGAGAGACGTGCCGGCAGACGGCGCCCCGGTGCGGGCGGGGAGGTTCATGGCAACCTACACGATCGAGCCGGGTCCGCTGCTCGGTTGTCACGCTCCTGGGCGTCCGCCCCGACGCCGCACCTAGAATGAGGCATGAGCCAGAGTCCCGCAAACAAGCCAGTCAACATCAAGGCCGACCGAACGGCCGGCGTGCTGACGATCGATTGGGCGGACGGCCATCGCAGCGAGTTCGAGGCGACGACCCTGCGCCTGCTCTGCCCTTGCGCCTTCTGCCAGGGCGAGGCAGGGCGGCCCGGCTGGCTCGACACCAACCCGACGCTCAGCTCGATCCAGACGCAGCTCGTGGACGCGCGGCTGGTCGGCGCGTACGCTCTGGCCCCAACCTGGGCCGACGGCCACGACACCGGCTACTACACGTTCGAATCGCTGCGCGAGAACTGCCCTTGCCCGGAATGCACCGCAACCCATCGCCGGCTGTCCTAGGCTGGCGCCGACGCAGAAGCTGCCAGCCAACCTACTCGTCGAAGGAGATCGCATGATCGTCGCCACCACCCCCTACCTGGCCGGCTATCGGGTCGCCGAAGCCAAGGGCCAGGTCTTCGGCCTGGTCGTTCGAAGCCGCGGCTTCGCCGGCAACTTCGCGGCCGGCCTCCGCTCACTCGTGGGCGGCGAAATCCACGAGTACACCGAGCTCCTCGAGGACACTCGACGCCAGGCGCTCGACCGAATGGTCCAGAACGCGACACTCATGGGCGCCAACGCGGTCGTCTCGATGCGCTTCGACTCGTCGGAGATCGGGAACACGATGTCCGAGATCGTGGCCTACGGGACCGCGGTCGTCGTCGTGCCCGATTCCAGCGCGAAGCCCGCCGCCGAGTAGGCGGCCGAACGACAGCGCTCTGAGCCGCCGCTCTCCGTTCGCGGACCAGCGCGGCGCCTCCTGACCGCGCCTCGCGATCGGCGCTACGACGCGCGGCGGCGCGGCGTCCCCGGCGCGATAGAGAGGAACACATGCTGCCCACGTGGATACGGTGGCTCGCTTTCGGGTTCGGGGCGGTCCTGATCCTGGGCGGATTCGCCGCCGCTTCGGCCGGCGGCGAGAGCGTCGCGGGCGTGGAGGCGATCGTCGTAGGTGCCGCGGCGATGATCGTCGCGGTCCTGCAGCGGCCGCGCTACCGCTCCAGCGCGGCCGAACAGGGGCACGAGGACCCAGGGCCCGGAGGCGGCGAGGACGGCTCGATAGAGCCGCGCTTCCTGCCGACGAACGAGGTCTTCGTCGACCCGACGAGTCACCGGCTGATGCGCGTCTTCGTGGATCCCCGGTCCGGGGAGCGCAGGTATCGCGCCGAAGGTTGATCGAGGCGCTGCGGCGTGGCCCGCGTCGGAGTCCCAGGCCCGCGCTGGGGCACAATGCATGCGGCGGGGCAGGTCCCTATTGCGCGCTGGGCCCGCCCGACGAGAATGGGCCGATACACGCGGCGCGGCCCGGTGAGCGGCCGCGGCGGATATTGACAACGGCGCCGCGAGCGCCCGGGGTGAAGTGACGGCAATCGTTCGAAGGAACTCGATGCCAAAGGGCTCGACCCCCCACGAGGCGAGCTCCGAGTTCCCATACATCAATCGCGAGCTCAGCTCGCTCGAGTTCAACAGACGCGTCCTGTTCGAAGCCGGCGACGACCGAAACCCGCTCCTGGAGCGAGTGAAATTCCTGGCGATCTTCGCCAGCAACATGGACGAGTTCTTCCAGATCAGGGTGTCGGGGCTAGTGGACCAGGCGACAGCCAAAGCTCCGCCATCGAGCCCAGGGGACAAGCCCGCGGCGGAGCAGCTGGCCGCGATCCGCACTCGCGTCCGCGAGATGCTGGTGGAGCAGGGCGAGATCTTCGACGGAGTCTGCACTGCCCTGAACGACGCGGGCATCTCGATCGTGGGATACGACGCGGTGCCCGAGCACCACGCAGCCCTGCGCCAGCGCTTCACCGATGAGATCTATCCCGTGCTCACCCCGCTGGCAGTGGATCCCGGGCATCCGTTCCCGTACATAAGCACCCTCAGCCTGTCGCTGGCGATCCGGATCGAGGACCCCGACGGCGGCGAGGAGCGCTTCGCCCGGGTCAAGGTGCCCTCTTTGCTTCCGCGCCTCATCGAGATCGAGCCGAGCAAGTTCGTCCTGGTCGAGGAGGTCATCGCCGCCAACCTGGACATGCTCTTCTCGGGCATGACGATCCTCGAGACGCATCTCTTCCGCGTCACCCGCAACGCCGACCTGGAGCTCGAGGAGGACGAGGCCGACGACCTGCTCCTGGCGATCGAGGAGGAGCTGCGGCGACGGCGTTTCGGCGACGCCGTGCGCCTGGAAGTGGACCGCGCCATGCCCGCGTCGATGCGGCAGATCCTGGAGCGGGGCGTCGGCGTGGGCCCAGAGGACTGCTACGAGGTCGGCGGCATGCTCGACCACACCGGCCTGATGCAGCTCGCCGGCTTGGACAGGCCGGACCTCAAGCTCCCGCCGTACGCCCCGGTCGTGCCGACACGCCTGGCGCCGCCGGACGAGGACGAACCGGCCGACGTTCTCGCCGCCATCCGAGCCGGCGACCTGCTGGTCCACCACCCATACGAGAGCTTCGCCGCGTCCACGCAGAGGTTCATTGCCCAGGCCGCGAGCGACCCGGACGTCCTGTCCATCAAGATGACGCTGTATCGAACCAGCGGCGACTCGCCCATCGTGCGCGACCTGATCTCCGCCGCGGAGCGAGGCAAACAGGTCGTGGTCCTGGTCGAGATCAAAGCCCGCTTCGACGAAGAGGCGAACATCGAGTGGGCCCGCAAGCTCGAGCAGGCCGGGGCGCACGTGGTCTACGGGCTGGTGGGGCTCAAGACCCATTCCAAGACGTCCCTGGTGGTTCGCCGCGAGGGCTCCACGCTGCGCCGCTACGTCCACATCGGCACCGGCAACTACAACCCCGGCACCGCTCGCCTGTACACGGACCTGGGTCTGCTGTCGTGCCGGCCGGAGCTGGGCGCCGACGTCAGCGACCTGTTCAACGTCCTGACCGGCCTGTCGCGACAGCGCGACTTCCGGCGCCTGATCGTCGCGCCGATGAACCTGCGCAACTGGATCCTGTCGATGATCGAGCGCGAGGCGAGCTACGCCCGCGACGGCAGGCCCGCTCGAATCGTCCTCAAGCTCAACTCGCTCGTCGACCCGGCGTGCGTTGCCGCCCTCTACGCGGCGTCCCAGGCCGGAGTGAAGGTGGACCTCCTCATCCGCGGCATATGCTCGCTCTGGCCAGGCGTGCCGGGAGTCAGCGAGGGGATCCAGGTTCGCTCGATCGTCGGCCAGTACCTGGAGCATTCGCGCATCTTCAGCTTCGCCAACGACGGCCGCCCGGAGTGGTACATCGGCTCGGCCGACCTGATGGAGCGGAACCTGGACCGACGCGTTGAGGCTGTCGTGCCAGTGGAGGACCTGGAAGCCCAGGCGAGGATCCGCTCGCTCGTCGAGGTCCTGTTCTCCGACGATCGCCGGTCCTGGCAGCTCGGCTCGGACGGGGCCTACCATCGGACCGAGGAATTGGCCGGCGTTCCGGGTACGATCGACACCTTCGAGATCCTTCAGGCGCGGTCGATAGCCTCCGTCGCAGTCGAGGCAGCCGAGCCACGCCGGCCTCACGCCGGGGCGGGCTCTCTCGATCCGAGGGCATAGTCTCAATCCGGGAGCGGCCAGATGGTCACGGGGCGCAAGGTCGAGATCGAGATGAAGTACCAGCTCAATTCGCCGGATAGCGCCGACCGCTACCTGGTGGCGCCGGAGCTGGGCCAGTTCAAGCCGGCGGGCCAGGTCCGCATCGTGCAGATAGAAGACCGCTACGTCGACTCGGCGGACTGGGCCCTCACCAGGGCGGGCTTCGCCGCCCGGCTGCGCCGAACCGCGCACGAAACCGCGATCGGCCTCAAGCGCCAGGCCACGCCGGAGGGCCGACTGCACCGTCGAGAGGAGCTCGAAGGCCCCGCGGACCCGGACGCGCTGCCGGCGGCCTGGCCGGTCTCGCCGGCACGCTCGATCGTTCTGGAACTGTGTGGCGATGCACCTCTGGTGGAGCTGCTCACGATCCGCCAGGTGCGGCGAGTCCGCCGGCTCGAGTGCGGCGAGACGACGGCCGACCTCAGCGTCGACGAGGTCGAGGTGCTGGTGGACGGCCGCACCGTCACCCGGTTCGACGAGCTGGAGGTGGAGCTGGACGCCGGATCCGAGGAACCGCTCCATGCCCTCGGAGACATCCTCGACCACGACGATGGCCTGCGCCGGTCCTCCCGGTCCAAGCTGGAACGGGCGGTGCACGCCATTCACAAGGCGCTGCCAACGATGTCCGAGGAGGTCCGGCAGCGCTGGCTCGGGGCACCGCCCGCTCTCTCCGGCGGCCGCCGGCGACGCGCGCATGCCGAAGAGCGCTCGGGCGAGGGCGAAGCTACAGCTGCCGGGGGCGCCGCGATCGATGCTCCCGCCACCGACGGTTCCACTTCCCCGCAACTAGAGCGCGTCTCCGTTGCCCCTCGTCCGAACGGCCCGCGGGGGCTCGGAGTCGTGCCCGACGACAGCCTGCCGGAGGCGGCCCGCAAGGTCATCAAGTACCACTTCGCTCGCATGCGGGCCAAGGAGCGCGGCACGCGCGACGGATCCAACCTGGAGGATCTCCACGACATGCGCGTGGCCACCCGCCGGATGCGCGCCGCCTGGCGCGTCTTCGACGACGCCTTCAAGCCGGGCAGAACCAGGAAGCTGCGCCGCCGGTTGCGGATTCTGTCGGACCGGCTCGGGGCGGTCCGCGACCTGGACGTGCTGATCGACGGCCTGGAAGCGTATCGACTCGGCCTGGATCCGGACCAGCAACCCGGCCTGGAGCCGCTCCTGGCGCTGTGGCGCCGCCAGCGCAGCTCGGCCCGAGATTTGCTGATAGACGAGCTGGACTCGGGCCGCTACGCCAACTTCCTCGACGACATGAAGGATTTCCTCGACGCCGGCTCCAACGAGGCCGCCACGGTGGCCTCCCCCACCCTGCCCCATCGCATCAGGGACCGCGTTCCGTCGCAGATCTGGGCCGCCTATGAAGCGGTCCGAGCCTTCGAGCTGGTCCTGCCCTGGGCGGACGTCGAGACGCTCCACCAGCTGCGGATCGCGGCCAAGTGGCTGCGCTACGACCTGGAGTTCTTCGGCGAGACGCTGGGCCCGGATTCGGCGCGCCTCCTCGAGCGGGTCGTCGCCCTGCAGGATTTCCTGGGCTGCCTGCACGACGCCGATGTCGCGGGCAAGCTCGCCCGCGACGTCCTCGTGGCTCGGGCCGGAGAGCTGTCGCGGGCAGAGACCGACGCCATCGGCGCGTACCTTCATTCGCGCGAGCGCGAGCTCGCGCGTCGCCGCCGAGCGCTCGGGCCGGTCTGGCGGGCGGTGACCGGGGCGCCGTTCCGGCGAGCCCTGGGGCGCGCTACCGCGGCCCTGTAGGCTCCACGGCAATCTCGCCACGCCCCGGCGGAATGGCGCCAAGACGGTGTCGCGGCGAACCGCGCCCGGTGCGATGATCCGGCGGTGAACGCCCGCCCCGAGATCCAGCTCCACCTCCTGCGCCACGCCCACGCCGGTGACCCGCTGAAGTGGTCCGGACCCGACGAGGTGCGACCGCTGTCCGAGAAGGGCCGTCTGCAGGCCGAGCGCCTCGGGGAGTTCCTCGCCGCGGCCGGCTTCGCGCCCGACGCGATCCTCAGCTCTCCGATGGCGCGGGCGCTGGAGACAGCCGGGCTGGTGGCCACGCCACTCGGCCTGTCCGTCCGAGTCGACGAGGCGCTGGCAGGCCCGCTGGACCTCGAGTCGTTGGAGGCGCTGCTGACCGCGGCAGGGAATCCGACACGCCCGATGCTTGTCGGCCACGACCCGGAATTCAGTGAGCTGGCGGCCGTCCTGACCGGGGTCGAGGACTTCCAGCTTCGAAAGGGCGCCCTCGTCAGGATCGATCTGACGCGCCCTATCCAGCCTGCGGCCGGACTGCTCCGCTGGCTCCTGCCGCCGGACCTGCTGACCGCCCGGGACTGACGGCCCGGGAACCGATGGTCCTGGGCCGACGGCCCGGGCCCCGGCCGATCACGATGGCCCGAGAGCGCCATCTGTACTCAAGCCCTACCGGGTGGCAGTATTCTCCCGAGTGTCGCAGGCGAAACAAGGTCGGGTGTGCGCGCCGCCGCCGCGATGACAGCTGGGAGAAGGTTCTCGATGGCTAAGGTTCGCGTTCGCAAGTCGAGCAAGGCCGAGCCGGGCGCTCCCGGCACTACGCCTGACACCGGGACCGCCGTGGCCGGCGCCGTCCCGGCAGCGAAGCCGAAGGCGAAGCCGAAGGCGGTCCGCAAAGTACGCAAGCACCTCCGGCGGCTCGAGCGGCAGCTGGCGGACGCGGCTCGATCCGAGGCCCGGCGGGTTCGGAGGCTGGAGAAGGCTCGCTGGCGCCGGCAGCGTCTCGAGGCCGCAATCGACGAAGCCAGAACGGCATCGTCCGTGCCTTCGGGCAAGACGCCTAAGCCGGCGGCCGAGCCACGATCGAAGGGCAAAGCGGTCGCCCCGGCCGACCCGAAGACCGTCCAGGCTGCCGCGGCCCCCACACCGAAACCCGCTGCGAAGGGCAACGGGCCCAAGGCCGCCGCGAAGAGCGACCAGCCCCCCGAGGCCTACTGCCTGCGCGAGAAGAAGCGCGTGCAGATGCTCGACCCGAAGCCAGTGGTCACCGCCAACGGCGGATCCGCCCTGTCGGGCACGTGCCCGAGCTGCGGAGCCGCCCTGTACAAGCTGGTCAGCCGGACTGCCCGCTAGCCTTCGGCGCCAGCCCGATTCGGCCTGCTGTTAACGCGCGGTTCACCGGCCGATTAAGGACAGCAGCCACGCTCGGCCTCGTCCACCGCTCGGACTCGCCTCGACAGACGTGCCCGGTGGAGAAGGAGGCCTATCGACGATGCCCCCAGCCGATCTGGAATTGGCCGCCGCGCCGGAGCTGGCCGATCGGGTTGCCCTCGTCCGAGCCCAGCTCGAGCCGATCAGAAGCCGCGTCGCCCTTCAAGATTCATATCAACGCGAGTCGCTATGCCGGCTCGCGACAGCCCTTACCGCCGGCTCCGCGGCGGAGGTCCTCGAACTCGCCTACGCCATGCGCTGGCTGGAGCTCGAGTCGGACGTGCCGGTCGATGAGCCGACCGACCGCCTGGAGGAAGACATGGTCAATGGATAGCGCCGCCGACGGAACGATTCGGCCGTCTGCGCCCGACTACTACGCGCGAGCCCTGGCATTGTGGCCCCGCCTCGGGCACCCACGGCCGGCTCGGGTTCGGCGCGACCCGCGTCGTATCGCCACGCTGATCTCTCGGCGAACGAGCCTCTCATATCGGGCCATCCTGGAGCTGCTCGGCGCGCCCGCCGACAAGGCCGACCCGCCGGACCGCGACCACTGACCCGCGCCACAACGCTATGCTTGCGGGCCAGGAGCGTCCCCGTGCGGTGTCCATCGCCAGCGCTGCCCGCCCGGACCGACGGCTCGCCAACGCTGGTCAGGGGTGGGTTGTGCAGGACGGCGATCGCTTCGTCGAGCATGGTCACCGGGACGTCTTCGATCGGGAGTTGCAGCAGGTCCGCGGCGATGTCGTCCGCATGGGCGAGCTCGTGGCAGTCGCGATCGACCGGGCCATCGATGCCCTGGCGCACCAGGACCTGCAGGCGGCCGCGGCAGTCGTGGCCAACGACGGCAAGGTCAACCTCGCCCAGACCGAGCTGACGTCGCTGATCATCACCACGATCGCCACGCAGGCTCCGGTTGCCGGAGATCTGCGGTTCCTGATCTCGCTTTCCCACGTCGCGTATGAGCTCGAGCGCATCGGCGACCACGCGGCCGGAGTGGCCCGTCAGGTAGCCAGACTCGTCGACAGCAGGGCGGATGGCAGGACGGTGGGGGCCACCGGCCTGGACCGGATAGGGGAACTCGTCAGCACCATCCTGCACGGCGTCCTGCTGGCCCTGGTCGACCTGGACGCGCAGGCCGCGCGCAGGGTCGCAGCCCAGGATGACGAGATCGACCGGCTGTACCACGCCTACTTCGAGCGGACGCTCGAACGGATGCGCAGCGAGCCCGAGTGGGTCGACGTCGGCGCCCATCTGCTCTTCGCCGCCAAGGACCTCGAACGCATCGGCGACCGGGTCACGAACATCGCCGAGGAGGTCGTCTTCCTCTCGACCGGCTTGGTCGAGGATCTCAATCCCTAGAGCCCGCGGGATTGAGGGGCCGCACCCTGGCTCAGATCTGGGCGCCGCCGTTGGCAGTCGAGGCGACCCCCGGCTCGATATCGCGCCGCTTGGGCGCAATCGGGATCGTGAACGAGAACGTCGAGCCCTGGCCCTCTTCCGATTCGGCCCAGATACGCCCGCCGTGCGATTCGACGACATGGCGGGCGATCGAGAGCCCCAGACCCGTCCCCCCACGGCCCCGAACTCGAGCCCGATCGACCTTGTAGAAACGCTCGAAGATGCGGGTCAGATCGGCCCGTGGAACGCCTATGCCGGGATCGCGGACCCAGACCGTGATCTCGTCGGCAGCTTCACGGACGCCCACGACGATCGTGCCGCCATTCGGGCTGAACTTGACGGCGTTGTGCAGCAGGTTGATGAGCACTTGGCCAAGCCGATCCTCGTCGCCGCGGACCGGCGAGACTTCGGCGGGCAGGTCCAGCGCGATCCGCAGGCCCTGTCGCTCGGCGAAGAGCCGAAGCCGTTCGGCCGTGGAGCGAACCACGCGGATCACGTCGACGTCGTCCAGCAGCAGCTGCGCCGTGCCGCTTTCGATGCGAGATAGATCCAGCAACTCGTTGACCATCTGGGTCAGGTGACCGGTCTCGACCTCTATCTTCGAGATTCGGTCGCGCAATCGCGGCGACGCGGACTCCGCGTCGCGAGCGGCCGTCTCCGCCAGCAGGCTGATCGTCGTGAGAGGCGTGCGCAGCTCGTGCGAGAGATTGTCGATGAACTCGGCCCTGATGCGCTGGAGGCGGCGCAGCTCGGAGACATCCTCGAGCACCAGCCAGACCCCCGAGACCGGCGATCGGCGAGCCCGGACCGTGACGGTGGGCCCGTCGGCGGAGCGCACCGTGAGCTCGCCGCTCGCGGAGCCCGTCTCCATCGCTGCCCGGGCGATCCCCTCGATCCGAGCGTCGACGAATGCCTCCAGGGCCGATCTGCCGACCATGGTCCCCGGTCGACGCTCGAGCATGACGTGGGCCGCGCCGTTGGCCGACTCCACGGTCAGGTCATCCCTCAGGCGGATCACGCCGGCCATCAACAGCTCGGTCAGATAGCCGGTGTCGTGGGCCGTTTGCTCGGCGTGCCAGCGGGCGTCGTCGGCCTGCTCGAGGGCTTCGCGGACGCGCCGCTCGACGTCCGCCGTGTCCGGCGCGCCGGTGGCATCGCGCAAGCGCTCGAGCGCTCGGCCGCGACTGATCGCCACAGCCAGAGCCCAACCCAGCATCGTGACGAGAGCCGCGATGAACAGGATCTCGACGATATCCATGCTTCGAGCATGGCACACCCTCGTCGGTTCGGCAGCCCGAATCCGAACGGCCAGCAGGCCGCCCCACCTACCGCTACCCTAGGAGCGTCATAGCAGGCGTCCGTCCGGGGCCGAAGCTCGCAGAGCGGGACCTTCGGCCGCAGAGTGGCGCTTCCGGAGGTACAGGTGCCGTCCTTTCGACTGATCCCGCGCGAGGAGCGCTTCTTCGACCTCTTCGTGCAGGACGCCGCCAACGTCCTGGACGGCGCCCGCCAGCTGGAAGCGATGCTGCGCTCGTTCGACAACGTCGACAAGGCCGCCAAGAAGATCCGCGAGACCGAGCACCGCGGCGATGAGATCAGCCACGACATCGGCCGCCGCCTGGAAGCGACCTTCGTAACGCCGTTCGACCGCGAGGAGATCCACGCCCTCATCAGCGGCCTCGACGACATTCTCGACCTGGTCGAGGAGGTCGCCGACACGTTCATCCTCTATCGCATCGATTCCCCCACCAAGACCTCGGTGAAGCAAGCGGCGCTGATCGTCCTGGCCTGCGAGAAGATCCACGAGGCGCTCAGCAACCTGCGCGGCTTCAAGGGCCTCGAGCCCATCCTCCACGAGATCCACCGCCTGGAGAACGAGGGCGATCGACTCGTCCGCTCGGCGATCGCGGGGCTTTTCGACGATGGGACCAAGACGATCGACGTCCTCAAGTGGAAGGATGTCTACGCTCTCCTCGAAGAGACGATCGACAAGTGCGAGGACGTCGCCGACCTGATCGAGAGGATCGTCGTCAAGCACGCCTAAGGCGCGAGCTGAGCTCGCTGCACCGCGGCCAAGCCGGCCGCGATCGGGGCTCTTCCGCCCACCTGACTCGATAGTTCACGACGCTGGAACGTGGCGCCTGGCACCAGGCCGCGAATCGTCGCGCGCGCCCGTGGAACGCCCCGACGGTCCGCCTGAACGTTAACAAGCCACCAACAGCCCGTTAAGCAGCCTCCTCGACGATGCGGCCGTAACCCGAGAAGTGAACCGGGATCGGTCCGCAAGTGAGGAGAACTGAGTTGCTGATTGGCACTCGCAGATTCGGCGCACTGGCCATCGCAGCCACCATCGTGGCGGGGGCATGTTCATCCGCCGCGAGCACCCCCGCGCCAGCCACGACGAATGCACCGGCAGGTACAGCCGCACAGAGCGTGGCCGGAGTCACAACTACACCGGCGGGCTCGTTCACGTACCGCTGCACAAAGGGCGATGGTCAGCTCAACGGCGCTGGCGCCACCTTCCCCTACCCGCTCTACTCGAAGTGGGGCGCGGACTATAACGCGAAGTGCGGCGTCAAGCTGAACTACCAGTCGATCGGTTCGGGCGGCGGCGTCAAGGGCTGGCAGCAGAACACCGTCGACTTCGGCGCGTCCGACGCGTTCCTGCTGGATAGCGAGATCAAGGCCGCAGCCGCCAACGGCGAGCCGGTCGAGATCCCGGTCGCCTTCGGCGCCGTCGTGGTCGCCTACAACCTCAAGGGCCTCACCGCGCCGCTCAAGATGACCGCGGATATCATCGCCGGCATCTTCGATGGCAAGATCACGAAGTGGAACGACCCGGCGATCGCGGCCGCCAACGCTGGAGTCGCCCTACCCGCCACGGACATCAGTGTCGTGCACCGGTCCGACGGCTCGGGCACGACGAGCATCTTCACGACGTATCTGACCAAAGCCAGCCCCGACTGGGTGACCACCATCGGCGGTGGAGATCCGACCAAGTCGGCCGGCAAGACGGTCGAGTGGCCGACGGGCCTGGGCGCCAGCGGCAACGAGGGCGTCACCCAAGGCATCAACCAGACGGACGGTGGGGTCGGGTATATCGAGCTCACATACGCTCTGGCCAACAAGATCCCGTTCGCGGACGTGAAGAACAGCTCCGAGGCGTTCATCACACCCTCGCTGGACTCGGTCAAGGCCGCCGCGAACCTCCCGACCTACCCCGCCGACCTGCGCTTCAACCTGGCTAACTCGCCCGTTGCGAACGGCTACCCGATCACCGGCTCGACCTGGCTCATCGTGTACAAGGACCTCTCCAAGGTCATGAAGAGCCAGGATCGCGCGATGGCCCTCGTCGACTTCCTCTGGTGGGGCATCCACGAGGGGCAGAACGACAACGCGGCGCTCTATTACGGCTCGATCCCGGCCGGCCTGCTCGCCCAGGACGAGGCGGCTGTGAAGTCCATCAACTGGGCGGGGCAGCCGCTGCTCCCCTGATACAAGCCCAGCTCGTTAGCGAGCCGCCGCTCCGGCCCCAGCCGGAGCGGCGGCTCATCCCACAATTGAGGCGCACGATGGTAGGCCGCATCCGTAGCAAGGCAGGCCCGGACGGGCTAGCGGCCGGTCCCTTCGCTCGCCGACGCCTGCTCAACGGGGACATCGTCTTTCGACTGGTGGCAGCCGCGGCTGCGGGCTTGACCATCGGGCTGATCGGCCTGATGGTCTTCGACAGCGTCCAGGCGGCATGGCCCGCCTTTCAGCGTTTCGGGCTCGACTTCGTGACGGGGATCCGATGGTCTCCATCGTTCACGATCTACGGCGCTCTGCCGTTCATCTACGGCACGCTGCTGACGAGCGCGATCGCCCTGCTCCTGGCGGTCCCGATCGCCGTCCTCATCGCCCTGCTGGTGACCGAGTTCCTGCCCACGCAGGTCGGTCGGCCGGTGGCCATCGTCGTCGACCTGCTCGCCGCGGTTCCTTCCGTGGTCTGGGGCCTGTGGGGGCTCCTGGTGCTGGTTCCCTTCATGAGGCCGATCGAACAAGGGATCGCCGACGGGCCCGGTCGGCTCATACCGTTCCTTGGCCCGCCGACACCCGGCCCGAGCTACTTCGTGGCCGGGGTCGTGGTTGCCGTGATGATCGTCCCGATCGTTGCTGCCCTCACCCGAGAGGTATTCGCCACGACGCCCAGACTCCAGCGAGAGGCAGTACTGGCGCTGGGCGGAACACGGTGGGACGTGATCCGGTGTGTCGTGCTACCCATCGGACGAACGGGCCTGCTGGCCGCGGTCCTACTCGGTCTGGGCCGGGCGATCGGCGAGACGATCGCGGTCACGATGGTGATCGGCAACGCTCCGCGGATCGGCGGGTCCATCTTCTCGCCGGGATTCACACTTGCGAGCGTGATCGCCAACGAGTTCAACGAAGCGACCGAGCCGCTTCACGCGGAGTCTCTGGTCGGCCTTGGGGTGGTGTTGCTCGTCATCGCGATCATAATCAACGGCGCGGGCGTCGCGGTCCGTCGCCGCTTCGAGAGGAGCGCCGGCCGTGGCCGCTGATTACGGCGCCTTGCTTAGTCCGACCAGCAGGGGCCGGCGATTCAAGGCCAACCTCGTGGTCGCGCTCGCAGTCGTCGCGACGACTTTCGCCCTGGTTCCGCTGGCCTCGGTCTTCCTCTTTCTCGTCACGCGGGCTGCGGGGGTGCTTGGGCCTGATTTCCTTCTGCAGGATCCGCCGGGGGACCTCAGTGCGGCCGGGGGAGGAATCCGCAATGCGATCACAGGGACGCTCGAGATGACAGCTCTGGCGACCTTCATCGCGGCGCCGGTTGGCATTCTGATCGCCATATTCGACACTGAGGTCGGCGGCCGCGCAGCCACCGGCACGCGCTTCTTCATCGATGTCCTGGTGGCGCTGCCATCTATCGTGGTGGGGATTTTCGTTTACTCGCTGATTGTGGTCGCCCAGGGGCATTTCTCCGGGTTCGCAGGCTCGGTCGCCCTCGCCGCGATCATGCTGCCGGTAATCGTTGTCTCGACCGAGGAGATGCTTCGGCTCATCCCGAGACCGATCAGCGAGGGCGCGCGGGCTCTGGGCCTTTCGCGCTGGAGGACCTACGCCTCTGTCTTCCTCCCGACCGCCGTCTCGGGCATCTTCACCGGCTTGTTGCTGGCCGTTTCGAGGGCCATCGGCGAGACCGCGCCGCTGCTGTTCACAGCCCTCGGCAACAACTTCTTCTCGACCGACATGAACGAGCCGATGCAGGGGTTGCCCTTGCTCATCTACCGGAACGCGCTCAACTCAGCCTTTCCGGCCGCCCGAGATCGAGCCATGGGCGCCGCGCTCGTGCTCGTGCTCATAGTCCTTGCCTTCAACCTTCTGGGTCGGTGGCTGGTCGCTCGCCGCAAGCTGAGCCGGAGCACGGGCCAATGAACGAAGAGGTCGCCATGACCATCGAAACCCCCTTCCGCCAGGCTGCCGTTCTGCCCACCTGGCCCGCTGAGCCAGCCGAGCCGGTTCGACCGCCGGAAACGGACAACGCCGTCGTCCTGCGGCTGCGCAACGTTGACGCCTTCTACGGCGCCCATCGAGTAGTCCGCGACGTCAGCCTCGATATCACGGGAAACGCCATCACCGCCATCATCGGTCCGTCGGGCAGCGGCAAGTCGACCCTCCTGCGCTGCATGGACCGAATGCACGAAGTCGTGCCGCATGCCCGAGCTACCGGGCTGATCGAGTACATGGGCACCGACCTCTACGACGCGCGAATCGATCCGGCCGCCGTACGGCGTTCCATCGGGATGGTCTTCCAGCAGCCCAACCCGTTTCCGACGATGTCCATCGCCGACAACGTCGCGGCGCCGGCGCGGTTCAACGGATTGGTCAAGAGCAAGACCGCCTCGGCCGACCTTGTCGAGCAGTGTCTGCGCCGCGCAGCCCTCTGGGAGGAGGTCAAGGACAAGTTGCACCATAGCGGTGCCTCGCTGTCCGGCGGACAGCAACAGCGGTTGTGCATCGCCCGCGCCCTCGCCCTTGCCCCAAACGTGCTCCTGATGGACGAACCATGCTCCGCCCTCGACCCAGTTGCCACGCTCCAGATAGAACAGCTCATGACCGACTTGCGGGCCAGCTACACCATCGTCATCGTGACCCACAACATGCAGCAGGCCGCGCGAGTGAGCGATCGGACTGCCTTCCTGACCATGGGCGACGACGGGGCTGGCTATCTCGTCGAAGAAGGCCCTACCGGTCGCATCTTCACTCAGCCACGTGAGCGACTGACAGAGGACTACATCTCCGGGCGGTTCGGATGAGCGCCCGAGAGCACAAGGAGTCGACCATGGAGTCGCGCGAGGATACGGGGCCCCGACCAGTGATGGATCCCGGCGCTTCCGGGGCGGGCGGTTCGCTGGACGACGCGGTTGGGCTTGAGGCACGAGCGCTGCACCACGCCCAGCACCTGCGGGAGAGCCTCGACACGGAGATGCGCGGCGTCAAGGACGGCGTGCTGCGCATGGGCACCTACGTCGAGGAGCAGATCCTCGCCGCGCTCGAGTCGATCGTGCATCGCGACGCCGAGCTCGCTGCCAAGGTGATCGCCTCGGACGGACGGATCAACGAGGTTCAGCGCGCCGTGTCGGCGCTGGTCGCCATGACGATCGCAACGCAGGCTCCAGTCGCGCGCGACTTGCGCTTCCTGCTGGCACTCGATCGTGTCACCTACGAGCTGGAGCGGATGGGCGACCACGCCGGATCGGTGGCCAAGCAGGCCCGCAAGCTTGCAGGCAACGTGAGCATGGTGACCTACGACGAGTTGACGCCGATGGCGACTCTGGCCGCCCGGCAGGTTCGCGACGTGGTCATGGCCCTGGTCGACATCGACGAGCAACGGGCCCGCGAGGTGGCCGCGCGCGACGACGAGATCGACCGGTTGTATCACCAGCTCTTCGACGACGTGCTGGCCGAGATGCGGACCGATCCGGACAAGGTGGACCCGGGAACGCGGATTCTCTTCGCGGCCCACTACCTCGAGCGGATCGGCGACCGGGTGACCAACATCGCCGAGGACGTGGTCTTCCTGGCGACCGGCGAGGTGGAGGATCTGAACCCCTGAATCGGCCTGGGCAACCGATACCCTCGCGGCCGACGATCCGGCATAGGGCACGTCGGCCTTCGACCTGATAGCCTCTCCGTGGCGGAGCCCCCGCCGCGATCCACCGTCATCGCGAGGGCGTTCAGGTTTGTCCACGAGCACGATACTCGGTCTGGTCGCGATCTTCGCGTTGGCCGTTTCGTTCGACTACATCAACGGCTTCCACGACACCGCGAACGCAATCGCCACTTCGGTATCGACCCGCGCGCTCAAGCCCGAATACGCGATCCTCCTCTCCGCCACCGCCAATTTCGTAGGTGCGCTCGTGTTCGGCACGGCGGTCGCAAGCACGATCGGCGGAGGGATCGTCCAGGACAAGATGATCCTCGGCAACGGCGCCATGGTCCTGGCGGCGGCCCTGCTCGGCGCCATCACCTGGAACCTGATCACCTGGGCCCTAGCGATCCCCAGCTCCAGCAGCCATGCCCTCATCGGCGGTCTGATCGGAGCGGCCTGGGCCTCCTCCGGAGCGAACGCGGTCCAGTGGGCCAACTTCGCCGGCAAGGTCCTGTTCCCACTGATCACTTCGCCGCTGCTCGGACTGGCGATCGGGTTCACGTTCATGGTGCTGCTGCTCAACGGCATCGTCCGGGCCAGCCCGCGCCGGATCAGAGGCTATGTGCGGCACTTCCGGTCGAGTGGAGCGGAGGAGGGCTCCGACGCGATCGAAACGACCGGCGTCAGCCCCCGCCGCATAAGCCAGCGATTCCGCAGGCTCCAGATCCTGTCGGCCACCTACATGGCTCTGAGCCACGGCTCCAACGACGCCCAGAAGACGATGGGCATCATGACCCTGGCCCTCTTCAACGCCAACGCCATCCCGGACAAGTCCGTGCCGGTCTGGGTGATCCTCATGGCCGCAACGGCCATGTCGCTGGGCACCGCCGCGGGTGGCTGGCGGATCATGAAGACGATGGGTCAGAAGGTCGTCAAGCTCGACCCGGTCCACGGCTTCGCGGCCGAAACCACCGCCGCCTCGATCATCCTGGGCGCGTCGCATTTCGGCATGCCGGTCTCGACCACTCACGTCATCTCGACCGCGATCATGGGCGTCGGGGCGAGCGACCGGCCCAACGCGGTTCACTGGGGACTGGCCCGCAGCATCGTCACGGCCTGGGTTCTGACGATCCCCTGTACCGCTCTCATCGCCGCGGGCGCGCTCTTCGTGCTGCAGATCCTGTCCGGCCCGATCGGCGGGGCGCTGCACCTGTTCGGCGTCTAGCGGGCGGCTGCCAGCCCCCCGCCTGCGCCTCAGCCGGCGTCCGGCTGCCTCAACACGTAGCCCACGCCGCGCACCGTCTCGAGGTAGACCGGAGCAGCCGGGTCGGCTTCGATCTGGGCCCGCAGCCAGTGGACGTGCACGTCCACCGTCCGGGTCTCGCCCGCGTAGTCGTAGCCCCACACGTGCTCCAGGAGCTGGTCGCGGGTGAAGACGTGGCCGGCGTTCCGGATCAGGAAGGCCAGCAGATCGAACGCCTTGGGCTTGACCGGCAGGACCTCGCCGTCGCGGATCAGCCGCCGCCCGGCCAGGTCGACCCTGACCTTGCCGAGCTCCACCGTCTCCGGCTCCAGCCCCTGGGCCTGCTGCTCCGAGCGCCGAAGCAGGGCGCGGATTCGGGCCAGCAGCTCGCGGAAGCTGAAGGGCTTGGTGACGTAGTCGTCCGCCCCCAGCTCCAGCCCGACGACCTTGTCCACTTCCGCGCTCTTGGCGGTGAGCATCAGGATCGGCACGCCCGACTCGGCCCGAATGATCCGGCAAACCTCGGTGCCGCTCAGCTCGGGCAGCATCAGATCGAGCAGGATCAGGTCCGGATGATGGCGCCGAAATGAATCGACGGCCTCTCGTCCGTCGGCTGCCTGGAAGACGGCGAATCCCTCCGTCTCGAGGCTTTCGGCCAGTGTCTCGCGCAGCGTGCGCTCGTCGTCAACGACCAGGATTGTTCGAGCCATCCCAGGGGTCCCTCCTACGAGGTAGCCGCCTGTGCCGCGAGCCTCGCGATCGCCCGATCCAACCGGGCCAGCGTCCGCTCGTAGCCAAGGGCCACCATCGTATCGAAGAGTGGTGGAGAGGCAGTCCGGCCGGTGACGGCGACGCGGATGGCCATGAACAGATCGCCGGCCTTCCAGCCGCGATCCTCGACAAGGCGCCGCAGCGGCGGCTCGATCTCGTCCGCTTCCCAGACGACCTCGCCGACCTCGGCGATCGTCCTGCGGGCGGCGGTGAGGCCGGCGACGGTGGTAGGCAGGTCCCAGCGCTTCGGGACGATGAGCGCCGGATCGGGGTCCACGTCCTTCACGAACAGGAAGCCGATCAGGTCGCCGACCGCGGAGAGGGTCGGCAGTCGCTCCTGGACAACCGGTAGCAGGGCCCGCATCTCGCCGTCGGACGGCAGCCAATCGACGCGGCCGGCGGCCAACTCGGCTTCCATGAAAGGCCGCAACCGATCGATCAGGTCGTCCGTGGAGAGCCGCCGGATCCACTGGCCGTTGAGCCACTCGAGCCGCTCGCGGTCGAAAACGGCGCCGGCCTTGTTGACGGCCGATAGCTCGAACCGCTCGACCAGATCGGCCAGCGATAGGACCTCCTCCTCGGTGCCGGTAGACCAGCCCAGGAGCGCGAGGTAGTTGACGAAGGCCTCGGGGATGAAGCCGTCGGCGCGATACGCCGCCACCGCGGTCTGACTCTTGCGCTTGCTCATCTTGGTCCGATCCGGGTTGAGGATGAGCGGCAGGTGGGCGAACTTGGGTACGGCGGAGCCCATCGCCTCGAAGAGCAGGATGTGCTTGGGCGTGTTGGAGAGGTGGTCCTCGCCGCGGATGACGTGGCTGATCGCCATCGCCGCGTCGTCGACCACCACGGTGAAGTGGTAGAGCGGCGTGCCGTCGCCACGGATGATGACCAGGTCGCCGCCCAGGGCGCTGGTGTCGATCTCCACGTGCCCGCGGACGATGTCGTCGAACGCGATCGTCCGGTCCGCCGGAATCCGGAAGCGCACGACCGGCGCGCGCCCCTCGACCTCGAAGGCGGCCCGATCGGCCTGCGTCAGCTGAGCGCAGCGGCCGTTGTATTGCGGTGCCTGACGGGCGGCCTCCTGGCGCTTTCGCTCGGCGTCGAGCTCCTCCGGCGTGCAGTAGCAGTAGTAGGCCTTGTCCTCGGCCAGCAGCCGCGTGGCGGCTTCGGTGTAGCGCTCCATGCGCTGCATCTGGCGGTACGGGCCGTACGACCCCCGCTCGGGCTCATCGCCGATGCCCGGTCCCTCATCCCACTGGATGCCCAGCCAATGCAACCCATCGATGATGTCGTTCTCGAACTCCAAGGTGGAGCGGGCCTGGTCCGTATCCTCCAGGCGGCAGATGAAGGTCCCGCCCAGGTGGCGCGCGAAGAGGTAGTTGAAGAGCGCCGTACGGGCCGTCCCCAGGTGCAGCGGGCCCGTCGGGCTGGGCGCGATTCGAACGCGTACGTCTGTCATGCGCCTAGTGTACGGGCGGCGCCGCCCGAACCTCCGGGCGCCGGTCCCGCCGCGGACCGGGCCCCGGGCCGCGCCTTCAGCCCAGCAACTCGCCCACAGGCACCAGCTCGAACTCCGCGACGGCTTCCGCGACCGGCTCGCCGTGCGGGCCGAGCCCCACGGGCCGGTGATAGCGAGAGAGGGCGCGCAGCGCCGCGGAGTCAAGGACCCCGATCTGGCGCAACGTCTCCACCGATGCCGCCGCGGCCGCCCGGTCGAATCCCCCGCCATCCTCGATCTTGATCGCGACACCCGACGGCCGAGAGCGGCCGCTCCCCGAACCGGGCAGGACCGCGAAACCTCGCAGTCCCTCGGCGCCACCCTTGGCGACCGTGCGGCCCGGCGCGGCCTTCATGACCGAGGTATCGAGTCGGTCGCGAGTGCCCGCCACCATCTCCGGATTGGCGACCATGGCGTCCCGGATGACCGTCAGGGCCTCGGCCAGGCTGGATCGGGAGTCGGTCGGTCGCACCGCGCTCGGATCGGCCAGGAGCGCGAACGCGCGCGCGACCTCCTGCAGCGGGAAGCCGTACGTCGGAACGCCGCAGGCGTCGGTCGAGGTCACCAGCAGCGCCGCGCTGGTGCTGAACGCTCGCGCGATCGTCGCCGCGTACAGGCGCTGGACCGGATGGTCGGGGCGCCAGTACTCCTCCACGGGCCAGTCGTTGATCTTGCACAACAGCAGCATCGAGGTGTGCTGGCCCGAGCACATGTGGCGGACCTGGCCGGGCTTCTCGCCGTCGCGCGCCAGACGGGCTGCCGTCAGGGCGTCGAGCGGAGCCCCCTCCGAGCCGCAGCCGAGCATCTGCTGCGAGATGCCCGAACGCCGGAAGACGGCCTGCAAAGTCCGAACGTGGAGGTCCTCGCCCGAATGGGATCCGGCCATGATCGCCAGCTCGGCGGTCGAGAGGTCGAAGGCCTCGATGCCGCGGGCCTCCACGAGCGCGACCAGCCCGAACGGCTTCACGGCCGACCGGAGATTGACGACGACATCCGGGTCGCCCAGGACCCGGCGTACGGTGCCGTCCACGTCCACCTGGACGATCGAGCCGCGATGGCGGCTCTCGACGACGTCGCCCCGCACCTGGCGCACCAGCACCGGAGCGGGTTTCATCGACTCCGGGCGCCTCGCCGCGGGCCGTCCCTGGCGCGCCAGCATCGCCCGCGATGGAACCGCCCGGCGCCCCCCGGTGCCGTCGCCGCCGGCGCCCGAGCCAGGGCCGGCGGCCCGCGGCGCCAGGAGGTTCTTCCTATCGGGGCCGGAACTTGACGGCGACACAAGCGTCTCCCATCGGGGGAATGGTCCGAGGATACTCCGGTACCGCCGGGCCGAAAACGGGCGGCATCAGAGACGCCGCGGATCCTCGATCTAGCGGTGAACCGCCTCGATCCCGGTCCTGGGCTCCGGCACATCGGCGCCCTCCCGGACGTTGGCTGAAGCGACGGCGACCCTGGCCGCGGCCCGCTTACGGCGCCGGTCCCGCAGGCCGGCGACGACGACGATTCCCAGGCAGCCGACGAACACCGGCAGCAGCACCAGCTGCTCAGCGCGGAGGGGTCCGGCGACCTGCGCGTCGCGCCACGTGAACGCGGCCGCGAACCGCGCCACCGACCACAGGCAGAGCGCCGTCAGGAAGCGGCGGTAGCCGGTCAGCATCGACCAGTCGCGCCGCGGCGCCAGCTCCGGCCGGACTATCCACCGCCAGCGCCGCAGCCGGAGCCGCATGGCGAACGGGACCGCCAGGACAAGGACAGCGGCGCTCAAAACGAGGATGCCCTCCAGGGCCTGCGACGGCAGCGCAGCCACGCCCGCGTTTGCGCTCTGCCACGGGCCGGATCGGACATAGGCCGTTGCCCACCCGGCGTCGGAGAAGTGGCCCTGGCCGTCGCCGCCCAGGAGCATCGCCAGCTTGCCCAGGCCGAGCCCGACGAGCAGCGGGCCGCTGGCAACGTGCAGCCAGCTGGCGATCGGCGCGGCCAGCAGCCGGGCCACCGCCAGGGCCGTGACGGTCCCGAACACCACCGCCAGCGACAGCGCCAGGCCACCCTGCGCGGGGTCGGTGAGGCGGCTCAAGTCGGCGCTGAAGTAGTCGGAGTGGATCAGCCCGTAGTCGAGCCTGCCGCCGACCACCGCGCCCGGCACGGCCCCGAAGGCGATCAGGATGAGATCGTCGCGGCGAAGCCGGGCCGCGCCCTGGGCGGAGCCTTCCGGATCGGCGTCGACACGGGAGCGCATCCGGCCGGCGCCCAGCGCCGCGAGAACGATGACGATGAACACGACACCGGCCACCGCGAGCGTCTCCAGCCGGACGGTCAACCCGAATGGAGCGATCGTCGGATCGAAGTCGAAGCGGATCGCATCTAGCACGGCCCGCAGTGTACCGGGCGCGCGAGTTGGAGGTCGCCCGGCTCAGCTCGGATCGACCGGCCCCGCGCCACGGCCGGGCTGCGGCCGGGCCAGGCCCCGCAAGCCCGGACCATCGCCGGCGGGCAGCCGTCGCAGAGCGCCTGTGTCGCCCAGCCGACAGCCGTCATGTCGCCCAGCCGCTCCGCGTCGCGACGGCGGCATGGCTTGATACGGGCATCGGCGGTATCAGGACCGCGTCCCGCTCCGTCGACGCTGCATCCGGGGGGAAATCGCCCGATGCGCGGCGAGAGCCGTTCCGAGGGGGATCGGACGGGCGACGGCGCCGGTTCCGGCGTTCCGGGGGGTCCGGAACCGGCGCTCTAATCGCGTTACAGCGCAGGGAGCCCCGGTCGGACGGGACCGCCGGGGCTTCCCTGTTTCCACTGCAGTGGCGGATCGGGCGCCGGGGGCTAGGCCGAAGCCTGGTGCATCGTCTCGACCAGCCCCCGAACCGAGCCCGCCGAGGTCATGAGCGCCGTCTTCTCCTCTTCGGTCAGGGCGACCTCGATGATCCTCTCTACGCCCGACGCTCCGAGGACCAGCGGCACGCCGACGACCAGGCCGTCGATCCCATACTCGCCCCGCAGCAGGACAGCGCAGGCCAGGACTCGCTTCCGGTCGTTGAGGATCGAGTCGACCATGTGAAACACCGAGGAAGCCGGGGCGTAGAAGGCGCTCCCGGACTTGAGCAGGGCGACAATCTCCGCGCCGCCGGTCCGGGTCCGCTGGACCAGCTCCTCGATGCGCTCGGGCTTCATGAGCTCGGGTAGCGGGATGCCGGCGACGGTCGAGTAGCGCGGCACCGGGACCATCATGTCGCCATGCCCGCCCAGCACGAAGGCCGAGACGTCGGAGGCCGAGACGCCCAGGTCCTGGGCGATGAAGGCCCGGAAGCGGCCGCTGTCCAGGACGCCCGCCATGCCGATGACTCGCTCGCGCGGGAAGCCGCTGGCCTCGAGAGCAACGTGGACCATCGCATCGAGCGGGTTCGTGACCAGGATCAGGATCGCACCCGGGGAGTAGTGGACCGCCTGCTGCACGACAGAGCGCACGATCGCGGCGTTCTTCAGCAGCAGGTCGTCGCGGCTCATCCCCGGCTGACGCGCCAGGCCGGCTGTGACCACGATGATGTCCGACTCGGTCGTGTCGGCGTAGTCATTCGTGCCGATGATGTTCTGGTCGTGGTGCTGGAGCGGCGCCGCCTCGGCAAGATCGAGGGCCTTGCCCTGGGGCAGCCCCTCGACGACGTCGATCAGGTAGACATCGGCGACGCCCGCCTCGGCGATCCGCTGCGCCGCCGTGGCGCCGACGTTGCCCGCTCCGATGACGGTGACCTTGCGACGGCAGACTGGCATCCCGGACCTCCCTCGTGTGGGACGCCGGCGGAGGGGGCCGGCGGTTGCTGATTTTGACACCGGTCGAGCCACAAGCCGGTGCAGCGCGATGGTACCCCGGCGGCGTCCGTTCGGCAGCTGGCGAGACCGCGAGGCGGCCCAGGCGGGCCTCGATCGCCGTCGCGGGCTGGATCGGCGCGGCGTCAGGCGGTCGCCACCCGTCGCTTGAGCTCGGCCAGCCGGCCGGCCAGTCGCGGCGGCAGCTTGGACCCGAACCTGGCGTAGTGCTCCTCTATCGCGGCCGCCTCCTGGACCCACGCCGCCGGATCGACCGCCAGCAGCTCGGCCAGGGCGGTCTCGCCGACGTTCAGGCCGCGGGTGTCGAGGGCGCCGGGCGCGGGCAGGAAGCCGATCGGCGTCTCGACCGCATCGTCTTCGCCCGAGCAGCGCCCGAAGATCCACTCGATGACGCGGCTGTTCTCGCCGAAGCCTGGCCACATGAACTTGCCCCCGGCATCCTTGCGGAACCAGTTGAGCAGGTAGATGCGCGGCAGCCGGGCACCCTGCCTCCGACCGATCTCGAGCCAGTGGCCCCAGTAGTCCGCCATGTTGTAGCCGCAGAAGGGCAGCATCGCGAACGGGTCGAAGCGCAGCTTGCCGATCGTGCCGAAGGCCGCGGCCGTCATCTCCGAGCTCATGATCGAGCCGAGGAAGACGCCGTGCTCCCAATCGAATCCCTCACGAACGAGCGGGACCACCGAGGTCCGGCGGCCGCCGAACATGATCGCGTCGATCGGGACGCCAGCCGGATCCTCCCAGTTCGGGGCGATCGCCGGGTCCTGGCTCGCTGGCGCGGTGAAGCGGGCATTGGCGTGGGCCGCGGGCGTGTCTCCCCCGGGGGCCCAGTCCTTGCCAGTCCAATCGACCAGATGGGCAGGCGGCTCCTGGGTCAGGCCTTCCCACCACACGTCGCCGTCGTCGGTGAGGGCGCAGTTGGTGTAGATGCAGTTCGCGTAGAGCGTGCGGATGGCGTTGGCGTTCGTGGACATGCTCGTCCCGGGCGCGACGCCGAAGAAGCCCGCCTCGGGGTTGATCGCGTACAGCCGGCCATCGGCGCCGAACTTCATCCAACAGATGTCGTCGCCGATCGTCTCGACCTTCCAGCCAGGGATCGTCGGTTCGAGCATGGCCAGGTTCGTCTTGCCGCACGCCGACGGGAATGCCCCGGCCATGTGCTTCACCCGGCCGTCGGGAGCGGTCACCTTGATGATCAGCATGTGCTCGGCCAGCCAGCCCTCGTCGCGGGCGATGACCGAGGCGATGCGCAGCGCGAGGCACTTCTTGCCCAGCAGCGCGTTGCCGCCGTAGCCCGACCCATACGACCAGATCTCGCGGGTCTCGGGGTAGTGGACGATGTACTTCGTGTCGGCGTCGCAGGGCCAGGCGACGTCCTTCTCGCCCGAGGCGAGAGGGGCGCCGACCGAGTGGATGGCGGGGACGAAGTCGCCGGTCCTGACGATCTCGGCGAGGGCCGCCCGGCCCATGCGAGTCATGATCCGCATGTTCACGACGACGTAGGGCGAATCGGTGATCTCGATGCCGAGCCGCCCGATCGGCGAGCCGACCGGACCCATCGAGAACGGGATGACGTACATCGTGCGGCCGCGCATGGAACCCTTGAACAGACCGGTCAGCGTGGCCCGCATGTCCCTGGGATCGCGCCAGTTGTTGGTGGGTCCCGCGTCCTCTTCCTTCTCCGAGCAGATGAAGGTCCGGTCCTCGACGCGGGCGACGTCGGACGGATCCGAGCGGGCCAGGAAGCTGTTGGGGCGGAGCTTCTCGTTGAGGCGAATGAAGGTGCCCGCGTCGACGAGGAGCTCGCAGAGACGACCGTTCTCGGCCTCAGAGCCGTCGCACCAGTGGACGGCGTCCGGTGTCGTCAGGGCCGCAACCTCGTCCACCCAGCGAACGACTGGATGATCCGCGGGCAGATTCTGCGGTCGCCCTTCGACCCTAGCGCCGGTGGTAGCCACGATCTCTCCTCGTCTCCCCTCGCAGAGCCCCGTTGGGGCGCGGTTGGTTTCTGTCTTGACTTGCGACGATTTGGGGAACGGGGCGAATTGTACCGAAGCCCGCGGCGCTTCGCGCGAACTCGGCCGTGGGGCGGCGCGGCGTGGCTCACCTCCCGACGCGAGACCCTTGCCTATTGCGGTCGTACTCGCCGGGGATACCATTCTTGATCTTCGGGGCCCGCCGCTCGCAGGCGCGGGGCCTGGCGGGACGGGCGCTGGAATTCGGAGGCGTCCCATGATCGCTTTCCTCGTCGAGCTGGAGAACCGCGTCGGCTCCGTGGCGGAGGTCGCTGAGGCGATCGCCGAACGTGGGATCAACATCACCGGGGGAGCCGGGGTTGCCTGCGGCGGCAGTGGCCAGCTCGCCTTCACCACGAACGATGAGGCGGGCACTCGACGGCTGCTCCTGAGCCGCGGCTACAAGTTCCGCGAGATCGAGCTCGTCCCCATCACCCTCGCCGACACACCCGGAACGTTCGCCCGGACCTGCCGCGCGCTGGCAGAGGCGAAGATCAACATCGAGGCTGCGTTTGCGATGGGCGCCTCGGGCGACCGCACTACGATGGCCTTTGCCACCGACGATCCGGCCCGAGCCCGGACGATCCTGAGCCAGAAGGCGCTCAGCGGCACCGGCCGATAGGCCGTACTGAGGCCATTCCGGCACCAAGATTCGGCCGAGGCCCCGGCGACATCGTCGGGGCCTTCTTCTGCCCGCGAGATAAGCGGCAGCCGAGGCTGACGGGCCACAATGGAACCCATCCGAATCGGAGAGCGCTGATGGGCCTCATGCGGCGAATCCGCGGCCCCGCGCCGGGGCAGGTACCAGACTGGGCCGTCTTCCTCACGGCCAGCGAGTACAAGCGTTTCCGACAGCTCGTAGACGAGTGGCTTCGGGCCCATTCACGCGGATTCCGTGAGGCCGGCGGGGGCGGGATCGACATCGATCTAGGCGCCGAGAAGCCCCACATGATCGGCCTCGTGAACCTCGCCCAGAAGTGCAACCTGACGCCGGCCGAGGATTGGCCGGTTCTCATCGCCGCACACCTCGACTCGCTGCTCAACACCGACGCCATCGACCCCGACCCTCCGTTCGAATCGGTGAAGTCGGTGCTCAAGGTCCGGATATACCCGGAGGACTTCGCCGCAGGCCTGCCGACCGGCGAATTGATGCTCGTCACGCGGCCGCTGGCTCCCGGCCTGCTGGCTGCCCTCGCGATCGACTACCCGCGGACGGTAGCGACGGTTCCGCCCGACACTGCCGCCGGCTGGGGGATCCCAATCGACGAGCTGTTCGAGATCGGGCTGGCCAATGTCCGGGAGCAGGATCGCCCCGGGGTTCAGCGCCAGCCGCTGGACGGGGGCGCCAGGATCTCGCTCCTCATCGGGGACAGCTTCTTCACGGCCACGTGGGTACTGATGCTCGACGAATTCCTGACCCCGAGCACGCCGCACGGCGCGCTCGTGGCGGTCCCGAACCGGCATGTCGTCATCTTCGCGCCGATTGTCGACCTCTCCATCGTGGAAGGGATCCAGGCCGTCATGTCGCGGGCAGTGCAGATGTATCGCGACGGTCCGGGCCCGATCAGCCCCGCCATCTACTGGCGGCGCGGCGACAGCCTCATCCTGCTGCCGACGAGGTACGAAGACGAGACCGCGTTCTTCGAGCCGCCGGCGGAGTTCATCGACGTTCTGAATCAGCTGCACAAGCCCAGCCCAACGAGCTGAGCCGGCGGCCGGGGAACGCGTCGCCGGTGGCGACGAGCAGTGGATCCGGGACTGAACGCGACTGCAGGATGCGGTCAGACCGCCGGCGTCGGCTCGGACTGCACGGTCGGAGCCGGCGGCGTCTCATCTCCTGCCGCCTCGATCGGGTGCCGTCGGACGTACGCGTGCCTGATCAGGATCGCCACGATCGCGGCGGCGGCGGCCCCCAGACCCACAAGCTGGGCCATCGGGATGCCAAAGAAAGTCCAGTCCCAGCCGCTTCGCAGAAGCTCGAGCAGGCTCCGCTCCAGGCCGTACCAGACGAAGTAGAGCAGCCCGACGTCGCCCGCGATCAGGAGCCGGCCGCGCGCGGTGAGATGGTTCCACAGCCAGAGCATGACGAACACGCCCAGCAGGCTCAGCATCGACTCGTAGAAGAAGAGCGGAATGAAGTGGGCGTTGGCGGGAGTGCCCGGGCAGGCGTACTGGGTGACCCGGTTCTGGCACTGGATGGCGATGCCCCAGGGCAGGTCGGTCGGCGGCCCGTACAGCTCCTGGTTCATGAAGTTGCCCCAACGACCGACGACCTGCGCGATCAGGATGCAGGGCGCAATGATGTCCCCCCAGCGCCAGAAGCTGACCCTGTAGTGGCGCGCCAGCCAGATGACCGCCAGCATGCCGGTGAAGAGCCCGCCGTAGATGCCCAGGCCGCTGTATGGCGGCAGGAAGATCTGGGCGAGGTGGTCCTTGTAGTACGCCCACTGGTCGATGACGTGGTATGCGCGCCCGCCGATGAGCGCCGCCGCGGCAATCACGATCAGGGCGTCCACGATCATGTCGGTCCGCTCGCCACGCCGGCGCGCCTCGCGCATGGCCATCCAGGTGCCCGCGACGATGGCGGCCACGTAGGCGATCCCATACCAGCGGATCTCGAGCGAGCCGATGGACAAAGCGATCGGGTTGGGCGTGAAGTCGATCATGGTCGGGTCAGTTTAGCCATCTTTGGCGCCGGCCTCGCGTCGCCGCCGACCTTCGTATACTGGCCGGGACGCAGGAGTGGGCGGGTCGGCCGCGAACGGGTGGCGCCGCCGCACATGCGGCAACCTGGCGGCGCCAGCCGCCCGATAGCTGGGGAACGAAGCCCGATGATCGACATGCCGTTCTACTTCTTCTTTGGCATCCTCGGGCTGGTCGTCGGCGGGTTGATCGTGTGGTTCCTGATGGCCGAGCACCCGTTCGAGTCGCTCGAGACGCCGGGCGGGCCGGTCGATGCGGCCGAGGTTTCGCTGCTGGCGAAGGAAATGGCCGACGACGACCGGTCAATCGACGAGGACACGATCACGAAGCTGCTCGTGCTCCACGGCGCCTACGTCGACGGCAAGATCCGCGAGGCCCAGGCGGCAGCGGAGGCCGCCCGCCTCGAAGCCGAGCGGCAGCTCCAGGTGCAGGAGAGGGCGCGCAAGGACGCCGTCTAGCCGCCGACCAGTGTCGGCCGACCGAGCGCCGCCGGCCGACCGCGTCTAGTGAACCTCGCCCGCGTGCAGCGCCACCGCGCCAAGGGCCAATCGCCGCACGGTCACGTTCGCCAGACCGACGTGACGCATCGTTTCCCTCAGCTCCTCGGCGTTGGGGAAGCCGTCCAGGGAGTGGGGCAGATAGGCGTAGGCCTCTCGCCGTCCGAAGGCCGTGCCCACGAATGGCGCCATCCGGCCGAATACAGCCGAGTAGAGGCGCCCCGCGACCTTGGGGCGCGGTGTCGTCAACTCCAGGCAGACCACCCGGCCGCCGGGCCGGACCACCCGCGCCATCTCTCGAAAGCCGTCCTCGAAGCTCGACAGGTTCCGCAACCCGAACGAGATCGTGGCAGCGTCGAAGACGTTCGCCTCGAAGCGGAGAGCGAGCGCGTTGCCCACGACGAACTCGACCTGGCCCAGCTCGCCGAAGACACGCTGGGCCTCCTCGAGCATCGCCGTCGACAGGTCGACTCCAACGACGCGCCCGGTCGGGCCTACAGCCGCGGCCAGGGCAGCGGTCAGCTTGCCGGTGCCACAGGCGACGTCGAGGGCCGAGCCTCCCGCGGCCAGCCGGGCGGCTCGAACGGCGGCCCGGCGCCAGCGCCCGTCGAGGCCGGCGGTCATGATCGTGTTCATGCGGTCGTAGACCGGCGCGATCGAATCGAACATCGACGCCACGCGCGGCTCGGGCACGGGATTGCCGCTTCGGCTCCGGTGCGGGCTGTCGGTTTCGGTGGGATCGACCGAGGGTTCGGTCGGACGCCTGGCCTCGCTCACGAGCCCGAGTTGCCGGAGTTGCCAGCCCCATGCGGATCGACCTCGCGGCCCAGGCGGAGGGGCCGGCGCTCGAACGCGCTGGAGAACACGACCTGAGTTTCGGTCGTGAAGACGTGCGGCATCGCCTGGATCTCGTGCAGGACCCGCTCCAGGTGGCGAGTATCGGTGGATCGCACCTTGAGCAGGTAGTCCGCCTCGCCGGCGATGTGGTGGCACTCCTCGATCTCGTCGATCTCGCCGAAGTTGCCTGTGAGGTCCGTGGCGATCGTGCCGGGAACCTGCTTGATGAAGATGAAAGCCAGTACCCCGTAACCGAGCAGCGTGGGATCGACCAGGGCCGCGTAGCCGCGGATCACGCCTCGTGCCTCGAGCTTCTTCACCCGCTCGTGCGCCGAGGGCCCGCTCATGCCCACGGCCTGCCCGACTTCGGCGTAGGACTCGCGCCCGTCCCGCTGTAGTAGCTCGAGGATCCGAGCGTCTGTCTCGTCGATCCTCTCGAGTGAGCCCATGCTGCAATTCCCTCAGGCGTGCTGGCCTGTCGCTCCCTGACCTGCCGCGTCCCCAGCCGGGCGGGAAGCCACCTGGGCGGCGCTAAACCGCCACGATGGCACGCCGCCTGGGCCGCGATGCGAGAGCAGCCTAGCCTATCCCCGCAGAATCGACAGCGAATGAGGCCGGCAACCTACCAGCGGTAGCCGCGACCCTTCGCCCGAGTGCCGATTGTGCCGGCCGGCAGGTGCGCCTCCAGGCAGCTGACGCCCTTGGGCCCGACGACCGCGTCGTGCCGGACATGGGCCGGCAGATCCAGCCGCTCGCCCGGCCCGAGCATGAAACCCACGCCGTAGCCGGGCATGCCGAAGGTGATCGAGCCTTCGACGACGACCACGATCTTGTCGTAGTCGTGGGTATGCGCCTCGAACCTCTCTTCCGGCAGGTTCGACCAGGCTGCGGGCTCGAGTCCCTGGTCGCGCATCCTCTTCTCGACGCTGACTCGATCGATGGAGCTCATCGCACGGATCCCTGCTTGCCCGCTGCGCGCGCGCCCGCACCGCGAGTGCCCGCGATTCGAACGCCGCTTCGCCGGGCCTTCTCGGGGCCGGGCATAGCGGTCTGCGTCGCCTCCATGGCTCGCCGATCCGACGCCGGCGGAAGGTCCAGCGCCGCCTCTCGCCACGCGGCATCTGCCGTGACATCCTTCTCACTGGCTCGAGTCCCGACGACCGCGATTATCCCGAGCCCAAGGACGATGCTCGAGCCGATGGCGAAGGGCCAGGTGGCGCCCAGCAACCCGATGAGGAAGACGGAGAACACGCTGCAAACCACTATCGCCGAACCCAGGCCTTGAAGTGCCCGCATCAGTCTCCTTGTGAATGGCTCCCAAGCGGCCCGGTTCTGGGGCAGCCCCTCGGTATTCTCCGCCACGAATGTGACAGCGGCACGCACTTCGACGCGCCCCGCCATGCGCATCGTAGCCGGTAGACTCCGGTCGTGACAGCCTCGCCGCCGCTTCGATACCTCTCCACCGCCGACGTCGCAGCGGCCATGCCTCCTCTGGCCGAGCGACTCGAGCTGGCCGAGATCGCGCTCCGTGCGCTGGGAGCGAGCGCCGAGCTGCCGGCCAAGATCGGGGTTCATCCGCGCCAGCAGGGTTCACTCGCTCACGCGATGCCGGCCATGCTCCGGGGCACGGCGGAAGATGGCGCCGCCGATCTGATCGGCATCAAGTGGATCGCCGGCTTCCCGGACAACCCGACGTCGGGGCTGCCCACCTACCACGCCCTGGTCATCCTCAACGACGCGCGCAACGGCCTGCCTCTGGCAGTCATGGATGCGGGCACGATCACGGCGCAGCGAACGGCGGCCGTCAGCGGAGCGGCGATCAAGCTCTTCGCACCGGAGCGCCAGCAGGCCGCGGCGGTCGCGCTCCTCGGCGCCGGCGTCCAGGCGCGCGGACACCTGCCGGTGATCGGCCGGCTGCTGCCGGGAGCGTCGGTTCGGATCACCGACGTGGATGGGGCCCGAGCAGCGGCGCTCGTCGCCGATGCCCAGTCGATCGAAGGCGTCGGCGAGGTGGCGGTCGCCGCAGACGTGCGTCGGGCAGTGGAAGGCGCGGACGTCATCGTCTCGGTCGTCTCGTTCGGGCCGAACCACCAGGCCCTCGATCCGCGCTGGCTCGGCTCGGACGTGCTCTTCGTCGCCGTCGACTACGACATGCAGGCGCCTGCCGCACTAGCCCGCGAGGCTCTCTTCGTCGTCGACGAGCGCGACCAGTTCCTGGCCACTCGCGCGAGCGGGGGCTTCGCCGGCTACCCGGATCCCGCCGCGACGCTCGGAGAGGCGCTTCGCGGCGGCATCGCCCGACCCGCCGGTCGAATCCTCGTGTCGCATCTCGGCGTCGGGCTCGCGGACGTCGTATTCGCGTCGGCGATATTCAGGCGAGCCGAGCAGCTGGGCTTGGGTATCCTGCTTCCGCGCTAACAACGTGCCGACCGGCTCGCGCGGCCTTCTAGCGGTTCACCTCGAGGGGCCCCGGCGGCACTTCGATCAGCACGCGGCCGCCTTCGACGACAACGGGGTAGACCGCGAGCGGGAGCTCGGCCGGCGGATCGAGCGGCGCGCCGTCGGCCAGAGAGAAGCGCGAGAGGTGCAGCGCGCAGGTGATCGAGTCGCCGGTCAGGAAGCCCTTGTCGAGCTCGAAGTACTGGTGGCTGCAGATGCCCTGGGTTGCGTGAAACCGGCCGTCGAGGTTGACCAAGAGAACCAGGTCGTCGCCGACCTCGCACAGCTTCATGGTGCCGGGCGAAACGTCGTCCGCTGCGCAGAGGTCCACTCGGCGGAAGCCGGAGGAGGCGGTCATCGGCGGCGTCAGGCCACGGCCGCGGTCGCACGGCCGGCCGCGGGACGTGCTCCGGCGGAGGCCGCCCACTTGGCCTCGAGCAGATCGCGCAGGCGATCCTGGGCGGACGCGAGCGGCACTCTCGCCACGACCGGCTCCAGGTAGCCAAGGACGATGGACTTGCGGGCCTCATCGGGATCGAGGCCGCGGCTCTCCAGGTAGAAGAGCGCCGCCTCGTCGATCGGTCCGACGGAGCTCGCATGGGCGACGCGGCGGCAGTCGGGCTGGTCGATCTCGAGGCTGGGAATGGCGACGGAGCGAGCTTGCTTGGACAGCAGCATCGCGAACTCGCCCAGGAAGCTGTCGGTGCCGTGGGCCGGCTTGTCGATCGTGATCAGGCCCTTCATGTAGGCCCGCGAGCGGTCGGACAGCGCCGCCTTAGAGAGCAGGTTGCCGGTGGCGTCGCGACCGAGGTGGCGGGTGTAGGAAGTCAGATCGAACAGCTGGTCGATCGAGCCGAAGACGATCTCCGCCTGCTCGACGGACGAGCCGTCGCCCTCGAGAGTGTTGTCGATCCGGCTCCGAATGACCCGGCAGCCGAGCTGGGCCAGCGCCCAGCGAAGAGTCGACGCTTTGCCGACCACGGCCGAACGGTGCTGGAAGGCGACCTGGTTGGTCGGGAAATCCTGGAGGCCGGCGAAGGAGAGAGTCGAGCCGGCGCCCAGCTTGACCTCGGTCGAGCCGCCGAAGAAGGCCTGACCGTCGCCTGCGGCCGAAGCGCCCGCGCCTGCGGCCGAAGCGCCCGCGCCTGCGGCCGAAGCCACCTGCTCCTCGACGACGGAGACCTCCGCGTCGGAGCCGACCGAGATGATCGTCCGCGAGAGCAGTGCGCCGTTCGGCGCTCCCATCGCCCAGCGCAGCACGATCGGCCGCTCCAGGCGAACGCCGTCGGGGACGTGCAGGAACAGGCCGTGTGTCCAGAGGGCCCGGGTCATCTGCCCCAGCTTGTCGTTCTCGGGCAGCGTGCAGCCGCCTTCGAGCAGGCTGCGCAGGAGCTCGGGGTCGCGCGCGCCGAGCGACGCCAGCGTCTCGAGAAGAACGCCCGCGTCCCGTGCCTCCGGCGAGAGCACGAGCGCCGCCAGGCGATCCTCGGCGAATTCGGCGTACGCGGCCGCTCCCTCGGGGAGTTTCGCCTTGCCCGCCCTGGCCACGCCACTCGTCCCGGCCGGGTACGGCCGCACGGCGGAGAGATGGGCGTTGCGGAGGTCCACATACGGCGTATACAGCTGGTTCGACTCGATCGGGAGTGCCTCGAATCCGTGCAGTCCGGCGAGCCGGTCGGCCAGCAGCCAGTCAGGGTCGGCGGCAGCTGCGGCCACGCCGCGAACGGTCGTCTCGTCGACGAAGCCGAGCGTCAGATCGGTCGGCGCCTGGCGGGCTGGCGCCTGCGGTCGAGCGGCGGGCTGGTCTGCCGTGGGCTGCGCTGCGAGGGCCACCTTTACCCCCTCCTGAGCCCGGACCCGCGGGTCTGCGCTTGCATCTGACTCGCTCGGCCGGCTCATACCTGCGTTACCTCCTCCGCTCCTCGCTCACGCACCTTCAGGTGCGCTGCGCTCCGGTCCTCGTCGGCGCCTTGGTCTACGCTCGGCGGCGCGGCCATCTGCGGCGCGCAACCGGCGGGTCCGGGCTCGGCGGTCATCCCAGCGAACCCTCCATTTCGAGCTTGACCAATCGGTTGAACTCGATCGCGTACTCCATCGGCAGCTCTTTGGTGAAGACCTCGAGGAAGCCCTGGACGACCAGGTTCGTGGCCTCGTTCTCCGTCAGGCCGCGAGTCATCAGGTAGAAGACCTGATCCTGGCTGATCTTGCCGACGGTGGCCTCGTGGGTCATCGTCGTGTCGTCTTCCTGGATGTCGATATACGGGTACGTGTCGGAGCGGCTGCCCTCGTCGAGCAGCAGCGCATCGCAACGGACGCTGGCCACGACGCCCGTCGCGCCGGGGACGACCTTGAGCTGACCCCGGTACGTGGTCCGGCCGCCATCCTTGGAGATCGACTTGCTGATGATGCGGCTGCGGGTGTTCGGGGCGAGGTGGATCGCCTTGGCGCCGGTGTCCTGGTGCTGGCCCTTGCCGGCGACCGCCACGGAGATGACCTCCGCGGTCGCGCCCTCGCCGCGCAGGTAGATGCTCGGGTACTTCATCGTCAGGCGCGACCCGGTATTCGCGTCGATCCATTCGACGGTGGAGTGGGCGTGGGCGTGGGCTCGCTTGGTCACGAGGTTGTAGACGTCGTTCGACCAGTTCTGGATCGTGGTGTAGCGAACCTTCGAGTGGGGCAGGGCGATGACCTCGACGACCGCGGCATGGAGCGCGTCCGTCGTGTAGATGGGAGCCGTACAGCCCTCGATGTAGTGCACCTTGGCGCCCTCGTCGACGATGATCAGCGTCCGCTCGAACTGGCCGGTGTTCTCGGCGTTGATGCGGAAGTAGGCCTGCAGCGGCAGCGGGACCTCGACCCCCTTGGGCACGTACACGAACGAGCCGCCGGACCAGACCGCGCTGTTGAGAGCCGCGAACTTGTTGTCCTCGGGCGGCACGACGGTCGCGAAGTACTTCCTGAAGAGCTCCGGATACTCCTTGAGCCCCTGATCGGTGCCCATGAAGACGACGCCGATCTTGGAAAGCTCCTCACGGACGCTGTGGTATACGACTTCGGAGTCGTACTGCGCGCCGACGCCGGCCAGGAACTTGCGTTCGGCCTCAGGAATGCCGAGGCGCTCGAACGTCTTCTTGATCTTGTCCGGAACGTCGTCCCAGGACTTCTCCTCGCCCTGGGATGGCTTGCGGTAGTAGACGATCTTGCTGAGGTCGATCTGCATCAGATCGCCGCCCCACATCGGCATCGGCCGCGAAAGGAAGTGCTCGTAGGCGCGCAGGCGGAAGTCGAGCATCCACTGCGGCTCGCCCTTGAACCGGCTGATCGCCTCGACGGTCCCCCGGGTCAGGCCGGCTGCGGTCTGCTCGAGGTAGTCGACCTCGTCGTGGAAGCCGTACTTGTACTCGCTGGAGACGATCTGTGGGCTGGTCGCCATCGCGCTCCTTCGGCGGTCGCGGGTTCGAGCGATTGAAGACGCCGAAACCCGACCGCGCGGCCGTGCTGAATTCCGACCCCTATTATCGGGATTAGGCCGCGCCCCGTCAAACTGCCAGAGGGTGCGCGGGCGCGGGAGCCTGCCGCCACTCGTCTGCGGAGTGGAACCGTGCTATCCTGCCGGCCGCTGGAGCGCCGCGTCCCTCACCCTGCCGGAAACGAGTCCGCCACCATGCAGGCGCTCCGCCGCGACCTCACCGTCACCACCGGCACACGACACGGACCCCGAGGAGACACTTGAGACTCACCCCTCGAGCGGCAGGAGTGGCAGCGACGGTGGCGTTCGTCGTCTTCGCCGGCACTGCCATCTCGGTCCTGCCCGCCGCGCTGACGGACGCGCAGACCGGCCCAGACGCGATCTCAGGCGAGGCCTCTCCGGCGGCGACCTGGGCGCTGCCGCAGGACCCGTGGCTGGGCCAGTGGCTGGCGTTGACGGACCCTCCCGCAACCTCCAGCCCCTCCGCGACGCCGTCGCCGACCGCCACCCCAACCGCGAAACCGAAGCCCAAGCCGAAGCCGATAACCTACGCGGACACCGTCGCGGGGGCCCGGGCGTACGTCAGGGCCCGTATCGGGACCCGGCAGTACAACTGCATCAACGAGATCTTCACCCACGAATCCAAGTGGAACCCGCGAGCCGGCAAGGTCACCGGGGCGTATGGGATTCCCCAGGCCTTCCCCGGCTCGAAGATGGCCACGTTCGGATCGAACTGGCAGACCAGCCCGCTGACCCAGGTGAAATGGGGCATCTGGTATGTCGACGACCGCTACGGCTCGGCCTGCGCCGCCTGGGCCTTCTGGCAGGCGCACGGCTGGTACTAGCGCCCGCCTGCGCGAACGGCAGCCCCCGGCGACCTCCTCCGGCGGCCACTGAGTCTTCGCCACACTCAAATTCCGTAGGACAAATAGGTTATTCGTGAAACGGTGCGCGGGGGCGATCCTTTCCGGGTGATCAGACGGCTCGATATTCCTTCGGCTGTCGAAGACTGGCTGTGGGCAGCCTATCTCACAGCCGCCGCGGCCCTCTTCCTTGTCTCCGCGACTATCGCCACGTCGTGGCAGACGCCCGTCTTCCTGGTCCTCTCGGCAGGCTCGGTTTTCGCCGTGGCAGCGGGCATCTACCTGCACGACCCCCAGCCCCGCTTTCCGTGGTGGCTGCTGGCCGGAGGGCAACTGCTTTTCGCCCTGGGCGACATGGCCTCCGCATCGGTCAGCCGCTCGCCGACCGTCGCGCCCTTCCCGGGTCTCGCCGATCTCTTCTACCTGGTCGGCTACCCGGTAGTCACGCTCGGCTTTGCCCGGCTGGTGATGCGCCGAAACCCCGGCCCCGGTTTCGGGGTTCTGCTCGATGGCGGGATCCTGATGGTCGGCCTCGGGCTGGTGGCCTGGGTGGCCTTCGCCGATCCCCTGTTCTCCCAAGCGGGGCTCCCTCCCCTGGGCCGGGCGGTGGCGGTCGTCTACCTTGTCGCCGACATTGCGCTCGTCGGTGTCGTGGCCTGCCTGGTCCTCGATTCCGAGGCCGGAACGCCGGCCATGCGCCTGTTCGCGGGCAGCGTGGTGGCGCTCCTCATCGCCGACGGGCTCGCGGCGTCGGGAACGGGTTGGCTCCAGACTCAGCTGAGCGAGGCGGCCTACTTCTGCCAGTACGCCCTGTGGGCCGCCGCGGCCCTGCATCCGTCGATCGCCACGTCGGCGAGCCCGAGCGAAAGCAAGGATCACCGCATCACGCCGCGCCGACTGGCCGCCCTGATGATGGCGGCGCTGGTCGCGCCGGCGGTCCTGGCCCTCCAGGGCATCGAAGGCAGGATCGATTTCCCGGCGATAAGCCTCGGCAGCGTCGCCATCGTGGCGCTGGTCATCGCGACGATGGCGGACCTGATCGGCGAGCAGACCGCCGCGATGCAGAAGCGCCTGACCCTGGAGGCCGCGCTGCGCGAGACATCCGAGACCCTGCGGGCGATCCTGGACTCCTCGCCCCTGCCGATCATCGTCGTCGACCGCCAGCGTCGCGTCCTGTTCTGGAGCCGCGCGGCCGAGCAGCTCTTCGGCTTCACCGCGGACGAAACCGCGGGCAAGCGGTTGCCCATCTTCCCGACCGAGATTCACGAATCGGACCGCACGCTGGTGCCACGAGTCCTGGCGGGTGAATCGATGGCGGTTCAGGAATTGCCCTGCCAGACGAAGGACGGCCAGGTAATCAAGGTCCGAGCCCACTTCGCCCCGATTCGGGATGACCCCGGCAAGGTTCGCGGCGCCATCTCGCTCATGGAGGACACGAGCGAGGTCGAGCTCCTAGAGGCCCAGCTGTTCGAGGCTCGCAAGCTCGAATCGGTGGGCCGCCTGGCGGGCGGCATCGCCCATGACTTCAACAACATCCTGACGGCGGTGATCGGCTATGCCGACCTCTCGCTCGACGAGCCGGCCGGGGCCGACATCAGCGAGTACGTCGTGGGCATCCGCGACGCGGCCGAGCGCGCAGCGGGCCTGACCCAGCAGCTTCTGGCCTTCAGCCGGCGCCAGATACTCCAGCCGCAGGTCCTGGAGCTCAACGAGGTCGTAGGGGGCCTCGAGTCGATGCTGCGGCGCCTCATCGGCGAGCAGATCGAGCTCATGATCGCCCCCGACCCGGCGGCAGGATGTCTGCGGGCGGACCGGACGCAGCTCGAGCAGGTCATCCTCAACCTGGCCCTGAACAGCCGGGATGCGATGCCGGCGGGCGGCCAGCTCGTGATCGGCACGGGGCACCAGAGGTATTCGTCCGGGAATCGCTCGCGCCCCCGGGAGATCGGCCCGGGCGAATACGCAGTCATCTCGGTCACCGACACCGGCCTGGGCATGGACGCCCAGACGCGCGACCACATCTTCGAGCCGTTCTTCACGACCAAGGGCCAGGGCCGTGGAACCGGCCTCGGCCTGGCCACGACCTACGGCATCATCAAGCAGTCCGAGGGCTCGGTCCTGGTCGACTCCACGCCGGGCCGAGGGACCACCTTCAGGCTGTTCTTCCCCAGCGTCGAGCGCGAGGTGGCCGTCAGCGAGCAGGCACCGCGTCCGGTCGGCCGCCGGACGGGCCGCATTCTCCTGGTCGAGGACGAGCCGGTCCTGCGCGAGATCGCCCAGCGCGTCCTGGTTCGGGCGGGATTCGACGTCACCGCGGCCGCCGACCCGGGCGAGGCGATCATCGCCGCGGAAACGGGCCCGGAGCCGTTCGATCTGCTGCTGACGGACGTCGTCATGCCCGGCATGCGAGGCCCGGAGCTGGCTCGCCGGCTGCGCAACTCGCGGCCCGAGTTGCGCGTGCTCCTCGCGTCGGGGTACGCGGAGGAAATCGTCGACAGCGACCGCCACGAGGACCCGCTGCTGCCGAAGCCCTTCTCGCCCGAGACTCTGCTCGCGGCGGTGGATGCGGTGCTGGGTCCGGCCGCCAGGGTTGTCGCGCCGCCTGAGGCGGAATGGTCCGAGGCGGAAGCGCACGAGGCGGACCCGGTTACGGCCATTTCGATCGACGCCATCGCGGACGAGGTCAAAGAGGAGCGGACGCCCGCCGCGGTCCGCTAGCCCGGATCCACCGGTCAGGCGCCGCAGCGCCCGGGTACCGTTCCTATGGACCGCCGCTCCGACGTGTGTCAGGCTGACGCCGCAACGGCCGTTGCAGCCTCAGCCAGCGAGGGTCCTCTCGAATGGAGTTGTGGCCGGGGAGGCCGTTTCCGTTGGGCGCGACCCCATCGGAAACGGGCACCAACTTCGCCGTGGCCTCGGATATCGCCGACAGCGTGGTCCTGTGCCTGTTCGGCGCGGCCGGCCACGAGGAACAGCTCCAGCTCCAGGAGGAGGACGGCGGAGTCTGGCACGGCTTCGTGCCGGGGGTCCGGCCGGGGCAACGCTACGGTTACCGGGTCGTGGGGCCGTACGCGCCTGCCCGCGGCCTACGGTGCAACGCCAACAAGCTGCTCCTCGACCCGTACGCGCGGGCGATAGACGGCGACGTCACGTTGGGCGACGAGATCCTCGGCTACATCCCGGGCAACCCCGATGGCTACAGCGAGCTGGATTCGGCGCCGTGTGTGCCCCGCGGCCTGGTGCTCGCAGACGCGTTCGATTGGGGCGACGATCGACCGCCGGCCATCCCCTACTCCGACACGATCATCTACGAGACCCATGTCAAGGGGTTCAGCCAGCGACATCCGAGCGTGCCGGCGGCTCTGCGCGGCACCTACGCCGGGCTTGCGACGCCGGCCGCCCTGAATCACTTGCGGTCGCTCGGGGTGACCGCCGTGGAGCTGCTGCCGGTCCACCACCACCTCGACGACGGCTTCCTTCGATCCAAGGGCCTCGAGAACTACTGGGGCTACAGCACTCTCGGCTACTTCGCTCCGCACTCCGGCTACTCGGCGGAGGTTCGGGCCGGGCGGCCCGGCGGGCAGGTCAACGAGTTCAAGGCGATGGTCAAGGCCCTCCATGCCGCCGGTATCGAGATCATCCTCGACGTCGTCTTCAACCACACCGCCGAGGGCAATCATCTGGGCCCGACGCTCTCGTTCCGCGGTCTCGACAATCCCTCCTACTACCGCCTGACGTCGGGCCAGCCGCGCTACTACTTCGACACGACCGGCTCGGGCAACAGCCTCAAAGTCGACTCCCCGGTCTGCCTGCGCCTGGTCATGGACTCGCTCCGGTATTGGGTCGAGGTGATACGGGTCGACGGCTTCCGGTTCGACCTGGCCGTCGCCCTGGCTCGCGAGCACGGCGCGTTCGAGAGCGTCTCGGCCTTCTTCGACCTCGTCTCGCAGGACCCCGTGATCTCGCGCGTGAAGCTGATCGCCGAGCCCTGGGACGTCGGCCAGCCGGACAGCTACGACCTGGGTCGCTTTCCCGACACGTGGAGCGAGTGGAACGGCAAGTATCGCGACGGCGCCCGTGACTTCTGGCGCGGCCTGGCCGGCACGCTCCCCGAGCTGGCGACGCGGCTCACAGGCTCGTCCGATCTCTACGGCCCGTCGCACCGCCGGCCCAACGCCTCGATCAACTTCGTGACCTGCCACGACGGCTTCACGCTTCGCGACCTGGTCAGCTACGACCGAAAGCACAACGAGGCGAACGGCGAGTCGAACAACGACGGGACGGACGACAACCGCTCCTGGAATTGCGGCGTCGAGGGTCCGGCCGACGACGCCGCTGTCACCGAGCTCCGTGCCCGCCAGTCGCGGGCGATCCTCGCCACTCTGCTGCTGAGCCTTGGCGTGCCGATGCTTCTCGGCGGCGACGAGATCGGGCGAACCCAGCAGGGCAACAACAACGCCTACTGCCAGGACAACGAAATCTCCTGGTTCGACTGGAGGACGGCGGACGCGGATCTGCTGGCCTTCACGTCTCAGCTCGTGAGTCTGCGGCGGCGCCATCACGCCCTGAGACGCCGCCGGTTCGTCACGGGCGCGATGCAAGGCGACATCCAGTGGTTCACGCCGGCCGGATCGACGATGACCGACTCGGACTGGCGGGCCGGCTGGACGCGCAGCGTGGTGGCGTACCTCGACGGCGTCCGCGACGCGGACCGCGACGACCATGGCCGGCCGATGCTCGACGATGACCTGCTCCTGGTGATCAACGGCTGGTGGGAGCCGTTGGCCTTCACCCTGCCCGACGTCGGGTCGCCGCGAACCTGGGAGTACGAGCTGGACACGTTCAGCGGGCTCTTTGGGAGCGCGGGCGGGATCGGCGGCGCGGCCGGCGCGACGATCACGGTCGGACCGCGCTCGGTGGTCTTGCTCCGCTCGGCGCGCGTTTTTCCGGTCACGGCCGCGAAGCCTTAGCTTCCTGACACCCTCTGGCGCTGCCATCCCGCACAATCGCAGCATGGCCGATCAGATCAGTCTTGCCGTGGCGCGCCGGTTCCTGGCGATTCGCCATCTGCTCGCCCCGCCGCGCGCGTTGCCCGCCTCGCCCGAGAGCGTCCTGGTCGTAGTCGATCGCCTGGGCTCGCTCCAGTTCGACCCGCTCGAAGTCGCCGGGCGCAACCACGACCTGGTCCTCCAGGCCCGCATCGCCGGCTACCGCCGCGAGCTCACCGACGAGCTGCTGTACGGCCGCCGCCTGCTGTTCGAGGCCTACAACAAGGCCCTCAGCCTGCTGCCGACGCGCGAGCTGCCGTACTACCGAATCACCTGGCAGGACGGCGCCGATGGCCGGGCCGGGCGGCTGGTCCGCGAGCAGTCCGAGCTGGCCGAGAAGCTCCTGGCGACGATCACGGCCGAGGGGCCCAAGTGCTCGAGCGACTTCGAGCGCGAGGCCGCCATCGATTGGTGGTGGGGACCGACCAGTGCCGGGCGGGCCGTGCTCGACGCGCTCAACTTGTCCGGCAGGCTGGGACTGGCCAGGCGGGACGGCAACCGCCGCTACTACGACCTGACCGAGCGCCTCTTTCCGGCGGACCTTCTCGAGACGCGTATCCCGGAGCGTGAGCAGCTGCGCCACAAGCTGCTGTCGCGATATCGCGGCCACGGGCTGCTGGGCGCCGGCGGCAGCGGTGAGCTGTGGCCCGGGACGGGCCCGGCCGGGAACCGGGCGGCGCTGCGCCGCGAGCTGCTGGACCGCGGCGAGATCGTGGCCGTTGCGGTCGACGGCATGCGCGGCGAGCGCTTCGTCATCGGCGATGAGCTGCCGCTGCTGGCCCAGGCCGAGCGCGAGATCGCCGCGGAGGCCGCCGGTGCGGTCGCCCGCCCCGGAGACGGGGCCCCGGGCGCCAGCTTCCTGGCGCCACTCGACCCGCTGATGTGGGACCGCGGTGCGCTCGTGCCGCTGTACGCCTTCGAGTACCGCTGGGAGGTCTACACGCCCGCAGCGAAGCGCCGCTGGGGCTACTACGTCCTGCCGATTCTCTTTGGCGATCGGCTGGTGGGGCGGATCGAGCCGCGCATCGACAGGGCGAGCAAGGCCGTCCGCATCCTGAGCCTCGGCTGGGAGGCCGGGTTCGATCCCCTGGCCGCACCCGGGTTCGTGGCCGCCTTCGCCGACGCGATAGGCGCCTACCTGCGCTTCGGCAACGCCGACGCCGTGAACCCGCCCGCCCAGGCGGCGCACCGATCGTTCTTCCGCGCGATCGCCGATCGGGTGCGGTTGAGCTAGCCCCTCTTTCGGCTACGTCATATAGTCGAGCCTGACGACCTGCAGGAGGACGCTTCGATGACGATGCCCATCGCGATAGGCTGCGACGAAGCCGGCTTCCTGCTCAAGGAAGAGCTGAAGCGGTACCTCGAGACGGAGGGCTACGAAGTCACCGACTACGGCTGCTACTCCACCGACCCGGTCGACTATCCGGACGTCGCGGTCGAGGTGGCTTCCGCTGTCGCCGCCGGTCGTCACGAGCGCGCGGTTCTGATATGCGGCACGGGGATCGGCATGGCCATTGCCGCGAACAAGGTTCCGGGCGTTTACGCCGCCAACGCCCACGATCCCTACTCCGCGGCGCGGGCCCGCATGTCCAACAACGCGCAGGTCCTGTCACTGGGGGCTCGCGTCGTCGGCACGGAGCTGGCCAAGACGCTCGTCGACGTGTGGTTGAAGTCGGAATTCGCCGGCGGCGGCTCTCTTCGCAAGGTCCAGAAGATCCAGGCGGCCGAGCAACGCCAGCAGCAGCTTCTCCGGGCATCCCGCCGCAGCGCCTCAGGGCCGGCGGCCTCCGACGCCAAACCGGCGGCCTCCCGCAAGGAGCGAGCCAGATGACTGCGGCCCACGGACCCGGCGCCCATCGCGGCTTCTACAAGAAGCTCATCAACGACCCGTTCGACGTGGTCGACGAGGCCCTGGAAGGTTTCGCCGGCGCCCATTCCGACCTGGTGACCCTGGCCGCGCCACGGGTCATCGCCCGGCGTGTGCCAGCTCCGCCGAAGGTGGGATTCGTCGTCGGCGGCGGTTCGGGACATGAGCCCGCGTTCGCCGGGTACGTGGGTCACGGCATGGCCGACGCGGCCGCCTGCGGCAACGTCTTCGCCTCGCCCCCGCCCGACGTGATCCTGGCCGCGATCCACTCCGCCTCCAAGGGTCGTGGCGTGTTGATGGGCTACGGCAACTACGCGGGCGACGTGCTGAATTTCGGTCTTGCCGCCGAGCTTGCCGCCGCCGATGGTATCGAGGTCCGCGAGGTCCGCGTCGCCGATGACGTGGCTTCGGCCAGCATCGCCGAGCGCGACAAGCGGCGCGGGATCGCCGGGGACATCATCGTCTTCAAGTGCGCCGGCGCCGCCGCCGAGCGCGGCGATTCCCTCGACGAGGTCGCGCGGATCGCGACAAAGGCCAACCTGGCGACGCACAGCATCGGCGTCGCCCTGGCCGCGTGCGAGGTGCCGGGGGCAGGGCGGCTGACCTTCGAGCTGGCCGACGATGAGATCGGCATCGGCATGGGAGTGCACGGCGAGCCGGGGATCCGCCGCGGGCCCCTCGAGCCGGCCGACGCAGTCGCCGGGGCCCTCGTCGCGACCATCCTGGAGGATATCGGCGACGCCGCCGGCGGCGAGGTCGCGCTGCTGATCAACGGCCTCGGGGCCACCGCCACCCTTGACCAGTACATCCTCTATCGGGGCGCCCGCCGGGCGCTGGAGGCGGCCGGGGTCCGGGTCGTTCGCAGCTACGTGGGCGAGTTCATCACCTCGCTCGAGATGGCCGGGGCTTCGGTCACGGTCACCACCCTGGACGACGAGTTAAAGGCGCTTCTGGATGCCCCGGCTCGAACCCCTCGGCTCGTCCAGTGAGCGCCGGCACTCTTGGGACCTGGATCCTGGCGGCGGCGGATGCCGTCGAATCCTGTCGCGACGAGCTGGGCCGTCTCGACGCGGTAGCCGGCGACGGCGACCACGGCCTGACGATGGCCTACGGAGCTCGCGCCGTACGCCGGGCCGTCGAGCAGAACCCAGGCGTGCCGGCGGCCGACCTGCTGGGCAAGGTCGCGGTAGCGATGGGCTCGGTCGGCGGCGCGATCGGACCGATCTACGCCATCGCCCTGCTGAAGATGGCGGGAGTCGTCCGTGCATCGGAGCTTTCGGAGGACGCCACCGTCGCCGGGTTGCGAGCCTGTGCCGACGCCGCGGTGAGCGCCGTCGCCAACCTGGGCCACGCAAAGCCGGGCGACAAGACCATCCTCGACGCCATGGCGCCTCTGGCGGAGAGCCTGCACGCCTCCGAGGAGGATGGCTGCTCAGTGGACGTGGCGCTGGTCCGGGCCAGCGAAGCCGCCCGAGCGGGAGCAGAGAGCACGGTCGGGATGATCGCCTCCATCGGCCGGGCCGCGCGGCTCGGCGAGCAGTCACGAGGCACCGCGGACGCGGGCGCCACTTCCTTCGCCGTGATCATCGAGGCGGCTGTCGGCTCATACCTGGCGCGCGACACGGCCCAGCGCGCGGGCGGTGCGCCGTGATGCGGCCCCTGATCGGCACGAGCTGGAAGATGAACCTGACCCCCAGTCAGGCCGCCGGCTACTGCGCGGCTGTCCGTTACATGGTCGACGACCTTCTCGACCGGACGCTCTTTGTTCTGCCGCCCTACCCCGCGATTCCATATGCCCGCCAGCTGCTGTCCGGCAGCAACGTCGCCTGGGGAGCCCAGGACGTCCACCCCGACGACGAGGGCGCCCACACCGGGGACGTCTCCGCCTCGATGCTCGCGGACCTCGGCTGTACGTTCGTCGAAGTCGGGCACCACGAGCGAAGGCGCGATCACCACGAGGACGACGATCTGATCGCGGCCAAGGTCGCGGCGATCCAGCGCTGGGGGATGACGGCGATCCTGTGCGTCGGCGAGGAATCGAAGACGACGATCGAGGAGGCGTCGGCCCTGGTCCTGGGACAGCTCCGGTTCCTCGAACGGTTCGATCTCGCCAGGCTGGTCGTGGCCTACGAGCCCGCCTGGGCGATCGGAGTGGGTGCCGACCACGCGCCGCCCGAGTGGGTCGCGGCCGTGCACGCTGCCCTGCATCGCCGGCTACGCGAGCTCGCCGGGGACGGCGCCTCGGCACCCGTCATATACGGCGGCAGCGTCGACACGGCCAGCGCCGATCTCCTTCTGGCGTGCCCTGGAGTGGACGGGCTCTTCGTGGGCCGCAGCGCCCTGAAGCCCGAGGGCTTCGCCGAGATTGCGCACACTCGCATCGATCGCCGTGATGTCGCGGAGATCGGGCGCGGCCACGGCACGTCGTAGCGGCGCATTCGGCTGAGCCTCGGCCGGCGACTGCCCACGCCCGCGCCTCCCCGCCTTCACCGGCCCTTTCCAACGGACTCCGGCAGCCCGGCCACGGCCCAACGAGGCGCTCATCGGCCCTGGCAAGGTCTTGACTTCGCTGGCACAATCTTTCCGTGCCCGGTCGGGCCGAGGCCGGGACCGATCTCTCAGTTGCAGGGTCCGCCGTCGCGTCGGCTCGATCGACCGGGTCGGCAACAGCCGCCGAGGCGGTGGCCGGCATTCCCATCGCCTCCGTCGCGCGGCGGGCAGAGGCATCGAGCAGGTGTCCAGACGATGAAGATCCTGGTTGTGGGCGACTCCTACTGCCCCTGGCGAGCGCTCGGCCCGTCGATCGATCGCCTTGCCGAGCGCAACGAGGTCACCTGCTTCGACGTAGTGGACGAGCCGGCCTGGCGCCCAACGACCCAGTCGGAGCAGACGATCCGCGAGTACCTCGGCAGCCCGCGCCAGGTCATCGAGCGACTCGATGGTCACGAGGTCTTGATAGTCCAGGGCGCACCGGTGAGCGACGCCGTGATGGACGCCTCGCCGAGCCTCAAGCTCGTGTGCGTCGCCCGGGGCGGCCCGGTCAACGTCGACATAGCCGCCGCCACGGAGCGAGGCATCGCCGTGGTCACGACTCCGGGCAAGAACGCGCAGGCCGTGGCCGAGCTGACGATCGCCTTCATGGTGATGCTCGCCCGGCGCCTGCCCGAGGTCGTCCGCTTCCTAGAGGGCGGGGGCGAGCTGGCCAGGGACAACTACGAGGGGGCCAAGTGGATGGGTCATGACCTGGACGGCCACGTCCTCGGCCTGGTGGGCTACGGCCAGATCGGCCACCGAGTCGCCCGCATCGCGATGGCGATGGGGATGCGCGTCGTCGTCTCCGACCCGTTCGTGCCGGCAGCCCGGATCCAGGCCGACGGGGCGGCGCCGGTCGACCTCGACACGCTCCTCGCGACTGCCGACTACGTCTCGCTCCACGCCCGCGCCACGGCCGAGAACAAGGGCATGATCGGACGGGCCCAGATCGAGCGGATGAAGCAGGGCGCCTGTCTGATCAACACCGCCCGCGACACCCTCATCGACGAGGACGCCGCCTACGATGCCCTTCGCTCGGGACATCTGGGCGGCGGGGCGTTCGACGTCGTCCGGATCCCCGATCTCTCGATCCCGCCCGAGCTCGGCCGCCGGCACCGCCTCTTCGACGCCCCGAACGTGGTCATCGCTACTCACATCGGCGGGGCCACGTACGAAACCATGGGCCACGGCGGCGAGATGGCCGCCGCCGAGATCGGCCGGCTGGCGTCCGGCGAGCCATTCGCGAACCTGGCCAATCCGGCCGTGCTTGGGAAGGTGGGGAACCATGCCTGACGCGCGCGTGATGGCGATCGATCTCGGGACGGGCAGCTGCCGCGCCCTCATCTTCGATCGCGACGGTCATCAGCTGGCGATGGCGCAGCGCGAATGGTCGCACCCTCCCCTCGAAGGAGCGCCCGGCTCGCAGCAGTTCGAGACGGCCCGCAACTGGCCGCTGATCTGCGAGTGCACGAAGGAGGCGCTGGCGAAGAGCGGCCTTCCGGCGGCCGCGATCAAGGGCGTCTCGAGCACCGCCATGCGCGAGGGAATGGTTCTCTACGACTCCCAGGGGACGGAGATCTGGGCTTGCCCGAACGTCGATTCGCGCGCCGGCGAGGAAGCAGCCGAGCTGATCAAGGCCGGTCGGGCGCGGACGATATACGACACCGGGGGCGACTGGGTCTCGATAACGTCGCCGGCTCGGTTCCTGTGGATCAAGAGGCATCAGCCGGACGTGTTCGCCCGCATCGCCCACATGGGCATGCTCAGTGACTGGGTGCTGACGAAGCTCTCCGGCAGATACGCGACCGACCCGTCGATCGGCGCCAGCTCCGGCTTGTTCGATCTCGCGAAGGCGACCTGGTCGCCCGAGCTGATCCGGATGATCGGCCTGGACCCGGGCATCTTCCCCGAGGTGCGCCAGCCCGGCACCGTCCTCGGCGAAGTCACGGCCAAAGCCGCTGCGGAGACGGGACTGACGGCCGGAACCCCGGTCGTTGTCGGAGGCGCCGACACCCAGCTCGGCCTGCTCGGCATCGGCCGGACGACGCCGAACGCCTTCACGCTCGTGGGCGGCAGCTTCTGGCAGAGCACTGTCGTCGTGGACAAGCCGTTGATCGACCCCGAGGCACGCCTCCGCTCCCTATGCCACGTCGTGCCGGGGCAGTGGATGGTGGAGGGCATCGGCTTCTACTGCGGCCTGACGATGCGCTGGTTCCGCGACGCGTTCTGCGATTGGGAGAAGGCCCGCGCCGCCGAGCGGGGCGTGGATCCGTTCGTGGTGATGGAAGAAGAGGCAGCCACCGTGCCGCCCGGATCGAACGGCGTCCTGCCCATCTTCGGCAACATCATGAACGCCAAGCGGTGGGTCCAGGCCTCGCCCTCGTTCGTCCAGTTCGACATCGACAATCCGGGGTCATCCGGCCGCAAGGAGTGCATCCGGGCCATCGAGGAGAGTGCGGCATACATCGCCCTGGGCCACCTCCGGATCATCGAGAGCCTGACCGGCCATGCGTTCCAGGAGATCGTCTTCACGGGCGGTGGCTCGAAGGGGCACCTCTGGCCGCAGGTCATCGCCGACGTCCTGGGGGTCGCCGTCAAGGTCCCCGTGGTCAAGGAGTCGACGGCGCTGGGCGCCGCGTTGTGCGCCGGTCTCGGCGCCGGCATCTACAAGGACCTGGCCGAAACGGCAACCGAGGTGGTCCGGTTCGAGCGCACGTTCCAGCCGGATCGCGCCGCCCATGCCACCTACCTCACGCTCTTCGAGCAATGGCACACGGTCTACGGCCGGTTCCTCGAGCTGAGCGACGCGGGCCTGCTGCGGCCGCTCTGGAAGCCGGCCGGAGCCTGACAACCACGCGACCCACTGATACGAGCGATCGCTTTCCCGGTCGGGTAGCAGATAGAAGGAGCGACATGCCAGAGGCCGATCTCACCGAAGAGAAGAACTTCTACCAGGAGATCCCGCAGCGGAACTCGGCCTTCTTCCTCAAGGGCGCCGGGGCCTACGACTGGGGCATGCAGAACCGTCTGGCCCGGGTCTTCGACCCCGAGAGCGGCAAGACGGTCATGCTGGCGATCGACCATGGCTACTTCCAGGGCCCGACGACCGGACTCGAGCGTGTCGACATCAACATCCTGCCGCTGGTCCCGTACACGGACGCGCTCTTCTGCACCCGCGGCATCCTGCGCAGCGTGGTCCCGGCGGCCACCAGGACCCCGAACGTGCTCCGGGCCAGCGGCGGCCCCTCGATCCTCAAGGAGCTCTCCAACGAAGAGATCGCCATGGATCTCGAGGACGCGGTCCGGCTCAACAGCTGCGGCGTGGGGGTGCAGGTCTTCGTCGGCGGAGAGTTCGAGACGAAGTCGATCCACAACATGACCCGTCTCGTCGACGCCGGCTACAGGGTCGGCCTGCCCGTCCTGGGCGTCACCGCAGTCGGCAAGGACATGGTCCGCGATGCCAAGTACTTCCGCCTGGCGACCCGGATATGCGCCGAGCTCGGCGCTCAGATGGTCAAGACCTACTACATCCCCGAAGGCTTCGAGACGGTCACAGCCGCCTGTCCGGTGCCCATCGTCATGGCGGGCGGCAAGAAGCTGCCCGAGCTCGACGCGCTGACGATGGCCTACCGCGCCGTCCAGGAAGGCGCCGCCGGCGTGGACATGGGCCGCAACATCTTCCAGAGCGAATCGCCCGTGGCGATGATCCAGGCCGTCCGCAGGTGCGTCCATGAGGCCATGAAGCCCGAGCACGCGCTGGAGCTCTTCAAGACGCTGAAGTCCGAGCTTGAGAAACCAGTCGGGGCCCGTCGATGACGACGACCGCGCACCTGCCGTTCCTCGACGGGCGGGCTCATCTGACCATCGGCGTCAATACGGCCGACCTGGCCAATCTGGCCGGCGAGGTCCACATCCTCGAGGATGCCGGAGCGGAGATGGTCCACATCGACGTCATGGACGGAGTCTTCTGTCCGATGACGACGGTCGGTCCGCCCTTCATCAAAGCGATCCGTACGCCGCTCCTCAAGGACGCACACCTGATGATCGTGGAGCCGCTCGAGAAAGTGGCCGACTACGTCGCCGCCGGGCCGGACATCATCACCATCCAGGTCGAGTCGACGCGCCATCCGCACCGCGTCCTGCAGGTCCTGGGCAAGGCCGAGAACGCCAACGACCCCACACGCGGGATCATCCGGGGCGTCGCGCTCAATCCCGGGACCCCGGTGACGGCCATCGAACCGCTTCTCGACGAGCTCGAGTACGTGCTGATCCTGGCCGTGAACCCCGGCTGGGGCGGGCAGAAGTTCATCGAGTCGACCGAGCGCCGCCTGGCCGAGGCGAAGGCATTGATCGAACGTTCGGGCCGGCCGATCATGCTCGGCGCCGATGGCGGCGTGACCAGGGAGAACATCGCCCGGGTCGCTGCCATGGGCCCGAATCTCATCGTGACCGGCAGCGCCGTCTTCGACGCCAAGGCCCCGGCCGAGAACGCGCGTTACATGCTCGACCAGGTCCGGGGCATCACGGCGAGGACGTAAGCCGAGCTCGCTCCGGACAAAGAAGGACGGGGTCCGACGAGTCGGCCCCGTCCTTTCTTCGGTGGCGACGGCTCTCGGCGATTCGGGCGCTGCTAGAGTTCCGCGTTCACGATGAAGCCGCCGTCGACCAGAAGCGTCGCGCAGGTGACGTAGGTCGCGTCGTCGGAGAGCAGGTACGAGATGACGCCCGCCATCTCCTCGGGCTCGCCGGGGCGGTGGATGGCGATCCGGTCGATGTAGTACTTCCAGACCTCGGGCGCCGCATCGAACATGGGAGCGCTCATGTTGGTCTTGATCCAGCCCGGCTCTACGGCGTTGACCCGGATTCCGTGCTCGCCAAGGTTGCAGCCGAGCGCCTTGGCAAGCATGGAGATGGCACCCTTCGTGCCGCAGTAGGCGGTCTGGTACGGCGCGCCTACGTGGGCCGAGATCGAGCTCGTGCAGCAGATCGCGCCGCCGTGGCCCTCCTTGATCATCTGCTTGGCGCCCTCGGTGCAGACCACCCAGGTCCCGCGGACGTTGGTCTCCATGAGGTTGTTGAAGTCCTCGAGGGTGGTCTCGTCCCACTTCATGAACGGGTTGATAGCCGCGTTGGAGACGATGTAGTCGAGCCGCCCGCCGTGCTCGGCCACCTCGTGGACCATGCGGATGACCTGCTCGGGGTCGCGCATATCGGCCACGACGGGGAAGGCCTGGCCGCCCGCCTCCTTGATGCGTCGAAGCGTCTCGGTAGGATCGCCGGTCGGCCGCTGGTTCACGCCCACCAGCGCACCTTCCGCGGCAAGGCGCACCGCCGTCGCCTGTCCGATTCCGTTCGTCGCTCCGGTGACCAGCGCGACCTTGCCGACGAATCGCTTTTCCATGACGAATCCTCCAAGTGCTCGAATGGTGAGTGGCGTGGCTGCTGCAGGTCCTGTGTGACGATTCAGTGCATACCGCGGCCGCCCGCGACTATGAGCAGCTCCCCGGTGATGAAACCCGCCTCGTCCGAGGCGAGAAAGACGGCCGAGGCGGCGACGTCGTCGGGCGTACCCCAACGCCTCAGCGCCGTCTCGTCGAGGATCCGCTGCTGGATTGCCGGGTCGATCTCCTCGACCATATCCGTTCGGATCCAGCCCGGGCAGATCGCGTTGACCCTGATCTGCGGCCCAAAGGCGAGGGCCATGGCCTTCGTCAGACCGTTCATGCCAGCCTTCGAGACGACGTACTCCGTAAACCGCATCGCCGACGGGTGGTAGAGACCCGAGTTGGAGGACATGTTGATGATCGAGCCGGCGCCCTGGCGAATCATCACCGGCGCAACCTCCTTGGAGCACAGGTAGGCGCCCTTGAGGTTGACGTCGATGGTCAGGTCCCAGTCGTCCTCGGTCGTCTCGAGGACGCCCTTGGCGATCATCACGCCCGCGTTGTTCACGAGGATGTCCACCCTGCCGAAGCGGTCGAGCGCCGCCTTGACCAGGCGCCGGACGTCCTCACTTCGCGAGACGTCGGCCTGGACCGCGATCGCGGCGCCGCCGGCGGCCTCTATGCCGGCGACGACCGCAGCCGCGGCCTTCGCGCCGCGCGTGTAGTTCACGACCACGGCCGCTCCGCTGGCCGCAAACCGCTCCGCCACCGCGCGGCCGATGCCCCGCGACGCGCCAGTTACGATGGCAACCTTGCCGGCCAGACGCTCATCGGCCATCGCTGTCGCCTCCCTGTCGAATCGGCCTTCCAGTTGGATCGAAGGTGCCCCGGCTCCGGCTCCGGCTCTGGCGGCTTTGCTCGTCACACGGGACCCGCCGTGAGCAGTGGAGACCGCCACGACTGATGGAGGCGGCGACCGAGTAACTCCGCCGTTGCTGCGCCCGGGCTGGCGTGGGTCTACTTCTTGGCTGGCGGGTACTGGCGCACCGGGGTCAGCTCGATGGCGTGGCCGCTGCCCGACTCCGCGACGAAGTGGGCGTCTTTTGCCGTGTCGAGGTAGTAGAACTCGATCGTGTCGCCGATCCGGCCGCCCATCGACATCTCATACCCGGCGTCGCCGAAGCGCTTCTTGAAGGCGTCCGACTCTTCCTGGCTGTGGCTCATCAGGGCGATGTGCTGGACGCCCTCGCCGTACCTGGCCAGGTGCTCCTTGTAGATCGAGTCGCCTTCCAGCGGCTGGATCAGCTCGAAGATGAGGCCCGGCTGGACTTCGCATTCCGCGCCGATCATCGAGTAGTCCGCCGGCTTGCCGTGAAGGTGCTGATGGTGGAGCTTCGGCGGAATGTGCTCGTACACGTTCCAGGGACCCCACCCGAACATCTCGTGGTAGGTCTTCATCGCCTTGTCGATGTCCTTCACGACCACGGCGATCTGGCTGATCCGGTACGGATGTTCGGGCGCCTTCATGATCTCCTCCACACGATCGGTTCGAGCGAAAAGGCATCGCGTCATGGCCGCGACTCGATCGCGCCTCGGCGGGCTCGGCAGCGTGTCATCGGCGGAAAGATTGTGCCACTCGGGTCAAGGTCATGCCATACTGATCCCGGGCCACGATGTGACCCTCGAGGATCAGGTAGTCTGGCAAGCGTGAGTTGAAGCCGGGCTCGTGCGGGGCTGGGCGGCGGGTAGAGGGTGTCGCTCCGGACCAGGGCAGGGCCCCATTGGATGGGAGATATGGCGACAGGGCAGGCTTCTCGCGCCACGCCGGTAACCGGCAGCCGCGTCGCAGACCTGCTCCTCGAAGTCGCCCGGCGTTTCTACCTGGGCGGCGAGACGCAGGTCGAGATCGCCCGGGATCTGGGCCTGGATCCCTCGACCGTCTCGCGATACCTCAAGCGCGCCCGCGATGAGGGAGTGGTCCGCGTCGAGATCAGACCACCGCGGCGCCGCAACGTCGACCTGGGCCGGCAGCTCGCCGACGGATTCGGCCTGTCGCGAGCCATCGTCGCGCCGACGGACGAAGAAGGCGACATGTCGTGCCTGGCGAGCGTAGCGGCGGACTATGTCGGAACGCTGCTCCGGAAAGGCATGCGCGTCGGCCTGGCCTGGGGGACCACGCTCTCGGCAACCGTCGAATGCATGGAGCCAGGAGCCGTCTCCGACCTGGTCATCACCCAGATGGCAGGCGGCCTGAGCGATCCCGTGCCGGGCATTCAGGGCCACGAACTGGCCCGCCACCTCGCCAGCCTCTACCCGGGCAGCCTGGTCCACTACCTGCACGCCCCGTCGATCGTGGACTCGCCGGCCATCCGGAAGGCGATGCTGAGCGATTCCTCAGTTCAGGCCGCCCTGGCGCTCGCCGCCCAGAGCGAGCTGGCTCTGGTTGGGATCGGCGAGATCGGCCCGGAGGCCACGCTCCTGCGGTCCTCGCAGGTGACTCGGGCAGACCTCGATCAGCTGCGTGCGGACGGTGTGGTCGGCAGCATGAACGGGCGCTTCTTCTGCCGCGATGGCACTCCTGGCGGCCATCTCGACGGCCGGACGATCGCCATCGAATGGGACCAGCTGGCGGCGATCCCAACGGTCGTGGCCATCGCGGAGGGTCTGCCGAAGGTCGAGGCGATCCGGGGCGCGCTCAAGACCGGGTGCGTGGACGTCCTGATCACGGACGAAGCGACCGCCGCCGCCCTCGTCGAGGGTTGAATCGGACGGTCCGCAGCCCCGGTCGCCGTGGTCGGCGAGCGTGGCGCAGTTACGTGCGGCCCTATGCAACATCTTGACGCGCCCACGGCCGACTCCCTATGCTCTCGACGTTGTCCGACTCGGCCCGGATTCCCGCGGAGGACCGGAGACGGAATCCACTCGAGCCGGTTAGGCCCTCTGTCCGTGCTCAGGCCGCATATCTGGAGCGGCCAGCGCAGGAAGCGAGAGGAGCTCTAGGCGATGACGCAGAGCCCTGGCCGTCCCAGCATCATCGAGGCCACGACCGGCCGTGTCCGAGCCATGTATAGCAAGGCGATCGGGAGGCGGCGCCACGAGCTGATTACGCCCGCCCTGGTACTCGACGTCGACGCCGCCCAACGGAACATCGAGCTCATGGCAAGCCGGCTTCGAGGCCTTCCGGCCGGCATCAGGCCCCACGTGAAGTGCTACAAGAGCCCCGAGATCGCCCGCCGTCAGATCGCGGCCGGAGCCCTGGGTGTTTGCACCGCCACCGTTTGGGAAGCCATGGTCATGGTCGAGGCGGGGATCACCGACGTCTTCGTCGTAAACACGCTTGCCGGACCCGACAAGATCCGCGCCCTGGCCGAGCTGGCCCGCGAAGCGCATATCCGCGTGGCGGTGGACGAGGCCGCGAGCGCCGATGTCCTCTCGAAGGCGGCCGTCGCGGCCGGCTCCACGCTGGGAATCATGATCGAGGTCGATACCGGCATGGATCGCGCCGGCGTGGACGATGCCGACGCCGCCCTGGCTCTGGCCCGCCACGTCGTGAAGCTGCCGGGCCTGCGGCTGGACGGTCTCACCGGATACGAGGGCCACTGCTCGCTGACCCCCGAGCGAGACCTGCGGCTCGAGAAGCAGCGCACGGCGATGGCACTGTTCACAGGCGTTGCCGACAGGATCATCTCGGCCGGTATCCCCGTGCCGGTTCTATCCGCGGGTGGGACCGGGACCTGGGAATGGACCGCCGCCAATCCTCGGCTGACCGAAGTCCAGGCCGGCACGTACGTGGTCATGGACATGTTCCACGGCCACATGTCGCCCGGCTTCGAGCACTCGCTGACGGTCCAGACCACGGTCATCAGCCGGCCACGAGGGCACGTGATCGTCGACGCCGGCAACAAGTCGATGGGCGCCGGGGCCCTGGCCACCATTGTCGGCTTCCCTTACGAGTCGTTCCGCTTCGACGAGGAGCACGGCATCTTCAACGCCCCCGACGACTCGCCCCTCAAGGTCGGCGACTCCGTGTCGCTCGTCCCGGGCTACTCCCCGGGCACGGTCAACTGGTACGACGCCTATCACGTCGTCAAGGACGATGTCGTGGTGGACATCTGGCCCGTCGTCCCACGCGGGCCCGGGCACAACGGGCTGCTCGCCGGCTGACGCCGCGGAGCCCCACCGGATCGCGCCCAGGAGGCGAAGGAAATGGCAACCGCTTCGGCAGCCTCGAAGGTCAGCCTCGCGGAGTTCGACCGCATCTTCGAATCGGTCAAGAACTGGGGCAGATGGGGCCCCGACGACCAGCTCGGAACGCTGAACTACATCACCGGGGACAAGGTCCGGCAGGCCGCCGGGCTGGTCCGGTCGGGCCGCCAGGTCTCGATGGAGATCCCCATCAACAAGGCCGCCGGGCCGGACAACCCCAACCAGGCAATCCACTTCCTCACCCAGGGCCACGACATCGACATCGGCTCGAACGGGCTCACCTTCGCACTCGATTTCCTGGGCATGGCCTGCCACGGCGACTGCCACACCCATGTCGACGCCCTGTGCCACATCGCCTACAAGGGCCTCACCTACAACGGCAAGCCAGCCGGGAAGGTGATCACCTCGAAGGGCGCCACGACCATGGACATCACGAGCTACGGCAACGGCCTGGTTGGGCGCGGCGTCCTGCTCGACATTCCGCGCCTACGAGGCGTGAAGTGGCTCGAGCCCGGCGAAGCCGTCAGGCGCGAGGAGCTGGAAGCCTGCGAGAAGAGCCTGGGCCTGCGGCTGGGCGAGGGCGACATCCTCGTCTTCCGAACCGGCCACCACCGGCGCCGGCTCGAGCTCGGGGCGTGGAGCAACGATCCACCGCCGGCCGGCGGTGGTAAGGCCGGGCTCCACGTCGACACGATTCCCTGGATGCACGAGCGCAAGATCGCCGCCTTCCTGCCCGATGGCGACGGCGAGGCAGTGCCGAGCACGGTCGAGGGAATGATCTATCCAATCCATCCACTGCAGATCGTGGCGATGGGCATGCTCGCCTCGGACAGCCTCCAGTTCGAGGATCTGGCCCGCGCCTGCGAAGCGGAGGGTCGCTGGGAGTTCATGGTCGTCGGTCTTCCACTACGCCTCCCCGGCGGGACCGGCTCGCCCTGGAACCCGATCGCGATCTTCTGATGGAGGAGCCGTTGGGGGTCCAACTCGAAGCGAGGGAGGAGGACGCCTAACGCTAGCAGGGCTCGAACGTCCGGAGCTCGGCCGTGGCCGACCCGGAGACGAACATCAGCGTCGACTCAGGTAGAGGCAGGAGAGAGGTTCCAATGGCCCAATCAGCAATGCCGGCTGTATCCATCGCAGAAACCAACCTGAAGGCGGGTGCCCTAAAGCTGCCCGCCATCTTCATGCAGAGCCTGACGATGGTAGCGCCGGGCATCGCCGCACTCTTCTACACACCGGTCGTCGTCGCGCAGGCTGGCCTCGCGGCGCCGCTGGCATACCCCATCGCCTTCCTCATCGTGCTGTTCACCGCGATCGTGCTCGCCGAGCTGGCCAAGGCGGTTCCCTCGGCAGGAGGCTACTACACGTACGTCGCCCGCGGCATCCACCCGCGAGCCGGGTTCATCGTCTCGTGGCTGAACATCATCTACGCCCCAGTCGTACTGGGCGCCGTGACCGTCTTCGGCGGCTGGGTGATCTCGAGCTCGCTCGCATGGACCGGGTCAATCGCGGACTGGTTCCCGCTTGGCTTCGGGCTATGCGCCGTGACCGTCGTCGCGGCCATCCAGTACCTGGGCGTCCAGATCTCGGGCAAGACGCTGGTGATCACCGGCGGCATCGAGCTCGTCGTAGTCTCGCTGCTCGGCCTGTGGGGCCTCGCCAACCCCGGACCCGGCGGCTTGAACGTCGAGCCGTTCAAGCCGGGCAATGCCGTCAGCGCCTCCGGCCTGTTCCTCGCCGCCGTGTTCGCCATCCAGGCGTTCACCGGCTGGGAAGGGTCGGCCCCGATGGCGGAAGAGACCGAGAACCCGCGGCGGAACGTGCCGCGCGCCCTCATCGGCTCGGTGATCCTGTTCGGAATCTTCATCGTCGTCGTCCAGTGGGGCGTCATGGTCGGCTGGGGGACGGACAACTACAAGGCGCTCGGAACCGCCTCCCCGCTGCCGGGCATCCAGCTCGCGCAGAAGTTCTGGGGTGACTTCTGGGGCATCCTGCTGATCATGCTGGTCAGCTCCGTGGTCGCCGTGTCGATCGCCTGCGCGAACGTCGGGACCCGGATGTGGTACCGGATGGGCGTGGACGGGGCGTTCCCCAAGTGGTTCGCCAAGGTCCATCCCACCCGCAAGACCCCGGTCAACGCGATCATCGCCCAGTGGGCCCTCGCGCTCCTGACCTGTGTCGGGCTGACGGCCCTGGTGTGGGTCACCACGCCGACTACCGCCGGCGCTCCGATGACGCTCCAGACGGCGTACCAGTACCAGTATTACTTCGACGGCTACATGATCGGGTACGTCGTGCTGGCCATCTACACGTTGGGCAACATCGCGGCGTATATGCTCTACCGGCGTGAACGCCGAAATGAGTTCAGCTGGATCCGCCACGGCTTGTTCCCGCTTCTGTCGACCCTCGGCATGGTGGCCGTCCTGCTGTTCTCGCTGAACATCATCGGCGGCGACCCGCTGACGTTCCAGCCTCAGAAGTGGTCGCTGCCGCCTGCGCCGTTCAACATCGCCGTCATCTTCGTCGGCGTCTGGTGTCTGGCCAGCATCGCGGTCGTGTTGTACATGCGCGCGATCGGCCACGAAGACTGGATCGCCAAGGCCGCGGAGGCTGCCTCCGAGCGGCCCGCGACCGAGGAAGAGATTCGCGCGGCAGCCGGCGAGTGGTAGCCGCCGCGACATCCTCCTCTTAGCAATCGATCGAGCGGCGCCGACCGAAAGGGAGGCGCCGCTCGATCTTCGTGGCACTCAGATCCACGCCCCGACCGGCCCGAACGGGTCTGGCCAATGCCGTCGCGCTGTGGCAAGCGGGCGGCCCAATGGAGGTGCAGCATGCCTGAGCTGTTCGGGCGCTCTTACTCTCGGTCGGACCTTCTGCGCAAGGTCGGTCGGCTCGAGCAGGTGGCCGGCGTACGCCTGGTCACGCTCGACGACGGGCTCGGCCGTGGCGTTCGCGTGATCGAGTTCCGCACGGGCTCGGGCTTCTCCTTCGACGTCGTGGTGGACCGCTGCTTCGACGTGGGCCGGTGCGAGATCGGCGGCCGGCCGCTCAACTGGCAGGCGAACGCCGGAATCGTGGCGCCGTGGTTCTACGAGAACGACCCGTGGGGCTGGTTCAGGTCGTGGGGCGGCGGGATGGTGGTGACATGCGGCCTCGATCACACCCTTGGCCCGGGCGAGGACGACGCCACCGACTTCCACCAGCCGCACATCTTCAAGACGGTCCCGTATGCCCTGCACGGTCGAGTCGGCGGGCTGCCGGCCCGGCTCGTCGGCTACGGCGAGCGCTGGGAGGGCGACGACTGCGTCCTCTGGGCGGAAGGCGAGGTCCTCCAATCGACGGTCTTTGGCGAGCACCTGCAGCTCCGCCGGCGCATCGAGGCCAGGGTCGGAGCGTCGAAGTTCACGATCCACGATGAGGTCGAGAACGTCGGCCACAGCCGCGTCTCGCACATGCTCCTGTATCACTGCAACGCGGGCTTCCCGGTGGTCGACGAAGGCTCGGAGTTGCTGGTGCCGTCGCTCAAGACGACGACCGACTACGACGTCACGACCGAGGCGATGGCGGGCTACCGGACCCTGAGCGCACCGATCAAGGACTTCACCGAAGCCTGTTACGAGCACGAGCTGGCGCCCGAGAAGGACGGCAATGTGCCGGTCGCGATCGTCAATCGGAAGCTCGAGCTGGGTGTCTACCAGGTCTTCCGAATCGGCCAGTTGCCGCACCACACCGTCTGGCGGATGATGGGCGAAGACACCTACGCTATGGCCATGGAGCCCAGCACCAACCGCGACGCCGGCCGATGGGATGCCAAGGAGCGCGGCGAGCTGCAGCACATGGAGCCCGGCGAGGTGCGTCCTTACGATCTGGAGATTGGCGCCCTGGTCGGCGACGAGGCGATCGACGACTTCGCGGCGCGGGTCGAGCGGCTGGTGCCCGCTCGGAAGTAGGTCGGCTGCGCCGGAGCGGCCAGTCTGGAGTTCCAGTTGTCATACGGGTTTCTCCACCGCTGGACACTGTCGGCCCGGTCGTCGGTAGTGGGCACGAGCCGGCCGTTCAAGCGCGTCTTCGGTCAGACGCAGATCGCCGCCGGTTGGCGGGTAGTGGACGTTGACGGCAAGGATCTGGGGACAGTGGCGGCCCGTGAGAGCGACTTCCTGGCCGTCTCGCGCGGCCTGGCCCGCGGCCGGCTGTACGTTCCGCTCACGGCAGTTCGGGAGGTCAAAGACGGCGCCATCCGGCTGAACCTCCCCGCGATCCTCATCGACAAGAGGCGCTGGTCGGAGAGGCCGCGGGGCAGCGACTAGCCGTCCCGCGGCTCGGACTCGGCAAACCGGAAGTCGCCATTCTGGCGGGCAGGTGGGAATATGGTCTGTCTAGAGCAAAGCCGGAGGAGCTGAAAATGGCCGCGGTACGACGCGCTACTGTGAAATGGAACGGCGATCTCGATACGGGCGATGGCCAGGTCAGCGCCACCACCAGCCGCGCCTTCTCGGCGCTGCCCGTGACCTGGGCGTCGCGGACCGAGCACGCCGACGGCAAGACGAGCCCCGAAGAGCTGCTGGCCGCCGCCCACGCGAGCTGCTTCTCGATGGCGTTCGCGAGCGAGCTGGCCAAGGCCGGCTCGCCGGCGGACCGCCTGGAAGTCACATCGGAGGTCACCTTCGATCGCGTCGACGGCAAGTGGAGCGTCATCTCGAGCAAGCTGACGGTTCGCGGTCGAGTGACCGGCTTCGACAACGACCGCTTCCGGACGATCGCCGAGCAGGCCAAGGACGCCTGCCCGATCTCGCGGGCCCTGGTCGGGAACGTGGTCCTGAGCGTGGACGCCGCGCTCGGGTAGGGCCACGCCGGCGCCTTCGCGAACGGGTCGCAGGCGCCGTCCCCGGCTGCTACTCTCGTTCCATGAGCGACAACGACCAGCCGCCCAGGGCGGTACGCATCGACAGCTGGGGATTCGAAACCGACAAGCCGGGCGGGCGGAGCAAGGTCCCGCTCTTCGGTGCCTTCCTGATCGTGTTCGGGTTGCTGCTGGCGGCCGGGCAGTTGTTCAAGGTCGCCCAGCTCGGAGCCTCCGCGCTCTTCCTCGCCCTGGGCGTCATCCTGTTGTTCGTCTGGCTGCGCGACCACAGCGACGCGGCACTCTATGTCGGGGTCTTCGTGACCGCGCTCGCGCTCGCGGATCTGCTGACCGGCGCCGCGGTGCTCAAAGGCAACGGCTGGGGCACGCTCTTCCTCGGGATCGGCGTTGTCGCGATCGCTCCGATCAGGGCCAGAGCGGGCAGGAACTGGGGCTGGCCGCTGGTCATCGGCGGGCTGCTCTGCCTGTGGGGCGGCAGCGAGGTGGCGACGAGCTACATGAACATCGACGCCGACCGCCTCGTAGGGCCCGCGCTGCTCGTGCTTCTCGGGATCTGGATCGTCAGCCGAAGCCGGCGATCACGCGGCTGAACCGGAGGCCTTGGACCGGGCGGGTTCCGCGCCCGCGACGGGTGCAACAATCTCACAGCCTTCGCCTGAGGCGATGACGGCGCACTCGTCGCCGGCCGGGGCCACCGGGCATGCCTCGACGAGGGCCTCGACCCGGGCCTTGACCGTCACCGCTAGGGGCTCGAGGACCGGCAGCATCGCCAGCCTGCCCGGCCAGTCGTCCGAGGCGGATCGCGGGTTGTGGACGTCCGCGTCGAGGTTCTGCTCGATCGAGTCGGCGAGAGTCCTGATCCGGCCTTCTTCGTCGACGACCTGCTCGAAGGCGGCGACGATCTCCGGATCGAACTGCGCGCCGCTGTGGGCTCGCAGCTCGGCCCAGGCGCGATCCACGGGCAGCGCAACTCGGTAGATACGGTCGCTCGTCATGGCGCTGAAGGCGTCGGCGACAGCGATGATGCGACCGCCCAGCGGGATGGCAGTCCCGGCGAGGCCGCCAGGGTAGCCCTGGCCATCCCAGCGCTCGTGGTGGTGACGCACTATCTGGGCGATGTCGGCCATCGCCTCGTGGACTTCGAGGATCACCGCGCCGATCTCGGAGTGACGCCGCATCTCCGCCATCTCCTCGTCCGTGAGGCGGCCCGGCTTGAGGAGGATCGCGTCGGCGATTCCGATCTTACCGATGTCGTGGAGGTATCCGCCGATGCGGATCGTCATGCGCTGCCGCTCGTCTCGGCCCAGCACCGCTGCCATCCGCTCGGAGAGCACGCCCAGCTGGCGGCAGTGCTCGCCCGTCTCCAGGTTGCGAGCCTCGATCGCGGTCGAGAGAGTCAGGGCGATCGAATCCAGGACCGGGCTCAGGTAGCGATACTGCAGCGCCTCGTAGCGCATCTGCGAGGCCGCAAGAGCGCGCCGGACCTCGCCGAGCAGCTCCTCGCCGGTGAACGGCTTGACCAGCATTCCGCTGGCGCCTTCGCGGAGCGCCTGAATGGCCGTGTCGACCGTTCCGTGGCCGGTCACGACCATGACCGGAAGCTCCGGCTGGCGTTCCCGCAAGGCCTTCATGAGCGACAGGCCGTCCATGCCCGGCATATGGATGTCGGTGATGACGACGTCGAACGAGGTGTCGTCGAAGAGCGCAATGGCGGCCACAGGGTCGCCGCAGGTGACGGGCTCGAAGCCCTGGACCTCGAGCAGCCGGTGGAGGATCTGCAGGATGACCGGCTCGTCGTCGACGCACAGGACACGGGGGCGAGCGTTGCCGGAGTGAGGCGGTCGCAGATCCCAGGTCATGCAGCGGAACCCGCGAGGCGGGCGGGTCCGCGATCCGGTGCGTCGGAGGAGGGCACGAGATCGGCCTCGGTCGATTCCCCGTCGCTCGCACCGCCAGCGCGGTCCGAGCCGGTCTCCTCCATGCACGGCACCAGAACGGCGCCGTCGAAGGCGGGCCAGGAGAGAGGCAGCCACACGGTGAAGACGGAGCCCTGGCCGGGTTCGCTCTCGACCTCGATCGAGCCGCCGTGACCCTCGACGATCTGGAGGCTGACCGACAGGCCGAGGCCGGTGCCGCCGCCGGCTCCGGCCCGCGTCGAGAAGAAAGGCTTGAAGATCCGACTCCTGGTCTGGGTGTCCATGCCGACACCGCTGTCGGCAACGACGATGCCCACGCGGTCGTCGACAATGCGCGTCGAAACGCGAAGCTGACCGCCGCGTGGCATGGCCTGGACCGCGTTGTTCAGAAGGTTCAGGAGAACCTGCTTGAAGGCGTCGGGGTCCATCTCGAGGGACGGCAGATCGCCGTACTCCTCCGAGATCCAGATGCCGGCCTCCTGGGCCCTGAAACGGAGGAGCTGCAGGGTGGATTGGGCCAGGGCGTTGAGATCGGTCGGGATTCGCTGCGGCGGTCTCGGGCGAGCGAACTCCAGGAGCGAGCGAATGATCCCCCGAGCGCGGACTGCCTCGGTCTGGATGATCTCAGCCTCTTGATGGCGCGGATCCTCGGCCGGCAGCTCGGACAACAGCAGCTCGGAGAAGCCCAGGATGCCGGTGAGCGGATTGTTCACCTCGTGCGCCACCGCGGCCGCCAGCTCTCCCACGGCCCCGAGCTTGGTGACCCGGACCAGCTGCTGCTGGACCCTCTGGACCTCGAGGAGCTGGCGCTGGACCCGGGCCAGAAGCGCCCGGTTCTCCATCGCGACACCGATCTGATTGGCGACGAGCTGCGCGAGATTCACGAAAGTCGGCGCGAGAATGCGCTCGTCGAGGGTGTCGAGCAGGTTCAGCCAGCCCAGCGTGCCGCCGTTGTGGTCGACCAGCCGGACGCTGAGGGCAGCTTCTATCTCGGCCTCCATGCCGGGCAGATCGATCTGCCCATTGGCGGTTCCGACAACCTGGCCGCTGACTCTGTACGAGGTCAGGGACCCGGTCCGTCGATCCGGGGCCTCACCGGCCGAGTCGAGCTGCTTTCGGAGGCCGATGACCCAGGGAACCAGGGGTCCATGAGCGGCCACGACGAGCGACTCGGATTCGCTCTCGACCTGGGCCAGGTACGACGTGGCGCCGGCAGGCGTGATGGCCGCGAGAATGCTCATGAAGTCGAGCTTGCCTTCTCCGGTCAGCACCAGCCCTTCGCTGGCTCGGAGGACTTCGGCAAGCTCGTCGGCGCGGGCTCGCTGGGCGGTCTCGGCCGCAACGGCTCTCTCGAGCGCGGCGCCGGCTCGTGCCTCGGCAGCCCGCAGGTCGCGCAGCCCGGCGACGAGGGTGAGCCCGACCAGCCACAACCCCGATGTCCAGGCCGCGACGGCGAAGTCGTCGCCGAGCCCGAAGGCATCGAATGTCGCGAGCAACCCCACGATCAGAACGGGCGGCCAGGCAAGCAGCAGCGCCAGCCGCGCCCCGCGGATCATGGGGAGAGCGCGCGTGGGCCGGGCGTGGGGCGTCGACTCGGGCGCGGCCGAATCCGGATGTGCTGCGACCATGGTTGAACCCTACGGGTTGGCACCGTCCCTTGCCATCACTCACATAGGCGATTCTGGGCTGCGCTGGACGGCGTAGGAACGGTGACGTAGTTACGGGCACGCGGTGCCGGAACCTTCTCGACGAAGGTATCGGAGCCACTCGTTCCCGGGCTTAGGCGGGCCGGCCGAACTCCCTCGAGGCCTCGGCGGCGGCTCGCTCGACGGCGCCCGCCAGACGGTCGGCGATCGTTACCAGCTCGTCGTCGGCGACCACGAACGGCGGCCCCAGGAGCACGGTGTCGCCGTTGGTGCCGTCCGCGTTGCCCGTGCCGTGGTAGAGCAGCAGGCCGGCGTCGCGGGCGTGCTCCATCACGCCCTCGATCAGATGGGCCGAGCGCGGGAACGAGCGCCGGGTGGCGCGGTCCGCGACGAGCTCCACTCCGACGAGCAGCCCGCGACCGCGTACGTCGCCCACGTTGGGGTGGCTGCCGAGCCGCTCGCCGACGAGCGTCAGCAGCCGCTTTCCCTTGACGGCGCTCGCCTCGACGAGCTTCTCCGTCTCCAGGATCCGGAGCACTTCGAGGGCCACCGCCGCGCCCACCGGGGAGTGGCTGTACGTGAACCCGTGGACGAAGCCCGCGCCGGTCGTGATCGTCTCGTAGACCTCGCCGCTCGCGACGGCCAGCCCCAGGGGGAAGTAGCCCCCGGCCACGCCCTTGGCCGCGGCCATCACGTCCGCCCGAACGCCCCAGTGGTCCATCCCGAACCACCGCCCCGTCCGACCGAAGCCGGTCATCACTTCGTCCGCGACGAGCAGCACGCCGTGGCGCCGGCACACTTCCGCGATCGCCGGCCAGTAGTCGTCTGGAGGGGCGACCGCGGCCAGGGTCGCGCCGACGATGGGCTCGGCCACGAACGCGGCCACTCTTCCGGGCCCCGCTTCGGCGATGGCCGCCTCCAGCTCCGCGACGAGAGCGGCCGTGTCGCCTAGCGCGTGCGCGGCGGGCTCTCCAGCGCGATAGGGATACGCGGCGCTGACGTGGCGGAAGCGACCCAGCCACGGTTCATAGGGTCGGCGCAGCGGCTCGCGACCCGAGAGGTCGAGCGCCCCCATCGAGTTGCCGTGGTAGCTCCCCCAGCGCGCGATGACGACGGTCCGGTCGGGCTCATGCCGGGCCAGGTGATACGAGCGCACCAGCTTGAGGCAGCTCTCGATGGCCTCGGAGCCGCCGCTGACCGGGTAGATCGCCGGATCGTCGACCGGCAGGTAGTGCCCCACCGCCCGGGCGTACTTCTCCAGCGGCTCGGTGGTGAAGGTCGTTCCGTGGACGTACGTGAAGGCCCGCGCCTGGCGCTCCATGGCGTCGACGATCGACTGCCGGCCATGCCCCACGTTGACGACGATGGCGCCACCCGCGGCGTCCAGGTACGCCCGCCCGGCGGCATCCCAGATGGTGCAGCCTTCGGCCCGGACGGCGACCGGCAGCTCACGCCCGATGACTCGCTGAAAGACCCTTCCGGTGGAGGGGCCGCCGGCAACCTTGCGGTCGATTGCGCTCATGGCGGGATTGTAGGTCCGGCGGCGCGGAACGCCCGGCGGCAGCGCCGCCCGGCATCGGGCCAGTGGGTTCAGACGCGTGTCGGCTTGCCCCGGTGGTGACGAGCCCGCTATCTCGGTTTTGGGCCGAAGAGCCGCACCGATGTGACCAATGGCAGGTTGGGCTATGCACATAAACGGTCTATTCATGTAGCACGCATAGATGGTGGGAGGCGCCCGAATGCCAAGTCGAACACGAGCCTCGCGGAGCGAACGCTCGCCTGTGCGCCCGACAGAGAGGATTGAGCATGTTGCGTCCCGCTGACGGCATCTACGCCCTGCAGGCTTCGCTGCTGAAGACCCTGGCCAGCCCTCGGCGCCTCGAGCTCGTCCACTACCTGGGCGAGACGGGCCCGGTGGAGGTGCGCAAGCTCGCCGAACACTTCGGCATGACTCAGCCGGCGATTTCCCAGCATCTCGCCGCCCTCCGCGGTGTCGGAATCGTCGAGGCGGTGCGAGAAGGTCGCGAGGTGCGATACCAGCTCGCCGACCCAGAGATCGTCGCCGCCTGCGGATTGATGCGCCAGGTCCTGATCCGGCGGATCGCCCGCCTGGGCGACATTGCCGCCTCGTACTCCTCCCAATCGATCACGACCGGCGATCCGGTCCAGGCAATTCGCTAGCGAAGGAGACGCACCCATGGCCGAGAAGCTCCTCTTCATGATCACGCACGGTCAGGATCACCCCGAGCACGTGACGATCCCGTTCGTCATGGCGGTCGCGGCGATGGCATCCGACGTGGAGGCCGTCATCGGGCTGCAGGCCGACGGCGTCGAGATCGCGGTCAAGGGTCGCGCAGACTCGATCGCTGCCGAGGGGTTTCCGCCGCTAGCCAAGCTCATGAACGACTACCGCGAGCTGGGCGGCAAGATCCTGATCTGCGGCCCGTGCGTGAAATCCCGCCAGATCGACCCCGCGACGCAGCTGGTCGAGAACGCCGAGGTCGTGGCCGCGGCTCGCTTCGTCGTGGAGCTGACCTCGGCCACCAACGCCCTCACCTACTAGCCCGCCACGCACCGGAGACAGCCATGAGCGCCCTGAACGTATCCGAACTCGAGAACATCACTGCCGCCGAGATCATCGACGCGCGCGGAGCAGCATGCCCGGGCCCGCTTCTCGAAGCCAAGAAGGGCATGGGCAAGGTCGCCGTCGGCGACGTCATCGAAGTCTGGTCGAGCGACCCGGTCACCAAGACCGACATGGGCGCCTGGGCGGGCAAGGTCGGCCATGAGTTCCTCGGCGTCGTCGAAGCCGACGGCTACGACCGTGTCTTCCTCCGCCGCGGCAAGTAGCAGATCGCGTATCAAACGGCGGGCGGCCCCCTCGCCCCAACCAGGCTCGACCCAACGCAGGAGCTTCGACCGATGACCGCGCTCGCCGCCGCCCCGGTGGGCGCGAAGGTTCCGGCGCCCGCGCCACGGATCCTCGTGTTCTCCACCAACAACATCTCCGACCCGGGCATCGACCTGGCCGGTAGCGCTCACCTGCACTACTCGCCCGGCGTGCGCGTCATCAGCCTGCCCTGCACCAGCGGCATACGGCCGTCGTGGATCCTGCACGCAATCAGACAGGGATTCGAGGGCGTCTTCATCGCCTCCGACGGCGACGAGTGCGCCTACCTCCCCGACTGCGCGAAGAGAGCGTCCCGGATCGTCGCCGAAGCCCAGGCCCTGCTCAAGGCCGAGGGCCTTTCGCCGCAGCGCCTGAAGATGGCGGCCATCTGCTCCGTCTGCGCCGAAAACTTCGCCAAACACATGAACGGGTTCTCGGAGGCGCTCGTGGCGCTCCGGTCGATGGGAGCGAAGTGATGACCGATTACGACGCCCTCGTCGTCGGCAGCGGCATCGCCGGCATGGAGTCGGCCCTCAAGCTCGGCGACATGGGATACAAGGTCCTGCTCGTCGAGAAGGAGGCCAGCGTCGGCGGTCGGATGATCCTGCTCAGCAAGGTCTTCCCGACCCTGGATTGCGCGAGCTGCATCTCGACGCCGAAGATGGCGGCCTCCATCCACCATCCCAACGTGACCGCCCTCACCTACACCGAAGTGGACGGTATCGCCCGCGACGGCGACGGAACCTTCAAGGCGACGATTCGCCACAAGCCGCGTTTCGTCGATGAGGCGGCATGCACCGGCTGCCAGCTGTGCGAGCCGGTCTGCACGGTAGCGGTCCCCGACCAGTTCAACGCAGACATGGTCGCCCGCCGGGCCGCCTACATCACTTTCCCGCAGGCGGTCCCCAAGAAGGCCGTGCTGGAGCGTGCCGGGACTTCGCCGTGCACGTACGCCTGCCCGGCCGGCATCAAGGCCCACGGCTACGTCTCGCTCATCCGCAGCGGCGAGTACGAGAAGGCATTCCAGCTGGTGCTGGAGGCGACGCCGCTGGTCGGCACGCTCGGTCGCGCCTGCTATGCCCCCTGTGAGAGCGAGTGCACACGTGGGTCGCTCGAGGGCACGCTGCCGATCCGGCGGCTCAAGCGGTTCGCCGCGGATCGGCACTACGAGGCGGCGGAGGGGCCGGGCGTCGCGGTGGCGCCGCCCAACGGCAAGCGCGTCGCCGTCGTGGGCTCCGGCCCGGCCGGCCTGACCGCCGCCTGGCAGCTGGCGCGTCTGGGCTACGGCGTGAAGATCCTCGAGGCGGCCCCGGTCGCAGGCGGCTTCCTGCGCCTGGCCATCCCGGCTTACCGCCTGCCCGCGGAGGTCGTGGAGCAGGACATCTCCAACGTCACGGCTATCGGCGTGGAGATCGAGACGAATGCGCCGGTCAGCGACCTCGACGCGCTCCGGCGTGACGGCTTCGACGCCGTCCTGGTGGCCACCGGGACGCCGCTCTCGACCGGACTGAACGTTCCCGGTGAGAAGCTCGAAGGCGTCCTCAGCGGCCTCCAGTTCCTGCGCGCAACCAAGCTCGGCTCGGCTGCGGATCTGGCCGACAAGAGGGTCGTGGTCGTGGGCGGCGGCAACGTCGCCATGGACACGGCCAGGACTGCGGCCCGTCTCGGCGCCGCCGAGACGACGGTGGCCTACCGCCGGGGTCGCGGGGAGATGCCGGCTCACAAAGCCGAGGTGGACGACGCCGAGCACGACGGCATCCGCTTCGTCTTCCAGGTCGCCCCGGTCGAGGTCGTGGGCGACGCCTCCGGCAGGGTCACCGGATTGCGCTGCCAGCGCATGGCCCTCGGCAAGCCCGACTCGTCGGGTCGCCGCCGCCCGGAGCCCATCAGCGGCAGTGAATTCACCATCGCCTGCGACACCGTGCTCGTGGCCATCGGCATGGCCCCGGAGGGCAGCGCATTCGGCGGGCAGGTGGCAGCCACCTCGAACGGGACACTGGCCACCGACCCGCACACGCTCCAGACAGCGGTCGCTCACATCTTCGCCGCCGGCGACGTCACGACCGGTGCCTCGGACATCACCCAGGCGGTGGGCCAGGGCCGGCGGGCCGCGCACATGATCGACCGCTGGCTGCGGGGCGAGCCGCTCGACGGCTTCGAGCTGGACGACCTCCTGCCCCTCGTCGACAAGCCGGCCGTCCTTTCGCGCCAGAAGCGCTACGTCGGCCACAGAGATCCGCTCCCGGCAGCCACGGACGGCTCGGCCGGCCCGCGCGACTTCGCCGAGATCGAAGCTCCAATGACCGAGGCCGAGGCTCGCGCTGCCGCCGGGGACTGCCTGGACTGCGGCGTGTGCTCGGAGTGCGGTGAATGCGTCGCGGCCTGCCCATCCGACGCGATTCACCTCGAAATGCGCGAGCGCCTGGAGGAGGTCAGAGTCAGGGCAGTTGTCGTGGCCACGGGCTACAAGCTGTTCACCGCCGACGCCAAGCCCGAGTACGGCTTCGGCCGCTACAAGAACGTCATCACCGGGATGCAGATGGATCGCCTGCTGGCGCCGACGAGGCCGTTCAACACGGTCCTTCGACCAGGCGACGGCAAGGTTCCGGAGCGGATCGCCTACATCCTGTGCACGGGGTCTCGCGATGAGACGGTCAACAACCCCCTCTGCTCGCGCTTCTGCTGCATGTACTCGATCAAGCAGAACCAGCTCGTGATGGGCGCTCTACCTCTGGCCGAGGTGACCGTTCACTACATGGACATTCGCGCCCCCGGCAAGCGCTACGACGAGTTCTACGAAGGCGCCAAGGCGATGGGCGCGACATACGTGAAGGGTCGTGTCGCGAAGATCACCGAAAAGGAAGACGGCAACCTGATCCTGCGCTACGAGGACATCGAGCACGGCGGGGCGCTCGTCGAGGCCGAGTACGACATGGTCGTGCTGGCCATCGGCGTCCAGCCCAATCGCGAGGTCGAGCGCCTCTTCTCCGGCGACGCTCTCGAGCTCAACGACTACCACTACGTGGCCGAGCCCAACGAGGACATGGATCCGGGGCGGACCAACATACCCGGCGTGTTCGTGGCCGGAACCGCGTCCGGGGCCAAGGACATCACGGACTCCATCCTGCACGCCGGCGCAGCCGTCGCCCAGGTCGCCGCCCACCTCGAGAGCCAGAGGGTGCCGGCATGAGCGAGCGCAATTCGCCCAAGACCCCCGCCGCCGAGGCTTCGAGCCAGCCGAGTGCCCGTCGTATAGGAGTCTACGTCTGCCACTGCGGCGGCAACATCTCCGACTATGTCGACGTCGAGGCGGTCGTCAACGCCGTCAAGGACGAACCAGGCGTCGTGGTCGCCAGGACGACCATGTTCGCCTGCTCCGACGCGGGCCAGCAGCAGATGGAGCAGGACATCGAGGAGCAGAACCTCGACGGTCTGGTCGTCGCCTCGTGCTCGCCCAAGCTCCACGTCGTCACCTTCCGCGGCGTGGCCAGGCGGTCCGGCATGAACCCCTACGAGTACAACCAGGCCAACATCCGCGAGCAGTGCTCGTGGACGCACACCGACGACCACGAAGGTGCGACGGCCAAGGCGATCGGCCTCGTTCGAGGCGTCATAGCCCGAACCAGACTGACCGAAGCCCTGGAGCCGCTCGTCGTCGAAACGACGCAGAAGGCGTTGATCATCGGCGGCGGCGTGACCGGCCTTCGGGCCGCCATCGGAATGGCGGACATCGGCCTCGGCGTCTTCCTCGTCGAGCGCGAGGCCGAGCTGGGCGGATGGGTCGGCCAGTTCGGCCCGATGTTCCCCCACGAGCGCGACGGCCGCGCCCTGATTGCCCAGATGGTCGCGGAAGTCCGGAAGCGCCCCTCGATCAAGGTCTTCACCGGCGCGGAGGTCGTCTCCAAGGCCGGTAGCTTCGGCAACTACCGGATCGGGATTCGGGTCTCGGCCGATCCGCCGGAGACCGTCTCGGTCGAGGTCGGCTCGATCGTCGTCGCGACCGGGTTCGACGCCTATGAGCCCGCCGAAGGCGAGCTCGGTGCCGGCCTGGACGGGGTGATGGCGCTGCCCGACTTCAAGGAGCTGGTCGACGGGGCGAGGGGACCGTTGCACTACCACGGACGGCCGGTCCGAAGCCTCGCCTACATCTACTGCGTCGGCAGCCGCCAGCCCGATGGCAACGAGTACTGCTCGCGCTACTGCTGCTCGGCGACGGCCCATCTTTCCATCAGGGTCTCAGAGCTCGACCCGAAGGTTCGCCAGTACCACCTCTATCGCGACATCCGAACCTACGGCAACTTCGAGTTGCTGTACACCGAGGCCCGAAAACAGGGCGCCGTGTACGTCAAGTTCCCCGACGACGCACCTCCGGTCGTCGGCCTCGACAAGGGCGGCGGGCTTGCGGTGACCGTCCGCGACCTTCTCTCCGGCGATGAGGAGCTGGAGATCCCGGTCGACCTCGTGGTCCAGGTGACCGGCATGGTGCCGCGCCAGAACGAGGAAATGGTCGGGATACTGAAACTTCCGCTCGGCCGGGACGGCTTCTTCAATGAGATCCACCCCAAGCTCCGACCGGTCGAAACCATGGTCGACGGCGTCCTGATCGCCGGCGCCTGCCAGGGACCCAAGAGCTCGGCCGAAAGCGTTGCCTCCGGTCTGGCCGCAGTGACCCAGAGCGCGTCCGTCCTCAAGAAGGGCGTGGCCGAACTCGATCCGCTGGTCGCGGTGGTCGACCCGGACGCGTGCACGTGGTGCGGCAAGTGCCTCGACGCGTGCCCGTACGGGGCCGTAGAGCAGCTCTCGCTCAACGGCCGCGAGGTCGCAACGATCAGCGAGGCCGGCTGCAAGGGCTGCGGTGGCTGCGTCCCAATCTGCCCCGAGAACGCCATCGACCTGCGCGGCTACACCGACGCCCAGATCACGGCCATGATCGACGGCCTGCTCGAGGAGGCGATGGCGTGAACGCTCCCAACGGCACTCAGAGCCGGGAGATCCGGGAGATCATCCGCGAGGAGCCGCTGATGCGAAGTCGCATCCTCAGTGTCCTCGCCGGCGGACCGCATACCGTGCCCGAGATTGCGGAGGCCATCGGGCGCCCGGCCGACGAGGCCATGTTCTGGGTCATGAGCATGCGCCGTTACGGCTGGGTCCGCGAGATCAAGGACGTCACTCCGGAAGGTTACTTCCGCTATCAGGCCGTCCAGAAGGAGACGCGGCCATGACCGCGCGCGTCGATCGCAACCTCTACCCCGAGTTGCAGCGCTTCGGCGCCACCGACATCTCGGCCTGCTTCAACTGCGGCGTCTGCTCGGCCATCTGCCCGCTGTCGGTGGACGGAGCGTCCTTCCCGCGGCGGATGTCGCGCTACGCCCAGCTGGGCCTGCGCGACAAGCTCCTGGCCAGTCCAGAGCTGTGGTCCTGCTACGGCTGCTCGGAATGTACCGAGTCGTGCCCGACCCAGGCCGATCCGGCCTCCTTCATGGCCGCCGCCCGCCGCTATGCCGTGGCCAGCTATGACCGCACTCATCTGGCCTACCTGCTGGCTACGTCGAGAGTCTTCGCCGGCGTCTTCATCGTTGCCCTCGTGGGCTTGCTCGCCGCCTTCATGTACTCCGTCCATCGCCCGGTCGACGGCTCGACGCTGGCCTTCTTCGAGTTCATCCCGTCGGACTTCGTCCACAACCTTGGCATCGTCGTGATGGCGATCATGGGAGTGGCCGCGCTGATCGGCCTGTTCGAGATGGTCCGACGCGTTCTGCGCGGCCCCGTTCACGGCAAAGCCAGGCCGACCGCACGAAAGACCGCCGGCGCGGCCTGGAACGCAATCGCAACCGAGTCTCTGGCTCAAACGCGCTTCCGCCGCGACTGCGCCGACGCCACCGAAACGCGGCCATGGTATCTGCGGCGCTGGTTCATCCACTTCGCCACGATGTGGGGCTTCCTGGGCCTGCTGGGCGCCACGATGGCCGACTACGGGCTCGAGCTGCTGGGAGTGAAGGCAACCGGGACGGCGGTCCCGATCTGGTATCCGGTGCGGTTGCTGGGCACTCTGGCCGGAGCGGCGCTCATCTACGGGACAACGGTCCTAATCGTCCGGCGGCTCCGCAAGAGCGATCGCTCGAGCGCCCATTCGACGACTTCGGACTGGTCGTTCCTGGCTCTGCTCTGGGTCGCCGGCGCCACCGGCTTCGTCCTGGAACTCGCGCTCTACCTGCCCTCCGCCCCGGCCTGGGGTTACCCGATGTTCCTGGTCCACGTGGCCGTCGCCATGGCGCTCGTCCTGTTAGTTCCGTTTGGCAAGTTCGCCCACGTCTTCTACCGACCCGTGGCCTTGTTCGCGATTCGCTTGCGCAGCTGATGCCCTCCGGCGAGGCAGCCCAACGGTCCAAATCGGAGGATGGTCCAGAAGGCCCTCGGCAGGCGATCAAGGTGCCGGCAGACTTCGCGGGTCGAGGGATGAAGGAGGCGAGATCGTGGGCTCGAAGCGCAGGCAGCGAACGGGCGCGTCAGACAGCGCGGCAGTCAATCGAGCCGGCTCGAACCGGGGTCGCCAGACGCCGCGCCCGACGGCGGGCAAGCCGGCTGACACGCGAGCTCGAATCGGCCTCCTCATCGTCGCCATCGTCCTGGTCTCCGTTGTCGTGATCGGCGCCGACGTCGTGATCGGCGCGATCGGCAACCAGGGCGGCACCTCGGCCCAGACAGGCACCCCGTCGGCCGGTTCAAGCCAGCTCGGGGTCGTCGTTCCGGGCCGCGGCGGCAACTGGACCAACGTCGACCCGGATCAGCTGGCCCAGATGCTCGGGCACAAGGACTTCACCCTGGTCAACGTCAAGACGCCCTACATCGGCGAGATCCAGGGCACCGACCTCTACATACCGTACGACCAGCTCTCCGCGCGCGCCTCCCAGCTGCCAGCGGACAAGGGGGCGAAGATACTCGTCTACTGCCGCAGCGGCGTGGAGAGCGCCCAGGCCGCGCAGACGCTCCTCGACCTCGGCTACACCAACGTCTGGAACCTCGATGGCGGCATGAACGCCTGGCAGGCGTCCGGTCGAACGCTGGTTAACCTCAACCGTCAGTAGAGCCAGGGCAGCAGGCGCCGCGTGCGGCTTCGGTACATGTCGTAGTCCTCGAACTGGTCGGAGAGCCAGATCTCCTCACGTCGGGACTTGAGGTCAAAGAAGCCGGTCAGCGCGAAGACACCGAGAAGCGCCAGCGGCGAAGCCGTCAGCAGGCCCCAGCCGAGGGCGCCGATGATCAGGCCGCCGTAGATGGGATGACGGACCAGCCGGTACGCGCCCGAGTCAACGAGACGGGCGCCGGGGAGCGGTCTGGGAAACGGCGTAAGGTGCTCGCGCAGGTCGAGGACGCCGCGCAGCGACAGGATGCCACCGCACCAGATAAGGATCCCTCCGAGCGCCACGCCGACGACCCGGGGCCAACCCCCCCAGGCTGGGCCGGCGGCGCCGGATACCGCGATCGCTCCGAAGAGCACGAGCTGTAGGAGGAACCAGCCCTCCCCACGCCGGCCGAGGTCTGGAAGCCGCCGCGTCCCCACGCTACGCGGCGGTGCCGACCGGCTGCGGCTGGCTCATGGCATCCGGGTCGGCGTGCGGTCCGGCGACCAGCACCTCGCCCTCGACTGGATCGGCACCCCCCGGTCCCAGAATGCGGTAGCGGTGGTGGATCTCGACGGTTCCGGCCGAGAGCATGGCCGCCACCGAGCAGTACTTGGTCGCAGATAGCTCGATGGCGCGGCGGACCGCCGCCTCCTCGACAGCGGGACCCTCGATGAGATGGACGACGTCCGCGCGCGTGTAGATGGCGGGCTGGCCATCACGCTGCTCTGCTGAGACCGAAACCTCGTACCTCGTCACGGTCTGACGCTTCTTCTGGAGTATGGACATCACGTCCATGCCGGTGCACCCGGCCTGACCGACGAGGAGCATCTCGACCGGCCGCGGACCCGCGTTGCCACCGGAATCGTCCAGGACGATGTCGTGGCCCGAGCCCGTTCGGGCGGTGAAACGCAGGCCGGTCCCGTCGTAGCGGGCGGTAGATGTCTTGACGGTCACCGGGGGAACTCCTTCGGGCTTGGGGTTAGGGGCGTCGAATGATGAGAAGCGAATCGATGGGAGCGCGGCCAGGCGGCGGAACCCTGCGCACGACCTCCGCTCGCTCGACCACGAGATCCGGGTCGGCAGCCGTCAGCTCCGCGGCAATTTCCTCGGCGCTGAACAGGCGGGCCGGGTCCGGCGGTCCGCCCTCGCCCTCGGTCGCGTTCAGAGGGTCGTGGCCGACGATGAGCAGCCGACCGCCAGGCCCGACGGCGGCGGCGGCCCGGGCGTAGACGGACCCACGCTCCTGCGGCGGCAGGTGGAGGTAGACGATGACGACCAGATCGAACGACCTGGCGGGCGGCGACCAGGCGAACAGGTCGCGCTCCAGCCACTCGACCTCGACGCCAGCCGCGGCAGCCCTGGCCCTGCCGTTGGCAAGCCCTACAGGCGACCAATCCACCGCCGTCGTCGGCCAGCCCTGCTCGGCCAACCACACGGCGTTGGTGCCGCTGCCGGCGGCGAGCTCCAGCGCCCGGCCGGGGCGTAGACCGGCCACGCCGGCAACGAGCGTTGGGTTGGGACCCTCGCCCTCGAAATCGCCGGCGCGGTGGCGCTCATCCCAGCGCAGGCGGCGCGGATCTGCCTCCACGCTCAGCCTCTATCCAGCGGCCGGTTGGTGCGAGCCCAGGCGCCAGTACCGCCTCGCACGGAGACGGAGCCCTCGAACCCTCGGCCCAGGAGGAACTCGGCAGCGGCCAGGCTGCGACTGCCGCTCTCGCAGATGACGGCGTAGGGCTTGTCGCGCGGCAGGGCGGCCATCTGGGCCGTCAGCCGTCCCAGCGGCACGCTCATCGCGCCGGGCACGCGACCCCGGCGGAACTCCCACTCCTCGCGCACGTCCAATACGCGGACGGTACCGCTGCGGATGAGTTCATCGAGCTCATCGACGCCGATCTCAGGAGTGGCCGGGCGAGAGAGGAGATGCATGGGCTGCTCCGTTGCGACGAGATGATGGACCGAGCGGTGATCGTCCGCGTGGATCCCGATAGCGCCTATCGTTCATCCAACGCCTCTCGCCTGCTCCGGCGGTCCCTGCCGCGCGAGAGCTAGCGTAGCAGCAGTTGCGTACTTGCGCAAGTAGCTGAGTAGGTGGCGGGCCTCGGTGATGACTCGCCAGGTTCGTGAGCCCGGCTGTCCAGTCGTCGATGACGCCATAGCTCGCCGGATTCGAGAGAGCCTCCGGTTGGAGTCGGCGCCCGGCGAGGCGGTCGAGGGCGGTATCTAGCGGAGCTTCTCGACGACGATCTCGTCGTAGCCTTCGCGGTCGAAGACGCCGATGAGCCGATGGCCGGCGGTCTCAACCCATCGGGGGATGTCGAGCCTGGAACCGTGGTCGGCCGACCAGACGGCGATCACGTCGCCCACCTGGCCCTCGCGGATCGCCCGGATCAACTCCATCAGCGGGCCCGGGCAGAACCTGCCGCGGGCGTCGAGCGTACGGGTCACGGAGGGTCGGACAGCCTCTGTCATCGAAGGTTCCTTCGAGCCGTCATGAGCAACCGGGACGGGCGGCTCAACTGATTAGATGAAGAGCGTGGAATCGGCTTCGGTCATGAGCTGCAGGGCCGTGGCTGCGCCGACCGGCTCCTCGAGGCCGTCGATCAGGTCCTCGCGCTTGATGCCGAACAAGTCCATCGTCATCTGGCACGGGATGAACTTGACGCCGACGGCCTGCGCCATCTCGAGCAGTTCCTTGGGCTTGGCCGTGTTGTACTTCTTGGCCAGCTTGAACATCATCCACGGACCCATGCCCATGAAGTTCATCTTGCTGAGCTTGCGGTGGCTGATGCCTGGCCGCTGCATGAAGGACATCATCTTCTGCATCCAGTTCTCGCCGGTGATGCGCTTGCTGTCCTTCACGAAGGTCTGGAGGCCCCAGAAGGTGATGAAGACGTTCGTCTCCATCTCCATGGCGCCCGCGGTCGAGGCCAGGATCAGGGTTGCCCAGGTCTTCTCGAGCTCGCCGCTGTAGTCGACGATCACGAGCTTCTTGGTCTTGACGGCGCCTACGGTTGCGGCTCCGGCGGCTGGTGCGGTTGCGACGGCGGACATTTCGCGATCCTTTCGATCGAACAGACGGGACCCCACGCCCGAGATGGCTTTGCTACTTGCGACGAAAGACGAAGCGGAACTTGCCGTTGGCGGAGTCCTGCTCGACCAGGGCGTTGCCGGTCGAGGCCGCCCAGGACGGGAAGTCCTTCACTGAGCCCGGATCGGTGGCGAGGATCTCGATCAACTCGCCGGAGTTGACGGTCTTGATGGCCTGCGTCGCCTTGAGGATCGGCATGGGGCATGAGAGGCCGCTGGCATCCACCTTGAGCTTGATGTCGAGATCGCTCACCTGACTTCGTCCTTTCTGAGGTGTCGTGTCTGCCTGGCCCGGCCGTCGCTCCCCACATCGGCCCGGCGAGGGCCGGGACTAGATGAAGATGATCTGGCCCTCGCCGGCGTTGACGTAGAAGGCAGCCACTCCCTCGACGCCATCGACGAGCGGATCGAGGTCCGACTGCTGGAGTTTGAGGACGTCCATCGACTGCGAGCAGGCCTGGATGTCAACGTCACCGAGTTCCTTGGCCATCCGGAGGCTGTCGGTCCAGTGGGCATGCCCGGCCCTCGCGGCAGCGTCGAAGGCGGCCTTGCCCGCCGCCCCGGCTTCCGCCGCCAGGCCGTGGTCGGCCGCTATTCGATCGGCCCTGAACGCGTCGAGCGCCCAGTACTGGAGCAGAATCTTGACCGGCCGCCCCAGCGCAGCGGCGCCGGCGGCCAGCACCGCGGCGGCCTGCAGCTTGTCGTCGGTCCCGGAGAACAGCACGATCGAGATGGTTTCGTCCATTGGGCTCCTCAGCTGACGGTCTGTTCGGCTGCGGTCGCGGCGGCACGCCCGGCCAGGACTTCGGCGGGTGTGCGAGTGGCGACCGCGGAAATGCGCGACAGCCGGCGCACGAGGACGCCGCGCATGGTCTCGCAGGCGACGATGATCTCGGGATCGCTCAGCCGGTACCGCACCTCGCGGCCGTCCCGCTCCGCCTCGACCACGCCGGCCGAGCGCATCAGGGCCAGGTGCTGGGAGACGTTGGGCTGGCTGATGCGCATCTCCTCTGCGAGACGGGAGACCTCACGCGGGCCGTCTGCGAGGAGATGGATGATCTCCAGCCGCCTCGGGTTGGAGAGCGTCTTTAGGACTTCCGCCTGGAGCTTGTAGACCTCGTCCATGCGGTGCAGTCTTGGCCATATGCGCAGGTGCGCATAGGTACAGGGGTCCCAGAGCCGCGGGCCGAACGGCACGGTCGATCGCGAATACGCGAGTGGACCTGATCGCGCGCCTAACGTATCGCCGGACATGGGGCCGCCGGCCTCGTCCATTGGTGGAGAGGCGGCTCCTCCCCAGGCGGTGTGGGGCTGAGGGCGAGCGGCTCGTCCGGTTCCCGTCACGGCACGTGAGGCGGGCGTATCTGACGCAGATCGTGCCCCGTTTCCGTCACCTACGCGTGGCAGGCGTGTTGGCTGCAGGGTCGCCCGCCACGGGACCCGCAGGCCCCGCAACGCGGGCTTTGACCGCCCCACTCTGAGCGTGGACGCGGGCCGGGCGCGGGTGACAGACGCGTCCTGCGCTCCCCGGATTGCGTACTACACGCCTGGCAGGCGTATCTGCCAGAAACCAGATGCCGCGGAGCGGGCCGGCCGGCTCTCGCAGCCACTGCCGGACCGCAACGGTCCGAGTCGGGAGAGTGACGTCGAAGACTGGACTCAAGCGTGCGACGGCTCTGCGGGATGCCGAGTCGTCCGGAAGCACGAGAACGGATCCAATCGACTGCCAGCGCCAGCCCCGGTCGCGTGCCAGTAGAGCTGGCACAATCCGGGTCTTCACGTCCATCGATCGCAGGACGGCTTCGAGACTGTCCAGCTCCGTCTTGACTTCGATCAGTAGCAGCATTCGGGCGCCGGCATGCCAGGCCAGGAGGTCTACCGATCCGCGATCGCCGTAGTGGTTGAACGTGTACTCGACGACGACCTGCCAATCCGGTCCCAGCCGAGACACGACCGCTCTATCGAGCCTGGCATGGCGCGCGTCGACCAGTCGATCCAGCTCGGGCCCCTTCCATCGGAAGACGAGGTCGACCGTGATCCCAAGAGGGGCGGCGACCTTCTTGATGGCCCGCAGGGTCGAGCCGTCGGCCTTGCCGCGCTCGAGGAGAGAGACGGTCTGCTGCGCAACCGCAGCCAGAGCCGCCAGGTTCGCTTGCGTCAAGCCGCGCCGACGCCGCACGATCCGCAGCACCTTACCGGCGCGTTGCTCCTCCATGCCAGCAGAATGCGGCCGAGGGATTGCGGCGCGCTTATCTGGCGATTGGTCCTCGTCGCCCCGGCGGGTGAGGGTCAGGCGGTCGTCCGGCGCCGGCTGACGCCTCCAAACCCGGACCGGGACCCGCTACTTGCAGGAGTTGGTCGTGCAGGCGAGGTCGAACGTGCCGGAGACAGTGGCCGTGGTGGTGGTCGGTTTCAGGTCGTCCCCGAGCTTGACCACGTTGAACTGGAATGTGCCCGCGAAATGCTTCGAGTCGAGCGCGGTGACACCGAAAGTCCCCGGCTCGCTGATGTTCCACAGGCTGTCATCCTTGGTAGTGAAGAGCGCGCTGACCGTTCCGGGCTGGATGTCGTCCCCATGCGCAGGGATGACGTAGCTGCCGGCTGCCTCGGGGAACATGGCGGCAGAGGTTCCGTTGTTGGTGTAGAGCGAGATCGAGGCGGCCGTGCCCTGGCAGTTCATCAGGAAGTTCTCGCCACTGCCGCCGAGCGCCGCGTGCGCGGCCGGGCTGAGCCAGTAGCTCACCAGCAGGCTGGCCTGGTCCTGCTTGCTCTCCCAGGAGGCGGTCAGGCCGCCGGAGATGGTGACCTTGCACGACCCGCCTCCGACGGCAGCCATCGATGGAAGGCTGACGACGGGCTGGCTCGCCGCCTGGCCACCAGGCTGGCTCGACACGGCGCCTGGGGCGGACGAGCTGCTGCAGGCCGCGGCGAGCATGGACAAGGCCACCGCGCCCGCGAAGAGAAATGAGACCGGCGCGCTACGTCGGCGCATGGAATGTCCTCCCATTCGGTAGTTCGTGAGAGCAGTGTCTCGGACCACCCTACTGGCGAGGACGCCGCTTCTGGTTCGTCTCGCCGGACGGCACGCCCGGGCCGGATGGCGCGACAACCACTGTCGGCGGCCCGACAGATGGGCCCTAGCAGATGCGGGGCAGCTGCTCCCCTACCAGCATGTCGACGACGCGCTGCGAGCCGACGATAGTGCGCATCGTGACCATGGCCGGGTGATCGGCGACGACGCGGCCGATCTCCACCGCGCCCGCTCCCTCGGGGACGGCGCGCATGGCCGCCAGAACGGCCTCGGCCGAGGAAGCGGGCACGATCGCCACGAGCTTGCCCTCGTTGGCGACGTGGAGCGGGTCCAGGCCGAGCATCTCGCAGGCGGCGTGCACGGGGCCTGGGATCGGGATCGTCTCCTCGCGCAGCTCGATGCCGACACCGGAGGCGGCGGCGATCTCGTTCAGAGCCGAGGCAAGACCACCCCGCGTGGGATCGCGCAGCACACGCACCTCCGGGCACGCGGCCACGATCGCGGCGACCAGGCCGTGGAGCGGCTGCGTGTCGGAGGCGATCTCGACCTCGAAGTCCAGCCCCTCGCGGACGCTCATGATGGCGATACCGTGGAGGCCGATTGCGCCGGAGAGGATCACGGCGTCTCCGACGGCAGCTCGATCGGCCCCGACCGAGACGCCCGGCGCGACCAACCCGATGCCGGCGGTGTTGACGAAGATCCCGTCCGCCGCTCCCCGACCGACCACCTTCGTGTCCCCGGTGACGATCTGAACGCCCGCCCGGCCGGCTGCCCGTGCGACCGATTCGGTCACCTTCCGGAGGTCCTCGATGGGCAGGCCTTCCTCGATGACGTAGGCCAGCGACAGCGCGACCGGCTGAGCGCCCATCATCGCCAGGTCGTTGACGGTGCCGTTGACCGCCAGCTCGCCGATGTCGCCGCCGGGGAACTCGAGCGGGCTGACGACGAACGAGTCGGTCGTGAAGGCGAGCCGCTGGCCGGCCACCTCCACCACGGCGGCGTCGTTCAGCGGACCGCCGGGCGCCGCGGCCGCCAGGGCGGGGCCGATGACCTCGCGCATCAGCGCGGCCGAGAGCTGCCCGCCGGAACCGTGACCCAGCAGGACGCGCGCCCGTTCGGGGATCGGCGCGGGGCAGGCGAGCGCCGAGGGATCGGCCGCGGCCGGGTCGAGGGCGGCCGAATCGGGCCCGGCCGCCGGCACGGCAAACGGATCGACCATCGGCCGGCGTTCGCTCATGGCTCTCTCCGCGTCAGCTCGTACAGCGGCACAGCCGTGGGAGCGGCGAGTCCACGCCCCGCGGCATGGTAGGCCGAGCAGACTCCCTCGCTCGAGACCATCGGCGCCCCGAGCGGCTTCCGCGGGGAGCACAGCACGCCGTAGGCCGTGCAGTCGAGCGGCGTCTTCGTGCCCTGCAGGATCTCGCCGGCGATGCAGGCCGGATGCTCGGCCGTGGTTATCGTGCCGACATCGAAGCGGGTCTCAGCGTCGAACCGCGCGAACTCGGGGCGGAGGTGATAGCCCGACGAGGCGATCATGCCGATGCCGCGCCACTTGCGGTCGCCGACGTCGAAGACGCGGAAGACCGTCTCCTGCGCCTGGCGGTTGCCCTCGCGCTTCACCGCGCGAGCGTACTGGTTCTCGACCACCGCGCGCCCCTCCTCGAGCTGGCGGATCGCCATCAGGATCCCTTCGAGCAGGTCCAAAGGCTCGAACCCGGTGACGACGATCGGGACGTGGTAGCGCGCGGCGATCGGCTCGTACTCCGTCCAGCCCATCACGGCGCAGACATGGCCGGCGGCCAGGAATGCCTGGACCTGGTTGGTCGGCGACTCGAGGATGGCGCGCATCGCCGGCGGCACGAGCACGTGCGACACCAGCACCGAGAAGTTGTCGAGGCCGAGCCGGGCGGCCTGCCAGACCGCCATCGCGTTGGCCGGCGCTGTCGTCTCGAAGCCGATGGCGAAGAAGACGACCTGGCGATCCGGGTTGGCGACGGCGATCCGAACCGCGTCGAGTGGCGAGTAGACGATCCGCACGTCGGCGCCACGCGCCTTGAGCGACAGGAGATCGGTCGTGGAGCCTGGGACCCGCAGCATGTCGCCATAGCTCGTGAAAATGACGTCGGGTCGCGCGGCGATGGCCAGGGCCTTGTCGATCTGCTCGAGCGGCGTCACGCAGACCGGGCAGCCGGGGCCGTGGATCATGCGCACGCCCGCCGGCAGCGCCTCGTCGATCCCCTGCTTGACGAGGGTGTGGGTCTGCCCACCGCAGACCTCCATCAGCGCCCAGGGCCGGGTCGTGACGCGATGGATCTCGTCGACGAGCTTGCGGGCCAGCTCGACGTTGCGATACTCGTCGATGTACTTCATACGGCGCCCGGCAGCTGGGGCGGCGGCGCGGCTGGCGGTCCGGCCGTCGAGTCGTCGCCCATCGACCCGAGCTCCATCGCCACACCTTCGGCGTCGATCGCTCGCAGCATCTCGAGCGTCTTCATCGCCTCCTCTTCGTCGAGCTGGCTGATGGCGAAGCCGACGTGGACGATGACGTAGTCGCCGAGCACGACCTCGGGCACGTACGCCAGGCAAGCCTCCTTGCGCACCCCACCGAAGTCGACGCGGGCCATCCGCAACGGACCGTCGTCGCGGATCTCCACCACCTTGCCGGGGATGCCGAGGCACATGTCGTTGTTCTCCTTGTCGCCGGTCGCGCCGACCGGCCTCTAGGACGCGCCGGCCAGGCGCGCGGCCGCAACCGCCGCCTGACCGTAGCTGATCCCGCCGTCGTTCGCCGGGACGCGCTCGTTGGTGTGGACCTCGAAGCCGTCCGCGCCGAGGCGGCGGACGAGGGTCGTGGCCAGCCACTGATTCTGGAAGACGCCGCCGGAAAGGACCACGCTGGCGAGGCCGGTGGCAGAACGTACGTCGCAACACAGCTGGCGGGTGACGGACGCAACGGTCTCCTGGAAGCGCGCCGCGAGATTCTCCGCCGAGTCGCCCGAGGCGCGGGCCTCGAGAAGCGCGCGCAACGTTGGCCGCGGGTCGTAGACGAGCAGCTCTCCCTGCCGGACGATCTCGTACGGAAGCGGACGGACGCTCCCCTCCTCCGCCAGCAGCTCCAGCTCGACGGCAGCCTGGGCCTCGTACTCGGCCACATCGCGGATCCCCAGGAGGCTCGCCGCGGCATCGAACAGGCGACCGGCCGAGGAGGCGACCGGGGCGTTGAGGACGCGGGCGAGCTGGACTCGGACGACTTCCACCTCGCGCGGGTCCAGGCGGTCGAGGAATGGCCGGGTCAGCGCCGGATCGATCCAGCCGGCGACAGCGGTTTCGCCCGCGGACGAGCCGGCCTCGAGTGCCTCGGCGGACAGCAGATAGCCGAGGGCCATCCGATACGGCTTCTTGACCGCCAGGGCGCCGCCGGGCATCGGCGCTCGCCCGAACCGCGCCACCCGCCGGTAAGTGGCGAGAGTGGCGACGAGCACCTCGCCGCCCCAGAACGTGCCGTCGTCGCCCATCCCAAGCCCGTCGAACGCGACGCCGACGAACTGGCCCGTCAGCCCCGCCTCGGCCGCGGCCGACGCCACGTGGGCGTGGTGATGCTGCACGCCGATGCGCCGGCTCTCCGGGAAGTGGCGCATCGCGTACTGGGTCGAGAGATAGGCGGGGTGTAGGTCGTGGGCGACGTAGGCCGGCTCGATGTCGAGCAGTCGCTTCAGGTGGGCCAGGTTCGACTCGAAGGCCCGATGGGTCAGCAGGTCCTCGAGATCGCCCGTGTGCGGGGCCACGTGGGCTCGTCCGCCGCGCGCCAGCGCGAAGGTGTGCTTGAGTTCCGCGCCGACCGCCAGAACCGCCTCCGGCGTCGCGATCGGGAGCGCCAGCGGCTCCGGGGCGTAGCCGCGGGCGCGGCGGATCAGGCTCTCGCGCCCGTCCACCACGCGCGTCACGGAGTCGTCGTAACGGGCCCTAATCTCGCGGTCGTGCTGCAGGAACGAGTCGGCGATCCCCGCCAGCCGCTCGAGCGCCTCCGCGTCGTCCGTGGCCAGCGGCTCGTCCGACAGGTTGCCGCTCGTCAGCACGATCGGCCGACCCAGCCCCTCTAGTAGCAGATGATGCAGCGGCGCGTACGGCAGGAAGAGCCCGACGCGACGGTTCAGGGCCGCGGCCCTCTCCGGCTCGGCATTCACCACGCCGTCGGCCAGCGGTGGCTCCCCGTTGCGTGGCCCGTCCCTGCGCCGCTCCACCAGCACGATCGGTCGCGCCGGCGAAACCAGCAGCGCCTCCTCCTCCGGCGAGATCGACGCCCGCCCGCGAGCCGCCTCCGCGTCGCGAACCATCACCGCGAACGGCTTGGCCCAGCGATGCTTGCGGTCGCGCAGCCTGACCACGGCCAGAGAGTCCGTCGCGTCGCAGGCGAGGTGGTAGCCGCCCAGCCCCTTGACGGCGACGATGCGGCCGGCCCGCAGATCCGCCAGGGCGGCCTGCAACGCGGCTTCCCGATGCCCCGCCGGGGCAGCGTCGCCCGGGCGCCTGTACGAGAGCTGCGGCCCGCAGTCGGGGCACGCGATCGGCTCGGCGTGGAAGCGGCGATTCGCCGGGTCGCGGTACTCGGCCTCGCACCCCGCGCACAGCCGGAACTCGCGCATCGAGGTCCGGGCGCGGTCGTACGGCAGCTCGTCGATGATCGTGGCCCGCGGCCCGCAGTTGGTGCAGTTGGTGAACGGGTAGCGGTACCGCCGATCGGTCGGGTCGAACAGCTCGCGCAGACAGTCGTCGCAGGTGGCGATATCGGGCGGGAAGAGCCGTTCGGTCGAGGCAGCGACCTCGCTCTCCTCGATCGCGAACCCCGAACCGGCCCCTATCTCGCGCTCGGACGGCCGGACCACGACCTCGTCCACCCGGGCGCGCGGAGGCGCGTCGGTTCGAATTCGACCCGCGAATGCTTCGACCGCCTCAGCCGAACCGGCGACCTCGATCTCGACCTGGCCGGCCCGATTGACGACCATGCCGTCGAGACCGAGCTCCGTGGCGAGCCGCCACACGAACGGCCGGAAGCCGACGCCCTGAACTACGCCTCGAATCTCGAGCGCGCGGACGACCCGCTCCCCCGGCCTGGCCGAGGTCACGGATAGTGCTCCAGGCGCTCGATGTCGATCTGCTCGTCGGTCAGCTCGGGCAGCGACTCGGCGTGGCAGCGCGGGCACGACGCGGCGATCTGGGGCGACTCGAACTCGTTACCGCAGCCAGGGCAGAGATGACCGAACGGGACACGCCGGATCTCCAGCCCCGGAACCGCCTTCGCCTGGTCGGGCATCGCCTGGAGCAGATGCGCGCGCAGATCCGCCTCGAACTCGGCCGGATCCCGATGGCCGCCGCGGACGTTCAGGCGCACCTGGGCCAGCGTCAGGCCGCGGCTCTTCAAGGCTTTCGACACGCTTCGTGCCAGACCTGCCTCGTGCATCCGATCGAACCTCCGCTGGACCCGGACCTGCGCCGGGGCGTGCGCAAATCGTAACCGCCCGCGACTATCTCACACCCAACCGCTCCGGTTTCCGCCTGCCGAGCGGCCTACCCCTCGGGCCGAAGGTCCCGACTAGATACCGTCCGCCCGAGTGGGCGGCGACCTCTCCAGCCGCGCCCTCGCGCTCACGACGCGGCCGCGAACGCCCGGCTCGTACCAGCCGCCCTAGACGACGACCGGCGGGTTCTCCAAACCGACCCCTGCAAGAGCGTGCTCGCAGCGGGGGCAGCGGCCATCGACCAAGCGCCATTCCGTGACCGCGAAGTTGGCGCGAGAGATGAGCCGCTCGCCGCACCGGGCGCACAAGGTGGAGGCAATGTCGACCTCGGGCGCGTTACCGACATAGACGTGGCGCAGGCCGACCTGCCGCGCGATCTGGGCCGCTTGCACGAGCGTTGCGGACGGCGTCCCCGGCAGTCCCGAGAGTCGATAGGCCGGCTGGAAGCGGGTCAGGTGCCAGGGCGTCTCGGGTCCGACGGCAGTGGCAATCCACTCGGCCATGGCGCGCAGGTCGCGGCGATCGTCGTTGAGGCCGGGGATGACCAGCGTCGTCAGCTCGAGCCAGACGCCGCGCTCGTGCATCGCCACGATCGTCTCGCGGACCGGCTCCCACAGGGCCCCGCAGACGTGGCGGTAGAAGCTATCGCTGGCGGCCTTGAGGTCGACGTTGGCCGCGTCCAGGTACGGCACAAGCAGGTCGAGCGCCTCGGGGCTCTCGTAGCCGTTGGTCACGAAGATGTTGCGCAGGCCGACGGCCCGCGCCCGGGTCATCGTGTCCAGGGCGTATTCGAGGAAGACGGTGGGTTCGACGTACGTGTAGGCGATGCTCCGAACGCCCGCGGCAACCGCCTCTTCGACCGCCCTCTCTGGAGCCAGGGACCGGCTCTCCGGCACCTTCCCCTCGCGGTGGGCCTGAGAGATCTGCCAGTTCTGGCAGTAGGAACAGTGGAAGTTGCAGCCCTGGGTGGCCAGCGAATAGGCGTAGCTGCCGGGCAGGAAGTGGAAGAGCGGTTTCTTCTCGATCGGCTCGGCCTGGGAGACGACCGCCTGTCCGTAGACGAGCGTGTAGAGCTGACCGCCCCGGTTCTGACGGACGCCGCAGATGCCGATCCGGCTCGGGCGCACGACGCAGCGATGCGCACAGGCGACGCAGCGGACGCTGCCGGGCGCGACCGGGTCGTCGAAGGGCTCGCCCAGCAAGGCCAGCCTGATGTTCGGCTCGGATTCGCCGGCGGGGCCCAGATCGTCCACGCGCAGGCCTGGCGGCGGCTCCTCTCCGGGGAAGGCCGCGCGAACCGGCAGCGGCGGTCTGGCGTCGGGATCGAACGGAACCGGCGGCGCCTTCGTGAAGGTTTCGCGTCGGGTCAGTGGGTGCGTGTCGTCTGCCATCGGGCCCCCAGAGCGCGGTCTCGCCCTGACTCGAGAACAGGGCCCATGGGCTCCGCCCTACTCCAGTCAGTATGCCATCGTCGCAACCCCGGCGGCGCGAACGGTTGACGGCTCCCACCGCGGCACCCGCCCGGTCGAGTACTAGGACGTCGTACTTCTCGCTCAGGGCGATGGGTCGTTCGGCCCTTGCCCGACGCGTGCGCGCGCGGGAGGCTACGGGCAACAAGTCCCGTTAGCGGGATCGCCGCGGGCCAGGTGGCCGGCGGCCTGTTCGGCGGCGGGCTCCGCACCGGAAAGTGAACACAGATGGCGATAAGTCCAGTTGCCATTCGCCCACTCCGGCCCCCGGTCCCGTGGGCGCCCCTTGTCATCGCCGAGGAGCGGTGCAAGGGCTGCGAGTTGTGCGTGGCCGCCTGCCCCAAGGCGGTGCTCGCCCTCGACCGTGGCCGCGTCAACCTCCTCGGGTATCACCCGATCCGGTTGACCGACCCTTCGGCCTGCACCAGCTGCGCCTTCTGCGCTCGTATCTGTCCGGACGCCGTGTTCACGGTCTGGGCCGCGCCGCGACGGGAGCGCGCCCGATGACCGACCCGGCCGAGATCGGCATCAGCACGCGATCGTCAGAGGCGGAGGCCAGTCGTCGCTCTCGAGTCCTGATGAAGGGCAACGAGGCGATCGCGGAGGCTGCCATCCAGGCCGGCTGCGACGCCTACTTCGGCTACCCCATCACGCCGCAGGCCGAGCTTCTCGAATGGATGGCGCGCCGCATGCCGGAGCTGGGGAGGGTCTTCGTCCAGGCCGAGAGCGAGCTCGGGGCAATTAACATGGCCCTCGGCGCGGCCGCCACCGGGGCCCGGGTCATGGTCTCGTCCTCGAGTCCGGGCATCAGCCTGATGGCCGAGGCGATGAGCTACATGGCCGGCTCCGGGACGCCGATGGTGCTCGTGAACGTCATGCGCGCCGGGCCTGGCCTGGGCGGCATCGGGCCGTCGCAGAGCGACTATTTCCAGGCGACCAAGGGCCACGGCCACGGCGACTACCGCGTGCCTGTTCTCGCTCCCGCCTCGATCGGCGAGGCGATGGAGCTGATGGCGACCGCTTTCGAGCTGGCGGAGCGGTACCGCACGCCAGCCATGGTCGTCGTGGACGGGGTCCTGGGGCAGGCCATGGAGCCGGTAGAGCTGCGCTTCCGCAACCCCGAGCGCCATGCCTTCGATTGGGCCCTGACGGGAGCCGCCGGGCGGCCGGCCCGGATTATCAAGTCGATCGACCTGGTGCCCGAAGTCCTCGAGAAGCGCAACATCGCGCTCCAGCGCAAGTACGCGGAGATCGCTCGCCAGGAGGTTCGGTGGGCGACCGAATGCATGGACGACGCCGAGTACGTCCTGGTCGCCTACGGCACGGCAGCGCGAGTCGCGCGGAGCGCCATCGAGAAGGCTCGCGCGAGGGGCATCAAAGCCGGCCTCTTCCGCCCGATCACGCTTTGGCCCTTCCCGAGTCGGGAGCTGGCTCGGGTCGCCCGCCATGCGCACGCCATTCTCGCGGTCGAGCTTTCCTCCGGCCAGATGGTCGAGGACGTCCGCCTGGCGGTCGAGGGCCGATGCCCGGTCGGGTTCCACGGTCGAATGGGCGGCCTGGTGCCGACTCCGGACGAAGTGGTCGGGGCTCTGAAGGCGCTGCACGGCAAGGTCGAGCGGACGCGCGAGCACGAGCGCGACCAGCAGCAGAAGCGGCACGCCGGGCGGCATGAAGGGCAGTCCGGGAACCACCGCGCCGCGGTCGCCGGTCCGCCGGAGCGAACCCGCCGGGCCGAGGCCGACACCCGCGCCGGGATGCGCGAGGGAGGCGAGCGATGACCCTCAATCCGAACCCCGAGCTGCCGGTGGGGGCGGGGGCGCCGAGGCTGGTCTACCGCAAGCCGGACGTGCTCGCGGACCGCTCCACTCACTACTGCCCCGGCTGCGGCCACGGCATCATCCATCGGCTCCTGGCGGAGGTTATGACCGAGCTGGATCTGCCCGCCCACACCATCGCCGTGGCGCCGGTCGGATGCGCCGTCTTCGCCTACGACTACCTGAACGTCGATTTCGTCGAGGCGCCTCATGGGCGAGCTCCGGCCGTGGCGACGGGTATCCGCCGGGTTCGGCCGGAGGCGTTCGTGCTGACGTATCAGGGCGACGGCGACCTGGCCGCGATCGGCACGGCGGAGATCGTCCATGCCGCGGCTCGAGGCGAGCGGATCACGGCGATATTCGTGAACAACGGCATCTACGGCATGACCGGCGGCCAGATGGCGCCGACCACGCTGCTGGGCCAGCGGACTACTTCGTCGCCGAATGGCCGTGACGCTGCCCTGATGGGCTACCCGATCCGGATCACGGAGATGCTGGCGCAACTGCCCGGTGTCACGTACGCGGCCCGCGGCAGCGTTGCCGACGCGTCGCTCATCGGCAAGCTCAAGGCGATGATCAAGCGGGCGTGCCTGGTCCAGATCGAGGGCGGCGGCTTCTCGCTCGTCGAGGCGCTCTCGAACTGCCCGGTCGGCTGGGGCATGACGCCGCAGGAATCGCTCGAGCATCTGAAGGGCCCGGTCGTCGAGGTGTACCCGCTCGGCGTCATCGTCGATCGTGGAACGACTGCGGCTTCGGGTCGCGGAGTTGTGGGCGCCGCACCCCCGCCCGCGCCCGAGCCAGGCTCTTCGACCGGACCGGAGGCCTGAGATGGAGCGCTCCGTGATCTTCGCCGGATTCGGCGGGCAGGGTCTGCTCTTCACCGGCCAGGTTCTCGCCCGCGCCGCGATCAAGGATGGCCTGGAGGTCTTCTGGATTCCCTCCTACGGCCCGGAGATGCGAGGCGGCACGGCCGCCTGCACCGTCATCGTCGCGGACAATCCGATCGGCTCGCCTGTCGTCGACCAGTTCGACGCCGCGGTCGCGATGAACCTGCCGTCGTTGCGCAAGTTCAGCCCGTGCGTGGCCCCGGGCGGGCTGCTGATCGTGAACACGTCGCTGGTCACCTCCCAGACCTCGGCCCGCTCGGACATTGACGAATTGCGGCTCCCATGCACGGAGCTGGCAGCCAAAGGCGGCGACGACACGCTTGTCAGCGTCGTTGCCCTGGGCGCCCTCGTCGGGCGGCTGGGCTGGGTCACGCCCGACTCCGTTCGGGCCGCCCTCCGCGAGATCTCGGCCAAGAAGCGGCCCGAGATTATCGAGGCGGACCTGGGCGTCTTCGCCGCCGGCCTTGAGGCGGGGAGGGTCGGAGCCCCGGCCTGACCCGGTTCATGGCTGCCACTGGACGTCGCCGGCCGTCGAGGCGCCGGGTACCGGCGTGACGGTCCCACCCCCGGCCCCGACCACGAAGATGCCGCCCGAGGACTTCACGAACGCGATCCTCTGGCCGTCGGGCGACCAGGTGGGCTTCAATGTTGCGAAGGGGTAAACCGTGGCCCCGACTCCGGTGCTGACGTTGACGACCCTGAGCGTGCCGCCGCAGACCGCAACCGAGCTGCTGTTGGGCCGCCACGCGAAGCTGCTACCGGCCCCGAGGTCTTTGGCTATCCCACCGCTCGTGAGACGGACGTAGACGTGGCCCCCGCTCCAATACGCGACTCGCAATCCGTTCGGCGAGAGCTTGGCCAGGCTCGTGTTGAGGCCGATCGGCGTCACGGCCCCGTTGGCCATAGCCACCTTCACCCACGGCCCGTTGTTCCAGGCGAAGAGGGCGGTCCCTCCGGCCATCCACGATTCCACCCTGAATCCCCATGGAATGTTGGGGCGGACGACCTTCTTGCCCGAGCCGTTGGCGTTCATCACCATCAGGTTGCTTGCCATGGTGAAGCCGTTCTGTTCGCAGATCACGTCGGCGCCGGTGAAGTGCCAGTACACGATCTGGCTGTCGTTGGGCGACCAGAGGAAGCCGGCATCGTGGTCGGTCATGGCCGCCTTCGGCACCGCGGCCCCGCCGGCGACGGGCACGTCGGAGAGCTTCGGAGTGCATCCGGTCATGATGTGGACCACGGAGCCGTCGTGCGACCAGAGGGCGTCGAGGTTGTACCTCGGCGGGCTGAGCGGACCGACTGCCACGCCCTCGGCGATCTTGCGCGCTCCGCTTCCGTCGGGCTTCATCAGCCACGCTTCCGGCCGAAAGAAGTCGTCGGGCAAGGCGATGGACTTGAGGATCAGCAGATACGTGCCGTGAGCGACCGTGGGTGCCGGCGTGGGTGTTGGCGTTGGTGTTGGTGTTGGCGTGGGCGCTGGTGTTGGTGTTGGTGTTGGCGTGGGCGCTGGCGTGGGAGTGGGAGTGGAAACCAGCGTGGCCGTGGACACCAGCGTGGGCGTCGGTGCGGGCGTCGCCGCTGCGGTTGCCGCGCCGGTGGCGCTGGCTTCGGGCGCGACCGCGGGTGACGGTGTCGCGCTCGAACCACAGGCGGCAGCCACGAACGAAAGAACGAACGGCACCACGGCCGCCCGGCAGGAAACCCTCATCGGAATCCCCCTTTAGGGCCGGGCGGGGCGAAGCCGCCGATGTTTCCGGCCGCTCATCAGCATGGCACTACCGGCACGCAGAGGGAAGCCGTCAGCCTGAGGTCGGCCGGTCGAAGCCCGCCCGGTACGCCGGCCAATCCTGGCCCTGGAATCGAGAACCGGGGCCCGTTGCGGAGCCCCGATTCTCGTGTGGCGGCTGGTTGCGAGTTAGCGGATGCCGGCCATCTCCTGGAGAATGCGCCAGTCGTGGAGGCGATCCTCCTGCGAGAGCTGCAGCTCGTGGGAGGGATTGCCCTCCTTGTCGAAATGCTGGCCGAAGCGGCCTTCGGTTCGGGCGAAGGAGATGAAGTCGAAGATGGTCCCGTCGGGGTTCTTCGACCAGTCTTCCTTGACCGCCGGGTTGCCCTGGAGCGAGAGGCGCTCGGCGAGCGACTCGCCGCGGCGCGGGTCGTACGTGAAGAGCGGGAAGGCCCGCGACTCCACGGCGAGCTTGGCCTGGCGGTTGGCCGCATCGTCGGCGATGCCGTGCTCCGGCATGCAGGGGGTGTAGGCGATGACGACTGCCGGGCCCGGGTAGGCGTTGGCGTCCATGATCGCCTTGTAGAGGTGGTTGATGTTGCAGGCCGCGACCTGGGCGACGTAAGCCTCGCCGTGGGCCATCAGGATCCGCCCCAACTCCTTGCGTTTCTCCCGTTTGCCGTGCTCGGCCTTGCCGTAGGCGGAGAGCTTGGAGACCTGGGCGGTGAAGGACGCGGTGGAGGTCTGACCGCCGGTGTTCGAGTAGACGCCGGTATCCAGGACCAGGACCTTGATGTCCAGGCCCGAAACGAGCAGGCGCGACAGCGACTGGAAGCCGATGTCGTACATGGCGCCGTCGCCGCCGAAGACCCACAGCCGCCGTTCGGGGTGGCCGGCCTGGTCCCAGCGCAGGCGAATGCCCATCGCATCGGCCGGGCCGTTCTCGAAGAGCGAGTTGGTCCACGGAACCGTGAACGGGTTGTATGGGTAGGTGCTGGCGAAGACGGTATTGCAGCCGGTCTCGGCAACGATGCCCATGCTCTGCGGGCCGTGGACCTGCAGCGTGGCGGCCATCACCATTCGGACCACCGTGCCCTCGCCGCAGCCCGAGCACGATCCGCCGCCGCCGACGAAGCCGAAGGCGTGCTCGCCAAGCATGATGTCGGCCAGGGCCTTCTCGTTGCGGTACTCGATCGGGGTCGTGGGCAGGCTCTTGTAGAAGGCGAGGTCGCGGCGGTAGCGATCGAGCGTGCACTCGCCGCTCGGCTCGCAGTCGCACTTCTCCGCCATGACCAGAGCGGTGTGGCCCTGAGCCACGCAGACGTCCACGCACTCGGCGCAGCCCTTGCAGTGGTACGGGTCGATGAAGAGGCCGAAGTCCGCCGGCTCGATGCCACGCTTGGCGGGCACGTCGGCGTACTTGGTGGTGTGGACGAAATGCTGCTTCGCCGTGCCGGCGGCCAGCGCCGGGTCCGGCTGGGCGGCCGCGAACTTGTCGATCGCGGCGGCCAGCGCGGCCTTCGGCTGGGCCGTGGCGACGATGGCGCTGTCGGGGCAGGCGCTGACGCAGGCCATGCAGCCCACGCACTGTTCCGCCACGAACTGCGGGATCAGCGGCGAGAGGCTGCTGAAGTCCCGAGTGCCGGCTGTTCCCGGGGCGATCAGGCTGCGGCCCACGCCCATGTCGGCGGGCAGCTCCACATCGGCCACACCGCTGCGGTAGGCGTCGATCACGGTCGTGTTGAAGTCTTTGATGTAGGCGGCGACATCGAGGGTCTGCGGCGCAATGCGCCCGGGACCCGCGGCAAGGCTGGCCAGCGAGCCTACGAGCTGGCCCTTTCCGTTCTTCTCGGTGGCAATTGTTTCAGTCATCGCTCGCTCAGTCTTCGGGTTCTAGCCCAACCACGACCGCACGAGGTCGCTGGCCGAGATGATTCCGATCGGGGTGGCCGCCGCGTCCGTTACGACGAGGCGGTGGACCCGGCGCTCTCCCATCAGCCGCGCGGCCTCGTCGAGACCCGCCGTCGAGAGGATCGTCAGCGCCGGTTTCGTCATGATTTCTCCCACGGCCAAGCCCCGCCAGTTGGCGTGGAGTTGGGGGCTTGCTTGGGCCTTGATAAGGTCGGTCTGACTCAGGACTCCGACCAGAGACCCGCTCGCGTCGACGACGGGCAGGCCGGAGATCTTCCTGCTATCGAGCAGGCTGGCGGCTTCCGCCAGGGAGGCCGCCTCCGAGATCGAGACCGGGTTGGGGGTCATGACATCCCCAACCTTGCGAGGTTCGGTCATCGCGTCGCCTTGGCGACCGCCGGAGCGGACCCCTTGGCGGTGATCGCCGCGGTAACGTCGATCACGCCGTCGTAGGCGCCCTGGATCACTGCCAGGTTGGCGTCGACGACGGAGGTGCCGCGCTTCCCGAAGAAGCGAGTGAGGTTGAGGCGCACGGCCTCCATCAGGGCGGGTCGGTCGAGGCCGGCCCGCTCGGCGAACGGCGAGACCTTGAGGAACACGCCCACGAGGGCGACGCCCTGCATCCGGATCTCGAGGTCCTGTCGAGGCGCGTACTTCATGGCCAGCGCCGCCGTGTCCAGGGCGAGAAGGCGGATCTTGCGAGCCAGCATCTCGGCCCGAGTCGCGGGCGGGAGAGCGGCCCAGATCTCGTCCGGATCCGTGAGCGGCGTTGGCACGAAGACCGTGCCACCGTTCACGAGCCCGGCGAGCGGATCGCCCTGCTTGAACGAGTTGGTGTCGAAGAGCGGCACGAAGTCGACTTCGGTCAGCTCGTTGTGGAGCCGGATCGGCTCCTCGGCGATGGTGAGGAAGTAGGTGGTGGGCAGGCCCTTCTTTTCCGAGCCGTAGCGCGGGTAGGCCTGGACGTACAGGTTGAAGAGCTCGCCCACGGTCGTCGCCACGAGCTTGTTCGTGGTGACCGAGCCGAAGCCGCCGACCGAATGGCCGCGCAGGCTGTAGGCGCCGCGGGGGCGGATGTTGACCTCGCTCTTGGCGAGAGCGAGCGGGTGGCGGATGCCGAGCACGACGTGCTTGCGCTCCTTGACCGCCTTCTCGTCGGCGATCCAGTCGAAGACGGCCGCGAGGTCGCCGGGCTGGATGTCGCGCGAGCCGAGGCCGGCCGAGGCCGACACGACGCGCGGCAGGCGAGCGCCATCCATCGCCGCATCGGCGAGGGCCGACTTGAGCTCGCGAGTCAGCGGGTTGTCCGCGGCCGCGGGCTCGTCCGTGCGCTCCACGACCGCCACGACCCTGGCGTTGGCCAGGGCCTTCGCCAGCTGCTTGGCTGGGAAGGGGCGGAAGCACGTGACCGTAATGCAGCCGACCTTGCGGCCGGCGGCGCGAAGGTGGTCGACGACCGCTAGCGCCGTGTCGGCCATGGTCCCCATCGAGACCATGACGTAGTCGGCGTCTTCGGTCTTGTAGGTCTGGATCAGGCCGTAGGGTCGACCGGTGAGGGCCGTCCATTCGGCCATGGCGCGCTCGGTGATCTCGACGAGCTTGTCATACCAGGCTCGCTGGGCGATGCGGCCCTTCATGTAGGAGTCCTGGTTCTGGACGACGCCGGACATGAGAGCGTCCTTGGGGTCGAACAGGTCGCGGACAGTCAGTCGGGGGTCGCCGACGAAGCGCTTCAGCAGCTCGTCCTCGGGCAGCTGGACGTTCTCGATCGTGTGGGTTGTCAGGAACCCGTCCTGGGCCACGAACCATGGCGTCTCGCCGTCCTCGGCGACGCGTCTGGCGATGGCGGTCAGGTCTGCGGCTTCCTGGCAGTTGCGCGAGAAGAACATGCCCCAGCCGCAGTCCGCGACACCCATCAGGTCGTCGTGGCCGGCGTGGATGTTCAGGCTCTGGCTGGTCAGCGCGCGGGCACCCACGTGGAAGACCGCGGGCAGGCGCTTGCCGGCGATGACGTACAGGACTTCCTTCATCAGGATGAGTCCCTGTCCGGCCGTGAAGTTCGTGACCCGGCCACCGGCGAGGGCGAAACCCTCGGCGGCCGAGGCGGAGGAATGCTCCGACTCGGGCTCGATGAACTTCAGCGTCGTACCCCAGATGTTCGGGGTGCCATTGGCCACGGCGACCTGGTAGACCGCGGCCATGGTCGTCGAGGGCGTGATCGGATAGGCGCATGCGCCGTCGCTGATCCGCGACTCGACGTGGGCGATGGCCTCCGAGCCGTCGATGATGGCCGGGATGCCTGGGAACTCGGGTGTCGGCGAATTCGTCACGATGGTCGGTTCACCCAATGCGCGCAACTGGCGGGCCAGTGCGCTTCCGTCCAAGTGCTTGAGCAGGGTGCCGCCAATCCCGCTGGCGACCGCCTCGCGCTGCTCGTCCGCATGCCAGTAGGAGGCGAGCACGGCGATCCTCTCCGCGGGGATGCAGTCGCGCAGTGCCGCTACCACTGGCCGCCATCCGCCTGGTACGTCCGCATCGAGCAGCACCACGTCCGGGTTCGAGGCAGCGCAATCGCGCGCCGCGGATTCGGCCGAGGTCGCCTGGGCGACGATCGCGAAACCGTGACGCGAGAGGTGATCGCAGAGTGCCTCGGTTGCGGCGCGGTGCTGACTGACGATGAGCAGTCGACGCAAAGGCAGGTTGGGGTCGGCGAGCATGCTGCATAGCGTGCGCCTGGGACCCATCTACCCGTAGCGACAGGGCTCCCTAATGCCGGGGGCCATATGGCCCGCACGGGGAGGGGCCGGGATAGGAGCGGCCCGCCCGAAGGAGGGGGTCGCCGGGCTCGGGCGCGTCGCGGGAGTGGGTCCGGCAGGCAGCCGCGACGCCAGCCTTGGATGGTCGTATTCGGGGCCCCGCAGCCGCGCCCTGGACACGCCGTGGCACGCTCGGCGAGGGGGACGTGTTGCCCGCAACGGAGGGCCGTTCGGCACTGCGCACGGGTGGACCCCAACCGCAGACTTGCACGCGTGACGAACGCCGGAGGGGACGCCCGGCGTTCGTCCTTTTAACGCCCTTGACAGACGCTAGCGGCGACTGGCCGCCCAGTCCGGGCGTGCCGGCTCCCCCTGCCCCACCGCCCGAGGGCGGCCCCTACAGCTCATGGTACTTGCGGGCGTAGGAAGCCAGCTCGTCGCGGAAGTCCGGGTGGGCGATGGCGATGAGCCGCTTCGCGCGCTCACGGAACCCCTGGCCGAACAGCTCGGCCACCCCGTACTCGGTCACGATGGTGCGCACGCTCGAACGCGTCGTAGTGACCCCCGCGCCGTCATATAGCTCCCAGGTGATGCGCGGGACCTTTCCGTCGGCCGTGGTGGACGGCAGGGCGATGATCGCCCGCCCCTCCGGCGCCAGGGACGCGCCGCGCACGAAGTCCATCTGCCCGCCGACGCCGCTGTACATGCGGTGGCCGAGGGAGTCGGCGCACACCTGGCCGGTGAGGTCCACCTCGATCGCGGAGTTCACCGCGGTCATGCGCCGCAGCTTGCGGATCGTGGCGGTGTCGTTGGTGTAGTCCACGCCGCGCAGCTCGAGCATCGGGTTGCCGTCGACCCACTTGTAGAGGCGCGGCGTCCCCATCATGAACGCGGCCACCACCTTGTGCGGGTCGAGGGTCTTGGCGCTGCAGTCTACGACCCCCTTCTCTACCAGCTCGACCAGTGGGTCCGTGAACATCTCGGTGTGGACCCCGAGGTGCTTCTTGTCCTCGAGGCACATGCCGACGGCCGTCGGGATGGCCCCGATTCCCATCTGGAGCGTAGCCTCGTCCGGGATCAGGTCTGCGACGTACTCACCGATCCGGCGCTCCACGTCGCCGATCTCGCCCGGGGTGTAAACATAGGGCGCCTGGTCGACCTCGACCGCCAAGTCGATCTGGCTGACGTGGACGTAGCTGTCGCCGTGAGTGCGCGGCATCGCCTTGTTGAGCTGGGCGATGACCGTCTTCGCGCAACGGATCGCGGTCTGCATCGATTCGACGGACGTTCCCAGCGAGCAGAAGCCGTGGTCGTCGGGAGGCGTCATGTTGGCGAAGACGGCATCCAGCGGCAGCAGGCCGCTATCCATCAGCAACGGGACGTCCGACAGCTGGACCGGGATAAACTCCGCCCGTCCGTCGTTGATGGCCGCCCGGGCGTTCGGTCCGATGAAGAGCGCCCTGTGGAAAAGGTGGCCCTCCATTTCCGGGGCAAGGTGCGGGTGCGGCCCCTCGCAGTGCAGGTGAACGACCTTGACGTCCTCCAACTCCGGGGCCCTACGGCACAGGGCGTCGAGGAGCACGGAGGGCGTGGCGGCCGCGCCGTGGATGTATATCTGCTGGCCTGACTCGATCCGTGAGACTGCCTCATCGGCGCTGACGATACGCATGCGTCGAATCTATGCAGCCCGCATACAGGCGCGAGAGCCGAACGGCAGCATTTCGTGCGCGTGGGCGCGCGGGCGTGCGCGCGCGTGGGCGAGGGAGCGGGACCCGGGCGCAGCTTGGGCACGCCCGAAAGGCGGCCGGGCGTGGGCGGCGCGTTCGGGCCGCCGCTGACGGCTCGCGCCAGGGAGAGCCGGGGAGCCGCGGGCATGCCACGCCGTTCGCCCCGCATGCGGACCCGCAGGCACGGAGCTTAATGACCGGTGGCTGCGCGTCGCAGCGGAGTCCGACTGCTGCCGCGAGCCCATTCCTCGAGGCCGGACCCCGATCGCCTAGAGCCCGTAGACCTTCCTTGCGTACGACGTCAGCTCGTCGCGGAAGTCCGGATGTGCGATCGCGATCAGGCGTCTGGCCCGCTCTCGCAGGCTCTGCCCGAACAGCTCGGCGATGCCGTATTCCGTCACGATCGTGCAGGGGTGGGAACGGGTCGTGGTCACGCCCGCACCCTCCTTGAGGGCCACGGTGATCCGCGAGACCTTGCCGTCTGCCGCGGTCGAGGGCAGGGCGATGATCGCTCGACCCTCCTCGGCGAGAGCCGCGCCGCGAACGAAGTCCAGCTGCCCCCCGACGCCGCTGTACATCTTGTGCCCGATCGAATCGGCGCAGACCTGCCCGGTGAGGTCGACCTCGATGGCGGAGTTGATGGCGGTCATGCGCCGGTGCCGGCGGATCACCGAGGTGTCGTTCGTGTAGTCGACCTGGCGCATCTCGACCATCGGGTTGTTGTCCACGAACTTGTACAGCCGCTTGGTGCCCATCATGAAGGTGACGACGATCTTGCCGCAGTCCAGATCCTTCTTCTGGCAGGTCACCACGCCTCGCTCGACCAGATCGACAAGTACGTCGGTGAACATCTCAGTGTGGATCCCGAGATCCTTCTTGTCGTTGAGGTAGAGGCACACCGCGCTCGGGATCGCGCCGATGCCCATCTGCAGCGTCGCCTCGTCGGGGACGAGTTCCGCGACCGCCTCGCCGATGCGACGTTCGATATCGCTGATGACCGGGTCGGCGTGCTCGTACGGCGGCTGATCGACCTCGACGCCGAGACCGATCATGCTGACGTGGACGAAGCTGTCGCCCAGCGTCCGGGGCATCGATCGGTTCAGCTGGGCGATGATCGTCTTGCCGCAGCGAACGGCGGCCAGAGCGGTGTCGACGGAGGTACCGAGCGAGCAGAAGCCATGCTCGTCGGGTGGGGTGACGTTGAGGAGCACCGCGTCCAGCGGCAGGACGCCTTTGTCGAACAGCGACGGTATGTCCGACAGGAACACCGGAATGAACTCCGCGCGGCCGTCGTTGATGGCCTTTCGCGCGTTGGGGCCGATGAACAATGCGCGGTGACAGAAGTGGCCGGCCATCTCGGGGGCCAGATGCGGACCGGGCCCCTCGGCGTGCATGTGGACGATCTTCACGTCCTCGAGCTCGGGCGCTCGCGCCACCAGGGCATTCAGGAGCACCGAGGGCGTCGCTGCCGCCCCCTGCATGAAGACCTGCTGACCTGACTTGATCCCTGAGACCGCCTCTTCGGCGCTGACGATACGCATGACGGGCAGTGTATCGGCCGGCGCGTGCTTTGGGAGGGCCGTTTGGGCCGATTGGCGACCGGGCCGGCGCGACGGCTCCGAACCTACCGTCATGGCCTCCCCTCCTGCCAATTCGGACGCCGGACTGCCCCGCCCCGAGCGCCGCTAGGCGCCGCCCTTCAGCCGATGTCTGGCGACGAAGGCGGCCGCCTGGGCGCGGCGCTCCAGGTTCAGCTTCGAGAGGATGGAGCTGACGTAGTTCTTGACCGTCTTGTCGGAGAGGAAGACCTCGGAGGCGATCTCCTTGTTGGTCTTGCCTTCGGCGACGAGCAGCAGGATCTTCTGCTCCTGCTGGGTCAGCTGCGCCATCTCGTCGGTGTACGTGCCGGTGGCGATGCGGCGGACGCGGTCGAGAACCTTCTCGGTGACGGCCGGGTCGAGCAACGACTCGCCGCGGCCGACCGATTCGAGGGCGCTGACGAGGTCGCGGCTGCGAATCTGCTTGAGCAGGTAGCCCGAGGCGCCGGCGATGATCGCCGAGAGAACGGCTTCCTCGTCCGGATAGCTCGTCAGGATCACGACACGCGTGGCGGGGAATTCGGCCCGAATCTCGCGGCAGGCCTCGATCCCGGAGCCATCCGGCAGGCGGACGTCCATCACCACGAGGTCGGGCTCGAACTTGCGCGCCATCTCCACGGCCTCGGTCGCGGTTCCGGCCTCGGCCACGACCTGGAAGTGCTCGCGTCTGTCGAGCAGCGAGACGAGGCCCTGGCGTACGACCTCGTGATCGTCGACCACGAGCAGCCGCAGCGGGCGTGCATCGATCTGGTCGGTCATTCGTCTCCTAGCTGGGCGTCGGCGCCAGGGGTCTCGCGCCGCGCCACCTCGACGATGATACGCGCGCCGGCGCCAGGCTCGCTTTCGAGTTGCAGGATTCCGCCGATCGCGGCAGCCCGGGCGCGCATGTTGATGAGGCCCTGATGGCTCGGGCCGCGCTGCCTGTCGGGCTCGAAGCCAACGCCGTTGTCGCTCACCGTCAGCCTGATCGTGCCGTCGCGGGCTTCCACGCGAACCGTGCCGCGAGTCGCCTTGGAGTGGCGAGCGACGTTGCTCAGGGCCTCTCGGGCGATGGAGAGCAGCTGGCCGGTCTGGTCGGGCGAGAGGTCCACGTCCTCGACCCCGTAAGTCTCGACGTCGACGTCCACCATGCTATTGACCCGGAACTCGTCGGCGAGCGCGGCCAGGCCCCCGACCAGGCCCGCCTGCTCGAGCAGCTCGGGGCGCAGGCCGAAGATGAAGTTGCGGATGTCGCGGATCGACTGGTCGAGCGAATCGATGGCCCGCTCCACGCGGGCGCGGGCGACCTCCGGCTCGTCCTCCATCAGGTCCGGGACGTCCTCAAGCGAGAGGCCGACAGCGTAGATGCTCTGGATGATGCCGTCATGGAGGTCGCGGCCGATCCGCTCGCGCTCCTCGACGATCGCCAGGCGCTGGACCTGCTCGTGGAGCCGGGCGTTCTCGATGGCGATCCCGGCGTGTAAGGCGAACATCTCGACGAGACGCTCGTCGTCCTCGCTGAAGTCACCCGAGGGCAGCTTGTTGGTCAGGTATAGCCGGCCGATCGATCGACCCTTCGCCCCGATCGGAACGCCCAGCAGCGAGTGCATCGGCGGGTGGTTGGGCGGAAAGCCGTACCGGCGCGGGTCCGTGGCGACGTCGTGGACCCGGAGCGGACGGCTGGCAGCGACGATCACGCCGAGCAGGCCCTGGCCGTGCGGCGGCAGGCCGATCCGCTCGCGCTCGGCCCGGCTGATGCCGCTGGTGATGAAGCGCTCGATTCCACCTTCCTGGTCCACGATGCCCAGGGCCGCGTACTGGGCGTGGGCCAGCTCTCGGACGCGGTCCGTGATGAGCTGCAGGACGCGGTCCAGGTCCAGCACTCCGGCGATGCCGCGAGTAGCCGTGTCGAGGGCGGCCAGCTCGTCCGTGGCTTGACCGGCGCGCGCCTCGGACCAGGCCGCTCCGATGACTATCTCGAGCCCGCGGGCGCACTCGTCGACGGAGAAGACCGCCGCCGGCGGGGCGTCCAGCTGGAGCGTCGCCAGGGTCCGGTCGCCAAAACGAAGCTCGTAGGTGCGCAGGCCGGCCGTCTCCGCCCTCTCGTCCAGCAGGCTTCCCGCTCGCAGCTCGACCTCGGCAAGCGGCGGCGCGTGGAGGTAGAGGTAGCCGCCACCGAGCCCCGAGCCGGTCACGAGCCGCCCGAATGCCTCGGACAGCCGACCGTGCGTGGCCGGGTTTGGATCGCGCCGCCAGGCCTCCAGCGCAGCAGCCACATCGCGCAAGCCGAGCAGGCCGGTCGAGTCCGGGCGAACCTTCGAGGTGGAGTCCGATGCGGTCATCATCGGCAGCCTAGCAGGCCGCTCGTCGGGGCGTGGATCGTCCATTCTGGTGTGCCCAGCGCGAAACGGGCGTGGCGGCCGGCCCGCGCCGGCTTCGCGACCCGCGTGGCGGCCGGCCCGCGCGTTGGCCCCGGGGACCTAATGCCCGCGGGAACGGGCCGCATGTACCTTGGCCCTCGCCCCGGAGCGCGCCCACCATCGATGGCGGAGACCGGCGCGCGCCCCGCATGGCGCCGGTGAGCGTGATGCCCCGACTCGAAACTATCCTGCTCGCCACCGACGGCTCGGCCGCATCGGAGCCCGCGAGCGAGCAAGCCATCGACCTTGCCGTTCAGGTGGAGGCGCGACTCCTCGTCGTCAGCGTCCTCGCTTCGGCACGGCAGCCGTCCGAGGCGGCCACCGCTCAGGGAACCTCCGACGCCGCCACGCACGACTCCGACTCTCGCGACTCGATGGCGACCAGGGCGCAGGGCATCGTGCAGCGAGCCCGAGCAGCCGGTGCCAACGCCACCTATCTGGTCTGGGAGGGCGAAGCCGGCGAGGCGATCGTCGCGGCCGCCGATTCGGAGAACGCTGACCTTATCGTCGTCGGCTCGCACGGCCGCAGCGGCGTCAGCCGCTTCTTCATCGGCAGCGTCTCCGACTTCGTGGTCCGCCACGCGCACTGTCCGGTGATGGTCGTCCGCGGCAGGCCCGAGGCGGTTCGGCGGTAGCGGGTCACTACTTCGTGTAGGCGCCTTCGGGGTCCAGCTGCTCGCGGATGAGGCGCAGCTCCTCGGGCGTGGGCGCCGGCGTCGTGGCCAGCGGCTCCGCCACTTTGGGGTCCCAGCCGATCGTGTCGCGGATCTGCTCGAGCGTGGCGCCGGGGTGGATCGAGTCGAGGCGCATCTCGCCCGAGTCGTCGAAGTGGTAGATGCCCAGGTCCGTGACGACGACAGATGGCCCGCGCCCGAGCCAGCCCTCTTCGCGCCGGATTCGGGCCGCCGCCTCCGCCCCGCCGAGATTGCCGGGCGACGTCCGGAAGTCGATCCGACCGACGAACGAGCGCTTCGACTGGCGCATGATCACGAAAACCTGGCGGGCGTTAATGGCGATCTCGCACGCCCCACCCGAGCCGGGGAGCCTGGTCTTCGGATGCTCGTAGTCGCCGATGACGGTGCTGTTGATGTTGCCGAAGCGGTCGATCTGGGCGGCGCCGAGAAAGCCGACGTCGACCAGCCCGCCCTGCAGGTAGAAGCTGAACAGCTCGAACATCGAGACGGCGGCGGTCGCGCCGGTGACGATGGTTGGGTCGCCGATCGAGAGCGGCAGCCGCGCCGGCTTCGCGCCGAAGGCGCCCGACTCGTAGACGAGCTCGAGCGCGGGCGCGACGGTGAGGCGGGCCAAGTTGACGGCGATGTTCGGCAGCCCGACGCCGACGAAGCAGACGCGCTGGCCGGCCAGCTCGCGCGCGGCGGCCACGATCATCATCTCCGACTGGGAGAAGGCGGAGGCTGCGGCGGCCGCGCCTTCGACCGCCCCGGACGCGCGCGGCTCGCTCATCTGTAGATCCCGTAGTCGACCGAGCCCGATGGCGCCTCACCCGAGGGTCGCAGTGAGGCCACCCTTTCGGCGCCGAGCTTCTCGACGTACTCCGCTCGACCGCCGACGCCGTAGACCCACTCGTCGAGCCAGGCCTGCGTCGTGGCGGCGTCGCGGGCGATCGCGTCCCAGTCGCGGTAGAAGCGGTTGTCGCGGTCGTAGGCGCCCTGGACGTACGAGGGATGCGCCCCGAACGGCTCCACGACCACCGCGCCGACGATCAACCCCGGGATGACGGTCCGGTTGGGGTCGGCGCGAATGACGGCCTCGGAGACCAGCTCCTCGACCACGACGATGACCCGCTCCGCCGCAAAGGCCGCCTCTTTCTGGCAGCCGAGCAGGCCCCACATCTGGGTGTTGCCGTCTTCGTCGGACCGCTGGGCATGCACGACCGTCACGTCCGGCTTGAGCGGCGGAACCGCGTACACCGTCTCCTCGCCGTATGGCGAGCGGATCGGCCGGATGAGCGGGTTCGCCTTCGGCAGGTCCGTCTCGAAGTAGGAGCGCAGCGGGAAGAACGGCAGATTCGAGGCGCCAGCCGTGTACCGGCCGACCATGCCGAAGTGGCTGTACTCCTCGAGCTCGAGCGGCGCCGGATCGGCGTCCTCGACCCGGCGGCGGATCGCGTGCAGCCCGCCCACGCCCGGGTTGCCGAGCCAGCTGAAAACGAGCTTGCGCGCCGTCCCGGCCGCGACCATCTGGTCATAGATCAGGTCAGGCGTGAGGCGCGCCAGGGTCAGGTCGCGCTTGCGCTGGCGGATGATCTCGTGACCGGCCGCGAAGCAGATCAGGTGCGTGAAGCCTTCGATGGCGACGACGTCACCGTCATGGACGTTCACGGCGACGGCGTCGCGCATCGACGTGACCTTACTCATCGGCGCTCACCTGCGGCTTCACTGCGGATCACCTGGCGATCACCTGACGATCAACCGCGGCTGCGCCGCGGATGCACGGAGCCTTACTTGGTCGCGGCCTCGGCGACGGCCTCGCCGAAGAGCTTCAGGCCGAGGGCTGCCTGCTCGGCCGTGATGATGAGTGGCGGCGAAATGCGGACCACTGTGTGGCCGGCTTCCAGCATGAGCACGCCGCGCTGGAACGAGCCCCACTCGACAGCCGCGGCACGCTCGTGCGTGTCGAACTCTACGCCGATCATGAGGCCGATCCCGCGCACGTCCTTGACCACAGACGGGAACCGAGCCTGGATAGCGCGCAGCCCGGCCAGGAGCTCGTCGCCGCGGGCCTTCGCGTTGGCCATCAGGCCGCCTTCGAGCAGCTTGATCGTCTCGAGCGAGGCGGCGCAGGCCACCGGGTTGCCACCGTACGTAGTGCCGTGGGCGCCCGGGCCCCATTTCGTCATGAGCGAGTCGCGGGCGATGAACGCGCCGAGGGGCATCCCGCTGGCGATCCCCTTGGCCGTGGCGACGATGTCCGGCTCCACATCCCAGTTCTGGATGGCCCACATCTTGCCGGTCCGGCCGCCGCCCGATTGAACCTCGTCGGCGATCAGCAGGATCCCGTGCTTGTCGCAGATCTTGCGCAGGCCCGCGATGAAGCCGTCCTCGGGCACGACGTAGCCGCCCTCGCCCTGGATCGGCTCGAGGATGATCGCCGCGACCTCCTCCGGTGGGACGAGCTTGTCGAAGAGCACCTTGTCGAACCACTCGAGGTCCGCGACGTGTCCGAACGGGGCGTGGAAGACGCCCGGCAGCATCGGCCCGAAGCCGGCGTGGTACTTCGCCTTCGACGCGGTCAGCGACACGGAGCCATAAGTGCGGCCGTGGAACGCGCCGAGGAACGCGACGATGTACTGGCGCCCCGTGGCGAAGCGGGCGAGCTTGATCGAGCCTTCGACTGCCTCCGTACCGGAGTTGCTCAGGAAGACCCGGCACTTCTCCTTCATCGGCGCGATGCGCGCCAGCTCGGCGCACATCTCGGCGTAGATCGGCAGGTAGAAGTCGGCGCTGTAGTGGAGCAGCTTGCCAGCCTGGTCCTGGATTGCGCGGACCACGTTGGGATGGCAGTGGCCGGTCGATGTCACGGCGATCCCAGAGTTGAAGTCGAGGAAGAGGTTGCCGTCGATGTCCTCGATGACGCAGCCTTCGCCGCGCACGGGCACGACCGGGTAGGCCCGCGGCAAGCTGGGCGAAGTCCACTGGCGGTCGAACTCGAGGTGGGCGCGCGCCTTCGGGCCGGGCAGCTCGGTGACGATATGGGGAACGGCAGGAGCCTGGGCGAGCTTGCCGGGAGCCTGGGTCACGGTGCACCTCGACAGGTTTTGGCGGGCCGCGGATCGGGCGCAGCTGCCGCGAACGGATAGCCTTTATGCAGCCTGGATAGTCCCGTCAGTATAGCCGAGCCGCCTGGACGAGGCGACGGGCCGGCCGCCGGAAGCTACTCCCCCAGCTCTCGAGTGAAGACCCGCTGCTGCTTGATCTCGCGGTAGCCGAGAGCTCGGTAGAAGTCGTGAGCCTCCAGGCGGTGGATGCCCGACCGGGCTCGCACCGCCGACACGCCCTGGTCGGAGGCCGATCGCTCGGCCAGCTCCATGAGCCCCCGGCCGCTCCCACGGTTGCGCCATCTCTCGCCCACGACGATGCCGAGATCTCGGCGGTCGGCTCGACCAGGAGCGAGCGGCGGACCTGGCAATGGACCCAGCCCGCGACCTCGCCCCCGATGGTGGCGACCCAGACGTCGTCGCCCGGCGGCAGGGCTTCCAGGCGCCGGCCCATCTCCCGGGGCTCAGAGGGATAGCCGAGCTCGCCGGCCAGTCCGGCCAGGGCCGTGGCGTCGTCCGCAACCGCTCGCCGGTAGCCGATCTCGGGGTCGCCCGCCATCAGCCCCTTGCCTCAGTCGACCAGCGTCTGCGACTGCTCGCGCATGAACTGCTGGACGTAGTACAGGCCGCCCGACGCCTTGCCGGTCGTGCCGGAGCCCTTCCAGCCGCCGAACGGCTGGATGCCGGGCCAGGCCCCGGTGGTCGCGCCGGCGCGCCGGTTGATGTAGATGACGCCGGCCTCGATCGCCTCCTTGAAGCGCTCGACCTCTTCGCGATCCTCGCTGAAGAAGCCGGCCGTCAGGCCGTAGATGGTGTCGTTGGCGCGCTCGAAGGCCTCGTCGAGCGACTTGACCGGGCCGACCGCCACGAGCGGCACGAACAGCTCATCGCGCCAGATGCGGTGCTCGAACGGCAGGTCCGCAACGATGGTGGGCGCCACGAAGAGATCGCTCGGCATGCCCTTCAGACGCTCGCCGCCGAAGACGATCCGGCCGTCGCGCTTCGCGTCGGCGACCGCGTCCTCGTACGTGGCCACGGCGGCGGCGTTGACCAGCGGTCCGAGCCAGATCTTGCGATCCGTGGGGTCGCCGATGGCGAGTGCCTTCGCCTTGGCCGCGAGCTGCGCGAGCAGGTCCGAGTACACGGGCGCCTCGACGTAGACTCGGCTGCAGGCCGAGCACTTCTGGCCGCCGAAGCCGAATGCCGACCGGACGATCCCTTCGGCCGCCTCCTCCAGGTCCGCCCGGGCGCTGACGATTGCCGGGTTCTTGCCGCCCATCTCGACCACGACCGGCTTGGGGAACCGCCTGCTGAAGGTCTTGAAGATGGAGTCGAAGCCGATCTCGAACGAGCCGGTGAAGAGCAGGCCGTCGATCGCGTCGTTCTCCTGGAGCTCCGCCCCGACGACTCCGCCCGGGCCTGTGACCATGTTGAAGACGCCGCGCGGCAGGCCGGCCAGGTCCGCGACCTCGGCCAGCTTCACGCCGCACAGCGGGGCATCGCTGGAGGGCTTGTGGACGACCGCGTTGCCGGCCACCAGGGCGCCGCCCGCGGGCCCGCCGGAGAGCGCCATCGGAAAGTTGAACGGGCTGATCACCGCCCAGACGCCGTGCGGCTTGAGGACCGAGCGGGTGTGGACGGTGGGATCGCCCAGGTTGCCCATGGGGTGGTCGAAGCCGTCGTTGGCCTCGAGCTGGTCGCAGTAGTAGCGGATCAGATCGGCCGTCTCCTCGACGTCGCCGAGCGCCTCGAGCCGGTTCTTGCCGACTTCGATCGCCATCAGCGCAGCGAACTCCATCTGCCGCTCGCTGATCAGGTCCGCCATGCGGCGCATGACGGCGATCCGCTCCAGCCACGGGGTCCGGGCCCAACCCGGCGCGGCGGCACGGGCCGCGGCGATGGCCTCGCGCACGTCCGCGCGCGTGCCCTTCGCGAAGTGGCCGACGAGCGAGCCGTCGATGGGAGAGCGTTTCTCGAAGGTCTCCCTGGCCGGGCGCCAGTCCCCGTTGATGAAGACCCCGTGGGTGCCGCCCAGCTCGCCTCGGGCGGTGGCGAGCCCGGCGTCGTAGGAGGCGTGGAGTTGCTCGTTGTCGTTTCGCAGCGTGGCGTAGGTGATCTTGAGCCGGGGCTCAGACGTCGCGGTCATCCGAACGCCCTCCTGGTGCCGGGCACCTGGACCTGGCTGCGCCGCCTCGAGCCGCGCGCCCGCAGCAGGGCTCAGCCATCTGGCGCCAGTTTACCGCGCGGTGTGGCAAAGGCCGGATCTACCGGTCAAGCGCCGCAGCGAGCGCACTCCATTCGGCGCAGGGCAGTCGATCCTCGCCGGCCGTCGGGACGTCTCCGCCGATCAGATCACGCCCGCGTCGCGATCAGGCGGTGGTGCGCCGGCCCATGAGCAGTCGGTACACGGCGACCACGACGACGCCACCGATCACGGCGACCACGATGCTCTCGACATTGATGCCGGTCACGTCGGCGACGTTCAGGACCGTGCCGGCCAGGTAGCCCCCGACGACAGCCCCGACGATGCCCAGGATGATCGTGGCGATGACGCCTTCCGAGCCGCCCATGATCAGGTTCGTGATGAAGCCGGCGATCGCACCCAAGACGATCCACGCGATGATACCCACCGCTTCCTCCTACGACGAACGGGCGCCGCGTGGAGCACTCACGGCATCGAGCGTCCTAGATTCGCCTTGGGCTGATTCTATGCTGGCCTGATCACGCGACCCGTCGGTGTTCAATGGACGACCAACATCGAACTGGGCCGCTCACCTGTCGGCCCACACTCCGCTGGTCGCAGACGATCCCCGCGTAGAACGGCCAGCTCGCGCGGCTGCGGCGGGGCCTCAGCGCGGCTGCGGCTGGGCCTCGCACGCTTCGCGGCCGACCGTACCCGGATGCCACCTTCGCGAGCCATCCGCCAAGGCTCTGGACACGAGCGACCGTCGCTGTACGCTGATCTTCCGGGTGTCTAGGGACGATCGTGAGCCCGCCGGGACCCGACCAGCAGATAAGCAGGGCAGTGGGCATGAGATCCGACTCCTCGTCGTCCATCGTTAGCATCATCTACCTCGTCATTGGCCTGATCGTGGCGTCGGGTCACGCGTACTTCACGAATCTCAACCAGGTGATGCCGATCCTCTCGGCGGTCCTCGCCGTGCTGCTGTGGCCGCTCGTCCTCTTGGGCGTCGACCTACACCTCAAGTAACAGGCCGCCGGGCGTCGAGGTAGCACCCGCCCCGACACCGGCCGTCGGCGTGGCCGCGATGGCGCCCGATCAGCTGGCGCCTCTGCAGGCGGACGGATGGTCGGTCGTTCGCCCGGCCGATCAGCCGATCACGGACGACTATCCCCACGTCCTGCGCTTCGGCCGCTTTGGTAGCTGGCTGACGGCGCGGTAGCGATCAGCTCGCCATAGCCGCCACGATTTCGACGATCGAGACGGCGACAGCATCGGGCGCCCGCCCGCCGCGTTCGGCGGTCACTTGTGCCAGCTCCACCTCGCCGTGCTTGCCGGATCGGACGAAGACACCGCGCAGGCCCGCCTTCTGAGCCCCGAGGACGTCGTTCCACAGATCGTCGCCGACCATCGCCACCTCGCCCGGGGATAGATGCGCGGCGTGCCCGCCTCGCCCACCCGCCACGGCGAGCTCCTCGAGACCCCTCACGCACTCGGCGAAGAACGTGCGCGAGGGCTTGCCCGCGACGAGCGCCCGCCGCTGAGTGACGTACTCCAGGCCCACCACGTAGGCCCCGGCGTCGAGCGTCGCTCCGGCCGGCGTCAGCCACCAGCGGTTCTTGTGCATCGCCACGAACCTGGCGCCGCCCCGCAGCAGCGCGAACGCCGACTGCATGTTCCGGGGCGTGAACTCCTCGGCGGCGTCGCCCACCACGACCGCCGCGACGCGTGCATCGGGCAACGCCGCCTCATCGTAGGAGAGGAGCCGCAACCCCTGGAACTCCTCCAGGGCGTCGGGCGCGACCATCACATACAGCGGCTCCTGCCCGAAACGGCGCCGAACGTGGGCCGCCGCCGCCGAGGCCGCGCTCACGATCCGGTCCGCGGGCACCGGCAACCCGACCCGGCCCAGGTCGCGTGCCAGGGTCGCCCGGCTGACCAGCGACGTGTTGGTGGCGAGCAGGTAAGGGATGCCGCGGGCGTCGAGCCCGGCCAGCGCCTCCGCCGCGCCCGGGATCGGCTCGCCCCGCATCACCAGCACGCCGTCCATGTCGAGGAGGAGTGCCCGGACGCCGGCCAGGTCGCCACGCAGCTGGGCGATGCTTGCGGCCGGCTGAGCGGCCCGGTCTCCAGGGGTCATGGACGGATCGTCGCACACGACGTGGCGGTCGCGCCACTCGGCGGCGCCACTCGGTGGCGCCACTCCCCTACCCGCCTGCCTCCGCGGTGACCCGGCGACCGGCCCCCGCGGCGGGGTATAGTTCGCGCCGGACCTGCGGGCGGGGGGAATCGCCTGCCGGCCCACGCCACCCGGGAGACGTTCGAGCCCGGGAAAGCCCTTCGCGAATCCCCCATCCCGGCGTGACCGGGCAGCTCCCGGAGACAGGATGACGGACCAGAGACCCATTCACTCGGCTGTGCTGGTGAAACAGGTGCCGGACACTCACAACATCACCGGTGAGGTGATGACGAAAGACGGCACCATGAACCGCAACGCGTTGCCGGCGATCTTCAACCCGGAGGATCTCAACGCCCTCGAGATGGCCCTGCAGATCCGGGAACGTCGCGGCGGAATAGTGACCGTGATCACGATGGGGCCGCCCAAGGCGGCCAACGTCCTGCGCGAAGCCCTCTTCCGCGGCGCGGACCGGGTGATCCTGCTGACCGACCGCAAATTCGCAGGCGCGGACACGCTGGCCACCTCCTACGTCCTGAAGTGCGCCATCGAGAAGGCCGGCCCATTTGACCTCGTCTTCTGCGGCCGCCAGGCCATCGACGGCGACACCGCCCAGGTCGGCCCGCAGCTGGCCGAGAAGCTCGGCATCCCGCAGATCACCTACGCCGAGACGGTCGTCGAGATCTCGGACGACCAGATCGTCGCCGAGCGTGCGCTCGATTCCGGTTCGGAGATCGTTCGCTGCACGCTCCCGGTGCTGCTCACCGTCGTGGGCTCAGCCAACACTCCTCGCCCGGCTTCGGTCCGTCGCCGCATCGAGCGCAAGCTGGCTGCCGCCCCGGGCGAGTACGCCGCCCTCCGCGCGGAGTGGCCCGAGTTCGAGTCGGACGAGCAGCTGGAGGCCTACCTGACCGCCCGCGACCTCAAGATCGCGGTCTGGACCGCGGAGGACATCGGTGCCTCCGAGGAAGAGGTCGGACTGGCGGGCTCTCCGACGCAGGTCCACAAGATCAACTTCGTGGTCTTGGAGAGCACCGAAAGCAAGACCGTTCCGGCTACGCCCGAGGGCATCGCGGCGATGATCCAGGAACTGGTCCACGAATACATCGTTGGGTAAGGCGAGTGATGACAGCACAGAACGGCATCTGGGTCTTCATCGAGCAGACCGAAGGCAAGATCGCGGACGTCAGCCTCGAGCTGACGGGCAAAGCCCGCGAGCTGGCCGATCAGCTGGGCCACGAGGTCGTCGCGCTCGTCTTCGGGCACGACGTGGAGCCGCTGGCGCAGGACGTGATCGCGCACGGCGCCGATCGAGTCCTCCTGGCGGATCACCCCGAGCTGGCGGTCTACCGGACGCTCCCCTACGCCCGAGTGGCAATCGCGGAGGCGAGGGCCCGCCAGCCGGAGATCTTCCTGATCGGCGGGACGCCCAACGGCCGCGACCTGGCCCCGCGAGTCGCCAGCGCCCTGCGCTGCGGCCTGACCGCCGACTGCACCGACCTGCAGATCGGCGAGTACACGGTCAGGAAGGAGAACAAGACCTACTCCAACCTGCTCTACCAGATCCGGCCCGCCTTCGGCGGCAACCTGATCGCGACGATCGTCAACCCCAAGACCAGGCCGCAGATGGCGACCGTGCGCGAGGGTGTGATGCGCATGCCGTCCGCCCAGCCGGGCCGGAAGGGCACGATCGAGAAGGTCGTCCCCGAGTTCGAGCCGGGCGACTTCGCCCTGGAGGTTCTCAGCCGCCAGACGCGTCACTCGACGGTTCAGCTCAAAGAAGCCCCGGTCGTCGTGTCCGGCGGCGCCGGCATCGGCAGCGCCGAGGACTTCGCCCTACTCCGCGACCTGGCCAACCTGCTCGGCGGCGAGGTCGGAGCTTCGCGCGCGGCGGTGGACGCGGGCATGATCGGCCGGCCGCACCAGGTCGGCCAGACGGGCACCACCGTCCGTCCCCGCCTCTATATCGCGGCGGGGATCTCGGGCGCCATCCAGCACCGGGCCGGCATGGACCAGTCGAGCAAGATCATCGCCATCAACACCGACCCCAATGCCCCGATGTTCCAGATCGCCCACTACCGCATCGTCGGCGACGTGGCCGAGGTGCTCCCCCTGATCATCAAGACCCTGCGCGAGCGCACCATGGACCAGGGAGAGCGCGAATGAGCGACAGCTTCTTCTTCGACAACGAAGACCTGCAGTTCCGACTGCAGCAGCTCGACTTGCGCGAGGTCCTCGAGCTCAAGGAAAAGGGCTACTCGGAGACCGACAAGTACACCGCGGCGCCGCGCAACTACGCCGACGCCACGGACAACTACAAGATCGTTCTCGAGGTCCTGGGTGAGATCTGCGCCGAGCGCGTGGCTCCTCGCGCCGCCGAGGCGGACGAGGAAGGCGCCCACTTCGAGAACGGCGAGGTCACCTACGCCGCGCCGACGCTGGATGCCATCGCGGCGCTCAAGCAGGCGGAGCTCTTCGGGGCGATGCTGCCGCGCGAGTACGGCGGCTTGAACCTGCCCGAGTCCATCTACCAGATGATGGTCGAGATCGTCGCCCGCGCCGAGAGCGGCCTGATGACCGTCTTCGGCCTCCAGGAGATCGCCTCCTGTCTCGAGGAGTACGGCGATCCCGAGACGAAGGCTCGCGTCCTGCCACGCTTCTCGAGAGGCGAGGTTTCCGGCGCGATGGTCCTGACCGAGGCAGACGCCGGCTCGGACCTGGGCGCAGTCGCAACCAGGGCCACGCTGGACGAGGCCACCGGCCAGTGGCACCTCAACGGCGTGAAGCGTTTCATCACCAACGGCCTCGCCGACGTTTCGCTCGTCCTAGCCCGGAGCGAGGAGGGCTCGACGGACGCCCGCGGCCTCTCGATGTTCCTGGTGGAGCGCGACGAGACCGTCAAGATCCGCCGCATCGAGAACAAGCTGGGCATCCACTCCTCGCCCACGTGCGAGATCCAGTACAACAACACGCCGGCGATCCTGGTCGGCAAGCGCCGCTTCGGCCTGATGCGCTACTCCATGAACCTCATGAACGGCGCGCGTCTGGCGGTCGCGGCCCAGGCCATGGGCATCGCCGAGGCCGCCTACCGCGAGGCCGATCGCTACTCCAAGGAACGCATCCAGTTCGGCAAGCCGATCCGCTCCCTGCCGGCCGTGGCCCGACTTCTGCTCACGATGAGAGCCGACATCGAGGCCACGCGCGCTCTTCTGGCCGAAACCGCCCGCTGGGTGGACCTCTGGAAGGTCTACGAGAAGGCGGTCGGCGAGGGCACCGCGGCCGACATGGACGCCGCCCGCGCCCGCCACAAGCAGTGCCAGACGCTGGCCGAGACGATGACCCCGATGGTGAAGTACTGCTCCACCGAGATGGGCAACCGAGTCTGCTACCAGTCGATGCAGGTCCACGGCGGCGTGGGCTACATGCGCGAGTTCAACATCGAGCGGCTCTTCCGCGACGTTCGAATCACGAACATCTACGAAGGCACGAGCCAGCTGCAGGTGGTCGCCGCCATAGGCAAGCTGCTCAACCGCTCGCTCGATCCGCTCCTCGCGGAGTGGCAGGTCGCCGAGTACCCGGCCGACATGGCCGCCGAGACGGCGATCCTCGTCGAGCTGACGGCCATCTACCAGAAGGCGGTGGACGCGCTGAAGGCGCAGTCGGACCGCGACCGCGTCGACTACTACGCCTGCGATCTGGTCGACATGGCCGTGTGGCTGGTCTGCTCGTGGCTGGTCCTGCGCGACACGACCCTCCTCGACGCCAAGAAGCCGATCGCCCGGACGTACATCGCCTCGATCGCACCCCGGCTTCGCGCCTCGGGCGAGATCGTGACGGAGTCCAACCCGGTTCCGCTGGAGGCGATCGCCGCCCTGCTCGCGTAGGCGCTCACAGGCCCATTCCGTTGCCGCCGTGCCTGTCTCGGCATTATCACGATTGGTGTCCTACAGTGATGCTGCCGTAACTACTATAGACACTGTGCAGAAGCGGTGGTTCACTGCACTCACAGCAGTGGCCGGAGCGTCTTCCGGCGGTGGTCTTGGTGGCCCCGCTTCCCCGGATGCCTACGTCGCTGTCGGAGGCCAAATGAGCCGCAAGGAAAGCCACTGGCTCGCCATCGGATCGCTTGTCGCGACAGGCCTCATCGGCATCGTCCTGGGAATCGTCACCATGAACGGATTCCAGAGCTCCGTCAGTGGCGATCTGGTGATTTCGTCCACGATGGGGGGCGGCATTGGCCTGGCGACCGTGCTGGTTGCAACAGTGGCCCTTCTGCGCCTGGAATTCGCGCCTATGACGAGGCGTCGGCCGAAGCACGCTAGGGTAACGGGAGCTTCTGTCGCTGCTCGCGCCTGACCAGCGTCGCTGTCTCAAGCGAGCAGGACCTGTTTGCTGGCGTCGTCGACCGCAAGGGGTCGACCGAGCAGGAAGCCCTGGCCCAGTTGGATGTCGAGGGCGCGCAAGATGGCGAGCTCTTGGTCGGTCTCGATACCCTCGGCGATAAGCCGGAAGCCGGTCGCGCGAGCGAAGTGACGCAGGCCGGCGATCATCGCGTGACGTGCATAGTCGGACTCGAGGCCGGCGACGAGAGACCGATCGAGCTTCACGAACGCCGGGCGCAGCTCGAGGATGTGGCGCAGGCTGGCGAACCCGGCACCCGCGTCATCCACGGCCAGCTCCACGCTCGGTCCGAGCGCGGCCATCGCCGCGCGGAACGCCGGGTAGTCGGCGATGGCCGTGTGTTCGGTCACCTCCAGCACCAGGCGTCGGCGGCTTCCACCGAGGAGGGTGCTCAGGGGCTCCCCCGCAAGGATGAGTTCGGGCGACGTGTTCAGGTTGAGCCATGCCGACCGTGGCAACGCCTTCGCGGCCGCAAGGGCAGCCTGGAGCGTGATGATCTCTAGCTCGGGCCCGAGACCGACCGCGGCCGCCTTGGCGAACACGATCTCGGGATCGGTGCCGTCGTTGAAGCGCGTGAGCGCCTCGTAGCCGACGATTGGACTGCGCCCGAACTCGACGATCGGTTGGAAGACCGGCTGGAAGGCTCGGTGGCCGATGATGTCCAAGACGTACTCGCGACTCCGACCCACCTCGGTGCGATCCCCCACGTCTCGGCCGATGAGTGCCCCGGCCAGGTCCGCGAACTCGGCGAGGGCCGGCAGCACCTCGGTGACGGCGACCTCTCCGACGGATCCTTTGACGTAGACGACGAGCAGCCCGATGACTGCCTGGTCGTGTCGCACGGGCGCGCACGCGAGCGCGCGGACGCCGAGGCCGTTCAGGAGGCGGTGGTACGGGTTCGAATGACGGCTTACCCACGGCTCGATCCAAGGGCCTTCGGCCGCCCGCTCGCGAAGGTGCCGACTGCGCTGTTCCGGCAGCCGTCTCAGCGGCGGGTCGGGCTGGCCCTCGACGAAGAAACCGATCGGCCATGCGCGTCCATCGAGTCCGAAGATGGCGAGCTGCGCGGCCATGACGTCGGGGAGGCCCACGACTCGGCGGCAGATCGCCTGCGCGGTGGCCTCCGGCGTGTCGCCTGCGCGCCGGCCGCGGATCGTGTCAGCGATGAGCGCACGCTCCCGCGCGAGCTGAACGGAACGCTCTTGGAACTCCCGCTCGCGTGTCACGTCGCGCTTGACGGCCACGTAGCTGTTGATCGCGCCCGAGGGGTCGCGGATTGGCGAGATGACGGCCTCCTCGGTGAAGAGCGAACCGTCCTTGCGCCGGCTTTCAAGGTCTCCCGTCCACGGCTGGCCGCTCGTGAGGACGGCCCACATTGCATCGTAGAACGAGGGCGGCTGGAGGCCGCTTTGCAGTAGGCTCAGGTTCTGGCCGGTGACCTCGTGGCGACTGTACCCGGTTACTTCCTCAAAGGCGGGATTGACGTAGGTGATCCGTGCCTCACGGTCGGCGATCACGACCGACTCGGCCACCTGCTCGATTGCGCCGACGAGCCGATCGTGCTCCGCCTCGTTCTTCATAGGTTCGGAGATGTCGATGCCGATGCCGCCCACTCCGATGCCTGAGTCGCCGGTCACCAGGGGGAACTCCACGAGCCAGACACTGCGCAGCCCATCGTCGAGCGCCATCACGCGCGAGAAGACCTGCGACCCATCCCCACGGAGGATCGCCTCGTCGTGCGCGAGCATCATCGCGGCGGCTTCGGGAGGCCACATGTCGGCGTCGGTCTTGCCATGCCAATCGGACCCCATTTGCTTGCCCATGGCGGCGAGAAGGTACGGGTTGGCGTACACGTAGCGGCCATCGGCGTCCTTCACGAAGGCGGCGACGGGGGCCGCTTCCATCAACTCGCGGAAGAGCGGCGTGAAGGGCACGGAGAGGGTCGGGTCCACAGCCTCGTGGGACGACGCCAGAACCTGCGCCCGGCGTGGTAGCCGGTGCCTGGACGTCTGGTGGCGCGGCCTGGACAGGTCGACGTGCGGCCCGCCCTTGGGCTCCGAATCTTCCATGAGGGCGACCTTCCGGGACGCCTGACTATGCCGGCGCCGGCCGATTCGTCACGCAACTTTGCCGAGTATAGCCACAATTGACATCATTATCCCACTTCACGCAACGTGAGATCCCCGGTCTTCGGTGCACTACGCGAGCTTGCCTGTGTGCGGAGCTGCGCAGGCGGGCCGAGTTGACGCGCTCCCGCCGAGCATCTCAGCTGGCGCTGCTGGCGCCACGGCTCGACCGTCGGCGGGCGCGATACCAGGCGAGATACTCCAGCAGCTCGTCGCGCTCGTCATCGGTGAGATCGGCGAAGAGGGCCGCACTGACCGTATAGGCGCCATTCGCGTTCGACTCGTCGGGGAGACGATATCCGCTGAGACGCATGAGCTCGGCGTAAGGTACCGCCAGGGCCTCGCTCAGCTGGTGCAGGACATGCGGCGAGGGCTTCTTTACGGCGTCACCCTCGAGCTTGCTCAAGTAAGCCGCGGAGATGCCTGCTGCCCGGGCCGTGTCGATGGCCGAGAGCCCGCGAACCCCGCGCGCCTGTCTGAGCACGGTTCCGAATGATGGGGCCATCCCGCCTCCTATCCTACAGTGGTGCTGCCATAACTACTATGGACAGTACCACCTTCCGGTGGTTCACTGCAATTGCAGCAGTGGCCGGAGCGTCTCCCGGCGGTGGACTTGGTTCACCGCTTCCCCGGATGCCAAGGGCGAAGGCAGAAGCCATGATAATCGATCATGAGGGCCACAAATCCGACTCGGACGGTGGGGTTGTCGTCCGCGGTTGTCAGGTCAGCGCTGAAGTCGCTCGACATCAGCTATGACTCGTTTCAGCTGCTCCATGATCGGTCACGACTGGATGCGGAACGGCGTGTGGCCGCTGCTCTTCCGCGGTCGCTGGCTCGGAACTGCACCCGACTGGCAGAAGTGCCTTCGTTGCGGTCACTGGGAACTCGTGCCGGACCTGGCGGAAACCCCGCGAAAGGCCCCGGGTGGGCGGGTTCGTCGCAATGAGCGTCTCCAAGGTCGGCTCGATCGACGACCGCAGAGCTCCGTGTGAAACAGATGGCTAGACGACCCGGGTTCTTCGGAAGCATGCTCGGGAGCGAGGCGCCAGAGCGCGACGCCGACGCCGGATTCGGCGCCGAGACCTTGATCGACCCTCTGTCCTTCTTCTCCCAGGGCGACGCGAACGCCGAGCGCTCCGAAGCCGGCTCGAGCGTCACGCCGGTATTCGACCCGGTCTGGGGAGCGCTGGGCGCACCGATTTCGCAGCGAGATGACGACCGGCTCGCCCGGGGCGGAGAAGAGGGCGAGGGCCTGGCCGTCGAGGTCGAGATCTTCGGCAGTGGTTTCCACGTCTCCGGTCAGATCCGGACCGGCTATTTCGACCGCCTGTCGGACTGGATCAACATGCAGTCTGGCTTCATCACGGTCCACGATGCCTTGCATGTCCACCCTCGTGAGACCGACGCTCCGGATTCCGATCGGGCGAAGGGCACGCTCTGGGTACGCCTGGACCAGATAGTCATGGTTGCCGAACGGTCGCCTGTCGTCCTCAACCGTCCCGGAGCGCCAAGGGTTCAGAAACAGCGGCGCAAGGTCCGGATCGTCACAGCGAACTACACCCTGCGGGGCAACGTCCACCTCCACACCGACGGATCGATGAGCCACTTCCTCGATCTGTCCGATCCGCGCTTCTTGCCCATCACGGACCTGACTGTCCGGTGGGGGCCCGATGCGGCGCTGGTCACCCGTTTCCCGTTCGCCATGATGAATCGCGAGCAGATGTTGACGGTCCTCGACGAATCCGCAGCCCCGGTCGGCGAGGTGGCTGAGCCGGAGGCCCGTGTCCGCGACGCAGCGTTCCGGTAACTGCGTGCCCCGGACATCGGCGAGGACGAGGCTGTCGACTGAACGGCGGTCACGTTCGGGCGAGCGTCCGACGCAGGCCCACGATCAGCCGAACAGCCCGCCGAAGAGCAGCTTGAACAACGAGTCGAGCGGCCCTGGCGAGGGCGTCTTGTCCCGGACGCGCAGGCTGATCGAGCCGTCTGGCGGCTTGAGACGGTCGGCCGG